>ERZ773252.10-NODE-10-length-269606-cov-14.701882_pt1 | contig 269606 bp, 230 predicted proteins | sample MGYA00580517_ERZ773252 | MGnify/ENA primary metagenome ERZ773252 (study PRJEB29015, sample SAMEA2737766) | human gut metagenome | biome: human gut; feature: human-associated habitat; material: faeces | place: China | collected 2012 ...
CTGAACATAACATACATAAAATTAATATCATTGAAATTATTTTAATTTTTTTCATTTTTTTCATGGATATCCTTTCTCTTAATATGTATAGGTGTATTTAGCTGCTTTTTTTATATCATCATACTTTTTCGATTTGACTCCTAGTTTTTCCACTCCCGTTTTCCATATATCAATTACTGCATTATACAGTTTTCCATTATCCCTTTTATAAAATGTCGCAGTTGTTCCATTCATTTTATTGGTAACTTTTATTTTTTTACCAGTGTTGGGATTGTCTATTTCTCCTTTTGTTGCACAATCTCCTTTCTTGAGTGTTTTACCCTCTTCAGTTTTACCACCCGTATACACAGTAAAATCTCCTGTTCCAGTAACTGTATTTTTCTTTATGACAATTTTATTTTTTTTGTATCCTGCTTTTTTTGTTGTTTCTGGTACGACTTTTCCATATGTATATGTGCCAACCGGTTTTCTTTTACCCCGAGGGAGGGGATTATATGCAAAAGTTTCAGAGAATTGCAACCTTGATGACACCTGTGTCATCAGCATCTCAACTTCTTTATACTCCCCATCTCTCAAAACATATATTGCTTCTTTCTCTCCCCAGTTGTCATACTGAACTCTCATGCCGACTTCCGGTGAGGGGTTTACTTCCTCCTCTTATTGTTCTTTATACAATCTCCCCATCACTAATTTCAATTACACGCCCGCACCGTGCGGCGACTTCCATATCGTGTGTTACAATAATAACAGTTTTCCCGCCTTGATTCAACTTTTCAAACACGTCCATGATTTCCCCGGATGTTTTAGAATCCAGCGCACCGGTCGGTTCATCTGCAAGTAAAAATGTCGGATTATTTACAAGGGCACGTGCAATCGCCACACGCTGCTTTTGACCGCCGGAAAGCTGACGAACAGGCTTTTTCGCCAACTCTGCAAGACCGACGTTTTCCAATGCAGTCATAATTTTTTCCCTTCGCACATCGTTTCCCTTTACTTTTCCAAAAATCAAAGGAATCTGAACATTTTCCTCGATGGTGTATTCATCAATCAAAGCATAGTCCTGCATGACAATACCCATTTTTTGATTGCGAAATCTGGCACGCTCTTTTTCCTTCAAATCTCCTACCGACACACCATCTACCAGATAACTTCCCTTATCATAAGAATCAATTGCCGCCAAAATATGCAGTAACGTGGATTTTCCGGCACCGGATTTTCCGATAATTGCCACCATTTCTCCTTCTTCAATTGAAAGGTCAATTCCTTTCAAGGCACAAAATTCATTTGTCTTTCCTTTGTTGTATATCTTTACTAAATTTTTTATTTCAATCATAACATTACCCTCCACTTTATAAATCCGACTTTAATAACTCAACAGGATTTTTTTTCTTTAACATTCGTGATGCTACAAAGTAATATACTAAGCATACACAGACAACAACTAAAATCAATAACACCGTCGACCAAAAATCTAACTGAATATAAACATATTCACTTATTTTTGTCCTTTCTGCCAATATCAAAAACATCATGACAAACATTAATGAGATAACATTGGTTATAATAATCTGAATTAGCGAAAATAAGCTGTTTTTTCCCCACGGAAGTCCCAAAACTGAGAATACCGCATTCTCCCTCATATCCTCCGATAAGTTCAAGGTACAAACATTTATTACGCTGATTATCGTGATGCACAAAACACAAATAAAAACCGGCAGATACATCATAACAGTTTGCTGAAATTCATGATTGCTATTCTTCATAAACCGCTCCAGCGGAGATAGCACGCAAACATCGCTTGCACCATATCCTGCTATATTTTTCCGCAGTGTGTTTTCAATTTGCAAAAGTTCTTTTTCCGTAGTATCATCCTGCACGGCAATAATATATTTTTGATTGTATGTCATCGGAATATGATTTTTAATTGCCTGATTCTCCCTCATCAAAACCAACGCATATTCGGACTGCTGATAACTGTACGTTGAATACAAATCCCGGTAATCCGTCCGATACAACTGGCTCGAACCGATATTGGAGCCAATCACTGAAATACCTTCCTTTAATACTCCGCAAACCATTGCCTTGAAGGAATGTATTTCCCCATTTTCGTCGTAGTAGCCAAGGTTAATATGGCTGCCCGTTTTCCATCCGTACGGATTTTTAGAAACAACAATTTCAATTTCGTCATCACTTGATTCTTTTTTATCAAGCCAGTCCCCGCTTTCCAATTCCGGCTTAAAATCATTAATCAAGGAATCCGGATACGCCAGAAAATTAGAATATCCTTCATTTTTTGAAGAGACAACGTTTCCATAACCAAAACTCATAACCGAATCCACTTTATCCATACCTTTTGTAAGCGAATCTTTTGTATCACCATGACATCCGGAAGCCTCTACGACAAATCCCTTTTTTCCGTTCCAGTCTGCCACCGGACGATACCAGCGATATTCCTCACAAATAGTTGTTACTGTCACCAATAACACAATAAATAAAACGGTCAATTGCAAAATAATAAAACAATTTCTTTTTGTATGCCGAATGTAAGAACTTATAGCCAGTGAAACCATCACTTCTCCCCCTTTCGCATTTGTACTACCGTTTGTTTTGACATCTTTCCCGAAAGAAGGTAACCAATCAAAAGCACCACAAAAATGAAAATAGCACAAATCATAACATATTCTCTAATGCCATAAATCATAAACAGATAAGCAAACCAATTCTTTGCCAGTGGGTACACAAAAAAACGGAAAGTTAAAACTCCCACAACAAGGACAATTACCATATTTAGAAGAATTTCCGCAAAAAACATTCTCCTAGCGGTTCTTTTACTACATCCACACAAAGAATACACGGCTAACTGTATTCTTCTTTTTCGGAAAATATAACGATAAATCATATACATATTTCCACCTGCTAACAGAGCCAAAAGTACACTGATTCCAATCATAGAATACTCTTTTTTCCGGTCGGCATTATTCTGAATATAAAAATCATCACATTCGCCCCCAATTGCTTTTAGTTCCTGACAAAAATCGTCGTACTGAGAGCGTGTAGGAAGCATTGTTAATTCAACAGAAAAAGTATCATAATGAGCCTTTTTCGGAAATGAAAGATATGGCATTTCCATTTCGCCATCCCCATTTACATTATTGATTCCAATTATCTGATAATTTTCTCCATCCAAAGTGATAGTCTGCCCGATATCTTTTTTTATATTGGGACTGATAACTACTACTTTTTCAGCCTTTTTGTAATGAACCGGCTGTGCCATTTCACCATCAAGGGAACCTTTTACATTTTCCAATACGCGGTCACTATAGGAAAAAACTCCATCTTTGTACTGAACTCTGTCCTGATAACTCATATCACTTCCCTTAACAGACGCATCAATATATATGTAATCAATGGAAAAATCATAGTCATCTGTCAACGTTTTTATCACCTTTGTCAACTGTTCCCTTGTAACAGTGCTTTTTCTAAAGGATGCATTCAAAAATTTCGTATCTACATTTGCTGATAATTCATACAAATTATTTTGAAAAACACCAAACACAAAAAGAATGCATACCAATGACACAATCTGCGACACCATCAATATGGCAAACAATCCTTTTTGCTTCTTCAGAAAAGAAACCCAATTTTGTAATACCATTTCTTATCCCTCCCTTTTATTTGCTGTATTTATACCTAAGTTTATTTTTTTTCGCATATTTTTCCGCATAAAAACCTTTTTTAACATACAATGTTACCGTATCTTTCGAATAACGAAATTCACCTTTTTCTATCTTTGTTACACTGAAAGGAATGACAACTTTCTCCAGTTTTGAACACTGTGCAAAACCACCTCCGATAGTTTCAATTCCATTCTCAATGGTTACATTTTTTAGCGTTGTTACATCATCATTATAAAAACTAATATCAAATCTATTAATTTTCTTTCCATCATATTTAGCCGGAATCACTAAATCACTTCTCTTCCCAAAGTCGTTAAAGGTATTAATATCCAAAATATTCTTTTTATTAACATTTATAACGTTCCATGTTTCCTGCTTACTCGTCTTCACAATACCAGATGTTTCATCATCCGGATTCGGCGATTCCTGTACACGGCTGGCCGTTGGTGAAATAACATTCCCCTGCTTTTCTTCCTTCGGCAGTAAAAAATATAAACCACCCATAATAATAAAAAATACAATTACTGCCAAGATAAATACTTTTGATTTTGTCATTTATGATGCCTCCCTTTTATTACCGAACAATTCAAAACTCGAATTGTTCGGTAATTAATAACTAATTATATTTGTCTCTTTTAATTGCTCCTATTAATAATAACGTTCCAAGAAGCAAAAATCTGACAAATATTTTTCACATTCAATTTTCACGTTCCCATTTTGAAATATCTTTTCTAATAGAATCCGCAGCAAACAATAACCGGCGTATCCAATTACAACACCAGAAAAATTAGCAATCACATCATTCATATCAATCCTATGCATATTAACTCCGACAAAAGCTTCCACCCCTGCCTGTATAATCTCCGTGATAGCGCCAAATAAAATCCCGGAAACTATTATTTTACGCCAATCACATTTATAAAGAATCGGAACCAAAAAGCCAAATGGCACGGTTATAATAATATTTAAAACAAATGTCTCCACATCTTCTATTGATAAAAAATGAAATGGTATGTAATTTACACATTGCCTGTTTAGTTCTTCCATATCCGCGTTTAAACAAATTGGAAACTGGGTATATTTGAGTACCTCTGCCATATAAGCAACGAACAAAGTAAATACTATGATATAAGGAACTTTCCTTTTCTTATATTTAACATAATAAAACACAATCCCAATATATAAAAAACTTAGTGGCATCATAATTAACCAGTCAAAATCAATTTTCATTTTTGCTTTCACCTCCCGTCTGCTATCATAACACAAAATACATCGCATAAAACATAAAAGTCATGAACGGTCGTTTTTGGGGTATGAACGGTCATTTTAACCCATATTTTCACAACACATGATATTACTTATACTGTTTTTTACCAGTTGTTTTCGTAATAGTTTCCTTTTTCCCACTCTTAGTGAATACAGCAGTGCATTTGCATCGATAAGTACCTTTTGCTGATAACTTATAACTATCTGCAAACAACAAATTTGATGCATTTTTTGTCTTTTTCCATGTTTTTACTGTTTTCCACTTTTTGGTGCTTGAAGTATATTTTTGCAAATTAAGTTCTACATCTATTTTTGATGTCGCACCTTTAGCCATTGCCCTCACTTCAACATTTGCCGTGCCACTTGAAGAAATTGAAAACGAAGGTTGCAAAATGGCAGCATTTTCACTTTGCAAAATTGGTCCAATCTCCAATGCCGGTTCACTAATCTCAGCAGCTTTTGCTTGCATATTTACTGCAAATAATGCACTCATTCCCAGCAAACATACCATTCTTTTTGTGTCTCTTTTGATTTTCGTAATCATAAAAAATCCTCCTTATATATCGTTATACTAATAATAACGATACAAAAGGAGGAAATCTGACAAAAAATTTTAATTTTTTTTATTTCTGGTACAAACTATTTGCCATTTTCAATAATTCTGCCTTATAATTTCCTTTCTTAATAAGCAGAATCATATAGTTATATTCCTTATCATCCCACATAATCCATTCTTCATTTCCTTTTATATAATAATATGCCTCATAGCCCATAACACTTGTTTTGAGTTTTTGTTCATATTCAGAATCCGTATAAATTTGGTCTCCTTCCCTGACTTTACCACGGCTATACTGTAATGTATTCTTTTTTTCATCTCTCCATTCATCATAAAGTGCATTTCCCGACGAAAGTTCATCATGGGAATAATACCGAAATCCCTTCGGCACAAACGTAGGTTTCTTATGAATAACGTCCGGCAGGCTCTCCTTCGTTTTTTTATCCTGATTCTGCCCAACATACTCTCTTACTTCCAATTTGTTCTTTGAATCATATGAAAGCAGATATTTCCATGCATTAAAACCAAACACCTTCGCACTGACTTGATTAGCAGCAGCTAAGGAAAGAATCACAATCACTACGGCTGCCGCTTTACGGACGGTATACGCCAGACGCAGATGGCTGCCAAAATATTTTTCGCTCCAATTTAAACGTTTCCATCGTTTCTTGAATTTTTTTGAAAATTCATGATTATAATCTTCGTCTTGCGATGGATGAAATGAATTCATCTCCTGATATACACAGGTCGTCAAAAATCTCTTGATACTCTCCTCATTCATTACCGAGCCACTCCTTTCGAATGATTGCAATGCCTCTTGCAATTCTCTTAGACACCGCATTCTGCTTGATATTAAGAAGTTCAGCAATCTCACTTACCCCTAATTCGTTGACATAACGAAGAATCAGAACCTCCGCATACAGTTTTGGAATCTTATGAAACACTTCCATCATCTCGCTTTCGCCGTAACCACTTTCGTGCTTACAAAAAAACGGGCTGGTTTCAAACTCATCCATCTCCTGCACCTTTTGATTTTTCTTTTGATTCTTACGATAAAGGTCAATTGCCGTCCTCTCAACTATAATAACGAGGAAACTCTTCGTTTTCTGACAATCTATTTTATCAATTTTATCTAAATTTTTTATAACCTTTTCCCACGACGTCAAACAGGCGTCTTCTGCATCCTGCGGATGATGCAAAACACGCATTGCTACCACGTACATAAGCCGGTTGTATTTTTCATATAATAACTCCAGTTTTCTTTTATCCTGCGGTGAGTCAACCGAGGCTAGAAGTATACATAACATGTCTCTACCCATTCCTTTAAAAAAGGCAACAAACCGGCGCACCCGCTGATTTATTGCCTTTTCCTGCCCATGAAGTTTCCCTCCGGTAGATTTTCTCCACCAAAAAGCAACTTACATGAAATTATTTACAAAATGCTTTTACTTTTTCATAAATGCTGTCTGCATCCAAACCATATTTCTTAACAAGCTCTACTGCCGGACCAGATTCACCAAATACATCATTAATACCGATTTTGCACACCTTTGTCGGACATTTTTCAGCTAATGCATCGCATACAGCACTTCCCAGACCACCGATAACAGAATGTTCTTCTACCGTTACCACTTTGCCGGTTTCTTTGGCTGCTGCCACGATTAACTCCTCATCCAAAGGTTTAATTGTATGAATGTTAATCACTTTGGCATCAATGCCGTCTGCGGCCAGTTTCTCTGCTGCTTCCAGACAATTGGATACCGGAAGTCCGGTTGCAACAATCGTTACATCCTTACCTTCACGAAGTACAACACCTTTGCCAAGTTCAAATTTATAATCCGGCTTATCGTTAATTACCGGCACAGCCAGACGTCCAAAACGAAGATAACATGGACCGTCATGCTCATAGGCAGCACGAACGGCTGCTTTTGCTTCTACATCATCCGATGGAACAATTACTGTCATACCGGGAATCGTACGCATCAGTGCAATATCTTCATTACACTGGTGTGTCGCACCATCTTCACCTACGGAAATACCGGCATGTGTTGCGCCGATTTTCACATTCAGATGCGGATAACCAATGGAGTTACGAACCTGCTCAAATGCACGTCCTGCAGCAAACATCGCAAAAGAACTTGCAAATGGAACTTTGCCTGTCGTTGCCAGTCCTGCCGCAATTCCCATCATGTTACACTCAGCGATACCACAGTCAATATGGCGTTCCGGGAAAGCCTTTTTGAAAATACCGGTCTTTGTGGCAGCCGCAAGGTCTGCATCCAGTACAACAAGGTTATCAAATTCTGCGCCAAGTTCTGCTAATGCATTACCATAACTCTCACGAGTAGCAATCTTTTTTACTTCTGACATAAAGACTCACCTGCTTTCTCTAATTCTTCCATAGCCTGTGCATACTGCTCATCATTTGGTGCAGTACCATGCCAGCTACACTGATTTTCCATGAAGGAAACTCCTTTTCCTTTAACGGTTTTTGCAATAATAGCCGTAGGCTGTCCTTTGGTCTGTTTTGCTTCATCAAAAGCTGCCTTTAAGGCATCGAAGTCATGACCATCCACTTCAATTACATGGAAACCAAATGCTTTAAATTTCTCATCAATCGGATATGGTGAACATACATCATCAACTGCACCGTCGATCTGTAAGCCGTTGTTATCCACGATGGCAACAAAATTATCCAGTTTTCTGTGGCTGGCAAACATCGCTGCCTCCCAAACCTGTCCTTCCTGAATTTCACCGTCACCAAGAAGCGTGTAAACACGATAATCATCATTACTTAATTTAGCGGACAACGCCATTCCGACTGCTGCCGAAATTCCCTGTCCCAAAGAACCGCTCGACATATCCACACCAGGAATATGCTTTTTATCCGGATGTCCCTGCAAATAGGAACCAACATGGCGAAGTGTCGTCAAATCCTCAACCGGGAAAAATCCACGGTTTGCCAGTGCTGCATAGTAGCCGGGAGCCGTATGTCCTTTGCTAAGCACGAAACGGTCGCGGTCTGCTTTGTCCGGATTTTTAGGGTCAATATTCAATTCTTCAAAGAAAAGATAAGTAAAAATGTCTGCTGCTGACAAGGAGCCGCCCGGGTGGCCTGATTTTGCACTATGAACCCCAGTTACAATCCCCTTACGAACTTCAACAGCCATTTTCTGAAGTTCTAACTTATTCATAATCAATCTCCTTTTTATTACTCACCAAATTATTCACCAAAAACAGCAATATAATCTTTCTGGAATTTCTCAATACCGATATCAGTCAATGGATGTTTTGTCATCTGCTCAATAACACCATATGGTACTGTAGCGATATCAGCACCTGCCAATGCACAATCCGTAACATGAATTGGATTTCTTACGCTTGCTGCGATGATTTCTGTCTCGATTCCATGTACGGAAAAGATTTCAGCGATGTCACGAATCAAATCGATACCAGGCTGGGAAATATCATCCAGACGTCCTAAGAATGGAGATACATAAGCAGCTCCTGCTCTTGCTGCCAAAAGTGCCTGATTGGCACTGAAAATCAATGTCACATTACATTTAATTCCCTCAGAAGCAAGTACCTTTGTTGCTTTCAATCCTTCTACTGTCATTGGGATTTTAACTACCATGTTCTCATGAAGTTTTGCAATTTCTCTACCTTCTGCAATCATACCCTCTGCATCTACGGTTGTTGCTTTTACCTCACCACTGATTGGACCATCAACGATGGATGCGATTTCTTTCAATACATCTTCCTGACTTCTTCCGCCCTCTTTGGCAATCAGGGATGGATTTGTAGTAACACCACAAATAACCCCCATCTCATTTGCTTTTTTGATGTCCTCAATTTTCGCTGTGTCAACAAAAAATTTCATTGCGTATACCCTCCTAAAAGTAATTTTATATCATATGCCCATTATACATCTTTTGCGCATATAATCTCAACCATTTTTTATTCCTATGGACAACTTTTTTAGATTCCATAGAAATACATACCGGAAAGCGTCAGTTTCTGAACCGAATCCAATCCGCTTCCATAGTTATACCGGCGAATCGCTTTACCATCGGACCCCATTTCCAAATAGATTCCTGCCGTGCCGCAAACAATCACATAATTATTTCCACACTTTTGTAACAAGCTTCCGCTTTTTGCCTCAACTGCCGTGGCCGACGCTTTTTTCTGCACCGTCTTCTTTGCCACATCCGCCTGCCACTCAACAGCAAGATACTGATTTTCCTCCTGCACTAACATCGCAGGTATTGTTTCGTTTTCCTGCGATAAAAGCATAGATTCTTTTGTATTCCAGCCGGTAAATTTCTTATTATCATTTATCTTTTTCTTTGCTGTTACCTTTTTCCATGCCGCCTTTTTCCCGACAACAAAAGAAATCTTAGGTTTTGCCGCCGTAATGGCATCCAAATAAATTACCCCGGAAGGATTCTTTGCCACCACGCCAATCGAACCACTTTGCGGCACAGTCAATGAACCGGTCTGAATATCTTTCTTAAACCGGTACACAACCCGTGTGTTCCCTGTCTGGAAAGATGTTGCCAGTAAATACTCATTTTTTTTCTTCTTTCCAAGCCAGTATACTTCATCATATCCGTCGTAAGAAAAATCACGGATTTTCCCATAGCCTTTCATCTGAACGACGCCCGTCACCCTGCCAAGAGCAGATACTTTCGCCACCTTATCTTCTGAAATCTGATAAAGAATGCAATCATCCGAAGCCGTTATGCGGTGACCATGAAATGACTCTGTCGGAATCAAATCACGCAGAATTCCTTTATTATCATAAGCTGCAATCCACGGTGTCCCGGATGGAAAAACATAATACATACCGTTTGCTAACGTAGATTTGGAATAGCCATCACTTACCGTAATCTTTTGTGGTATGCCGGACGGACTGCCCGCTGTTGTGTACTGATAGTTTTTTGTCTCTCTCGTATTTCCGGTTGAATCAACTAATTCCATCACAATAAAATTCGTTTTCCCCGGAAGCAGACCTTCCACCAGAAATTCATGTTCTTTGGCTAAATTGTTTTCCTGTCCGTTATTGACATAACGGATATGGTCTGAAATCGTTTCATCATCAACCGTGATGGTATACCGTACCATACAGCGGAATGAAGTGTGAAAATAAAAATAAAAACTATTTTCCATCGTACCAAATGGATTTTTCGCTATAATCGGATTATCAAAATCCGCATCGGTACGCTTAATCAACCGGTCTAAACGTGCTCTTGCTTCATTGGAATTCGAAATCTGATACACGGAATTTGACTCAAAATTAAGAACATTTTTATCTTCGCCGTCCGTCGCTAAAACCGTAGCTTTATCCGGCATGTCATACTGATAAGCGCGATCCGTCTGATTATCACTTTGCTCTTTTGCCATACGGTTTTTAAATTCGTTCGACGGACCGCCTTCGCGTCCTTTGAGCAAAAAATACGCTCCGGCCGTCAATCCGAACAAGATAAGCAACGTCACAATAATTAATTTTCCTGCCTTTTTCATCCGTATATCTCCTTATCCAGCAATTTTTCAAACTCTTCCATCGGCATCGGTTTTGCATACAAATATCCCTGCGCCATGTCACAGCGGATGCCTCGAAGATAATCTGCCTGATTTTCTGTTTCAACCCCTTCACAGACAACGGTTTTATCCAGTTCCTGTGTCAGTTCCACCGTTTTTCTAATAATAATTTTACTCGTCTCGGAACTCTCTGTCTCGTCTAAAAACGACTTGTCAATTTTAATGATGTCAACCGGTAACTCCTTCAATAAATTAAGAGAAGAATACCCCGTTCCAAAATCATCAATAGACCAGCGGATGCCAAGATTCCGAAGTTCTCCCATCATCTTCGCCAAATCAGTCAAATCGTCTCTAAAAATCCGTTCGGTCAACTCTAACTCAATATAACGAGGCGGCGTATCGTATTTTTTCAAAATGTCCGCCACTCGCTTCACATAATCTTTTTCTTGCAATAAGACACGAGACTGGTTAATCGAAATCGGCACACAATGTCTTTTTTCCTGAAGCCGTCTCTGAATCATGCGACACACTTCGCTAAGGATAAAAAAGTCCAATTCAACAATAAAACCATTTTTTTCAAAAATCGGAATAAAATCATCCGGGTAAATCATTGAGCCGTCTTCCCGAATCCATCGTACTAACGCCTCGGCACCTACAATCTGTCCGGTTTCCAAATTATATTTTGGCTGTATAAATGCCTTAAACTCATGTTGAGCCATCGCATTTTTCATGCTCTGCTCAATTTTTCCTGCACGAATCAATTGCGTGTACACTCTCTCGTCATACACAGCAATATGGGTAGTCGTGTTTGTCCGCAGACTTTTTCTGGCAAGATTGGCATACTCAACCATCTTCTGAATCGGCGGATGTTCCTTGTCAATGCGGTAAACACCGATACCAAGCTGAGGATAGGCATCGGAATATTCGTTTCCGATTTCCACTGCAAAACAGTTGCATAACTCATTGAGCATATTGCGGAATGTAGAAAAATCCTGATAACGGGCAAGTGCTACAAAATGGTCTGCCACACTGCGGCAGCAAAACAAAATACATTTGCCCGATGCCATAATCATCTTCGCTGTATCCGCCAAAAGTTTATCTGCCTTCTGCATACCATACAAATTGTTTACCCGTTCAAAATTACAGATATCCGTACAAATAAGCGCATATTTTTTTTCTTTTGAAATATCTTCTAACTGTCTGGCAGCCCGCTCTTTAAATGCTCCTAATTGAAACACACCTGTTACCGGATCCTGTATATTTTCTCCGCCTTCTTCTGAAAATTGTTTCTGCCTCTCTTTTAGTACCTGTGTGTCATCCCACAAAACAGATTTTCCAATCGTGGATGTATGTATTGATACAATGGAAAACTTTCCATCCTCTTTACAAATCATCATGGAAAAACGCAAATTCGTATAATAAACATTATCCTGCACCGGCAGACGCAGTTCCAATTCTCCGGTCACCTGATAACAATTTCCGGAAACCTGACTGACATCTGCCGATATCACTTTCATAACACATTGCTTTGGTACTTTTTTTATTTCTCTCTCCAGAAGGTTTTCAAACTCCTGACGGTTGTGTGCCACAAAATTAGATTGCGAGCCAAGCCACGTTACATCCTCACCAACATACGCCAGCATGTCTGACATATTATGTCTGACATAATAAGAATAAAAATGACATAAAGCAATCTGCTTTACCTTTTCTGCATTGAGCCGTTTAATCTCTTGTTCACGACTTTCCTGTGTGGTCACAACCTCACCTCCTCTTCTTCTTTTTCTAATTACGGACGGTCCCACTTATCACAAAGTGCCTGAATCTGGTCTGTGAACTTCGCCGTATCCTTATTGCTCAATCCCTCATTCTTACGAATTACCGAAATCAGACGCTGTCCTGCCGTCAATAGACGCTGGAACATATCGCCGGAACGTTTCTTCGCTGCCGCTTTCTTCTTCACAGCAACCGGAAGTGCTTCTTTTACAAACTCGCCCTGTATCAAGTCGAAAACTGTACCACTGTACGGTGCCACAGCGTTATAACCGGAATCGGTAAGTGTTCTCGCAAATTCATCGCATACCTTATCCTCTCCATGAACGACAAATACACGTTTTGGCGGTTTCTCCGTAAAACTGTTAATCCATTTTAATAATCCATTTTTATCTGCATGCCCGCTGATGCCGGCAATTTTCGTAATCTCTGCTTTGACCTCAATCACTTCACCAAACAGTTTTACTTCTTTTGCCCCCTCAAGCAGTGCACGTCCTAATGTACCTCTGGTCTGATAACCAACAAACACAATCGTACTCTCCGGACGCCATAAGTTATGTTTCAAATGATGGCGGATTCGACCTGCCTCACACATACCGGATGCCGACAAAATAACTTTTGGCTGTTGGTCAAAATTAATTGCCTTACTATCATCGCTTGTTATCGACAATTTCAACCCCGGAAATCCAATTGGGTTAATTCCCTTTTCTACAAGTGCTTTTGCTTCTTCATCAAAACACTGCTGAACATTTTTACCGAAAATATTCGTTGCTTCCACAGCGAGCGGACTATCCACATACACTTCAAAATCCGGATGCGTCTTCACTAACTGCTGCTCCTTAATCTGACGTAAGAAATATAATATCTCCTGTGTTCTGCCGACTGCAAAGGATGGCACTACCACATTACCGCCACGGCGGAAAGTGCTTTCAATAATTGTTGCCAGCTCTCCAACATAATCCGGTGCCTCTTCCCCATGCAGTCTGTCACCGTATGTAGATTCCATAACAACATAATCTGCCGCTTTTGTATAAATCGGGTCTCTGAGAATCGGTTTGTGTGTATTTCCAAGGTCACCGGAAAAGACAACCGTTCGTTCCTCTTCACCCTCTTTTGCAAATACTTCAATGGAAGAGGAACCAAGTAAATGTCCCACATCAGTAAATCGAATGGTAACCTCATCGCAAATCGTAACTTTTTTATCATACTCACACGGAACCAGCAGTCGAATCGCACCTAAGGCATCTTCCATCGTATACAAAGGTTCATAAATTTCACCGCCGGAACGTCTTGCTTTCCGGTTCCGCCACTCTGCCTCAAACTGCTGGATATGTGCACTGTCACGAAGCATAATCTGGCTCAAATCCACTGTCGCTTTTGTTGCGTATACCTGACCGCGGAATCCTCTGGCAAACAGCATCGGAAGAAGCCCCGTGTGGTCTATGTGTGCGTGCGTCAGCAAAATAAAATCAATTTCTGATGGATTTACCGGAATCTCCTGATTTTCAAACAAATCTTGCCCCTGCTCCATACCAATGTCCACGCAGAATTTTTTGTCTCCAACTTCCATGTAATGACAGCTTCCCGTAACTTCATGGTCAGCCCCAATAAATACTAATTTCATAATATCACCCCGTCCTTTCCGACCATTTTAATAATGTATTTATTATAAATCATTTTGCCCTTTCCGTCAACAATCCATGAACGAATCGTTAATGCTTTACGAACCCTTATTTATGCGTTAAAATACTGCTTATGGAGGTAGAAAAATGAACGAATTACAGAAACAATTGTTTACCCTGCAGGACCCTTCTTACTTAGAGTTTCACAGCAAACTAATTCCAACGATTGAAAAAAACAGAATCATCGGTATCCGCACCCCTGCACTGCGCTCGTTTGCCAAAGATTTTAAGGGTACTAAAGAGGCGAAAGCCTTTCTAAAGGAACTGCCCCACTATTATTATGAAGAAAACAATCTTCATATGATGTTAATTTCAGCGGAAAAAGATTATGAAACCTGTGTGCGGGAAATCAACCGTTTTCTTCCCTATATCAACAACTGGGCAACATGTGATTTACCGGCACCCGGCGTATTCAAAAAACATAAATCGGAACTGTATGGGGAGGTTCTAAAATGGATTTCTTCCAATGACACATACACCATTCGATACGGCATCGGAATTTTGCTGCGGCTATATCTGGACGCCGATTTCTCAGAGAAGCATTTGGCACTTGTTGCGAAAATCCGCTCGGAAGAATATTATGTCAATATGATGATTGCGTGGTATTTTGCCACTGCACTTGCTAAGCAGTGGGATGCTGCCATTCCTTATTTGAAAAAGAAAAAGCTTTCTGACTGGGTTCACAAAAAAACGATTCAGAAGGCTGTAGAAAGCTACCGCATTACAAAGGAGCAGAAAGAATATTTACGAACCCTGAAAAAAATGGTATACTAGTTGCATCTTTAATTGTGATAAAAAAATACCGGATGGAGGTTACGATTCATGAAAGAAAAAAGAATTGTTGTTGCTCTCGGACGAAATGCCTTTGGTGAGACATTTCCGGAGCAGAAAAAAAACGTAAAAAAGGCAGCTCAGGCAATTGCCGATTTAGTAGAGCAGAAATATCAGATTGTAATTACCCACAGTAACGGGCCTCAGGTCGGCATGATTCAGACCGCTATGACTGAATTTGCCCGTTTGGATAACGATAAAAATTATACCGTTGCGCCAATGTCTCTCTGCGGTGCTATGAGCGAGGGTTATATCGGATACGATTTGCAGAACGCCATTCGTACCGAATTGTTAGACCGCGGTATTTTCAAACCGGTTTCTACGATTATTACACAGGTTCGTGTGGATCCGTTTGACAAAGCATTTAACCACCCGACCAAAGTAATTGGACGTGTTATGACGCGTGAGGAAGCTGATGCCGAAGAAGAAAAGGGAAATCATGTCGTACCGGAAGGAGACGGTTTCCGCCGTATCATCGCTTCTCCAAAACCGGTTGATATTTATGAAATTGATGCAATCGAAGCACTTTTAGATGCCGGACAGATTGTTATTGCAGCCGGCGGCGGTGGAATCCCGGTTATGGAGCAGGGAACCACATTAAAAGGCGCCAGTGCCGTCATTGAAAAAGACTATACTGCCGCAAAACTTGCTGATATGGTAGATGCTTCCCATCTTATGATTCTGACTTCCAAAGAACAGATGGAAACCGCTGACGGCCAGGCAATTGGTAAAATCAGCGTAAGCGATGCTATTTCCTTAATTGATGAAAATCACTTTGATGCCATCACTACCCTGCCAAAAGTTGATGCCAGCGTATCTTTCGTTTCCTCCGGTGAGGGACGAACCGCTATTATTACAAAGCTTGAGAACGCTTATCAGGGGATTAAGGAGAGAATCGGGACGATTATTAAGTAGTTTGAATGAAACAACATTAAGTTTTTTAGTTGCCATAAAACAACAGAAACATTTGCGTTTCGTGGGCACTTTCGTTTGTTGAGCTGCGTAGCAGCAGGGGTACTGAAACTACCAGTACCGCCTGCTGACGCGCTCAAACCCACTCACCGCAAATGTTTCTGTTGTTTTATTTGTATCTAAAAATTTTATTCTCTGTTTCACTCAAATTACTTAACCCGCACCACCACCAGCTCCCCACAACTTAATAATCTCAATATTTTCGATTGATATGAATATTAAAGGACACCAAAACTTTGTGCAATTGCGTCATCTACTTCATATAAAAGTGCTGGTAATCTTTACAGTCTTCCCAGTCACCGCCCCACAAAAAGCCATTTCTCTTAAATATTTTATATGCCATGTCTTTTTTGTGAATCATTTTATCTTTATGCTCTCCCTTACACAAGGTTATATCACGTTCGAGATACTCGGTTGCATTTTTCGGGAAATAGCCATCCTCTCTGACATAGGGATTCATCAGCGGATTGATATCAATTGCCATACCAAGGGCGTGTTTTGACAGTTCGTCGCGCCCCTCAACCGTGCGGTAATTGAATGCCGATGTGTTATTCGCCTCCATGGACGCTTCATCGTCTCCGTCAAAATCATCCACAAGGCGCACCCGCTCAATTGGATATTCCCATTTGTAAAGCTGGTAAAATACCCGCATGACAGGATATGCAATTTTCTGATTTACCACCAGTTCACCTTCCTGAATCTGTCCCTTGAAATCATAATGGATAATTCGCACATAACGAAGCTCATCCAGCGAAATATCGGGATTTTCACGGTACGAAACTCCTATCATTTTTTCCTTTACATATTCCGGCAAAACGGCACTGTTAAAGCCCTCTTTGTAGACTTTGTAAGTTCCCACATATTTACGAGTCTGCACTAATTGATACAGATAAAATACCGTAAACAATAAAACAACAGCCTCGTAAACATGGCGAACCGAGCCAATTCCGACAAAAGTCAAAAGGAAAATAAAAATTCTCGCAAATACGGTAACCCACCAGCCAAACTGCATTCTCCGGTTGGTACTTACATTTGCCATGTCATCCGAAACATTTACCGTCACGTAAATCATGATATATTCCATCCAGATTTCAAATACAAATGCTAAGAAATATAAACTGAGGGCAGATAAAATCAAGGCTCCACCATTCACATAAAACGGAATGACGCGAAGGGCAATGGAACACCCTCCTGCCAGAATGGCTAACAGTACACCAAACCAGAATTTTTTGTTATGCTTCACGAACATAAATGCACCAATCAGCACAAGTAAACAACCAATAACGTCAGGCAGTATGTCTACCTGTAAATTATGTCCTAAAATATTCTGCGTTACATACTGCTGTATTCTTGGGTGGATATCAATTCCATGATAAAGCCCTGTCGGCTGTATAAAATCCGGATATGAAATACCGCTGCCCACCATAAAATCAACGCCGGTAAACAACAATCCAATTGCGATTAATACGATTGCCATAGTTACGCCTCCTAACAATTCATTTACCAATTAATTCTGCTTTCTCACTATTTTGTATTCATCATCCGTCTGATAATATGGACAGGATTGATACGATGAACCTAGAAATCTTGCCATTTCATCTTCGTCCAAATTGACATCACATTCTGCATAGCCATCATCGTCATAAACGTAAAAGGCACAAAACTCACAATTAGTAACCATAACAATCTCTCCTTCTTCTCCATATATTAACTAAAAAAAGCAAGGTGCCGGCAAAAATCAATTCAAAAATCTGCCACACGCCGCCATACGCTGCATTCAAAAAGTAATACGGCAGACAAAAATATGACAATACATGCGCCCACGGAATCAGCACCGACAAATTCAAAAATATCGGTGTAAACAATACGCTGATACACAAGTAAAACAACGCAAAGAGCCAAATGACACCTTCTTTTACCCGAATTGCAGATAGTAAATCACAAAACAGTACCACTATTATATCATAAATCAGTAGAGAAGCAATTTCTTTTATTGTTAAAAACGAAACTCCGCATAAAAGCTCGGACAAAATTCCTGATATTGTCATCAGAACCACCGGCACCGCAATCGAAAAAAGCGACATCTCTCTGCACCATTTTCCAGTAACTGCAAAAGGAATCTGTCTCCCACAATCTTTTCGATAAAGAGTAAGCCCACAGAATCCGGCAAGCAGAATCAAAAAAGCCACACCACCATGTAACGGTGCCAAAAGATAGTCTCCCATCTGTTTTTTTGCAAAATTCTGCTTGTTTATTTCCATCGTAAATGTTTGCTGCTTTGCCAAATTATCCTTATATTTTTGCGAAATCTCCCCTTTTTCAATTTCATGTGATTCAAAAAGTCCGGATTGTGCAATGTAATCCTCAAGCATCTGTCTTCCGTACACGCGGAACACACTGCTTATCACCGCCTCTCTCGCAATCAGAAAAAAGGCATTTCCCTCACTGTGGTATTGCTTAATGCATTTTTCATACTGCCCATTTTCATATTGCTCTTTAAGTGTATCCGGAAACACATAACCACATGTTAAATCTCCCTTTCGGATTTTTTGAATCATGTCCTTCTCGGAAGACATTTCACAAAACGTAATCATACCGGTTTTACTAAGAAGTTCCTCCTGAATTTCCCGAACAAACACATTGTCTTTGTCTGCCACAATTCCCACTTTAACTTTTGTAGACTTTTGATGTACCGCATAGGAATATAAATAAGTAAAAAAAGGCAGGGCAATCAGCAGAAACAAAAAGAATTTCTGGCACAAAAAGCGTTTGGTATATTTTTTCATCCATATTCTCATGCGATGCCACCCCTCTTTCTCTTCATGCGCCATAAGGCAAGACAAAAGAAGCAAACTCCATACATAAGTATATAAATAAGCGATGATGAAAAAATCTGCCCTTTCATTTCTGCATGCAGCAAATCAACAAAAACTCCTCCCGGCAGTATTTTTCCAATGCTTACAAGAATTTTGGGCAGCATGTAGTCCGGAAATGCACCGCCAAGCAGCACAAACTGCACCACAGCAAATACAAAGAGAAACAGTATCTGTCCGGCATTTGCCCTGCCGTACGGAACGACACAGGCAAGCAGACAAGCCGCGCAAAAACTACCAAAGACAATCCCGCACGTATTAAGCATTGTCACCTTTACCCCTAAAAGGGCTGCAAATCCGTAAAATCCGGCAGTCATACAGAGAAACAAAACACCGCCATTTAACAAAACATCAAAAAAAAGCGTATCCACCGGGTTTATTTTCTTTCCTTTCAATAAGCCAAGCAATAACGCTGTCGGACGCTCCCGCAGAGAAATCAAAATCGCCCCCAAAAGGACAAAAAGTGTCACCATAATTCCAAGAAAAATACGCGTAGTATCGTTCATTCCGGAAGCTGATTTTATTGTTTTCTCGTGAAACAAAGTTTCCTGCCGCAGCACAAAACGAATATAATTGCGGTTCATATCCATCGCCACAGTCTTCATACTTCCCTGTCTGCCATACTTTGCGTATAACTGATATGCTGCATAGTCACCGGCTTTTGCTGTCAACACAAAAGAAACTGCCGAATCCACCAGTTCCTCCATCAATGCACTTTCAATTGTGGGTGTTTTAGCCGTTGTTATATGGACGGAGGTTTTTTCGTTCCGATATATTTTCTCCAATAAATTTTCCGGCAGCGTAACATAAGCCGCCACCTTTCCTTCATCCAACTGCTCTTTTGCCTCTGTCTCACTCAGCTCCCGGAACACACATAAGGCTTTCGTGTCTGCCATATTGCTGACATACTCAAGTAACCCTCGCTCCATAAACCCTTTTTCCGGCACAACAACTCCAATATGTATTTTACTGTTTTCCGAAATTGCAGACAAACAAACAAAAAATACAGTCAAAAGAACCGCCATAGACAAGAAAATGACAGGGAGGACCATAACGGTCCTCTTTGCCATTTTCTTAAGATAACATATTTTGTATGAATTACAAAGTGTCATTTTCATCCTCATAACTGTCTGTATAACTGTCATCATCGCTACCATCATAACTGTCGGTAGTTAAAGAAGTATCCGCATCACTCAATCCTAATGGATTTGATGAAGATGGACTGAACAAGGAACTGATATCACTAATTCCCCATTTACCTAAAATGTTCTGTAAATTAGTCATCACATCACTCTGATACTGAGTCAAAGTTGACTGTAAGGTGTCGGCTGTCACAACCTGTTCTTCACCGGCAGGCATTTTTACTTCACCGTCAAGAGCAGCAAATGAGTATTCCATTCCAAAGGTATTCGTGCCTGTTTCGCTCTGGTCAACCGATACATCTTTAAAATCAAGGGTAATACTCTTACCTTTTTCTAAGTTTTTCACACTTCCGCTGCAGGACATTTTCACCTCATCGGAATTATACGATTTTACGGAAGCAGACATTGTAAGTGCATTATTATTCTTCGTGTCAAGGGATTCTTTTACTTCTGTTGAAGCAATTTCCGTCCCCATGCTCGAAACAACCATTTTAATTGTATCTTCGCATACATCACCTTTTTTACCCTGAAGGTTATACGTAACTGTTCCAATAGAAGAACCATTCTGTGCCAAGGACAACTCAACATTTGCTGTATTCTGACCATCGTTATCTACAAATGCACCATGAATATCTAATTTAACTCCGGCAACCGTCACAGAGGTTTTAAATCCTGTCAAGTTACCGTCCGTGCCCTCTACCGTTACAATAATATCCTGTGTGTAAGATGTAATCTGTGGAACAATCATACCAACGCCGCTGGCAATCGTTCCTTTGGACATACCAAGTTTTTCTTCAATCTTACCGAGTGTCTCTGACTGGCTGCTTACATAATCACGGAATTTATTTACAAACTCATCCAGTGAAACTTTTGTAATCTTAATCTGATAACCATTATCTACCTTTTCACATTCTGTGCTGTCATACAAGGCATCTCCCTGCTCCTCTAAGAAATCAGAAAATGTTTCCTGCAAATCCGGAAGCACTGCTAAAACAGCTGAAATACTATTCAGGGCTTCCTGGCTCTCATTATCGGATGCTGTAATGCTGAATGTTTTGTTTGGAATCAGCTCCGGCAGAGAAAATGCTGCTTTCTTTTCCTCTAATGAACCATAGGCTTCTGCTGATAACTGGCTTCCGTCTTTGGAAAGGGCAATCTTTGCGGATGCTTTTTTGTTATTTACATCCAGTGATAAACCGGCACCCATTTCCATACCGGACAAATCAACGGAAGAATCTGATGACTGGATATCTTTTATTTTGTAGTTGATATCCATTCCTTTTTCTAACATAGCCTTTGACAATTCATCAAGACCAAGCTGCTTGCTCACTGCTGACTGTGTCATCTTTTCCGGCGCCTGTTTCAAAAGGTCAAATGCCTTCTCCTTTGTCGAACCAAATAGTGTACCGGTAGCTGCCAGCACAATTCCGGTTGCCACGACTCCGACAACAACAACGATTGCAATAATTAACGCAATCAGTTTCCCCTTACTCTTCTTCTTTTCCATTTTTTCCTCCATTTTCCTACATAGGTAGGCTCCTTTTTTGAATTGTTTCTATGATAATCAGCCTTGAATCCATTCCGTGAGTTCAAAACCGTTTATCTCTTTATCCAATGTGACAGTACAACCATCACGGATTCCATATAAAGAATGGCAAAACGTGATTTCGGACATCTCATGAGATGTTATTATAACACTTTTTCCTTTCCTTGTAAAATTCTTTATCAATCGAAGGATTTCGTTCTTCGCCATTAAATCCAATGCTGCTCCCGGTTCATCCATTACTAAAACATCTGGATCACCAGCCAGTGCACAGCAGATACTGAGTCTTTTTTTCATGCCTCCGGATAACTTTTTAACCGGTTTTTTATAGATTTTATGCATACCAAAATAAAATAACCACCCATCTTCCAAATCTTTCTGCAAACTTGCTTTATCCTTTGCATACCATAATTCCAAATTGTCTTTTACTGTTAAATCTTCAAATAACGGATTTTCCTGTGGCACATAGCCGACATGCTCCGAAAGAAATGTTCCATCCACCGCTTTTCCATTCCACAAAATAGTCCCTGCATCCGGCTTCAGTGCACCAACTATAATTTTTAAAAGCGTCGATTTTCCGGCTCCATTGGCACCCACAAAGCATACACTCTCCCCGTCTTTTACAGTAATTGAAACATCTCGTAAAACTTCATTTTTTCGATAAGATTTTTGTAATTTTTCCAGTTCAAGCACGGCTTCTTTCCTCCCATTTTTTTCTGCCTTTTGTGGCAATCCAATAAGCAAAAAAACCAAGAATCAGACCAAAGAGCATCCCCGCCAGTACATCTGTTGGATAATGCACATAAAAATACAATCTTGTACAGCCCATAATAAAAGCAAACAAAAGAGCTGCCACACCCATTTTTCGACGATTCATAAAGATTGCCATTGCCGCTGCAAAGGAGGAAAGGGCATGTCCGGATGGAAATGAATAATCTTTTGGATTTTGAATCAGCAGATCAACCAACGAATTCCGCCAGCACGGTCTCGGTCTTGCCACCAATGGTTTTAAAGTCACATTTCCAACAAAAAGGGAAAATAACAACGCAAGTAAAACCGATATGCCAACCCATCGCGTCTTTTTATAAGCAATGAGACAAAGTCCCAAAGCAATCCAGATTAAACCGCCCTCTCCAAGAAATGTGATTGCCTTGAACAAAACAGTTAAAAACTCATTCTGTATTGACTGAAACCAATTAAGAATTACGCTGTCAAACCAAGCTACCAAAATGCTCTCCTTTACTTTCTTTTCTTCTTCACAATAATTTTACACGATTTTTTCATCGTGCCATAAATCGCATAAATGCGGACTGTTCCTTTTTTCTTTGCCTTTACAATCCCCTTTTTCGATATACTGGCAATCTTTTTATTGGATGATTTCCACTTAATTTTACCATGTAGGTTTGCCGGCCAGAACGATGCCTTCAACCGATATTTTTTACCGGTGCGAAGGGTTTTCTTTTTCTTATTCAGCGTTATTTTACCGATTGCTTTATAATATTTTTTCAGTTCTTTCGCTGCCCCCGAACGAATCAAGTCCTTGTAAGCAAAAAATACATACCCTTCTGTATTACCACTTCGAATCAGGCGAATCTGTGAGGCAATGTTGCCGGATGATTTCTTCCAGCCCGGATCTTCTTTTAATGAATAGCCGGTCTTATAAAGGGCAAGCCCTACATACATTGGTACGTCACGTTTGTTAATTTGACGCCACTTTGCCAGACGCTCATTAAACAATGCTGTTTTTTTACCGCTCATAATATAGTTATTCGACCAATAAATCTGCGGAATTATATAATCCACATACCCACTTTGAGACAACCATGTCCTGACATCCGCCCCGATTTTTTCACAATATGTAATATCTCCGGCAGGGCTGATACCAAACTTCAGCGATTTCTTTTTCTGCTTTACCGTCTGATAAACTTTTCGAACCATCACATTTACATTTTGACGCCGTGTTGCAGCCGGCACCTTCTTGTACTTTTTTATATTGGTCGGATAAAAATAATCATCAAAGTGAATACCATCCACTGCATATCGGTTAATAATTTCCTTTACCTGGTTAACAATTCGTACTGTTGTCGTTTCACTTGCCGGATCAAGAATTTTCGTCGATGAAACCCGGTACGGATTCATCCAGGCATGAATTTTTAATTTGTGTGAATGTGCAAGAGAAACCAATATTTTCAAAGGGTCATACCCCGGTGCTTTTCCATCCGAAGAAATGTACTTGCTAAATCCTGCCACAGAAGATGGATAAATTGCATCATCATAAGCCCTTACATGAAAATAAACGGTATTGCATCCGTTCGCCCGAATTGTTGCAAATATTTTATTGGCATTGGCACGAAACTGCGCCTCTGTTTTATCTTTCAAACCAAGTTCCTCAAACTCAAAGCAGGACACCCAGACACCTTTAGTCTGCAAAGAACCCGCCTGCGCTTTGTTTCCGTTTCCCAAACTTAAACAAAGTGCCATAAACAAAATAAGCAGAAAACTATAATGTTTCACGTTATTTTAACTCCTTTCCATTCTCTTTTTGCGCCTGTCTTTTGTAGTAAACAGGGGCAATTCCATAATATTTCTTAAATAATTTACTAAAATAATACACATCTTCATATCCCACAGCCAGCGATACATTGCGCACACTTCCGCAATTTTCTTTTTCTAATATTTCCTTTGCCTTTTCCAGCCGGATTTTTATCAAATACCGAATCGGCGACTCTCCCGTCTCTTCTTTGAAAATCTTTGAAATATATACCGGACTCAAATACATATTCGCCGCAATCTGGTCAAGTGAAATATGAGAAGAATAGTTCTCATTCATGTACGCAATAATTCGTTTTACCACATAGCCCTTACTGCGGGATTCAAAAACAAATCCATGATTTTCCTGCTTTTCTTCACCATGTATCTGCCTGAGAATCAATACTAACATCTGCACCATATAGGCTTTTATCATGAAATACTGCCCATTCTGCTGGATTTTGGTTTCGGAAATCATTGTCTGCACCAACTGGTTTAAGTCCTGCTTCAACTCTGCCTTGCACCGCAGCACCGGTGCTCCATCTGGCAAAATTAACGACTGTGGCGGCATATCCTGGAAATGAAAATTACTTAATCCGATATACACTTCAATGGGCGGTTTTTCCCCTTTTCGCAGTTCAAAACGATGCACAAGCCCCGGATTTCCCACTAACAAATCCCCCGGCTGCAATAAATATTCTTTTCCTTCTATGTAGTATCTTGCCTTCCCCGACAAAATATAAGTCAGTTCCAAATAGTCATGGCTATGGTCCTCCCCACTGACCTCCGGCACCTTTTTCCCAATATATAAAAGATGGGGATTAAAATCTCCATACGACAGATGGTCAAACTGCATCTTAAATCTCCTTCTCTCCTAGAGTGCTTTTATGCAAAATATTTTACTATGTTTGTTGGGAAAAGTAAAGGGGAAGGGAGAGTGGATTATGATGAGGACAAGATAATTTTTTGGTTCCGTAAATCAGTAGAAAGGCTTTGCGTCTCGTGGGCACTCCCGTTCATTGAGTGCGTAGCGGTATGGGCACTGAAACTACCAGTGCCACATACCGACGTACTCAAAACCCACGAGTCACAAAGTCTTTCTACTGATTTACTGGAATCCTAAAAGATTAGCAACTGTCCTCATCCCACCACACCTGACAAAAATGTTCGATATTAACCAGTAAATGACCACTTTTTTATAAAATGACCAGTAAATGGTCACTTTTTGACCACTTTTTCACCGCAAATACTATATCGAACACTTGCTCCTTTTCCGGTTTTCACGATATAGCCCTTCTCCGCCATCTCATCAATCACCTTTCTAGCAGAAGTTCTTGACTTATATCCACACACTTCTGCCGCCTTTCCTGTACTTATGCTGCCACGTTCAAAAATATAGTGCAGAATGGCTTCTTCTTTTTCACTCAACAATGACGTTTTTTGTTCTAACGTTTGTTCTTCCACGCGCAAATCCGCTGCGCCTGGAATATATACAACCTGTCCAACTTCTAACTTTAAGGTGACACGGTCTGCGCGAACCGAAAAATCAAATTCAGGTTTTTTCCAGTTTTGCTCTTTCCATGCGGTCATAATCTTATCAACTCCACTGCCGGCACGCTCACCAACATTGACAAACCCAAACATCTTCAAAATATTCGGGTTTCTAGGATCGCTATTTCCTCCCGCATAAAATTCCTCTTTTGTAATTCGTATGGTTCCCGGATTTGAAATCGTTATCTCTTTTCCCTTTTTAACAACAACCACACCTCGTCTTTCATAATAATTGGAATGCGCCAACGCATTTGCCACAGCCTCTCCTAATGCCGCATGCACATCTACACGATCCACTCGGTATCCATCCTTGCGGTTTACAAAAGGTACTGCAATATCATCATCGATCCGATTAATTACTTTATAGTAAAAATCATAAAGATTACCGCTCCAATCTCCTTCATCAGAATGTGTCCGAAACAACCATCTAACAGATTTATCCTCACTTTCTTCGCGATAGTCTAAAAAATAATTTGGAAATGCTTCTGTTATCCGATAAGCATCTCCAAAAAACAACAAGCCTGCGATAGTTGGAGACAGTTCCCCTTTATTATTCTTGGCAACGGCCCGCAGTTTCATTAAAAATTCATCATTTTCAAGTAAATTCCACGGATGTCCTTGATGCAATTGTTCAAATACAATCCGATATCCCTTGATGGTATCTGTATTCAACGCATCCAACGCCATATTATCTAATACTTCGGTATCTGTTCCACCATCTCGCTGATCTGCAAACATAGCTCGGACTGCTTCCTCTGAACACAGAAAATCCCCCTCGTAGTCCCTGCGATAAGTTCCTTTCATCGGATCAACACCAATATACACCGGCTTATCATGCCGGTCTGCTGCCGGAACATCAATTCTAAGAATCTTTTTCCCCTCAACAACCACAGGATACACATGATGATTCAATAAAATGTTTTTTGATACTTTGTGTCGATCATTCACTATACTCCAAAAATCTTTTTGATACTTGATTACTTGCTTTTCAGATAAACCTTCCACCGTAAAAGAATCGCGGTGCTCTTTAATTCCAAGGAACATCGTTCCACCATCTGTATTTGCAAAAGAGGAGTATGTCTCCCATATACTTACCGGAAGACCATTTGCAGCAAGTTTGCACTCATACTCATGGTTTTCCTTCAGTTCCAACTGATTTAATATCTCCTGTTTCACAATGTCCGCCTCCAATCAACTACTATCCCCTTATATCTTTACCAATAAATCCGCTCATATAACCTTCTTAGTAATTCAAATAATAAATTTACAATATGATATTATACTACCACAGAACAAAATGTGAATCAACGACAAAAGCCCATCCGCAAGAGACAAACATTATCCTATCTCAACACGAATGGGCTTTTTCTATCCCCTTACTATTTCGTTACTCTTCCACTTTCAAATAATTTACATGCAGAAGTTCGTGGCTTCTTCCTTTCAAGACTCCATTTTCGTAGAGCTGGCTCACGACCGGATTTTCGCCGGAGCGTTTAATAATCGCAGATTTGTCTGCTTTATACATTCCGGTAGAGCGTTCCTGTTTGACGGACTGATAGCCAAATGGCTGACCGGCACCGCCGATACATCCATATGGACACGCCATAACCTCGACAAAATCAAAATATTCTTCACCGGAACGAATCTTTTCAATCAGGTTATCCGCATTTCCAAGACCGTTTACAACGCCGATTCGCAGTGTATTTTCGCCGATTTCAACCTCTGCCACTTTGACGCCTTCGAGGCCACGGATACCGGTATACTCTAACTGGCGCATCGTCTCATTGTCCTGTGCTGCCACATGACGGAGTGCTGCTTCTGTTACACCACCGGTTACGCCGAAAATAACGCCTGCTCCGGAGTAAATGCTAAACGGCATATCCGGCGCACTCGGCTCGATTTCATCAAACTGGATTCCCAACTCTTTAATCATAAGAATTAGTTCTTTGGTTGTGATTACATAATCCACATCCGGCACATCATTTCGCTTAAATTCGTCTCTGGCCGCCTCATATTTCTTTGCCACACATGGCATAACCGCAACCGATACTGTTTCTAGACCGGATTCTTTATCTGCCGGTTTGTAGTATTCTTTAATTACCGCACCAAACATTTCCATTGGCGACTTGCATGTAGAAACGTAAGGAAGCATGTCACGGTGTTTTGTCTCCACAAAGCGGACCCAGCCCGGACAGCAGGAAGTAAATAATGGATATTTATTTCCGTTTGGATATGTATTTTCGCCATTTTCCAATTTGCGTACAAGCTCTGCCGCCTCTTCCACAATTGTTAAATCAGCTGCTACACTTGTGTCGAACACAGTATCAAATCCACACATACGAAGTGCGGTATAAATTTTACCAATTGAGTTTTTGCCTGGTTTTAAGCCAAACTCTTCGCCAATCGCAACACGAACCGCTGGTGCAACCTGTGCAACAACACGCTTATTCGGAGCATACAAAGCCTGCCAAACTTGTTTTAAATCTTTCTTTATGGTAATTGCCGCCGTCGGACAAACGGCTGCACACTGTCCGCAGTTGACACAATCTGTCTCAGCAATTTTTCGGTTAAATGCCGGTGTGACAACCATATTGGCACCACGGTTTGCAAAATCAATTGCTCCCACATGCTGCACTTCGTTACACATACGCACACAGTCACCACATAAAATACATTTGCTTGGGTCGCGCACAATTGAAAGCGAAGAATCGTCAATCATCCGCTCCGGATGCGTATTCGGAAATCTCACATCCGTCAGACGGAAGCGGGCAGCTAACATCTGCAAACGGCAGTTTCCATTTTTCTCACATACGGTACAATCTCTGCAATGAGATGCCAGTAAAAGCTCCAGAATCATCTTACGGTAATCATGCAGACGACCGGTATTTGTTTTAATTACCATTTTATTTTTCGGCGGTGTCGAACAAGAAGCGATAATGCCTCCCCTCTCATCTTCTACCACACACATACGGCAGGCACCATAAATGGACATATCCGAATAGTAACAAAAAGTCGGTACATGAATCCCCACTTTATGAATGACCTGCAAAATATTTTTTTCATCCGTAAACTCGGCACGAATGCCGTCAATTATCATATATTTTTTCTCAGCCATTGTTACACCTCCTTCACTGCACCAAAGTTACATCCATCTTTACATGCGCCGCATTTAATACATTTTGTCGTATCAATGACATGTGGCTCTTTTACGTTTCCGGAAATTGCACCTACCGGACACATTCTTGCACATTTGGTACAGCCCTTACAAAGTTCAGGGTCAATCTGAAGGCTTGTCAATGCTTTACACTGGCCTGCCGGACATTTTTTATCCACTACATGAGCAATGTATTCGTCACGGAAATACTTAAGCGTCGATACAACCGGTGAAGCGGCTGTTTTGCCAAGACCACAAAGTGCCGTTGCCGAAACGGTCTCCGCCAATGTTTCCAACAACTCTATATGCTCCATCGTTCCGCGCCCCTCGGTGATATCCGTAAGCAGTTCAAGCATACGCTTTGTTCCCTCACGGCACGGCACACATTTACCACAAGATTCATTCTGGGTAAAATTCATAAAGAAACGTGCCACTTCAACCATGCAACTCTTATCATTCATAACAACAAGGCCGCCGGAACCAATCATGGCACCTACTTTTTTCAACGAATCAAAATCCAGTTTCATATCCAAATGATCTTCTGTCGCACTGATACACAGACATCCGCCGGATGGTCCACCAATCTGAACCGCTTTAAAAGCACCACCTTTGACACCGCCGCCAATATCAAAAATAACTTCACGCAGCGTCGTTCCCATTGGCACCTCAATCAAACCGGTATTCTGCACATTGCCGGTAAGGGCAAATGCTTTCGTGCCATGGTTGTTTGCCGGTCCATAGCCCTGATACCATTTGGCGCCATTTAACAGAATGGGCGGTACATTACAAAATGTTTCAACGTTATTTAAAACTGTCGGCTTGTCAAACAAACCATGCTCTACCGTTCTTGGTGGTTTCACGCGCGGCATACCGCGGTTTCCTTCAATTGATGTTGTCAGCGCACTTCCTTCACCACAGACAAATGCACCGGCTCCCTGGCTGATATGTAAATCAAAATCAAAACCGGAACCTAAAATATCTTTTCCTAACAGTCCGCGATCCATTGCCTTGTCAATGGCTGTCTGAAGTCTCTCAACGGCAAGCGGATACTCTGCACGCACATAAATGTAACCGTGACGCGCACCCGTCGCAATCGCAGCAATCAGCATACCTTCAATCACACGATGCGGCTCACCTTCCATCATGGAACGATCCATAAAGGCTCCCGGGTCACCCTCGTCACCGTTACAAACAATATATTTTTCTTCTTCCTTCTGGTCTAACACCTGCTGCCATTTTCTTCCTGCAGGGAATCCACCGCCTCCGCGGCCACGCAGACAGGACTCCGTAATCTCATCGACAATGCCCTGAGGCGTCATATCAAATAAAGCTTTTGCCACGGCACTATAGCCGCCAAGAGCCAGATACTCAGCAATACTTTCCGCATTAATATGTCCGCAGTACTCAAGCGCAATACGAGTCTGCTGCTTGTAAAACGGAATATCCTCCTGTTTCACATATGGATTTCCCTCCTGGTCTTTGTACACCAGACGGTCAATAACTTCATCTCCAATAATGGATTTTTCGATAATTTCCTCGCAGTCATCCAGACTCACTTTTATATACAGCCATCCCATCGGCTCGATACGAAGAAGCGGTCCCATCTCACAAAAACCGTGACAGCCGCTCTTTTTTAATCCAATGCTGTCTCCATGCGGATCTTTTTCCAGAACAAGAGCACATTTCAATCCTTTGCCCTCAATGATATCTTTCATTTTTGCGTAAATCTCTAATGATCCTCCGGCTACGCAGCCGGTTCCGGCACAAATCAGGATTTGTTTTCTCTGACTGTTTAAAGAAGCACGATATTCCTCTTGCTTCGCAATCAGTTCCTCACGATTCTTAATTTTCATTCGCTGCCTCCTCCTTTAACTGCTTAATAAGTTCCCGCGCCTTTTCAGGTGTCATGGATGGATGCACATGATCATTTACCGTACATACCGGTGCCAGACCACAGGCTCCCAGACAAGATACCGTTTCAACGGTAAAAAGCATATCATCAGAAGTTGGCTTTTCTTGTGTAACCCCAAGCGTTTTACGAAACTCTTCCAGAATTGGCACTGACTTTCGCACATGGCATGCTGTACCGTCACATATTTTAATGACAAATTTCCCCTTAGGTTCCAAAGAAAAGTTCTCATAAAATGTCGCTACCCCATAAATCTTCGCCTCACTCATCTTCAACTCTTTGGCAATATAGCATAATGCCTCTTCCGGAAGATAGTGATACTCTTTCTGAACATCCTGCATAATCGCAATCACAAGATTGCTTTTATACTCATGTTTTTTCAGAATTTCGTCCAGTTTTTGTTGCTGCTGTTCGTTCACATTCCTTCTCCTTTCGGCTAAAAAAATTGTTGGTATTTTCATTTCCCAATAATATATACCTACTGATAAATTTTATCATTTTTTAACAAAATAGTAAAGTTTTTTATCATAAAATAAAATCGATGCGATACAGAGAACTCATACAAAAATTCTGTATCGCACCGATCCTACTTTTATTTCTACGCAAGCACTTTTTGTTTTCTGATTGTCATCAACCCTTTACAGAACCAAGGGCAACACCACGAATAATAAATTTTGACAGACACAAGTATACAACAATCAACGGAATAATTGCGAAACCAAGTATCATATAAATCTCGCCCAAATCCGTCAGATAAGCTTCTGCCTGCAAACTTGCCACAACCAATGGAAGTGTAGCATTTTCACTACTGTTATCCATCAATAACTGTGGCAGGAAATAATTATTCCAAGAAGCAACAAATTGGAAAATCATCTGCACCGCCAATGCCGGTTTCAAAATCGGCATAACGACAAAGTTAAAGATGTAAAATTCATGTCCACCGTCAATTCGACCGGCTTCCACAATTTCAAGTGGCAGTGAACTCTCCATATACTGTTTGATAAAGAAGAATACTGCCGGAGATGCCAAGGTAGGGAAAATCAAAGGAATAAATGAATCTTTAATTCCCCATGCATCCATCATTTCCACAAAACCGAGTGCAGAAACCTGTGTCGGCACCATAAGGATAACCATGATGAACACAAATGCTGCCTTTTTTAAGCGGAAATTGTAAGCATATAATCCGTAAGCAGTAAGTGTCGCAATATACACACTGGTAACACATGAAATCACTGCTACAATTAATGAGTTAAACATCGAATGCAGAACCGCTACTTTTGTCTCGTTAATTGCATTCGTAAAGTTTCTGACAAAATCACCGCCCGGAAGCAGGCTAAATGTCGTTTTTAATGTCGATGTATCTTTTGTTGTATTTACCAAGAGCATAACAAACGGAAAGATACAGATAATACATACCAATATCAAAACAATATAGGAAACCGTTCGACGAAAGACAAGCATACGGTGACCGCGGATTTCATCCGCTGACAAATTTGCATATTTTGCCATTTACTGCACCCCCTTTGCCTGTTTTCTGGCTTTTCGTTCTGCTTTTTTACGAGCCTTTATTTCCTTATCCTCATCACTTTGCATGATACGGAACATAAAGATTCCAATCAGACCGGCAACCAAGAACAATACAACGGATTCAGCACCGGCAACACCCATGTCACCCTGTGATGAGTTGATTCTCGTACTGATATCCATAACAACAGTCGAAGCCACGCCATTTGTACCACCACGGTTTACAATCAGGTTCGGAATATCGAACAACTGCAAACCACCAATCATGGAAGTAATCATAACGTACAACATAATTGGTTTCAGCATCGGCATGGTAATCCGTCGAAACTGCTGTTTCGCACTCGCACCATCAATTGCAGATGCTTCATAAAGAGCTGGGTCAATTCCCATAATACCTGCCATCAGAAGGATGGTCGTATTACCCGTCCACATCAGGAAGTTGATAAAGGCAATGATAAAACGAATGCCCCACTCATTTTCCAAAAAGTGAATGGACGTTCCTAATATATGATTGATTGGTCCGGTTACTGCAAATAGTTTACCAAACAATACTGCTATGGATGAGGCCATCAGCATATTCGGTAAATACAAAATAACCTTAACCGCACCAGTACCTTTCAATTTTAATCGAATGTCAGTAAACCAAGATGCAAAAAGCAATGATACAATAATCTGCGGAATAAATCCGAGAAGCCATAATAACATCGTATTACCAAAATATTTTACAATATCATATTTGGTAAAAAGGTCGATATAATTTTCAAACCCGGCAAACTCAAATACACTATTTAGGAAAATATCCGTTTTGTCATGAAAAAAACTTCGATAAAACGTTGCAATCAACGGATATAACTGAAATACACCATAGCAAATGAAAAACGGAAGGATAAAAATCAGGCCCCATTTGCCATACTTTAATTTGTGCGGACGTTTATACGCCGTCACATCTTTCTTTCCAGCCATAAAATCCCCCTTACCTTTTGATAAAAATGGCGGGACAGGGGCCCCCCGTCCCGCCAGAAAACTAATTCGTTTCTAAGCTGCTATCCATTATTTTTTCAAATCCGGATAACTCTTGATTACTTCGCTCTTGAAGTTGTCAATTGCTTTCTCTTTGCTAACTTTGCCTTGATAGTAATCTTTCATCTTAGCCATCAAGCTCTCGATGTACATCTGGTCATAAGGAGATACGTTGCTGCAATTGATGTTGTCTGCTGCTGCACTCAAAGCTTTTACAAGAGACTGTCCGCCAAGGAAGTCAGAAGTAACATTTTTCTCTTCCAACATCTTGTTTGCTTCTTTGTTGTTTACGAAATCAGAAGTATCTTTGCTGATGTTGAACATGATGTCTTTATCACAGCAGAGTTTCTTCATGATGTCTGCAACCAATTTTGCATTATCTGTTCCAGTTGCTCCACAGATGAAGGAACCGCCCCAGTTGAATGCCTGTGGTCCAGTTACTACAGCCCAATCACCGTAGCTTCCGCCCGGTGTGAAGGAACCATCATCATTTTTCTTAGCACCGGATCCTTCTGCCATGGAGAAGTTGATGCCCCATGCTGGCATAAAGTAACCAAATACTTTACTATCTTTGCCCATATCAGCAGTCCACTCTTCAGCCCAAAGGCTTGTTCCGTTGTTATAACCTTTGTCAGTATACTCTTTTGTTGTGTCAATCCATTTTTCGATAGATGGATCAATCTGAATAACACCTTCATCATTTACACATTTCTGGCTTACATTGTTTGAGTATACACGAAGTGCATCATCATAACCAGAAAGCATCTTGTATCCTTTTCCTTTCAAAGTCTCAGCTGCTGCTGCGAATTTATCCCAGTCAGATACCTGTTCCTGAATCTTTTCGATGTCATCCGTTCCAAATACTTCTTTTGCGATAGAACGACGATAAACAAATCCACCAGGGCAGCCCTGCCATGAAACAGCACGAAGAGTACCATCTCTCTTTGTAGCAGCTTGTTTTGTGTAATCATACATCTGACTCAAATCATCATCGGTAAGTCCAAGTGATTTAATATCAAGAGCCATATCTGTATTTGTGTACTTGTTTACATAATCCATCTCGCAGAGGAACATGTCAATTTTGTCATCTGCACTTGCACTGTCCTGTTTTTTCAAAGCAGCATCCAGTTTCTTCTGATAAACACCACCTTCGTTTGTGTTTGTCACGAATTTAACTTTTACATCGCCGATACTCTTTGTATCCTTGTTGTAATCCGGATAATACTTTTCAAAACGCTCTTTGAACTCTGTGTTCCAAACATAAATGTTAAGAACTTTTCCGCCACCATCAGCTACTGTTTCCACTTTTGCTGAATCGTTGCTCTTTGATGAATCACTTGCATCCTTGTTGCTGTCACTTCCGCCACATCCGGTAATTGAGCCAACTACCATAGCCATAGACAATGCCAGCGCTAACCATTTTTTCCTCATAAATCAATACCCTCCTAAAATAATAATTTTTTATTCTTCCACGAATTTCTTCATGAAAGTTGTGAACAGTTTCGTGTCATTCCTTTAAGAAATAACGTTTATTATTTCATCGAAAGAACCGAACATCCTCGTATTAATTCTCCTTGTACATCAAGTCTTTCAACAAGTGCAAGTTCTGGCTGTTCAATCAGCTCTACTAACTTTGTCGCTGCAACTCTTCCGATTTGTTCTGTATTCTGCCGGTAAGTCGTTATCTTCGGCTCAATCACACGGGCAATTCTTTGTCCGTCATAACCGGCTACTGAGATATCGTTAGGAATCGTAAGTCCTTTACTTCGAATCACATTAATACCTCCGATACAAGAAAAATCATCCGGATAAACAATACAAGTAGGTCTATCTTCCAATGATAATAATTCGTGAGTAATTTTTGCCGATACATCCGGTGCGTGGTAAATACCTTCCCGAATATATCTGTCTTCGGTTTCTATCCCATACCTTTTCATCGTCCGCAAAAAACTTCCGATACGGCTTCGAGTAACAAAAGAATCCGCACCGTGGATATAAGCAATTTTCTTATGTCCACATTGTATAATGTAAGAAACCAATTGTTCCATTCCTCTAATGTTGTCCGACATAACACATGCCTTGTCATTAAATATATAATCGATTGTCACAACCGGTATACCACTTTGCAGCAATTCTTTTACTTCTTCCGCTTCAAAATCCACACAAGCAACAATCACACCATCGACTCCGCGATATTTGCTATGTTCACTATAGGACAATTCACTCTTTCCCACATGCCTTCCCAAAAAGGTTATATCATATCCCTTTTCTTCCACTCCCTGTCGGAAGCTGTCAAGCACCGGCGAAAAATATGAATGGGTCAAACCACTTCGCGCTTCATCCGCAAATAGCACTCCAATGTTATAGGTACGGTTTGTCTTCAGTGCACGAGCGGATGAGTTTGGTACATAGCCCATCTTCTTAGCTACCTCAAGTACCCGTTCTTTTGTCGAAGTACTTATATCAGTGCGTCCATTCAATGCTTTGCTTACTGTCGCAATCGATACACCGCATGTCTCTGAGATGTCTTTCATTGATACCATAAGCATTCCTCGTTTTTCGTAATCGTTTTCGTAATTCTAATGTACCACACTTTTCACAAAGAGTCAATACTAATTTAAATTTTTTTGTTGGAATTGCACAAATATCTTGCTTGCATTTCCCTTCGACTTCCTATATAATGAAATTATCACGAAATCGTTTTCGTAACGCCCCAGATTACCAAAGTCAACGATTTTTCGTGCTTGCACGGAAAAGACGTTGACCTTGGTAACCGCCTAATATGAGGAAGAAGCGATTTGTGCAACAAATCTGCGGATTCCGAATATTTTCGGATTGCGAAAGCGGCTTTGCCGCGGAGCAATCCGCCTGGGGCGTTCGCCCCTAGCTTGCAAAGTCAACGATTTTTCGTGCTTGCACGGAAAAGACGTTGACCTTGATAACCGCAAAATATGAGGAAGAAGCGATTTGTGCAACAAAGCTGCGGAGCACTCCGTCTGGGGACATTATGCTAATACAATTATAAGGATGCTTTGCAAAGCATCGGAATGGAGGTTCTATGAAATTCGGAAAATTTGATGACGCCAATCGTGAATATGTGATTACAACTCCCAAAACACCACTGCCTTGGATTAACTATTTAGGCAGCACGGATTTCTTTTCTTTGATTTCCAACACCGGTGGCGGGTATAGTTTCTATAAAGATGCAAAGTTGTTGCGCTTGACACGTTACCGCTACAACAACATTCCAAACGATGAGGGTGGCCGTTACTTCTATATAAAAGACGGTGATACCGTATGGAATCCCGGTTGGATGCCGGTCAAAACAGATTTGGATTCCTATGAATGCCGCCACGGCATGGGTTACACCCGCTTTATATCTGAGAAAGATGGAATCAATGCAAATCTTTTGACTTTTGTTCCGATTCACGACAATTGTGAAATCAATGAAATCACAATTACCAACACAACAGATTGCGAGCGCACCATAACTTTATTTTCCTATATTGAGTTCTGTCTCTGGAATGCAATGGATGATATGACAAACTTCCAGCGAAACTTAAATACCGGAGAAGTAGAGATTATCGGCTCCCGCATTTACCACAAAACAGAATACCGCGAGCGCCGCAACCATTATGCGGTCTTTGCCGTAAATCATGATATTGACGGATTTGATACAAGCCGCGACGCCTTTCTTGGTGCATACCGCAGTGCTGCAGACCCTCTTGCCATCGAACAGGGAAATGCTACCGATTCGATCGCAAGCGGCTGGTATCCGATTGGTTCACACCAGATTAATCTGACACTGAAACCGGGTGAATGTGAGACACTTGTATTCGTTCTCGGCTACTGCGAAAATGACCCGGATGATAAATTTGAAGCACCAAATGTAATTAACAAAAAACCGGCAGACGAACTGCTTAACAAATACCAAACGAAAGAGCAGGTAAGCGATGCCTTCCACGAATTGAATGAGCATTGGAACCGTCTCCTCTCCCACTATACGGTGAAGTCAGGGGACGAAAAATTAAACCGCATGGTAAATATCTGGAACCAGTATCAGTGCATGGTTACCTTTAATATGTCGCGTTCCGCTTCTTATTATGAGTCCGGAATCGGACGAGGCATGGGATTCCGTGATTCCTGTCAGGATTTGCTTGGCTTTGTCCACCTGATTCCGGACCGCGCCAGAGAGCGAATCATCGATATCGCATCCACACAGTTTGCTGACGGCAGTGCTTACCACCAGTATCAGCCATTAACAAAAAAAGGAAACAGCGATATCGGTAGCGGATTCAACGATGATCCATTGTGGCTGATTGCCGGAACTTCCGCTTACATCCGTGAAACCGGTGATTTCTCCATTTTGGACGAAACCGTTCCTTATGATAATGATTTTAGCGTGGCAACAAGTTTGTTTGAACATCTGACACGCTCCTTTAACTACACAGTCAACCACAAAGGACCGCACAATCTTCCATTGATCGGACGCGCCGACTGGAACGACTGCCTGAACTTGAACTGCTTCTCCAAAGAACCGGGCGAATCCTTCCAGACCTTTGGCCCAAGCGAAGGACCGGTTGCTGAATCGGTATTTATTGCCGGTATGTTTGTCAAATACGGTAAAGAATACGCTGACCTCTGCGACGCAATTAATAAACCGGAAGAAGCCAAAAGAGCCAGAGAAGAAGTTGAAAAAATGGTCGCAGCCATTGAAGAAAGCGGTTGGGACGGCGAATGGTTCTTACGTGCTTACGACGCAGACGGCAACAAAGTCGGTTCCAAAGAATGTGAAGAGGGACAGATTTATATTGAACCTCAGGGTTTCTGTGTATTGGCAGGTGTCGGCGTAGAAAACGGTCTTGCTAAAAAAGCATTGGATTCCGTAAAAGAAAAACTGGATACCAAATATGGTATTGTGCTTTTGCAGCCACCATATACAAAATACTATGTAAACCTTGGTGAGATTTCTTCTTATCCGCCGGGATACAAAGAAAATGCCGGTATCTTCTGTCACAATAACCCTTGGATTTCCGCTGCTGAAACACAGATTGGACGCGGTGACAGAGCTTTTGAAATTTACCGCAAAACCTGCCCGGCTTATTTAGAAGAAATCAGTGAAATCCATCGCACCGAACCGTATGTCTATTCCCAGATGATTGCCGGAAAAGATGCTAAGACATTTGGTGAGGCGAAAAACAGCTGGCTCACAGGAACTGCCGCCTGGACCTTCTTAAATGTATCCCAATTCATTTTAGGTGTTGAGCCAACATTAAAAGGATTGAGCGTGAATCCATGTATTCCGAAAAACTTTGGTGACTTTACAATTACCCGTACATTCCGCGGTGTTGAATACAACATTGAAGTAAAGAATCCGGATAATATTGAAAAGGGTGTAAAGGAATTAATTGTTGACGGACAAAGTCTTGGACAGACAACCGTAATTCCGTATGACGCATCCAAAAAACAAGTTTCTGTAACCGTACAAATGGGTTAATTAAAAAAAGACCTGCCGTGCAGTAAACCACACGGCAGGTCTTTTTTATTCTTTTAGCTCCACTGAGCATCAAACAAATTCTTATAAAATCCATTTGCAGCTAACAGTTCTTCATGATTTCCCTGCTCCACGATTTTTCCATCCCGCATCACAAGAATCACATCTGCTTCCTGAATGGTTGACAAACGATGCGCCACCAGGAAACTCGTTCTACCCTGCATCATCGTAGCAAACGCCTTCTGAATCCTCATCTCGGTGCGCGTATCAATGGATGAAGTTGCCTCATCCAAAATCAGCATTGGCGGCAGACAAAGCATTACTCTCGTAATACATAACAACTGTTTCTGTCCTGCCGACAAACTTCCGCCATCTTCACCAATCACGGTATCATAACCGTTTGGAAGTCTCTTAATAAAACTGTGTGCATGACTTGCCTTTGCCGCTGCTAACACTTCATCGTCCGTCGCATTCTCACGCCCCATCACGATATTTTCCCGGATGGTTCCCTGCTTTAACCACGTTTCCTGAAGCACCATACCATAATTAGCACGAAGGCTCTCTCTCGTCACTTTTCGGATATCTTTTTCACTTACTTTAATTGCACCAGAATTTACATCATAAAACCGCATCAAGAGATTAATTAACGTCGTTTTACCACAGCCGGTAGGACCAACAATTGCTACACGCTGTCCAGGCTTTACCTGTAAATTAAAATGCTCAATCAATTTCTGATTCGGCTCATAAGAAAAATACACATCTTCAATTTCTACTTTTCCATCTGCTTTGCCAAGGTTTATGGCATCTTCTGAATCCGGAATCTCCGGTGTTTCTTCAATCAACTCAAGCACTCGTCCGGCACAGGCAATCGCATTTTGAAGCTCTGTCACGACACCTGAAATTTCGTTAAACGGTTTTGTATACTGGTTTGCGTAACTTAAGAAACAGGAAAGCTGCCCAACCGAAATACCGCCCTGAATCGCGAAAAAGGCACCAAACACACCAACTGCCGCATACACAAGCGCATTGACAAAACGAGTGGACGGATTGGTAATGGATGAGAAAAAGGTTCCCTGAAGCGAATACTTAGAAAGACGGTCATTAATTTCATCAAAACGGTCTCCTACTTCTTTCTCCTGTCCAAATGCCTGAACCACTTTCTGGTTGCCAATCATTTCTTCAATCAGCGCCGTCTGCTCCCCTCTGGTCTCTGACTGCATACGGAACATCTGATATGTTCTTTTCGCAATAAACGCTGCCACAAACAGAGATACCGGTGTCAAAACCACAACGACTAATGCAATCGGTACACTGACACTAAGCATAAAGCCAAGCGTTCCTAAAATCGTAATTACGCCGGTAAATAACTGGGTAAATCCCATCAGCAATCCATCGGCAAACTGGTCGGCATCCGCAATGACGCGGCTCACAATTCCACCATAAGAATGACTGTCAATGTAACTAAGCGGAAGTACCTGAATTTTCTCAAAAGCATCCGTACGAATATCACGCACAACACTGTAAGTGATTTTGTTATTAGCAACATTCATCACCCACTGTGCCACCATCGTAAGCAAAATAGCAATTCCGATTTTCACACAAATGCGATAAACACCGGCAAAATCAACTTGTCCTTTTCCTACAATCAGATCCACTGCCTGTCCGGTAAGAATCGGCACGTAAAGGGTAAGCACAACCGTAATCAGCGCCAGAACAAGAGAGGCAATTAAGAAAAACCGATAGCGGCGGATATAATGCAGCACCTTTTTTATCGTTTCCTTCTGCGTCATGACTATCTTGCCCCCTTTCCGTATTGGGATTCATAAATTTCCCGATAGACCTCACAGGAATCAATCAGCGTATCATGCGTTCCCATTCCTACAATCACGCCATCATCAAGCACAACAATCTTATCTGCATTCCGCACCGACGCCGCACGCTGGGAAACAATAAAGAGTGTCATATCCTTTAATTCTTCACGAATTGCCTTTCTAAGAGCGGCATCCGTTGCATAATCAAGTGCCGAAGCACTATCATCCATAATCAATATTTCTGGTCTTCTCACCAGCGCTCTAGCAATCGTCAGACGCTGTTTTTGTCCACCAGAGAAATTTCGTCCTCCCTGCTCCACAACCGAATCCAATCCATCCGGTTTTCCAAGGACAACTTCTTTTGCCTGAGCAATTTCAAGTGCCCTCCACATTTCCTCTTCCGTTGCATCCTTTTTGCCCCATTGCAGGTTGGAGCGGATGGTTCCTTCAAACAAAACGGCTTTCTGAAGCACAACACCAATCCGATTTCTCAACAAGGCAAGTGACTGCTTATGAACCTCTACGCCATCAACGAGTAATTTACCGGATGTAATATCATAAAATCTCGGAATCAAATGAACTAACGATGTTTTTCCGGAACCGGTCCCCCCGATAACACCAACGGTCTCTCCCTTTTTCACGGAAAAATGAATATCGGTAAGGGATTCCGTATGGGTTCCCGGGTAGACAAGACCAACATGTTCAAATGAAACAGCAATGTCTCCATCCCCTGGCTTTGTCTCCTCATTCGGCGTAGAAAGTCCCGGTTCTCTCTCAAAGACTTCCTGCACACGGTCACCACATGCAATCGCTTTGTTTACCATAACAATCATGTTTGCCAGTTTGATTAATTCTACCAAAATCTGTGCCGTATAATTAACTAACGCAACCACCTGTCCCTGAGACAGATAACCGGCATCTACTTTCAGCGCACCAATCCAGATTAACGCAATTACTCCAACATTGATAATCAGATAGGTAATCGGGTTTGTAAGTGCGGAAACTCTTCCCACTACCATCTGGAACTTATTTAATGCCTGATTTTCTTCCGCAAATTTTTCTTTCTCCTGTTCCTGCTTATTAAAAGCACGCTGCACACGGACACCGGACAAATTCTCACGGGTTCTTCCTAACAGTTTATCAAGTGCCTCCTGTACACGGCGGTACATCGGAATGCTGACAAACATCACACCGAAAATAACGATTGATAATAATGGAATGACAACTACAAAAACAAGCGCAGCCTTGACATCAATTGTAAACGCCATAACCATCGCACCGAGCACTACAAACGGCGAACGCAAAAACAAACGAAGTGCCATATTAACGGCTGCCTGTAACTGGTTCGTATCACTTGTCAAACGGGTAATCAATGTAGAACTTCCTACCTGGTCAACATCTCCAAACGATAAGGACTGAATATGACGGAACAACGCCTGTCTCAGTCCGGCGGCAAATCCCACAGCTGCTTTCGCCGCAAAATACTGCGCCACAAGAGCAGCGGTCAAACCAACCGCTGCCAAAAGAACCAATATACCTCCCATCCATCCAATAAAACCATAATCTCTGCTTCCGATTCCATGGTCAATAATTGCTGCCATGACAAGCGGTACAAATAATTCTAACGTCGCCTCAAACAATTTAAACAACGGGGCGAAAATACACTCTTTTTTGTATGAACTTAAAAACTTAAATAACTGCTTCACACTTTCCTCCTAGTGGTAAATTTTCGTCTCCCTGCATTGCTAACTGTGCTTTTACAAGTCGATAATAAATACCTCTCTTTGCAATCAATTCTTCATGAGACCCCACTTCCGCAACACGATGTCCGTCAATTACAACAAGTCTGTCTGCATGTTTTAACGTCGAAAGACGATGCGCAATCGCAAAGGTAGTACGCCCCTTGGTCAAACGCTCCAATGCTTGTTGTATCATAAATTCACTCTCCGTGTCAAGACTTGCCGTTGCTTCATCTAAAATTAACAGTCTAGGTTCATTCAAAATTGCTCTCGCAATCGCAATCCGCTGTCTCTCTCCACCGGACAAACTGTGTCCTTTTTCTCCCACATATGTATTATAGCCATCCGGCGTCTGTGATATAAATTCATGTGCATTTGCCGTTTTTGCCGCCATTATCACTTCTTCTAATGAGGCATCCGGTCTGGCAAAACGGATATTTTCAAGAATTGTCCCAGAGAATAAAAATGTCTCCTGTAACACCACACCAATTTGTGAATGAAAATAATCCGACTGGATTTCCTTTATATTATGCCCATCGACCAACAATTTACCATCATCCACCTCATAAAGACGCATAATCAGATTGATAATTGTAGACTTTCCGGTTCCGGATGCGCCTACAATACCAATCATTTCCCCTTTCTTTATCGTAAGATTCAAATCTTCCAAAACCGGCTGATACGATTTGTAACCAAACGAGGCATGCTCAAACCGGATTTCTCCTTCCACATCAAGGTGAATCGGCTTTTGCACATCCTCAATAAAAGGTTCCTGTGTCAAAACATCATTGATTCTTTCCATACTGCTAATCAGATTCATCAGTTCCCTCGGCATATTTGTCATCCAATTTAGATACATATATAAAAGCTGTGTATATGTTACAAACTGTAGCAGTTCACCGGTCGTCATCCTGCCGCCTAATACATCCAATCCACCAAAATAAATCACAAGGAACACACCAGCCCCCATCAAAAGGCTTACCATCGGCATAAACACAGCCCAAAACACTTCATTTTTTGTCTGTACACGACAGAACTCATCCGTAAGCATATTGAATTTATCTCGCTCATTTTCTTCTTTTCCATAGGATTTCACCACGCGCATACCGGATATCACATCCTGCAAACTGCTGTTTACCTCATCGCTCTTCTTAAACTGCAAATGAAACCGTCTGTGAATATTCTTTCGGAACGCATACGTCACAAATACTGCCGCCGGAATGAAAACAAACGCAAGCAGTGCAAGTTTTACATTGAGTAACACCATAAAAATAATGTCACAGGCAAAAATAAAACAGACCGTAAACATATTACAGAAAGTTCGCTCCATAAATTCACGAATCTTTCCCGTATCAAAAACAATTCGGTTCATCAATTCGCCCGGCCTTCTGTCATTGATAAAATTCAGCGATAAAATCTGAATGTGGGAAAACATCCGCTGCCGCAAATCTTTTGAAATAGTTGCGCCTAAAACCGTACAGTAATACGTTTTTAAAATGTTAATCACAACAATTCCGACACTTAACAAAAACATGATGCCAAGGCAGATAAAAGCGGTTGAAATTCCACCCTCTCTGCGTTTCAAAACATCGTCCACCAAATGCTTTTGTATTTCCGGATTCAAGAGTGTCACAACGGCAGCCAGAATCATTAACACAATGATCCCCGCAAACTTTCTCTTATACGGTGCCGCCATTTTCAAAAAGCCTTTCCAGAACCCGCCCTCTTTGGAGCAGTGCGGACAATATTTCGTACCCGGTATTGCATGGTGGCATTTCGGACATATTTTCTCGTATTCCGTACTGACTACCTCTTCCTCTCTGCCGGATGCCAGAATATGGATTCCTCTGGCAATGTAAGCATAACGCGATAAATGTCTCGCCGAATAATGAACAATGTGCTTTGGCACACCGTCAAAATTGATTACTAAAAGTCCGCCACCGATTTTTGCCTCTGCTTTTACATCGATACATTTGGAAACATCGTATTCCTGTTTGATACTGCCCTTTTCCACAACAAAAAGTCTGCGGTTTGTGACAATAAAATAGGAGTCTTCCAAAAAATTTCCGGCATCATCAATATCGACCGGAACCGTATAGTAAATGCATTCGTTGTCCGTAAGCGAAATAACCTGCTCTGCCTCTTTTGGCAGTTCATATCTTAAAATCATACTGCTACCTCAAACTTTCTATCCTACAAGAACAAATCCAGTTTTCTTTGTTCCTTCTGCGAAAGAGCAAATACATCCCGTATCTCAAACCGGTTTTCATCCAAATCAGTGATGAGAAGACGGCAGTCACTTAACCGCACCACCGCATTACTTCCCATGTTAATCGTAAAGCGACACTCCCCACGGTCGGTCATAACATGAAAATAGGCATAACCATACTCATCCTTGATATCCAGAATCTTCTGAATTACCGGGGTAAAATAATGAAGATTTAACTGCTCCAAAAGCATTTTTCTCGTTTTCTTATCTACCTCTTTGATATTTTTTATTACCCCAATTTCATGGGAGCGTTCTTCTACCGTCCGAATCGAAAGAAAAGAATCCGGCTCAGTAAATGGAAACAGACGAATCACCTGAATCCTGTCCCACTTCTTTCCCTCGTAAGAAAGAGATAAAAAGCCGCCCTCTGTTCTCTCAAAAACAGCATTGTCCTGATTCAGATAGTGAATTGACGTCATTTCCTCGACTTCATTTTCCATATTTGTGATGACTTGATTTTCACTCATAACGATTCCCCTTTCAAAGCCAGTGATTTCGTCTGTAACTCCATCAGCTTATAATAAATTCCCTGTTTCTTTTCCAATTCCTTATGCGTACCCTCTTCGACGATTTTTCCACCATCAATTACAACTAAATGGTTCGCATCCCGCAGTGTGGAAAGACGGTGTGCAATGGATAATGTCGTCCTTCCCTTCACCAGATAATTGAGTGAATTTTGGATTGCTTTCTCGGTTTCCGTATCCACACTTGCTGTCGCTTCATCTAAAATCAAAATTTTCGGATTTGCTAAAATTGCTCTGGCAATCGAAATCCTCTGTTTTTCACCGCCCGACAAGTCTTTACCCGATGCTCCAATCACGGTATCATAACCATCCGGCATATTGGCGATAAATTCATGCGCACTTGCTAAAATTGCAGCCTGCACTACGTCTTCTCTCGTCGCCTCCGGATTCGCATAAGCGATGTTGTCCGCCACCGTTCCCATAAAAATATAAGTGTCCTGTGATACCATCGCCACATTTTTCCGTAAATCATGAAAAGCTAATTCCTTTACCGGAATACCATCCAGATAAATTTCTCCCTCATCCACATCATAAAGACGCGAAATCAAATTTACAAGCGTCGTTTTTCCGGCACCGGAACGCCCCACAATGCCAAGCATTTCACCGGGATTTACATGAAGGCTGATATCTTTCAAAACCGGATGATTTGTCTCGTAGCCAAAACTCACATGAGAAAGTGTAATTTCTCCCTTTGGATTTTTAATCTGCTTCGGATTTTCCACTTCTTCAATCTCTGGAATGGCATCCATAATTTCAAACATGCGCTGGGCAGCATTGATACTGTCCGACCACATCTGAAATACACGGGAAAAGAAATTCATCGGTCCGTTTAACTGCCCCACATAGCCAACAAACGTAATCAAAACACCAAGTTCCACGGTATGCGTATTCAGAAGCAGAATCACACCGACAATCCAAACCCAGATATTTGAAATCTCCTGCACTAAATTATATAAAATCGTAAATTTATTATTGTATTTTACAATGCGTATTTCCGCCTCTTTCAGACGCTCATTTGGCGCTTTGAAACGCTCTTTTTCCTGCTTTTGCTGTCCGAAAGCTTTTACCACACGAGAACCGGTCAAATTGTCATTGACACGGTTATTTACCGCACGCTCTGCCCGGTGGCGTCTGCCAAACAAACTCCACAATTTCGGCTTTAATTTCACGCTCATAAAAACTAACAGTGGCAGCAGAATACAGGCTACCAGTGCCATCTGCCAATTCAGACGGAACATAACCGTAAACGTAGCAAGAATGGTAAAGCCATGCACAAATATGTACGGAAATCCATCTAAGAAAAAGTCGGTCACACGGTTTGCATCACTTAACACACGTGTCATAAGTCCACCGGTCTGCTTGCTTGTAAAAAATCCAAGTGACAATCTTCCCATATTGGAAAATACATCCTGCTTCATGTCACGCACAGTCGCTGCAACCACCTGTGCCATCAAGGTTCCCTGTACCAACTGGACGCCCTGCTGTACAAGTTTTGACAATACCATTACAAGCACAAGCATCAAAAGAGCAAAACCATACCGCCCGATTTCACTTTGTGAAACTTTTCCCGGCAGAATCTCATCATACAATACCGTACCGCTTAAATAAGGCCATACAAGATTCAATCCGGCCGCCAGAAAATAGCAGGCAAAAATAATAATAACCTTAAAACGGTACTGAAGAAAATATTTCATCGTTCTTCCAAAAATCGAACGTTTATTCATGCACTTCGGACAGATTTTTCTTTTTGGATCCGGGTACATCGTTCCACACTTTGGACAATACTGTGCTTTCTGCTCCTGAATATCCGCAGACGCTTCCACTTCTTCTGCTTCCTCTGGATATTTTTTTATCTTATTATAACTTTTACGAAACAAATTCATCTGTTCAAAATACAGATTTGTCAGTGCCGCTAATAAAAGTGGTTTGCCCTTATAATCAATTGTGACTAGATTTGTCGCGAGCTGCTTTTCGACTCTCATATGCGAAGTATCCGCCAAATCAAACCATTCCAGCATGTATTCTTTTTCATCCTCTGCATACTGCATATCTGCCGTCTTCGTTCCACGGAAATAGCGAACCGTCATCTGTTCATGGCGGCTCTTGGCAACGCCGATTTTCGTACTTGTCAAAAACAAATATCCACTGATATATTCCGAATCAAAAGATAAATCAAACGGACAAACATCTAAAATATCATCGGATTTTATTTGATATGCCAAAAGCGTATTTAATACCTGCTTTGGCAGTTGATTTTTCTTCATGATAATTCCCCCTGCTTTCATTAACTACTCTTTTGGCTATTGTAAAGCAGGAAAACAATTCTTGCAATAGATTTTTCTAAACAAACCATGTATCTTTTGCAAAATAAAACCGTGCCTGCCGGCTTACGAAACACCGACAGACACGGTCTGACTTTTTTATCGAATTTCCTGCCTATGAATGATATCACAAATCACACCGGCAAGCTCCGGTTTTAATTCTTCTAACGTCACCGGCTGTTGCTGCAAAATTACACTATGACAAGTTGAATTAACAAACTCCACAATCATATACAGCATCAAATCCGGATTACGAAACATCCTTCCTGACTGATCCAAAAGCAAATAATATCTTTGATAAAAACTGTCACCATCTTCATTATTCTCCAGCAAAAGTGCCTTCTGAAAAACTCCCCAGCTTAAATTTTTTGAAATAAATTTCAATAAATTTTTGTTCTGGTTCAATTGATTAATAACAGAATTAATCAAAAAGATTACATGGTCTTCCAATGAATCCAGCTGCACCCGATTCATCTCCTCTAATGCACGGCAAAATACCTGTCTCGCCTTATCTGCAATCAATTTGTCGCGGATATCAAATTTATCTTTGAAATAAAGATAAAATGTTCCTTTTGCCATATTTGCCTTTTTAGCTATATCGGAAATGGATGTGTCATTTATTCCCTTCTGCGTAAATAGAGCAAATGCTGCCATCAGCAGAGAATCTCTCTTTTGCTTTTTCTTATCATCCAATTTGCCCATACAAAATCACCTAGTCCTCTTTTTCAATGGCTGCTGTCTCAATGACAAATTTCACTTCACCATTCATAGAGCCGTGAATGCCGCTGAAACTCTTATAATCTTTTCCAACTTCACAAACGGCTTTCAGACGGTCAATCAAACCTTTGACATCCTCTTCATACGTGTCATTGATTTTTTCAATACCATCTTTATTAAATTCGCTCATGCCGTCGGCTAATTTCTTGCTTCCATCTTTCAGCTTACCACTCGCTGTATCTAGTTTACCAACACCTGTTGACAATTTTCCGGCAGCACTCTTTAAGGATTTGCTTCCCTTGTCTAACTTCTTCACACCGCTGCCTACCGTTTTAATGCTCTTTTTCAATGTCTTTCCGGATTTCACAAGTTTCTTTGACGCACTCTTTAACTTCTTATTGTTCTTCGCCAGTGTATCGCCGCCCTCTTTCAATGTCTTCACACTGGAAACTAATGTCGGCATACTGGTTTTTAATTTTGTAGAAGCTTCTGTCAAAGTTGAGGAGTTTGCAGATAATTTATCCAAGCTGTCCATTACTGTTGCTACGCTGCCGGATACTTTTTCAGCACCAACTTTCAAATCACCGGTTGTGGAAGTTGCCTGTTTCATTGCCTGAATTGCCTGTTTCTGTCCGGCAAGTACCTGCTCTAACGTTGCAACTGTTGTTGCATCTGCACCGGTCGCTTTCAATTTCTTTAACAGTAAATCCGTAGTCTCATACGTTTTTTCTAAACTTGCCAGATTGGTATTTAACGATGTCACACCATCACTAACCGCTTTTGCTCCGGATTTCAATGCCGTAACATTCTGTTTTGAACCAAGTTTGTCGACACTGCCGGTGTAGGTCTTCAGTCCGGTATCAAAACTCTGAATCTGAGTTGGAATATCCTTTACGGATTTGTAAAGTAAGGCACATCCATTTGTAATTTTTGCTGCACCATCTACATAACTTGCGGTTCCTTTTGCAAATGTTGTTACACCATTTGCATAATCGGTAACGCCTTTTACTAATGTCGGAGCACCTTTTGCCAGTGTGCTGATTCCATTTGCCAACTGGTTTACGCCCTCTTTCTGGAATTTCTTCACAGAAGTGTTAAGCTCGCCCATTTTGCTGTCAAACAATTTCAAATTATCATACAAATCATCAGAGCCATCAACTAATTTGTCAGAAGCATCGGTCAAATCATTCAGTTTTTCTTCCAAATCATCTAACTCATCCACATCGTCTAAATCCAAATCATTCAAAAGACTGGCACTTCCGTAGGTAAATGTATTACCAATTGTAAAATCTTTTGTATCAGCAGTTACCGTAAAATCCGAAGGGATTTTATCTGCCATATCATCACTCAAATCTAAGTTCTCAGCCATTCCCGGAACACCCATGCCGATAATCATCTGATTATCACCATCATTGACTACTCTTGCATTATCCACTTCGACATTTTCAAAATGCTCAGAAGAAAGAACCATTGCGGTCACCATAACAAATGGTGTATAAATTGTTGTTTCTTTACCATCAATTTTTTTCTTCCGGCTGGACTTATTCGTATAGGCAACATGGATTTCCACTTTTCCACTCTTGCCAAGCATATCTTTTGCTGCAATTTCTTTACCATCCAATTTGTAAGTAATCTTCATATCAACTGGAAGTTTTTCATCCGATTCACCCTGATAGTAAATATCTTTTCCGGCGCCGCTCCAGTCAACATCCTTACCATTCTGTTTGAATGTCTCATCTCCTTTGACATTCGAGATGTTTTTCAAATCGGAAATATCATTAATGGTTCCGGTTGTTTCATTTGCACCCTTCAGCCAGTCCGATACAGTAATCTTGGATACTGAACCATCTGCTGCCGCGTTGACATAAACAGATTCCTGTTTTTTGATTTTTTTTGCTTCTACAAAAGAGCTGTTGCACACTACCATGCCAAGACTAAGCACAGCACACATTGTACATTGTAAAGTTTTTTTCAATTTCTTATTCATAGTCATCGTCCCTCCAAACTAATAATCGATTTTCCGCATATCCCATGTGGTCTTGCAAATCCATTTATCAAACACTGTCAGCATCGCCGGCAGAACAAGAATAACAACGATTGTACTAATTACTGCCCCTCGGGACAACAACGTACAAATTGACTTAATCATATCAATACTTGACGACATCGTTACGCCAAATGTTGAAGCAAACAAACACATACCACTTATCATAATGGACTTAATTGAAGTTTTATGTGCAATATCGATTGCTTCCTTCTTACTCTTTCTTCGTACCACACGTTCTTTATGATAACGGCTCGTCATCAAAATTGCGTAATCTACAGTCGCACCGAGCTGAATCGTACCGATTACGATACTTGCCACAAACGGCAGCGACTCGTGTGTATAAAATGGCACTGACATATTTAAGAATATCGCAAACTCAATTACCATAACCAAAATGACCGGAATCAAAATGGACTTAAAGGTAATGAGAATTATAAGGAATATCGCAGCAACCGAAACATAGTTTACATTTACTAAGTCGATATCGGTTACATCCTGCAAATCCTTCGTCAATGGTGCCTCACCAATTACCATCGAATCTTTGCTGTATTTCTTAACAATCTTATTTATATCAGCAATCTGTGAATTTACCTCGTCTGTTGCTGCTTTATAGTCGGAGCAGACAAAGGCAATCTCATAGTTATCACTCTTTAGTTTAGATTCCAGTTTCTTCGGAATCATACTGCTTGGAATGCTGACCCCCTTAAAGGAATCAATTCCGAGTGCCCATTTAACACCTTTCACATCCTCAATTTTCTTTAACATTTCACTCTTTTCTTTGGATGCCATACCATTTTTCATCAATACGATATGGGTGCTGTTCATATTAAATTTCTCTTCGAGTTTTTTATTTGCAACGGCAGAATCCAGTGACTGTGGAAGTGCCCCCGCAATATCATAGTAAATTTCGTAATTGCTGTTTCCGTACATCGCAGGTCCCAGTAAAACTAAAAATAATACTAAGACAACCGGCCATCCCTTTACAATCTTTTTCGATAAACCATCCAGATTTGGAATTAGATTCTTATGGGTAGTTTTGTCGATTGCTTTATCAAAGCAGAGAATCAATGCCGGCAAAACAGTCAGACATACGATAACGCCGATGATAACACCTTTTGCCATAACAAGACCTAAGTCCATACCTAACTTAAAGGTCATGAAGCAAAGTGCAGCAAATCCGGCAATCGTTGTTACCGAACTACTGGTAACGGAAGTAAATGTATTGGAAATCGCATGTGCCATTGCACGGTTTTTATCCCCGTCATACCTGACTTTATTGGCTTCATAACTTTCCAAAAGGAAAATGGAATAATCCATCGTTACACCAAGCTGTAAAATCGCTGTCAGCGCCTGCGTAATATAGGAAATTTCTCCAAATACCATATTCGTTCCCATGTTATAGACAATCGCCATACCGATACCAAGCAAAAAGATAAATGGTGTTACCAGGGAATCCATCGTCAGTAACAAAATGAGAAGCGAAAGCACCGCTGCTACAACAACATAAATCGGCATCTCTGCCATCGCCAGATTTTTAATATCGGTAACGACACCGCTCATACCACTGATAAATGCCTGTTTCTTTACAATACCACGCATTTCGGTAATCGCATCCATCGTTGAATCTGCCGATGTTGTATTGTCAAACAGGGCAATCATCATCGTTGCGTTCCCATTAAACAAGCCCTCTCTAAGTTTATCCGGGAGCATCTCTGTCGGAACTGTAATATCCATTGCGTCATCATACCAGATAACATCCTCCACATGATTCACTTTTTTCAATTTTTCTTTGAGAGCCACAATGTCCTTCTTCTCCATGTCTTCTACGACAATCATGGAAAAGGCTCCCATCCCGAATTCATCTACCATCGTATCCTGTCCGGATACTGTCTCAAGGGAATTCGGAAGATAACTTAACAAGTCATAGTTAATTCGCGTTGACACATAACCAATTGTCGCAGGTATTAACAATAAAAATGCAATAATCAGGACAACTGCTTTGTGTCTGGTAAGCCATTTACCAAACTTAATTACCATCGTGTACGCCTCCTACTTTTTGATAAATAATTCCAAAAATGACCATCAGTCACTTTAACTATATGCAGTGTAACACAAAAATGACCAACGGTCAACCATTAATTTGAAAAATTTTTGAATTGACACGATTCGTCACAAAATGCATATATTACCAATATACAGTTACGGGGGAAGTCAGCAGATGAATCAAGTTCGTAAAGCGGTTTTTTCAGAAGCAGTGCATAAACAAGGAATTTTAGGAAAGGGCATCGGGGTTGCGATTGTTGACACCGGGCTTTTTCCGCATCCGGATTACCGCTCACGCATCACCGGATGGTACGATGCTCTCTATCAAAAGCCTGCGCCTTATGACGACAACGGCCACGGAAGCCACGTTGCAGGGATTGCCGCCGGAGCAGGAACCTTTTCTCATGGAAAATACAAAGGCATCGCACCGCAGGCAAATCTAATTGGTGTTAAAGTGCTAAACAACAAAGGCAACGGCACCATTCATGACATCATGAATGGGCTTAAGTGGATTCTTAAAAATCAGGAGCGCTTAAAAATCCGCATTGTAAATATTTCCATTGGCACCAATGACCGGCATGCCTATCCCGAAGACAGTGCTTTTGTCCGCAAAGTTAATCAGCTTTGGGATGCCGGTATTATCGTGGTTGCTGCAGCCGGTAATCAGGGACCTGACCCACAGACTATTAGTGCACCCGGAAACTCCCGAAAAATTATCACCGTTGGCTCGTATGATTTTGCCGAAAGAACCGATGTAATTCCTTCCTCTCACTCCGGCGCAGGTCCTACGTTTTCCTGCATCAAAAAACCGGACGTCGTTGCGCCCGGTTCTCATATTATCAGTTGCTGCCCTCCCGACAAAACAAACGGCTCTCTCTACTCAAAGAAAAGCGGCACCTCCATGTCCACACCAATTGTAAGCGGTGCCATTGCCCTGCTTTTAAGTAAATATCCTTCCATGAGCCCAAGAGAGACAAAAATCCGGCTGAAAAACTCCAGCACGGATCTTTCTCTCCCCCACACACGCCAGGGATGGGGTTATTTAAATATTCCTTCCTTACTTAGTACCTTCTGACAGGTGCCAGATTTCATCATTGTATTGCGAAATCGTGCGGTCAGAGGAAAAGAAACCTGCTTTTGAAATGTTGACAAGCATTTTCTTTGCCCATTCTTCCCTGTTTTCATAATCCGCATAGGCTTTTTCTTTGGCTGCCACATACGCTCTGTAATCCGGGAATGTCATAAACCAGTCTTTATTCAATAACTCGTTATAAAGTCTTGTAAGCATCGTCTTGTCACCAAGTTTCTGCATTTTCTTGCTGACAATAAAATCAACGGCTTCTTTTAACTCCGAATCTTTTTCATAATAATCTTTTGAGCAGTAATCTCCACGCTCATAGCGGGCAATTACCGTATCACTGTCCTCTCCGAAAACATAAATATTATCATCTCCGACAAGCTCATGAATTTCCACATTGGCACCATCCTCGGTTCCCAAAGTAATTGCACCATTTAACATAAACTTCATGTTGCCGGTACCACTTGCTTCTTTCGAGGCAAGCGAAATCTGCTCCGAAATATCACATGCCTGAATCAGTTTTTCAGCCTTTGTGACGTTGTAGTTTTCTACCATAACAACCTGCAGGTGTTTTCTCACCTTACGGTCTTTTTCAATCAGACGCTGCAAGCACAATATCAAATGAATAATATCTTTGGCAATAACGTACGCCGGTGCTGCCTTTGCGCCAAATAGAAGAACAATCGGACGTTTTGGAATCTTACCTGCCTTAATTTCCAAATATTTGTGAATCGCATACAACGCATTTAACTGCTGTCTCTTGTACTCATGCAGTCTCTTAATCTGGATATCATAAATCGCATTGTCTAGCAATTTGATTCCCTGTGTCTGTTTCAAATAAGAAGCAAGTGCTTTTTTATTTGCATCTTTAATTTCTAATAATCTCCGGCAAACTGCTTTGTCATCGCGGTAATCCAAAAGTGCATTTAATTTTTCCGCATCTTTCTTATATCCATCTCCAATCGTTTCCGATAAGAAGGAAGAAAGCCGTGGATTTGCATGAAGCAGCCAGCGGCGGAATGTAATCCCGTTCGTTTTATTATTGAATTTTTCCGGATACAAGGTATAAAAATTATGCAGTTCCGTATTTTTCAAAATCTCCGTATGCAGATAGGCAACGCCGTTGACACTGTGTGAAAAATGAATATCCATATGTGCCATATGAACACGATTTTCACCATCAATAATTGCTACTTTTTCATCGTGATACTGTGCGTTTATCTTCTCATTTAATTTCTGAATAATCGGAACAATCGCCGGTGCCACTTCTTCGATAAACGACATTGGCCATTTTTCCAATGCCTCTGCCAAAATCGTATGATTCGTGTAGGCGCAGGTATTTGTTACAATTTCTGCTGCTTCATCAAATGGAATTCCCTCTTTCATCAAAAGACGAATCAATTCCGGAATCACCATGGATGGATGCGTGTCGTTAATCTGAATTGCCGCATAATCTGCAAGGTCATGCAGATTACAGCCTCTGTCCTTTGCTTCCGAAAGAATCAGCTGTGCACCGCAGCTTACCATAAAATACTGCTGGTACACGCGCAAAAGACGGCCTTTGTCATCAGAATCATCCGGATACAAAAATAAGGTCAGATTTTTTCGTATATCTTCCTTGTCAAATTCAATTCCATCATGAACAATCGTTTCATCCACAGAATCCAAATCAAACAAGTGAAGGCGGTTCGTCCGGCTCTCGTAGCCGGTCACCAAAATATCATACAACGATGCTTTCACATCGAAACCGCCAAAAGAAACCGTAAAAGATTTGTCACTGCGAATCAGCCAGCTGTCCTTATTCATCCATGGATTTGGCTCTTCCATCTGTTTTCTGTTCTTAAATTCCTGACGGAACAGACCGTAGTGATAATTTAATCCGACACCATCACCCGGCAGAGAAAGCGTCGCAATGGAATCTAAAAAGCAGGCTGCCAGTCTTCCTAAACCACCGTTGCCAAGTGATGGCTCCGGCTCGTATTCTTCTAAATCTGTAAGACTTTTACCGGCATCGGAAAGTTCTTTTTTTACTTCCTCGTAAATGCCAAGATTAATCAGGTTATTACTAAGCAGTTTTCCAATCAAAAACTCTGCTGATATGTAATACAGTTTCTTCTTTCCTGCATTCTCTTCCTTTTCCCCTGCCTTTTTCTGCACCAGCGTAAGCAGAGCATGATAAAGTTCTTCCTTCCCGCATTCACTGATTTCTTTGCCATAACATTCTCTTACGATTTTTGCAAGCATAAAATAATTCCTTTCTACTACAATTTATTATAATGTAAAATTAAGTTCTCTTCCGCCGGAACCAATTGTAAACCGGTATACGGCATCTTTTCTTTCGCCGAGCGAAGCTATAATCTGATAGGTTCCCTCGCCGACATTTACAACATAATTTCCTTTTTCATCCGTTGTCGAAGTAAAAATGCTGCCATCCGTCAAATTCTCGCAGACGATAGAAACACCTTCTACCGGCGCTCCTTTCTCATCTACTACAAGACCGGCAACTCTTCTTTGGTCAACCACCCGGATAAGGGCAGAAGTTTCAACCATGCGGTTTGTATTTTTCTCATCACTTACCGTAATCTGCACACGGTATTCGCCAACACCGGACACTTTACCACTAAGCGTTCCTGTTTCCGCATCCATCTTCAAACCTGCCGGCAGAGAAATTGCAGAATAGCTGTAAGAACCGCTGCCGCCAAGAACCTCAAGAAATGGAACTGCATCTAACTGGGTACCGGTCACAACCGTCATATCCTCTGCTTTCGCCACGATAACAGATTCGTTTCCAATATACACATGAATCACTTTTGTGAACTTCGTACCCATTTCATCGGTTGCCTTAATGGTAATATCCGTTCCCACGGTCACAGTTGTCAATGTCCCGAAAAATGTGATTTCATTATTTTTAATTTTACGGGTAATTCCCGGAATCTCACCCGTAATCTGATAGGAAAGATTTCCACAGCCGTACTCGCTTAAATCCACTGTTTTGTTCCACTCATCGCCAACGACGCCAAGCCATTTTTCTTCTTTTGGCTCGCTTAATTTGGTAAACAACGCCTGTGCTTCCATTGTTTTTACGCCATTACCCGGCAAATCCGAGATTGTGACGCGGACATAGGAATCTTTTTCTACATTATAATCATCCGTCAGCTTAATATCATAGGTACGATTATCATAGTTACGAATACTTGCCACGGAATAGGTGCGGTTATATGTTCCATAAGAATAGCGCTTCCCTTCTATTTTAAATTGTTTGTTTGTCAATGCCTTTGCTTTGTCAAGAGATACCCGGACAACATCGTTGCTAAGCACCTCCACAGAGGCAATGCCGACACTGTTGGTTGCCATCACAGTCATTTTCAAACTTGCTGTTTTTTTACTTCCCTCCACAGAAGTTGCTTTGATTGTGACGTTTCCCGCTTTGATTCCTTTTACCACACCGGCTTTTGTAACTGTCGCAATCTTTTTGTCCGAAGATGACCAAGTTACCTTTTTATAGCTTCCACTTGCCGGTTTTACAGTCGCTTTCAGAGTCAGACTGTTTCCTACATATAACTGATTTTTCGGCTTTTCAATCGCAACGGATGTTACTTTCTTTACGACCGTTACCGTAATTTTTGCTTTCTTCTTTTTATTCTTTTTGGATGTCACGGTAATTTTACATTTTCCGGTTTTGATTCCTTTCACATATCCTGATGATGAAACCGTTGCAATCTTTTTATTGGAAGATTTATAGGAAACTTTTTTATTTGCCGACTTATTCGGTGATACTTTCACAGTCGTTGTAAGTTTTACTTTTTTTCCAACCGCAACATGGACACTACTTCCATAATTACTCTTTACCGTTACCTTTTTTACTTTTACCTTTGCCTGTGCCTGCGGTGCCTGCATAAGCATAAGTGCTGCTGCCGCAAAGACAATTCCCTTTACCAATTGTTTCATTTCTTTTTTCCTCCATTCTATCTTATACTGCCCAGGGTCTAAAATTCAAAATTTGATTATCCCCCAACATTCTATTATAGTTTAATTCTTTGTTTTGTCAAAAAGTTGTAATATATCTTTTCAGCGTATCACTTGACATTAAAAAATGTTTTTTTAATGCCCGAAGCATCTTTCGCTCTAGTCCCTTTTTTACACGGATTTCAAACTCATCACCCGGGTTTATATCGCATTCTCCTGTAAATTCCGGCACTTTATCGCCAAGAAACACTACTCGTCCGGTTAAATCTGAGAAAATTCCTTCAACATTAACCTTCTTTAACGATTTCGGAAGAATTACCTTCTCATAAGTTGAAAGGTTTGCCATTCCCCAAATTTCCTTAACACCTTCCGGCACTTTCACTACAATACAATTCTTTTTATATTTCTCGTAATATTCATTAGGTAGTTTTTCAAAATCACCCGATGCCATTTCCATCTTTTTTAATCTCGAATTATATTGTATCACATTTGTTGTGCAAAGGACACTGCCATCTTTGGAACGAATCCACTGTCCAAATGTTTTTTCCTGTTTGAATTTATTTAATCCACTTTTATATACAAATTGCTGTACACTGCCTCCAAAAATTGCATCATCCTCTAAAATCTCCAAATCATCTGGCAGATACAGTTTATCCAAAGTATCCAACAGATAAATGGTATGAGATTTTAGTTTTTTCAACGAGACGGGCAGCGCAAGCTTACTATCGGAATCATAACCCGAACTATACAGCTGAACCGTATAATTAGTCCCCAGATAGGTTAGTCCTGGTGGAAGTCCATCCATATCAATTCCCCAAAACGCATTATCTCCTATATATGTAAGTGTAAATTCTCTCATTATCTTTAAGGTATTTATACGTACCGGTATTCTCTCAGAATCCCAGGAATATATCTGCCAGAATCTGCGCAGTTTGTCTGTGGACTCTCCCAAAGCAAACGCTCCCTCTTCCACCACTTCAAGGGAAGAAGGCAGATTTACCTCTACCCACTTAATTTTTTTCATCATGGACTCTTCTGAAACCATATGGGCAAACGCTTTTTTCGTTATTTTCGTCGTTCCCTCTGCAATCGTTATCGTAAGAGAACCGCAATTTGCAAACGCATCCTCTTCAACAAATACTTTTTTGGGAATCGTAATGTTCCTTGTATATTTCCGCTTTTCATTGAGTGAATACCCATATTCTCCTGCATCAAAAGCATGCGAAGAAATCCGGTTACATTTTGCCGGTATCGTAATTTTTATTCCGCCAGTATAATCCCCGGCAAACCGGTACAAAGTATTTCCTTTCAGAATAAATTCCCCTTCTCTCTTTGCCCCGGGCAGGTTCTTAAGCTGACAATCCATTTCTATTATAACACCAAATTCATTGGTTACAATGGTGCTGACATACTTGTCATTTTCATACTGTCTCCGCATTCCTTTCCAGACAAGTGCCTGCTCAGATATCATCTTTCCAAGTGCCCTCTTACACTCAGACAATGTTGAATTCATGGTAATTCCCAATATATTCGTTTTAAAATATTCCCCTGTTTCGTCGAGCAGCGTATGCACCCGCCATATCGTGCCATCCTCTAACCGGCTAAACGAGCAATACCGATTCAATGCTCTCGCTGGCTCCTTTTTTGTTCCCAAATAACCGGAAAGTGAATAAGCCTTTTGATTCACCAATGACGTTTTTTTCGTCAGCATGCCATTAAATCTTGGCGGTTTCTGTTTTTTCATTCCTCCACCCGGGAAATTTAATCTGACCTTTTTGTCTAACAACTGAATTGTCAGCTTATTTTCCGTTCCCGGCCGGATTGACATCCGATACATGTTCCCCGTCGAATTATAAGTGAATTCATAGGTTTCATCCCCAACTGCTCTTCCAGAAAACAGTCGATTGTTTTTTTCATCTAAAGAAAAGAAAATAGCCTCACTTGTCACCCGCTGTATCTCAAGAGATATCGTCTTATCCTTATCTGTCCAAATCCCAGCGAATTCACTGCATCTTTCTGCGTATTCTTTTTTATTGTCTGATATTGCCCTCTCCCCTATCAACACCGCAATAAGTGCACACAAACAGACGCCAAGCACCATAAAAAGCAATCGTTTCTTTTTCGCTGTCATTTTTTACTCCCCCTTCTTTTGCTTTTACAGCATTGCTAAAATTTCGCTTTTCGAGGCAGCCCCAACAATTCGGTTTACCTCTTCTCCACCCTTCATAACAACCAATGTCGGAATCGACACGACACGAAACTGCATCGTAAGTTCACCCTGTTCATCCACATTTACTTTACCGACGCGGATCGAATCATTTTCCTCTCCAATCTGCTCAATTACCGGTGATACCATCTGGCATGGTCCACACCAGGATGCCCAAAAATCTAACAGTACCGGTTTGTCCGACTGTAATACTTCTGCTTCATAATTTTCCTTCGTTATTTCAATTGCTGCCATTTGTCATTCCTCCAATTCTTATTGTTCTTTTAAAATTTCCCGTATCGCCTGCTCTGAGCGTTTCACATCCGCTTCAAAATCTCTGGCAGACAAAAGCCTGCACCCGGCTCCGCGAATGATAATCTGCTCCAATCCATCGGATGTTGCAACGGTGATACGATATTTTTTACCATTTTCGTGAGCAAATTTTTCAATGTACTGGTCTGCCGTTTCCGCCTCTTTTGTGTAAACCACATGAATGTTATGGTAATCCAAGACTTCCGTTTTGTGGTTTGCCACACGGTACGCATCAAATACTAAAATCAGCTCACATTTATGAAAACCCTGATAATTACACAGGATATCCATCAGTTTTCCTCTTGCCGCCGCAATGTCGCTTTGCGCCAGCATTTTTAATTCTTCCCATGCAAAGATAATATTATACCCATCAACCAGCAAGTAATTAACATCCAGCATCTGTTTTTTTCTTGGCTTTGACAAACCAACCGGCTTTTCTTTGACAGAACTTACCCGCTTTGCAGAAATTCCTTTGTGTGAAACACCCCCCTGCTTACGATTGGCAAAAGAACTTCTTTCCAAAATGGAATCAATCTCCGACACATCCAGCCATTCCTCTTCCTGCTTTTTCGTCTCTTTTTTCTCTGTCACGTCATTTTCCATTTCAGAAGAATCTCTGTTTGCCCGTTTTGACGTGTCAATATGCATATAGTCAAACACCTGATTCCATGGAACAAAAAATCCGGCACCATGTGCACAGAATACCGAACCACTTGGATTTTTCACATCATGGTCGGCATCGTACTGTTTTGCGGCAATTACTTCATCTGCATTGTGGCATGGACGATATCCTAAAAGCGAGCAGAACAACTGTCCATGTCCTTTTGTGTAGGCAGTGACTTCCTGCGTATAATCCCGCATGGTACTGACAGGAGCTTCTCCGGTAAGAACTGCCATCGGTTGTGCCCCTTCGCCATTTGTCTGCGGTAAATTCTGCTGCAGGGTAAAGCTTCCCGCCATGCGCTCAATATCTGTCATTGCCCGTCCAATTGACGTTTCCGGCACGATAAGTCGGTATTCATAATACGGCTCTAACAAAACCGATTTCGTCTGCATCAGTCCCTGGCGCACGGCACGATAAGTCGCCTCACGGAAATCTCCGCCCTCGGTATGTTTATTATGCGCTCTGCCGGCAATTAATGTAAGTTTTACATCGGTAAGTCCGGCTCCCGTAAGCACACCTTTGTGTTCTTTTTCTGCCAAATGCGTCAAAATCAGCCGCTGCCAGTTTTTGTCCAGCTTATCTTCACTGCAGTCTGTCGAAATCTGAACACCGCTCCCCACGGCAAGCGGCTCCATCCACAAGTGAACTTCCGCATAGTGCCGTAATGGCTCATAATGACCGACACCCTCGACCGGCTCGCAAATCGTCTCTTTGTAAACAATGTTGCCGGTTCCAAATGTAACAGAAACACCATACCGCTCCAAAATCCACCGCTTAATAATTTCAATCTGCACTTCTCCCATCACCTGCGCATGAATTTCCTGTAATTCTTCATTCCAGACAATGTGAAGCGCCGGTTCCTCTTCCTCAATCTCACGAAGTTTTGGAAGCATTTTTGCCGGTTCTTCTCCATCCTGAAATAAAATGCGGTAAGTCAGTACCGGCTCCAATACCGGTGCACCGCTGTCAAACTCTGCACCAAGTCCCTCCCCGGGATACGTCTTTGTGAGCCCCGTCAGCGCACAAATCATACCCGGAACTGCTTGTGCCACAGTCTCAAAACGGCTTCCGGAGTACACACGGATTTGATTAATTTTTTCTGTCCACTCACCCTTTTTATCGGACAGTTCCATACGAGGTTTTAACTGCCCTCCGGTCACTTTAACATAAGTGAGTCTGGCTCCCTTATCATCACGCATTATTTTAAACACTTTTGCCCCAAACACCTCATCGTAAGATGGCTCCAAAAGGAGTGTCTGCATTACCTCCAGTAAATGCTTAACGCCTTCCATCCGCAGTGCCGACCCAAACACACACGGGAAAATCTTTCTCTCGCTGATTTTTTCTGCGATCTGCGAAACTTCCACTTCTCCCTGTTCTAAATACTGATTCAGCATTTCTTCTTCGCAAAGAGAAACCTGCTCATAAAATTCTTCACTTTGTAAATCTGAAAAATCTGTCACCGAAGAATTTAGTTTTGCCTGAAGTTCTCCTAAAATAAATTCTTTTTCCGTTCCCGGCTGATCCATTTTATTTACAAAAATAAAAACCGGAATCTGATATTTTTCCAAAAGTTTCCACAGTGTCTGTGTGTGCCCCTGCACCCCATCCGGTCCGCTAATTACTAACACGGCATAATCAAGAACCTGTAATGTCCTCTCCATCTCCGCTGAAAAATCAATATGCCCCGGCGTATCCAACAACGTCACCTGCATATCCTCCCACGAAAAAACTGCCTGCTTGGAAAAAATCGTGATTCCTCTCTCTTTTTCCATCGCAAATGTATCTAAGTAGGCATCCCCCTTGTCCACACGTCCCGGATTTTTCAACACTCCCGCCTGATACAAAAGGGCTTCTGACAACGTTGTTTTTCCTGCGTCCACATGTGCTAACAACCCGATACAAACATTTTTCTTGTCTTTGTTCATATGCAAAAAGCCCCCTTCCTAAGTCATAATGAGTTATTATAACATAAAAAGGGGGGAAGGTCGATATTTTTGTTGAGTAGTTTGTGTCAATTGTTCGTTAGCACTTTTTTGTTTCCCGTAATTCCGTAGAAAAGCTTTGCGTCTCGTAGGCACTCCCGTTTGTTGAGTGCGTAGCGGTATGGGCACTGAAACTACCAGTGCTGCATACCGACGCACTCAAACCCACGAGTCACAAAGTTTTTCTGCGGAATTACTGGAAGCCAAAGGAACCGGCAACGAACAATCGTCACAAAATCATCATTTCAAACTCAGTTTTGTATCAAATAATAAGGTGTATAAAAAAGCAATTGTTGATTACTATACACATGTGTGTTAAACTATCATTAGTGCTACCCTATTCGGTAGGCGGTTCGCCTTCGTCGCAGGAGTATTAGCCTGCGTTTACATAGAAATCCTTTATGGAAATCTCATGAGGAGGATTTGTGCTTATGCTTACAACGGAATTGTTTATAGCCATCATCAGCTTATGTATTACATGCTTTGCTCTTGGTTATACCGTTGGTTCTAAGAGCAATGATAAAACACAAAAATGACCGCCCAGTCCTGAGAAACTTAGCGATCATTTTGCAAAAAAACAATCAGGCTAACCGTCTATCGGTAGCACTTTTTCTATCACTATATTAACATCAAACTAGAATTATGTCAAACATCTATTATCCATCGATATTTTTATTTCAAAATTCCGAATATCATCATACATATAAATTTTTCTACAATAACAATCTTCCTGTTGACCTGATTTCAAAAAACTCCATTTACAGTCATCCCTATTTACGTTTTTATTTGACCTGTTTTCGTTTTTTTCTCATTTAGGTCAACCTTTTCAATTTATTTATTGACTGAAATTAACATTATTACAAAAACAGTCATTTATTTTCATTATTTTTTTGACCTATTTTATTAAAACTCTTTTTACGGTCAACACTTACTCGGAAAATGGTTGACTGCATTTGTAACTTTTTCAAATCCAGTCAACAAATTAGCATCATCATTTTCTTTTTCCCGCAACACGGTCAGTTATAAATACTCATCCTCTTTTCATATACAAAAGCGGATATGGATTTCCCTGCTCATCAAGGTCTGTTCTTTTATAAGCTGCAAATCCCATATGCTCATAAAATCCTACTGCCTGTGGGTTCTGCTCATTCACTGCCACTTCTCGAATTTCATAATTATGAATTCCATATTGCAGCAATTGTCTGCCAATTCCTTTTCCTCTTTCCTTTGGGAAAAGAAAAAGATGCGTTGCACGAACCGACTGCTCCCAAACTTTTATAATATTTGTCAACAATTTAGTTGTTCTTTCGGAAACTTCGTATATTTTCATATTCCGTAACGATACTCCTTTTCGTCTTTTTCATTTGCAGCAATGTGATATCTCTCAATCACCATATCTGCTACTTCATCTGGCGAAAGATTTGTGTTATCAATTTTTATATGATTATCAAATAAGATTTCTCCATCTTTCGTATTCAGTTGATGTCTTTGTGCATCCCTAAGTAAATTCTCTCTACTCCATTTTACATCACGTTTGGATGCCTTTCTTTCCATTCTGTGCGGTGTCAGATTGCGCTCTAAACGAGTCTCTAAATCTGCACTAAGCTCCACAAAATAAAATTTTCCACCGCTTTTTATAAATTGGTTTTCCAAATTTTTTAGATAATCAATTTCTTTCTGTAATTCAAACGCGGCAACATAAGTAAATATCATATCCACATTATGTTTAACTGCCAGCTGAAATGCTTTTTCTCTAATATAATAATTAAATTCCTTCTGTGCAGGTGTAGCAAATCCAAATATCTTATCTGATATTTCAATACTGTCATGATTCATCATCATGTTGTATTTCAGTTTATCTCTCAGACTCTCTGCTACCGTCATTTTTCCAACTGCCTGCGGTCCACATACTATAATTAAGTTCGCCATATTCTTTCCTTTCATCCGGTTATGCTGTTGACCTGATTCCAAAAAACTCCATTTACAGCCACCCATATTTCAATTTTTATATGACCTATTTGATTAAAACCCTTTTTACAGTCAACGCTTATCCATAAAATGATTGACTGTATTTGTTATATTAGCAAATACAGTCAACATTTTCTTTTTCCACAACATGGCTAGCTATAAATACCTATCTTTTCTTATAAAGAATCAGCTCTGGATTTTTTCCTTCTGCCTCATATGTGCAAACCATTATAAAATCCATATTTGCTAAAATACCATAACATCTGGCATCACCAAACTCGGATTCTAACTGATTTCCCAAATATGTTGTCTGGTCGTTTAGGAACTTAACACTTGCACCACTTGGTAATGGGTATGCCAAGTTCACATAGGACCCAACTAATGCATTCAGCCTTTCAACCTTTGGCATCCCTTCAATAGGAAGCTCATTGATTTCTTTAATCAGCTGTTCCTTGAACATTTCAAACTGCCCATCATCGCTAAGCTGTTCATACTTCTTCCAATAATCCAATGTCGGAAGAGTTGCTTTCATATGAGCACGCGCCTGTTCTTCTGTAAAGCCTTGATTTATCATATGCTTTACACACACATCAATCAAATCGTCCATATTGCTGTAGGTATAAGTTCCATCGGCATAACACCACTTACAGTAATTCTCATTCAAAGAGCCATCCCTATCATGACTAACAATTTCATCTTCCAAAGGCATTCCACAGCACTGACAAATCAGTTGTCTGGGAGCACCTAAAAGCGTATTAATTGTAACATTGAATTCCTTTGATAAAAGCTTTAGCGTTTCTGTATTGGGGACAGTTTCACCATTTTCCCAGCGTGAAACTGCCTGTCTTGTAACCATTACCTTCTCAGCTAATTCATCCTGAGATAATCCCTTTTTCGTACGAAGTTCTAATATCACATTTTTTGTTTCCATTGTTTTCACCTCCAATACTAATATCATATCAGCATATTAGCATTTAGAAAAGCAACTTGCTGTTTCCTCACTTCCAAAGTCAACAGACTTTAGCAAAAAACATCAGCGTTTGATATTTCCCTTCTCAATATTTTCTTCGATAATCTGTTTCGTAATTTCATATAGTTTCTCCGAACCAAGGCGTGTTTTATTTTGTCTGCCGTACACCTGCTCTGCGCAGACCTCATGCCTTCGCCAGTCTCCACCATCGTTGCTGTTATTTAACATAAGTGGCTGCAAATTATCCATCGCATGGGCAAACTTCGACTCCGGCGTGGCAAACTCTTCAAATTCGTCGAAAAGTGCCATAAACTCTTCTTTTTGCTCCTCCGGCAAAATAGAAAAAATTCGTTCTTTCGCTGCATCTTCACGGGCTTTCTGCGTCTTTAACGCTTCCTCATCATACGCATAGGTATCCCCCGCATCAATTTCGACAATATCGTGAATCAGACACATAAGCATTACTTTCGCAATATCAACCGGTTCGTTCGCATACTCTTTTAAAAGATACGCCATAATCGCCATATGCCAGGCATGCTCCGCATCATTTTCGTTGCGTCCGTGCCCGGAAAGGTGAGTCTGTCTGAAAATATTTTTTTCTTTGTCAATTTCCAAAGCAAAATCAAGCTGGCGCTTTAATCGTTCCTCCATTACTTAATCCTCCGTTAAATTGTTTCTTTCCGACACATTTATACGCAATAGTACCACTAATCCTCTAACGCCTGCTTCAAATCAGCAATTAAATCCTCTTTATCTTCAAGTCCGCAAGAAATACGAACAAGGCCTGCCGGAATACCGGCTGCCAAAAGCTGCTCATCATTCATCTGACGGTGTGTCGATGTTGCCGGGTTTAAGCAGCACGTTCTGGCATCTGCAACATGGGTTTCGATTGCTGCCAGTTTCAAACGTTTCATAAAACTTTCTGCCGCCGCACGGCCACCTTTTAATTCAAAAGAAACAACGCCGCATCCACCATTTGGCAGATATTTCTGACCTAATTCATAATACGGGTCACTTTTAAGACCGGAGTAACTTACATGCGCTACCTTTTCATGACTTTCCAAGAATTCTGCAACCGCCTGCGCATTTTCCACGTGGCGTGGCATTCTCACGTGAAGAGACTCCAAGCCAAGATTTAAATAAAAGGCATGCTGTGGAGATTGAATACAACCAAGATCACGCATCAACTGTGCGGTACATTTTGTAATAAATGCGCCTTCCTTACCAAACTTCTCTGCATACGTGATTCCGTGATACGACTCATCCGGTGTACAAAGTCCCGGGAATTTATCTGCATGAGCCATCCAGTCAAACTTGCCGGAATCCACAATTGCGCCACCTACTGCTGCACCGTGGCCATCCATGTACTTTGTCGTCGAATGAGTGACAATATCAGCTCCCCACTCAATTGGGCGGCAGTTAATCGGTGTCGGGAATGTATTATCTACAATCAGCGGTACCCCGTGTGCATGTGCTGCTCTCGCAAATTTTTCAATGTCCAAAACCGTAAGTGCCGGATTGGCAATCGTCTCGCCAAATACCGCTCTTGTGTTATCTTTGAATGCCGCATTCAGTTCCTCTTCTGTACAGTCCGGAGAAACAAATGTAACATCAATTCCCATCTTTTTCATTGTCACTTCAATTAAGTTAAAGGTTCCTCCGTAAATGCTGGAGGAAGAAACAATATGACTTCCATTTTCGCAAATGTTAAAAAGTGCAAAGAAGTTGGCAGCCTGTCCGGAAGAGGTAAGCATTGCTGCTGTACCACCCTCAAGTTCTGCAATCTTAGCCGCTACCATGTCATTGGTTGGATTCTGAAGACGTGTATAAAAATACCCTTCCGCCTCCAAATCAAACAATCTTCCCATATCCTCGCTGGTATCATACTTAAATGTCGTTGACTGAATAATCGGAATCTGTCTGGGTTCCCCATTTCCCGGTGTATATCCCCCCTGCACACATCTTGTATTTAATTTGTACTCACTCATTTTTTAACTCCTTTATTTTTCATGTAATTTATTATCTATTCTACCACATTTTACAAGGATTTCCTATTATTTTTTTATCCCCAATATTTCTTCTGCTTCCTTCACTTGTTCCTCCGTTGGCACCGGAACACCTTCAAGTGAATACGGAATGCCAAGATTTTCCCATTTAAAAAGACCAAGTGTGTGATACGGTAGAATTTCCACACGGCTCACATTCGTCCACTCATCCAGTTTTTTTCGAAGTGCTTTCAAATCCTCTTTGCCATCAGTAAGCCCCGGAACAAGAACGTGGCGAATCCACATTTCTTTTCCCATTTCATTCATTTTATCTGCCATCGCAAGAATATTTTTGTTGCTTCGTCCGGTCAATTTCTTGTGTTTTTCCTCATCCATTTCCTTGATATCTAACATTACAAGGTCTGTAACTTCCATCAGTTTTTCAAACTTTTCAACGGTTGCCGGTTCTTCACCATAAATACTTCCACTGGTGTCTAAAGTCGTGTGAACCCCCTTTTCTTTTGCATACCCAAAAAGTTCGGTCACAAAATCAATCTGCAACAATGGCTCGCCGCCACTGACGGTAATCCCTCCATTATTTTTCCAGTAATTCTGATAACGGTAAGCACGATCAAACGCCTCTTTTGCCGTCTGCCAGCCAAGTCCGACATCCATTTTTTCATCTTCATCTGTGCAAATCTTCCAAGTCTCCGGATTGTGGCAATACCGACAGCGCATCTTACATCCCTGCACAAAAAGTACATACCTCACGCCCGGTCCATCCACCAGACCAAATGTCTCAATACTGTGAACATATCCCTTCATAATTACCTCTCTTTCACTTGAAAAAGATGCACAACCGGGACAAACTTCCCGGCTGTGCATCCAGATTTTTTTGAAGTTTTACTTTACATTCTTCCGTGGCAGGTACGTGCAATTACATCATTCTGCTGTTCTTCGGTCAAATCGATAAATTTAACGGCATAACCGGATACACGAATCGTAAAGTTTGCGTATTCTTCTTTTTCCGGATGTTTCTGTGCATCCAACAATTTTTCTTTTCCAAATACATTGACATTCAAGTGATGTGCTCCCTGATCGAAGTATCCGTCAAGTACCTGAACCAAATTGTTCTTACGCTCATCCTCATTATGTCCCAATGCGTCCGGATTAATCGTCTGCGTATTGGAAATTCCATCCAAAGCCCAGTGATATGGGAGTTTAGCAACGGAGTTCAGGGAAGCAAGCAAACCATTCTGCTCTGCTCCGTAACTTGGTGATGCACCAGGTGCAAATGGAGTAAATGCTTTTCTTCCATCCGGCATCATACCGGTTGCTTTACCATATACCACATTGGAAGTAATGGTAAGAATCGATGTTGTAGGCTCGGAATCACGGTACGTATGATATTTTTTAATCTTATCAAGGAATGTACCAAGAAGCCATACACCAATCTCATCAGCACGCTCATCATCGTTACCGTAACGTGGGAAGTCTCCCTCTGTCTCAAATCCTACTACAATACCATCTTCATTACGAACTGTCTTAACTTTTGCGTACTTAATTGCACTCAAAGAGTCAATTACATGAGAGAATCCTGCGATACCGGTTGCGAATGTACGGCGTACATCGGTATCAATAAGAGCCATCTCAGCAGCTTCGTAGTAATATTTATCATGCATATACTGAATCAGGTTCAAAATATTTACATACAGACCTGCCAGCCAGTCAAGCATGCGGTCATAACTTTCCATAACCTCATCATAGTCAAGGTATTCGGACGTAATCGGTTTGTAGGCCGGTCCGACCTGATTAAATTCTTTTTCGTCCACACCACCATTGATTGCGTACAACAGTGCTTTTGCAAGGTTTGCTCTTGCTCCGAAGAACTGCATTTCCTTACCTGTCTGTGTAGCAGATACACAACAGCAGATGGAGTAATCATCGCCCCATACCGGTTTCATCACATCGTCGTTCTCATACTGAATGGAACTTGTACGAATGGAAATGTCAGAAGCATATTTCTTAAATGTTTCCGGCAAATCAGACGAATACAACACGGTTAAGTTAGGCTCCGGTGAAGGTCCCATGTTCTCCAATGTATGAAGGAAACGGAAGTCATTCTTCGTTACCATGGAACGTCCATCCATACCGATACCTGCCACTTCCAATGTTGCCCATACCGGGTCACCGGAGAACAACTGGTTGTAAGAAGGAATACGGGCAAATTTAACCATACGGAATTTCATTGTCATATGGTCAATCAATTCCTGTGCTTCTGTCTCTGTCAGGATGCCTTTTTTCAAGTCACGCTCAATATAAATATCGAGGAATGTAGAAATACGTCCTACACTCATGGCAGCACCATTCTGTGTCTTAATAGCAGCCAGATAACCAAAGTAAAGCCACTGAACAGCTTCTTTTGCATCTTTTGCCGGACGTGAAATGTCATAGCCATAAATCTGAGCCATTTCTTTCATTCCCTGCAATGCTTTAATCTGCTCTGCAATTTCCTCACGAAGACGAATTACATCGTCTGTCATTGTTCCGCATCCACAGTTTGCTTTATCTTTCTGTTTCTGCTCAATCAAAAAGTCAATACCATACAAAGCTACACGACGGTAATCGCCGACGATACGTCCACGTCCGTAAGTATCCGGAAGACCGGTTACAATGTGGCTGTGACGAGCCTTTTTCATCTCCGGTGTATACGCATCAAAAACAGCAGCATTGTGTGTTTTGTGGTATTCGTTAAAAATTTTATTAAACTTTGGATTTGGTGTGTAGCCATAAGTTGTACATGCCTGTTCTGCCATCTTGATACCACCGTATGGCATAAACGCACGTTTCAGAGGCTTGTCTGTCTGAAGACCAACAATTTTCTCCAAATCTTTCAATTCTTCTTTAATATATCCCGGGCCATAGGCAGTCAGAGAAGATATAACCTCTGTCTCCATATCTAAAACGCCGTTATTGGCGCGCTCTTCTTTCTGAAGTTTCTGCAACTCGCCCCAAAGCTGATTGGTTGCATCAGTAGGACCTGCCAAAAAGCTCTCATCTCCATCATATGGGGTGTAATTCTTCTGAATGAAATCTCTGGTATTAATCTCTTCTTTCCAGATTTTTCCTTCAAATCCATCCCATTCTTTGAACTCTTTCATCTTGTTACCTCCTTAAAAATCGCAAATGTCTATTGCTGAATGTAATACTAACATTTTCTATACCTAATTTCAAGCAAATCAATGATATTATTTCTCATTTCATTTTGGGTTAAAATTTCTCAATTCCCGGTAAACCATAATAAAACAGACAACCGCCGCTAAACAGTCTGCCACCGGACCAGCATACATAATTCCATCAATTCCCAAAAACAACGGGAACAAAAGGATTAACGGCAGTAAAAATAGAATCTGCCTTGTCAATGCCAAAAAGCTGCCAACCTTAGGTTTGCCAATCGCTGTGAAAAAATTCGACGTAATCGGCTGCATAAAATTGACAAATGTAAAAAACAAAAAGACATGAAAATACCGAATTGCAAACTGATAATACAGTTCGGAACCATCTCCGAAAATGGAAATAATTTGTCTTGGGAAAAACTGAAACATAAAAAAAGCAATTACTGCTAAAACAGCACCAATGGAAATTGCTTTTATATATGCTTCCTTCACACGCCCCTTTTTCCCCGCTCCATAATTAAAACTTGCAATCGGCTGTAAACCCTGCGAAAGTCCAATGACAAAGGACATAAAAATCATGTTTACTTTTGTAATAATGCCGGCACACGCAATCGGAATATTTTCGCCGTAAATCGAGTGGGAACCGTAATGCTTCAACGACTGGTTCATAATAATCTGCACAACCATCATTGCTACCTGATTGCTGCACGGTGCCATACCAAGCGAAGCAATTCTTGTTACATTTTCCCATTTTACTCTCAAATTTTCTCTGCGTATCGTAACTGTTTTCCCATGCATCAAATACCCGATTGCCAGAGCTCCTGACACTATCTGACCAATAATCGTAGCAAGTGCCGCTCCTGACATACCAAGGTTTAACCCAAATACAAACAAGGCATCTAATATTGTGTTTAACACAGCGCCCACGAGATTACAAAGCATCGTAATCCGAGGTCTGCCATCAGCTCGTATCAAATGTCCGCCACCGGTTGATAAAAGTAAAAACGGAAAGCCAAACGCTGTAATTTTCGTATATTCCATTGCGTAGGGAAGAACTGCCTTTGGCGAACCAAAGAACAAAAGAAGCGGCTTCAAAAACAGAAGTGTAATGATTGATAAAACAAGACCACTTCCAGCAAGCAAAACAACGGCATTTCCCATAATATTTACCGCTCTTTTCTCATGACCGCTCCCCATCGCAAGGTTAAATGCAGACGAACCGCCAATTCCAATTAATAAGGCAAGTGCCAGACACGAAGTGGATAACGGAAATGCAATGTTAGTAGCCGCATTTCCCAATTCGCCCACTCTCTGTCCAATAAAAAACTGGTCAACAATATTGTAAAGGGAGCCAACCAGCATCGAAATTATACTCGGAATTGCAAACTGGGAAAGCAAACGATTTACCGGCTGTACTCCCAATGGATTATTTGTTTCTTTATTCATTCTTCCATCCAATCAAAAAGGATGTCAGGAACAATCTTTTGTCCCTGGCACCCTCTTTTCATATTTAAAATAATAATTATTTCTGAGGACCTGCTGCTACAAGTGCTTTACCTGCATCATTTCCTTCATACTTAACAAAGTTCTTTGTGAAGCGGTCTGCCAAATCTTTGGCTTTTGTTTCCCACTCAGACGCATCTGCGTAAGTATCGCGAGGATCCAAAATACCGGAATCAACACCAGGAAGTTCTGTAGGAACTTCGAAATTGAAGTAAGGAATCTTCTTTGTTGGTGCATTTTTAATATCACCATTTAAGATAGCATCGATGATACCACGAGTATCTTTAATGGAGATACGTTTGCCGGTTCCGTTCCATCCTGTATTTACAAGGTATGCCTTTGCACCGCTTTTCTCCATCTTCTTAACAAGCTCTTCTGCATATTTTGTAGGATGCAGTTCCAAGAATGCCTGTCCGAAACATGCGGAGAATGTAGGAGTAGGCTCTGTAATTCCACGCTCAGTACCTGCAAGTTTTGCTGTAAATCCGGAAAGGAAGTAGTACTGTGTCTGCTCTGGTGTCAAAATAGATACCGGAGGAAGTACGCCGAATGCGTCAGCAGAAAGGAAGATTACATTCTGTGCTGCCGGTGCAGAAGAAACTGGACGTACAATATTTTCAATATGGTCAATTGGATAAGATACACGTGTATTCTCTGTTACACTCTTATCTGTAAAATCAATTTTTCCGTTTGCATCTACTGTTACGTTCTCAAGAAGGGCATCTCTGCGGATTGCATTGTAGATATCCGGCTCAGACTCAGCATCCAAGTCGATAACTTTTGCATAACATCCACCTTCAAAGTTGAAAACGCCGTTGTCATCCCAACCGTGCTCGTCATCACCAATCAAGAGACGTTTCGGATCTGTAGACAATGTTGTTTTACCAGTACCGGAAAGACCAAAGAAGATCGCTGTGTTCTTTCCATCCATATCTGTGTTTGCGGAGCAGTGCATAGAAGCAATTCCGTCCAATGGAAGGTAGTAGTTCATCATGGAGAACATACCTTTCTTCATCTCACCGCCGTACCATGTATTAATGATAACCTGCTCACGGCTTGTAATGTTGAATGCTACACAAGTCTCGGAATTCAATCCAAGTTCTTTGTAGTTTTCTACTTTTGCTTTCGAAGCGTTGTATACAATAAAGGTCGGCTCAAAAGTTTCAAGTTCTGCCTCAGTAGGCTGGATGAACATGTTCTTAATGAAATGTGCCTGCCATGCTACTTCAACGATGAAACGAACAGCCATACGGGTATCTGCATTCGCTCCACAGAAAGCATCTACAACGAAAAGTCTTTTGTTCGAAAGCTCTTTCTTTGCAATATCTTTTACGGTAGCCCATGTTTCTTCTGTCATCGGATGGTTATCATTTGCATATTCATCAGATGTCCACCATACTGTGTCTTTGGAATTCTCATCCATAACAATGTACTTGTCTTTAGGAGAACGTCCGGTATAAATACCTGTCATAACGCTTACTGCACCAAGCTCTGTTTCCTTTCCTACTTCATATCCCTCAAGCCCAGCTTTTGTCTCTTCCTCGAATAACAACTCATAAGAAGGATTGTAAACAATGTCAGTTGCACCAGTAATTCCATACTTGCTCAAATCAATTTTTGCCATCTTACACGAACCTCTTTTCTTTCTTATTTTCTGATTAGTCATTGGTTAGTTAGTCATCCAATAAAAAATCTCACAACTATAGTACCACATTTTTCGGTAATGTCAACCTTTGTCTATCTGTGTCATCCATTGGAAATGTTCTAATTCACACTAATCTCGTATATTATACACGAAAAATCAAAATAAATCCACCTTCTGTTTTTGTAAATTTATCATGACATATTCGCAGTGCTCCTGCGTACGCATTGAATACCCCCAGCCGGCTTCACCGGAAGATACAATTACCTTGCAGGAACCGCGCTGGTAAAGACCATAGTTTAACTGCCCCGCCATCTCCGTAAAGTGCCCAATCGGCCAAATCTGTCCGGCGTGCGTGTGCCCCGAAAGTTCCAAATCAACTCCTGCCTGTGCATTTTCCTCCGCCTCAATTGGCTGATGATCAACGGCTATAATATATTTTCCCTCGCGGTCTTTTTGAGGAATTTTCTGAAGAATTTCTTTCGTCGACTTCCGCCCGGATGTATTTGCCCAGCCGGCATCATCTCTTCCAAGCAGAATAATTTCATCATTTATTATGGTGTATGAATCCTTTAGGATATGAATCCCATTTTTCTCAATTGTTTCATCCAGTTGTTTTTCCGTATAGGCTTTATTCGTCGTATACGGCTGTCTGTCATGATTGCCATACACATAATAAACGCCGTATTTGGTTTTGACTTTGCCCGCCATAGCAAAAATCTCCTGCATGCTTTCATACGATGTATTTTCCTCTACAATATCGCCGCCAAGCACCAAAAAGTCAGGATGCTGGTTCTGCAAATTGGTAAGTGCCTCTTTTACCGTATTCTTGCTTTGAATCGTATCAAAGTGCGTATCTGTAAGCAGGGCAATCTTATAGTTTCCAATTTCTTTTACCGTTGCCAGCGAATAGTCAGTCTGTTTTACCTCTGTCATGTTGGTAAGCCCATAAATCATAACTATGATAAAAATAACGACCGGCAGTGCACCACAGCGGTAAATTTTATGAAGAACCCGATATACTCTGCTCTCTTTTTTGCGGCGCAGAAAAAGACGCAGGACAAATGCCACAACGTCAAAAAAGAGGAATAACACAATTAGGTGAAGCATCACCATGGAAATCGTGCGGCTCATCATGGCACTGCATCCGCCAATTACCACAGAAATTAAACTCCGGATAATCCTCATTTTTCTCGTTTTTTTGTTCCCACCGAAAAATTCAATCATGCTGCCTGACTTGCAGAATGCATAGGTTCCTGTCAATCCAAATATAACACTAAGCATCGCAATCATAATTATCATTTGCATCAAATCAATCCTTTCCTTTGCAAGTGAAGTTATTATACTTGGAAAAAGGGGAAAATGCAAGGTGGTTGCATCAAGTGTTCGTTCACATTTTTTCGATTTCCATAAATCAGCAGAAAAACTTTGTGCCTCGTGGGTGCTCCCGCTAATTGAATGCGTAGCGGTATGGACACTGAAACTACCAGTGCCACATACCGACGCACTCAAAACCCACGTGTCCCAAAGTTTTCTGCTGATTTATTGGAATTCCAAAAGACCAGTAACGATTACTTGATGCGACCCAACCCACCTGCGAAACTCAGGAAAAAGTGTTGCCCCACCGCAGCCACACCCCACGGGCAAAAAAAGAAGTTCATTTGTCGAGAGACAAATTGGACTTCTTTTTTAATTTCGGGATTTTCTATGGCAGTCCCTTTGTTCAAAATTGTTGCATTAGCGTTTGCACGCAATTACCTGTTCCACCTTTTTCCCTTGTCTGATTTGTTTCATGAGTTCTTCTCTGGCACACTCAAACCGGCGAAACAGATTTCTTTTGGCCGGAACATTGGCGTACACTTTCCAATATCCCGTATATAGACAATTCTTTCCATCGTTTTTTATAAATCCTTCCACGTCATCGAGCGGATATCCCAAAAGGAGTCCCAGTTCATGGGGGAATGATTTGTTCTCCGTACGATAACTACGATATCTGCGTCCAAATTCAAGCAGAATGGATTCCAGATCAAACTGCTCATAGCCATTTTCCATCAAAATTGTGGTGGCACGCTTGTTCCGCATATAAATCGCGAGCATGGCAGGATTGTACAATAAGACCGTTAGTTTGTCTCCATCCAAATAAAGGACACGGCAACGGATACCGCTGTTTTGCAGGAGAGCACACAATCTCCGCAAATGGTTTTTACGAATGATAAATAAATTGGACATTTTTAATCCGGCAATCAATGGCGCACACTGTAGAACAAATTGATTCTCAACCTGTTCCATATCCATCTTCCGAATCATCTCAATGGCTTCCTTGCTCATGCAATTGGATTCCTCCTTGGTTAGTTTTGTCTAACTTGTGTTAATCATACCAAACTCTGTATCTGCTGTCAATACACCTTACTGATACAATTTCCTATTAAGAATCCAATTATTCCATCCAATTTGTAGTAATCAACTCTGGAAACCGCAAGCCTTTAATCCACTGGCAATCACCTGATTCCACTGTGCCTGTGTCAGTTCCAGACTGGTTCCATCGTTTAATTTTACCTCGCAGTTATCTTTCGCCAGGCAGTCATCACCGCAGTCAATGCGGTACATGGTATTTCTGCTGATTGCACCGATATCCTCCAATGTATTTATCATACGGTAAACGGTCGCAATACCAATCGACGAATCTTGTTTTGCCGCTTTGTAATAAATTTCTTTGCAGCAGGAATATTCTTCCTGCAAAATAATATCAAGTAAAAGCTGACGCTGCTTTGTGATGCGGCATCCTTGTTCACGCAATCTTTCCAGTATTTCTTCTCTCTGCATGGAATGTTCCTCCTTACGAAAATGATGTTTTTCATCGTTAGTATAAACTAACTCTCGTAAGTTGTCAAGAACACGCGTCCGTTATTGCCAACTTTTTTTCAAAAACAACGCACTCGAATCCACATCCTTGAGATTCTCCGATTCGCTTCCTCACTAAAACACTGCATAACAGCGCTGCGTTTCAAAACGCTTTGCTCCGGATACTGGGCACTGACCTGCCGTGAGACCTGCGACTTTGGCACCTCCAATACATACTTATTTTGGGTCTTTTTAGCACTGGAGAAAAAATAAGATAAGTCATAAGGGGATACTTCCTCTTCATCCTCCTCTGCGCCATAGCACCAATCTGCATACTTAAAAATCAAATCACTGTCACCACCGGCAATCACTGAAGTATAACCGACATAATACATATTGCGGATTACATTGTCCGGCCGTGAAATATAATTGATAAAAGCCTGCGCCGCTTGTTTCTTTTTCGCATCGCCGGAAATTCCGTTTTTCATCATACAAAAGCCATCAAACCAAAGGTTGCTTCCCTCTTCCGGCACCGCATAACTAAGTTCGATCCCGTCTTTTTCGGCCTCATCCATCGTGTAAACACCATCACCGGACCACTGCATATTAAGAACGACTTTGCCGGTCACCATATCCGCTTTTCCACTGTCCGTTTCCAGTGAATACGAATTTTTCCGCATTTTTTCCAGAATCGTCTGCACCTTGGTAACCGTCTGTTCTGATGTGTCATTTAACTCATCCGTCAGACAATGTGTTGTCTCCATCGCTTTTTGAAACTCTTCCGACAACAATTTTTTCTCTTTTAAAATCGTAAGGGCAACTAAATAAGAATCGCGTACACTGTCTTTCATCGTCACCTGTTTCCTATACTTTTCGTCAAGCAAAACCGACCAGTGGCGGACATCTTCTTTTGACACCGCCGAAGGATTATATACAAGTCCCATAACACCCCACATATAACCGGCACCATAACGGCTTAACGATTCGCCACCTATCTTTAAATCATCAAATACATTTTTAATATAAGGAGAAACACCGCGGCTGTAATAATTTTCTTTTTTTGAAGTATCGAAAAAATCTTCCGAAAACGGCTCCAGTTTTTTCTCCTTCATCAACTTCATAATCATGTATTCCGATGGACAGACCAAATCAAAAGTATCTCCCAATGTCATCTGATTATACAAATCTTCATTTGTTCCAAAAGTAGAATATTCAACGCGTACTTTCTCCCCATATGTCTTTTTATACCAGGATTCGAAATCGTCTACCATATTTTCTCTGCCTAAAATTTTCGTTTTCTCATCCAAATCAATTGTCTCATCTTCGTCCCAGCCGCCTTCATCTAAATACTCTTCCCAGTTGGCAATCCGAAGCACAATTTCTTCGCTTTGATTCTCCTTGTTCTCACAGCCAAAGAAAACTGTACTGCAAAAAAGCAGCGAAAAACAAAATATCATCCATATTTTTTTCATCGTTTTTGTTTCCTCCCCGCTTTCATATTCATTCCAATCACAACGAGAACAACAACCAAAAATATAACCGCAGACAATGCCCACAACGCCGTCTTAATTTCGGTTCTTGCCCCCTTCGTTGCATTTACCACGTAGGTGCTGATTGTATCAAACACCGCTGGTTTTGTATACGTTGTAATAAAATAATCATCCAGTGACAACGTGACAGACAACATAAATCCGGATGTAATGCCCGGCATGATTTCGCGCACAATCACGCGCCACAAAGCCTGTCTGTGATTGCAGCCAAGGTCCAAAGCTGCTTCATATAAATTCGGATCCATCTGTTTTAATTTCGGCAGCACCGACAAATATGCAAATGGAGCGCATAATACCGTCTGTCCGACAAGCAGCGGCAGATACGTGTCCTTGTCCACACCAAACAAAACAATCATCAAAACGCAGATACTAAAACCGGTTACAACTTCTGCATTGGCAATTGGAATCTGATTCAAAAAATTGATGCACTGCCCGCTTTTTTTCCCAGCGTAAAAGGAACCGATTGCACCAATGGTTCCAAGAAGAGTGGACAAAAAAGCAACCGTAACTGCTAAAAGAAGCGTTCCGCCAATCATATGGAGCAGTTCCTTCGTGGTAAATAATGTGACATAATGCTCCAGTGAAAAACCACGAATCGTACCAATCATCGTAGAACTCGTAAAACTGTAAACAATCAGCACAAGAATCGGTGCATACAAAAACACAAATACACAAAAAAGCCAGAGTCTTTGTCCTAATTTTTTCACCATATGCCACCTCCTCTTGCTTCCACTTCCTGCTTCTTTGCAAAACGGTCCGTAATCCATGTCACAAAGAACATTAAAATAAGAAGAAGGATTGAAATCATGGAGCCATTGTGCCAGTCATACGCATTGAAATAACTGCCGATCAGGCTTCCCATAATATAGGTACTGTTATAAATCATATCTAACACAACATAATTTGTCATCGCCGGCAAAAATACCATCGTCACACCACTGATAATCCCCGGTAACGTCATCGGAATCATGACCCGCCAGAACACATGGAAAGACGATGCGCCTAAATCAGCCGCTGCTTCCGGAAGACTGTCATCCAATTTGGATATCGTTGTGTACAGGGGCAGAATCATAAAGGGAAGAAAATCATACACCATGCAGAGTATCGTATTGAAAAACGGATACATCGCAAGATTTCCCTCCATGACATCTAAAATTTCTTTGACAGCCGTAATGCGCAGCGTAAAATTAATCCACATTGGCATCACAAGCAAAATCACATAGACCGGTCCCCGTTTCAGATTGCCCCGCGCCAGTATATAAGCAGTCGGATACGCAATCAATAAACAGACAATCGTTGTTGTAACAGCAATCATAAGGCTGTAAAACAAAGTTCCCATGGTTTTCCCATCGACAAAAAACTCGCGAAAATTTTCCCATGTAAACTGTCCCTCTCCATTCGTAAGTGCATAGTACAAAATAACCAAAAGCGGCAATACCACAAACACAAGCAGAAAAACAAGGTAGGGGATCCGAAGCTGCTTCCTTGAAAATCTAATCATCCCGCGCCCCCTTATTTATCACTTCATATGTTATTTTTTCATCCGGCACTACCACACTGACATAGTCGCCCATATTCCACAGCCACTCATCATCCACATAATAATCCACATCATTTTTGCTTCGGATTTTATATTTGTAGTGGTCGCCTTTATATATAATAGATATAATATTTCCTTCAACAAATCCTTCTGCCGGGTCATCACTTAAATTTGCATCTGCCGGCAAAAAGGACGCCATAACATGAATTCCTTCTGTATTTTCCGGCACCTTCCCTGAAAAAAGTTTTGTCAAATCCGGTTTCCTGCTGCCGTCCACAAATAGAACATGTCCACTCGCATCCATCAGTCCCTCGTAATGGTTGATGTTCTGATTATACGGCATAACATGAATCCCCTGCGGTTTGATGTCGATTCCGACCTTCGTGCCTGCTTCAATTGCTTCCTCATTCTGCGCTACAATTTCACTTTTTCCGGAATAAATAACAATCTCATGAAACGTTCCCTTGAACACGGAGGAATGAACTTTTCCTTGTATTTTTCCCTCTCCTGCCGGGCAAAGAATAACCGACTCCGGTCGAATCACAGCCTCAACATGGTCGCCAAGTGGAAAATTCTCCTTGCAGCCAAACTCCACCCCGTGAATTGAAAGCCTGCAGTCACCGACCATTTTGCCATCAAAAATATTGCTCTCGCCAATAAAATCGGCGACAAATGCATTTTCCGGCACCTTATAAATATCTTCCGGTTTTCCCGCCTGCTGAATTTTTCCATCCGCCATAACCACAACCTTATCTGAAAGAGCCAGAGCTTCCTCCTGGTCATGAGTAACAAAAATAAATGTAATGCCAAGCTCTTTATGCATTTCCTTTAATTCAAACTGCATTTCTTTCCGCATCTTGTAATCTAAGGCTCCAAGTGGCTCATCTAACAAAAGAATTTCCGGCTCATTAACAATTGCTCTCGCAATCGCAACACGCTGCTGCTGTCCGCCGGACAACGTAGAAATTTTTCTTTTTTCAAATCCTTCTAAATCAACCACTTCCAACACTTTTTTTACCTTTTCCCGAATCACTTCTTTCGGCACTTTTTTCATTTTCAAGCCAAAGGCAATATTGTCATAAATATTGAGATACGGAAATAGGGCATACTTCTGAAACACCGTATTGATTGGGCGTTTCGCCGGTGGAAGTTTGCTGATATCTTTTCCGTGTAATAAAATCTCTCCCCCGGTCGGCTGCTCAAAGCCGCCAATCATACGCAATATCGTCGTTTTTCCGCAGCCGGACGGTCCCAAAAAGGTAACAAATTCCCCTTTTTTTATCGTAAGGGAAAAATCCTTGATAACGGGTGTGTCCTTTTCATAACACTTTTTTACATGACGCAATTCAATGATATTATTTTCTGTAGCCATCTTTGTACCTCGCAAGCAAATTTGCCGTTATTATAGCGTATTTGGGGGACAAAAATCAAGTGCATCCAATTTTTTGCTTTTGGGGCAGAAGATTAGATATCCATTACCAAATGCTTTGGTTGGTAATTTTTCTTACATCATGGAATACTGTCCGCCACACACAGCATCCCCCATCCTACTCTGTCATTCGGAAAGGTTTCAAATGCTCTTGTTCTTCTAGCGCCGCGGATGAGATAGGCTTTTACTTTCTGACCATATAAGTAAGCATCGTTTCCATTGATAATTCCATATTGCATGATCAGAGCGGCGCTTCCGGTGACAAATGGACACGCCATTGAGGTTCCGCTTTTTCTTGTATATCCGCCACCGGGTGCACAGGACAAAATACCGACACCGGGTGCCGAAAGATCCGGCTTGCTCTGATTGCAGCAGACGTAACCTCGCCCGGAAAATGGCGCATAAGTGTCCGTATTTGCATCGTATGCGGCTACGGTAATTGGGCGCATAGCGGTCGAAGGAATTGTAAGCGTAAGTGCTGATTCAGAAACTAAAAATCCGGTTTCTTCGTTAATTTGTGCACCGCTTGGCATCCACAATTCAAAACGCCCGTCCACCAGTTGTTTGGGCATGAGTGTTAATTTCCAGATGCCGCCCTGAATCATCGCCCGATCAGATACGGGGATAATTTCCAGATAAATTTCCTGCAAAATCTGATAGGGCGACGGCTCACCAAAATACCATAAAATTTCCATTCCATCCTGCAAAGAGCGAAAGGTTCCTGCCGTTTCCTCCGATACGACAATCTGACTTCCGGATGGCGTTGTTAATGTAATTTGAAAGGAATCCACATACTGCTTCCACAATTGAATGGACAGACTTGTTTCATAGGGTGAGACGCTAAACTCTACAACTTTCTCTCTGCCTGCCTCTAACTGCCCGGAAGCGTGCCGCCGCAAATTGCCCTCGTTGCCGCTGCCAATGCAGATTGTTGTGCGCCCCACTAAAGCTGCTTCATCCAAATACGTTTCCAATAATGACGTACCGGTATGCGAACCATAATTATTTCCATAACTTAAATTTAAGGCAAGCGGCTGGTTTCTTTCTGCCGCAAAACGAATACAAAAATCAATTGCCTGCATCAGTTCTGCCGTCTGCGGAAAATCTCTTTGCGTCCTGCCGCCTAATTTCACAATTAACAGTTGTGATTCATACGCCACACCGCGATTTTCTCCCCGGCTGGCACGGCCATTGCCTGCTGCAATCCCGGCAACATGTGTTCCATGTCCGCTTGCATCCACTGCCGGCGCAGGACCTAATGCTTGTAACAATTCATTTATTTTTTCTTCCGAATAAAACAAGCCGAAGGAATAACCGGACGGTGGCATAAGCTCCATTTCGCCCTCATTTACCGCCGTCTGGTTCCAAATTCCCACGATTCTTGTTGTTCCATCTTCCTTTCGAAAATCCGGATGATAAATATCAATTCCGGAATCTATGATTCCTACCAGAATACCCTGTCCGGTCAGAGAAAGGGGCTCCCTCTGTACGGGAGGAATGCACGATACCAGTTTTCCTTCGTATACGGCAAAAGACAACGCCTTTGGCTTTTCGATATATTCTACCTGTGGTTCTTCTGCCAACGCTCTCAACTGTTTTTCTGTCACTTCTAAAACAGCGTACCCTCCTAACAGCGGCGTCACCCGCTCATAGTTACCTGCCAATTGCAAAAGTTCTCCGGAATACCGAATAATCACCTGCCACAACTTTTCTTCCGGGTCATAACCGGCAGATAAATTTTCGCTTTTTTCTCTTGTATCTTCTGAGACATCTAAAGACAACTCCAGTAAATTTTCTATTTTAGGATCCGACATCTCAGTTTTTTCTCCTTCCATAATCATATGCACGCCGAAGCTTTTGTAGTGCTTTTTTTTCAATCCGGCTCACATAGCTGCGCGAAATACCAAGCTGTTTGGCAATTTCACGCTGTGTAATTTCCGGATGTTCCGGTGTTCCCTTTCCCTCGGACACACCATAGCGGAGGCGGATAATTAACTTTTCTCGTTCCGTCAGATTTTTCTCAATATAACCGTATAACTTTTCAATATTTTCTTCCTTTTCCATCCGCTCCGGAATATCCTCGTCGACACTCTCCAATACATCCAAAAATCGAAGCGCATTTCCCTCACCATCATCCCCGCTAATCGGCTCATACAAAAAAATTTCCCGCGCCCGCTTCTTATCACTCCGAAATGTCATCAACAATTCATTGTCGATACAGCGGGAGGCATACGTCGCTAACCGAACGCCCTTCCCTATTCGATATGTGTCGACCGCTTTAATCAGTCCAATTGTCCCTATGGAAATCAAATCATCGACACTATGGTCGGAATTGCTGTATTTCTTCACCAGATAGGCAACCAGCCGAAGATTTCGTTCAATCAGAATATTTCTTGCCTCTCTGTCACCCTGTTCCCATCTCTCAATTGCTTCATTTTCTTCCTCTACACTTAAAGGCTGTGGAAATGACTGCATGATACACCTCAGAGATTGTCGTTACTTTCATCCTATGTAATTTTTTGTCCATAAGTGCCTGGACGTAAAAAAAAGAGATGTCCTCGGGGCATCTCTTTTTTTAGGATAAACTTCTCTACAAACCACGAATAATATTCAAATAATCTTGGCGTTGATCTACGACTGCATATACAATCACTTGCTTATTTTCCTCATGAATTTTATAAAATACTAAGTCTTTTTCTAAAATAAGCACTTTATACCCTTGTCTCTTAAGAATAAGATATCTTGGCTCGGTTCCAATATATGGATCATCTCCTAATTCAAGAATTCGTTTTTCAATCTCGTCAAGTTTCTCAAGTGCTGCTGTATTTCCAAAATTTTGAGCAATATACAAAATTATTTTTCTGATACCTGCATCGGCTGTATCAGTCCTTATTACCGCATACTTCATAATCACTCCTCCTGAAGCATTTTTCTCAAATCATCAAATGTTTCCGTTATCGGAGCAACTCTGCCATTTTTAACATCATCTTCCGCTTCGGCTAATACTTCTAATAATTCTATTCTTGCTTTCATATTTTTATATTCTTCATAGGAAAGTGCAACCGTATCGCCTCTGCCATTTACTGTAATAATCACTGCTTCTTTGTTTTCCTTACACAGTTTTGATATTTCAGAATAATGATTTCGCAAATCAGCAGATGGTCTTATTGTTTCTTGCAATGTCAACATATTAGTCACCTCCGTGTATAATATATGCAAATTATATCATCTTTTGTGTATATATTCAATATCGGATGTTGTGCTGTTTGTGACAATAAATCTTAAATTACCATCAGCGTATAAATCACACATACGCTTCATCATTAAGCCCCTGCTGCATAAGACGAACTTTCGCCTTTTTACTGCTGTAGAGTTTTGTCACTTTCGTATTTTTGTTGTAGGAATAATAAAAAAGTTTACCTTTCTCATTTACAAATTCACCAATCCAGGTACCGTTTTTCGTTACATCCAGTATCATTCCTGTACGCACGGTCCAATTGTGCATGCCACACTGATTGCCGTCATTATATCCATTTCCATAATTCTTCAAAAAAGAACTTAGTTCTTCCTCATAGGTAATCGACTTCCCGCTCTTTTTATTTAAACTTACAACAACATAATTTCTGTCGTATGAAATTTCCTGATATGCTCCAATTTTATACTGATAATCTACTGCTAATTGCAAATACATTGTATTGCCGATAAAATAGAACTTATCAATATGCATCGAATGGAATGCATCTGTGGAAAACTTCTCTTTTACACACTGCATTAATACATCCATTGAAATCAGGTTTGTTTTCTTCTTCTTTGCCATATCATAACAAACAATCCACTTTTCTGTTGGAACATACAGTTTTTTACCGGAAATTCCAACCTGCGTATCTAACTTTTCATGTTCATCATAACGGTAGCGTTTTGACTCATACTGCGAAGCCTTATTTACTATTTTTTTACGTTTTCCGGTAGACAGATTTAACTGGTAAAAGGCTTCATCAATTTTTTTATAATAACTCTTAAACCGCGAGTAATAAATGCAGTTTCCAATCTTTGCAGTAAGCCCTGATGCATCCTTTGCAACATTAATACTGCTGTAATAGACAGGCTTTCCGGTAAGTGACGTTTTCTGTTTCGTTTTCTTATTATAAGATACAATCGAATTGTTTATGCGATAGACAATTTTTTTATCCGTCGCATAAAGGAACTCCCGCCATTCGTTGACATAAAACAATTTCTTTTTCTTTTTTACTTTTAACTTTCCGCTCTTTTGGTTCAACGGAACCTGCCATACATAACCGGTCGACGAATCCTTCCGATTTACTTTGTAATAATAAATATAGCTTTTCGTCTTGTAAATTTCCCTCATTGAATACTCTTTTTTAATCAATGTGTACTTTTTCTTTTTACTGCCATCCTTTCCATAGAGTTCAATTCCGTCTTTGTAATTACTGCAGTAAACATACTTTTTGCCAGTGTACGGATTCGCTGTCTTTGCTTTTGAAACCGCCGCCTGCGGTAAAATCATAGAAAGTACAAAAACCATGCAAACCCCTATTTTGCTGAATTTTTTTACCATATACATCATCCTCCTTCTCGGGTTGTTTCTATAAACAATACGATTGAAAATGGTAAAATGTTGCAGTTTATTTAATCTATTTTTACTTTTTTATAACATTTTCCATTTTTCATTCGTATTGTAAATAGACACCCACAAAAAAGCAAATAATTATCGAAGGGAGAATTTAACTATGAAGAAAAAATTGATGTAATAAGCAATAAAGGGAAAGTAAAAAATCTTGACATTCCAGCTACACTTGGCAGTGCACCGGTAACACAAATAGGTTATGATTACATCACAAGAGATGCCAATTCTGGAGATGACTTTGATGAATTCGGCCAGACAGTTTTTGGCATATATGTAGAAGAAGCACACAACTGCGATGGTGCTTTTGAAGACATACACAGCATCACGAAATTAAAAACCGTTCGTGTTTCCAAAAGCAATCACGTTCTTTACGCAAAAGATAATATGTTGATAAAAAAGTAAAAAAGAGTATAAAATAATATTTCCTTTTTTTCTCCCTGATGTGGTACAATGGAAAAAGACAATTTCCGGCGTCTGCCGGTTAAGGGAGGTACATATGAACAAAAAAGAAATCGCAGAAATCAAAAAACGATTTACAAAAACAAAATGCAGCTTTACAAGACTCTGCGGATGTTACGTGGATGCCGACAAGCAAAAACGCATGACTTTAAAGGAAGCGTTTTTAGGCCTTCCGGAAGAAGAAATGTTTAAATACATTGACATTTTCCGCAAAACACTTTCCGGCTCCATCGGAAAAACACTTCTGAATATGGAGTTTCCAACCGAACAGGAAACAAAGGAAGACGGCACGCAGGTATTTTTAATGAAACTGTTAGAAAGCAAACTGACCGATGATGAATTGCTAGATGCCTTTTATGACAAAGTAATTGAAAATTACGGCTATCCGGAAAATTATTTTATTATTTTGGTTCATGACGCTTATGATATTCCGAAAATCACAACAGACGGCATTGAAAATTTTGATGCATCGGAATATGTGTATGACTACATCCTTTGCAGCATCTGTCCGGTTAAACTGACAAAACCGGGACTTTGCTACAATGCAGAGACCAACCACATCCAAGACCGGATTCGCGACTGGCTCGTACAGCCGCCGGAACTTGGCTTTTTGTTCCCGGCTTTTAATGACCGCAACATGGATATTCACAGTCTTTTGTATTATTCCAAAAATGCGGATGAGGTGGATGAGGTGATTACCGACAAGCTCCTCGGCTGCCGTATGCCGCTCCCGGCAAAAAGCCAGAAAGAAACATTCAACGCAATTGTAGAGGAATCGCTTGGCTTAGAATGTGATTATGAGGTGGTTAAATCCATTCATGAAAATCTAAATCAGATGGTAGCAGAAAACAAAGAAAACCCAGAGCCTCTCACGCTAGATAAATCCGACATGACGCATCTTCTGGAAAAATGCGGTGTTGAGGAAGAACAAATTGAGGCTTTTGAGACACATTATGACGAGTCCGTCGGAGAAAATGAAACACTGGTTGCCACCAACTTATCCAATACAAGGAATTTTGAGGTGCGCACCCCGGATGTTAAAGTTTCCGTTAATCCGGAGAGAACCGACTTAGTAGAAACAAAAGTAATCGACGGCGTTCCGTGCTTAGTCATTGAAATTAATGATTTAGTAGAGGTAAATGGAATTCAGATTGTATCTGAGCTTGCTCATAAGGACAAAGAAACTGAAGAAGAATAATATGATAAAGGCAGTTTCACGAAGGATTTTCCTTCTTGAAACTGCCTTTTTACGTCTCTTATATTGAATTATAAATTATGCCAACAATTCATCTGCTAACGCTTCCATCTGAGCGACATCTGCCTCTTTCATCGTCGACTTGATTGTAACCATGTTGTCACAGAGTGTCATATTTTTCATCTTCTCAAATGCTTCGCGCATTTTCTTATTTGCTACCGGAGCCCAGCTTCCGTTTTCCATGAAGGCAACTTTTTTGTTCTGGAAGTTTTTGTGACCTAAGTGGTACAGGAAATCCTGCATAACCGGGAACAAACCGCCATCATATGTTGCACAGGCAACTACAATTTTATCATAGCGGAACGCATCCTCAATTGCCTCTGCCATATCTTCTCTCGACAAATCACTGACAACGACTTTTTTTGCCCCTTTCGCTTCTAACACTTCACCAAGTTTTTTCGCTGCTTTTGCCGTATTTCCATGAATGGATGCATAGGCAACAAATACACCATCATCTTCTGCTTCGTAGCTGCTCCAAACCTGATATTTACCAATATAATAGGCAAGGTTTTCCTGAAGAATTGGTCCATGAAGAGGACAAATCTTCTGAATATCCAAGCCGGCTGCCTTTTTCAACAAAGCGGCTGCCTGCGCACCATATTTACCTACAATATTAAAGTAATATCTTCTTGCTTCACAAGCCCAGTCTTCATCGGCATCCAGCGCACCAAACTTACCAAAAGCATCGGCAGAGAACAAAACTTTTTCCGTGGATTCATAAGAAACCATAACCTCCGGCCAGTGAACCATCGGTGCCATCACAAACGTAAGTGTGTGTGCACCAAGAGACAAGGTATCTCCCTCAGCAACAACCACCTTTTTGTCTGTTACATCCATCTCAAAGAACTGTGGCAGCATCGCAAATACTTTCGCATTGCTGACAAACTGCATCTGCGGATATTTTTCAGCAATTGCCTGAATGCTTCCGCTGTGGTCCGGCTCCAAATGAGAAATCACAAGATAATCCGGTGTTTTTCCATCAAGTTCTCTCTCTAATTTTTCCAGCCATTCATCAGTTTTTCTGGCATCCACCGTATCCATTACGACAATTTTTTCATCCAAAATCACGTAAGAATTATACGATACGCCATTTGGCACAATGTACTGGCTTTCAAACAAATCAATATCTTTATCGTCCACTCCAATATAACGAATGGCATCTGAAATCGTCACATTACTCATTTACAAATCCTCCTTATCCTTAGGTCAATAATATCGACTTAAGAATAACACCATCCCATAGAAAAATCAAGGCATATACGGAACTCTTTGTTTTTTTACTTTTACGATTGCATATACATGAATCTTTGAACTGGAATAAAGTTTCTTGATTTTATTCTTTTTCACTGTTTTCGTCTTTGATTTACCATTTTTCTTGTATTTGACAAGGTAGGAAATCTGCTTTTTATAATTGCCATCGTCATTACACACAAGTTTAAAATAAGGTTTTGCCCATGTATAATTTCCTGATTTCTTTTTCGCATAGGTTCCCATGTCAAATTGTGTACGAGTAATTGATGTTAAGTTTGGGTCAATGCTTACCTTTGTCTTCTTGCTCTTAACATTCAGTTTTTTCACTAGATTGCTGCCAGATATATATAAATCCTTAACTGACTTTGAAACAATTATTTTTTGAATTTTAGAACCAACACTTATGGTTACATTTCTTTTCCCCTTAACCTCTAATTGATTTATTTTCCCATGCATACCGTCTCTTGATGGTGTAACGCAATCTTCCCAAAAATTACTGTCAAAATTGCCATTTAGTACCACATTTTTAATATTAGCGAACGCGTTCCTAACACAAATTGAATCTTTGAATACGATTTTCGCTAATTTTGCAGCATCCAAAAAATTCTCAGCATAAATATACTTTAGGCTTTTTGGCAAATTAAGTTGTTTTAAATTCGGTGTATTCGCAAAAGCAAATTCTCCTATTTTTTTTACTCCCTCCGGAATCGTAATCTTTTCTACTGACTTACTATCTGTCGAAAATACATGTCGAGAATTTTTAAATTCAGCATACTCACTATCTGTAAAATGATATTCGTTTTCCTCATTAAAATAGTAATCATATTCATTCCAACATATTCCAATCTGCACAATGGAATATCCATCAATTATCTTCGGAATTACCACTTCTTTTGTCGGTTTAATCTTTAACACGGTTGCGGTTTTATTGGCTTCATCTAAAACTGCACCTCCCTTACTCACTTATCATAGCATATAATCATCCGTAAAAAACAAAACCGGCACGAATGGTCGTTTTTCGTCCCTAAACGGTCAAAATCATCTCCGTTTGAAGCATCTACTTACTATAACGTTCCAAACGGAGAAAATCTGACAAAATATTTAATTTATTTTTCACCAAGAAGTTTTTTCATTTTACCCGACATTTCCGGCTGATGCAAAACACTTGCCTTGCTAATTTATCGCATAAATGCACACATTTCAATAAAAATGACATTTTTAGCAAAATGAAGGGCCACTTTTGCAAAAAAAGCACCTCTTTCTTTGGAATTTTGTTTTTCAACTTAATCCCAACACAGAAAAAGGTGCTTCTTCTTTATCTTTTTAATTATCCTATAAAATTTTCACCCTAGCAGTTTGAAACCGCTTAAGAAAACATCGGTGTGGATAAATAGCGATCACCGGTATCCGGGAACAGGGCAACAATTGTCTTGCCTTTGTTTTCGGGTCTCTTTGCCAGTTCTGTCGCTGCTTTTAACGCTGCTCCGGAAGAAATACCAACCAAAATTCCCTCTGTTCTTGCAATCTCACGGCCTAACTCAAAGGCATCCTCATTTTCAACCGGGATTATCTCATCATAAATGTCCGTGTTCAATGTGTCCGGTACAAATCCGGCACCAATTCCCTGAATCTTATGGGCTCCTGCCTCACCTTTTGACAATACCGGAGAAGTTGCCGGCTCTACTGCTACAATTTTCACATCCGGATTTTTCGATTTCAAATATTCACCGACACCGGAAACGGTTCCGCCTGTTCCTACACCGGCAACAAAAATATCCACTTTTCCTTCGGTATCCTCCCAAATTTCCGGACCGGTCGTACGCTTATGTGCACGTGGATTCAGTTCATTGACAAACTGTCCAGGAATAAAGCTGTTTGGAATTTCTTTTGCGAGTTCATCTGCCTTTGCAATGGCACCTTTCATTCCTTTTGCGCCATCGGTCAAAACAAGTTCAGCGCCATACGCTTTCATCAGGTTGCGGCGCTCCACGCTCATCGTCTCCGGCATTGTAATAATAATACGAATACCAAGCGATGCAGCAACGGAAGCAAGACCGATTCCTGTATTACCGCTTGTCGGCTCAATAATCACGGAGTCTTTTGTCAATTTACCAGTCTCCAATGCATCTAGAATAATTTCACGTGCAATACGGTCTTTTACGCTTCCAGCTGGATTAAAATACTCTAATTTTGCTAAAATTTTTGCCTCTAAATTGTGTTTTTCCTCGTAATTTCCCAACTCTAAAATCGGTGTATTTCCTACTAAATCAGTTACTTTCTTATAAATTGCCATCTTTCTTACCCTTCCTTCCTTTCTTTTCATATTATTCATACGTGTTTGGTATGATTACTATTTGATGATTAAAAGAATACACCTTATTTCCTAGTTTGTCAATAGGAAATAAGGTGTTTTTTGTTTTTCAATTTTAAATGGAATAATCGCCGTCTTTTGCAATCTGCCAGTCAACCAAATCTGCAAGTGTAATGTTGTCAATTACATCACTGATAGCATCGTTTAATTTCTTCCAGACAACGGCTGTTGCGCAGTTGTCCATGCGGCTACATGACCCAAGTTCTTCATCCACGCAGTCAACCGGTGCCATACTGCCTTCTGTCAGGCGCAAAATCATGCCTACTGTGTATTCTTCCGGCTTTTTTGTCAGCAGATATCCGCCCTGGGGTCCTCGGATGCTTCTGACATACCGTGCCTTATTTAAAATTGCTATAATCTGCTCTAAGTATTTATCGGATATTCCCTGACGGCTTGATATTTCTTTTATTCTGGTTGGTTTTTCTGAATCATTCAGTGCCAAATCCAGCATAAGCCGCAGCGCATACCTGCCTTTTGTTGATATTTTCAAGGGTCTTCCCTCCTGTTCTTTTCATACATTCCCTACCGTATTTATATGATACAATAAGAGGGGGGAAAAATCAAGGGGTGGTATTTATTTGGTTTCATAAATAATAGCGGAAAGTTTGTCCCTTGTGTGCCGCTTTCGCTTAACAAATACGCAGGGGTATCGGCAGGTCAAAAACACCTGCCAGACACCCGCGTATTCGTAGCACACAAGAAACAAATTTTCCGCTGCTATTTACTGAAGCCAAATAAATCAGCCACATCCATCATAGCTTGAAATTGCGGTCGTTCAGTATTTTTATTATTACCAACCTCGAAGTTGTCCAGACAATTTTGCGGAATTATATACTTCATGAATAATAATATCGTCACCACAAATCTCGTACACGATAGTATAATTCTTGCAGTACAATTCACGCACATTCGTATCACGAATCCATTTTGCCGGAGTTCCTTTTTCAGCTTCGCCTTCATTACTTAAAGAATCTCCCAAATCAATCAATTCATCAACAAAAGACACTGCACGAGCCGGATTATCTCTTGCAATGTAGTCTTCAATATTATTCAAGTCTTCAATTGCCAAATCAGACTAGATTATGTTCATGCAAGAATTGTCCTTTCTTCACGTTTCTTTTGAAACATTTTGCGTACTTCGTCCGTTGTATGCCCGCCATATTCAGTGATAGATTGCTGGCTCTTCTTGAAACGAAGCAATTTATATAAGTTTTCCATAACTTCAAATTCATCCTGAATGTCATCAGATATGTCAGAAAGATTATCAATAATCAACTGTTTTGCTGTACTCATACAAATCACCCTCTTTGTTTTGTTGTACATAATATAACACGATGCCGTCACTTTTACAATTGATTTCAAAATCCTATTTGGTTTCGTAAATAATAGCGAAAGCGGCGCAGGATACAGTCCTTCCCCCTCTTTTCGTAATCTACGGAACCTGTAAACTAAATCTCAAAACCACTTGCAACAAGCATTTGTTTATCCTGTTTGGTATTATTTCCCGATGTTGTAAGCATATCGCCGGTTATCGTGGCATTTGCCCCGGAGAAGAAAGCTTTTTTACCATTTTCCTTCATCAGTTTACGGCCTGCTGCCAAGCGAATTGATGTCGAAGGGTTAATAAAACGGAACATAGCGATAACTCGCAGAAGTTCTTCTTCAGTAAGCTGTTTTAGGTTTTCAAACGGTGTGCCCGGAATCGGCATCAGTGCATTTAACGGAATGGAATCAACTTCAAGCTCTGCAAGCGTAAGTGCCATATCCAGCCTATCCTCCCATGTCTCTCCCATGCCGACAATTCCTCCGGAGCAAACCTCTAATCCGGCCTCTTTGGCAGCCCGGATGCACGCAAGTTTATCCTCAAACGTATGCGTGGTGCAGATACTTGGAAAATATCTGCGCGACGTCTCAATATTCGCATGGCAGCGTGTTACGCCAACCTTACGCAAAATTTCAAACTGCTCTTTTGTCAAAAGACCATGCGAAGCACATAATTCAATTTCTTTACACTCCTCATGCATTCTTTTGTACGCTTCTACAATCTGATCAAACTCTTTGCCGACAAGCGTTCTGCCCGCTGTCACAATAGAAAAACGATGAGCTCCATTTTCTTCATTTACATGACATGCTTTCACAAAAGAATCCACATCCATTACATCATATTCTTCTGCTCCGGTATGGTGATGGCTCGACTGGGCACAGAACCGGCAGTTTTCACTGCACCGTCCGGCACGTCCATTAATAATTGTGCATAAATCCACCTGATTACCACACAATTCTTTTCGAATTTTATCGGCTCCCTGACAAAGCGACTCCAAATCACCATTAATCAAAAAAGTCAGGTCATCTTCTTTTCCTAAACGTCTTCCTTCAATAATCTCATTTACCAGTTCTTCATACATAATAAAATTCCTCCTATGGTAGATACTTTTATTCTACCATGGGAGGAATGATTGTCAACCTAAATATTTTATTTAGTTGTCATTTTAGTGATGGAACAAACGGATTCCTGTAAAGCTCATCACCATATTGTGACGGTTGCAGGCATCGATACAATCCTTATCACGAATTGAACCGCCCGGCTGTGCAATGTATTTTACACCGCTGCGGTATGCTCTTTCAATGTTATCATCAAATGGGAAGAACGCATCGGAGCCAAGAGTTACATCTTTTGCGTACTCGGACAACCATTTCCGCTTTTCTTCTTTTGTAAATACCGGTGGTTTTTCAGTGAAATATTTTTCCCAGCATCCATCTGCCAAAACATCCATGTAATCTTCACCGATATAATTGTCAATGGCGTTGTCGCGCTCGGCACGCTTCATCCCCTCTTTAAACGGCAGGGAAAGTACCTGTGGAGACTGTCTTAACAGCCAGTTATCTGCCTTCTGTCCGGCAAGTCTTGTACAGTGAATGCGGGACTGCTGTCCGGCACCGATACCAATTGCCTGTCCGCCTTTTACAAAGCAAACAGAATTTGACTGCGTATATTTTAACGTAATCATTGAAATTGCCATATCAATTCTTGCTGACTCCGGCAAATCTTTATTCTCTGTCACAATGTTGCTGAAGAAATCTTTGTCAATGTTTAACTCATTGCGTCCCTGCTCAAAGGTAATACCAAATACTTCTTTGTGCTCAATTGGGTCCGGTACATAATTCGGGTCAATCTCGATAATGGCATAAGCACCTTTTTTCTTCTCTTTCAGAAGTTCTAATGCTTCCGGCTCATAACCAGGTGCAATAATTCCATCGGAAAATTCTCTCTTAATCAATTTGGCTGCGGAGACATCACACACATCTGACAATGCAATAAAGTCACCATAAGAAGACATACGGTCAGCACCTCTTGCTCTGGCATATGCGGCAGCAAGCGGAGATAACTCACCCAAATCGTCTACCCAGTAAATTTTTGCCTCAACGTCACTCAGTGGAAGACCTACTGCTGCACCAGCCGGCGAAACATGTTTAAAAGAAGTTGCTGCCGGAAGTCCGGTTGCCTTCTTCAATTCACTGACTAACTGCCATCCGTTAAAAGCATCCAAAAAGTTAATGTAACCCGGTTTTCCATTTAACACTTTGATTGGCAGTTCACCATCTTTGCGGTAAATACGGGATGGTTTCTGATTCGGGTTACAGCCATATTTCAATTCCAATTCTTTCATGATTTTCTCCTTTACTTATTCTTATTTTTAATAATCGATTCGTATTTTCCGGTTTCAATGTCAATGTAGCGCACAAATAAGGAAACTTTATTGTCCTCATTCAAGCTTTCCCACAGCATATCAGCAAATGCATTCATATCATCCATTGTTTCAATCCATTTCGGCTCGCCCTCAAAACTTGGCAATGGATTTCCATCACACATATAAGTATGGATAAAATGTCCCTCTCCTGCTACCGGATTCTCATATGCGAAAGTATAACGATTGCAGGCATCCGGATTTCCGTTATTGCTTTTTAAAATAGACATTGCATAATTGTACTCTCCATTTTCCACATGCATAATGCCGGAAATTCTTGGTGTATAATTCGGGCCGTCCGGTTCAAATTCTCTTGTGCGGAGCGCCTGCTCAAAAGTCTGCTGTTTATCCATCAGTTCATAAATTGTGTCTGTCTGGTCACCGTTGGTAACAATAGTCTTGTTTCCCAATACGCGGACCGGTGCGTAGATAATAAGACTTGGGTCACTCAATTTTGATGGGTCAAATGCCTGTGTGCGGATTCCCTCACCATCGTTTACAAAGACACGGTTTCTACTGTTTTCACTCCGCCCCATAATAAAATAAGCGGTCACTGCGTATTTGCCGTTTGGTGATTTTCCAATCACGATTCCACGTCCCGGATACGCATTGTTTTTGAGTTCCTGTTCCAATGAAAGTTTCTGCATCATGATTCCTCCAATCTTTTTTGTAATAGTATCAAAAAAACCGCCCGGGCAACCGGGTAAACGGTCGCCCAGGCGGTCGGCAATTCATACAAATCCACACTCCCTGTGAGTTCTCTCACTCTATATGATTTTCATATAGTTTCCGCCAGTCGTATGGAACTAAGTTTAGAATAACTGATTTTTAGGGAAAATGCAAGCGTTTTCTTCATTAAATACGCCACATGCCATCCTTTATCTGGCAAATCTCACTCTCATAAAATGCCTGAATTGCTTCTATCATGGTTTCTACGTCCTCACAGCCGGCAGTTTCCACCGCACTGTGCATGGCAAGCTGCGGCAGACCGATATCCACCATTGGCACACTAAAGGAATGACTCAAAAGATTACCAAGTGTACTGCCGCCCGGCATATCGGCGCGATTCACAAACAACTGCGTTTTGATATCATTTTTTTCACAAAGTGAGCCAAACACACCACCGGTCATTCCGGTTGTCGTATATCGCTGACTCGCGTTATATTTGATGACAACACCGCCGTTTAAAACAACCGGGAACTCATCATCACTCTTTTCCGGATGGTTTGGATGCACTGCATGGGCATTATCCGCACTAAGCAGGAAACTCCGGCTTCTCGCACAAATCTGCTCCTCCTTTGTCATACCATAAGACAAACAAATTCTCTCCAATACATCCGGTAGAAAATTACTAAGTGCCCCCTGCCTGCTGCCGCTTCCCACCTCTTCATTATCAAAGAGACAAAAGACGGAAAGTGCTTCTTTCGGAAGCTTGTCCTGTGCACGCAAAAAGCCCTGTAACGTCGTGTACACACAGCCTAAATCATCAAAACGCGGTGTCAAAAGGAACTCATCTTTGACACCGGCTGCGACTGCCGGCTGGCGCACGGTAAGAATCAAATCCATATCTACAATTTCTTCATCCCCTTTGCAGCCTGCTTCCTCCCGCAAAAGTGTCATCAGTTCTGCCTCGCTGCCACCATATAACGGCTGTAAATCAACGTGAACATTATGCTTATATCCCTGATTGATTTCCCGGTTAAAATGAATGGACAGATTTGGAATCACAAATACATTTTTATCCGGTGCAATGAGAACACTAAAAATCCCTTCTTTTGTCTTTTTCATGACACGTCCGGCAAGTCCAAGCGGTCTGTCAAACCAGCTTGTGTGAATCATGCCGCCATAACCTTCGATTTCTGCTTTTGCATAAAAGGCATCTTTTTTCTTAGCTTTCTTAATCCGAAACGTAGGAAAATCACTATGACTGGCACAAAGGTGATAATAAAGCGGTTTTTCTTTTGGCATGGAAAAGGCAAGTAAACTCGACTCATTTCTTGTTACGTAATAGTTTTTGCCGGGCTCTAACTGCCAAAGATTTTCTTCTTCCAAGGACTGAAAACCAGCCACTTTCAAAGCCTCTTTTACCTGTTTTACCGCATGATACGGACTCACACTCTGATTCAAAAAAGAACATATTTTATCCATAATAAAATCCCTCTCTCTTTCCGATGATTTTCCTTTAGTATACCAAATAACCGCCATTTTTACAAATCAGCGCCAGCTCGCCGGAAATAAATATTCCTCTCTGTGGTCAAGCGTATCAAAACGATACCCCTGTTCTTTGATATAATCAATAATCTGTGGAAGAACTTTTGCTGTATTATCCATGGCGGAGGCATCATGCAGCAGGATAATCGGCTTTTCAAAGCGCGTGACATCTTTTTTTACATTTTGAAATATTACTGCCTGTGAAACATGAGGGGAAATCGAATCTTCGCCCGATACATTCCAGTCGAAACTTCTTACGCCCTCTTTCCTTAGCTGATTATGGAGTTCGTCTACATAAGATTTCACATAACCGTTATTGCTCCCCCACGGAAAGCGGTGGAGTGTCGGCTTTTCTCCTATTATTTTTTCAATGCAATCGGATGCCGCCCGAAAATCTTTGTAAAAACAATTGGCACTGGCATACATCTGATTATGCTCATGGCAGTATGTGTGCACACCAATCGCATTTCCTTTTTTCTTTAATTCCTTTACAGTATCAACCCGCTCCCCCGTAATTTCCTTTCCAATCAGGAAAAATGTTGCGACAGCTCCTTTTTCCTCTAATATTTTAATGATTTTTTTCGTATTTCCACTGGGACCATCATCGAATGTCAGATAGGCAGTTTTTTGATTTTCCTTTTGGACTTTAGATACAAAACTGCCCGTTGGAACAATAATTGTGCCGTCATTTTCCGTTTCGTAATTTCTCTTCACTTCATAAAATAACAGCACAAAAAGAACACAGACACAAACAACATAAACTGTCTTTTTCATCAACACACCACCAAAACAATTCCCCTTATTCCATTGTATGATAGCAGTGTCAAAAGGTTAAATGTTTATCCATATTAAAGCAGATGTGGCGGAATCACCGCTTTTACGAAAATGCCGTCCTCACGGTATTCTTCTTGTTCCAGTCTTCCAAACTCACGAATTGCCTGGATTTTCCCTGCTTCGTCGTAAGCAAATACTTTTTCAATCTTCACCATTCCCTCATCCAGTACCTCTTCGATCTTTTCCACCAATTTATCCAGTCCGATTTTCTGCTTTGCAGAAATCATAAGAGATGCTTCGCTATTTTTATCTTTTAAGCCATCCGGCTTATATTCCAGACAGTCCATTTTATTAAATGCTGTTATAACTTTTTTGTCGCCAATATTTAACTCGCGCAAAGTGTCATAAACAACCTCCATCTGCAAATCATATTTTGGATTCGAGACATCAACAACATGAAGAATCATGTCCGCATACTTCGCTTCCTCAAGCGTGGAGCGGAAGGCACGAATCAGAGAGTGTGGCAGTTTACTGATAAATCCAACTGTATCGGTGAATAAGATTTTCTGCCCATCCTCTTTTTCCAAAACGCGTGTCGTCGGGTCAAGTGTTGCAAATAACTTATCCTCTTCTAATACAGCGGCTTTTGTCAGTGTATTCAAAAGTGTTGATTTTCCGGCATTTGTATAACCAACGATGGCAACTGTTTTCGTCGGATTCTGCGTTCTTTTATGACGCTGCACCTCACGGTTTTTCACGACTTCTTTTAACTGACGGTTCAACATGGATATGCGCTCTTTAATCAGGCGCCTGTCCATCTCCAGTTTTTTCTCACCGGGACCTCTTGTTCCAATTCCGCCGCCTAGCCTCGACAAACTTTTACCAAGCCCCGTCAGCCTGGATGAGCGGTAACGAAGCTGTGCTAATTCAACCTGCAGTTTTCCCTCGCTCGTCCTTGCATGAGCGGCAAAAATATCTAAAATCATTACGGTACGGTCTAATACCTTAACCTGCAGTTCTTCCTGCAAATTGGTAAGCTGCGCCGGCGTAAGCTCATCATCACAGACAATACCATCCGCATCAGTCTGCATAATCAGTTCACGCAGTTCTTCAATTTTCCCCTTACCGACATATGTTCCCGGATGCACGGACTCTCTTTTTTGAATCAGTCTTCCGACTACAATGCCGCCTGCCGTTTCCGTAAGTTCCGCAAGTTCATCCAAAGAATAGGAAACATCCGTTCCATCCTCCAAATCAACGGCAGCTAATAAAAACTTTTCCTGCACCTGTTCTGTCTCATAGGTCTTAGCCATGTTTTTCTCCTTTAACAAACCCGCACGGTGATTTCTCCCGTACGCAGAATTTCCTGTGTATGGTCTTCCTTTTCCACAATCAATCCACCGTCTTCATCAATCGCAACGGCAGTTCCGTATTCCCAGTCTGTTCCGCTTGTAAAGCGAATCTTTTTCCCAAGAACATTCGACCACTTGCGGTAATCTTCCATAAAACTTTTATCCGGTAAATCCTGATATAACTTACATAAATTCTCAATAATTGCTGCTACCAATTCATTGCGCGGAATCTTTTCATCCTCTGCGCATACCGTACCGGCAATCTCTTTGATTTCATCCGGATAACCTTCCTTTGGCGCATGGTAATTAACTCCAATTCCCACGACAACTGTATCAATCCGTCCCGACTCAAAATCGGACACCGCCTCGGTCAAAATGCCACATATCTTTTTCCCGTTCAGATAAACGTCATTGACCCACTTAATCTGCGGTTCCTGTGAAAGGACATCCCGAATCGCACGGCATACCGCAACAGAAGCCGCTGTTGTAATCAAGACAACATCCTGCGAAATTTCCGGCTTTGGACGGAACAAAACACTCATGTAAATCCCGCTTCCATCGGGCGAATAAAAACTTCGTCCGCGTCTGCCACGTCCATTTGTCTGCTCCTCAGCAAGTATCACAAGCCCCTCGCCTTCACCATTCAGTGCACACCTCTTTGCTTCCATATTCGTGGAATCAATGCACTTAAACACCTTGATTTTCTGACTGTCGTACGGCTTATGCAGACACAGCCGGATTCCTTCCTCCGACAACACATCGCTTTCTTCTTTCAGGCGGTAACCACGGTTATTTACTGCCTGAATCTGATAACCTTCTTTTTTCAGAGTATTCACTGCCTTCCAGATAGCCGATCTCGTCACGCCAAGTGATTCTGCCATCTCCTGTCCGGACAAATCTCTTTCCCTGCTTGCCTCTAACAGTTTCAATACTTCCGTCTTTACACTCATCGTTCAATCCCTCTCATAATCTCGCCGGCGCAGACCACACCGTCCACTTTCATGCGGATTTTCTCTCCCGGATGCGGACAGGAATCTGTCTCTTCGCCGTCCTCATTCAACATTTGCAGCACAGAAACTGTCTGGTTTTCGCCATTTTTCTTCATAATTTCAATGGTATCGCCAACTCTGAATTTATTTTTCTGATAAAACACCACATACCCATCTTCCGTTACTTCTTTCACCTGTCCAAGATAAACAGCACCCTTCTGATAGGTATTGTTATCGTAAATCTGTGTTTCATGCGTTGGTTTTCCAAAGAAGAAGCCGGTCGTAAACTGACGGTAGGTACATTTTGCAATTTCCGCCTGATAATACGGAATATTTTTCTTATATTTTTCCGGGTCTTCAAAATAATCGTCGACTGCCTGGCGGTACGTTCTGGCAACGACAGCGACATAAAGAGCTGTTTTCATACGTCCCTCGATTTTAAAACTGTCAACACCTGCTTCCACCAACTCCGGAATGTGCTCAATCATACACAAATCCTTGGAATTGAAAATATATGTTCCCCTCTCGTTTTCCTCAACCGGCAAATATTCTCCCGGACGATTTTCTTCCATAATATAATATTTCCAGCGGCACGGATGGGTACATGCACCAAGATTCGCATCACGGCCGGTAAAATAATTGCTCAAAAGGCACCGCCCGGAATACGAAATACACATCGCACCATGGACAAATGTCTCGATTTCAAGGTCTTCCGGTATATGTGCATCAATATCCGCAATCTCTTTGATGGAGAGTTCACGCGCCGTCACAACACGCGTTGCGCCCAATTTATGCCAAAACTGAAACGTACGGTAATTCACATTATTTGCCTGCGTGCTGATATGGATATCAATTTCAGGACAAATTTCCGTTGCAATCTGGAATACACCGGGATCGGAAATAATCAGAGCATCCGGACCGATTTCTTTTAATTCTTCAAAATACTTCTGCACGCCCTCTAAATCTCTGTCATGTGCGGTAATATTTGCTGTCACATACACTTTTTTCCCGTGTTCGTGAGCAAAACGGATTCCCTCAGCCATATCTTCCTTAGAAAAGTTTTTTGCCTTTGCCCGAAGTCCATACATTTCACCGCCGATATAAACCGCATCGGCACCATAATAAACGGCTGTCTTTAACACTTCCAAACTGCTTGCCGGGGCAAGAACCTCCGGCTTTTTTCGATTATTCTCCATGAATTACTCTCCCTTTCCATTTCTTTTTTTCGTACTAATTGTCATGCCATCGGCAATCGGCAGACAGATTGTTTCTAATTCTTCCTTCTCACACAAAACTTGTAAATATTCCCGCATACGTCCATGTATCGTACGATCTCTGCGCAGTACCGCATAACGGGATTCCAACACATCACCATCATGAAAAATATTATCGGACACAAGCATCGCGTCATCTGCCATCAAAGCAATAACATCCGGCAAAAAATTCAAATACTGTCCCTTTGCCGCATCCATAAAGATAAAATCATAGGATTTTCCTTTTGTTAAAAGTTGTTTTAATACTTTCGCCGCATCACCTTCAAGCAACGTAATCCTGTCATCTTCATCCAGCATCTCTAAATTTCCCCGCGCTTCTTTTAAGCGCATCTCAACTTTTTCAATTGTCGTAATATGTGAAGATTTTGGCAAATACTCACGCATGCAAAGAGCGGAAAATCCAACCGCTGTTCCAATTTCTAAAACCTCTTTCGGCTTTCTCTCCCGCAGCAAGAAACGCAACATATCTCTTGTGCCGGACCTTATAATCGGCACATCCTCTGAAAGTGCCTTCCTCTCAAGCTCTTCTAATGGCTTTGGCAGTGGCTCCCTGTATTTTTCCAAAAACACTTCCATGCGGTCATGGTGACTCGTCTTTGTGTGTACCATTTTTTCTCCTTTACTAAACGCACAAAAAATCCCAGTCCTGCCATAAGAAAACATGGGATTTTAAGTGTTATCATTTACAATCCGTAAATTACACGGATAATTTCCTCGTAGGTCATACTGCTGTTCAGCGTATAAATACCTTTCTGCATGTCGGTTCCCTCGCGTTTCATCAACTGCATGTGCACATAAAACGCCGCCGGATTACCGACCAAATCCTGATTTGACAGCCGCTTAGCCACTTCAAATTCACCATCATCCTCCGATATGGTAAATGCTTTTGTCTGTCCCGGCGGCAAATCTTTTGACGTATCGCCCACCGCCTCGCAGGCAAAGGAATAGCCGACGCGGCACAGCTGTACACCACCAAATACAACCAAACCATAAAACACGATATTCAGTAATACAATTAACATGGTTCGTACAGCTTTTAACATGGATTATACCTCCATAATAATTGGTAAAATAACCGGATTTCTCTTCATCTTCTTCCACAGGAAGTCATTCAGAGTATCCTTAATTTCTGTTTTAATTCTTCCCCAGTCTGTAATTCCTCTTTCGTATAGACGGTCAAGCGCAATATTAACAACTTCATGGCACTCATCCATCAAGTTTTCCGCTTCTCTAACATAAACAAAACCACGGGATACAATATCCGGTCCTGCCAAAATCGTGTTGGAGCCTTTCTCCAGTGTAAGTACCACAACCAAAAGACCATTTTCCGATAAGTGCTGGCGGTCACGAAGAACAATATTTCCTACATCGCCAATGCCAAGTCCATCGACCATAATTCCCTGTGCAATCGTTTTACCAACAATTGTCGCACGATCCTCACGGAGTTCCAAAATATCTCCGGAACGTAAAATCTTAATATTTTCTTTTGGCACACCCATCTTCTGTGCTACATCTGCCTGTCCCTGCAAATGACGGTACTCACCATGAACCGGTATAGAAAACTTCGGTTTCACAAGCGAATAAATCAATTTAATCTCTTCCTCACATGCATGTCCGGAAACGTGAGTATCCTGAATAATTACCTTTGCACCCTTTTGAGAAAGTTCGTTAATTACTTTTGAGACCGACTTCTCATTACCCGGAATCGGACGGGAACTGAAAATAACAACATCCCCGGGTTTAATTGCGATTTTACGATGAATACTTGCCGCAATACGGGAAAGAGCTGCCATTGCTTCACCCTGACTTCCCGTCGTAATCAGTACGAGCTGCTCATCGGAATAATTTTTCATCTCTTCCAAGCTGATAATCATATTGTCCGGCACCTGAATATAACCAAGTTCCACCGCCGTATTTACGATGTTTACCATGCTTCGTCCTTCAATGACGACTTTACGGTTCTGCTTCCTCGCCGAATTAATAACCTGCTGCACACGATCTACATTCGAGGCAAACGTAGCCACGATAATACGGTTGTGTACATTTTCCTCAAAAATCGAATCAAAAGTCGCACCAACCGTACGCTCCGACTCAGTAAAGCCCGGTTTCAAAACATTCGTACTGTCGCACATCAGGGCAAGTACACCTTTTTTACCAAGTTCACCAAAACGAGCCAAATCAATTGTGTCTCCGTAAACCGGCGTATAATCTACTTTAAAGTCACCGGTGTGTACAACAATTCCCGCCGGTGTATAAATGGCTAATGCCGCTGAATCTGCAATACTGTGGTTTGTCCGGATAAACTCAATACGGAAATCTCCTAAGTTAATATACTGACCATAAGTAACGACTTTTCTCTTAACGTTATTTAACAGATTATGCTCTTTTAACTTATTCTCGATAATTGCCATCGTAAGTCTCGTAGCATAAATCGGAACATTCAGTTCTTTTAACACATAAGGCAGAGAACCGATGTGATCCTCATGTCCGTGTGTAATGACAAAGCCTTTCACTTTATCTCTGTTATCCTGCAAATACGTGATATCCGGGATTACTAAATCCACACCTAACATATCATCTTCCGGGAAGGCCAGTCCGCAGTCCACTACAATAATACTCTCTTCCGTCTCAAACGCCGTAATGTTCATTCCAATCTGTTCCAAACCTCCAAGCGGAATAATTTTTACGCGCTCTTCCCCTGTTTTTTTCTTCTTCAATTTTATTACACCTCTCTATTCTAATCTTAATTCTACATCGTCCAATAATTCTTCTAAGTACTTTGAAATAATTTTCAACTCTTTCTCATCGTCTACAACCTGATACGTTACCAGTTCGTCCTCTGTTTCCTCTCTCAAAATCATTGCTTCTGCTTCCTCATCCTCAACGGAATCTGTCACGAGAAGATACGATACACCGGCAATGTCTGCTTTTTCCAACACAAAAAAAGCCTCCTCGCTGCCATCGTCAGCCGTAAGCATAATGAGTCCATTTTCGTTTTCTGACATCAAATCCTCCTAATTGTGTATGGAATCTAAATAACCTTGTAAAATCAGGGAAGCTGCAATCTTATCTACATACGTTTTCCGATGCTCTGAGCGCACTCCGCCTTCTTTTAACACATCCATGGCAGAAACCGTGCTGAGCCGTTCGTCCCACAGCACTACTTCTAACCCTGTTCTAGCCTTTAGTTTTTCCATAAATTCTTTCGTTCGCTCGACACGCTCTCCCTCCGAATTATTCATATTCTTCGGGTAGCCAAGCACAATACGTCCTACGTCATTTTCCTCTGCCAGTACCTGAATACGTGCCAGAGTCTGTCGTAATTTGTTTTCACTTTTTCTTTTTATAACTTCAACCGGCTGGGCAGTCAAAAGCATGGAGTCGCTAATCGCCACACCAACTGTCACTGAGCCGTAATCAAGTCCCATGATTTTCAAAATAAATACCTAGTCTTCCTTGAGATTATTCTCAATATAGTCTTCTAAAAACACTTCAATAATTTCGTCACGCTCTGCGCGCATAATCAAACTTCTTGCACCTTTGTGACTGGTAATATAAGTCGGGTCTCCCGACATCAGATACCCAACAATCTGATTAACCGGATTGTAGCCTTTTTCCGTCAATGCAGAATAAACTGCCGCAATCACATCACGGACATCCAAATCTTTCTCCGCCTCAACCTTAAAGTATTGCGTATTATTCAATTCCTGCATGCCGCCACATCCTTTCTATAATCATACCCAATTACTAATATTGTAATATATATAACCTCAATTCGCAAGAGTTTTTTTGCATGAAGTTTATCTCCGCAATCTTATAATATTTTTCACCAAGCACAGCAGAAGAACGGCAGCCATCATCTGCTTTTGTTTTTTTATCATACACTAGAAAAATTCGTTTGACAATTGTATAATGTTACAAAAAAGAAAAAAAGGAGCAATATGATGAGTCAACTGTTTTACTATACACCGGCAAACGGAGACTGGAACAAGGCACTTCCGATTGGAAACGGAAAACTTGGAGCCATGATTTTTGGAGAGGAACATGAAGAACATTTTCAGCTTAATGAAGATTCTGTCTGGTTTGGAACAAAACGAAACCGCAATAATGCGGATGCCAGAAAAAATCTAGAAAAAATCCGTGAATTAATTTTAAATGGAAAAATTTCAGAGGCGGAAAATCTCTGTAAATATGCCCTGTCCGGCACACCACAGAGCCAGCACAGTTACCAGACACTGGGTGATGTTTATTTTGATTTCTGCGGTGTACGAAAAAAAACAAAAGATTTTAAGCGGACACTCGATTTATCAACCGCCATACATACCTCAAAAGTCACGGATGCAGACACTGGCTTTTCCTATGAAATTGAGACTTTTGCCGACTTCGACACAAACTGCATTGCTGCCCATTTTACGAGTACTAATCCGGATGGGCTTTCTTTGGCTACCTCCTTACAGCGTGGCTCTTTTTATGAGGCAACCACCCACACAGACGACACGCTGTTAATTTCCGGCAGACTCGGCGGCGGGGATGAAACTTTTTGTGCCGGTATGCGCTTTGTCATTTCGGATGGCATACAGACTGGCATGGGTGAGCATTTGTTAGCCGAACACTCCTCTTCCATTACCGTATTGCTGACAGCGGCAACTACATTCCGTCATAAAAATCCAGAAGAAGCAGTAAAAGAATCATTAAAAAAAGCAGCTTTCATTCCATATGAGAGATTAAAAGAAAAACACATCAAAGAATACCGCTCATATTTTGACCGCATGCATTTATCACTTCCTTATGACTCGTCTCTCGATGCCCTTCCAACAGATGAAAGACTTGCGCGTATTGATAAGGAACACCCGGATAACGGACTCATTAACACGTACTTTGATTTTGGCAGATATCTGTTAATTAGTTCCAGCCGCGGCGACTGTCTTCCGGCAAATCTCCAGGGCATCTGGAATGATTCTTTAAGTGCACCGTGGGGAAGCAAATTTACCATTAATATCAACACAGAAATGAATTACTGGCCGGCATTATCCTGCCGGTTAGCCGACTGCGAAAAACCGCTTTTTACACATATGCTGCGCATGTTGAAAAACGGAAAACAAACCGCTAAAGAAATGTATGACTGCCGTGGTTTTGTCGCCCACCACAACACCGATTTATGGGGTGATACAGCACCGCAGGACATCTACATTCCTGCTACTTACTGGGTTATGGGTGGTGCATGGCTTGCCACCCATATCTGGAACTATTACAGTTACACAAAAGACCTTGATTTTCTCAAAGAAATGTACCCATTTTTACGAGAATGTGTTGCCTTTTTTATGGATTTTCTCATCGAAGTTAATGGCGAATTGGTAACCTGCCCTTCTGTGTCACCGGAAAACACTTATATCATGAAAGATGGCACACAAGGACGCTTGTCTTACGGCGTTACGATGGACAATGAAATTCTCCACGAATTATTTGACCATTTTGAAAAGTCCTCCACATTGTTACAAGAAACCGATATCGATTTTTGCCAAAGAGCAAAAGAAATGGCAAAAAAAATACCAAAAATCAAAATTGGAAAACACGGACAGATTATGGAATGGATGAAAGATTATGATGAAGCAGAACCGGGGCACCGCCACATCTCACATTTGTGGGCACTTCATCCGGCTTTCCAGATTACGCCGGATAACACACCGGATTTATGTGATGCTGCCAAAATTACGTTGCAGAGGCGTCTCAGTAAAGGCGGCGGACACACCGGCTGGAGCCGTGCGTGGATTATGAATATGTATGCCAGATTATGGGATGGAGAAAATGCTTATAAACAGCTTTTACTCCTCTTTTCCAACTCAACTTTACAAAATCTGTTTGACACGCATCCACCATTTCAAATTGATGGTAATTTCGGCTCAATTGCTGCCATCGCAGAAATGCTCTTGCAGTCAAGAGAAGATAAGACGATTTTTCTTCCTGCACTTCCAAGTGCATGGCAGAATGGTTTTGTAGAAGGAATCTGTGGCAGGGAAAATATCTGCTATGACATTCGCTGGAACAAAGGCGTCCTCACCGATGTCACCCTGCACGCAGGGTCTGATACCTCCATCACTCTTTCTTACAAAGACAAGGAAAAACGCCTCACCCTGCAAGAAGGTGAGACGTTATCTGTATCATTTTAATCATTTAGGAGTGTAATCGTTTTACTTTTATTAATCGTCCTGTAAAGCATCAAACCCGCTCTCACCGGTTCTGACTTTGACAACTTCTTCGACATTGTATACGAAGATTTTACCATCGCCAATGTGACCGGTGTAGAGTGCCTCTTTAGCAGCATCTACAACTTTTTCTACCGGCACGGCACTTACGACAACCTCAACTTTCGTCTTCGGCAGCAACGTAAATTCAACCGGTACACCACGATAATACTCTGCTGTACCTTTCTGAGTACCACAGCCTAATACAGAAGTTACGGTAATACCGCTGACGCCAATCGCATTCAGTGCTTCCTTCAAATCTTCGAACTTGCTCTGACGGCAGATAATGGAAATCTTGCTCATCTTCACTGCACCTTCGGCTACCTCTTTCTTCTTCTTGAGAGTCGGAGCAGGAACCTCTGCTACCGGTACAGCGGCTTCCATCGGGACATCGCCCATCATTGTCTTTGCTCCTGCCGGTGATGCAGCATAGAAGCGGTTACCAGCCGGCATAAAGTCTGCGTAAGCACTTGGTAAACCATGTTCGGTTGCATCCAGACCTTCGATTTCTTCCTCCGGTTTTACACGAAGACCAATGGTTGCACGGATTGCAAGGAATGTAAGTGTAATCAATACAACAGCCCATGCACCAACCGTAAGAATACCTAAAATCTGAAGTCCTAACTGGTTAAATCCACCACCGTAGAACAAACCTTCTTTAATTCCCGCTATTTTAAATCCCGGTGCGGATGAAGTAGCAAACAAACCAACTGCGAAAGTTCCCCAGATACCATTCATCATATGTACGGCTACCGCACCAACCGGGTCATCCACACGAAGCACATGGTCACAAAGCCATACACCAAAGACAACCAGCACACCGGCTACCGCACCGATAATAGCTGCACCGAGTGCATCGGTTACATCACAAGGAGCTGTGATTGCTACCAAACCTGCAAGAGATGCATTCAAACACATCGAAACATCCGGTTTGCCATATTTAATCCATGTAAAAATCATACATACAACGGTTGCCACAGCAGGTGCAACTGTTGTTGTCAGGAAAATCGAACCAAGCGTTTTCAAATCTGTTGCAGCAGCACCGTTAAATCCATACCAGCCAAGCCATAAGATGAATACACCAAGTGCACCAATTGTTAAGTTATGACCAGGAATCGCATTTACCTTTATCACTTTACCGCTCTTATCTTTCTTAAACTTACCAATACGAGGTCCTAAGAATGCGGCACCAATTAAAGCACAGATACCACCTACCATATGAATAGCACAAGAACCGGCATAATCATGGAATCCAAGATTTGCTAACCAGCCGCCGCCCCAAATCCAGTGGGCTTCAATCGGATAAATCAATGCTGAAATCACTGCTGAGTATACACAATAGGACAAGAACTTAGTTCTCTCTGCCATTGCTCCGGAAACGATTGTTGCCGTTGTTGCACAGAACACAAGGTTAAATACAAACGTTGAAAAATTGAAATTTGCAAAGTTCGTAAACAAGTCAAATCCCGGTTTACCAATAAATCCAAGATAATCTTCACCAAGTAACAGTGAAAAACCAATCAACATAAACATCACAGTTCCGATACAGAAATCCATGAGGTTTTTCATAATGATGTTACCGGCATTTTTGGCTCTGGTAAAACCACCCTCTACCATAGCAAAACCTGCCTGCATCCAGAATACCAGTGCGGCGCCAATCAAGAACCATACGCCCCACAAATCGCTCTGAAGCGATTCAACTGCTTTCATTACATCCATACTAATTCCTCCTTTTCTTTCATGACGTATTCCCCTGCAATAGAAAAAGCGCCAGAAACAAATTCTCGTTTCTGACGCCTTCGTCATTTATGTCTGCAATTATAAAACGCGGTTTTCTAAATGTCAATACCTTTTTTACATTTTGTGCATTTCCAACAAATACCATTCGTAAAAATGCAACTTTTTTCAATAATTAAACAACAATCCTTTTCTTGCACACATTTCTGTGCTATAATTGATTATGTCTATCAAAATAAGAAAGGCTGATTATAAATGGCTTTAAATACCAAAGGAAAAAAGACATCTTTGACCGAAGAGGCATCCATTTACCAGAAAAGACAGGATGATTTATCGGACAAAGAACGTATAAAGAATATGACAGGAAAGCAAAAACGGGACTTTTTCAAAACTTATTATCTTCCCAAACTGCTCGTTATACTTGCTGTAGCCGGTGTTGTTTTTTACATCGTATGGGTTGATTTTATCAACAAGTCTCATATTTATTTGCGGTGTGCGATTCTGAATGAATCGATTACCGACAGCACCCTGACAGAATTCAGTGACCGATTTACCGACTCTATGAAGATGGATTATAAAAAGAACCGTGCTTCTTTTTATATGTATTATACCCGCTCGGATGTTGCCAGAGAGATGGGAGCCGACACGGGCAGCGATTTATCGGAAATCAGCAGCCGTCTAGTGGCAAATTCATTAGACTGTATGATTGCTTCTTATGAAGATGTAGAAAATATTTACTTAAAAAATGGATTTATTATGAATCTCAATAATTTTTTAAGTGAGAACGAAAAAAAGGCCTTAAAACCTTATTTTGTCACCAAAAAAAATGAGGCTGATAAAGTAATTGGTATTTCTTTGAAAGACTGTAAAAAATACCGGACACTTTTCACCGGCAGAACACCAATTACAGAAGAACCTGTTCTTTATGTAATTACGAACGCAACCAACGAAGGAAAAAATTATGTGAAACAACTCATTCATTACCTTTATTCGGATGAATTAAAACAAACAGAGTAGATTGGAGGACTTATGTTAAACGGACGAAAAACCATCGGTATTATTTTATTTGATATAACCGGCTACTATCAGCAGCAGTTGGTACATACGTTATCAAAAACCGCTTCTAAGCGCGGCTACAATCTGCTTACTTTCTCTGCTTTTACCATCTACGGCAGCGATACAAAAAATGCAGCAGGTGAATATAACATTCTCCATCTGATTCCGTATGAACAGCTTGACGCCCTAATTGTCTGCCACGACACATTTAACAGCAATGAAGCCGTCGAGGAACTGTGGAAACTCGTCACGGAACGCTGTCAGGCACCCATTATCAGCATACGCAAAAAGGTAAATGGCTGTTACAACATATTAGCAGAGGACACAGATGCAATTCCTGCTTTTGTACGCCACTTTCATGATGTTCATCACTTTGACCGCATTGCCTTTATGTCCGGACCATACAACCATCCGGATGCAATTTTCCGCTTAGAAAAATATAAAGAGGCAATGGCTGAGTTAGGACTTGACTGTCCGGAAGAATACATTTTCGAAGGTGACTTTTGGAAAAATTGTGCCGCTGATGCAGCAAACCACTTTATGAATTTAACAAACCGCCCTCAGGCAATTGTCTGCGCCAACGACTACATGGCACTCTCTCTTTGTAAAGAACTTACATTACAGGGTTATTCAGTGCCACAGGATATCGCCATTTCAGGTTTTGATGATGTACGGGATGCGCGTGCAAATGTACCACCGCTAACCACCTGTTATGTCTCAGTCTCTGATATGGCAAAAAAAGCAATGGAAACGATTGATACCTTATTAAATGGGAAAGAAGCTCCTGCCTGCACGTTTGTTCCTACAAAAATCATCATCCGCAACTCCTGCGGCTGTGAATCCTCCACGATGAAAGATTTAAGTCTTTCCCGTATGTATGAAGTGGAATTAATGGAACAGCTGATTAACCAAAATGCGCATAATACATTCGTTTCCATTTCGCTGGAAAATATAACATCCGCAGAGGATATCGGTGATTATCTCCGATTAGAGGATGCCCCCGGCATTACCCGCGATTTCTACCTGTGTCTTGGCATCCACGGCAATGGTGCCTATCCACAGGTAAAGAAAAAAGCACCCGGTTTTGCAAAACGCTCCCATTCGATTTACAGTTTAAGAGATTTAAATCCAATTGCCACCTCAAGTTTTGAGACGAAAAAATTACTGCCGCCGGAAGCTATCCGCGAGGAACCAATGGCAGTATTTTTCTTCCCGATTCATTATTTGGAGTATAATTTTGGCTATGTAGCAGCAACCTCAAACGGTGAGGAAGCACAAGATACATTATTTCACTCCTGGCTTTCCCTTATCGGAAATACATTGGAAAACTCGCGAATTCGTGCAAAAAATCAGGCACTATTGGAAAAATTAAATATGCTCTACCACGAAGATTTTCTTACAAAATTATATAACCGCCGCGGTTTTGAGCAGTTCTCGGAAGAAGAATTTGCAGAAGCAAAGAAACACAACATAAAGACGATGACACTGAGTATCGACATGGATAACCTGAAATACATTAACGATGTTTATGGACATTCTCATGGAGATTTAGCACTTCAGACAATTGCCGATGCAATGCGTCAAGCCTGCTCCGGGTGTGAAATCTGTGCCCGCATCGGTGGCGATGAATTCGCTGTATTCGGCTATGACTACAGCGAAGACAAGGCGAAACAGTATACTGAAAACTTCTTACAGTACTTAAAAGATTTTAACGCTGACAGCAGCCTTCCATACTGCGTCAACGCCAGTTTCGGATATACCATCTCCGACCCATCACTTTCCATATCGCGAGAGCAGTACATGAAAGCCAGCGACGATTTACTCTATCAAAACAAGCGAAAACGTAAGGAAAAGTATGGTAACCTAAGTCAGCGGTAAAAAGATTCTAAAAGTTGTAAAAAGCGCTTCATCTGTAGTGGTTTCTCCAAAAAAGCATTGATTCCTATTTGTATACTGGATTCAATGCTTTTTTGGTGGATTTCATCCACCAATACAAACAAAGGAACTTTTTTTGCCCGTTCACGGCTGCGAAATTCCAGTGCAAAATCTTCATAATCAATTGCTAATGAATATCCATCCACCACAACAACATCAAATGGCTCTGCCACATAACTCTCCCATAATTCCAACCCTTCTTTTGCAGAATAAGCAACATCCACCTGTGCTCCACAGACACGAAACCGTACCCCCATCATATCAGATTCCTCATTCTGCGACTCAATAACCAGAATTTTATAACCTTTCAATGATACATCATTTTGGAAAAGTTCCGGTTTTGGCTCTAACTGCGTAATCTTATCTTTCCAGCTCTTCTTTAACGGAAGTTCCAATTTCATCACATTCACATTTCCTCCTCGACGGCTTAATTCCAATCTTCCACCGAGAAATTCCGATAAGCGTCTGGCAACCACCAGCGAGAATGTTGTACAGTAAATACCCTCTTTTCGCTTCCAGTCCATTCTGGTGTTTACATGATCCAAAAGATAGTTTCTGCCAAATGAAGACTCATCAATTGGCAGTCCCCAGTCCTCAAACATAACAGATAATAAAAACTGGTCGTCCCCTCTTTTTTCCACTGTTCCGAATACACGCACAGTAGAAGATTCCTCTGAATTTAGCAGGCAGTTTCCAAGAATGTGGTTAAAAATTTCGAGAATACGCTTTTCATCTCCAAAACACAGTTCTCCATCCAAATCAAAGTTTGCCTCTAGCGTTAGTTTTGCCCGGTTCATTCTCTCTTTCCAGTCAGTAACCACTCCATTTACAAGTTTTGCCAGAGAGAAAGAATTGTTTTCAATCACCATTTTCCCCTGTTCAATTATTTCGTATTCTGACATACTCTCAATAACTTCGAGTACATACTCAGCGGCCGTGCGGATTTCTCCAATTCGCTCTTGCAGATTCTCCTGCTTATAAAGTTCCGCGCTTACATATTGAACCGGCGCCATTACTTCTCTTGTTAAAATAGCCAGAAAATTTCTTCTCATCTCCACCATATCCTTTGCTTCTTTTAACGCTGTCGCCATCAATCTGCGGTTTGATTCTTCCTCTTTTAACTGAATCAGTCTCAATTCATGCATATCCTGTGCTTCAACAATAATTGTATCCGTGTCACTTCCCAGATAGCTGTAGCGGAAACATTTGTATCGATAATCCCCACCCGGTTTATTAATGCGGAAAAATAAAACTTCCTCAATCGAACTTGACTCCAGCACGTCTTTCATGTTATCCAAATCAAATACCGTATAAAAACGCGCCTTATCCTCCGGGTGCACGTAATGAGTTGCCGTTTTTTCCACAAAATCTTCAAACATGGTAAACGGGTAAATGTCTTCAAAAGCTTCCTCTCCGGTAAAATATCCCTTCATTGTGTGGTCACGCAGAGAAACTTTGATTACGATTTCATAAATTTTATCTGCCTGTTTTTGATAAATATTCTGTAATTCGAGCCGCTCTTCCTCCTGTTTTTTCTGTTCCTCAATATTTTTCATACTGCCAACCAGGCGAACAACCTGACCCTTTTCCAATACTTTCGTGACTGCAAATTCATACCACTGATAACTCTCTTTGCCGGTAGAATTCTCCTTTGTTAAAAAACGAATCTGTGAGGATGCCGAAATTTCATCCGTATATAAAAAGTCAAAAACACCCTTATCCTCCGGGTACAAAAGACCGGAATCATACATAATTTCATTCAGCGTTCCCTTACACTGTTTTTCCACGCATAAAGAAAATGTCATATGTTCGGAATCTTCATAAAACTGCATCTGTTTTTCCTTTACATCGTATTCAAACAGAAAGTGGGCATTAATCCCCGAAGCAATCATATAACGCTCTTTTTCCCGCTCTAAGCGGTACATCGTACGTTTCTGTTCCGTGACATCCAAAAGCGTACATAAATACTCGCATCCCTCTTCGCTTTCCTGATAATATCTGCCGACCATCCGGTACCATCTTGTATCCTGATAACGAGGATGCCTGGTACGAAAATCGTAATCAAGCGGTTCCTGTTTTCTTGCCTGCTCAATGATGTGGCTGCGAAGCCCCGGCAAATCCTGCGGATACGTATAAATACCGGAACTGCCAAGGTACTGCTCCCTCGTTGTTCCCACCATTGTAAAATACTGGTGATTTGCCTCCATAATGTAGAAATTCGTATCGGTAACAAGAACGGTCATCACACCACCCGGAATGTTATCATAGGTCGTGTCTCTTTCCCTCATCGTTTTTTCTTCGCGTGAAACATCAACGACTAAAGAACGGATATTTTTTCTTCCGGTATCATCTTTTTCATAGCGTCCGTTTTCCCACACCCAGATAAGTGAACCGTCTTTCTTTCTCATGCGGTAACGGCACGTGTAACTGCCGCTCTGTTTCAGATTTTTTCGAATCTGATAACGAATTTCCTCATAATCCGGTGGATAAATCAAATCTCCCACTTTACCACAGCTGCGTATCATAAGTTCCGACTGCGTATAACCCATCATATTACAGAATCCCTCATCCACCTCATCAATGAGCATTTCATCATTTTCATAATGCGAAAGTCTTTCTCCAAAGTCTTTGAGTTCATGCATTCTGGCTAACTGCCACATTTCCTTTGTCATACATTCTCCTTCTTTCTAGCCACAACTACAAACCGCCCGTTTTCCGTATGATAAGCACAAGTTACCAAAGTCAGAAGCTGCTCTCCGTAAGCCGGCGTTGCCCCATCTTTGTAAATTGATAATTTCTTACAATTTTTCACATAGGTTTCATACTGTTTTTTTGACAGTTTTCCTACATACCGGTAATACTTAAACACATCCTCATTTTCTTTATACACTTTCGAGCGAAATACTGCTACAACCTCATACTGCCGCTTCTCATAAAGCGTATCAAACTCAATCGTTTTATGCTTTTTATAAAAATCTGCCTTTTCAAAATCCTCCAAATGCGCAAACATCAAACCGCTTTTCATGTGATGACCGTAAACCATCAAATTTCCTTTTAACTCATCAATGTCACACTTGGCATCTAAAAACGGTAGTCCGTTCACATCGGATTTTTTCTCAAAATTGCGGTGTAAATAATATTCCGAATCTTTTTTCGTCTGCATAACCGGATAATCAATTTTTGTATTTTTTACCGTCACCCAGCCGATTAAATCTGAATTTTTCTTATAAAGCTTACGATATCCCTTTTGAATCGACCGACCGGTTTCGGATTTCACTTCCGTTTCTTCTTCCGCATCCGAAAATGCTTCCTGCTTTATTTTCTGCAATTGTGACAGCTCATCTTCTGTTTGCTTGGCCATCCAAAAATAGTGAAATAAATAACCACCACTTGCCAAAAAAGCGATTATTAGCAGAATCAAAAGAATTGTCGATAAGGTTCTTTTTTTCTTCATAATTGGTCTCCTTCATGTAACTAGTTTACAACTTTCTTTTATCATTTTACCATAGAGACCACTACATATTCAATCCTATTTCTGCAATCCCCTCTTTCCAAGAACATGCCTTTCGATAACAGAAAAAATACATTTATCAATCACAATTCCAACCACTACAATGACAATCATGACAAGCATAACCTGATTAATATCTGCAAGATCGCGTCCCATAATAAGCGTCTGTCCAAGCCCAATTGAAGTCGTCATAACCTCTCCAGCCATCAATGCACGCCACGCAAAAGACCATCCCTGTTTAAGTCCTGCAATCATCTCCGGTAAACAAGCAGGAAACAAAACATAACAATACATCTGACGTCTACTCGCTCCCATTGTAAGTGCCGCTCTCGTGTAAATAACCGGAATATTCTTGATTGCATTATCAACTGAAATTGCAATACCAAACGCTGATCCCATCACAACAACAAAAAGGATAGCTTGTGTCGAAAGGCCAAACCAAAGGATTGAAAACGGTACCCAGCACACACTGGGCAGTGTCTGTATACCAAGAATAATGGGCTTCATGTTTCTTTGCAAATATTTGAAATGATAAAGAGACACCCCCAGTGCCACACCAATAAGAACGGCGATTGCATAGCCGAGGATTCCACGAAACAGTGAATTTAATGTCGCCTGCAAAAGACTTCCATCCTGCATAAGTTCCAAAAAACACCTGCCCACACCGAGCGGAGATGGCACCGAGTAGGATTTAAAAATTTCAAGCACATCGACGCCTATCCAGTACGTTCCCTGCCATAAAAAAAGCAAAATCAAAAAAAATAATATCATTCCCATAAACTACATCTCCTTATTTTCTCTATTGGTCGCTCCCTGCACGGCATCCAGAATACTATGACGCAGCTCAACAAACGCCGGATCATATACATGACGTGGCCGCTCCAAGGAAATCGGAAGAATCTCTGATACCATTCCGCATTCGGGCGTCAAAACGACAACTCGATCTGCCAGGTATACTGCCTCTTCTGCGCTATGCGTAATAAATAAAATTGTTTTTTTCGTTTCCATCCAAATCCGCTGCAATTCTTCACGCAGACAATTAGAAGTCTGTTTATCCAAGGCAGAAAAAGGTTCGTCCATCAAAAGAATCTCCGAATCAACAACAAGTGCGCGAGCCAAAGCCACACGCTGGCGCATTCCACCGGAAATCTCATGGACTCGATAATCCTCGTACCCTTGAAGGTGTACCATTTTCAAATAGTAATCCGATTTTTCCCGACGTTTTTCTTTCGATACTCCTGCTAATTTCATACCAAATTCCACATTTTCTCTCACGGTAAGCCACGGATACAAAGCGTGTTCCTGAAACATGACAGTCCTCTCCACTCCCGGACCATTCACTTCCTTTCCATCGAGCAAAATTCTTCCAGAAGAAGGAGTCAAAAGACCAGCTGCAAGATTTAACAACGTACTCTTTCCACATCCGGATTTGCCAACAATACAGACAAACTCCCCTGTCTGTATCTCCAGATTAATCCGTTGCAGCGTTGATTCATTCTGATTCAAAAATTGTTTCGACACATTTTCAAAAACAAATGACATTACCTTTTTTCCTCCTCTTTTCTAACCGCGTATAACTGACTATCAACAGGTAGTTCCTTGATAAATCCCTGTTCCTTACTAATGTTTGCAAACCCCTGAATTGCTTCTTTTCGATAATCTGTCTGAAACAAAATACGATCAAACGCGTCTGCAATAATGTTTTCTCCAAGAGACTTTCCGGTGGTTTGTTTCAGCTCGGCATTAATCTTTTTTTGCACCTGTTGCGGCTTCTCATAAATCTCTTTCGTTGCCGCTTCATGTTCCCTTAAAAATTTCTCAACAAGATCCGGATTCTTTTCCATAAACTCCTTACGGACTACCACAACAGCAACATCATACTGTCCTTTCAAATAAATCTCATCATAGTTAAGAACCATCTTTGCTCCCTGTTCTAAAAGTGTTGCCCCCCACGGTTCCGGAACCAGTGCAGCATCAACATCTCCCCGTGCCATCGCATTCGCAACATCGGCATTCGCAACAGCACTAACTGTCACATTACCACCTTCTGTAACAGGCTTCAAACCGGAATCTTCCAAAAGTTTTAATAAACTCAAATGCTGCGTGTTACCAATCTGTGGGATTGCCACTGTTTTTCCGGCAAGATCTTTGACACCAGATATTTGTGCCCCCTCGCGCCGAATCAAAATAGCACCACCTTTTGCTGCGCCAGAGAGAATCTGCACATCACCATTAGACTTAACATTCGCACTAATTGCGGGTACAGGCCCAATGTAACCGATATCGATATCTCCGGCAAACAGAGCTTCTACCTCTGCCGGTCCGGCATTAAAGGCTGTCCATTTAACATTGATATCCTTCCCAAAAGTATTCTCAAGACTTTTCTCTGACTTCATCAAAAGAGCCTGCGCATGCGTCACATTATTAAAATATCCCACCTTAATCGAATTTGCTTCATCATTATTATTACGGCATCCACTAACTCCTAAAACCATCAACAACATAATTCCTGTCAATATTAGTTTTTTCATGTTTCTATATCCTCCTTTTTGTTTTTTATGAAAATAGTTTATTATTTTTTATTTTGATAAAAAATCCCATAATTTGAAATCGTTTTCGTAATTTTTTTGCCATGATTTCTCGTTATAATTCCATATATTGACAGCACAAGGAATCGTTATTTATGAAATCGATTTCAGGTTATTCACCTAGGAAGGAGGCACTATGTCGATTAAAAAAATATCCGAACTGGCTAATACATCACCATCCACTGTTTCCCGCGTCCTTAATGACCCAGAGCACATCTGCCATGACCCGGAACTAGCAAAACGGATATGGGAAATTGCTGGCAAACTCAATTATCTGCCCAACTCAGCAGCTCGTGAACTTCGCAAGGGAAAAACAAAACAAGCCACTTCGCTTACCATTGATATATTTCTTACACGTTTTGATTCATTGGATAAAGACCCTTTTTTTTACGAATTGTTTCAATTTCTTCAGGGTGCATTACAGAAAAACCGATGCTTACTTGGTAATATTCTCAGCACCGCCGATATTATGAAACTCGAATCCGATTCAACTCCAGGTATCGTCCCTTACAAAACAACGGAACATCTGCTCCATGAAAAAACAAACCATTGCCCTGCCTTTATTCCAAGAAAGAAAAACACAGGGCTCATTATCCTTGGAAAATGTTCTCCGGAACTTGTTCCGGCATTAAAAAAAAGATATGCCTATCTTGTCGGAATTGACCGAAACCCAAGTAACTACTCCTATGACGAAGTAATCTGCAGTGGGGAAGCAGCGGCAAAGATGGCCGTCGAATGGCTTATTGCTCTTGGACACAAAAAAATCGCCTATATCGGCGATTGCACTTATGAATCACGTTATGTTGGCTATTATCAAACATTACTAACACACCACATTCCCTTTGATTATCGCCATGTGCACCCAAGCAGTCAAACGGAAGAAGAGGGAGCCCGCATCATGAACGACATCCTCAAAGAAGAGGAGCCTCCTACCGCTATTTTCTGTGCCAATGATTGTACAGCACTTGGTGTACTCCGCTCATTAAATAAGTGCCGAAGAAAAAATTATCTTCCTTCTGTTATCGCAATTGATAACATTCGGAAGTCTGCCAAAACATCGCCGATGCTGACCACCATAGATATTCCAAAACAAGAACTTGCCCACTTCGCACTTCTTCTTCTGCTTGACCAGCAAAAGAAGGCTCACAAAGAATGTGTTCGAATTGAGCTTCCCTGTCGGCTGATAGAACGTGAAAGTTGTACCTATGCCCCTTGCTGAGAATCAATTCAAATCATTTTTCTCATCGGCGTAAAACGAATCCCATTTGCCTTTTGTTCCTTATCCAAAGGGACAAAACCGCTTTTCTCATAAAATCCTACGGCATATGGTGAAGCATTTACCGTAACCGCACGAATTTTAGGATTCTGTGCTAACACCTCATTTTCCACTATCTTTACAAGTTGCGTTGCCACTCCCAGATGGTGAAATTTCCCCCTCACAAACAAAAGACTGATGTGCTGTCCTGTGCGCAGGGCAATTACACCAATCAGATACTGGTTGAGATAACACCCATAAAATTTCATTTCGCCCTGATTGACTTTTTCCACCATATTATGATACTCAATAAAATGGCGGAAAGTCTGAATCCCCATTTCTTCATAATCCGGCACCTCAAATTCTTCAAAGACTTCCCAGATAAGTTCCAATGCCGGTCTTAGTTTCTCCGGCACAATTTTACAAATCTGCATATTTTTTCCCTTTCAAAAAAAAACTACATCTTAAGTATAAAGAAATTCATTGCCTGTGTCAAAGTTTTTTGCTATCCTTATACATAGATAATTAACCCACATTCAAAACGACTTTTTAGGAGGATAACCTTTATGAAACAGCTTTTTAACAATGACTGGTTTTTCCACAGAGAACCACTGGAAACGACCATCGATACATTCTTTAATACAAAGGACTGGGAGCCGGTTGACATCCCGCATGACTGGATGATTTACGACAGCAAAGATTTGTACGCTCAGGGAGTCAGCTGCTACAAAAAAACTTTTACGGTGCCTGCACTCGGTTTAGACCGCCTTTCCATACTGTTTGAAGGCGTATATATGGATAATGAAGTCTATCTGAATGGAGAGAAAATTTTCACATGGCCTTACGGCTACTCACAGTTTGAAATTGATTTGACTTCCTATGTCAAAGAGGGCGAGAATACAATTTGGGTAAAAAACACCTATGAACTTCCAAACAGCCGCTGGTATCCGGGCTCCGGTATTTACCGAAACGTCTGGCTTGTAAGACGTCCTGCCGTTCACTTCACAACAGACGGCGGTTATCTGTCAGCAAAAAAAGAGGGGGATGCTTTTATTCTGCATGCCGACTACGAGATTCAAAACGATACCGATTCTGCCTGCGAGGTTACTCTTTTCCACACAGTACTTGCACCGGATGGTGAAGTAGCCGGCACAAGCAAAGAAACTCTTACCGTGCCTTGCGGCCTTACCGTAAACAAACAGACAATGACTTTTGAAGCCCCACTTCTTTGGGATATTGAGTCACCGAATTTGTACACCGTACATAGTGAAATTATAAAAGACGAAACTGCCTTTGATTCCAGTGATGACCGCTTTGGTTTCCGGACAATTGCCTTTGACCCGGATAAAGGTTTCTTTTTGAATGGCAGAAATGTAAAAATCAACGGTTCCTGTGAGCATCATACACTTGGTGCACTCGGCGCTGCCATGAATCGCGAGGCTGTCAGACGCCAGCTTACAATTATGCAGAAAATGGGTGTTAATGCCATCCGCAGCGCACATAATATGCCGGCACCGGAACTAATGGAATTATGCGATGAAATGGGTCTTCTTTTGTACACGGAAAGTTTTGATATGTGGGAACACTGCAAGACCGATTACGATTACGGAAATTATTTTAAAGACTGGTGGAAAACCGATTTGACAAGCTGGGTGCGTCAAGACAGAAACCACCCATCTGTCTTTATCTGGGGCATCGGAAACGAAATCCACGACATCAATTTTGACCGTGGATTAGAAGTAACAAAAATGTTACGGGATGCTGTCAAAGAACTTGACTACTACGGCAATGCTGTTATTGGCATGGGTTCTAATATCATGGGCGGTGAGGGAGCTCAGAAATGTGCTGCTGAAGTTGATTTGGTCGGTTACAATTATATGGAGCATCTGTATGATGAACACCACGAAAAATATCCGGACTGGTGCATTTTCGGAAGTGAAACTTCTTCCACTCTGCAAAGCCGTGGTATTTACCATTTCCCACTGACAAACCGTTTATTAACTTACGATGACGGACAATGCTCTTCCCTTGGCAACTGTACCACAAACTGGGGAGCTAAAAATACAGACGTCGTTGTATCTGCCCACCGTGACCGTGATTACTGTTTTGGTCAGTTTATCTGGAGCGGTTTTGATTATATCGGCGAGCCGACACCATATTTTACAAAAAATTCGTATTTCGGTCAGGTTGACACCGCCGGTTTTCCAAAGGACAGCTACTATCATTACATGGCTGAGTGGACGGATTATAAGACAAATCCGATGGTTCATCTCCTGCCTTACTGGGATTTTAATATCGGTCAGAAAATTGATGTCCGTGCCTTTTCCAATGCGCCAAAAGTCGAATTATTCTTTAACGGCAAATCTCTTGGTGCACAGACGATTGACCACAAAAAAGGCACTCACTTAGCCTGCGACTGGCAGATTGCCTATGAGCCGGGTGAGCTAAAAGCAGTTGCTTACGATGAAAACGATGCGGTAATTGCAGAAACCGTACAAAAATCTTTTGGCGATGCCAAAAAAATCGTATGCAAGCCGAACAAAGAACAACTTTTAGCAAATGGCGAAGACCTTTTATTTGTCGAGATTAACACTCTCGATGAAAACGATACATTTGTTGCAAACAGCCGCAGCCGTGTTCAGGTTCACGTCAGCGGTGCCGGACGTTTAATCGGGCTGGACAACGGTGACAGCACCGACTTTGATTCCTACAAAGGAACGAGCCGCCGCTTATTCAGCGGTCGTCTTCTGGCAATTATCGCCGCCAAAGACACACCTGGAACCATTGAAATCGAAGTCACTTCCAAAGGACTTACTGCTGCCACCCTTTCGATTCCTGCCCTTTCTTGTGATGTTCGTGATGGCATTTCCTGCTTCATGGAAAACAAAGAATCCGCAGAAGATTTAACCGATGAAATTCCGGTTCGCAAAATTGAATTGACAAACCACGGCACCAATCATTTCGATGAAAATGCGACAGAAACTACCGTTACCGCAAAAATTCTCCCTGCGGATGCAACCTACCGGGAAATTGAATTTAAGGCGGTTACACTTGATGGTGTCGAAAGCAATAGTGTGAAAATCGAGACAACCGGAGCCGAGGCAACGATTCACGCATTAGGCGATGGTGAATTCCGCCTGTGTTGCAGCTGTAAAAACGGACGCGATGTGATGGAAGTAATGTCCGAGCTGGAATTTTGTGTGACAGGTCTCGGCGAGGCAACTTTAAATCCGTACAAAATGGTAAACGGCATCGATTATAAAGACTGCACAAACGAAGCTAAATTAAGTTTTCAGGGCGGTGTCTATATCACCGCTGAGGAACGCACCCGCTTCCTCTTTGAAAATGTGGACTTTGGCGAATATGGCTCGGATGAGATTCACATTCCGATTTTCTCATTTGAAGATGAGCTGCCAATTGAAATCTGGCTTGGTGACTCTGAAAAAGACGGCAAATGCCTTGTCAAAGACAAGTATCAGGCAAAGAGCTGGTATAACCACTATCAGGAAAATGTTTACACTCTGCCGGAGCGAATCCGCGGTGTACAAAGCATTTCCATCGTGGTATACCCAAGCATCAAACTTTCCTTACAGGGCTTTTACTGCAAGACATTAAGCAAAGCCTACGGAAAAGTATACGCCATCGAAAACAATACGATTTCCGGTGATATGTTTACCGTTTTAGAAAAACAAATTACTGACATCGGAAATAATGTTACACTCGAATTTGAGCATATGGATTTTGGTGAAGAAGGACCATCAAAAATTACAATCTGCGGTCACTCACCAATTCCTGTCAACACGATTCACATCCGCTTCTTTGCAGAAGACGGCAGAGAGATCAATCACATGGCAGAATTTACGCAGAGTGATGATTACAAAGAAGTCACTTTTCCAATTAGCGGCTTTACCGGATACGGAAAAGTAAACTTTATCTTTATGCCGGGTAGTAAATTTGACTTTGACTGGTTCCAGTTTGAAGCATAGAAAGTAGAAAAAAGAAGTTCATTCGTGAGAGACTATAACGTGAAAGCGTTATCTCGTCTCGATACGAATGAACTTCTTTTTTTAACCCATTATGGGAATCAGGAACAGCCATGCCAATCCATAATACGTGACCACAGCCACCAAATCATTTACCGTAGTAATCAATGGACCGGATGCAACTGCCGGATCAATTTTAATTTTTGCAAAAAACAGTGGCACTAATGTTCCTACCAGACTTGAAATTACCATTGCTAAAAGCAGTGACACGCCAACACAGCCGGACACCAAAAATGCCGTCGGAAGGGCATAGCCCTTTAAGCCGAAAATATACAGTCCCAAAAAGACAAATGCCAGTCCGCCCAAAAGCAGCCCATTGCAGAAGCCAACTTTCATTTCTTTCAGCACAAGCCGAAGTTTTGCTTTTGCATTCAATTCATCATCCATCAGTACGCGAATCGTTACCGCCAGTGATTGTGTGCCGACATTTCCCGCCATATCTAATATAAGGGACTGGAAACAAATCACAATCGGAATCACCGCCACCACAGCTTCAAATGAGCCAACCACAGTTGACACGCCCATACCCAGTAGAAGCAAGATGATTAACCATGGCAGTCTCTTTTTCATACTTTCCTTTGTTGTCTCACGCAAGTCTTCCTCTGCTGTCAAACCAGCTAACTTCGCATAATCCTCACCCATCTCATCATCAACTGCCTCGATAACATCCTGAGCCGTCAAAATACCAATAATTTCTTTTTTATCATTTAATACCGGAAGCGAATCCTCAGCATAATCCTTGATTTTTTCAATGCAGTCGGATATCTTTTCGCAGTCTAACAAATACGGATATGAATAACTAATGAGATCATCCAAATCATCATTTTCTCTGGCAATAATTAAATCCTTTAAATCAATCGCACCACTGAATTTATTATTCTCATCCACAACATAAAGCGTTGAAATATTGTCGTTTTCACCTGCCTGTACAATCAGCTCACGCATAGCCTGGCGAATATTCAATGTCTTTTTAATACAGATATAATTGGTCGTCATAAGACTACCAATTTCCTCTTCATCATACGAATGAATCAACTGAATATCTGCCTTGACATCCTCGTGCAGAATCGGACGCAGTTTTTCCTTTACACTCTCATCAATTTCCTCCAGCAAATCAACTGCGTCATCAGAATCCATTTCATTGATAACTGCCGCCAGTTTATCAATCCCGATTTCCTCAATATAGTCTTCCGGTTCCTCAATAAAAGTAAAAATTTCAGATACCCATTCAGGCTCTAATATATTATATAAATGGATTCTTTCTTCTTTTGTCAGTGCTTCTAAACTTCTTGCAATATCATTATCATGGTAGTCATGTAATTTCTCAATAATTTCTTCATCCGGCAGACCACTTCTTATAATCGATACAATTTCATCGGTAAACTGTGGTTCTTTTAAGATTTCTTTTTCCATACTCATTCCTCCGTTCAGGTATAATGCAAATCAATCCTCACACCAAAACATGCTCCACAAGCACCTCATGAATCTCATTTTCCCCATACCCTTTTTCTGCTGCCTCAGATGCTAAAACGCCAATCTTTACATAACGTTCATTGTGTCCAATCAGATACCCTTTTCCTTCATGGGAAACAACTTCTTCAAACAGTACCTTTTCCCGTTTTGAAACAAAAGCATCCGCATAATTTTTCTGATATTCTTTTGTATCCTGTATGAGCAAATCACTCCTGTGTTTTTTCACCTGCGGGTCAACCTGATCTGTCATTGCCGCAGCTTTTGTTCCTCTGCGCGGCGAATAAGGAAAAATGTGCAAATCAGAAAAAGCAATTTCCCTCAGAAAATTTCTAGTAATCAAAAATTCTTCCTCGGTTTCTCCCGGAAATCCCGTTATGACATCCGTGGTAATCGCCGGATAATCAAAATATTTTCGCAGAATTTCCACTTTTTCCTTATACTCTGCACTTGTATAATGCCGGTTCATCCGCTTTAATACCGTATCACATCCGCTCTGCAGGGATAAGTGGAAATGTGGGCACACTTTTTTTATTGCCGAAAGTTCTTTTGCAAAAGATTCCGTAATAATTCTTGGTTCGAGTGAGCCAAGCCGGATTCTCTCAACCCCCTCAATTTCTGCGACTTTTGAAATCACAGCCAAAAGTGGTTTACCTTCAAGGGAGACAAAATTTAATGCATCCGAAAAATCCACGCCATAAGAAGACAGATGAATCCCGGTAAGAACAACTTCTTTATAGCCCTGCTTCGCCAACAATTCTACATGAGAAATAATCTCATCTTCCGGCATGCTGACTAACTTACCTTTGCCTCTGACATAAGGAATCATACAATAAGTACAAAACTGATTGCATCCATCCTGAATTTTCAGATATGCTCTTGTTCTCTCATGCTCCACATGACGGCTTCCCATCGTCTGTGTTTCTTTCGGCGTCAAATGAAATTGTTCCACAAAACGCTCTGCCATATGCTCTTTTTCCCGATTTGAGAAAAAGGCATCAACAGCCGAATCCTCTTCAAGTTTTGCCTCTCCGCTCTCAACATAGCAGCCAACTGCCACTACTAAACTATCCGGATTTTTCTTTTTCGCACGGTGTAACATCTGCCTGGATTTCCGGTCAGCCATATTCGTCACCGTACACGTATTTACAATATAAACATCCGCTTTTTCCTGAAAATCTACTACATCAAAGCCAAGAGACTGAAACTGTTCCATCATTTGTTCCGTCTCATAAAAATTTACTTTACAGCCAAGTGTCAAAAAAGCAACTTTCATTTTATTCTTTTCCTTCCATAGCATTTTGCACAAAAAACAATATTTTTTTGAAAAGACCTCGTTTATTTTTTATATTGACATACTTCGTTAATCATACTAATATAATACGTGAAGAGAGGAAAATCTCTTAACACAAAATAAGGAGGTAATATAGTATGAAAACAGTTAAAATTTCTTTAAACTCAATCGACAAAGTAAAAGCTTTTGTCAACGAAGTAACAAAGTACGATGCAGAGTTTGACTTAGTATCCGGAAGATACGTTATTGATGCAAAATCCATCATGGGTATTTTCAGCTTGGATTTGTCAAAACCAATCGACCTCAATATTCACAGCGAGAACAACATTGATGAAATTCTTGCTAAACTTGACGAGTTCATCGTTAAATAAAAAATATAATATTGGGTTTGTTACTTAGCATGGGGCGGCATGATGGCCGCTTCTTTTTTTGTCTCAAAACGACGCACCGCCCCACAAAATTTTATTCCGGTTTCACACAGATTACTTCACGTTCTTCAATCGCTTTCTTTACCATTTCATCGATTTTTTCCGCTAAGTTTTTCTCAGACTCTTCCATCTTTGCAATGTCCGGTTTCGTCACCGGATGCTTTGCCACAAAAATCGTACAGCAGTCTTCAAACGGCTGAATCGATGTCTCAAAGGTATCAATCTTTTCCGCAATCTCAATAATTTCATTTTTATCAAAAGCAATCACCGGACGGAACACAGGCATATTACATACCGCATCCGTTGCCGCTAAACTCTGCATTGTCTGGCTCGCCACCTGTCCGACACTTTCACCGGTAATCAGTGATAAGCAGTGACGTTCTCTCGCAATTTTTTCTGCAATCCGCATCATGTATCTGCGCATAATAATTGTCAATTCATCGTGCGGACATTTATCATAAATATACAGCTGAATATCTGTAAAGTTCACAATATGGAGATTGATATTACCCGCATACTCGGAAACAAGACGCGCTAAATCTACAACCTTTTGTTTGGCACGCTCACTTGTATATGGCGGTGCATGAAAATAAACTGCTTCAATTTTCACGCCACGTTTTGCCATCATATAGCCGGCAACCGGACTGTCAATACCGCCGGATAAAAGCAGCATTGAGCGGTCACTTGTACCAACCGGCATACCGCCGGGTCCTTTGATACTTGTCACATACACATAAGCACGTTTGCGGATTTCAATATACACTTTAATTTCCGGATGGTGCACATCAACCGACGCATTTGGCATATTTTCAATGATATACTCACCAGCCTGCATGCAGATATCCGGGCTTTTCATCTCATATTTTTTATCGCTTCGTTTGGCAAATACTTTGAATGTGAATGGGCGGTCACCCAGTTCTTCTTTCATATGAGTCACCAGTTCCTCACATACATGGGAAAATGTTTTATCCTCCACTAGAACAACCGGGCAGATATGAGCAATACCAAAAACATGGCTCAGCCCTTCCATCACTTCTTCCTTGTCAAAATCATCCGAAAGAGCCTCCACGTAGACGCGTCCCTGCTCCTTCTCTACCATAAATTCACCCACACAGCGGTCCAAACGCTCACGCACACGGCGAACCAATGCATTTTCAAATACATAACGGTTTTTTCCTTTAATTCCGATTTCTGCATATTTAATCAAAAAAGCTCGTACCATTTTTCTCTCCTTCTATCGTCTTGTATACCGTGCTAACACCGGTACCAATTGTTTTAATTCCGTAATTGTCTGTTTTAACTGCTCAATCTGTGTCTCCACGGAAAAACTAAACCGCAGCGTACAGTCAAGCCGCTCATTTGCAACGCCAATCGCTTTCAGCGTTCCACTGATTCCCGGATGATTTGAGGAACAGGCGGACCCGGAAGAAACATAAATTTCTTTTTCCTCAAGGGCATGCAAAAGCACCTCGCTTCGGACACCGTCAAAACTCACACTCACAATATGAGGTGCCGTCTCTTCTACCGCAGAAGCATCACAGGCATTTACAACAGCCCCATCAACTTCTCCAATATGAGAAACAAAATACTGTTTCAATTCATACAAGTGCTTTCTATTTTCCTCCAGATTTGCATACATTTTTTCTGCAGCCAGAGAAAGCCCGGCAATTCCCGGTACATTTTCCGTTCCGGAGCGCATCCCCTGCTGCTGCCCGCCGCCATGAATATAGGGATGAATTTTAACCTTATCCCCAACATATAAAAATCCGGTTCCTTTCGGTCCATGAATTTTATGACCGCTGACACTCAGCAAATCAATTCCCATTCGTTTTGGATAAATATTCATTTTCCCATATGCCTGAATCGCATCTACATGGAAAATAATATCCTTGTTAAATGCTTTTATAATTTTAGAAAATTTCTCGACATCCAAAATCGCACCAACTTCGTTATTCACAAGCATCGTAGAGACTAAAATCGTATCCTTACGTAATGCATTCTCAAGCGTTTCCTCACTCACATGCCCCATTGAATCCACGGGAAGGTAAGTGACTTCATAACCCATTTTTTCTAAATATAACAGCGGCTCATAAACAGCCGCATGCTCAAAACAGGTTGTGATAATGTGCTTGCCTGCACGGGCATTTGCAAGTGCTGAACCAATCAGCGCCATGTTATTACTCTCCGTACCGCCGCTTGTAAAAACAATGTTTTTCGCCGCACACTTTAACGTTTTGGCAATCTGTTCTCTCGCCTGTCTCACATAACGCTCTGCGATAACACCTTTCATGTGAAGGGATGATGGATTTCCAAAGTCCTCGTACATCACCCGCGTCACCAAGTCACAGACCTCTGAAAATGGTCTCGTCGTCGCCGCATTATCCAAATAACATTCCATTTATTCTTCCTCATTTCTTCCTTCGATTAAAAACATAAGAATCGACAACGCTGCTAACCCTGCCGTTTCCGTCCGCAAAATTCGTTTACCAAGAGAAATCGGTTTAATCCCTTGTGCCACTGCCGCTTCCACTTCCCCGCGTTCAAAACCACCTTCCGGTCCGATAAAAATGCCAATCCGGCCGCCTCTTTTTATTTGAGAGGCCTCCGTAAAGGAAAGAACTGACTCTTTCATGCCCTCGCACAATTCGTAAGGAATCATCACATAATCCATTTCATCTGCCATAGAAAGTGCTTCCGAAAAACTTTTCACCGCCGTCACTTCCGGTAAAACACCTCTACCGCTTTGCTTTGCGGCCGATTCAGCAATAGTACGCCATCTTGTCACTTTCTTTTCTTCTTTTTTGGCGTCCAGTTTTACCACGCATCGTTTTGTTTTCACCGGCACAATGGATGCTGCTCCCAATTCCACTGCCTTTTGAATCACGAGTTCCATTTTATCTTTTTTCGGCAGTGCCTGAAACAATGTAATTTCCACCGGAAGTTCTGAAACCGCCGGTTTCTCATCCCGAATCAAAAGACTTATCTCGCTATCGGAAACCGCCAGAATCTCGCACTCATAATCCACACCTTTCCCACAGGAAACCATTATCTTTTCCCCTTTTGCCATCCTGAGAACATTGCGGATATGGTTTACATCATCCCCATGTATCACAATTTCATTTTCCGTGCGGTTTTCCTCCGGTACAAAAAAACGGTGCATCCTTCTCTTCCTTTCCTTCAACATACGAACGGCACAAACAGCGTCCTTCCTGTCTGTGCCGCACGGTTGTATTCGTTTATTCTTTTTCGTTAAATCAACGTGCCAAACATCGTATATGTCGACTTGCCCTGATTCAATGCAATCTGGTTTGTACTCTGATTGTACAGTGTCGATGCTTTCTGTGCCACGCGGTCAGCAAGTGAACCGCTGCCTGAAAACAGTGCCTTCAAATCACTCATATTTGCTGCCTTGAATTTCGTCTCATCCAAAGACAATGTATTATCGTCATTGATTGTAATTCCAACTTTATTCAAAAGTCCCTGACTCAGATTCATCTGTTCCGTTCCCCATACAGCCGTCTGCAAAATACTATATGAGTTCATACTTTTTGTTGTACCAAGTACACTGTTGTACTGGCTCACAAAGTTCTTCGCCTTATCTAATAAATCTTCTGCTTTTGTATTATCACCATAAGAAGCATTTTTTAAATCATTTGCTGCCTGATACAGCTTCTGTGACGAACTCTTTAAACCAGACAACTTTGTGCCACTGTCTGCTGTACCGGAGTTTTTAATTGTCTCCGCAGAATCACTGCTCTTCTGTTTTGCCACATAAGCTTTCATCGCTTTTTTGTAAGCACCTTTTTGAATCATCTGCAAGTCGCCAATCGACGACAAAAGTGAGCCGCCCCTTGTACTGCTAGTTCCAAAAAATGTGTCTACAAATGAATTTGCTCCATATGTTCCTAATCCATACATATTATTCATAACATTCACTCCTTTGATTACTGCATCGGTACTCCATTACCTTAACTCTGCGACAATCCTATCGCAGTTTTATCCACTATCTTTAGTATAGCAGAAAATGGGTATGTGTCAAGTCGTTGGCATTTTTTGATTTCCGTAATTCAGGAGAAAAGTCAAAGAAACTGGCAACGAATATTTGACGCAAACAAAACCAGCCAAACTCAGTTTATCCTTATCTTATAAATGCGTCCTGGAACACTTTCCTGTATACGGTTGTTACCACATCTAATAACGATACACGACCTCTAATTAAGGCTATCCCCCAACTGCTTCACTTTGTCGGCAAAAATATAAAACAGATCAATATATTTCTTAACAATTGCGTCACAATGCGTTTTCACAATTTCGCAATCATAATCATGAGTAAGTTCATTCCTCACTTTTAGCATTTCCATCCATGCCTCATCAGAAATCAAATTTGCTTTGAATGCCTCTCGCAACACTTCCCTTGGGGAACCGGTAACAAAACCTGTTATTGCATAATACTGCACCAAAATATCCTTCATCACTTTCCACGCCAGGTCAAATGTAATGCTAAACTTAGCACTCGTTCCACTCAGCACAAATGAATCAGAAAAGTCTCTGTTCTTTGCCTCCGATAATGCATCCAACGAATTACAAAATGATGTAAACCGGCGATTAAATTTTTCGTCCATACTGTCTGATATCCTCCAATAACAACTGATTTTTACAAGTATCCATATTTACCATATCGACGCTGTATAATGTTGGCAGATTTTCCACTTCTTCGACAAGTGCATCAAAATCTTTGACACCGGTTACTGCAATGTCAATGTCGCTTCGTTCCCTCGCAGTTTCCTTTGCTCTTGAACCATATAATATAACTTCTTTTGCTCCAAAATCCCGACAAAGATTTGCCGTTTCTCTGATTACCTGCTCTGCTTTCAAAAGTATCACCTGCCTCTTTCCTATACTAGCATTTTGTGAAGGAACTGGCAACTTCCTTATCCTCATCCTCTTTTTCTTTTGCCACATCAGCAATCTTTTGATTTAGTGTTCCCAAAGTATTCATCTGGGATGCAGATGCTGACAATTTCTTCTGCTCCAGTTTTTCAAGCTCTTCTTGTTTCTTTTTAACGCTGCTGCCACTTCCCGCATCTTGTCTGATTTCAGCTTTCAGCCCTCTGATTCTGCCTTCCATTCCGGTCACCGCTCTGCCCTGCACCTTTGCCTGTGCCATAGCAGAATCTGCCGAAATCATAGACTCCATACTAGCCTGTGATAATCCAGCCGTTTGTTTATCTTCATTTGCAGCTGCACGATTGTTTCCTGCAGACATCTCTGCCTGCTGTTTTTCTCTTCTCTGCTCAATCTGATGCTGCCGCAGTTGATTATATAAGTCATTGATTTGTCTTTGTATTTCCTGACGTTTTTTCATTTTTTCTTCTGCACTCAATGATTTATTCGAAGAAATTTCCTGCTGCTCTTTCTGCTTTCTGGCAATCTCGTTTTTAATATTTATGCTAAAAGAATCCATCTTCTGTGCCATTTTAATTCCAGCTGTCTTGGAACCAGCTCCGCTCAGTCCATTTACCTGCATTTTTCATCTCCTCCTGTTAATCGAAATTGAATCCCCTTAAATCGGTTTTGTAAATACGCCCGGCACGCTTTTCCTTTTTTCTTTGCCAGTTTCTTTTCTAAAATTTCATTTGTATGGTCTGACATTTTCTTCAAAAAGGAACTCTTATCTGAATTTTTTGTAATAACCCAGCCGCCCCAGTTTCCATTTTCGTCGCAAAACCAGCCGTCGCTTACCACTTCCCGCCCCTGTGCTTTCATCTGTGCCTTAAACTGTTTGGAGCAATTCGTTAAAAACTTAACATCCTTTTCAAAGGTCATTCTCGCCTCTTCATCAGTTCCCAGTTTGTCTAAATATTTCGGATGAATTACAAAATTCACATCCGATGAATTGCCATATGTCTGCCCGTAACCTACAGTTCCCACAAAAAACTTAGTTCCACTATTTCGCTTTTCCACTTCCTGTATAAAATCAAGACCGGATGAAGCAGCATCCGATATACTTTTCTCATAACTCACACCACCATTATTAACCACCGTCCGAGACGATGGTTTCGAATCCGATGCCTTCATCCCAACTGTCTCTTGATTTTTCACCGGATAGAAATAACCATTCCCAATTCCATTTACTGCCATAATGCCATCCTCCTTGAAGTATTACTCGTTTGAACTCCATTTCAAACATACTTTATAGTGTAAATATCGGCATTATTAATAAAAAACTTAAATCAAAAACATCTTCGCCAGCACACCCTCTTTTTCTATTTCTTTTATATTATCAAGTTTAATTGTTCCATTTGGAAATATACTTAAGATGCGGTCACAGTACATATTGACTGCATATCCCACAACTCCCAGTGCGAACATAATTCGAATGATTAGTATTGTCATATTTTTGTCCTCGCCCTTCCTTGTTGTTAGTTGTATCTAACTAATCATACCATTTTGCCTGTTCTTTAGCAACCTTTCTACAGTAAAATAATCCAATAGAAGCAGTTGTTTTTTTATCACGTGTCTGTTATAATATTTTCAGTGCTACTCTATCGGCAAGCGGTTAGCCTTCTCCGCAAGAGTTTTAGCTTGCGATTACATAGAGCATCCTTTTATGGAAATCTTTCGAGGAGGTTTTTGCTTATGCTAACCATTAGTGACCTTATCTCAGTGCTCGCACTGTGTGCGACCTTTTATAGTCTTGGTTATACGCATGGTAAGCATAATTCCAAGACACAAAAATAACCGCCCCTGTCTGACAAACTTTGGCGGTCATTTCTGACAAAATTATCAGGCTATCCGCATAGGCGGTAGCACTTCTTATTAATATCATAATATCATTGAATGGTTTTTATGTCAAATGAAACAAAAAATCCGGTCGCGTCTCAATCCTGCTCTCCCCCCTCTACATATATCTCTCCTCAAATTCACTCACCGGAATCGGCTTTGAAAAATAATACCCCTGATAGATTCCGCATCCCATCTGTGAGAGTTTGACAACCTGTTCCTCTGTCTCCACGCCCTCTGTGATCACAGAAAGACCAAGCATTTTACTAAGAGATATAATCATATTTAAAATCGTCATACTTCTTTCCAAATGTTCCGGTTTTGTTGTTCTTAAAAATCCCATATCGATTTTTAACACGTCAACATCTATATCCTTCAACGTATTAAAAGAAGAATAACCGCTTCCAAAATCATCAATTTCCACTTCAAAACCATATTTTCTAAACTGACCAATGATTTCAAGTTCTCCGGCAGTTCCCGTCATGATAGCCGTTTCCGTAATCTCCAGTTTCAAAGTTGATGGCACAATTTGATACTTTTCCACAAGAGACGTGATGGTCTTATAAACATCCATATAACAAAAATCCTTTGTAGAAATATTTACGGATATATATAGATCATCCCTTCCGTTTTTCTGCCACTGTGCCAATTTTTCAACAGCAAGCTCCCACACAAACCGGTCAAGCCGGTAAATAAGTCCTGTCCGCTCAAAAATTTCAATAAAATCTCCCGGAAAAATCAATCCGCGTTTCGGATGCTGCCATCTTACAAGAGCCTCTGCCCCAATCATTTTTCCTTCCGATGTCATCTGGGGTTGTAAGTACATGCAAAACTGCCCTTTTGTAATCGCTTCATCGAAATCCCCTACAAGCTGTTTTTCTTCAATAGTTTTATCCAATATAACATCACTATAATAGGCAATCGATTTGTCATAGTTTTCATACAATGTTTTCATGGCAAGATTTGCTTTATCACACATGATGGAAACATCCTCATCTCTGTCCGTAATTTCGTAAACACCAATATACATATACAAATGATACATATCATTATCAAACGCATGTCTCATTGTCTGTACCATATTCATAAAATTCTGCTCCAAAAATTGAGTTTTTGGAACACACATTGCAAACTTATCCCCACCAATTCTGCCATGGACAATACCTTCACCACATTGTTCCCTAAAAATGTCCGCCTGCATTTTTAGGACTTCGTTTCCCTTTTCAATTCCAAAAAGATCGTTAATCAATTTAAAATCCTTAATATCAAAACATACTAACAGCCAGTCCTCGTCTGTTTTTTCTTTTAAAACTTCTGCTACTTTTACTGAAAAATAGTCTTTATTATATAATCCGGTAAGCGTATCATGCGTCGCCAAATATTTTTCTTTTTCATAGGCAAGACGTTTTTCTGTTGTATCAATGAGATTTAAGAAAAATCCTATGTATTCACCCTTCTTTGCAAATATCTTTCTATATTCTATATCAAAATAATGTATTTCATTGTCAATCGTCCTTTGGGCACTCCATTCCACGCAGTCCCGGTTGTCAAAATCATGTCCACACAGCCAATTCTGCACCTGCTCGGAAAATCCTGCAATATCATTTGACAAGTCATGAAATATACTGCGTGCATGATCATTTGCATAGACACATTCCCCACTAATATCAAAACAGATTACCGCATTATTCATACCTGCCACCACAATGGACAATGTTTCATCAATCAACTCCCTTGGCGACCGATATAACGTCAAATAACAAATTAAAATGGATGCAAATACAAAAAACGGAAGAGAAATATCTAATGGAAATCCCGAAATATTACATACAATATTTAATATAACAATCACACAAAATACTCCGAAAATTGGAACATATTTCTTGCGGTAAAAATCCGATATTTGCACAATCTTTGTCAAAAAAGATGCAATAATGCAAAACATCAAACAATAGGAAAATCCATAATGAAGATAATAAAAAATCGTTTTATCACTAATATGATACATCTGAAAACTTATATAGTTTTCTGCTTTCAACGTAAATACATGATGAAAAAATACATTTAGAAGCAGTGAAATTCCATCCAAACCTGCAACAACAAAACAGCCTGTCCGAAACAAAGTCACTTCGTTAAAAACCCGGGTATACTGTTGTGAATACTGTAATATATAAATCAACAGCACGTCAAAAGAAAACAGATACAGTCCTTCCATAACATACGAAAACAGTTGGTTGTCTGAAAGCACAAATACCCCATTACTAAGAATGGTGATAATCACAAGAACAAGACATTTTACAATAGAAGATGCCACTTCACTTTTTACTTTTCCAGCATATTTTATACAAATCAATATTGGAATTATCATTAACAGCAATACCAGTATATATACTTTGTCCATATAGGCGTCCTCCATTCAAATATAATCTATCCACTTTCATTATACAATGAAAAATATACTTGTCAAATGACCTTTCAAAGTTGTTTGTATCAAGTGTTTATCGACGCATTTTCATTCACACGGAAGTTCTACTTCAAACACAATTGTCTCATCCGCACTCTCTGCCCGTATCTGTCCGTAATGCATCTCCACAATCTGTCTGGCAATAGCTAAGCCAAGTCCTGAACCACCCGTTGCAGAAGACCTTGATGCGTCCACACGGAAAAACTGCTCAAAAATATGTTCCAATTTTTCTTTAGCAATCGTCCGCCCATGATTTTGTACACGAATCAAAACTTTGTGCTCTTTCGTCATCCGCTTCATTAACAAATGTATGACCGTATCCGGATAACTATAATTGACAGCATTGCGAAGCAGATTATCAAAGACGCGTTCCAATTTATCAGCATCTCCGGACAAAATAATATCTTTCTCAATCACAGATTCTACAGATAATCTCTTTTCCTGCAAAATCGGCTCAAACTCGCTAACAATCTGTTCCAGCATACGGCTGAAATGGATTGTCTCTTTTTCCAGCGTCATAACAGAAAGATTAAAACGCGTAATATCAAAAAATTCATTTATTAATTCTTCTAGTCTTTCTGCTTTATTGAGTGCAATTTCTGTATAACGTTCACGTAATTTTTCCGATATTTGCAGCTCATCCCGAAGCAATGACAAATATCCTATCACACTGGTAAGAGGTGTTTTTAGGTCGTGAGCCAGATATACAATCAAATCATTCTTTTTCTGCTCTGCCTCCTTCGCCGCCATCTCATTTCGCAGCGCCTGCTCCCGCACAAGATTCAACTCATTTTGCACGCCCTCCAAAGAACGTGGCATTTCCAATGGCTTTTCCGGCCAGGACACCATTTTCCCTGCGGCATCCACAATCTCATCTATTTGCCGGAATACACGATACAAATAATAGATTGTCACAATCAACCAGATTGCTCCGCCAATTGCTGCACAAACAGTAATGATATGCAGATTAAGCCAATGTAATAACGGCCAGTACGAATCCGACGGATACCATACTCTGACTGACAAAACAAGTTTTGATAATATAACAAATAATGCCAGACTACCGATACATACCCCCAGTGTAATGACATACTGCATCATAAGCTGTCTTGCCTTATGATTATGCTTTTCCCCTTGTTTTTTCTCTAACTTTGCATTCTTACTCAATGGTATAACCTACCCCCCAGACTGTTTTTATAAACTTTGGTTTTCGTGGCATCTCATGCATTTTATCCCGTATTCTGGCAATGTGTGCCATTACCGTATTGTTGTTGTCCAAATATTTTTCTTTCCATACCGCTTCAAACAACTCCTCAGAAGACACAACATTCCCCTGCCGCTTCGCCAAATACCAGACTATATCAAACTCCAAAGGCGTAAATGCAACTTCCTGTCCATTCAACGTACATTTATGGCTAGCCTTAGAAATATGCATACCCCGTATATCAATCTCTTCATCCTGCTCCCCTGCAAAACCTACTGTATTATATCGTGTATAACGTCGTAACTGCGTTTTCACACGAGCGGTAAGTTCCAACGGGTTAAATGGTTTTGTAATATAATCATCTGCTCCCACCGTCAATCCCATAATTTTATCTAAGTCCTCTACCTTCGCCGTCAGCATAATAATGGGAAAATAAAACTTCTGGCGAATCCTTCTGCAAAGTGCAAATCCATCCATGTCAGGAAGCATAATATCCAATACGGCGAGACTAATTGGTGTTGTCTCCAAACAATTAAGAGCATCCCCTGCATTATAAAACTTGTACACCGTATATCCCTCATTTTGTAAATACACCTCTACTAAATCTGCAATTTCCCTTTCATCATCTACCACCAGAATATTCTCAGCCATCTGCGTATTCACCTCTTCCATTTACTCATTTGAGGTCATTGTACTACAAACAAATAGCTTCTGCAAATGTCCTCACCGGCAATATGCCCACAAATTTTTTATCTGTGGCTCAAGCACCTCATAATCCCATAAGCAACTCCTGCGAATACAATTGGGATCGTTTACCTTAATCTTTCCATACTTCATCCCGGTCAACACAATAAAATGCCCCTCTGTTGTAAAATCTCCCGGTCCCACACTGCAAATAATCGGCTGTCCCTGCTGCAATGCGGTTTGAACGGTTTTCTTACTCAAGCTAATTTCACGTCCCTCAACGCCAAGATATGAAGCACCTTCGGTAAGCAGACTCCAGCTCGTTCCCGTTCCTTTTAGATAATAGCCATTTTCCTGTGCATATTCTGCAATCTTATCCGGTGTTGCATTTCGATTGCCGGTCAGCCCCACAATCACCATTGACAAACAAGTCGGAGCACAGCCCGATAAACCAATATCACTGCTCCCATAGGATACATATCCCCATCTTCTATCCCATTGCAGCAAAAGAGGTATCTTTCCCTCACATTCTTTTTTTGTTAATTCACCGTGCGCAGATTTATCTGCTATTAAATATCCAGCCACAAAATTCAACATCTCCGAATTATTACAAAGAGAACGTAATAATACCGTCGGATATTCCGCCCGATTGTTATAAATACTTTCATATGTTTGATTTTTCTTGGACAAACGGCTTAATTCATTTGTAATCTGTGCTTCGCTAAACTTTTTGGGTGCTTTCTCCTTTTCACCATGAACGGACATATTCTCAGCAGACACATCATATACTTCATCAGATTGCCACTGTCTAATCCATGTTACTGCACTTCCAAAAAATTTCCATATCACCATCAGCGCCAAAACAATTGCAAGACCTCTTACTAATTTTTGTTTTCTTTGTTTGCTTCTCCTCTTAGCAAGGATTGTCTGACTGTTTATTCTTTCCATAAAAATAGCCTCCTTTGTCAGTTTCTGATAACATCATAGCAGAACAAAAAAGGCTATTTTTATAGTTCCTATCACAACTTTCTGATATCTTTCTTCATAATTTCTTACAAAATTATGACTGTACTTTCCGATTATTTACTCACCACACAATGCATGCGCATTCCCTTTCGAATCTCCAGTTTTTCTACCTTTAAACCCGCCTTTTTACAGCAGTCCGTAACCACTTCTCTTGTAGCGATTGTCACATCTCCGTGCCCACACAAATTTGCCAGAGGAAGTTCTATCTTATCCATAAACCATAATAACAATTTATTATCACTGGTTACATCCCGAAGTACAAGCCTTCCACCGGGACGAAGACACCTTTTTACGCTGTCAAAAAATGCCTGTGGATTCGGATAATGATGAAAGCTATTCGAGCAGATAATGGCATCAAACGCATTGTCCTCAAACGGAAAATTCTCGCAATCACCAACTACAAAATCAGCATTTGGAATATTTTTCTTTTTTGCCTGTTCAATCATTGCCGGTGTCAAATCAAGTCCTGTATAATGACGATCCGGATATTTTTCCGCAAGCAGAGAAATCATTGGCGCAGGTCCACATCCGGCGTCCAAAAGGTCTGAAAAATCTTCCTTTTCCAGTTCCTCCAAAATATCCGGGTAATCTTTTTTACACATCTTATAAATTCCCGCATGGTCGCTTTCATAATTTTTAGCCGCCTTTGTAAATTCTTTCACCGACATATTTTTATATTCTTCATCTGTCATCACATTTCTCCTTTCACGATTAGCCACGTCTAACTAATGTTATTTTAGCATAACCAGTCACGAATGCAAGAGTTAATTATTATACCGAAATCTCACGCACCGATGTATCTAGGACGTATTTCTCCTTTATCTCTTTCAAAATATGCATATGCTCACTCCGCAAATGTTGTTGCTGCTGTCCTTTTGATTGCCACTGTTCAACAAGAAGCACACAAGCCGGGTTGACCGCATCATAATAGTAATCATAAGATATACAGCCGTCTTCTTGACGTATTTCTTCTAAAACTCCGGAGGAAATCACTTCCTTCACAAAATCCTTTCTTTTATTTAGTTTTGTCTGATATTTCACAAGCAGTATGAGTTGTTCCATATTTTATGACCTCTTTTCAGTTATATTTTCATAAATCGCACGAACTACTTTTTCTTCCTCCAACGGCTTTGCCAGATGTGCATTCATGCCTGCTGCCATGCATTTTTCTTCATCCTCCTTAAAGGCATTTGCCGTCATCGCTATGATTGGAATTGTCTAAGCGTCCGGACGCTCCATGGCACGTATTGTTTTGGTCGCAGTAATCCCATCCATCACAGGCATCATAATATCCATGAGAATAACATCAAAAGCTTCCTCGGCGGATGCTTCAAATTTATGTACCGCCTCAAGTCCATTGGATACCGGTTCTACCAATGCACCACAGTCTTCTAATATAAACCGGGCAATTTCCATGTTCAATTCATTGTCTTCGGCCACTAAAATTCTAAGACCGGTGATATCTGCATCTGCAGCCTCTTCTTTTTCTTGTGCTTTTGCCTGCCTGTCAAGTCGGAAAGGAATTACAACCGTAAAACAACTGCCTTCTCCCAGTTCACTTTCTATCACCTCAATACTATTTCTTCTTTATCCGGCAAGTGTTCTTCCTCACAAAAACAATATAAAAAATCACATTCAAAACAATTCCAAAACATGTCGCAACAGGGGCCGCCAATCCTATTTTAGTAAGACTTGCATGTGGCTGTATACTCATAATATAGGCAAGAGGCAGTCTCACTAACAATGTCTGAATCAGTCCCTGAATCATTACCCATACCGTTTTTTCATTTCCATTAAAAAATCCTACCATACTAAATAAAATGGCTGTAACAATCGTCTCCGGTGCAAACCCTCTCAAATATTCTGCACCCTTTTGAATTACAGCCGAATCGGTTGTAAAAATAGATGTTAAGTAATCGCCAAAATTCCATACACAAATAAATACTACCGCACCGACAACCAAACCAACTCCCATGCCGGTAAACATAGACTTTCTTGCTCGTTCATTTTTTCCGGCACCAACATTCTGTGATACAAACGATGCCATAGACTGCATAAGCGCACTTGGAACAAGCATTGCAAAATTGACAATTTTACAAGCAACTCCGTACCCGGAGGAAGCTTCCAGTCCAAGCTTATTGATAAAGGCACAAAGTGCCAAAAAAGACATCTGTGTCAAAAATTCCTGAAGCGCCAATGGCAATCCCACACGAACAAATCTCTTACACTGTTTATTAATTTTAAAATCCCGTTTTTTAATATGAAAACCATAATTTTTCTTCTTTAGAATAATAATGGCAAGAATGACACTTACCGCCTGAGCCGCAACTGTTGCAATCGCGGCACCGGCCGTATCAAGATGAAAACCAGCTACAAGAATCAAATCTCCGATAATATTTACAACGCATGCAACCGCCACAAAAATAAGCGGTGATTTGCTATCACCAAAGCCTCTGAAAATGGCTGCTAACACATTATAGGCAACAATAAAAAATATTCCGCCTCCGCATATTCTTACATAAACGGATGTAAGGGCAAGCGCCTCTTCTGGTGCCTGCATCAATACCGCTAATGGATTCGCAAAAAATACCATCACAACAAATAATATAATACATATGATTGTAAATACCGTCACGGCTCCTCCTAACAATTCGCCGATTTGTTCCACTTTCTTTGCCCCAATATACCGTGCAATAAGCACCGTAATTCCCATTGCAAACTGCGTGATTACAAAGGTAACAAGATTCAATATCTGACTGCCTGTAGATACCGCCGACAACCCAACCGTCGTTCCAAATCTTCCTACAACAAGCAAATCTACTGCACCATATGCCGCCTGTAATACAAGTGCACCTAAAACAGGCATCATAAATGGAATTAATTTATTTAAAATACTTCCCTGTGTAAAATCCGCTTTTTCTCTCTGATTCATTTCATTTTCTTCCCTTCATAACTTCATATAATTTTTCTATCGTCTCTATCATGTTATCCGCATCCGCGTCAGAAATATCATCAAGTTCTGCACTAAGTTCACCAAAATACTGGTCTACATATTTATCCACTAAGTCTTTTCCTGACGCAGTAATTTTAATAAACACAACTCTTCCATCTGTTTTTGCTGCCTTCTTTTCAACAAGTCCAAGTTTTTCCATATCTTTTGTAATTTTGGTAACACCCGGTCTTGGCAGCCCCAATTCATCGCTGATATCACTTACTTTTATATTAGTTGTTTTTAATTCTAATTTCCGTATTGTATCCAAATAATGAATGTGAGTGGATGTGACTCCATTCGGCAGTTTAGGAAGTAAATCCCTTACACGTTTCGCCAGATAACAAGCATCCATTACTTTCTTAATCTTATCTCTCTGCATAATAAAATACTCCTTTCGCAATTTGATTACCTAATGTAATTACTTTACATAATCAATATACCTGCATTTTCCCTTTTTGTCAACAGCATATTTTTTAAGATACACACAAAAAAGGGACACCCCTTAAATCAAGGTGTCCCCGTCACATTTTCCTATTTCTTTTGTTTTCTCAAAACTGTTCTTTTACTCCACTTACTGTAATATTTTTTGCCGTTAACAATCTTGTATGCACGAATTCTGGCATAATATGCCTTTTTCTTTCCTTTGAGACGAATCCACTTATTGGTGTGCTTGGCTTTAATTTGTTTCGTCGTCTTTTTGGTAAATTTTTTAGATGTAGAATACTGAATCTCGTATCCACTTACATCTGTCACTTTCTTCCAGTAAATTTTGACCCGCTTTCTGTTTTTCTTCAAATGTTTTTTGCTGATGTATGGTCTTTTTACTGTAATCTTTTCCTTTACGATATTATCTTTCGGTGTTTCTTTTTTATCCGTTGTGTCCGTGTTGTTTGTGTTTGTATTTCCGTTACCTTTAGTACCTGTATTAGAACCGCCATTATCACCGGTTCCACCATTTTCCTTGTTTGGGTCCTTTATTTCTCCGCCACCTGTTTCACCGCCGCCTGGGTTATCCGGTTCATTCTTTTTCGCCACAATACCGTAAAGACTTAGATGCATTGTGTTAAAAATCACACAACCATCTTCCACGGTGCATTTAAAACGCTCCATTATTTTACCATCTTTTACATATACAACTTCATAGGAATCATAATCCTTCAACTCGTCCGGAAGTATAAGTTTCACTCGCATCGGACAGCCATTCACCTGTACAATTTCTTGATTTTTCATCAAATTAATATCCAGCAGATATTTTAAATTTTCTTTTGCCAAGGTCTCCGGAATCGTCATATTAGCCATTTCAAGAGAATATTTTTCATCCTTTGGCAGTTCCAGTTCCACACTTCCTCCGGTACACGAAACAACCGTAACTTCGTCTTCCTCCGGTACATTAGGTGTATTGGGCTCTTTTTCCCAGAGTGCATACAAGGTTACATATTTGTAATAGCTCTCATTGTCCAGCAACTCATCTTTTTCCAGGTCATCCCCATTATCCTTACGCCAGCTTTCGCTAGATATCAACTGATATGTTTTCCCACTGCCGTCTTTTTTACTATTCCATCCCTTAAATCTGTACCCACTTCTTTGTGGAATATAGTGAAAAACAGGCATAGCCATATCATCATCCGCACCGAGATAATCGTACTTTTTCACAAATTCGTCTTCTATCATACCTCCGTTGGCATCCAGATTTAATACATACGATGTTCCCTCAAACGTTGTCTTTTTATAAAGGGCATAAATCACCAATGAATCACCACTTTTAAAATACGACTTATCCAGTGCACTTGTTAAAAATTCACCATTGCAGCCCCATCCACAGAAAGTGCAGCCTTCGCGCTCTGCCGCATACTTGGACATATCTAGTGATTTAAGCTCGTCTTCCTTATATGTTAATAGAATCTTGGTCTGACCGGGCAAAGCACTGCCGGTAATTTCTCCGCCATTCCCATTCAAAAGCACACGATACTCTTCCTGTTGTTCTATTTCGTCACCTAAGAATAATGCGTATAAACTGCAGCCATTTGTAAATTGCACACCGCCCATGCTTCCTGAACTATTAAAATCATCGATGCTTAACTCTTCTATAGTATCTACAGCAGCCGAACCTTTTGCCCATCCTGAGAACTTTCTAATCTCATTATAAGCAACAACACCATTTGTAAGTTCAGACACGTTTAATACCGTTTCGCCCTCATCTACGTTAAACTTAATTACCTTGCCGGACTGACCGTCAATATTTGCTACCTCCTTATCTGACCCCTTTAGATTCAATACCAATGCATACTTTCCATCCTCCGCAATCGTAAACGCACCGGCCTCTTTCGTTCCAAACCACATTGCCGCCACGGTAAGCACAAACATGGCAAGCATGCAAAACTTCATTTTCCCTTTCATAATCATACATATCCTCCTTTAGATGTTTTATGGTTGAATTGTATACTATCCGGGAAAATTTTGCAATTATTTCCAAAAAAAGAGTGACTTTTCCATTAAATTTTCACTATTTTTCACTAATATTTCTTGTAATACCGAAACAATAGAAAATTATTTTCTCACCTTTAATTCTACCAGTGCGGCATAATGTTTAATGTCAAATTCCTCTAGTGCAATTTCTGAAAGCAATTTCAAATGTTTGGTTTCACATGATTGCAGTTCTTCTTCATTAACAGAAACACCTACTCCACGGCAGGCTTTCATTCGCCCATGCCACGAATCTCTGGAAAAATGTACATCCAGCTTGTATTCTTCGTGATGAATCAAATCAAAACGTGTTTTATAACAGTCTGGAATCCGGATTGGATGCATCGTTTCTCCCGCCCCACTCCATGCAGGACTATATTTTAGTACAAGTTCTTCGCTTCTGCCGGCAATTTCATCCTCGTAAGGAAGCCACGCCATATACAAAACCAGGAGTTTTCCGCCGGGTTTTAACATCCGGTATAGATTTGGCATAACGCTTTCATGATTGAAATACCAAAAACACTGACAAGCAGTAATGACATCAAAGGATTCTGCAGGAAGATCTATCTTTTCCGCTGCAACTGCTTTGTAATCAATATTCATACCAACAGACAAGTGTTTTGCCTGTTCAATTTGTTCTTCCGATATATCTGTACCGATCCATTTTCCACCGTAGGAATACATATTTCTTGGTAAAACACCCGTCCCAGTTCCTAAATCCAATATCTTCTGACCATCCTTGCATAAACCTAAAGCCAAAATTTTCTGATAAAATATCTTAGGATAAATATCACGATATTTTGCATACTCGGAGGAAACTTTTCCCCAGTCAAAACCTTTACCGCCATCAATTGTTTTATCTTTGATAATCAATGTTATTACCTCCGTAATCTTGTTATTAAATTCTCTGCAAATCCTTGAAAACAGTATAACACAAAACAAAATGGCATGGTGAACTGATTGAAACTATTCACGCTAAAAATTCCTGATTTTTCACGTAAGAATCTTTTTGGAATTGCGGCATAATTAAACGATAGTCTGTATTCTTTTCAAAAACAGATTGGGCATTGTATTTACCAGACAAAAATCCATTTGCCAGTGGTGAAAACGCCACAAATCCTACTGCTGAAACTTCCAAGTCTGTTCCTAAAATCTTTTTTCTCATCTTCAAAACTCCTTATACATGATACTGGTTCGCTTTTTCCAAGAATTCTGTCACTGCTTTTCCGGTATTTCGTGCGGTTGCATAGGTATGTCCGGTATCCAATGATGTGATTTGCTCCATTTCATCTTCTGATAAAGCAAAATCAAAAATATCCAGATTTTCCCTCATCCTTATAGGATTTGCAGACTTTACAACCGGGACAATTCCTCTTTGTACAAGCCATCTTAAAATAATCTGTGCCACTGATTTTTGATGCTTCTGTGCAATTTCACATAATATTTCATTCGTAAAAAGATCTTCTTTTCCGGCAGCAAGAGGTGACCATGCCTGCATCAGAATGTTTTGTTCCTTCAAATAGTTACATTCATCTTCACGCTGGAAATACGCATTGCACTCAATCATATTTACAGCCGGTTTTACCTTGTTAAAGAACAAAAAATCCGCCATTCTGTCCTGCGTAAAATTATCCACTCCAATAGATTTTACCTTTCCCTCTTCATACAATTCTTCTAACGCACGCCATGCCCCGTAATAATCATTGTATGGCTGGTGGATCAGATATAAATCCACATAATCCAGCCCCAGACGATCAAGGGAACGCTGGAATCCTTCTTTTGCTTTTTCGTAATTAGTATCCGTTATCCAAAGCTTTGTTGTCACAAATAAGTCTTCTCTTTTAACAATTCCTTCTGCAATCACACGTTTGATTGCTTTTCCAACAGCAGTTTCATTTTCGTAAGCAGCCGCAGTATCAATCAGGCGGTAACCTGTTTTAACTGCCTGCACAACAGCACTTTCACATTCTTCCAGATTCGTCATACGGAATACTCCGTAACCGATTGGAGGCATCGTTACTCCGTTATTTAATACAATATCTTTTCTTTCCATAATTACATTTCTCCTTTATTTGTATGAAATCTTTTCGATGGATGATAAATTACTAATACTATAAAAATCAGTAATGCCGTCACCGAAAGGCTGACCGGATAAGCAGTTAATATTCCGGCAAACGTTTTGTGTGAAGGGAATACTGCCATTATCCAGAAAATTCTCACTCCGCATATTCCCAGCGTTGTCACGATAGCCAGTATCAGAGAAAAGCCAAAGCCTCTCATATAACCAGACATATTTTCATACAACATACTGATCGTATATGCAGAAAATACCATAATCATCCTTGTATATCCTACAGAGATAACCTGTGGGTCATTATTAAAAATGGATAGTAATTCCCTTCCTGCCAGTAAAATCAAAACAATGGCACACGCAGTTGCAACCGCATCCTCAACAATACATAAAATCAAAACTTTTCTGCACCTTCTGATCTGTCCTGCGCCATAATTTTGTCCCACAAAAGTCGTACACGCCTGACTGAAAGAGTTCAATATATCATACACAAAAATCTCAATATTGTAAGCTGCTGACGATGCTGCCATAACAACCGTTCCAAGGCTGTTGATAGCCGATTGGATCACGATATTGGCTGCTGCAAATACCGCACTCTGGATTCCAGCAGGTAAACCGATTCTCATGATCTGCCCTAATATTTTCCGGTCAATTCTCAGTTCCTTCCATTCTACATGAATCAGTTCTTTTGTTTTTACAAGGCCATAAAACAGTAAAGCAGAACTTACCGCATTGGAAACAACTGTTGCAATGGCAACTCCATTTACTGTCATCTGTAAGACAGCTACAAAGAACAGATTCAGCAATACATTCAGGATTCCTGATATTGTCAATATGACAAGCGGCGTTTTCGTGTCTCCGGTACTTCTAAAAATAGCTGCTTCAAAGTTATAGAGCAATATGACCGGCATTCCAATCAGGTAGATTCTTAGATAAAGCAGAACTTCCGGAAAGACATCCCCCGGCACCTGAAGGGATGACAGTAAGGGATTCGCAACCAATTCCCCGGCAATGGCGACGCCGATTCCTGCCAGTATTGCAATAAAAATCGAAGTATGAACCGACTGCAGCCACTGGAAGTGCAAATAGCGGCAGCTTATTCCAGATGGAGCCGTGTAACATATCCAACGATTTTCGTTTTTGCTTTTCCATCATTTTTCTCAATCCTCTTATCTATGTTCTATCAGTGAAAAGTATAATCTTCTCTGATTAAAATAACAAATACTTATATAGAATGATTTATCATAATTGACAGGAATGATAAGAAAGGCTACACTAAATTTGAGGTGATGATAATGGAATTACGAACATTACAATATTTTCTTGCCGTAACCAAAGAAGAGAATATCACAAGAGCTGCCGAGAGCCTGCACATTTCGCAGCCTTATCTTTCCAAGCAGCTCATGGAACTGGAAAATGAATTCGGAAAACAATTGCTGATTCGTGGCAAGCGCAAAATTACATTGACGGAAGACGGAATTATCCTTAGGAAACGGGCAGAAGAAATCCTATCCTTAGTGGAAAAGACCGAATATGATTTAAGCTCTAACAACTCACAAATTGGCGGAGAAATTATTATTGGTGGCAATCCAACGATAACAGTATTAAATACAGCCGCACGTCTTCGTTCCAAATACCCAGATGTGCATTTTCAATTTTACAGCAGCGATGCGATTGATGTATTAGAACGTCTGGAGCATGGAAGCATCGATTTTGCTGTATTTTTGGAACCGATTGACATTTCAGAATATAATTACATTTCACTACCGGAATCATCCCGTTGGGGAGTTTTAATGCCTTCTGACTGCAAGCTTGCAGAAAATGATTTTATAGAGAAGAAAGATATTTTGAAAATACCTCTGATTTTTCATCGGAGAGCCGGTCTGCAACAGTTGATTTCTCATTGGGCTGATACTGATATAAAAAACTTCAATATCGCTGCCACATATAATGTAGTCAATGGCTCTCCAACAAAATTTATCAAAAGTGGATTAGGGTTTTATCTGACCACTGAGGATTTACTTCCGACGATTTTAGAACAGGATGTTTGTTTCCGTCCTCTAAATCCACCATTAGAAATACATTATGCATTGATCTGGAAAAGAACTGCATTTCAATCAAAGGCTGCTGAAATATTTCTGCAAAAATTAAAGCAATCTACAGCCTAGAGAAATGACAATTGCTGGCATAAAAGATGGCAGGCAGTCTCGTTATAAGACCACCTGCCTATTGATTATTCCTATGTAGTTTTCTGTATCTCGTCAGTCCGACAAACTGCCTAATCAAGCGGATAACTTATTTCGTCTCCCCAACTTAATACAAGTTCAAAATAATCATCTACTTGTAATAATCCATACGACCATAAAAAAGCCCTATCTTTTTCACTAAGTTCATTAAGCTTTTTCCAACATACATTTTTGATAGATTGTTCTTCTCCTACTGGAACTTCTGGGTCTATTCCCACAATCGCCTCTTGTTCTTCCGAAACATCAACTAAAAATACATATTCTATACTTCCATCTTTGCAATGTAATGTGTTTAGAGGTCTATTAATTACTCCTTCTAAACCACATTCTTCTTTCAATTCCCTTATAGCAGCTTCTTCTGCGGTTTCACCTATCTCAATTCCACCACCTGGAAGTTTCCAAATATATCTATTAAATCGAAATGTTTTTATCATCAAAATCTTGTCATTCCTAACAACCAAAGCCATACTTCTATTTCGCACTGATATTCCTCCTAAAATTACGATTTGTACCCACTACATTTCAGGCGGGTTGTTCATTTTCTTCTATCGTAATTCTTCCTGTTGATACCGTACTAAATCCTCCACTCATCTTACACCCAATCACTTTCAACTACATCCAGTTTCTTTACCAGCATATCCCTAAGAACAATAAAAGCCGGAATAAAACTGTCACGTATCAGCATAATCATTTCATCAATTTCATCTTCATTATAAATATGAACAGAAGTATTGCGTTTTTTCAGCATAAGCAGCCATACCTCAGAATCATTGATAAATCCAATTTTATAACCAAGCTGCAAGATTTCACGAGGCGAACCGGTAGCAGTACCTTCCACACTATGCAGTCTCATAATTTCCTGCAATGCTTTCCATGCAAGTTCAAAAGTTAGATTAAATTGTCCAATAATCCCTGTTCGATATATATCATTTTCTTCTGCAAGTTTAAAATCCGCCTCTGCCAATATAGACAGACTATTTGTAAAGTTTTCAAGTTTTTTCATAAATTATAACACCATCCCTTTCTATTTCTTGTTTCAATTCATCTGAAATTTTTACATCTGCTCGTACGACATCAAACATAAGAAGAGAATGCATATTTTCCTTGACATCCCAATAAAAATGTTCAAAATCTCCACCATATACTGCGATATCTATATCACTTCTTTCTGTATTTGTGCCTCGTGCACGGGAACCAAACAGTATAATTTTTGTGACAGAATACTTCTTCGCAAAAAAAGAAAGTTCCCTCAATATTCGATCTGGAAGATTATATTTCATATTTATCATCATATAAAAATCTCCTTGCAAATAAAATCAACACTCTATATAATGTATCGTCATAATTTCAGAAAACTAAACAGAGCATTTCGTCATTTCTCCTACTATCTTACACATTTTTCCTATTTCTTGCAATCGCAATCGAATTAAAAATAATACTTGACTTCATTTAATTGCGTGCTCGGCGTATATCATGGATATGGTTTTACAGAAAATTTCATACCGGATTATCTCATGACATACTGCAAAAATTTTGTTATGGCATTTCCGTTGCAGCTTATTCTTGTTGGTCCACTTGCAAGATTGATATTTCGAACACTATTTATTAAAAACAAACGGGCAGGAAGCACAAATGAAATTCAAAAAGAATACGAGCAAATTGTGAAAAGTACGATGTAAATTCATATTGGGGTTCTTCTGCTGCCTTTTGCGGAAAGCCCGCTTTCAATGTCCACTTTTACTTCATTCAAACATCCAGCCGATACACATCACTTTTCCCGTTTCTTCCAGCTAATAAAGCCATACAAATCAAAGCTTCCCGATGAAACATTGGATATCACAATGATTAGCAGGGAACCAATCCATACTCCCCCATTCTTTTTTTGTTAAACTTTTAATTGGATTACTCATAATAGTGCCTAAGCTCCTTCCTATTTTCAAAAAAATAAAGCGCCAGCATTTCCTATCTTCTAAGACCTAACGATAGAAAATCTGACGCTTAACTTTCCTACCCGGTGGCAGGAAAGTGTCGTGTTTTATTTCATTGTTATTCTAGTTATAGCATAAAAGAAAAAGCTTGTCTAGAATTTTTTAGGACAATTACTCCCACTTTCCTTATCAATTATTCACAATATGGTCTGCCACATACACGCCGCTTGCCGAAGCATGCGAAAGCGAATGTGTTACACCACTGCCATCACCAATCACATAAAGACCTTTATGCTTCGTTTCCAAATTTTCATCAATATCCACTTCCATATTATAAAATTTAACTTCCACTCCGTATAAAAGAGTGTCATCATTTGCTGTACCGGGTGCCACAGCATCAAGTGCATAAATCATTTCAATAATACCATCCATAATACGTTTTGGAAGCACCAGACTTAAATCACCGGGTGTTGCCGCAAGAGTCGGACGCACTGTACTTTCTTCAATGCGATTTACCGTACTTCTCCTTCCCCTCACAAGGTCTCCAAATCTCTGAACAATCACACCGCCGCCCAGCATATTGGATAGTTTAGCAATACTTTCACCATAACCATTGCTGTCTTTAAATGGCTCAGAAAAATGCTTCGCCACAAGCAGCGCAAAATTGGTGTTTTCTGTTCTCTTTTCCGGGTCTTCAAAACTGTGTCCATTTACCGTAATAATTCCGTTTGTATTCTCGTTCACAACCTGCCCATAAGGATTCATACAAAATGTGCGGACTCGGTCCTCAAACTTCTTTGTGCGGTAAACAATTTTGCTCTCATATAATTCGTCGGTAAGATGCGAAAAAATAACTGCAGGAAGTTCCACGCGAACTCCGATATCTACTCGATTTGATTTTGTGGAAATATCAAGATCTTCACAAATTGACTGCATCCATTTACTTCCACTTCGCCCAACAGAAATAATACACTCTGTACATTCAGCCTCTCCATCTTTATATAAAACCTTATAACCCTCTTGTTTTTTTTCGATTTTATCTACCGGCGTCTGGAAATAAAAATCTACTTTATCCTTTAGTTTTGCAAATAAATTTTCAAGAACTACATAGTTAATATCGGTTCCTAAATGTCTTACGGATGCATCCAAAAGTGTAAGTTTATTCTGCATACAAATCTTCTTAAACTTCGTGTTTGCCGTTGAATACATATGCGTTTTTGCACCACCATAAGCACAATTAATCTCGTCGACATATTTCATTAGCGAAATTGCCTTTTCCCTTCCAATATACTCATAAAGTGTCCCACCAAAATCATTCGTAATATTATATTTTCCATCCGAAAAAGCGCCTGCGCCGCCAAAGCCACTCATAATTGCACAGGATTTACAATTAATACAAGACTTTACTTTATCTCCATCAATCGGACATTTGCGTTTCTCTAAAGAATATCCCTTTTCAAATACGGCAACTTTCAGAGACGGATTCTTCTTCGTCAACTCGTACGCTGAAAAAATACCTCCCGGTCCGGCACCTACAATAATTACATCATATTTCATATTCGTGTCCTCCATTTCATAACATATAAAAAACTACCATAATTGTTATAGTAAACTATTACGGTAGTTCGTAGAAACGTTTGACCAATTACAAACCTATATAACACTGAAATCATATCATAGATTGTGGGCAGCTGCAAGTGTTTCGCACTTTTTTGTGGAATCGGCAATACAAATTTTCAATAAATTTCGATATTCCTGCTCTTCAAAAGTACCCCTAAAGGAGGATTTTTTATGAGTGATTTTGATAAAATACAATCTCTTTTACAAGAAAGAGCAGACTGTAATGCCAGAATAAATTTAATTCCATACGAAGGAGAAGATATAAATGTAATTAGCAATTTTCTAAAGGAAAAGTGCTGGAAAACCTTTTAATCTCTAGACGGTCTCATCACCCGAACCGTTTACCCGGAAGTTCCTCCTCATGTGGAATATGCTCTGAGCGAAACGGGCGAATCCATGAGACCGATTCTTATGGCAATGCAAAGCTGGGGCACGAATTACAAGAAAACTTTAAAATAATTTTACCTATTTTTCTCCCTTATCACCAAAATAATTCATATACACATCCTCTAAATTATTTCCATCAACGGCATGAACCAAATGTTCCGGCGTATCATCTGCCACCAGTTCTCCCGCCTTCATGATGAGAATCCGGTCTGCAATACTTTCGACATCACTTACCACATGAGTTGCTAATAAAATTATTTTATTCTGAGACAACTGATGAATATAGTTTCTCAAATTGACACGTTCTTTCGGATCAAGTCCTGCTGTCGGTTCATCCAAAATTAGAAGTTTGGGATTGCCTAATAATGCCTGAGCCAGCAAAACACGCTGTTTCATTCCCCCGGAAAACCCGCCAATTTTTTTATCCGCCACATGTGACAAGTGAACAATTTCTAAAAGATTTTCAATCTGCTTTTTTGCTTCTTTTTTTCGGAGTCCTTTCAATTCCGCCATATAAACCAAAAACATGCGGGCAGAAAAACTTTCATAAAATCCCTGCTGCTGTGGCATATATCCTACTTTTTCCAGATAACTTCCCCCCATCTTTAATATCTCTTTTCCATCATACAAAATTTCACCGGAATCCCTTTTTACATTATCCGTAAGCAAATTCATTAGTGTACTCTTCCCAGCTCCATTCGCTCCGAGCATACCATAAATACCATCTTCAAATGTATAAGAAAAACTTTTCAATGCCACCTTTTTCCCATATGTCTTTCGCAAATTTTTTATTTCAATCATTTACATTCCTCCATCTTCGATATGTAACAAAAATGCTTATACAGAGACACAACAATACAAAGATACCAATAAAAATGGTTTTCCTGCCCCTCTGCGTTCCAAGTACCATATATTCTGAAACACCGGAAATCACTGTAAAAATTAACAATGACAGCGAAATCATCTGTGCTTTTTCTACCCGTTCTGTCGTAGATGATATCATCAGGCACAGATTGGCAACCATCATATAAATTAAAAAGCGCATAAAAATCCAGATACACAAAAACTGTCCGATGCTAATGGAAAAAGGCACATTTTGTAAAAATGATATATTTTGAACCGGTGCACTCAAACCATCTAAATTATATAAACGCCCTGCTTCATAAATCTCCGCTCCAACAGTCAGACCACAGGTAAATACCGCCGTAATTACCGCACAGACTTCCTTTCGTAAGAAAAAGCTCTTCCTGCCTTTTTTTGTACACCGCAGAATAAAGCGGACACCGGACTGCCTCTCCATAGCATAACATCCGGACAACATAAATATCATGGCAAGTATTGCCAGTGCACCGTGAACCATTCGGTCAGATACATTTCCTTTACCAAACAGCCAACGATACCCGGTTTCATTCAGCCACCAGCCATCAATTCCCTGTTTTTCCAGTTTTTCTGCATAATTTAACCGCTCTTCAAGTTTCAAAGCCATTGCCCTTGTTGCCTCGTAGGACTCATAAATATCATCTGCTTCTTTTAATGATTTCCCCGATGCTTTGGCACGGTTCTCTTCAATCTTTTTCAATTCTTTTGTTATTTTTTCATATGGCTGCATCGTCTCTTTTGTAATATATCCGGTATTTTGTTCATAAAAATGATTTAATTGTTCCCGTGCCGGACTAACCATTAAATCCTCCATGGAAATGCCGCTTACAATCAAATACGCAAAAATAATAGCAGCAAAGATTCCCTTTCCGTAGAATAATGTTTTATATAATTCAAATCCAATCCCGTGACAATGACACAAAATCTTTTTCCACCATTCATTCACCCGCTCCAGTATACGCTCCACAATTCCTGCCGCATAAAACGGTCTCGTCCTCTTATTAATATAACAGGCAGCAATCCCTGCAGCAGCACAAAATACGATAGCAGTTCCCTGCACAAATTCCCGCAGATTAACCAGTACACCGCCTATCCGGAAATTAACATATTCTAAAAATGTTTCTTTTGGACTTGCAAAAAACCATAAATTGAAATAGCGCAAGACACAAAGCGGATGCTGTTGCGGAATAAGATGATACAAAGCAAATGCCGTTCCATAAATTAAAACCACCAAAACCAGTCCCAAATTTCGGTTATGTACCAGTGAGAGGAACGCCCACACAAACAATCCCGTAAACATCATTAAAAGTGTACAAATCACCCAATAATATATCAAAAAACCAGATACAGAAAGGGGAAGGGTAAAATCTTTTAGCGCAATAACCGACTGTGCCGGCGAAGATAGGATTCCACTGCCTCCGTAGTCAAAAAAAGCCATCCACAATGTTTCAGAAAAAATAAAAAAGCTAAATAGCAGCGTTAAAAACAAAAAGATACCTAATCGTTTTACTGCCAATTTCATTCTTCCCGCTTTACAGCTATAAGTAATCTGCCAGAGCCCCGACTTCCTTTCATCAAAAAAATTTAGAACCGTTACAATAATAAACAAAAGGAAAACATAAAAAATTTCATCATATTTCAAAAATTCGGACATCGCCTTTTCAGAATGTGAAACATCTATATTGACTCCTTTTATCCTTGCAAAATCTTTTTTTGTCCGCTGGATATTTTGATTAACAAATGAGTTTTCATCCGAAAAAATACTAATCTCGGACAAAGTTTCCGACTGTGCATCCATCTCCTTTATTTTACTAACAAACTCTTCTTTTGCCGTTTCCTGATCTTCCTGCCACACATCAAGGGTATCCTGTCTCGTTTCTTTGTCTCTTAACGCCTGCAAATTATCCATTTGATAATATTGAAACAAAAACAAATTTGCAATTAATAATACAAATACGGCAAGCAGATATTTTTTTTGACAAACAATTCTTCTTAATTCTCCCATAATAACTCCCCTCTATTTCAAAGTAGAAATCTCCTTTAAATTCAGTATTTGATAAGTTTCTTTTTCTATATTTTGAAGCAGCACTTGTTTGGAATCAGACCAGATAATTTCCGGACTATTTTCTGTCATGTTTTTTCTCTCACAAATCACATTTCCATCATAATCCACAACCATAATCCTCCGCTCTGATACCGAGTCTGCACATGGTTCATTATCAAAATATATATACTTTTCGTCCCGGCATACACTGCAGATTTCATATTGCCACTCAAACAGTTTCTTTTCATTTTTACCATTCTCATCATATGAACGAAGTCCTTTTCCATCTTGGTAGCAAAAATAGCGTTCTCCCCTGACAGCCAGTAGAGCCTCGCCCTTAGGAATATTTAATTTTTTACTAGAACCCTCTAAAATGTTCCATTCGTAATTCAATAATTCTTCCTCTGTCCCATCCTTATCCAAATAACAGCTTGTCGTAAAATAAATATGATTTCCCCTTGTTTCATTAACATGAATAAGCGGCACATATCCTGTCACCTGAGCAACTTCCTTTTTTTCATCCGAGGAATCCAAAGGAATCTGATACAATGTCTGTGTCTTCTTTTCTCTGTCTTTCTGCATCCAGTTCACTGCCATATAGCCATAGCCTCTATGTATCGTAAAATCTAGCGAGCAGCCGGAATCACCACTATCATAGCGAAACAGTACTTTCAATTCTTCTCTCTGGCTTCCATCCAGGCTGATTCGATACAAAGAACAGGTTAATTCTTCCGAACCTCCGGCTACTACATAAAGATTTCCGGCATATGCCTGAATATTCTCCGGATGAGTAAAATGGGCATTACATGAATTATCTTTGTGTTTGCAATTTGGTTTTCCACATAACGGAACTGCTTTTTTCGATTTTTTATCAATGAAATAAACATATTGATCTTGTAACACATAAAATCCATTTTCTGTTGCTGCTGCATTTCTTATCATGGAAAAATTCTGTGCATCCTGTTCCTGATTATAGTTCTCACCATAATCCTTCTGATTGGTTCCACCGCAGCCGGTAAGACAAATACATAAAAAAATATACGCTGCAATAATAATTTTTTTCATTTGAAAATGCTCCCTTCATAGCTTATTAAAGCTGCCCTTTCTGACACTGAAAGGGCAACCTTATTTATTCTATTAACTTGGATATTTTGCAGATGCAACTTTTGAACTTTTTATATATCCAGTTGAAGAACTTGGATGTTTTTTGGTGGATACGCCAGTTTTTCCTCCCGGTACATATGCATATACTGTTGCTGACTTTTGACTTGCAACTGTTTTCTCATTTGTAACAAGACGATAAGTACCGTTAGACACGTAATATCCCTCAACATATATATTCAGTTTTGCTGCAGACGCGTAATTAATTTCCCCTTTATATTTATAATATGTGCCGGCTGAACTTCCATCCACATCTGCCATTACTGAAACTGTTCCGTTTTTGTTATTATATTTAAATTTTGTTATTTTTTGTCCTGCACTAAAGGCGGCATGTGATGTTGCCCCACTTAAAAACAATGATGCTGCTAAAGCGAGTGACAAAATAGCTTTTTTATTTTTTCTCATGTTAAATTCTCCTTTACATAAATTAATTTGGTATGTTATAATTGACTGTGTTTTTTACTATGCGTTCTTTCCGATGAATATGATAATTTTCATTGAAAAGAACGCTTTTTCAATGAAAATCTCTGTAGACGACATTTCAGCAATCCTATACATTCTCTCACCTGCCTCCCTTTTTATTATAAGCTTTAGACGCTTATAGAACGTCAAACATCGCATACTCTATATACGACATCTTTATGTATAAACGAGAACTCTCGTAAATACCTTAGTTGTAAATTCTCTTGTTTTTTTAATGAATTTTTGTTTCTTTTTGAATTTATATTTTTAACTTCTTTTTTAGAATAACATCGTATGTAGCAAATGTCAAATACTTTTTATTAAAAAGTATTGATGTTATATAATAAAGTTGACAACATGATTTATATAAGATAAAATAAAACTCAGAAAATTTTATGGTGATACATATATAAAGGTGTGAAAAAATGGCAAAACAAACTAGAAAAGTAAACACAATAAAAAATGGCACCATTGAATTGGTTTTGTTACTATTATTGCAAACGAACAAAAAATATGGATATCAACTGGCACAGGAAATGTCCGAATTAAGCAATGGTAAATATGAATTAAAAGAAGCGACTATGTATCCAACTCTTTATCGTTTAAATCAAAATGGCTATTTGGATTTTGAACAGGTTAAAGTTGGCGTTCGTCGGACACGTGTTTACTATTCTATCACGGAAAGTGGCAGATTAAGATTAAAAAATCTTTTACAAGAATATGATACCATTACTTCAGCAATTGATACCATCATTTCTTGTGTCTCGCAAGTGGATAATAAAAACGGGGAGGATTAACATGCAACGAAATATCACAAAAAAATACCTAAGACAAATTCGAAGACTCTATAAGGGAAAACATAAAATAAAAAAAAATTTTCTAGATGAGTTAGAACAAGACTTATTACATTATCAAAAAACTCATCCAAATGCAGATTACAATGATTTGCTGACGCAATTTGGAGAACCATCAGAAATTCAAAACATGGTCTCCTATCACTCACTCACCAAACTCCATCCAAGAAATATGATTTTATATTGGTGCAGTTTTTCTGTCTTTTTTATAATACTCATTATTCTTATATGGCTTACAATTCAGCATGTATGTGCTATGCGTGAATACGCTGATGGATATTATGTTGAATACTTTGAAGAAGACAATAAAAATATACAAAACATAAATCCTATAAATGGAAAACCAGACCCAACACCAGTGCAAGAAATCACATTTGATTAGGAGGAATACTCATGTTAAAAACAATCAAAAAACTTGTTACCACTATATTATTAACAACAATAACATTTCAAACCAGTACCATAATTTCTCATGCTGCATTTACCAAAACCATACCATCTCCTATTCAGGAAATAATTACTTATGATGAACACGGCGGTTATTATGTTGAAACGTTAGAAAACACACCTATTCAAAACACTTTATCACTTACTAGTACTGCACGTGTGAATACGTTAAAGTCAAAGACTAAAACAGTACGATATTATAATGATAATAATGTTTTATGCTGGAGTTATGCGTTAAAAGCATCATTTAAAGTTAAAAAAGGGACAAATGCAATATATGATAGTTCATCAGCATCTGCAAAAATTTACAAAACATCATGGAATACTGTAAGTGAAAAACACTTTGGCTCAAAAAACACAGCAACAGGAAGCATAACTATGAAAACAACAAAAAAAACCGTGACAAAAAAAATCACAATAAAATGTGATAAAGATGGAAACTTTAGTTGATTAGGAGGTTAAAATCCATGCTCAAAAAACATCAAATCAAAAAAATCATAAAGCAAATGGTTCCTTCCTCTGTTTATTCAAATCCTCAACGGAAAATGCTGAGAGAAACTGCAAAAACAGAGTTGTATGATTATATAACTAAATATCCAGATGCAACCTATGCAAATTTACAACAACAATTTTGTGACAACGAAATAATTAATTCCAAGCAAATGCAAACAAGCAAAAAAATCATGAAATTAATGATAGGTATCGGCGGACTATTATTTATTGCCTGCCTTATTGCTTATTTTATTGCAGACAATTTGGAGCCGCCGACCTATGTTTTTTAATTTCTTTATAATCCCCTACTTAAACATCACCGGCTCCTCATTTCCCCCGCGATAATCAAACACACCTTCATTCTTTTCTTCTAACGCCTTAATCATATAATAGGTATACTCATTATACGGTGTCGGAATGCCAAGTTCCTTTCCCATGCGTATAAGTGCACCGGAAAACATCTCAATTTCAGTCTGTCTTCCTGCATCCAAATCCTGCAAAGTAGAATATCTTGCGCTTGGCGGCACAGCACTTCTTTGTGTCGAAGTATTTTCCACCTTTGACATATCGATTCCCTTTGCCAGCGCAATTGCCTCAAGTTCTTCCTTAAGTTTATCACTGATTTTTTTCATGTGAACACTATCCCGGTAACAGCCGACCCCGGCACCCAAAATTGCCTGTGGCAGATTATTGCATACATTTAACCGGTATTTGCTCCACACCTCTTCACGAATATACTTAGTCGCACGAAAATGGATTTCTGTTCTTCCAAAAAGTTCTTCTATAGCCTGCACACGTTCACTGTCAAACGGCGCTTCCAATTCTCCAAAAATAATTCCTATCGTTGTTTCCGGAGCAAAATAAAAGCCCTTTCCCTCTTTGTGAGAAGCTATTTTAATTACAGAATATAAAAGATGGGAAGCTCCCACTTCCTTTGCAATAATTTCCTCGCTGTCGACACCATTCATTAAACTCATGACAACCGTGTTTTCTCCTACTGCGTCTTTGATAGAAGGCAGGGCAGGTAAAAGCACATTGTATTTGAGTGCAACCACTAATAAGTCTGCTTTCTTTGCTTCTTTTGGTGTCCACACCTGTGGGTGATATACTTTGTCATTAATCAGACACCCTTCACTTTTGATTCGTTCTGCTCTTTCTCCTTCAGCAATAACTCCAAGTTCTACATCATCCAGAGAAGAAATCCCCCAGATAACATAGGAACCAACTGCCCCTGCTCCTAAAACGGCTACGGAATGTATCATTTTATTTCCCTCTTTTCCTCGTATTTTATGCTTATAACGATAACTGTTTTTTCATCCAGCAGTGTGGACAACCTTCGTCCTCATCTTCAACTCCATATCCACAAAAACCAAGTTTTTCATAAAATGCTCTAACCCTGCACTGTGCATGCAGAGAAATCGATTTACCGCCTTTTTCCCAGACAACCTCTTCTGCTTTTTGTATCATATCAGAACCAAGATTCATGCCGCGGCACTCCAAAACCACTGCCAGCCTTCCCAATATAAATTCGCCCGGTTTACTGCCTTCATAAATCCGGCAGGTCGCAACCGGTTTTTGTAAATGTTCATCAAACATCACAAGATGAATCGCTTTCTCATCAATTTCATCAAATTCTTTTTCAAATCCCTGCTCTTTCACAAATACATTTTCCCGGATTTCTACCGCCTCATCCGGCAAAGAATCATAAACACAAATTGACACAGCAAATCTCCTTCTTTCGTAACTTTTGTTTTCAGTCAAAAAATATTATACCACAAAAGTTTTTCCGATACGATAGGAAATGCTGTGCCAGTTCATACATTTCTATTCTATGCAGTTTTTTCGTATTCTGCCTCTACAGTGCCCAGTCCGCAGCAAGGTTCTGCGTCTTCACCATATTGGCATAAATACCGTCTTTCGCATCCAGCTCAGATGGTGTTCCACTCTCTGCTACCACACCATCTTTTAATACTACTATTTTATCCGCATTTGCAACCGTTCTCATACGGTGAGCAATAATCATGACCGTCTTGTCTTTAATTAAACGAGACAAAGATTCCTGAATCATCGTCTCATTGTCTACATCCAGCGAAGCCGTCGCCTCATCTAAAAGAATAATCGGTGCATCCTTTAAAAAGGCTCTGGCAATCGAAATTCTCTGTCTTTCTCCACCGGAAAGTTCCGAACCGTTTTCTCCGATTACCGTATTCCAGCCGTCGGAAAGTTTTTCTGCGAACTCATCGCAGTGGGCAAGTTTTGCCGCCGCAATCACTTCTTCATCCGTCGCATCCATTTTACCGATTCGTATATTTTCAAGAATTGTATTATTAAACAATGTAACATCCTGAAATACAATCGAATACAGTGACATCAAAGTCTCCGGGTCTACTTTGGAAATATCCATGTCGCCGACTGTTATGCTGCCGCGGTTTGCATCCCAGAAACGGGAGGCAAGACGGGAAACTGTCGTTTTACCGCCACCGGATGGTCCAATCAATGCTGTAACCTCTCCCTGCTTTGCCACAAAGGAAACATCTTTCAACACCACATCACCGGTCTCGTAAGAAAATCCCACATTGGAAAATTCAATGTTATAACCGTCATTCTTCATTGTGTTTGTACCGTCCTGTACTTCATGTGACAAGATTTCATCTAACCGGTCACTCTGAACACCGGAAGCAATAACTGCTGCCAGATTTTGCAGAGAAACCTGCATTGGGTCATAAATTCTTGATACTACCATCAAGAACATGAAAAAGGTAAGAATATCTAATTCCCCTTTTGCTAACAATACACCACCAACAAGTGCAACGGTAGCAATTCCAAGTTTCAAAATCATCTGTGAACTTCCGACAAATACAGCTGTTCCAAGCTCTGTTACAATCGCATGCTTTTCAACCGCCTTAATTTTTGCAGTCAGTCCTTTCATGTAATCTTCCTGCGTATTATAAGCCTGCAAATCTCTTACATTTTCCAGGCACTCCTGAATACCGTCTGCACATGCCATTTTCAATACCATCTGTTTTTTATTCAAACTCTTCTGTACTTTTCCCGAACATCCGACAATGAGAAATGAAACCGGAAGTACCCAGAGTGCTGCAATCGCCATACGCCAGTCAAAGAAAAACAAACCAATTGCAATCAACGCTGTCGAAATGCATGCGCCAAAAAGTTCCGGAATGAAATGAGAAGATGCTGTCTCCATCTGTGCGCAGTCATTCATAATTGTGCTTGTTAAGTCTGACAAGTCTTTTTTCCCGAAGAAAGAAAGCGGAATTTTTCTTAATTTCTCAGCTAATGTTACTCTTCGGACACCACTTTCAACGTAGGTCGATAAAAACGTGGCATTGTACTGAATGTATGTTGAAATACCAATCAATACAAATGTAATCAAACACCCTGCCACATAAAAGAGAACTTTATCCCCTAAATTTCCTGCCATATAGTCTCTTACTAAATAATACAAAAGGGCAACCGGCACCATAAGTATAATATTCGAAATGGTAGCGGAAATAATTGCTTTTATCATATCCGATGCTCCCTGTTTGGAAAGAGCATATTTATGCATCAATTTTTCTATCATATTACACACCTACCTTCCAGCTTACAGATTGATTGTATGCTTTCCACATGTGTGCATACAGCCCTTCTGCATCTTTTAATTCTTCATGTTTTCCTGCCTGTCTGATTTCGCCATCCTGCAAAACAAAGATACGGTCAACACCGGTAACAGAAGAAAGTCTGTGTGCAATCATAATCACGGTTTTTCCTTTTGAAAGTTTTGCAAATGCTGCCTGAACTTTCACCTCATTATCCGGGTCAGCAAACGCTGTCGCCTCATCCAAAATCAGAATCGGTGCATTTTTCAACATTGCTCTTGCGATGGAAACACGCTGTGCCTCTCCACCGGATAAATAAGTTCCTTTGGAACCGATTACGGTATCAATACCATTTGGCAGTTTTTCGATAATATCTTCACACTGTGCATTTTTTAATGCCTCCATGACTTCCTCACGGGTCGCATCTTTTTTACCCATGCGCACGTTGTCATAGATAGACATTTTCAAAAGTTTGCTGTCCTGGAACACAAATGATACGGTATCCATCAGCTTTTTCTGCTCAATATCCTTTACATCCACGCCGCCGATTTTTATGCTGCCCTTTGTCACATCAGAAAACCGCGCAATCAGACGCGCGATTGTTGTCTTTCCACCACCGGATGGTCCGACAAACGCAACCTGCTCACCGGCACGAATTTCAAGATTGATATTTTTCAGTGCATCCTTTGAAGCACCTTCATATCGGAACGAAACGCCATCAAAGCAAATGGAAGTGTCGTTTGACGTCTTTTTAGCCGTGCTCTGTGTAAGTGGTTTTTTATTGAGAATTCCATCAATTCTCGTAAGTGCATCTTCAACAATCATCGTATTTTCACCGGCGTACATCATCTTTGTTAAGGTAACCGTGATAATTGGAGTGATAATAATATAAAACAGTAAATTTAAAAGAAATGTGTTACCCACTGCTCCACTATTTACCCCGCCAAAGAAAAATGCTGCTGCAATCAAAATAGCAAATACTGCATTAATTGATACCGTGTATACCGTCATCGGAATGCGCATATCTTTTGTGTAAGAAATCGTCCATTTTTCGTAATTTTTAATTGCCTCACGAAATCTCTTGAACGAAAAGACGGACTGTCCAAATGTCTTCACGACGGGGATACCACGAACGTATTCTACGGCTTCACTTGACATTTCTTCGAGTGCATTCTGGTATTCTGCCATTTTCTTCTTCATATTTTCGCCCATCATGCTTCCCATCACAAGAAAAGCTACCCCAACCGGAATCAGGCACAAGAGTCCAAGCCGCCAGTCAAATACGAAAAGAAGAATCGCAAGACCAATCGGCGTAGCAGCTGCCACGCATTTATCCGGCAGCTGGTGAGCTAAATAGGTCTCGGTTGCTGCACTGGATTCATTCACAACTTTTCTTACTTTTCCACTTCCCTCTTCATCCATAAAACCAAGTGGCAGCGTTAAAATATGTTTCATCAGCCCAACTCTTATATTTGCCTGTACGCGAAATGCGGACAAATGCGAACAAATCAAAGCTCCGATATAGATAAGCATGGACAATATCGCAAATCCAACCGCACTCCATCCATAAGCCGACAGATTTTCTGCATCTGCATAATTTGGTGCCACGTAGAGCACCTCTTTGATTATGCGCCAGATAAAATAGAATGGAACAAGTGCAACAAACGCACTTATCGCAGCAAGAATCCAGGATGCAATGGTAAGATATTTATACTTTCCGGCATAAACAAATAACCGCTGCATCGGACTTTGCTTTGTTTCTTTCTTCTTTGCCATCTAAGAAAGCCTCCTTCAAATACTATTCGTGTCACATAACTAGTGTAAGTTATAACTAACCAAAGATTTAAAAGAGGGGCTGCTTTCACTCCATGCAGCCTTCCTTTTTATATTCAATCTTTTTCATAAATAACACGCCATCCGGCACAGTGATATTTTGCAAGCATATCAATATATCGGAGTGCCTCATCCTTTGGCATGTTGTGCCTAACCACTTCAAAAAAACTTTCAAAAAGGGCCTTATTCATAATATGTGAAAATTCACTGGTAATAGGACTTTCCTTTTGGGGGTCAATCCCCGCTGTCTCCATGTATTTGACCGTATACTCTGTCTCAATCTCCACTAAATGTTCCACAAAATTTTGAAATTTTGTTCCATAAGAACCATCCACCAAAAGTTGAAACTCCTGTAAATGCTCATACATGAATAAAACCATCTGGCGCATACCTTCTCTCGTTAAATCATCCATAATTTCCGGCTGCTTCTCCGGGTCCGTCTGATGAAACTTTTCCTGTATGCCACGGAACATCCGGACAAATTCTTCTGCTGCCGTCTCAACAATTGCACTAAAAAGTCCTTCTTTTCCACCATACCGGGAATAAATTGAACCCGTCGTAGTTCCGGCTTTTGCAGCAATATTCCGAAGGGATGCATCCACATACCCTTTTTCAAGAAATTCCTTCTTTGCACATGTTTCTATTTTCTCAGAAACACCTTCCAATGGTTTTGACACCTGTACCTCCAATCCATAACACCGTTATATAACGCTGTTATGAGTATAATCTTGCGTCTTTCTTTTGTCAATGCCTTACCGCTTATTGCGACATTTTATCATTTTATCTGTGTGATTGCCTGAGACAGCCGTTTTAATCCATCCATCATCCGCTCTCTTGGGCACGCTAAGTTCATTCGGAAAAAGTGTTTTCCATCCCCGCCAAAGACATTGCCATCGGATAAATATAATCCGGTTTTCTCGCGAATCTTTTGTACCAGCTCTTTCGCATTCTGTGAAACCTCCTCACAATTAACCCATAAAAGATAGGTTGCATCGGACAAAATCACCGTCAATTCCGGAATTTTCTCCTGAATATATGACGTAGCGACACGTTTGTTTTCCGAAATATAGGCACGCAATTCGTCAAGCCACACTTCTCCTTTTGTAAATGCTGCTACTGCCGCATCAATGGCAAATGCATTTGGCTCCGCCACCTCATCGGTATTCAGTCCCCGCCATACTTTGTGACGAATCACCGGATTTGGAACCGAAACTGCCGCCGTCTGCAAACCGGCAATATTAAACGCTTTCGTCGGCGCAATGCACGTAACGCTGTTGTCACGGCACGCCTCGGAAACAGAAGCAAAGGGAACATATTCACACTCGGGCTCCGTTAAATCACAATGAATTTCATCGGACACAACAATCACATGATATTTTTGACACAGCTCGCCGATTCTTGAGAGCGTCGCACGGTCCCATATCTTGCCCCCCGGATTATGAGGGTTACAGAGAATCATAAGGGTTGTCTGAGGATCCGCCAGTTTTTGCTCCAAATCTTCAAAATCCACCCGGTAATTTCCATCTTCCAGCACAAGCGGACTTTCCAACACCTGACATCCGTTGTTGAGAATTGAATTGAAAAAGATGTTGTACACCGGTGTCTGAATCAGCACTTTTTCTGCCGGCGTTGTCAGTTTTCTGACAATGGAAGAAATGGCAGGCACCACACCTGTACAGAAAACAAGCCAATCCTTTTCCATTTCAAAATGATGTCTTTTTTTCCACCAGCCAACATATGCCTCATACCATTGTTCCGGAATCACGGTATAACCAAAAATCCCATGATTCAAGCGTTTTTTCATTGCTTCCAGAACACACGGTGCAGTCGCAAAATCCATGTCCGCCACCCACATCGGCAATTCATTTTCCTCCACATCCCACTTCAGCGATGCGGTGTTTCTACGGTCAATCATTTCATCAAAATTGCTTGCCATGAAAATTTTCCTCCTTATACTGTCTCCTCACAAATTATCTTTGTCTTCGACGGGTCTATTTTATCTTTTTCCAAAATGAGTTTTCCAATGCTTTTCGCGCGGATTTCTCCACTTGTCGGATTCAATACACTATCAATCGTGTTAGTAATCTGTGCATCCACCGTCGAATACTCAAATGCCAGCGTCGTATTAATTAATTTGCAGTCTTTCATCACCAAATGATCAATGTAACACATGCCCTGAAGGCTCTCAATCGTACAGCCAATCAGTGTCAGATTTTTTGCATTCCATCCAAGATATTCACCCGAAATAAAGGAATCGTAAACGGTTACATTTTCACTGTTCCAAAATGCGTCCTTGGACAACAATTTGGAATTTTTGATTTCTACATTTTTTACGCCATCAAACGAATAATTTCCATAAAGTGTCAGACCGTCAATCTTCATATCTTTGCTGTTCATGGCAAAATAATCGCCTTTTGCCATCACATCATTCAAAACAACATCCTGACAGTTCCACAATGTTTCCTCTGCATTTGGAATAGACACGTGGGAAAGTGTTAAATCCTCGCATCGGCGGAAATTTTTAGGTGCCTCAATCGCACAATCTTCAACAACCATATGGTTCGTATACCACACACCGGCACGCGCCATCTCAAACCACGTGCAGTCTTTTACAGAAATGGAGTCCGAATACCACAGCGGATATTTCCACTTAAACATACTGTTTCTTAATTCAATATTATGACTTTCTTTCAATGGAGATTCTCCATCGTCAAATATCGTATCGTATATTTTCAAATCCGCACCTTGAAATAAGGCACGCTCACCAGTCAAAAACTGTTGTCTGATTTCTTTCATCACAAGCACCTCCTGTATCTGGGCTAAAAATAATTGGTAGCACCAATAACATACTATTTCCTATTATAGTTTCTTGCTTTAAAATGTCAAATGGTTGTTGGGGGGTTTTTGGTTTTCCGTAATTTTGTAGCAAAGCTTTGCGTAGAGTGGGCGCTTTCGCTAAACAAACGCGTAGGGGAATCGGCATGTAAACGACACATGCCTGATACCCACGTGTTTGTACCCACTCTACACAAAGCTTTGCTACAGAATTACTGGAATACTAAAAAGACCGACAATTACTACTTGATAATGGGGTGGTTTTCGGAAACTTTCTATATCTCCAATGTGATCTAAACTTTCAAGAAAGGGAAAAGGGTTGCTTTGAAAGCACGCCTCGCCTCAAAAGTATCATTCCCACCAAATCAGCGAGTCCCCACCCGATTGGTATCGCCGCCCAGATTCCTATCACACCGGTGTGGAAAAGTCCGGTGAGTGCATAGGCAAGAAGCACTCTCGTTCCCAGTGAGATTATCGTAAGAACCACCGAGACAACCGGCTTGTCCACCGCGCGGTAATATCCATAGAGCAAAAACAAAATACCGATTCCAACATAGAAAGCGCCTTCTACCCGGAGATATTCGGCGCCGGCAGCTGATATGGCACTGCCCTCGTTTGTAAAAAATCCCATCAGCGTGTCAGCAAATCCAAAGACAGCTACACTGATTACAAGGCAAAAAATCAATACGCTGACGAGTGCCAGCAGAAATCCTTTCCGGATGCGGGCATACTTCTTTGCCCCGTAATTCTGTGCCACAAAAAAGGAAAAGGCATTTCCAAAATCCTGCACAGGCATATACGCAATCGTGTCAATTTTGACCGCCACGGAAAACGCTGCCATAATCGTTGTACCAAAAGAATTGACTAATCCCTGTATCATCAGGATGCCAAAGTTCATAACGGACTGCTGCAAACACGTAAATCCGGACAAAGAAAGAATCTGCCGGAAGTTCTTTTTTTCCCATGTGAAATCTTTTTTCGCAGGGCACAAATCAGAATACCGGAAGAGAAAATAAAGCATAAGACCGATACCTGCTATATATTGGGAAATAACGGTTGCCACGGCAGCACCCGCAATACCAAATGAGAATGTCACAACAAACAAAAGGTCAAGTCCGATATTAAGTGCGACTGAAATCCCAAGAAAAACAAGTGGCAGCACCGAATTTCCAATACTCCTGAGAACACTTGCAAAATAGTTATACAAAAAAATAGCAAAGAATCCGGCAAACACATATATGAGATACGTTACCATATCCTCTACGGTTTCTGCCGGAACCTGCAAAAGATAAGTAAGTGGTCTTACGAATCCATACAACAGTATTGTCAAAACGATCGAAAGACTACCAATTGCCGTAAAGGACATAAAAATCCCATTTCGGAAAGTCTCTTTTTCTCTCCTACCGTATGCCATCGAAAAAAAGGCACCTGCTCCCAGACACAGACCAATAACAACCGAAGTCAAAAATGTCATCAACGTATACGATGCGCCAACTGCCGCCAGTGCCCTTTTGCCAAGATAACGCCCGACCACCCATGTATCGACCAGGTTATAAAACTGCTGCAGCACATTGCCAAGCATGAGAGGAAGTGCAAAAAGCCAGAGGCTCTTTACAATTGCTCCCTTCGTTAAATCTCGTTCCTGTCTCATCCTGTGTTCTCCTTACATCCGCTTCTCAATCAAATCATAATGAAAATCGATTGCATCGTTGAAATCCTTTTCATCCCCTTTTATAAGAGTTTCATAAATCCGCGTGTGACTCGCTAACAGACAATCTTTACTGTCATATTCAACGCATTCCGTATACACAATGCTGACCGCCTGCATAATTGTAATCAGCAGATTATTTTTCGTAGCAAAAACAAGTGTGTCATGAAATTCCTTATCTTGTTTTGCCAAAGGTTCCCCGGTTAATTCAGCCATTGTATGTAATAAATCCGAAAGTTTTTGTTTGATTTTTTCATCGATACCATTTTTCAAAAGAAGATTGCCAGCCATTTTCTCCATGGCACGGCGAAACTCACAGATTTCACTTTTCGTTACCCCATTTAAAAGAAGAAGCATTTGAATCATGCTGCCAAAAGACTGCCCGATATTCTCCGCAACATAATTGCCGGAGCCCTGCTTCCTTTCAACAACGCCCATGCCATGTAGAACACAGATGGCTTCTCTGGCAGAATTTCTTCCAATTCCTAACTGCTCTGCAATCTTTCTCTCCGTCGGCAGTTTACTTCCCCAAGTCAAAGTACCATCTTTTACCAAATCGTAAAAATATGAAAGCACCTTTTGATATTCCTGACACCCGGTTTGTTTCATAACCTTTTCCTTTCCTATGTAAATGAAATTTCTTAAATAAACTTCATAAATAATGGGGAAAATACTACAGTCAAAATTCCCGTAACTGCAATCGCAAGACTGCTCATTGCCCCTTCGATTTCGCCAAGTTCCATTGCTTTCGCCGTTCCAATCGCGTGCGAGGAAGATCCAAATGCGAGTCCCTTCGCAATCGGATGAGTAATACGGAACAACTTGCAGACAAGCTCACCAAACATATTGCCAACCACACCGGTAACAACAATCACTGCTACCGTAATGGTAACATAACCGCCTAACTCTTCGGAAAGCCCCATGCCAATTGCCGTCGTAATCGACTTTGGCAAAAGCGTCACATATTCCGTGTGCGACAGACTCATAAATTTTGCTAACATAAAAACTGTTACACCACTGGTAAGTGTACCAGCTAAAATACCAAACATAACTGCTTTCCAATTCTTTTTAAGAAGCTGCCACTGCTCATACAAAGGAATCGCAAGACATACCGTAGCCGGAGTCAAAAACCAGCTCAAATAAGAAGCCCCTGCATTGTACACATCATAATCAATATCTGCGGTCACTAATACAACAATTGATAAAATAATTGATATTAAAAGTGGATTTAATAGCGCAATTTTAAATTTCTTTTTCAGAAATGCCCCTGCCATATACGCAAGCAGACTAATGGTAACTCCTGCAAAAAGTGAGTTCTCTAAAAATTCATTCATGGTCTTTCCCCTCATCTTTCTTAATCATCCACTGAGCCGTTTTTCCCGTTGCCACAGCTACCGCAACAAAACTAACAAACGTAATAATTCCCACGGGAATTAAAAGAGGTTTTAACACATTCCACGATACCATCAGACCAACGCCCGCCGGAATAAACATCACCGGCATAATTTCAATCAAAAACTTCCCTACCTCCTTCACCGAAGACAGTTTAATATGTCCCGTCATCAAACCCACAAATAAAATCACCATACCGTAAATACTTGCCGGAATTGGCAGCGGCAGAACATATTTGACAAGTTCGCCAACAAATGTGATACATAGAATAAGTAAAAACTGCTTTAAATATTTCATAATCCTCTTCCTTAACGTAATATAATAAATTGGTAGTACCAATTTGGCACCACCAACTATTATACAACGGATATACTTCTTGTCAAGAATTTCTTCTTTTTTCCAGCTCAGCAATATTTTCATTTACCTTTTTTTTCGAAAGCGGATAGATAAAAAGCAAAATCATCGCCACAATAAAAAGTCCGATTGCCGGTATCAGACATGACATCTGAAAAATCCGGTCAAGAATCACTGCACGCCTTGCTATCTGCTCTGCTCCCTGCGGATTATGCATAAGCTGTGCCTGATATCCAACCGCCGCTAAAATCGTTCCCACAAGGCCCGACGACAAAGCCTGACCTAACTTTCTTGCAAACGAATATAAGGAATACACCGTTCCATCTTCGCGCACCTTATTTTTCACCTCGGCATCATCAATCACATCTGTTATCATTGCCCAAATAACTGTGTTAAAAAAGCCGATTCCGATATAAGCAAGGACAAAAAAGCCAACGTAAACCCATTCATTTTTCGGATATATTACCATACACAAAAACAAAATCACTGCTCCAAATAGGCAGGAAAAAGCCGACAATTCCCGTTTTCCATAACGCACGGACAGCCGTGTAGCAAGCGGTGCACACACACCTAACACCGCTAGACTGGTGAGAAGCGAAAACATTGACTGTGCCTTAGCGCTATTATACACTTCCGGAAATACATAGGCAGAAATTCCCTGCATGCCAAGTAAGGCAAGCAGCAAAAACATCGCCGCCGCAATAATGCCAAGCAATGCCCGGTTTTTCATTAGATTTTTTAACTGACTTGTGAACTGGATTTTCCCTTCACTCGCCGGCACCTCGACACGCTCTGCCGTGAGTCTTACACACAGCAGATAACACAAAAAGGATAGCACAGAAAAAACACCGGCAATTACCGTCATACGAAATCCTGACAAAACCGTCTGACCTTCCACCGTAACATAAGCAAGCATCGGTGTTCCTGCTCCAATTACAAGCCCGGCAAGAGTTGCTCCGACCGTCCGCCAGGTTGATAGCTGCGCCCGGTCCTTTGCCTCGGCAGAAATTGCCGAAGCCATCGAACCATACGGAATATTAACCGCGGTATAAAAAATCGACCCCCACAAAATATACGTGACAACCATCCAGCCTACCTTAAACCAATATGGCATACCGGCAAATGCTGACTGGTAAATCAAAAAACTGGAAATCGCAACCGGACCACACATCCGCCTTATCCATGGGCGAAATTTTCCGTCCTTCCCCGGTTTACTCCGATCCACAATCTGTCCCATTGTAATGTCCGTGAATGCATCTAAAAAACGAGCAGCCATCATTAACATTCCCACCACACCGGCACCAATTCCCATAACGTCTGTATAAAATTTCAACATGAAAGCCGATGATAAGATAAAAGTAAAATCATTTCCGAAATCGCCAAACATATACCCGATTTTATCACGCATACCAAAGGGTCTGACTTGTTTATCCATTTAAATTCTCCTTTTTAATTTCGTTTAATTTCATATTCAGACTTTCTAAAAAGCCATCCGGTGCCATCGCCCCAAGCATTTCCTTCATACTTTCCAACTTCATTTTTTTCATCATATCCCACATGCCTTCTTCTTTTGCAAGTGTCATACCGGTAATCAATTTCATCGCTTTCGTGACAAGTTCCATCGCCTCATCATTTTCACTGATTTCCTCTAACGTACAGCGGATATGATAACGGTCCTCCGGATATTTCATTTCCTCTGAAAGATTTAGCGAACCAATCTCCTGAAACCAGTTTGCCACGCCTTCTTCCCTCTCACTGGCTTCCGGGAATACATAGCTTTCCGGCTCTTTTTCCACCCTATCAATCGTCACAGCATCCCATACATCTCCTGCCTTTACAAGAATTGCATTTTTTCCTCCACTAAGAGAAATCGGGAAAGATGCCACATGACGTTTTACCTCATTTACCGCCATTTCTTCCCCATTCACAAAAAGTGTCACTCTTTCCTGATTTGTATACACGCGGATTTGGGTATTTTCCTCAGAGCGGAGCGAATACCGCTTATCACAGATATGAACCATCGGTTCTGGATTCCAGTACGCCTTGTATAGGTAAAAACTATCCTTTTTAATTTTTCTGTCCATCGTTACAAGGCCTTTGTTATTTCTTCCCGTCACACCGCCTTCTGAACGTGCGGCACACCCAAAATCAAACATATTCCATACATATGAGCAGAAAATCCAAGGGCGTCTCTCTAACATATGTGCCATATATTCGTGGTATCCTGCCTGATATGCCTCGCTGTAATCTTTACACTTTGGATTTCCTCCCTGATAGGTAATGATTCCCTCACAGCCATACTCCGACAATCCGATGCAGCGGTTTGGATATTTTTCATGATACTCATCCATCCATGGACCATTGTCCTCTGTCTTTCCGCCATACCAGCCAAAATAATGGTTATAACTTTCCACATCGGTAATTTCATGCATCGGACCGTCTTTCGGCGTCATCGTCACATGAGCAATCGTCGTGAGACGGTATGGGTCAATCTTTTTAGCAAGTGCATTTAACTCCCTGTGATTCTCCACAAGCTTTTCAGAAATACCCCCAATCAAAATTTCATTGGAAATGCCCCAGAAACAAATGCTTGGATGATGGTCATTCTGATAAATAAGTTCCTTTAACTGGGTTATACAGTTCTCATGTGCTAAAGGGTCTTCATTCATCACGCTGATAAAAGGAATTTCCGCCCAAACAACAAATCCTCTTTTATCACACTCGTTATAGAACTCCTGTGCGTGCTGGTAATGGGCAAGACGCACCGTATTTGCCCCGATTTCTTCAATCAGCTCAGCATCCCGGATGTGATCCTCTTTTGTAAGTGCATTTCCCTGATACAATTTATCCTGATGCCGGCTCACGCCGCGCAGCGGCACACAATTTCCATTTATTAGGAAACCGCGCCCGGGATCACAGCAAAAAGTCCTTACACCAAATTTAAGTTCCACTTCATCCAAGCATTCGTTATTGCGCATAATGAGTGCCTTTAGCGTATACTGATAGCTATTTTTAATATCCCAGCAGTGCGGTTTATAAAGAGGAATGGAAGTATCCGGTGAGTCCGCCGGACGTGCTGCACTTGCCACTTCTTTTCCATCTTCATCAAAAATCTGGTAAATCACCTGATTATCTTTTTCCACCCCGCAAATCTTTGTTCGGATGTGAAGCATAAAATCCTCTTTGTCCCACGAAGCTGGTTCTGTGGCAGCATGGATTCCCAAATCTCCGTAGTGTAACAGTTCAAAATGTGTTTCCGGCACGCAAATCAGATGTGCGCCACGATACAGCCCGCCATAAAAAGTAAAATCTGCTGACTGCGGATAAATCGCATCACATTTTTCATTGCTGCACCAAATTGCTATCGTATTAAATTCTTCCGTACATTTTTCCGTAATATCGGCTCGAAATGCTGAATAGCCCCCCTCATGGCTCACAACGAACTCACCATTTACAAACACTTTTGCCTGCTGCCCCGCCGCCGGTATTTCCAAAAATAAACGAGAATACTTCGCAGACGGCTCCCACTTATCCAACGTTTTTACATACCAGTAACTGCCTCTGTCATATGTTCCATCTCCCTTTTGTCCATCCAGTGCATTCCATGTGTGAGGCAGCGAAACAAGTTCTCCCTCTCCCGGTCTTGCCTCCGAAACATCTACATCCGCATGAATAAACCACCAATTCTCATTAAAATCTAAAATCTGACGCATTTATTTATTCCTCCATTGAATCATTCTCTTTTTACTTATACCCAAAAAAAAAGAAACTATCCGTTTATGCTTTCGTTTCGCATAAATTGATAGTTTCTTTTTCAATTCAAATTTTAATTAACGCGCCAGCGCATTCATAACCGCTTCTCTCTCACTGTAATGGTATTTCACACCATTGATTTCCTGATATTCTTCGTGACCTTTACCAAGAAGAATAATCATATCGCCATCCTCAGCATGGTCAACTGCATAATTCACAGCCTCCTGACGGTCCGGAATCACCACATACTCACCGTTTGTCTTTGCCAGACCAACCTCAATATCTTTTACAATATCCATTACGTCTTCCGTTCTCGGATTATCACTTGTCACAATTGCAAGTTCCGCCAGATTTCCAACGGCCTCTCCCATCTCGTAACGGCGCAGTTTACTTCGATTGCCGCCACATCCGAAAATAGCAATAATCCGGTGCGGGTTGTAACCACGCAGAGTCTTTAGCACACTCTCGGTACTCACACCATTATGCGCAAAATCAATCAATACGGAAAATCCTCTGCCGGTCGGAACATTTTCCACACGACCACGCACTTTTACGTGCTCAAGCGCGTGCAGAATCACCTCTTCCGGCATTTTCAACAGAGCACCGGTACACGCCGCACACATTCCATTGTAAATATTAAAACGTCCCGGCAGACCAACAATGATATCTCCGTTCAAAAGACCATTCGCATGGAATTTCATGCACAGATTTCCCTCGTTATTCACATGCTCAATTTCCGTTGCCGTCATATCCGCATCTTCTGTTCCATATGTTTTAATCTCACAGGTCGCATCTTTTATCATTTCTTTCCAATGCGGGTCATCACGATTTACAATTCCGACGTCGCACATCGTAAACAGACGGCTCTTGCAGTACAAATACTCATTAAAATCTGCATGCTCATTTGGTCCGATGTGATCCGGTGTAATATTGGTAAAAATGCCATAATTAAAATGCATTCCTGCCACACGGTCCATCTTGATTCCCTGTGAGCTGACTTCCATTACCATATACTCGCACCCGGCATCCACCATATCTTTAAAATATCTCTGCAAATCATAGGATTCCGGCGTTGTATGCTCCGTCGGTGTCACCTTACCGGCAATTGCCACACCAATTGTACCAACAATTCCGCAGGTTTTCCCGGATTTTTCAATAATATCACGAATCATATATGTGGTTGTCGATTTTCCTTTTGTTCCTGTAATTCCAATCGAAATCATCTTCGATGCCGGATAATCAAAATACGCCTGGGATAAAAGACTCAGCGCTGCTCTGCCATTTGCCACACGAATCACCGTAATACTTTCATCTATGGACTCAATCTCTTTTTCCACAACAAGCACCGATGCGCCCTTTTTCACAACATCCGGAATGTATTTATGACCATCGACAACCGTTCCTGCAATGGCAACAAACAACATTCCCTCTTTCATTTTTCTGGAATCATATGCGATGTCTGCCACTTCCGTATCAAGGCTTCCCTGTACCAGTTCGTACTCGATGTGCTCCACTAATTTACTTAACTTCATTTCGCCGACCTCCCTTTACTCGATTAATTGATAATGTTTCAATGCCTTCTCAATCCCATCTTCCATCACAGCCGCTGTTACATAATCGACCGACGGAAAAATATCCGGATTGCCGCTTCCCATTGCAATGCTGATGCCGGTAAAATCAAGCATCGGCAAATCATTTGTACTATCACCAATTCCTACCGTATGCGCTCTGTCAATTTCTAAGCGCTTACAAAGGAAATCAATTCCGGTCGCCTTTGAATAACCTTTTGGCACGACCTCATAAAAAGTCGGGTCACGTAAAATAAAATCAAACGTGTTTTCCCATTGTTCCTTAAATGATTTCATGTCACTGCTCTCATCAAACCAGAGTGCCATCTTATCAAAATTCAAATCGGCATCCTCCCAGAACAACTGGCATTTTGCCGAAAATGTTCCATTTTCCTCAAAGATGGATTTTACAACCGGCATCCAGTAATCTCTGCGGAAATATGCCGTCTCCTGACCTTCCAAAACACCATCGATATGATAGCGCGTCAGAGAATCGGCAACTTCTCTCTGCAATTCTTTCGGTAATGTTGCATGAAGCAGTTCTTCTCCATGATAAAATATATTCGTACCACATCCACCTACCACACCATCAAAACCAATTTCCAAAATATCCTTTGGCCAGATGGACTTGCAGCGTCCGGTACAAAGAAACAGTAAATGTCCGTTTTTCTTTGCCTGATGCAGGGCACGCACCGTACTCTCCGGCACGATTCCCTCTTTTTCATCTAACAAAGTTCCATCAATATCGAAAAATAACATGTATTGTTCCATCGTTTATTCTCTCTCGTCTATTTCACGGAAATCCACATGACTTCCTACGTATTTGTACGCCGGTCGAATAATTTTACCCTTGTTTACCAGCTCTTCCAGACGATGTGCACTCCATCCGGAAATACGGGCAATCGCAAAAATCGGAGTAAATAATTCTCTCGGAATACCAAGCATAGTATATACAAAACCACTGTAAAAATCAACATTTGCACAAACCGGTTTATAACGCAAATGTGCTTTCATAATCAAATCTTTGGACACTTCTTCCACTGTTTCATACAGATGAAATTCATCCATTTTACCTTTTGCCTCCGCCAGTTTTTTTGCATAGCGTTTCAAAATCACGGCACGAGGGTCAGACAATGTATAAACCGCATGTCCCATTCCATAAATCAGACCGGATTCATCAAAAGCCTCGCGATTCAGAATTTTATTCAAATATTCTTTAATCTGCTCTTCATTATTCCAGTCCTTGCAGTGTTCTTTAATATCATCAAACATCTGCAACACTTTTAAGTTGGCGCCACCATGACGCGGTCCCTTCAGCGAAGCAATGGATGCTGAAATCGCAGAATATGTATCTGTGCCGGAAGACGTTACTACATGATTGGTAAACGTCGAGTTATTACCGCCACCATGTTCCGCATGAATGACAAGTGCAATATCTAAAACTTTCGCCTCTAACTCCGTAAATTTACCGTCCTGTCTTACCATCTGCAAAATATTTTCTGCAATTGACAAATCTTTATCCGGTGTACGGATGTATAAATTATCATCAAATCCAAAATGACGGTATGACAAATACGCATACACCGCAATCAACGGAATTTTGCCGATTAACTGCAAAGACTGGCGCAGTACATTTGCCACGGAAATGTCGTCCGGATTCTCATCATACGAATACAGTGTCAGCACACTTTTCTGCAGTGCATTCATAATGTTTGCACTTGGTGCTTTCATAATCACATCACGAACAAACTGACCGGAAAGCTCCTGAAGACTGGTTAATACCTCTTCAAAATCCTTTAACTGAGTATGTGTCGGCAGTTCGCCAAACATCAGCAAATAGGTTGTCTCCTCGAAAGCGAATCGGCGGTTTTCAAAACTTTTTACAAGGTCCATTACATTATATCCCTGATAATAAAGTTCTCCGTCACAAGGAATCTTTTTGCCGTTTTTCAAGCGGTATCCACAGACATCTGAAATCTCTGTCAAGCCGGTAAGTACTCCTTTACCATTCGAATCGCGAAGTCCCCTCTTCACATCATATTCGTTATACAAATCCTGATTAATGGCACCGGACACCATACAGTAATCCACCAGATTTTCAAATTTACTATTTAACTTTTCTCCCAGTTCCATCATTGAGTGATTATCCAAACCAAATCCTCCTTCTTTTGGACTCTTGTCATAGTCGAAAAAAGAGGATAGGACACTTCATTTTCGGACCTATCCTCTTTGACTATGACATTATACTACATGTTAATCAAAAATGCAAATCATGTTAATGATTTTTCATCACCCGCATTGAGTTCAAAATTGCTAAAACGGATACACCGACATCGGCAAATACAGCTTCCCACATATTCGCCACACCAATTGCACCAAGCAAAAGTACAACTGCTTTTACGGCAAGGGCAAATACAATGTTCTGCTTTACAATGCGAAGTGTTTTTCTGGAAATCAGTACGGTTGACGCAATCTTTCGAATATCGTCATCCATCAAAACGACGTCTGCCGCCTCAATTGCTGCATCGGAACCAAGACTTCCCATCGCAATACCAATATCCGCACGGGTCAAAACCGGTGCATCATTGATACCGTCGCCGACAAAGGCAAGACGCTCTCCATCTTTTTGCGCAGAAAGAAGTTTTTCCACCTCATCCACTTTATCACCGGGGAGAAGTTCAGCATGTACTTCATCCAGTTTCAACTCATCTGCCACATGTTTCGCAGTTTTTTCTCTATCACCGGTCAGCATAACACATTTCTTCACGCCAACATTTTTCATCTTGTGAATCGCCTCTGCTGCGCCCTGTTTCACGGTGTCGGAAATCACAAGTGCCCCTAAAAAGGTCTGCTCCTGACCAACATAGACAACCGTTCCGGCGCTTTCACACGGCTCATAAGCAATCGACTGTTTTTTCATCAGCTTTTCATTGCCGACATAAGTCATCACACCATCTACGAGAATCTGAACTCCGTGGCCCGCAATTTCAACCGCATCTGACACACGGCTTCTCTCAATTTCTTTTCCATATGCCTCAATAATCGAACCGGCAATCGGATGGTTTGAATAGCTCTCGCCAAGTGCTGCCACTTCCAATAATTTATCTTCGGAAACACCGGCAGGTTTCATCTCGGTTACTTTAAATTCGCCTTTTGTCAACGTTCCGGTCTTATCAAATACAATGGTAGTCATCTCTGCAACCGCCTCTAAGAAGTTACTGCCTTTTACCAAAACACCAATCTTAGATGCAGCACCGATACCGCCAAAGAATCCAAGAGGCACCGAAATCACCAGTGCACACGGGCAGGAAATAACAAGGAAAATGCACGCTCTCTGAATCCACTCAGCGAATCCTCCGCCTAAAATAAGCGGCGGAATCACAGCAAGCAAAACTGCTCCAATCGTAACGACCGGTGTATAGTATTTGGCAAATCGGGTGATGAAATTCTCCACCTTTGCCTTTTTACTGCTTGCATTCTCAACCAGTTCCAAAATTTTAGCAACCGTCGAATCATCAAATTCCTTTGTGGTACGGATTTTCAGCGTTCCGCTGCCATTGACGCAGCCACTGATAATCTCGTCGCCCTCTGACGCTCTTCTCGGTACTGACTCACCCGTAAGTGCCGCCGTATCAATTAACGATTCGCCCTCTATAACAACACCATCGAGAGGAATTCTCTCTCCCGGCTTTACAACAATAATCGTACCGACTTCTACATCATCCGGGTCTACGGTCACTAATTTCCCATCTTCCTCTACATTCGCATATTCCGGACAGATATCCATCATTTCCGTAATGGATTGTCTGGATTTTCCAACCGCATAACCCTGGAACAATTCACCGACCTGGTAAAACAGCATTACAGCAACAGCCTCTAAATACTCACCAACGCCAAATGCACCAAAGGTGGCAATCATCATCAGAAAGTTTTCATCAAAAATCTGTCCATGGGAAATATTTCTCACAGCCTTAAAAATAATGTCATATCCGACAATCAGGTACGGAACGGCAAATATCAAAAGCTGTGCCCACCATGGCAGTGGCTCTAATACTCCCATATGCTCACAAACAAACAGGATAACAAACAGGACAAGGGAAATGATAATCCGAAGTCTCATTTTTTTCTGTTTTTTTGTCATACAATCATCTCCTACAAAAGAATCTGGCAATCCGGCTCAACTTTTGCACAAACACGGACAACCTCATCCATAATTTCATCAAAACGTGCATCATCGGCATCTACTGTCATCTTCTGTGTCATAAAGCTGACTACCGCATCGTTTACACCATCAATTTTTTTAATTGATTCTTCCATTTTTGCTGCGCAGTTTGCACAATCCAAGTCCTGTAATTTAAATTTCTTTTTCATGATTCATTTCCTCCAATTCAATTATGTTATTCCGCAATATGGTCGATTCCCTGCTCGATAATCGTTCGCACATGGTCATCGGCCAGTGAATAAAACACCGATTTCCCCTCGCGGCGGCCTTTTACTAACTTATTCTGTTTTAGAATCTTTAGCTGATGCGAAATTGCTGACTGCGTCATATTCAAGGTTTCCGCTAAATCACAAACACAGACATCCTTCTCAAATAAAACAAACAAAATCCGGATTCTGGTCGAATCGCCAAACACCTTAAACAATTCCGCCAAGTCATACAATTCATCTTCACTTGGCATTTTATCACTCTCCGTTTCTGTAAATTTACATATGAACAATTATTCATATGTTCATTATATGCAGGATAACATAAAAAGTCAACCCCTATTATCATTTAATTTTTATTTTTATATTCGCTGTCTTTTTACTGCCGTCACCCGCTGCTGCCTTTACATAAACCGTCTTTTTCTTTCCGGCCTTCTTTGCCTTAAAGACACCTTTTTTTGACAGGGTAGCATATTTTTTATATTTACTCTTTGTAAATTTATAGGTAATCTTTGCATCCCCTGCGCGTTTTTTCGTCACTTTCAGCCACTTACTTAACTTTACTTTTTTACCGGCTTTCACCTTTTTCAACGAATATTTAAACTTTAGTTTTTTCACAACCACTGTCCGGGCACTGCTATTATCAGGTGTTACAGGATTATCCGTAACTACCGGGGTTGTCGGATTATTGGCTGCCGGTGTTGATTGTGCCTTTTGCGTCGGCGTAGTCACAGGTGTTGCCGTTGGTGTTGCCGTTAGCACTGGCGTTGGTGTTGCCGTTGGCACCGGTGTTGGTGTTGCCGTTGGCACCGGCGTTGGTGTTGCCGTTGGCACCGGCGTTGGTGTTACCGTTGGCACCGGCGTCGGTGTTGCTTTCGTAGAATCCCAAGTATCAGAAAACATCTTAATGCAGAGATTTGCATTGTTTTTTCTGCCGCCAGACCATACAAGTTTGGAAAAATCTTCCCACTCACCATCCGAATACTGAACATAACTTTCGCCCTCATTTGCGCTAACTGCTTCTGTAAGTGCAGAATTGTTATAAGTACATTCATAAGTCTGATAAGAAGTATCCCCACTCTCTTCCAATTTTACAACAACTGCATAACGCTTTCCTTTTGTCATAAATACTTCATCTTTATCTTCTTTTACAAAATCAATGGTATGATATCCGCGCTCTGCAATCGTACCGGACAATGAAGACACTAATTTACCGGACATCGGATTATCCGAATCCGGACTCTCATAAATTGATACTTCATAATTTACATTTGCTTCCTGTGTATAGAAAGAAACTGCCTGCATTTTTTCATCGGCTTTTGCCTCAAATACATTGGCACCACGCAGAAAACTTCTCGAATAAGCAAATGGAATTCCACCATCATATTGATAGTTATTGTCGTAATTATCCGCTTTTTCCACATCAAAGAATGCCACCTCTGCCTCTTCATTCTTCTCCGCCTGCAGCATAGCATCCTCATAAGAAATCCAGAAATATCCGCCCATACTGTTGCAGTCGCCCCAGCTGTTACGAATTAGCCATGCACCGTCTGAAGAAGGACGACATTTGGAATTAAAATTACTTGCCGAATAATTATCATCCCATCCTACAATCAATACACTGTGATTGGTCGTCTTGCTTGTATCATCGCAATAATACGCCGTAAAATTGCTTTTCCCAGTATTTCCATACATCTGCTCGTCACTCGATGTTTCCGGCGCATACATAGAGCACTCCGCTGCCCCATACTCCATCAATTTCTGTTTGATTTGGTTGCGGTTCGCTTTCGTCATATAAATGTATTCTACGTTCTGCAAATGATAGGAATCCTTATCATACATCACCTCATCCGGTAAGTCAGCCGTTACGTTACGATTAATTTTGTTCTGTAAATCTTCAAAAGAAGCAACTGATTCATCTACAACTCCCTGCCATCTAGCTAATGTAGCAGTTGCTAAAACGGAATTTCCGCCCCAGCCATACAAATCATTATTCTTCTCTCTTGGCCTGCAAATATCCCCTACCGTCAAACCAAGCGGATCGTCGGCTTTGTTGTATGTCGAATATGCCAGATGATACTCTGATAAATCCGGAGATACTTCAGAGTCATCCTGTATAATATCTGCTTCAGACGCTCCCATCACAGACATTGTCCAGCACATGCCCGTTTCTCCTTGATCTTTGATATCCGTCAACAGCCCTTCCTCTCTGGCATTAAACGATGACGGAATCGTTGTCTTTGCTGCCTTTTTCTTTCTGCCGGATGACAAATCATCCGAATTTAATAGTTTCCGATGAATTGGAAGATAGCCATACTTTGAAGTCTCACCGACCGAATCCTCGATGGATACTGCGGTCTGCGTTTTCTTACTTTCCTGTGCCAAATCCACCGGTGCACTCATCCCTATTACCAGCGAAAAGCTAAGCACTGCTGCCAATAAATTTCTTCTTTTCATGATATACCTCCATTCGTAAATGATTCATTCATAAATTTTCTTATGTAGTAATCTTACCATATTCATACACACTTGCAAAGAAAAAAGATTTCCTGTCATAATAAGCATTTTCTCTCCATAAACTATAGCAAAACGATAGCGGGGTAATCTATGAACATCGAACAAGAACGGGAAAAACTGATTCTTTTTACAAAAATCGGTGCCATCGTCCTGACATCCTTTGCTTTGCTCGCAACAAGTTTTTTTGTTTATCCGGAAAACCGTGCCGTTTTCAATGAATCTCTGCTTCATGAAAAAGAACTTCCCATCTACTGCGTAGAAAAGGAAAAACCGCAGATTTCAATCAGCTTTGATGCGGCTTGGGGAAACGACGACACCGCATCACTTCTTGCCACGCTGAAAAAACACAAAGTGAAGGCAACCTTTTTTATGACAGGCGGCTGGATTGAAAAATATCCGGACGATGTAAAAGCAATTGCCGCCGGCGGGCATGACCTTGGAAACCACAGTGAAAACCACAAACAGATGTCACAGCTATCGGCCGCACAATGCAAAGAAGAAATTATGAAACCTCATGAAAAAGTAAAAAAACTAACCGGTAAAGATATGATTTTGTTCCGCCCTCCTTACGGGGACTATAACGACACTCTTATCCGTGTGTGCCGGGAAAATAAATATTATCCGATTCAGTGGGATGTGGATTCCCTCGACTGGAAAGATTACGATGCCGCCACCATCATACGCCGCGTCACAGAGCACAAACATCTTGGCAACGGTTCGATTATTCTCTGCCACAATGGCGGAAAACACACCGCCGAAGCGCTGGATGAACTTTTAACAATTTTGAAGAAAAAAGGATTTCAACTCGTACCAATTTCTGCTTTGATTATGAAAGATAATTACACGATAAACACAGAAGGACGGCAGGTTAAAAACTAACCCTGCCGATACCAAAAAATGACCACTGCAATATCTGCACTTTTACAGTATCACAGTGGTCTGTTTTTTTATATGTTACATCAAAGAATCCAATGTCTCGCGAATTGCCTGAATAAACTCAAGGCTGTTCAAAATTACCGGATTTTCACATGTGGAAATGAGAGAAAGACTCTTTGTCATTTTTCCATCTTCCACAGTCTTAATGCAGGCTCTCTCCAGTTTGTCCGCAAAATCCATCAATTCCGGAATCTCATCCAACTCGCCGCGCTTTCTGAGTGCGCCTGTCCACGCAAAAATAGTTGCGATGGAATTTGTCGAAGTCTCTTCGCCTTTCAAATGTTTATAATAGTGACGCTGTACCGTTCCGTGTGCAGCCTCATATTCATAAACACCGCTTGGTGATACCAAAACGGATGTCATCATGGACAAATCACCATATGCCGTAGCTACCATATCAGACATTACATCTCCGTCGTAGTTTTTACAAGCCCAAATAAAGCCGCCTTCCGAACGAATTACGCGGGCAACTGCATCATCAATAAGCGTATAGAAATACTCAATGCCAAGTTTCTCGAATTTTTCTTTATACTCCGTATCATAAATTTCCTGGAAAATGTCCTTAAATGTATGGTCGTATTTTTTGGAAATGGTATCTTTAGTAGAGAACCACAAGTCCTGTTTAGTGTCCACTGCATAACTAAAGCATGCGCGTGCAAAACTGGAAATGGATTTTTCTGTATTGTGAATTCCCTGAATGATTCCCGGACCATCAAAGTTGTGAATTACTTCTTTGGTCTGTGTTCCATCCTCAGCGGTAAATACAAGTTCTGCTGTTCCTTTACCCGGAACTTTGATTTCTGTATTTTTATAAACATCACCATACGCATGACGTGCAATCGTAATCGGCTTTGTCCAATTTTTTACATAAGGAATGATTCCCTTAACAAGGATTGGTGCACGAAATACCGTACCATCTAAAATTGCACGAATTGTGCCGTTTGGCGATTTCCACATTTCTTTCAAATCATATTCATCCATGCGGGCAGCATTCGGTGTAATCGTAGCACATTTTACCGCTACACCATATTTCTTTGTTGCCTCTGCGGAATCCACTGTCACCTGGTCATTGGTTTTATTCCGGTACTCCAAACCAAGGTCATAATACTCTGTCTTTAAATCAACATATGGCAGCAACAACTCATCTTTAATCATCTGCCAAAGGATTCTGGTCATTTCATCCCCGTCCATCTCTACAAGTGGGGTTTTCATCTGAATCTTACTCATTTTTCCTCCTAACCAAAACGTTCACATGGACGCTTTCCATAAATTATTGTCGCCTTTTACTATAGCATAGTGGTTACAGATTGTCAAAGAATGGCCCCTCGATTTCTGTCCTGCCATCCTCTACAAGATACGGCATTTCTTCATGCACTTCTACGCCCTCTTGAATCTTCTGTGTGTCCATTTTTATGTATTTAATTCTTCCATTTGCAAGAATTTCCCCGTCTTTATCCATAATATAAGAATCTGTAATAATAAAATGGCTCGTGTTTTTTACAACTACACCCCGTCCAATCAATTCTGTCTCATAGGGAACCGGTTTGCGGTATTTGGTATCCAACGATATCGTCACACCAAAAGTCTCCTCTGACAATTCCTTCGCCCACAAAGAACGAAGCCCCATCTCATCAAGCATCGCCGTAATCATGCCGCCATGCACACGTCCGGGATAACTCTGATGCTGTTCTTTGTAGCGAAACACCGTCATCACACTGCCATCTTCCATGTTGTAAAATGGTGCATTCACGCCGTATTCATTATCCAGCCCGCAAATCATACACATTCTGCTGTTTTTTTGTTTGCTAAGTATCTTCATGTTGTGCTCCTTGTACTTTCAATATTGATTAAATTTCTTCTTGCTTGTTCAGGTACTGTTTAACCGCATCTCGGTAACCTCCATTTTCATAACAGAGTTCTGCCATACGATATGTGCTTTCAGCAGTCTCTAAACGATACTTGCTTAATTCAACTGCCCCCTCTTCATATTGCATCTACTGTCACCCCCTCCTGCTTTACATTCCGATAAAACGGTAACGTTTCCGACCATTTCTTGAAATGTTCCTCATTCTTAACTAACGGTGATATAACAACTCCATATTCTAGTTCGTAATCAAATGCCAGATCACAAACCAAATTAAATCTTTTTTTTATTTCATAATCATCCGCATCCACCAATATCATAATATCAACATCTGAATTTTTCTGATAATCCCCTCTTGCATAAGAACCATACACAACAACTTTTTTCAATTCATCTCCGTAAATCTCTCTAAGCTGCTTTGCAAATTGGTATACAATATTATGAATCATGTCTGGCATAAACTCACCTCCAAAAGACTATTACATAATGTATAAATATTTCTTCTTGCCTTCTGTCTATTAATAGTATAGCACAACGTTTGTAAAACATCTATAAAATTTGTGATGGCTTGCCTTATGCAACGCTATTCGCTCCGCAGAATCCCCCTTGCTATTCGCTCCACCGAATAACCCACGCTATTCGCTCCGCCTCCGGCTCCGCTCATAGAGGCTGTCGCCTCATACCAAAAGAGATGCGCCATGGCATTTGCAAGCGAGCTTGCATGCCATGGCGCATCTCTTTTGGTGCGTGGCTTGTAGCTAACTAAAGTATACAACTTCCTCTTGTGGGGGAGTGGTTTTTTCGACTTTGTCAGCCCAAAGCATTGGCACTAATGCTTGTTGTTTACGGCTAAATTCCGGTTTTACTTTTACTGTTACCATAACCCAGTCGTTGGTTGCAAATTTATCAGCCTGTGGGTAATGGCAAATGAATCCGATTTTTGCGATGTCATCCGCACAGCAAGTCATGGCCGCGCGGGATGGAACAAAGGCATCATTCGGGAAAGTTCTATTTCTGTATACCTGTCCCTTAAATACAATCGTTTTTCCCTCGTATTTTTCCGGATGCTCACTAACATCCAGATACCAAAGTCCAAAATCGTCATCTTCTAATACAATTTCTTTTGCGGTGACATCAAACGGTAATTCCTCTTCAATATTACTCTCAACCGAGCCATCCTCTGATTCAAATAAAACCTGGGCACGGCGGTTGATTGCTTTGACATTTCGACGCATGGATGCCTTGTCCATATCGGATGAACAACGGTTAAAAATAACCAAATCCGACTGCTGAAAATGCGACATAATCAACGATTTCATATTATTGATATAAACGGAAAATGTTTCCGCATTGACTGTTGTAAATGTCTGCACAACAATCCAATTTTCCGGAATGGTTTCATTGATTAACTTAACCAAATCCCACATTCCGTTTACTTCAATAACAATTCGTGCCGGCTTATACTGTTTCACAAGTTCCTTACACTTATCTTCCGTCAAATCTTCTTCGTCTTCAATCAAAACCGTGTCCACTTTATTATGACGAAGTAACATTTCATCGACTTCTTTTTCTCCCTCTTCCGTCATCAGATACAAGGTCCGCAAGCCGTCTTCAAAATTTCCTTCTTCCAGTATTTCCTGAAAACATGTTGATTTACCGCTTTCCAAAAAACCGGTAAACAAATAGACCGGAATATCCCGATTTCCAAACATAGTTTCCTCCATTCCTTATCCTAATAACAATTGCTTAATTTCACTTTCTTTCAACTCTGCTCCAATAACGCAGATTCGTCCGGTATAGTCTGCACTGCCCCGGCGTACTTCGTACTCACCAGGTACCAAATCAAAGTGGAACCATTCACCTTCCGTCGCCGGTACAATTCCCTTCGCGCGAAGAATGTTTCCATAACCATTATCCTCAGCAGACAATTTTTTCAAAATACCGGTCAATTCTTCCTCACTGTATTTGTGAGCACTCTCGATACCCATGCTTGTAAATACATCGTCCGCATGATGGTGATGATGTCCATGCTCGTGGTCATGTCCACAACAGCACTCGCCATCCTCGTGGTGATGATGTTCATGGTGATGGTGGTGTTCATGTTCATGGTCGTGATGGTCGCACTCACCGTGCTCATGGTGATGGTGGTGGTCATGGTCGTGGTCATGATGATGTCCACACTCCGGACATACATCCTCTTCTTCCATCAATTCTATTTCCAGCGAATTACTCTCCTCAATCGCACCAAGAATTTGTTTGCCATCAATCTCATCCCATGGTGTCGTAATAATTGTTGCCTTATCATTTTTCTCGCGAATCAAAGCCAACGCAGCATCTAACTTTTCATCCGTAATTTTACCGGTCCGGCTTAACACAATTGTCTTTGCACTCTCAACCTGGTTGTTGTAAAATTCACCAAAGTTTTTCATGTACATTTTACACTTCGTTGCGTCTGCCACCGTAACATACCCATTCATCTGCACATCGTCATGGCTCTCCATTACACCGGAGACAGCCTTAATAACATCCGACAATTTACCAACACCGGATGGCTCAATAATAATGCGGTCCGGATGATATTTCTCAAGTACCTCTTCCAATGCGGCACCAAAATCACCAACCAATGAACAGCAAATACATCCTGAATTCATTTCCGTTACATTAATGCCGGCATCTTTCATAAAACCGCCATCAATACCAATCTCACCAAATTCATTTTCAATCAGGACAAGTTTTTCTCCCTGAAATGCTTCCTTTATCAGTTTTTTTATCAATGTTGTCTTACCGGCACCAAGAAAACCGGAAAAAATATCAATTTTTGTCATGGTAATAATAACCTCCTTATTCTTATGTTTCTCTGCTACTAGTATTATACTCGTTTTTCAAAAAGTTACAAGAGGTCACTCTTCCCCTACTCCCGGGCATAACAATTTCTGCTGTTTCGTCAGCCATTCATCCGCCTCTAAAAGCCCCTCGTCCGAAAAATCAAACGTCATCGTCACCGGCTTCTCCTTTGTCTTTTCCAGTATAAACGGTCCTTTCCACGCAGTCGCAAGAAGTTTCTTTTCCTCTTCATCGCCGTCTTTCGAAATCCTGAAATTCATCCCCCGGTAACTGCCTTTAAAAACACTTTTTTTATAATAATCAATGGAATATAATGTAATTCCTTCCATACAAATCCCCCTCTGTAAAATTTCTTTTTCTTATTATATCACAAAAAACTCTTGAAAAATACCAAAAAACATGGTTTACTATAATCGTGTGTCTGTAAATCTTTGACACAAAAAAATTATATGGAGAGATGTTTCATGAAAAAAGTAGTTAAGTTTGGTGGAAGTTCCCTTGCCAGTGCAGAACAGTTTATGAAAGTTGGCGCTATTATTCGTGCAGACGAATCCCGCCGTTATGTAGTCCCTTCCGCACCGGGAAAACGTTTTTCCGATGACACGAAGGTAACGGATATGCTGTACCACTGCTATGAACTGGCAGAACAGAGCAAGGCATTCAACAAACAGTTAAATCAAATCAAAGACCGCTACAACGAAATCATTTATGGTTTGAAACTCGATCTTTCTTTAGATGAAGATTTTGAAATCATTAAAAAACAGTTTGTAGCAAAAGCAGGTTCTATGTACGCTGCTTCCCGTGGCGAATATTTAAACGGAAAAATTATGGCAAAATACCTCGGCTATGAATTTGTCGATGCTGCCAATGTAATCCGATTTAACAAAGACGGGTCTTTTGATTCTGAAACCACCAACGAGCTTCTTGCCACTTATTTAGATAAAATTGAACGCGCTGTCATTCCGGGATTTTACGGTGCCATGAAAAATGGTACAGTCGTTACGTTCTCCCGCGGCGGTTCCGATATCACCGGTTCTTTGGTTGCCAAAGCAATCAATGCCAACTTATACGAGAACTGGACAGACGTTTCCGGCTGCTTAGTTACCGATCCACGTATCGTAAAAAATCCGGAAGTCATTCATACCATTACTTATATGGAATTACGAGAGCTCGCTTACATGGGTGCTTCCGTACTCCACGAAGATGCAATCTTCCCGGTACGAAAAGCCGGTATTCCAATTAACATCCGAAACACAAACCGTCCGGAAGACGATGGAACAATGATTGTAGAAAGCACCTGCCGGATTCCTGCTTATACCATCACCGGTATTGCCGGAAAAAAAGGCTTTGTAGCCGTTAATATTGAAAAAGATATGATGAACTCCGAAATCGGTTTTGGACGCAAAGTCCTCAGCGCTTTTGAAGACAATGGTATCTCTTTTGAGCATATGCCATCCGGTATTGATACCATGACTATTTTTGTTCATCAGGACGAATTTCAGGAAAAAGAGCAGGAAGTCATTGCCGACATCAACCGTTTAGCAAAACCGGATACCATTCATCTGGAATCTGATTTAGCTTTGATTGCTGTCGTAGGACGCGGCATGAAGAGTACACGTGGTACTGCCGGCCGTTTGTTCTCCGCCCTTGCTCACGCACATATCAATGTAAAAATGATTGATCAGGGCTCGAGTGAGTTAAATATTATCATCGGTGTAAATAATGAAGATTTCGAAGATGCAATTCGTGCTATCTATGATATTTTCGTAGTTGCAAGATTATAAGCGTAAACGAAAAGAGGCTGCCTTTTTGGCAGCCCCTTTTATATTCCTGTCATTTTTAAATTTCTACATCAGCACTATAATCCACATTGTCATAATGGAAACCAAACATGTGATAAAAATCTTCCCAGTAACCTTCAATGTCACCAAGCTCGCCAATGTTTTCTGTCGTAACCAAGCCCCAAAGCTTTGTTATTTCATTCTGGACTTTATCTTCCATTTCCCAGTCATCAAGACGAATATAACCTTCTGCATCTGTTTCCTTAGCCGGCAGCTTGTTGATAAACAAACGGTTCATCTGCTCAATGCATCCCTCATGCAGTCCCTCTTTCTTCATAATCTTATAAAGCAGAGAAATGTAAAGTGGGACAATTGGAATTGCTGCGCTGCTCTGTGTAACCAACGCCTTATTTACCGAGATGTAAGCCTTCAATCCTTTCGCCTCAAACTCTTTTGTGAGTTTTTTCGATGTATCAAAAAGATGTTTCTTTGCCTGACCGATACTGCCTTCTTTGTAAATCGCATGAGTCAACTCCGGTCCGATATAAGAATATGCTAATGTAACAGCATTGTCACTCAAAACATCTGCATCCACAAGTGCCTGAATCCATGCTTCCCAGTCTTCACCGCCCATAACTTTGACGGTATTTTCAATCTCTTCTTCGTTGGCAACCGGTACCGTTACATCTTTAATTTCATTATTTCGCAAATCAATGGTTTTGTTTGTCAGTTCTTTTCCCACAGTTTTCAGTACAGATGATACTGTCGTTCCATCCGGCATCGTTCTTCTCGGAGCTGCCATACTGTAAACAACCATATCAACTTTTCCAAAATCTTTGCGAATCGTCTCTATTACCTGATTTTTCATTTCTTCCGAAAAACCGTCACCATTAAATGACTTTGCATAATAACCGTCTTCTTTGGCGAACTCTTCAAATGCCTTTGTGTTATACCAGCCGGCAGTTGCCGTTCTTCTTCCATTGGACTCTCTCTCAAATGCCACGCCAATCGTATCTGCCCCGTAACCATATGTTACTGCAATACGGCTTGCCAAACCATAACCGGTCGAAGAGCCAATCACCAATACCTTCTTCGGTCCTTCCACCATGCCTTTTTCTTTACAATAAGCAATCTGTCTTCTTACACTCTCTTTGCAGCCGGCAGGATGTGCTGTCGTGCAGATAAATCCTTTTACTTTTGGTTCTACTATCATCTTATCCTCCAAATTCTTTTGCATCAATCAAAACCACTAAACAACCCGCATCCCCATTCATAAGGGAACACTTTACGCTATAGTATAACATAAAACAAAATCATAAAAAAGTGCAAAATACTTCCCGCCACCACGAACAAGTGGAAAATGGAATGCACATATTTTTTCTTTTTACCAATTCCATACAAAATTGCACCAATCGTGTAAGCAACACCGCCGGTAAACAAAAACACGGTTCCGCCGGTACCAAGACACTGTACCGTCGGTTTAATAAAGAAAATAATACACCATCCCATCGCAAGATAACAAATCATCGACAAAATCTGATATTTTTTCAAATCAATTGCCGTCAGAGTTGCCGCGATGAAACAGCACGCCCACACAATACCGAAAATCACAAATGCCTGTACCGGGTACTGTGGTCTCAGTGCTGTCAAAGTGACCGGCGTATAAGTTCCTGCGATTAGAAAATAAATTGTACAGTGATCAATAACCTGAAACACCTTTTTAGGCATTTCCGGTTTCAAACCATGATAAATGCTTGACATCGCATAAAGCACAACCATCGTGGAGCCATAAATAGCTGCTCCCACAACACCCCATGCATCTGTGTGTATTACTGCAAAAACCACACAGAGTACCAGTGCCGCAATTGCCAGCGCACCACCGGCAATATGGGAAACCATATTAAAAATTTCTTCTCCTTTTGTATAAGATGGAAGAACACGGTCTTCCAAATGTGTTCTAACTTTTTTCATGCTAAAACCTCCGATGAATTACATTTTTCTCCGAAGCACCATCGTTATGAGTATTCCTGATAAAGAACCAAGAAATACAATAGCAATCGGCAGAAGCGGAGCCGTATCGCCGGTATCCGGTGATGGATTTGTCGCAAGTGTTCCAATCACACTTGTATTCTTCGTGGAATTTGTCTGTCTCGTTGTAAGTGCTGCCGCCGTACGGTAGGCAAGCGCATACGTAGAGAAACGATCTGTCTTAAACGTAACCGTATTTGTTGCTGAATCCAAATCTTCCAATACGGATACTTTTCCTTTATGGACACGAAGCACAACAAATTCACGCGACGCATTCCGCAAATCCGAAGGAACCGTTACCGTTACAGAAATCGGTTTTGCCAAATTTGTTACCTTTTTCTCTGAACTGCTTCCTACTTTCTTCCACAGTGTAATATCCAAATATTCACCGACTGAATAACCCGACAGATTTGCAATCACAAGTTCCTTATCGTTTTGAGGAACACTGCCGTCAATATTCTTGATTCGCAATTCAATGTTTGCATTACTGCCATCTTCTACCGCCTGCTGTTCTCCATTTGACAGTACAGATGTTTTCAAATCCTTTGTACCTGTTACAAGTGCTGTATTCGGTGCTCCGTCAACCACCTTGACATGCTTTTTCACAATACCGGCAATTGCCTGGGACGGTGAAGCGGTCGGTGTAACTGCATTTCCATCCGTATTATTATCACCTGAATTGCCTGCATTATCCGCATCGGTGTCATCTGATGCCGGGAGCGATGCCGGCTGATTTAATACCACTGTGCAATCTGACATATTACCGGCACAATCGGTTGCAGTAATTACATATACCATCGTTTCCTGTTCTGCTGTCAAAGTAAATGTAACCGTATTATTTTCCATACTCTGCGGTTTACCGTTCACGGTAACATTCGACAGATTCTCATCCGTTACCGTTACCTCACGGCTGTTTGCCTCATATGTGGCATCTTTTTCAACACCTTTAATTTCCGGCATTTTCGTATCTTTCTTATAATTGAATACACTCGGATAATAAATTTCACCCGTAGTCTCATTCATGATATAGAATTTTTCTTCACCGCAGTCTGTATCTTTTGTAAGAGCAATCTCCTCCAGTGCTTTTCCTTCTTCTTCTCTCAAAAGTTCGTAACCATCTTTTGGTACAATCCTTAAATCCGAAGTATACCAGCCGGTATCCGAAACACTGCCTTCAACTCGGTACTGACCGTCTTTTCCGGCACTCGCATAGCGGCGGTCAACCAAAAGCAGACCGGACACATACTCAAAGGTATAATTATCTGCCTTGCCGCCTTTTGGTGTAAGCTCTTTTGTCTCTTTCGCTGTCTGTGTAAAATCAACCGTTGGAGCCACATAGCCGGCTGCCGTCTCCGGTGTTTCCACAACACCGTTCTGCGTTACAAATCCGGTTACTTTTACAGAGCCCTTAGCTAACGTTTCATGATAATACAAATCATCGCCCGAATATGTTGCCTTCAAAACCGCTTTGTCAACAGAAAAACCACATGTCGTCTTTGCTTCTTTGCCACCGTTATAAACCAGTGTCACATCCGTTGCATATTTACCATGTGAAAGTCCTTCTTTGGCAGCAATCCAGAATTCATTTCCTGTGTTTTTCACTTCAAAATGTTTGTCATCACCAAGAATGACTTTCTGTATCGTAGCGTCTGCATTTGCCTTATCCGTATTTTTAAAGGTTATTTTGGTCTGTGGCGTTGATGTGTAACCATAAACCGCATCCGCAATTTTAAGCGTATCTGCCGTAATATCATAAATCGGTTTCGTAATCGTAAACTCACGCTCCGCATTATTACCGGCCGAATCTCTCGCTACCACGGTATAAGTCTTAGAGCCTTTCTGTGGGCAGGCAATCTCCTTCTCCGCCGTCTTCATCCCTTCCGACTCTTCAACAATCGAAAGGGCACTTCCGGATGCCGTAACATCGGTTCCCTCATAGAGTGTTGTCTCATTTAAATTACCGTCTGAAACTTTTAAGGACAAAACTTCCGTGATATATTCTTTTTCATCCACGATACCCTGTTCTTTTCCATTTTCAACCTTATTGATTTCCGGCTGCTTGTTATCAAACACCAAACCATTGGAAGATATATAAGTTGACAAACCGGCATGATTTGTTATTTTTGCATAAATAACCGCACTCTCATATTCCTCCGGTGAAATCGAAAATCCATCCTCATACGTTACCCAGTTTAATTTGGTATCTAAACTCTCTGCTGTTCCTTCCACGGCTTTTTCCGATATACAATACTGAATTGGTTCCAGTCCGCTCTCTTCATCCGTTGCGCGGATGGATACCGCTTTGGTCTGATTAAAAAACAGTCCAAAACTTACGGAATTACAAAACTCAGCCCACAGATTGGAGGATACGGTAATACCTTCTCCATTTCTAAAATACGGAGCCGTATTATCTATTTTTATCGTCTCTTTCATCTGCGCAGAAATTTCACCCGTCTGTGTATTCATAACATAAAAACTTTTCTCTACACCGTTTGTCGGCCCAGCCACGGAAATCGACTGTGTCTGGGAAGCGAAAGAATCTGCTGCCTCCGAATCACTAATTTGATAATTCGCCGCCGGGCGGATGGCTACATAATCTGATACATACCAATCGTAGCCTTTTACCTTTTTACCCTCAATCACATAGCCGTCACGAAGTACATGATGTTTCACTTCCAGTTCACCGGCTGCATATGAAAATTCATAGTCGTGTGAAGAACCGCCATCCGGAATCAGCTGCATCGTTTCCATTGCACGTTTATCCGATGTAAATTCCTGACTATTCTGATTTTCATCCATATAATATAATTTCGGTGCCACAAAATCTGCATCTTTTACAAATACATCCTTTGTGTCTCCATTTTTAAAATCCGTCGCTGTGTACTCAATTGTTCCTTTCAAATCCGGCAGCGTATGATAACCGACATCTTTCTGACCGGTGTAACGCACTAACATGTTAGCTTTTTTAATCGTTACGCTGCATTTGCAGGTCACCTCGGATTCAGCATCTCCATTATAAGCAATCCGAACCGCTTCGGTATAAGTTCCTGCATGAAGTCCCTGTTTTGGACGTATTTTTGTACCCTCTGCAACTTCAAAATACTCTGCTTCTCCATTTGCACCTTCCAATGTAATGGAATCTGCTGCCACCGGCTGATTGTTTGCTTTATTTATCAAACTTACCGCCTGTGCCTCCACCTCTTCATAACCATAAGTCAGCGCCAAGCTGCCACTGCCAAAATCGAGGTTTTTCGCATCGACATCAAGTACCGGATTTTTCAGTGTCAATGTCGTAACTTTCTGATTACCGGACTTATCCTCTGCTGTAATCTCATAGACAATATCATCATTCGTTTCCGTGGTTCTCTCAATGACAAACGATACACTTCCCTTTGTGATATCATCTTCTGTTTTTGTGAGAACCGTATTGGAACCGTTTTTCACAGTAACCTTTGAAAGATAGTCATCCGTAACTGTAATTTTTTTGCGATCTGCAATATAACTTTTCGTATCCCCTAATTTTTTACTTCCACACAAAATTTCCGGCAGGGTCTTATCCACAGTAATCTGATTTGATGCGGAATAAGTTGTATTTCCCGCCTTATCGATTACACGGGCATAGAAAATACGTTTTCCCTCCTGGCTGAACGTAACCGTGTCCCCTTCTGCAAGAGTAACCCAGGAAGCTGACTTTAACTGGCTTGCCGTCATCGCCTTTGTTGCCAGCACATAAGCACGGCTGTCCACTTTACTCGTCTCATCCTCTGCACTCAGAGAAAATACAACTTCATGATTAAAGCAATCCTCGCCAAGTTCATGATCGGCATCCGAATACTGTTTTCCTTCATAAGTTATCGTTGCTGTCGGTTTGGTCTTATCAATATTAATCTGTCCATCCCGCTTTTCTGCCACCGTTATTGCACCGGTGATTCCTTTATTATTTTTATTTTTTAAATAAACGTTAAGCGGTCCCTGATTCGTACCATCGGATGAACAAATGATGGAATCTTTAAAATCGCTCTCATCCCTTGAAATCAAATAGCCGCTCATCGGTACAATCTTTACATCTGAAGTATACCACTGTTTTCCATCGACAAGTTTTCCTTTTGTACCACTGACTTTGTACGGTTTCGTTGGTGTCGGATAACGCTTAATGGTAATTTTTTTATTCAAATCAATTGTTTTTGCCTTATAGTTACTACCCTTGCTGACATGCAGATAAATCGCATAAGGATCATCACTGTCTGCTTTCGGACGGTTTTCTGTCGTGCCATCTTTCACAACAATGTAAGCACTTCCCATTCCCTCTTTCGAAGACACAATAGTTGGATTAATGATTTCTCCGGTATAATAGTATTCCTCTTTAATCGTACTGATATCAAAATCAGAAAGCTGCGGCTCACCCTTCTGAATTGTCACAACTACATCAGCGCTGCGTACTTCTTCAGAATCTAAATCATACTGGTTATTGTCAACACTTTTCACCATACAGTAGAAATAATAATCACCGGCTCCGGTATCTTTCGGAATGGAATATGTTGTTGTCTTTGCTCCATTTCCAACCAGCGCCTCACCGGTACCGTTTGCCGTTTTGCTTACATACCACTGGCACTCATAACCGGCTCCTGCCGGCGGTGTTACTTCTACTTTTACTTTGATGGTTGAATCCATCGGATATGTATACGGCCCTACCGGCTGCTCTACCACCTGGCAGGTCGGTTTTTCTAACTGAACCGGTGCCGCTTCCCTCTTTTTCTTAATTGCCTTCTTTTCCTCCTTTGGCAGATTATCGGATTCATCCTGTTTGGCTGCTGACTGATATTGCGGTTCCTCAGTTGCCTGTGGCTCATCCGTCGCCTTTTCCTCGTCTTTTTTCTCTTCTTCCGGTTTTGTCGTTTCTTCTGCCGATTCTGTCTCCTCACTGTCCTGCTTTTCTTCCGGTTCTTCAGTCACAACCGGCTCCACCGTCACATCCGGTGTCATCGTCGGCTCAAGTTCCTCCTCTGACACAGTCTCGGTCTGGCTCTCACCCGTCATCTCATCCGCCAGTGATGGCAGGACAAGAACAGCTCCTACAACGGCAGCCAGACAGATGGCACCGGTCACAAGAGACTTCCATTTATTCTCCTTTGTAAATAGATTTCTTATCGCATGATAAATTGTCAAAAAGGCAATGACTACAATCATTACCGGGTAGGTAAGTGGTTTACACTTCTTTCCAATCTTAATTAAAAAATCCAAAATCCTTTTCTTCATAAAAAATCCCTCCATGGGTATAATATCCGCACATTAATGCAGTATTATTATACACCTAATGGAGGGTATTTTGCAAGATAGTAATTCGTTTAGTCCATGATATCGACGTCTTCACCTCGAAGAATTTTATTAATATTTCTTACGGCACACATTTTTCCGCACATCGTACATGTATCTTCTTTTTCCGGTTTGCTTTCTGCACGGTAACGGCGTGCTTTTTCCGGGTCAATGGCAAGTTCAAACTGCTTTTCCCAATCAAGATTGCGACGTGCTTCGCTCATTTCAAAATCCCAGTCTTTTGCACCCGGCAGTCCTTTTGCCACGTCCGCAGCATGGGCTGCAATGCGGGAAGCAATAATTCCTTCTTTAACATCTTCAAGTGTAGGGAGACGCAAGTGCTCTGCCGGTGTTACATAGCAAAGGAATGATGCACCATAAGTCGCAGCAATTGCTCCACCAATCGCACTGGTAATATGATCATAACCCGGTGCAACATCGGTCACCAAAGGTCCTAATACGTAAAATGGCGCTCCCTTACATACCGTCTGCTGAATTTCCATGTTTGCACGAATCTGATTCAGCGGCATATGCCCCGGTCCCTCAACCATAACCTGTACATTGTGATTCCATGCACGCTGTGTCAGTTCACCAAGTGCAACCAATTCGGAAATCTGCGAAATGTCTCCGGCATCTTCAATACTTCCCGGACGGCAGGCATCTCCTAAACTGATTGTCACATCATACTCTTCGCAGATATCCAAAAGTTCATCATATCTCTCATAAAATGGATTTTCATTTCCGGTTAATTCCATCCATGCAAAAATAATGGAACCGCCGCGGGATACAATATTGGTGTGACGCAGATTCTGTTTAAAACGGTCTGCTGTGGCACGGTTAATTCCACAGTGAATGGTCATAAAATCAACACCGTCTTTGGCGTGCATTTTTACGACTTCCATCCACTCATCGGAAGTAATGTCTTTTAATGCTTTGTTATAGTAAACAACGGCATCATAAATCGGCACGGTACCAATAACAGCCGGACATTCACTTGTCAGTTTACGGCGGAATTTCTGTGTATCACCAAATGAACTCAAGTCCATAATTGCCTCAGCACCCATATCGACAGCCGCCTGTACTTTCTTCATTTCCACATCTAAATCAAGACAATCCTTACTCGTTCCAAGATTAACATTGATTTTTGTTTTCAAACGGGAACCGATTCCATAAGCTTTTAAGCATTTGTGATTTTTATTGGCAGGAATCGCAACCTGTCCTTTTGCAACTAACTCGCGGAGTTCTTCCACATCGAAATTTTCATAAGCGCTGACCCGCTCCATCTCCGGTGTGATAATTCCTTTTCTCGCTGCATCCATCTGTGTCGTATAATTACTCATTCTTATCCTCCATTCAAAAAAAGAAGACCACAAATGTGGTCCTCCATAGATTCTTCCTCCGTTGGCATTACCCACATCAGGTTTCGGGTCGAAGGTGTCACCTTCCTCTCAGCCTGTCTGCAAGCTCCCCGGATTTATTGACATACCGCTATTATAGCTCATGTTGCTCCTCTTGTAAACAAGATTCTTCCAAAAGATGAAAGAGAGCAATCTTATAAATCAAAACAATGCGGATGTCACGGTCACAGTACCGGTTTTTCACAAATTCACACGTCTTATACAAAAAAATAAGTCCGGCGGCCACTGCTGTTATGGCAAACACCACCGCAGGAAGCTGTAAAAAAACAAGCGTAAGCACCGTAACTGCAAAACCAGTCACAATATAGATAAAGTTGCGGCTGATTCCAATTGACTGCTGCACGGTGTCCAAAAGTCCTTTTAACGCCAAATCCAGTTCTTCTTCCGACGAATGACTCAATTTCTCATAAATATCGCAAAACACGTCCATACTTTGTTTTCTCTTTAATTTATCGGCATAGCACGCATACCGTTCTTTTCCAAATTCTCTTTGAATCAATTTTCCCAATACACTTTTCACCATTCACTCTCCTTTAGTAAAATCAAAGCTGCCTTTTTATCCTATAGTATTCAACCATATCTTGTTTCGTTATTCCCGCAAAAAAGAATTACCGTAAATTTCCCATGTTAACAAAACGTTTACATTTTCGCAAAACTATCCTAACATCTAACCCCTATACTAACGATTGTAACATGAATTTGCTTACAAGATTCTTTTTTTCATAAATTGTTTTGGTGTTTTTAAACCAAACTTTCTCCTCTTTTTAATGCAGAAAGGAAGATGGTTCCCCGCCATCTTCCTTTTTGTTATGCAAAACCGACAAACACCATCACTTATCAGATTAGAAAGCTTAGCATTTGTCGGTCGTAAGTATTTCCTAACTAAAAGATAAATTTATACATTGTTTCGGATTCAAAGGTTTCGCCTGCCTTAATCACGCATGGCGTAAAGGACTTAACATTGATGGAGTTCGGGAAAAACTGCGTTTCAAAGCAGATACCGGTTCTCTTTGTATAAGTTTGTCCATCTTTTCCTTTCTCATTCTCAATAAAGTTTCCGGAATAAAGCTGCATGCCCGGAAGGTCTGTATACACTTCCATTGTTCTGCCACTTTCCTTTTCTGTCACTTCTGCTACTTTTGCAAAAGTTCCTTCCGGCTTATCCAAAACATAGTTGTGGTCATAACCACCTGCCAAAACAATCGGTGGATAATCGGAATCAATATCGTCACCTACACATCTTGGCTTTCTGAAATCCATTGGTGTGTCGGTCACATCTACAATTGTTCCGTCCGGAATCAAATCGTCACTTGTCGACGTAAAGCCGTTTGCTTTTATCGTCACAATGTGGTCCGTAATTTGTCCGCCCTTGTGTCCTTTTAAGTTAAAGTAACTATGATTTGTCAAATTGCAAAGTGTGTTTTTGTCTGATTTTGTCACATAATGCAATTTTAATTCATTGTCATCTGTCAACGTATAGGTCAGACTCACATCAAGATTTCCCGGATATCCCTGCTCTCCATCCGGACTTACACGGGTAAATGTGACACTGTTGTCACCAACTGCTGCCTGGTACATAACCTGATGATAGCCCGGTGTGCCGCCATGCAGATTATTCTTTCCATCATTTTTCTCAAGCTCATACGTTACACCGTCTAACTCAAATTTGGCATCGCCGATGCGGTTTCCATGACGTCCGATGAACGCGCCGAAAAAGCATCCATTCACTTCATAACCGGCAACGTTATCAAATCCAAGAACAATATCTTCCACATTGCCGTTTTTATCCGGTACCATCAAAGACACTAAGTTTGCACCATAATCAATGACGCTTACCGATACGTTATTCTTGTTTGTGATGGTGTAAAGAGTTACCTCTTCCCCATTCTTGGTTGTTCCAAAACTTTTTTGTGCTACACTCATTCTGCCTGTTCCTCCTTTTCTTCAACCATAATACCTAATTCATCTAACTGCTTTGCATCCACCGGACTTGGTGCATTTGTCATCAGACAAGAAGCATCTTTTACTTTCGGGAATGCAATTACTTCACGAATACTGTCTTCCTTTGCCATCAGCATAACCAGACGATCCAGACCATAGGCCAGTCCTGCATGAGGCGGAACGCCGTATTTGAAGGCATCCAACAAAAATCCGAACTGCTCATACGCATCTTCTTTGGAGAAGTTTAATGCTTCAAACATCTTCTCCTGAATATCGTTCTGGTGGATTCGGATGGAACCTCCACCGATTTCCGTACCATTCAATACAATATCATAAGCCTGTGCACGAACACGTCCCGGATCACTTTCCAGATATGGAATATCCTCTTCCATCGGCATTGTAAACGGATGGTGCATTGCCTGGAAACGGCCCAGTTCCTCATTGAACTCAAGAAGCGGAAACTCCGTTACCCAGAGGAACTTAAATTCATTTTTGTCAAGCAAATCCATCTGTTTCGCAAGCTCCAGACGAAGGTTTCCAAGCACATCCCAGACAACTTTATTTTTATCCGCTGCAAACAACAGCAAATCGCCCGGCTCACCAGCCATTGCTTCTACTAAGTTTTTCAATTCCTCTTCTGTCATAAATTTTGCAAAAGAAGATTTATAGCTGCCATCCTCATTGATACACAGATAAGCAAGTCCTTTGGCACCAAAATCTTTTGCAAAGTCAACTAATTTATCAATCTTCTTACGTGGCATAGCGCCCTGTCCCTTCGCATTAATACCACGCACGGAACCGCCATTTTCAATGGCACCGGTAAATACGCCAAAACCACAGTTTTTAACGACTTCTGTCACATCATTAAGCTCCATGCCAAAGCGGGTATCCGGCTTATCCGACCCAAAACGGTCCATTGCTTCCTGCCAGGTCATACGCGGAATTGGGAGCGGAACATCCACATCAATCAAAGCAAACATTTTCTGTAATAATCTCTCATTGACATCCAGAACATCGTCCACATCAACAAAAGATAATTCCATATCAATCTGTGTGAACTCCGGCTGTCTGTCTGCACGCAAATCCTCATCGCGGAAACATTTTGCAATCTGGAAATAACGGTCATAACCGGAACACATAAGGAGCTGTTTTAACACCTGCGGACTCTGTGGCAGCGCATAAAAACTGCCCGGATGCACACGGCTTGGCACAAGATAATCACGTGCTCCCTCCGGTGTACTCTTAATCAAAATTGGTGTTTCAATCTCCAAAAATCCTTCATCTGCCAAAAACTGGCGTGCAACCATAGCGACTTTACTGCGCAAAATTAGATTACGCTGCAAATCCGGGCGACGCAAATCAAGATAACGATATTTCAAACGAAGTTCGTCTTTTGTTTTTGAATTCTCCTCAATTGGGAATGGTGGTGTTTCCGATTCCGAAAGAATCCGGATATCGGTGGCAACCACTTCAATCTCACCGGTTTTCAAATTCTCATTGATCGCACCGGAACGCTTTGTAACAGTTCCTGTAACAGCCACAACAAACTCACTTCTTAATTTTGCTGCTTTTTCAAACCCTTCTTTTCCAACATTGCTTTCTTCGAAAATAAGCTGGATAATACCGGAACGGTCTCTTAAATCCACAAAGACAATTCCGCCTTTGTTACGACTTTTCTGAACCCATCCCATCACGGTAACGATTTGAGAAATATTTTCTGTTGTTAATTCCGCGCATCGGCATGTGCGCTTTAATCCTGTCATTGACTCTGCCATAATAACCTCCATAGATAACCCGATTGTATCGGTTTGTTTTGCTAATTAATCTGCGTAAATCATTTCAATCTCTTCATAGCCATCTGCCATGAGCTGTTCCTTTTGGAATTTTTTGTTCTTTTTCATAATATTAATAGCAACAATAATTCCTTTTTCTCTTTCGGCTTTTGCCTTTTCGATTACTTCTGCGATTACATCCGCAGATGCTTTTTTATCAATCAAATAGGCTTTTTTCTGAGCTGCCGACGGCACTTTGTAATCACGCTCTAAAAGCAGCATAACAATACGCTCAAATCCAATGGAAAATCCACATGCACATGTGTTATTTCCGGTGAACTTTCCAATCATTTCATCGTAACGTCCGCCGCCACCGACGGAACCGCCAAACTCATCCATCGCAATTTCAAAAATTGGTCCGGTATAATAACTCATACCACGGACAAGTGTCGGGTCAAAAACAATTTTAAAATTTGCTGTTTTAACTTTTTCTACTGTAGAAATAATAGTCTCCAAATCTTCGGCAGATCCCTCTTCCAAAAACTCGCCAAGCGTATCTTTCATATAGCGTACGCCCTCAATATCACTTGTTACTGTCTCAAATAAAGTCTTACATTTTTCTACGGATTCACCAGCATAACCGGCCTCTAAAAGTTCTGCCACAACGCCGTCCATACCAATCTTGTCCATCTTATCAAGAATGATAAACACCTCGTCGTATTCTTCTTCCGGGAATCCGCAGAAAGCAGCCATTCCTTTTAAGATTTTACGATTATTAATGCGGATGGTAAAGTTTTCAAAATCCAGTTTACCAAGCAGCGTCGTTGTTGCGAGAATCAATTCAATTTCCGCTAAGTTTGACGGCTCACCCAAAATATCAATATCACACTGCATAAACTGACGGTAACGTCCACGCTGTGGTCTGTCGGCACGCCATACATTTCCCATCTGAAGTGCCTTAAACGGAACTGGCAGTTCATTTGCATTATTCGCATAATATCTGGATAACGGCACCGTAAGGTCATAACGCAGACCGCCATCAACCAAATCACTTTCGGTTTCTGCCGTCTCCAAATTCAGTTTCTGACCACGTTTCAAGATTTTGAAAATGAGTTTTTCATTTTCACCGCCCTGTTTATTATTCAAATTTTCAATATGTTCCACACAAGGGGTCTCAATCGACTGAAACCCAAAGGTACGATATGTCTCTTTAATCTGTCCGATTACATAATCTCGAATCTCCATCTCTCTTGGCAGAATGTCTTTCATTCCGGTTGTTGGTTTTTTCTTTAATGCCATAATTTCTTTTTCCTTTCTATCATCTCATCAATGCGGAGAATATAATCATCCACACTTTTTACGTTTTCAATGCGCTCCATACGGTTTTCTTCATGAATGACATACTTTGTGGAGCCGCCGCTGCCAAGTGCCGCAATCGTTTCCCATTCTTCCATGATTAACGTATTATATAAACACTCCTTACCTGGTTTTGCATAGGCAACATTTTCCTGATTTGTATTTCTTGTGGTACCTGCCTTATTTTTCTGGCGGTACATATAATACGGCAGATATCCGTAATCTCTTAAGATATCCTCGCTTGCCTTCTGAATAATCGGAATCAGTGTATCTTCCGGGCGAATTTCTCCACCTCTCTCCATCTGTTCACGTCTCATTCTGGATGCTCTCTTAATCACAAGCGTATGCACGGTGACACTATCCGGGTCAAGTTCATGGATTTTATACAGCGTATTGCAAAAGTCCACTTCATCTTCTTCCGGCAATCCAACAATCACATCCATATTAATGTTATCAAAACCAGCCTTACGTGCCATCCAAAATGTTTCATTCACACGTTCTACTGTGTGATTTCTACCGAGCAATTCTAATGTATGCTGCTTCATTGTCTGTGGATTAATGGAAATACGCGTCACACCGGCACGTTTTAAAATTTCAAGTTTTTCCATTGTAATACTGTCCGGTCTCCCGGCTTCCACCGTAAACTCAAGTGCCTTTTTTACATCCAGATGCTTTTGTATCATATCCATCAGTTTCTGTAACTGCTGCTCATTCAGAGATGTCGGCGTTCCGCCCCCTACATAAATGGTATGCAGCGGTCTCTCTCCGGCCTGCAGACTAAAAGCAGCCATCTCTTTTTCCAGTGCCTCTAAATAGGCATCCACCTTTGTGGCATAACTCTTGTAATCATAAGAAGAAAAGGAACAGTACTGGCAGATGGAAGGGCAGAACGGAATTCCAATGTAGACACTGTATCCGTTTTTTTCATCCAAATCTTTTACCATCTCATATTCTTTCTCTGCAACATCCATCACAAGAGAAATCTTTGCTTTGCTCACCAGATATTCTTCTTTTAAGCACTCACGGACTTCTTCTTTGGTTTTCCCTTCAAAAAGCATGCGAAGTGGAATTTTCGCAGGACGAATCCCGGTAAGAATCCCCCATGGCAGTGTCTTATTTGCTTTCTCTGAAAACTGTCTGTACACCGCAGCTTTTACACTGTTTTTATCATAGCCTATCGGTAAATCCAAATGAAAGAAAAGCTCATCTCCAAAATAACATGACAAGGGATATCCCTCTTGCTCTTTCCAGTCTTCCCTCTCTTTAATTTCACAAGGGTGTTCCGGAAAAAAACTCTGGGAAAGTGCTCTCATATCATAAGCAAATTCCAATGGCTTTTCGTCATTTTTCTTCATTTCAAAAGTAATCATACATAAATCCCCTATGCATATGGATTGTTTGCCGCCTCATAGGCAACCGTTGTTTCCGGCCCATGTCCCGGATAAATTTTAACATCATCCGGCAGCACAAGCACTTTATTCCGCACGGAATCTAACAACTGTGCCGTATTCCCGGTCGGCAAATCCGTTCTGCCAATTGATTCCATGAAAATAGTATCTCCACTAAACAAAGCCTTCTCTTTTTCTTCATAATAACAGCATCCGCCTTTCGTATGCCCCGGCGTATAAATGACACGGAATACAAATCCGGCAATCTCAAGTTTCTCACCGTCACGCAGTAACATCTCAGGCTCGATTGCCACCTCATAGCCTGCCATCGCACTGGCATTCAGATGCGGGTCTTTCAAAACATCAAGTTCTTCCCTGTAAGCATACACTTTTCCACCAACATAAGAGACAAGGTCACTCACGCCGGTAATGTGGTCAAAGTGTCCGTGTGTTAATAAAATCCCCTCACAGTCCCAGCCGTTTTTGCGAATCTGGTCTGCTATTTTTTTTGCTTCGTCACCAGGGTCAATCACAACACAAGAATTGGTACCTTCCTGATGAATGATATAACAATTAGTACATACCTGACCTACTGTCAGCATAATGATTTCCATAATATTTCTCCCTTTTTAACCGTTCGTGCTTCGCTCAATGTCGTTTACACTTTCTACGGATTTTAATTTACTGATTAACCGGTCTAACTGTTCCACACCATGTGTTTCAAATCCAACGGTAATCGTTGCGCGCTCCTGCTTAGTTGTGCGGACATTCATGGATTTCACATCAATATTATTTTCCGTAAAAATACGGGAAATGTCAAACAATACACCACTTCTGTTATAACAGTAAATGACGATTTCAACCGGATAAACCTCACCGCTGTCTTTTGCCTCCGGACTCCATTCAGCTTCAATCAGGCGGTTTTTCTCCGATACCGGCAGATGAATCATATTCACACAATCGGTACGGTGAATTGACACACCGCGGCCTCTTGTAACAAATCCGACAATTTCATCTCCAGGAACCGGGCTGCAACATTTCGAAAAACGAACTGCCAAATCGTCCAAACCTTCCACGATAATACCGCTTTTGCTCTTTAAGTGTTCTTTGGATGAGTGTTCTGCCACCTGCTTTGCCTCTTTTGCATTTTCAATTACTTCATGCACCTGAGCATCCGAAACAATGCGTTTGTTTTTCTTGTTATACTCATCTTGTAACTTATTAACAACCTGCCCTTCTTTTAAACCACCGTGCCCAATTGCGGCACACACAGACTCCCAGTCACGAAATCCATATTTGCGGATGCAGGCTGCTGTATATTCATTTCGCAAAAGAACCGAAAGGTCAATGCCTTTGTTTTTGCAGTAAGTATGCAAAAGTTCTTTTCCTTTAATAATATTATCTTCCTTAAATTCGTTACGGAACCACTGGTTAATTTTATTCTTTGCCTGACTGCTCTTGACAAGATTTAGCCAGTCACGGCTTGGACCACGGCTGTTTTGACTGGTAATAATGTCAATGCGGTCACCATTTTGAATCTCATAATCCAGTTTCACGATACTGCCATTTACTCTGGCACCCACCATTTTATTTCCCACTGCTGTGTGGACAGCATAGGCAAAATCAATCGGTGTGGAGCCGGCAGGAAGATTTTTTACATCTCCATTTGGTGTAAAGCAGTAAATTCGGTCGGAATACAAATCCAAATCACTTTTAATAGAACTCAAAAATTCCTTATTATCATCCATGTCATGCTGCCATTCCAAAATTCTACGCAGCCATGCCATCTTCTCTTCTTCTCTCTGATTTTTGGAACTGTTGCTTCCACCGCTCTCTTTGTAACGCCAGTGAGCCGCAATACCATATTCTGCCGTTCGATGCATTTCATACGTACGAATCTGAATTTCAAACGGCTGACCGGTCGGACCAATCAGTGTCGTATGCAGAGACTGGTAATGATTTGGTTTCGGCATCGCAATGTAGTCTTTAAAACGCCCCGGAATCGGTTTATACATCTCATGAATAATACCAAGTGCCGTGTAGCACTCCTGATCATTGTCCACAATAATACGAATCGCAAATAAATCGTAAATCTGGTCTAATGTCTTATGCTGTTTTGCCATCTTGCGGTAAATACTAAACAAGTGTTTTACACGTCCGTCAATGGTCGCCTTGATATTGTTTTCAATCAGCCGCTTATCCACTTCTTCCATAATTTCTTTTACGAAATTTTCCTTATATTCCTTGATGGCATTAAACTGTTCGCTCAAATCCCGATAAGCTTCCGGCTCTAAATACTGTAAAGACAAATCATCTAATTCAACCTTTACTTTGGATATACCAAGCCGGTCTGCAATCGGTGCATAAATTTCCATCGTCTCTTTTGATTTTTCTTTCTGTTTCTCCGGCTTCATAAACTGCATTGTCCGCATATTGTGAAGGCGGTCAGCCAGTTTAATAATAATTACGCGGATATCTTTCGCCATCGCAAGAAACATCTTACGCAGATTTTCCGCCTGTAACTCTAATTTATCAGAAGAATAATTCAACTGTGTCAATTTCGTAACACCATCCACCAATGCCGCAATTTCTGCGCTGAACATCTCTGTCAAATCTTCTGTCGTATATTTTGTATCTTCAACAACATCGTGAAGCAGCCCCCCCACGATGGTCTCCTTATCCATCTCAAGCTGTGCAAGAATTATCGCCACACATACCGGGTGAATCAAGTATGGTTCGCCGGATTTTCTCTTCTGGTCTTTATGGGCATCCTTCGCCAGTTCATAAGCTTTGTTAATCATCTCCAAATCATTGGAAGGATGGTAACTGCTGACCGTTTTTTTCAAGATTTCAAACAAATCATCCGGATCTGTAAAATTCGGCGGAATCAATTCCGTTGACAATTCACCGGTATCAAACGTTTCAACCAATCCGACTGTCTTTTCTTCCTCCATATGGCTCCTCCTTCTTATGTGGTATCTTACTTATTATAATGGGATTCCCTTGAAAATGCAACTATCAACTATTCGTTTGTTTTCCCCTTCTCCGTTTCCATATGAATCTGATTCCCGTCTGAAACTGCCTCAATCGTTCCCATCGTATCCGTGCGGTATATCTGCACATCATCATCCTCAAGCTTAGCAAGAGTAGCTGCATGAGGATGTCCATAAGAATTGTCTTTTCCCGCGCTGATAACAGCATACGCCGGATCCGCTTTTGTAAGAAAATTATCCCCCGTTGCCGTATAACTTCCATGATGCCCAACTTTTAACACATCACATTCGAGATCGTAATTCTCTTTTATCATATCCTCTTCTGCTTTTTCTTCCGCATCGCCCATAAATAAAAAGCGGTTTTTCCCATAGGCAAGCTGCACCACCAAAGAATTATTATTTGCTTCCTTATAATTTTTGAGCGGTCCCAAAAAACGGATTACCACATTTTTTTCAAACCGGTATTCCTTTCCGATTTCCGGCATCTGTGCCGTCTTATTCACACTCTTTAATGCACTTTCCACATCCCGGTACGTTTTCGTCTGTTTTTTTGCCTCAGGCAGATACACCGTGTCTACTTGAACATTGTTAATGACATCATCAAGGCCTCCGACATGGTCACTGTCCGGATGAGTTCCTACTAATATATTTAACTTTTTGATACCCTTTTTCTTAAGATAAGAAACAACCATCTGCCCTTTTTCATTTTTCCCAGCATCAATTAACATACTAAAGTTTCCTTTTTGAATAAGCGTAGCATCCCCCTGTCCCACATCGATATAAGAAACCGTAAGGCTGCCACCATCCGCTTTTGTCTCAACAGGCTTTTCCTTTGAGACAAAAAGCCCTTTTACCGGCTGGTACAAAAGTGCCGCAATAATCAAAATTATTGGAATTAAAAGCTGTCGGATTACAGCCTGTTTTTGCTTTTTCGTTGGCATAACATCTCCCTTTCTTAACCAGCTGCACACCCGGCAGCTTTTTTCTGCATGATAAAATGTACCATATTCCTCCGCTACTGTAAAGAAATCCTTGCATTTTAGCAAATTTCTAGTAAAATAAAATAGATATGTTATGCCTTATGGCAAAAACTTTAGTATGAAACAAACATGGAGGAAATTATGATTCAAGCAAGTAACATCTCATTACGTTTCGGAAAAAAAGCGCTTTTCGAGGAAGTAAATATTAAATTCACTGAAGGAAACTGCTACGGTATCATCGGTGCCAACGGTGCAGGAAAGTCTACTTTTTTGAAAATTCTTTCCGGCGAATTAGAGCCGACAACCGGCGAAATCAGTTTAGGCCCCGGCGAGCGTCTTTCCGTATTGGAGCAGGACCATTTTAAATATGACGACCAAATTGTTTTGGACACCGTAATTGCAGGAAATCAAAAACTGTATGACATCATGAAGGAAAAAGATGCCATCTATGCCAAGGAAGACTTCTCCGAGGAAGATGGTATGCGTGCAAGTGAACTCGAGGCCGAATTTGCTACCATGAACGGATGGGAAGCAGAAGCTGACGCTGCCACCCTGTTAAATGGACTTGGTATTGCCACGGAAGTTCACTACAAACAGATGAGCGAACTGCCGGACACAGACAAGGTTAAAGTCCTGCTAGCACGTGCCTTATTTGGCAACCCGGATATTCTTCTTCTTGATGAGCCGACAAACCATTTGGATTTGGATTCCATCCGCTGGTTAGAAGAATTTCTCATTGACTTTGAGAATACAATTATTGTAGTATCTCATGACCGTTATTTCCTCAACAAAGTATGTACTCATACCGTTGACTTAGATTACGGCAAAATGCAGATTTATGCAGGTAACTATGATTTCTGGTATGAATCCAGCCAATTGATGATTAAGCAGATGAAAGAAGCCAATAAGAAAAAGGAAGAAAAAATCAAAGAATTGCAGGAATTTATCCAGCGATTCAGTGCAAATGCTTCCAAATCCAAACAGGCAACTTCCAGAAAACGTGCGCTGGAAAAAATCGAGTTAGACACTCTGCGCCCATCCAGCCGTAAATATCCTTATGTTGACTTTAAACCGGACCGCGAAATCGGAAATGAAGTCCTTACCGTTACCAATCTTTCAAAGACGATTGATGGCGAAAAAGTGCTTGACAATGTTTCCTTTACCGTTGGCCACGATGATAAAATTGCTTTTGTTGGTTCTTACGGTATTGCGGCAACAACCTTATTCCAGATTCTTGCCGGTGAAATGGAACCGGACGAAGGCGATTATAAATGGGGAATTACAACTTCCAACTCATATTTCCCGAAAGATAACACAGCATACTTTGACAGTAACGATACCATCGTAGACTGGCTAATGCCATTTTCTCCGGAAAAAGATGCTACTTATGTCCGCGGCTTTTTAGGACGTATGCTCTTTAAGGGCGACGATGGATTAAAGAAAGTCAATGTACTTTCCGGTGGTGAGAAAGTTCGTGTTATGCTTTCCAAAATGATGATGCTTGGTTCTAACGTCCTTTTAATGGATGAGCCAACAAACCACTTAGATATGGAATCCATCACTTCCGTAAACAATGGTCTGATTAAATTCCCCGGTGTTGTTTTATTCACTTCCCAGGATCATCAGTTTATCCAGACCATCGCCAACCGTATCATCGAATTTACGCCAAATGGTATGATTGACAAGGTAACCACATATGACGAATATCTCGACAGTGATGAAATGGCCAGAAAACGTCAGGCTTTAAGCTGATTTGACGCTGACTTGAAAAGACAAAACTTGACAATATTCATCCAATCAGATACAATGGTTGGAAAATAATCCATAACGACCCTGGATACAAAAGGAGATGAGGACTTGGGGCCCAGTGACGCGGTAAATATACTTATAATTATAATTTTACTCATATTATCCGCATATTTCTCTTCTGCAGAGACGGCATTAACAACGGTAAATAAAATCCGCATGCGCTCTTTGGCAGAGGAAAATAGTAAAGCAGCAAAACGCGTTTTGAAGTTAATCGAAGAACCTTCCAAAATGCTGAGTGCTGTACTGATTTGTAACAACATTGTAAATCTTTCTGCTTCTTCGATATCAACATCCTATGCATTTTCAATATGCAAACGGATTGGTATGGAAAACAGCACTAGTCTTTTTGCCGGTATCGCAACCGGTATTCTGACTGTATTGATTTTGATTTTTGGTGAAATCACACCAAAAAATCTTGCGACAAAAAATGCAGAGAAATTAGCACTCTTCTATTCGAGTTCAATTTCCGCTATCACTCACATATTGACGCCTGTTATTTTTATCGTCAACCAATTTGCAAGATTTTTAATGTTTTTACTGCGTGTGGACACTTCAAAAAAATCAAGCAGTATTACAGAAGATGAGCTGCGTACCTTTGTTGATGTCAGTCACGAAGAAGGTGTCATCGAAAGCGAGGAGCGTAAGATGATTACCAATATCGTAGACTTTGGTGATACACTTGCCAAAGATGTTATGATTCCACGTATGGATATTGCCATGGTGGAGGCAAACATTTCATATGACGAACTGCTGACGGAATTTACGGAAAACAAATACGCAAGACTTCCGGTATACGAAGAAACCATTGATCACATCATTGGTATTATCAACTTGAAAGATTTCGTTTTTTATCAAGGCGACAAAGAAAACCTGAACATCAAATCTTTGATGCGGGAAGCTCATGTCACTTATGAATACAAAAATGTCTCCGAACTTTTCATGGAAATGCGGAAGGACTCCATTCCGATGACCATTGTTCTGGACGAATATGGTGCTCTCGCCGGTCTGATTACCATGGAAGACCTCATTGAGGAAATCGTTGGCGAACTACGTGATGAGTACGACACAGACGAAGAAGATGACATTCAAGTACTTTCTGATTCCGTCTACAAAGTGCTTGGTTCTACACCATTAGATGACATTGCCGAGGCACTCGGCGTACCGCTTAAATCCGATGATTATGACTCGATTGCGGGGCATGTCATTAACCTGTTGGAGCATTTTCCAACTGAAGGGGAAACAGCCGAAGATGAATTTGCCAGGTACACAGTACTTAAAGTCGACGGAAATCGAATTGATACAGTAAAACTTGAACTCAAACCAAAAATAACAGAGGAGCCGGAAGAAGCCGAATAGTTTCTTTCGGCTTCTTGCCATTTAATCTTTTTCAAAAACAATTTTTCTTCTCACACTCACCGTCTCTTCTTTTCCCTCATCCATATTCATTCTGCCGCAGACCTCCACATCCATCTGTCTTTTATCATAATCCATTTTATGAACCAGAACCGTCAAATCAATTTCATGGTTCCATTTTGCAATCAGGGACTGTAAAAGGGCTGCTAGCATCTCATTGCGATTTTCAATTCCATAATGGTTTTCCTCCATCACCTCCGACATTGTCTGCTCCATAGCAGATGATAAAGAAGTTTCCGCTCTTTCATATGACCACATTCGTTTTGACGCCGTATGTTGAATCATAACAACAAATAAAATTGAACCAATTCCAATCATCGATATCACAATTGTCTTCACACAAATCACCTCCTATCCTGCATATTCATACCCATCAATCACATATTTTTTTCGTAATCCAAAAGGAAAAACGACATCATACCACAGAATAACACGAACATACCCTGTCGTTTTACTCTTTATCTGTACCTGATAGCCTCTGTCTTTTGCCTCCTTATAACATTGTTTTTTTGCTTCTTCCGAATAATCACTTTTCTGCAATTGATATACAGCCTCCCGATAATATGTTCTGGCACTTCCATATCTCACATTTTGAGAGAGATAGAACACCAAAAGAAAAGAAAGCGCTGTGAACAATAACATAAGTATAAATTCATCCACTAATCGGCTCATCTCACCCTCCATTCCAAATCGTCATCTGCTGAACAAGAAGAGAAAACAAAAAAACACTGTCCCACATGATTTTTACACCGGCAATAAAAAGTGGAATCCGGCGAAATGCACGCAGACGCAACGCATGTTTTTTACTGCTACTCTCCTCTTTCTCATCGTACTTACTATACAACTGTTCCATAAGGAAAAATATCTCCTGCTTTGCCTGCTCACAGCCATCGACATTTGCCCTTCCCAATACTCTCATTGCGATGCGAAACTCCATGTCATCAAATTCCTCACAAAAAGAATCATATGGTTTATAAGAGGCCGGATCCTGCCGAATATTTTCCAATAAAGTTTCCAACTCTTCACGAAACCAGCCATCCATTCCCTCAATCGACAACAAAATCATTTGATAAACACCTTTTGTCTGCAAAGAACAGGCAGCTGTCACAATCCAGTAAGAAGCCATCTGTCTCATCTCCTGCGCTAAGATGGTACTATCCTTTTTCCTCTTTTTCTTCCAAAACCATAATAAAAAACAAGTAACAGTCAACAAAACCATACCACAAAAAACAGCAGTAGAACCAAGTATATTCGTTTCTTTTCCCGTCAACATAAGAGAGCAAAAATGCAACATAAGAAAAGAAACCAAACAAAGGATAAATGCCAGTATCACCGATAACAAATACTCTTTTTTTATCTTTTTCTCAGACTGCCTTCTTTGTTCTCTTCTCCTTTTCCACGCATCAAAATCACGTGTTATAAAATCAAGTGCTTCCCCTTCCATCGTTTCCATTCGCTCATACAAATGGAGGAAACGATAAATCACAGCAATCTCATGATAAAGAGATTCATCGCACACTTTCATGAAAGCCTCCAATCATTTCCGGGAACAATTTCCCCAATTTGAAATTTTCTCGACAAACTTTTGGGAAGACGGTAATTAACAACTTTTCCATCTTCCACGAGCATAATCATCCGATTCGCAGTTTCTTCTCCCCTTACCGGTTCCCGTTCAAACACACCAATCTGGTCAATAAAGCGGTGCAAAAGTCCTGTCTCATCCCGTTTACTTTTCACTAAAATACCAATATCCAAGTAACGATACGTGTCATTTTCAATCCATCTGCTATCTTCTTTTTCCCCTGCCATAGCTAAGATTCTCTCCGGAATACTCCTTACATCCTCTGCAAGCATCGTAGTCATTCCACAAGCTCCGGTACGAATTGACTCTAAGAAACATTTCACCTCCTCGGACTTGATTTCGGACAAAATCAGCCAGTTTGGCAATTGTTTCATACATATTTGGATTGCCTGCGTATAAGAAAAGTTTTCCGCCACTCTCATCTCCACACAATCTTTATTAGGATTCATTTTCTGATAATGAATCTCTAACACATCCTCTATCGTAACGGTTCGCTCTGCAGCAGGAATATACTGCGTCAGATATTTCAATAATTCTGTTTTTCCGGAACCGGAACATCCGCATATTGCAATACTGCAATGCGCTGCCATACATTGAATCAGAAATTCAATCACTCTTGCATCACAGTAGCCATTTCCTGTCATATCCTCTTTTTTCAGCCGGCGCACGGCAGGTGTTTTTTTCAGTGAAATCGAAAGCCCGGAATACGCAACACTTGGATGCACCAGACAGACACGAAGTTCTTCCGTTTCCACTTCCATAACCGGATTATCCCTGTTAAATGCCTTATTTGATAAATTCGATAATAGCATGGAAAACCGATTTGCAAATGACTCAGATAAAACTTCCGGTGCCATATACCGCCCCTTTTCCAAGTCATCAATCCATAACTGTCTGCCATTCCAATGAATATCTGTGACCGTTTCTTCCATCACGTAAGGATATAAAACACCATAGTCCTGACGCTTCAGCAAATAATCTTTTTGAAATTCATTCATTTTTTACCACTCCTTTTTTCGCCTTTGCAAACTGTCTTAAAAAGCTATCATTTACCTCTCTGCTAAAGGGCTTTTCCTGACGGTGTATAAACTGTCGTGCCACCTTCAGTGCATCTACCGAAAAATGCCACTTTTCTTCAACAAAATCTGTATTATCCGGCTCGACATACAAAACCCGCCCATGTATTTCTTCTTTTTTATCCATAACCGGCATTATTGTTTTTTTATGCTCTGTCGAATCTGTCTTTTGTTGTTTTTCCTTTTTTAGGGTATCTGTCTTTTCCGGCTTTGGTTTTGCCGTTTTAGCTGGCATAAGGTTATGTTTCTGTTGATTTTCATTTGTGTTTTTTTGCTTCGACTTAGTTATCTCTGACTGATTTTGTTTTGGCTCCTTTTTCTTTGATTTCTTATTTTCCCAGCCGGTAACCTTGCCATCAGCATAAATCTGCTCCTTCCTTTCATCCGGATTGTTTGTCAATGTGCCGCCCTGAACAAATAACGAACCGCCTTTTGCCACATAAACAGCTCCACCGACACCTCCGTAACAAATATCACCTTTTCGATAACCTTTGGCCGTATTTCCCGATATAACTCCACCTTTGAACCAGACACTGCCTTCCGAGTAAATCGCTCCACCTCTTCCATCAAACCCTTCCACAGCACCGACTCCTATCGTTTTGTTACCAGTAATTACACCTCCCTGTATCAGTAATCGGCCGCCCTTTTTTACATAAAAGGCCGCTCCACCGGAAACATTTCTGTTGTTACGCACGCTCCCTGCTTTCATAATGCAAACACCTCCGCTGCCAATCTCAACTGCTCCACCTCCGTTGACCGCAAGCGTTTCATTCACATTATCCTGCAGAAAGCATCCTTTCCCAATCACCAATGTTCCCTGTCTGACTTCGATTAACCTTCCAAATATCTTAGATTTTGTATTTTCCCCTGCACTGCCGGAAACCGTCACACGGCTCCATTCACATTTTTTCCCCTGCACTAAAAACAGACATCCACCATAAACTTTCCCATGCAAAGCACTCCGAACCAGATTATGTCCTCTGCCATGAATTATTTTCTCTCCTCGTATCACTACAGGTTCATCCACGATTATATCCGAAGTCAGCTCGATGATTTCCTTCGTATCCGATTCACATAACTGCTTAAACTCCGAAAAATCAGATACCATCCTTTTTGCTAAAACCGGCCGTACACTCACACAGAGCGAAAGAGCGAAAAAAAGTGCAATTCTTTTTCTCATTTTCTTCATACTCCACCTCTCCTTTCATCCATGCTGCCGAATCTGTTCCTGCAGCAAAGACACTGTCTCTTTCACCGCCTGCATAAACATCTCATGGGAAAGAGAATTTTCTTGCATATAATTTTTCAGCAAAAAAGGAATCAGCTGTCCCCTTGACATTGCATCGGAAAAACCGGTATCATGCGGAATCGTGCCAATCTTTGCGCCGGGTATATGAAACTGTTTCATAATCGCCGACTTTGTAAGCTCCGACTTTCCATCATAATTTCCAATCAGATAAAATGCCTTTTCCTGTATGGATGAATAATTTCGAAAAAAATGAGAAAGCAACGGAAGATTCTGATTCAAATTCACAACAACCAAATCTGCCTGTTGTAAAATTTTACGCGAGCTCGCTAACGGTGCGGCCGACGTATCGACCATAACCATATCGCTAAGCCGTTCTAAACATTCCATCGTCCGAACTGCTTCCCGTTCTAAATAATACTCCAGATAATCAGAACTCTTTACCGGTTCTGAAGGAAGATAAAAAAGACGTTTTCCCAAGTAATCCTTAGTCAAACCATATAAATTTTCTTCGGAAAGTTCTTCTCCTTTTTCCACTAATTGAAGAACCTTCTCCAGACCGCTTGTGGTCTGGTAATACATGGGCTCTCTTACACATCCGGCAGACTGCGGATGATAATAAGTGCTCCCCAGATTCACAATATTCTTGTGATTTTCAAAGACAATTGTCCGCTCATTCGGACAACTTAATGCTGATAATACGCTGATACAAGCCAAATTACTTGTAACACCGGAATGTCCTCTGACATTGCTCCAAAAAGCAATTTTCATTTTAGTACCTCCTTTTTGTTATTGGAGGTGGAGTGTTTCCTATCTTAGCACCTTATTTTCTCCTTGTAAATTATCAATTAGTACCAAAAAAGAAACCAAAAATTTGTTCAAATACACGTTTTTTCAGCGAAAAACGCCGGGAACACAAAATCCCCGGCGTCATGCGACAAGTTTTCCAATCATTTACTTTTGAACACCGTACTTCTCATAGTATGAGTCGATGGATGCCTTCATTTTGTCATCAATCACAATTTTTCCAAGGCATTCTTTATTATACAAACGCTCAACTACCTCTTCCATTGAAACGATAGCAGCCGTTTTGAATCCATATACTTCACGAATTTCATCCAGCGCACTCTTTTCTTTTGTTTTTCCCTGCTCCATACGATTTAGGGAAACCATAAGTCCAACAATCTCCACATCTCCCTGTGCCTGAATAATCGGGAAAGTTTCTTCGATGGATTTTCCTGAAGTCGTAACATCCTCAATAATTACCACACGCTCTTTATCCTTAATTTTGCTTCCAAGCAGAATTCCGGTATCACCATGATCTTTGATTTCTTTGCGGTTTGAACAGTAACGGATTTCTTTGCCATACAATTCATAAAAAGCAATTGTGGTTGCTACGCTAAGCGGAATTCCTTTGTATGCAGGTCCGAATAAAACGTCAAAATTATCTCCATACTGGTCATGAATCGCTTTTGCATAATATTCGCCTAAACGTTTTAACTGAGAGCCGGTTACATAAGCACCTGCGTTCATGAAAAATGGTGATTTTCTTCCGCTTTTCAGCGTAAATTCACCAAATTTCAAAACATCGCTCTCTACCATAAACTCAATAAACTCTTCCTTATATCGTTCCATTTTCGTTCCTCCTAGTCATTTAACAGTTTTTCAACGGATGCTAATTTGACACAAAGAACAAAGATTTTTGTTGCTTCTGCCATTTCTTCCGGTGTTGGGAAAGAAGGGGCGATTCGGATATTGGAATCTTCCGGGTCTTTTCCATACGGATAGGTAGCGCCTGCTCCCGTAAGAACTACACCAAGCTGCTTACATTTATCAACAATCGCTTTTGCACAACCATGCATTGCATTAAAGGAAATGAAATAACCACCACGCGGTTTCACCCAGGAACCAATTTCAAGCCCCTTGAGTTCTTCCTGTAAAATCTGCAAAACAGCCTCAAACTTCGGACGCAGAATTTCTGCATGCTTCTGCATATGATTTTTAAGACCGTCAATATCCTTAAAGAATCTTACATGACGAAGCTGGTTAATCTTATCATGTCCGATAATCTGCACAGTCATGTGCTGACGGATAAATTCCACATTAGCTAGTGATGTCGCAATTGCAGAAACACCGGAGCCAGGAAAACTTACCTTTGAAGTTGAACCAAACATGTAAACCATATCCGGATTTCCTGCTTTCTCACACTCCTCCAAAATGTTTGGAATTTTGTCATGAATTTCATCGTAAATGTGATGAATACAATACGCATTATCCCAGAAGATACGGAAATCTTCTGCTTTCGGATGAAGATTTGCAAAACGTTTTACTACCTCATCCGAGTATGTGATACCAGTCGGATTAGAGTACTTTGGCACACACCAGATACCTTTTACTGCCTCATCGTTATTCACATATTTTTCAACTAAATCCATATCCGGACCATTTTCATCCATCGGGATGTTAATCATCTCGATACCAAATAACTCCGTAATTTTGAAATGTCTGTCATATCCGGGAACCGGACACAAAAATTTAACTTTATCCAGTTTACACCACGGAGTTGAACCATTCACACCACGAATCATGGAACGAGCAACCGTATCATACATAATATTCAAGCTGGAATTTCCACATACAATTACATTGTCCTTTTTTACTTCCATCATATCAGCTAACAACTGGCGGCACTCTCCGATTCCATCCCAGTCACCATAGTTTCTGGTATCATTTCCTAATAAAGTTTTCATGTCAGATTTGCTGTTAATCACATCCAGCATCGGCATAGATAATGCAAGCTGAGAAGCTCCCGGCTTACCACGTGCCATATTTAAAGACAACCCTTTCGCCTCTTCCGTTTTAAACTCTTCTTCCAGACTAGCTTTCAATGACAGGAGTTCCTCCCTGCTCATCTGCATATACGATTTCATATTGACCTCCATTCTAAAGTGTAACAAAGTGTTTCGAAACACTTCCTTTTGTATCTAAACTTAATTTCTTACTATTTTACACATCCGATAATATCTCGGATACTCGAAAGTTTTTCCTTCTTTACATACTCCTCTAATCCATCAATAATCTGGGATGTTACATACGGGTTAAAAAAGTTTGCCGTACCGACTGCCACCATGGTAGCACCTGCCATCAAAAATTCAAGAGCATCCTCGGTATTCTGTACACCACCCATTCCTAAGACTGGAATGGAAACAGCATTTGCCACCTGATATACCATCCGCACTGCAACCGGTTTCACGCATGGACCGGACATACCGCCGGTCTGATTGGCAAGAGCAAATGTTTTTCTTGCTACATCAATTTTCATACCGGTCAGCGTATTAATCAGCGAAACACCATCTGCACCTCCGGCTTCCACCGCTTTTGCCATCTCTGTAATATCCGTGACATTCGGACTAAGTTTCATAACAATCGGCTGCTTTGCCACTACTTTCACAGCTTTCGTAATTTCTTCCGCCATTTCCGGTTTCTGTCCAAAAGCAATCCCGCCTGCCTTTACGTTCGGACAGGAAATATTAATCTCTAACATATCCACGTCTTCATCCGCAAGACGTTCAACTACTTCCACATAATCCTCTTTGGAACGCCCGCACACATTTACGATAATATGTGCACCATGCTCATACAGATATGGCAAATCACGTGCAATCAAAGTATCAATTCCCGGATTCTGAAGCCCAATAGCATTGAGCATACCACCGTGGGTTTCCACAATACGCGGTGTCGGATTTCCGGACCACGGCACATTGGCAACGCCTTTTGTCGTCACGGCACCAAGTTTCTTCAAATCCACAAATTCACTGTATTCGAGTCCGGAGCCGAATGTACCGGACGCCGTCGTTATTGGATTTGGAAACGTGATTCCCGCGAAATTTACTTCTAACTGTTTGCTCATTTTCCTCCTCCTTATAACTCAATGTCTGTCGATAAAAAGACCGGACCATCTTTACAGATACGTTTATTTTTCACTTTTGAATGTGAGTCGATTTCCTTTGACTCACATACACAGGCAAGACAGGCACCAATACCGCACGCCATCTTTTCTTCCATTGAAATCCACGCCGGAATCTGTTTTTCAAAAGCCCATTGTTTCACACCGCGAAGCATCGGCGTTGGTCCACAGGAAAAAATACAGTCTCCGGTCACACCTTCTGCTTCCATGGCATCCAAAACGGTTCCTTTTATTCCTATACTGCCATCATCTGAAGCAATTACAACACGGTCTGCCGCCTCTTCCAATTCTTCCCGCAAAAAAGCATCGGCATTTCGGTAGCCAACCACCACCGTTGTTTTGCAAGGCAATTGCTTTGCAAGTTCCAAAAGCGGCGGAATTCCAATTCCACCACCAATTAACACTGCCGTCTTGTCTTTTTCACAAGCATCCAATGGAAATCCATTTCCCAAAGGTCCGAGAATCCGGATTTCATCATCCTTTTTTTTCGCCGCAAATTCCTTTGTTCCCGCACCAACAATGCGGAATACAATGCGGAGAAGACCATCTTTTTGATTCACTTCACAAAGACTTATCGGACGTGGAAGAAGTGTATCCGAATTATCGCAGTACAGCGAAATAAACTGTCCCGGTTTTGCCGATTTCGCAACTCCCGAAGCCGACAGCCACATGGATACAATCCCCTCTGCAAGAACAGAAACTTCCGTTACCTTTGCCATACACTGTATCTTTGCCATCATCATTTCCTTTCCAAAACTATTTTCTAAAATCATTAGAAAATACGGTTAATATCCTCAATCATGTCAATTACTGCCTGACGAGAAGCATCGGCATAATTTTTTTCACCAAATGAAGCATACTTCTCCTGTTTGTAAGCACAAATAATACCACGGGATGAATTTACAATTGCACCAAGTCCATCTTCATTGAAGTATGGACGAAGAGAATCTGCTGTTCCTCCCTGTGCACCATAACCCGGCACCAGAATATAACTTTTTGGCATAATATTACGAAGCACTTTACCCATTTCCGGATAAGTAGCACCAACAACCGCACCTACCTCGCTGTAACCGCAGGAGCCAACACAATCTTCGCCCCATTTTGCCACATGTTCACCAACTAACTCATACAATGGTTTTCCATCGATTAACTTATCCTGAAATTCGCCGGAAGATGGATTTGAAGTCTTTACCAAAACAAAAATACCCTTCTTTTCCTCTTTGCAGACATCAACAAATGGTTTCACACCATCGGTACCAAGATACGGATTGACCGTAATCATATCCTCATCAAAGCCACGGCAAACGGTAGTCCCAACGGTCACACTGCCCAAATGAGCATTTGCGTAAGCCGTTGAAGTCGAACCAATATCGCCACGTTTCACATCACCGATAACAACCAGTCCCTTTTCTTTGCAGTAATTTACTGTTTTCTGAAAAGCCACAAGTCCCGGAATTCCAAACTGCTCATACATGGCAATCTGAGGTTTTACAGCCGGAATCAAATCATAAACCGTATCCACGATTCCTTTGTTATATACCCAAATCGCTTCTCCGGCCGCCTCCATGGTCTCTCCATATTTTGAAATGGCATCTTTTAAAATCCATTCCGGAATATAAGAAAGCATAGGGTCTAATCCAACAACAACCGGTGCCTTTGTCTTTTTAATTTTTTCAACTAATTGATCAATCATGGTGTCCTCCATTTATTCATATTGATAAACAATGTTTCCGCCTACAATCGTATAATACACACGACCATTGACTTTTGCTCCATCAAATGGTGTGTTCTTACCTTTTGATAAAAAGGTATTCTTATCAATCACATATTCCGAATCCATATCCGCAATTGTAATGTCCGCCGGTGCCCCCACAGAAAGTGTTCCGCCTGGTACCGAAAGAATCCGGCATGGATTCGTACTCATTTTTTCAACTAACTGAAGCGGGGTTAATTTTCCCGTCTTCACAAGATGTGTCACAGAAAGTGCATATGCCGTTTCTGAACCAACAATTCCAAACGGTGCTTTTGCAATCGACTGTTTCTTTTCTTCTTCGCCGTGTGGCGCATGGTCCGTAGAAATTGCTTCCATCGTGCCATCCGCTAAACCATCCACCAAAGCTTCTACATCCGCAGCACTTCGCAGTGGTGGATTCATTTTATAATTCGCATCGTCTCCTGCGATTTCATCCTCTGTCATTGCAAAATGATGTGGACATACTTCTGCTGATACACTGACGCCATCCTTTTTTGCAATACGAACCATTTTTACACTGTCTTTTGTTGAACAGTGACACAAATGAAGATGAACTCCGGTTTCTTTCGCAAGAAGAATATCTCTTGCCACAATCACATCTTCTACCGCATTGGTGATTCCGCAGATTCCAAGTTCTTTGGCTTTTTCCCCGGCATTCATTGCTCCGTGGCCTACCATGTTTTTATCTTCACAATGGGCAAGCACCGGAATTCCCGCTTTTTTTGCTTCTTTCATCGCTTCACGGTAAATTTCGGCATTCATCACGGACTTGCCATCTTCGCTAATTGCTTTTGCTCCTGCTTTTACCATACCGGCAATATCCGTCATTTCCTCGCCAAGCTGCCCTTTCGTAACAGCCCCAACAGGATAAACACGAATCGGACTGTCTGTTTTGGCAATCTTAAGAATTTTTTCAATCATTGCCGGAGAATCTGTCACAGGCTTTGTATTTGGCATCGGGCAAACCGCTGTAAAACCGCCCTTTGCCATCGCGTGCGTACCGGAATAAATTGTTTCCTTGTACTCAAAACCGGGTTCTCTTAGGTGCACATGCAAATCAACAAGTCCCGGCATCACGTATTTTCCTTCTGCATCAATCACCGTACATTCGTCTGGAATTTTATCCGACGAAAGGCTGCCAACACAGGCAACCTTTCCCTCTTTCACATATACATCACACACTTCATCCAGATGATTGGCAGGGTCTAAAACATGTCCATTCTTAATCCATAGGTTCAATAAACAAATCCACCTTTCCAAAATCATCCAGGTCAAAACTACTTGTCAGACCCGCCTTCTCGATATCTTTAACAACTGCCTGATTGGTGATTACCTGAGCAATTTCGCTTTTTGGAACCCACTTACTGTCACGAAGTTCCTCTGCCAAAATCACTTCATCCATCTGTGCATCACACAGAAAAGCAATTCCACATGTACAAATCTCACCTGCGGTAAATCCCCAGGTGTACAGTGGCTTATTTACCTGAACAGCCACTCCTGTTTTTTCCGCCACAATGCGCTCTACTGCTTTTTCCGGTGTCTCTCCGAATTCCATCTCCCCATCAATAAATTCCCACTGATAAGGGTCAAAAATACGGTCATCATACCAGCGCTCCACTGCTAAATAAGAATCCTGATACTGCACAATTCCTTTGACCAGCACACGAAATTTACTCATTCCCATCATCCTTTCCCAATTTATTTAGCTGTTATATATCCTTTGGCTTTCAAAAGTTCCGCCATCAGCACAGCACCACCTGCTGCACCACGTACGGTATTATGAGAAAGTCCCACAAATTTCCAGTCAAAATATGCGTCTTTTCGAAGACGTCCGATACTAACGCCAAATCCATTTTCATAATTTACATCCAAAGCAACCTGTGGACGGTCATCCTCTTCTAAATACTGAATGAACTGCTTTGGTGCATTTGGCAATCCCAATTCCTGAGGTGCACCCTTAAACTCAACAAGTGCCTGAATCAGCTCTTCTTTCGTTGGTTTCTGTTTAAAATTAACAAATACCGCAGCCGTATGTCCATCCAGTACCGGTACACGGATACACTGGCTTGTAATCAATGGGCCATCCGCTTTTACAATCTGTCCATTCTCCACTTTACCCCAAATACGAAGCGGCTCCTGCTCACTCTTTTCTTCTTCGCCGCCAATATACGGAATAATATTATGCTCCATCTCCGGCCAGTCTTTAAATGTCTTTCCTGCTCCGGAAATTGCCTGATAAGTCGTAGCGACAACAAGTGTCGGCTCAAACTTTCTCCATGCGGTAAGTGCCGGTGCATAACTCTGGATTGAACAGTTTGGTTTTACACAGATAAAACCTCTCTTGGTTCCCAGACGTTTTTTCTGGCTCTCGATAACCTCTAAATGCTCCGGATTTACTTCCGGTACAATCATCGGAACATCCGGTGTCCAGCGGTGTGCACTGTTGTTAGAAACAACCGGTGTCTCGGTTTTTGCATAATCTTCTTCAATCTTTTTGATTTCTTCTTTTGTCATATCTACGGCACTAAAAACAAAATCAACTTCGCTGCTGACTGCCTCAATGTCATTTACATTTTTTACAACTATATTTTTTACTGCTTCCGGCATCGGTTTCTGCATTTTCCAACGGCCGCCTACTGCCTCTTCATATGTTTTCCCCGCACTTCTTGGACTTGCTGCAATTGTTGTTACTTCAAACCAAGGGTGATTTTCCAACAGCGAAATAAAACGCTGGCCTACCATACCGGTACCGCCAAGGATACCTACTTTTAACTTGTCGCTCATGATATTCCTCCATACTTTTTCATAGTCCACCTTATAATACACCATTTCTACAAATTTTTCAACAAATTATCAGAACAAATATCGCAAATACGGATTCAGCTTTGAGATTACATAGTTGGAAACTTTTTTTAACGCACCTGTTGTATCATCAAAAAGTTCCTCTTTACTGTCCACTGTACCGTCTGCTGCATCCGCTTCTTCTTGATAGGAAGTAAAACTTTTTTTCAATATCTCACACAAAGGCCTGCTGTCAATCACCAGCATTAACTCCGTATCCTGATAAGCACTCTTCATATCCATATTAAAAGAACCGACAATTGCAAGTCTGTCATCAATCACCGCACTCTTTCCGTGGTAAGAAACACCACCGTGGTACTCAAGCACTTTCGCCCCCATCTTTAACACCTCGTCCTTGTGAAGTGCATAATCCACGGAGCCAAACGGATTCCCGTTATTTTTCACTGAATTCGTCATAACGGTAAATTCAGGGACCTCTTTGGCTATCTTTGCAATTTCACCATACATATAATCATTATTGATAATATACGGTGTGTGCCAGATAACTTCTTTTTTGGCCTGCTTCATCAGTTCGCACAAACCGTAAAACACCTGCGGTTCTTTGCTGTAAAGGCAAGTCGGGTTCGAGAGCAGTGTAATCCGATTTGCCACCACTGTTTTTTCTTGATATGATATGTTTTGAAACCATCCAGGTTCCTGTTTTTTCATAGAAATGTACTGTTTTTCCAGTTCCTGCGCTGCCCTTTTTACACCGGGAATTAACCAAAGCAAATGGTTATCATTCCATGCCTTACACAACGAATCATTCCAGATTGCTTCAAAATAGGCTTTTACCTGATAAATGGAGCCTTCTTTTTCTCCTTCGTGGTAAACTAAAACATCCCTGTCATAATTTTTAGGTCCTTCCTGCACTCCAAGGAAAGAATCATAGACATTTCTTCCTCCTAGCAGATACAAAGAATCATCAACAATCACATACTTATCATGCATCCGGCTCATCGCGCGAAACGGCAACAGGGGATTGACCGGATTATACGTTTTTATCGTCACATTTTCATGGGAAGCAAGTGCATAAAAATAGGCATTTCCCGTCATACGGATCCATGAATTGCAGCCATCCGCCAAAATTTTCACCTTGACGCCGCGTTCTGCCGCTGCCCACAAGGCAGCCAACATCTTTTTCCCGCTGATATCCGAATGAAAATCAAACGTGGATAAAACAATGGATTGTTTTGCATGCTCAAGCATTCGAATTCTTTCCGCCAATGCCTCCCCATTATCTTCAATGAGCATCACGCGGTCTCCTGCCGAGTTTTCCGATGCAAAAACTTTATTTGCAAATTCTTTTTTATATTCTTCACTCACTTTTGGCTGGTTCAGATATGGAAGTGCCGCTCCCAAAATCAGATAGAGAAAAACACCTGCCACACCCACTGCTTTATAACGTTTTTTAATTTTTCCAAACGTTTTATCTGTGAGTAATTCGATATGGAACCGAAGATACAAAATCCAGGTAACAACCATTAAAATCATCAATACCAGAATCAATAAATTCGATACTAAAAGAGGCATGCCGGGGAATAAAATAAGTGCTAAAATTCCAAAATCCAAGCCTGCCGTACCAATTTTTCCAAACCGCTTGGCACCAAAAACCTGATTTTTCTTTCGAATCACAAATAATCCCATCAGCCCCATATAAATTTCTTTTGCTGCAAATAATAAAAACAACCAGATGGTCGCAGGGAAATGCACGGTACACATAATCGCAAGTGCCGCTTGGGTCAGTTTGTCCGCAATAGGGTCTAACATTTTTCCCCATTCGGTCACCTGATGAAAATGTCTTGCAATTTTCCCATCAAAAAAATCCGACAAAAACGAAAGACAAAGAACAATAACCGCCCCATAAAAGCAGCCTGCATTCTCCGAATGATAATATAAAATACAAAATACAGGAATTAACAAAATCCGAAAATATCCCATTAGATTTGGAATTGTAAAATACTCTTTTTTCATATCAACGCCCCTCTCAAGCCATTACCTTTATGATACTAAATCCGGCGGAAACTGGCAAGATTTTCTTTACATAAAGAAGAACACCCAGTCAAAAGACTAGGTGTTCCTCTTCGTATAATAGGGTGGGAGTAGTAGTCAACAAAGTAACTACTGTATTAAATGTAACAGGAAAATGTGGCAAAAAAATGACGATTTTGCTATTCCTGTAATTTTTTTCGTGCCTGCGCCCGGTATTGGCTCGGTGTCACGTGAATATTTTTCTTAAACTGCTTCATAAAAAATGTTTCATTGTGATAGCCACACAAATCCGCAATTTCCTTAATCGAATAATTGGAAACCAGCAAAAAATGTTTGGCGTGCTCCATCCGGCTCTGTACAACATCCTGCACAAACGTATTTCCAAAATATGATTTATACAATTTCTGAAAATACGGTGTACTTAGCCCATTGTCACCGGCACACTCCGATACATGCCAGTCTTTCGACGGCTCCAAATATACCTGAGAACGCAGATTCTGAAACAATTCATCATATCGGTCCGGTATTTTGGCAACCTTGCGTCTTTCTGACATCTCGGAAACTTTAATCAAAATCATTTTAAATAAACATTCCATCGTCGTCTCTTTGTACTCATTCATCGAAATATATTCCTGATAGAGTTGTTTCATCATCGAAGGAATCAACGTATTTTCCGGCAGGTGAATTACTGTATTCATCGGCAGATTGATTTCATCCACAAAAGAACGGCTGTCATCCAGCCAAAAATGCACAAAATCATCTTTATAGGAATCATTTACGGCATAATAGTGCTGCTTAGCACCAATATCATATAAAATCACGGATGGCGGCTTAACATAAACCGGCTGCTTATCAAGCACAACACAACACTCCGTATGAAAATACAAAAATAAATAATCCGGTTTTCCATACCGGGAAATTCCATCTTCTCTATAAATTTTAAAATCACCGTCGTACTCTAATTGTACCCCAACATCACGAAAGCGCATCCTACTTCTCCTTTCAAAAGCACAGCTTTCTCTCAAAACTATACAATCCTCTTATTGAACTTCATTATAGCATTTTCGTATTTTTTTGTCAGTATTTTTTTTCATTACTTTTATGCCACAAATTTCCATTATATTTTTCTTTTTTGTGGCAACAATATTACCAAGATAAATCGGATGCAGGAGAAAAAAAACAGCATTTCAACAAAAGGGATGCCGTTTCTCGGCATTCCTTTATCTTCACAATAAATAAAACGGAGGTGAAAAATCATGACAAACAAAAATTCATCCAAGATGGAAGTACCACAGGCTAAAGAGGCTATGAATCGTTTCAAAATGGAAGTTGCAAACGAGATTGGTGTAAACTTGAAAGATGGTTACAACGGTGACCTTACTTCCCGTGAAGCTGGATCAATCGGCGGCGAGATGGTTCGTCAGATGATTAAGAAACAGGAAGAGAGCATGAAATAATCGCAGCCTAAATGCGAAATAAAAGAGGACAGCCGCTTTGCTGATAAAATTGCTTAGTGGCTGTCTCTTTGTTCTAAATCCATTTGTATCTGTTCTAAATAATGGACAAATGTTCCGGAATAGGTCGAAATTTCATATGCGGGATCTAATTCTTCATATTTGAAATGCTTTGCTCCGCCCTCTTCCATCCGTCTCCAAAATTCATCTAACTTTGCATACGGCAGATACATAAAGGTATCTTTTGCTTTGAAATAAATCAATAAAAATGCAATGCCGTCCTGCTCCTCAAACTCTTTCATAAAGCGAATCTGATGTTCATGCACATTCGCAAGCGGAAACCGATCAGTCGCACATTCCTTCGCATCAAAACATATCGGAATCCCCTGAACAACCCCGATGTAATCCACCGTACTTTTCTGTTCAAAGTAAGCAAGCGTAATATGTCTTGTTGTCTGGTCTATCGTAATCGGTTTAATCGGCGTTGGCACCTTCTGTACAAGTGCCAGTTTCTGCGAGCGGTATTTGTCATTTGTCATATTTATGAGTTCTTCCAAAAAAGAACCGCGAAGTCCTCTCGAATTCCAGGTTGCCATTAATTTTTCTCCCGATACACAGTTTTGTATGCAATTTCATCTGACTTTTCTTTTCCCTCAAGCAGCTCCAATAATTTCAAACCAAAATCCATCGTTGTTCCAAGACCACGGCTTGTCACAATATTACCGTCAACAACGACCGGCTCACGAACTACCGTTGCACCAATCAAATTCTTTTCATGTTGTGGGAAACTGCATGCCGTCTTTCCTTCTAGCAAACCATATTTACCAAGAACTCCAGGTGCCGCACACACGGCTGCAACAATTTTTCCGGCATCATTCATAGCAAGAATTGCCTTTCTGACTGCATCGCTTTCACCCAAATTAATGGTTCCCGGCATTCCTCCCGGAAGAATGACAGCGTCATAATCAAGTACATCCACTTCTCCTAAAACAGCGTCCATCTCAACATTTACGCCATGTGAACTTCTCACAAATTCATCTTCTGTAATTGAAGCCATCGTCACTTCCACACCGCCACGGCGCAGTAAATCAACGACTAAAAGCGCCTCCACGGTTTCATATCCTTCTGCAAATAAAATCACTGCACGTTTCATATTTTTTCCTCACTTTCCAAATTGTTTATTTATCATTTTCGCAAAGTAATCCGGCTCTTTTGCCGTTACTACCCTGCCTGAAAGATTTTTAAGTTCTCCCATATTTTCAGGAAAACACAATGTTTTCGCATGCAAAAAATAATGCTTCATATCCGCTCTCTTTGCTGCACCATATTTTACATCCCCCAATAGCGGATGTCCCAAAGATGCCAGATGTCCGCGAATCTGATGCGTCTTGCCCGTCACCAGCTTCACTTTCAAAAGTGTTACTGTGCCATTGGTCCGTAACGGCTCATACCCGGTCTCAATCCACACACGGTCTTCTCCGTCTTCCGAAAAAATCTGAACCCGGTTTGTCTGTTCATCCTTTTTTAAGTATCCGCGGACAACCGAATGTTCTTTCATAACACCTTCCACAATTGTAAGATAGTACTTATCCATCGTTCGGTCTTTTAAAAGCTCCGACATTTTTTGCAGGCCCCGAAGGCTTTTCCCGGCAATCACAAGACCACTTGTATTCCTGTCAAGCCGGTTGCAAATCCCCGGTTTCAGGCTGTCTTTCGGTGACCACTCACCTTTTTTCTGTAAATAACCAAGTATATATTCTACAAGTGTAACATCCTGAGGCTTCGCCTTTTGAGACAACATACCGGCAGGCTTATTCACAATCAGGACATCCTCATCTTCATAAACAATATCCAAATCTATTACCGGATAAATCACTTTTTTAGTCTCTCCGCGAAATTTCTCAAAGGTCTCATCTGAAAAATACACAGTTACTTTATCGCCCGTTTGCAGCATTTCACTGCCCGTTGCCTTTTTGTCATTTAGCTTGATATTTTTCTTTCGCAGCATTTTATACAAAAAACTTGTCTGCGCCTCTTTGAAATACTTTTCCAGAAACTTAGAAAAACGCTGTCCGCTTTCCTTTGCTCCAATCGTCACCTCTCTCATCGTCTTCTCCACTACATCGCAAGTGAATGTAAATAATCCACCAGTGTTTTTTCCGAATTTTCTGACGCTTCTTCCTGCGTTAAGCGCTGCAGGTGTGAAATCAGTTTTTCATCCGACTCAAACAAGCGCACATGATACGACGGTGCCGTCTTTTTCACAACATCCGTCAAATATTGTTTCAAATACGGCACATCCTGTTTGGACTTCGCAATCACGCCAAGAACATTACCATTTTTCACAAGCAAAAAGTCTAAATGCATAATTTTTTCCGTCGAGGTAAATACATAATCGGTATACAAAACCGCTTGTCCTGCTGCCGTTTTTACTTTATCATACCGCTCTTTCGTAACTCCTTTTTTACGAAACATCGCAATCAGCGCAACCAGATGTTTCGCCGCCGGAAGCACGAGTAACACTGCCATTACAGTAAAAATATTTGCACGCACACCACTCCACAAATATCCGGTTAAAAAAATAGCAACGCCAAGCACTACAAAAAATACAATCCATAAAATTTCTGCTTTCTTACGTTTCGTAAGATATCCCAAGGTACATTTTTCGTACATCATTTTCTTTCCTTTCTTAAATCATGCTTTTTACACACAAATAAAGTTTATCACAAAAACCGTGCGGTGGAAAGAGGCTTTTCCATCGCCTTTAGAATTGAATACGGGTTCACACTGATTTCTTTGTCACCTGCCGTAAAGTAAATTCCAAAATGCAGATGAACCGGAAACTTTCCAACCGTTCCCTCTTTTCCATAACCGCTGTCTCCCATATAACCTAGCAGCTCGCCCGCTTTCACAGTCTTTCCCTGTTTCATCCCCTCCGCGTAGGAAGAAAGATGAGCATAATAAAAATAAGTGCCCGTTTTACTGCGGATTCCAATGCGGTAGCCGCCTAATTCCAGCCATCCGATTTTTTCCACAACACCATCACAGACACTTACAACAGCAAACGTATCTCTTTGATTTTTCGGTGGCATTAAATCCGTCCCCTCATGGAGCCGTTTTCCCCCATAACTGCGGGACATCCCCCATGAATCCTCAAAAGAAATCCCCTCTTTTTCTTTCTTATCTGAGACAACCGGAAAACATTTTATCCCGGAAAGAAGTTTTTGATAGTAAACGGCATAGGGCTCCCATGTTTCTCTTTCCAAAAGGATACGATACCACGATAAGGACGGAAGTGATTTGCTTGTCTTTTCCAGTTTACCGTCCGCATATAAAAAGTCCTTTGCGAACTCTTCATATTCGTCTTTTCCCCATGTTTCAAATCCGGCAAGCCGTTTTGGTACCACCTGAAAATCCCGGATATTTTCTGTGTTTTGCTCCCATTTCGGAGCCTTTTTCACTTCCATTTTCCAAAATAACAGTCCACATAAAAACGGCGTCCAGAAAAATAAAATCATGCAAACAAGAAACTTTTTCCAAAAAATCCTTCGCTTCATCTAACGCCTCACATTTTTCTATCTCTAAAATGTATGCGTTATTAACTAATAAGATTCAATATCTACCACCGTTGTATTTTCCACCTGATATGGCAGAATGGAATTGGCAAAAGAACGGAACTGGTCCACACCATCACTGACAAAAAATTTGTGCTCCGGTTTCTCACCGGATACATTCAGTAAATCTTTTTCCTTTAACAGATCCTTTAACGATTTTGCCGTTTCATAAGCAGGGTTCACCAGTTTTACCGACTCACCCATTTCACGCCCAATCACACCGCGCAAAAGCGGATAATGAGTACATCCCAAAACAAGCGCATCAATCTCATACTCTTTCATATCATGCAGATATCTGGAAACAACATCTTCCGTAATACGGTCTTCAAACAGCCCCTCTTCCACAAGAGGTACAAATAGCGGACACGCTTTACTCACTACCGTCAATTCCGGATTTATTTTGTGAAGATAGCTCTCATAAATTCCACTTTTTATTGTACTCTGGGTTCCAATCACGCCAATTTTGTTATTCTTAGTCGATGCCGCCGCCATTCTCGCTCCCGGCTGCACCACGTCAATCACCGGCACATCCACCATATCTTCAAGTTCCTCTCTGGCAAGTGCACTGGCTGTATTGCAGGCAATTACAATTGCTTTAACATCCTGTGTCAGGAGAAATTTAGCAATCTGCTTGCTATATTTACAAACTGTATTTTTTGATTTGGAACCATATGGCACACGGGCTGTATCTCCAAAATAAACAAGACTTTCCCCCGGAATCTGCCGCATAATCTCTTTTGCCACTGTCAATCCGCCAATTCCCGAATCAAACACGCCAATCGGTGCATTCATAATCCTTCCTCCAATCTGTTCTTATTCTTTTTCGTCCATTGCTTCTTCTATCATAGATTCTTCATCTACTGTTTTTTCTCTCATATCTTTTTTGCGGTTTAACAAATCATAAATACATGGTACAACAAACAACGTAAGCAGCGTACCATATACCAGACCACCAATCGTAACAATTGCCATCGGTCTTGTCATATCCGCTCCCATACTGCTGCCGGCAACCATTGGAATCAAACCAAGTACCGTCGTCAATGCCGTCATCAGAATCGGACGAAGTCTCGTTACGCCTGCTTCCTCAATTGCCTGTCGTTTCTCGACACCGCTTCGGCGTAACTGATTGATATAATCCACAAGCACAATACCATTGTTTACAATAATACCGGAAAGCATTACAAATCCAATCATGGCAATGACACTGACGTCACTTCCCGAAATCCACAGTCCAAGGAAACCTCCCGTAAAGGCAAGCGGAATCGTGAACAAAATGATAAATGGAGATAACAGCGACTGGAACTGTGCCACCATAATCAAATACATCAAAAGCACACCAAGTACCATCATCAAAAGCACCTGTCCCATTGCTTCTGTGGTTGCTTCATTTTCACCATCTAATTCCATTTCATAACCGGCCGGTTTCTTTGTCTGGTTTACGATTTTTTCAACCTCTCTCGAAACGTCGCTTACCACATAACCATCCTTGATATCCGCTTTTACAGCAATATATCTGGTCTGCCCTTTGCGATAAATCGATTTTGGCGAATCCGCAGTGCTAAAATCAGCAATCTTACTAAGAGAAACCTTTTTTGTCTTCTGAGTCATCGAATCGGTGTAATCAATTTTCAGATTTTTGACATCATTTCTTGTCAAGTCCTCATCCTCCGCCGAGTTGACATAAACACCTAAATCATCGGTATCATTCGATACCGTAGAAGACGAAGAAGCCTCTTTTACTTTTGCATAAATCTGCTGATAAACCTGAGCCACCGTAAGTGAATAACGCATTGCTTTCGCTTTATCCACAGTAATGCGGTACTCTTTACCGGCATCTTCCAGACCATTCGTAATGTTATCAAGACCATCTACTTTTTCAAGTTTCTTCATCATATCTTCCGAAATCGTCTGCAATTTATCCAAATCTTTTCCTTTAATATTGATGGTGACACCATCGCCCATCAGGGCACTCATATCCATCGCAGAAGCATTTACTTCTACTTTCCCCTCAATATTTTTCGTTTTTTCCGTAATCAGTTTTGTGATTTCTTCATTGCTTAACTGCCTATCGTCCTTCAAAATGATATACATAGTTACGGTATTTTCACCGCCGGAACCGGTAAGCATCGACATGGATGAACCCGTTCCTGTATAGGCACCAACTGATTCAACATCCGAAATCTCACGGATTTTTTCAACCACTTGATTGGACGCTTTTTTCGTATCCGCCAGTTTTGTTCCATTATCCATCGTAAGCGTAGCCGTCATCTGCGTACTTTCCATATCCGGCATCATGGAAAATCCTCTGCCGGCTGCCAATGCCGCAAACAATATAAGGAGAACAACCGAGCCAGCCAAAACAAGCCACTTAAACCGCAGCACCCATTGAATTGCCCTGCCATACGCACGCTGAACTGCCGCAATAATCTTTGACTCTTTCTTTGGCTTTCTCTTAATTAATCCGGCCGACATTGCCGGAACTAAGGTAAGTGCTACAAGAAGACTTGCTCCCAGTGTGTAAGCAAGGGTAAGCGCCAAGTCGACGAATAACTGCTTTGTCACACCTTCTGTAAAAATAATCGGTGCGAACACACAAACCGTTGTCAGTGTAGATGCCACGATAGCTCCTGCCACCTGGCTTGCTCCCTCAATTGCTGCACGCTTCGTTGAAATCCCATGCTGCTTAAGACGGAAAACGTTTTCAATTACGACAACCGAGTTATCCACAAGCATACCAACACCAAGTGCCAAACCGGATAAGGAAATAATATTCAGTGTTACACCGCTAAAGTACATCGCTACAACTGCTGCAATTACGCTGAGCGGAATCGAGCAGGCAACGATAAAGGTTGGCCGCCAGTCGCGCAGGAAAAACAGCAGAATCAAAATAGCAAGCAACCCACCAAGCAAAAGATTTTGCACTACAGCATCCACTACAAGGTCAATGTATACCCCCTGATTCATCAAAACAGAAACATGCAGTCCCTGATTGTCTTTCTGCAACTGGTCAAAACGATCCGTCAGTGCACTCGTTACGTCTCCGGTTGAAAATCCGGACTGTTTCTGTAACGTAACAAGTACCGCCGGGTTGCCGTTTACTACGGTATACACATCATCCGAGTTATCCGTAACCGCAATATCTGCCACATCTGAAAGTTTAATCGGGTCTAAACCATCCAAATCCATATCGCAGACAACGAGGTTTTTGATTTCTTTCTCGGATTGAATCTTATCACCTACACGTACAAGGTAAGAAGCATCTCCTTCGGTAATATAACCGGACGGCATATCAAAGTTCTGCGCTTTTAATACATTTTCAACCATTTCCTTTGTAATGATTTTTTTCAGGTTCGCATTACTTTTTGTCGTTTTTTTCGAGTCCTTTAACTGTTTATCTGCTTCATCTAACTTATTTTTTCCATTATCCATCTGTGCTTCCGAAACACTTAACTGGATACTGGAAAGAATTTTCTGTTTATTTAGCTGTTCGGTCGCTTCCGTTGTCGAAATCTGACCTTTCTCTAATTTCTTCTTTGTTGCATTTAGTTTTTTCAGACCGGCATTGATTTTTTTCTTTGCCGCTGTAATTTTGGCTTTATTCTTTGCCAGCGTTTTCTCTTGGGTTTCCACCTGCTTAAGTCCGCTGTTTGCTGAAGTAAGTGCCGTATTCACTTCGTTTACTTTGGATGGAAGCATTTCTTCCGTAATGCCGACATCCTTCAATTTGCCACGGACAACCTGTAACTGTGCCTGAACCGACGCTAAAGAAGTACTCAGTTCCTGTGAATTCCCACCGACATTCTCAAGCTGCGTTTTCAGAGATGTCTCCTGAACTTTGAGCTTTTCAAGCGTCGTGTTCAGTGTCGTAAGCTGCGTCTGCGTCGCCGTCAGTGTCTTAATTGTATTTGTCAGTTTTGTTTTATTGGCAGCGAGCGAGGCAAGCCCCGTATTTAACTGTTTTTCACTCTTTTTAAGCGTTGCCTGCTGCTTTTTAATATTCGTAATATTTTCATTAATAACTTTCAGGCCATCCTTAATTTTATCCGATGCCTGACTAAGTTTCGTCTCTCCCTTCGCCATCTTATCGGCGGCGGTCTCTTTTCCATTCTTTAATTTGTTTTTGCCATTTTCCAGTTTCTTCTTTCCTTCATCAATCTTATCCTGTGCATCACTTAATTTTCCTTCAATCGCCTTTTGCACAAGCTCATTCATCTTGTCAATCTTATCCTGCTGAATAATGACCTGAATCTTTTTCTCAATAGAACCGGATTCATTGACAGAGGCAACTCCCTCCACACTCTCCAATTCCGGAATAATTTCCTTTTGCGCCTTTTTCGTGACTTCCGCACTGTCTAATTTATCATAATCCAGTGCCGCCACCATAATCGGCATCATGTCGGGATTCATTTTCATAATTGTCGGATTTCCGATGGAATCATCAAACTGCGATGTCACCATATCAAGGCTTTCTCTCATATCTACAACTGTAGAACCCATATCCGTTCCATCATTAAATGACATAACAACCATTGACATATTCTGGATGGAAATAGATTGCAGTTCTTTGACGTTGTTGATACGCTCCATCGCCTGCTCCACCGGTTCGGAAACAGCCTTTTCTACTTCTTCCGGACTTGCTCCCGGATATGTAGTCATAACAAGTGCATACGGAAATTCCATATTTGGCAGAAAATCCGTACTCATATTTTGAAATGACAAAAATCCGAGTACCAGACATATAACAACCGCAACCAATACGGTAAATGGTTTGCGAACACTGAACTTTGATAACATCTGAAAGTTCCTCCCTTTTTCTAAAATGACTATTAGTCGAGTATAACACCGTTTGATTCGCTAACGCAACTCTAGGAGAGACACAAAATGTGAAATTTTTGTGTCTTTTACTCAATCAGCTATTTTTTTATTTATCACTTCCACTGCTTTTTGCAGCTGGTAATCGTCTTTTCCACCGAATTGCTTTAAATCAGAAGGATTCTTTGCTTCCACATCCGGAGTCAACCCTTTGCCCTGAATACATCTGCCGCTTGGCAGCAAATATTCCCCGGTTGTCAGTTTAATTCCGCCACCACACGATTTTTCCAGAGAAAAAATAGTCTGTACAATTCCTTTCCCAAAACTTTTCACACCGACTAACGAAGCCGCTTTCCGGTCTTGCATACAGCCGGCAAAAACTTCCGAAGCACTGGCACTTCCCCCATTAATCAAAACTGCCACCGGCTTATCAAAATGCTTTTCATCGGTTGAGGTATATACTTTATCACCATTTACTTTATTTTTTTCCGTTATCAGTTTTCCTTTTGGAAGCATCCGGTCAAGAATATCCACAACCGCCGTCAGCGAACCACCGCCATTGCCTCGCAAATCTACAATCAATCCCTTCTGTCCCTTCTTCTCTAAGTCAGAAAGCGCATTCTCATATTGTTTTACCGTTTCCTTTGTAAAAGAAGTAATGGCAATATAACCGGTTTTCCCGGACAACATCCGATGTGTAACCGTCTGATTAACAATCTTTTCACAGGTCACCGTAATTTTCTTCTTTATCTTTTCTCCATTTTCTTCCCGCAAAACAACGAGTTCTGATTTTTTTCCTTCTTTTCCTTTAATCTTCTGAATGGTATCATTTAATGACAATTTTGTTACGTCCTCGCCATTTACAGAAAGCAGAATATCTCCGGCTTTTAATCCGGCTTTCTGTGCCGGTCTGCCTTTCTGCACTTCCTGAATCATCTTGTTTTTTGTTTTTTCATCGTAGCGCACACTTGCACCGATTCCCTCGTAATCTCCTTCTACATCTTCCATACTGCTTTTTAATTCTTCACTGGTAAAATACGCTGAATACTTATCGCCTAGTGCCGCTACCATTCCTTTTGCGGCATATTCCGAAATTGTTTGATCCGATACATCGTTCTTCCAGTAATAGCTGTCAATGTACGATTCCACAATTTCTGCACGGTTTCTAATATCCGACGCAAGAGAGGACGCCGGCAGAATCTGTATATCTAAAAAATACATGACAAGAAAAAATGTCATAGAAAACAATACGCCAACAAATATTCCGGCAAAAAAACCACTGCCTCGTCTTTTCCTCATCTTTCACTATCCTCCATTATCTCGAAATATAATTTAACGGGTTCACATAATTTCCATTTTTCGTAACACCAAAATGGAGATGTGCTCCGGTCGATATACCGGTCGAGCCAACATACCCGATTACTTGTCCTTTTGTTACCTGTTTTCCGGCACTCACTGCAAGTCTGGAACAGTGCATATATACCGTATACAAACGGTTGCCATGCGAAATCATAATATAATTTCCGGCACTCGAACTATACGTAGCGGTCACTACTTTTCCGCTGCCGGCTGCTAATATCGGCGTTCCCGAAAGTGCAGCCAAATCGACACCTTTATGATATGTGCTGGCACCTGCAGTCGGACTTTTTCTACCACCAAATCCCGAAGAAATACGTCCGGCGCCACCTTTTAACGGCCAGCCAAGTCCTGTTGTGCTGCCGCCGGAATTTCCGCCGCCTGCCGCCATTTCACGGTCAATCTCATCCTGTTTTTTCTGAAGCAGTGCTTCCACCTGATTTTCCGCTTCCAGCGCTTTTTTCGTGTACTCACTTACTTGATCCTGCGATTTTTCCATCGCTTTATCAATCTTATCCAATTCTGTTTTTTTATCCGCCTTTAACTCGGACACCGCTTGCTTTTCTTCCCTTGTTTTTGTTTCTAATTCCTTTAACTCATTTGTCTGCTGTTCACGCTGTTTCTCCTTTTGCTGCACCGTAAGTGCTGCCTTCTTAAAATGCGCAAACACTTTGTTATCATATTCGGAAATTTTTTCAACATACTCTGAGCGGTTCAACAAATCAGAAATACTTTTTGCTCCAAATATAATATCAAGATATTCCTGATTTCCATTTTCATACATATATTTTATGCGCCGCTTCATCGTCGTATACTGCTTTTCTTTTTCCTTCTGTGCCTTTGCTAATTCCTTCTGAATTACCTTTAACTTTTTTTCAGACGACGCAACCTGTGCATGAAGTTTCTCTAATTCTTCTTCTAGAGATGCTGTTTTTTTATCTAACTTCTCAATATATTTTAAGGTATCGTCTTTATCGGCCTGAATCTCTTCAATTTCCTTTTGCAGACTATCCGCCTTGTTTTCCCATTCTTTCTGCTGTTTTTCTGTTTCTTTAATCTGCTTGTCATAGTTTGTGGCACCTACGTTTTGTCCAAACACAGAAAGCGACACAACGCCGCACAATATGCCGCACAACAGCCATTTTCTTCTCATCTTTATCACTTCCTAAATATTTAAATTTCTCCGCACCGTAATAAAACTGCCAAAGAATCCAATTCCAACACCCAAAATCAGTGAAATCGGAACTAACATCACAAAAACTTCTCCTGTCGTAAGGAAAGCAAGTCCCTCCGAAAAAAGAGAAAAATGTGTTGTTATATAAGTAAGAATCCGTCCATACGAAATTCCAAGCACAATAAGCGGAAGAATTGAACCAATCAAACCAATCACTACGCCTTCCACAATAAACGGCGCCCAGATAAAAAAGTCAGACGCTCCCATCAGACGCATAATCGCAATTTCCGGTTTTCTTACGGCGATTCCGGTCGCAATTGTCGAATGAATCAAAAATACGGATACAAGTAAAAGCACAACAATCAGCACCAGTGACACACCACCAACCAGTTTATTAACACTCGAAAAGCCTTCTTCGATTTCATCCGCTTCCTTAATCCTTCGGATTCCTTTTACGTTTTTTAAGTATTCTACTAACGTAGACTGTCGTTTCAAATCCTTGCAGTAAATAGCATAAGATGCTGATTCCGCTAACGGATTATCATCCCCAAAGCTTTCTGCCAGTTCCGGTGTCTTAGAAAAGTTTTCCTGTTTAAAGTCTTCCCATGCCTGTGCAGCAGAAATGTATTCTATCCGCTCCACTTCATCTCTTTTCTCAATTTTTTGTCCAATATCAGCAATCTGTTTTTCCGAAAGATTTTCTTCAAAAAATACAGAAATTCCCACTGACTGTTCTGCCGAGTGAAGAATATTCTGGAAATTACTGAGCACAAAATAAAACAAGCCGAAGACAAATAGACAGGCTGCAATCGTTCCCATGGAAGCCAGGGTAAACATACGGTTTTTTCTCAGATTTGCTAGTCCTTGTTTGATGCTGTGAAAAAATAAATTAATCCCCTTCAACCTGATAACCACCTTTCTTTTCATCTCTTACCAAAACGCCATCCTCTAAATTTATAACACGCTTTTGCATGACATCCACAACATCATTATTATGAGTTACAACAACAACTGTTGTACCCATTTTGTTTACTTCCTCCAACAACATCATAATATCCCATGCTGTCTTGGGGTCAAGATTTCCCGTCGGCTCGTCCGCCAGCAAAATGGTCGGCTGGTTAATCAGTGCTCTGGCAATCGCTACACGCTGCTGCTCTCCGCCGGATAATTCGTGCGGATACATCTTCTCTTTCCCTTTTAACCCAACCATCTCTAACATAATTGGAACATTTCTTGCAATATCCCTTTTGGTCATGCCGATGATTTCCTGTGCAAAGGCAACATTTTCAAATACCGTCTTATTCTTTAATAGACGAAAATCCTGAAATACCACACCAATCTTTCTCCGGTATAACGAAACCTGTTTGCGCTTCAAATTTGTCACCTGTCTGCCACCGACAAATATACGGCCTTCGGTCGGGTTTAACTCCTTTAAAAGCAATTTAATAAAAGTGGACTTGCCAGATCCACTTTTACCAACTACGAATACAAATTCGCCTTTATGAATGCAAATGGATACATCACTTAGTGCTTCCACACCTGTAGAATACTGCTTACTGACATGATCCATTGCAATAATAGGTATCACCTTTTTCTTTGTTTCCATGATACAAAACCTCTCTCGTCAATTAATACTCAATGGTCTCCAAATAGTTCATATACTTCACAACCATCAACGCAATGCGGAATGTAATCGCATCCTCAAACACACGCAAATCAAGTCCGGTGCTCTTTTGCAATTTATCCAAACGATAAACAAGCGTATTTCGATGGATGTAAAGCTGTCTCGATGTCTCCGAAACATTTAAGTTATTTTCAAAGAACTTGTTAATTGTCGTCAAGGTTTCTTCGTCGAAATTATCCGGTGTGTTGTCATCGAAAATTTCTTTAATAAACATTTTGCAAAGTGGCAGCGGAAGCTGGTAAATCAGCCGTCCAATTCCCAGATTACTATACGCCATTACCTTTTTGTCACTGTAAAAGATCTTTCCAACATCCAGTGCCATCTTCGCTTCTTTATAGGATCTTGAAACTTCCTTGATATCCTTGATAATCGTTCCAAACGCCACACGTACACGTGCCATTGCCTCAGTATTTAACATATCTACGATAACCTGTGCGGTTTTCTCCAAATCCTCGTAAGTATCTTTGTCCTTAATTTCTTTTACGATAATGATGTTTTTCTCATCCACTGCCGTGATGAAATCCTTGTTGCCACCGGCAAACATGCTGCGTACAGTCTCTAAGGCACCATTATCTTTTTCCTTACTTGTCTCTACAATATAAACAACTCGGCGTGCGTTCATCTCGATATGAAGTTTCTTCGCACGGTTAAAAATATCAACCAAAAGGAGGTTATCAAGCAAAAGATTCTTAATAAAGTTATCTTTGTCATAACGTTCTTTATAGGCAACTAATAAGTTCTGAATCTGGAATACAACAATCTTTCCAATCATATATACATCCTCGGCCTCTCCCTTTGCCACGACAATGTATTCTAACTGGCTCTCATCATAAACCTTAAAAAACTGGTATCCCAAAATCGCCTGACTGTCTGCCGGCGAATCCGCAAATATCTTAACGGTCGCACAGTAATCTTCACTGTCACCTGCCGTCTCTGCCAATACATTTCCATCGGCATCCACTACACTAAGGTCTATTTTTGTAATTCCTTTTACACCATCAATTGTATTTTGCAAAATCTGGTTTGATATCATTTATGCCCCTCCTTAAATGCTCCTTTTGTACTTTTCGTTCACAACACCTCATTTCTCCCCATTGTACCATTTATTCGGGTTATTGTCAAAAGGTCTTAAGCTTCACAAATTGAAGGGCATCATTTTTCTTATACCATTTTTTGTACTTTTTCAAGGATGCCTTCGGCACATACACATCTCTGAAAATTGGAAGATAACAATAATTTTTATCATTATTCTGTGTCAGTTTCGGTGGATTCTTAGAACGAAAATAAACTTTTGTCGTCGTCACATAACCGGCACGATAAAATTCACCCCATGCTCCCTGTAATGTCTTTACACTTGCCCCGATATCCAATTTCTTCAACTGACGACTGCCACAAAGAGAAGCATCCTCACTAATCAGTTTTACCTTATTTCCTATTTTTACTACATTCTTTTTCGCAACAGCAATTAATAACTTACCACTCTTTTTCTCGTAAATGCACTGTCCCTGTTTGGCAATACTTTTATTTTTCTTGGCAATACTTACCTTTGTTATCTTCTTTCCGGCAATAGCATCTTTGCCAATCATTTTCACCTTCTTGCCAAGATAAACACTTGTTGCTTTTCCTGCTTTGAGTGCATTATCCGCAATCGAAGTAACACTATCAGGAACTGTGATTTTATTTTTCGCCGGCACTGCCCAGATAAGCTTTGTCCCCTTCTTATTTAATAACAGGCCTTTCTGCATTTTAAAGCTTTTATTTTCCTTCGAAAGTGTGACTTTGGAAAGTTTCGGACAGGCGGAAAAGGATGTGTAATTGTCAAAGGAAGCAAGTGATTTTGGCAATTTCACTTCCTTAAGACTCTTACAGCCATAAAATGTTTCTGCACTAATTTTCTGCACACCATCCGGAATTGTAATACTCTTAACTTTACGAAGTCCGCTAAGCGCTGTTGACTCTAATATCGTCAAGTTCTTTGGCAGAACAACGGATTCAACATTTATCGTCTTTTCGCTCCAGCCGTCAACACCATGTGCATACTCAACGGTCACACCGGAAATGTTCTGGTTAAATTCATCTGCATCTTCCAATTTGCGAAGTGCCGTGTCATAACCTACTCTTGTCACAACAGCTCCTTCTACCGTATCCGGAAACTTTAAGGATTTTGTCTTGTTTGTTGTTTCTACAAGATAAATCCATGCATTTTTTCCATCTTCGGATAAATACGCATGATATGTAGCTTCCGAACCTTTATAGGTTACCTCTTTGCCTGTATTCCATCCCGCCAGTGTGCTTTGGCTTTTTGTGTCAGCTGCTTTCACAATAGCAGACTGTCCGTTATTTGAAAATCCCATATTTAAACCGCCGCCAAGCAATGACATAGACAACAGTAACGCTCCACCCAGTATTCTTTTGTTTCTCATCATAATAAAACCTCCTTTTGTATTGTCTTTATATATAAGACGATTCAAAAGGAGGAAAAGTTGCAAAAAAACAATTTTTTATATTATTTTTATTCCTTATCCGGCAGCGGTTTGATGATTTTTTTGTAAATCCTCATAAGAAATATCGTTGATACCGCAAGTGACATACTCTCCGCAATCGGGAATGACCACCAAGTGGCATGCAAGCCGCCAAAATGAGCCAGAAGATATGCAGCCGGAATCAGTACGACAAGCTGACGCATAACCGAAACCACCATGCTGTAAACAGCCTTTCCCAAAGACTGGAATACCGTACCTGCAATAATGCAGAACCAAGCAATCAAAAAGTGGATTCCAATAATACGAAGTGCCGGAACTCCAATTGTAAGCATCGCTGTCGAAGCCTCAAACAATCCCAGTAATTTGTCCGGAATCAGTTCAAATCCCAAGAAACCAATAAACATCAAACAGAACGATACAACCAGACTCATTTTAATCGTTTTTATCATTCTGTGCTTTTTCTGTGCTCCGTAGTTATAGGCAATAATCGGTGTAATTCCATTATTCAATCCAAACAATGGCATAAAGAAGAAACTCTGCAATTTAAAATAAACACCAAATACTGCTGTTGCCGTCGAAGAAAATCCAATCAAAATCCGATTCATGCAATAAGTCATAACAGAACCAATTGACTGCATAATAATGGATGGAATTCCAATCGCATAAATTGGTCCGATAATTTTAGCACTCGGACGGAACCCTTTGATTTTCAAATCCACCTCATGATTAAATTTCACATTAAATACAGCAGAAAGAATCGCCGCTCCACACTGTCCGATTACGGTTGCCACAGCCGCACCGGTAACGCCCATTGCCGGTGCACCAAGCAGCCCAAAAATCAAAATCGGATCTAAAATAATATTGATAACCGCACCGGTAAGCTGGGAGAGCATTGTATACACAGTTTTCCCCGTAGAAGTCAACAGTCGCTCAAAATACATCTGACAAAAAACACCAATGGAAAATATCATGACTGTACTCAAATAGTCAACGCCCATTCCATAAATCGGAGAACTTGTCCCATTTAACTGTCCTACATAAAATGGTTTTACTACCGTAAGACCAAGGATTAAAAATACAACATAGCTGAGGACTGTCAAAAAAGCACCATTCATCGCAACATCATTCGCCTTCTTAAAATCCTTTTCTCCCAACGCCCTTGACAAAAGAGCATTCACACCTACACAAGTACCGCCGCCAACCGCAAAAATTAACGTCTGAAGCGGAAAGGCAAGGGAAACCGCAGACAAAGCATCCTCCGATAACTTCGCCACAAAAATACTATCTACAATATTATAAAGTGCCTGAACCAGCATGGATAACATCATTGGGAGCGACATACTAAATAACAGCCTGCCGACCGGCATGACACCCATTTTATTCTCTTCCGGCACTGCCCTACTCTTACTTTCGTTACTCACTCATATAACCTCCTTTTTTAGTTGTAAAACCCTTACGCCACAAAAAGGGCGCCTCCTTAAGAAGACGCCCAGCAAAAACGTATTTTATGCTAAGACTAGTTTGTAATTGTTTCCTGTGTTTCTTTATCAAACAAGTGAATCTTAGAACCATCCAAAGCAATCTTAATTGTATCACCAGGACGAGCTGTTGTACGAGGGTTTACACGTACAGTAATGTCAAATGTCTCAACTGTGAAGTACAAGAATACTTCTGCCCCAAGCATCTCGTATACTTTAACAGTAGCTTCCAGTGTAGTATCCGGAGAGTTGCTGATGAACATCTCTTCATCTTTAATATCCTCTGGACGAATACCAAAGGTAACTGTCTTATCTTCATATCCATTATCAATCAACTTCTTAGCTTTATTCTCCGGAAGTTTAATGGAGTTAGAACCAAACATCAAACGTACTTCAGAACCGGATACAACTACTTTTGCATCGATGAAGTTCATCTGAGGAGAACCGATAAATCCGGCAACAAACAAGTTGTTTGGTCTCATATACAAATCAAGTGGAGAATCAACCTGCTGCACAACACCATCTTTCATAACAACGATACGAGTACCCAGTGTCAAAGCCTCTGTCTGGTCATGTGTTACGTAGATAATTGTTGTTTCCAGTCTCTGATGCAATTTAGAAATCTCGATACGCATCTGTACACGGAGTTTTGCATCCAAGTTAGAAAGCGGCTCATCCATCAGGAATACTTTAGGATCACGTACGATTGCACGTCCCATAGCAACACGCTGTCTCTGACCACCGGACAAAGCTTTTGGTTTACGATCAAGCAAGTGCTCGATATCAAGGATTTTAGCTGCTTCATGTACAAGGCGGTCAATCTGGTCTTTTGCAACTTTTCTCAGTTTCAAACCAAATGCCATATTGTCATATACGGACATATGTGGATACAAAGCGTAGTTCTGGAATACCATCGCGATATCTCTGTCTTTTGGCTCAACGTCGTTCACCAATTTATCACCAATCCACAACTCACCACTGGAAATCTCTTCCAAGCCGGCAATCATACGAAGTGTAGTAGATTTACCACATCCGGATGGTCCTACGAAAATAATAAACTCTTTGTCTTCAATCTCTAAGTTAAAGTCCTTAACAGCGTGAAAGCCGTTTGGATATACTTTATTGATGTTTTTTAAAGATAAACTTGCCATTTGAAATTCCTCCTAGGATATAATATTGTCACAAACATCTAACTGATACTATACACTATCTTTATCAAAAACACCATATTCAAAATACCTAAATAATTCAAAAATCTTTTGTGTAAATTGCACAGATTCCGTTTAGCATACTAATCACCGGTACTAAATCCCTCCCCCAGCACCTCTCTGGCATCGGCAACAATCACAAATGCCCGCTCATCGGCTTCCTTAACATATTTTACCATAGAAACAGCCTCACGGCGTGAAACAACACACATTAAAATCTGCTTTTCCTTCCCGGAATACATACCGTTTCCCCGCAGTGCCGTTACCCCGCGCTCAAATTGGTGCAGAATAATTTCTGCAATTTCTGCCGACCGGTCGGAAATGATATACATAATTTTTGCATAACGCATTCCGGATGTCACTCCATCCATTACTTTCGAAGTCACAAAAACCGCCACAATGGAATACAGTGCCGTCCGCACACCAAAAACCAGCATACCGGCAACAACAATTATACCATCGACAATTCCTATGATATTTGCCAGCCGCATCATTGGGAACAGCGGATGTAAAAGGGTACTTAACAAATCCGTGCCGCCGGTGGAACTTCCTGCAAGAAACACAAGTCCAAGCCCTCCACCATGAAACGCACCACCCAGTATTGCCGCCATCAAATAGTCCTGATGCGTAACGGAGATAACGGGAATCACCGCTAATGCCAGTGAGAACGTAATCATGGCATACAGCGAACGAAATAAATATTCCCTTGTGTGGAATTTTCTCGCCATAAAAAACAAAGGGACGTTTAAAAGAAATGTCACAGCAAACACCGGAATTCCAAATAATTTTTCAAGTACAATTCCCACACCTGAAAATCCTCCGGTAACCATTGACATCGGCTCATAAATGAGACAGGTTCCCAAAGCCATCAAAAAAGTTCCCATGGTAATCATACCATAGGAACGAAAAATACGCTTCTCTGATATGGACATTTTTGTTACCTCCGAAATTTTTTCTTGGTATTATAATCGTCCATTTTTCTATGAAATATACGCCTTCTTAGCGAATGGGAATACGGCATCACCAAAAACCAGCGGTAAACACCTCCCAGATGTAGTTTTTTCAGCCATTTCGGCACCGGCACATTTTCCCGGAACAAAAGCGGCATCACACTTCCTATCACCACACAAAGTTTGGTATTCACCTTCGCACGGTTATTCTCAAGCCACTCCTCCTGCTCTGTGCTCTCCATCGATAAAAGCACAATATCCGGCAGTTTCATGTTAATGTCATTAATCAGACTCTCCTCTGCAACTTCTCCATCCGCCACATAGATACCGACAATCTGATCTCTGTCAATATATTCGGATAAAAAGCGATATACCATTTTGGCTTCTTTCTCACTTCGCAGCACCAAATAAATTGTCCGGTTATTCTCGTTTGCAAGCGAAAGCAGTTCTAACTCCGCGTGATAATCAACTGCCATACCGCCGGTCTCCAAAACATCAACATGATGTCTTGTCAGTATTGCTTTTTCACCGGGGAGAACAAGGTCTGCATGAGCGAGCGACTCACGCACCAGCTCATTTTTATCATAGGCATCCATATAATCCAGTGAAATAACATGTGCTACATTCACCGTTTCATTCTCCAGAAAATTCTGCATTTCCTGCTTCAGTGTTTCTTTGGTCAGCAAATCCACCTGCATGTCCATGATATTTACTTTAGTCCCCACGTAAACACCTCGCTTTCTGTCAGAATGTTCGGTTTTCGTTACTGTATGTCATCATCCGTACCGAGTACAATCTCGATGGATGCGCCGCTGCTCATATTATCAGCCGTCTGAATCAGTGGGTTTTTGAAATATTTCTTCAATGCATTGGCTTTCTTTTTCTTTGTTGCATAAATAACTGTCTGCGAACGGATGTTACCTGTCGCATTACCAACACCTTTTACTTCATAACCATCTTCCTGAAGTATTTTCTGATATTTTGCAGCAAGTCCGGTTATCTTACTTCCATTATAAATCCACACCGTTCCTTTATTTTCCGTGGAAGATGTACTGCTCGTGCTGTTTTGTGCACTCTGGTAAGCTTTTTTCTCCCAGATCTTCTCAATCATCTTGGCAGTTTTTGTTTTATCTAACTTAAATTTCTTATTAAACGTCTGCCCTTTTGCACAATATGTGTGAATATATTCGCGATTGACCTGGTTTAATTCTTTGCTGTAATGCTGCTTCTGACTCAATGTCACATCACTAATCAAAGAATCCCATTTGGATTCAATCAAATCATTCATATCACTTTCATCGCTGCACTTCGCTGCCTCATCCAAAAGCTGTTTTGTCGGGCAGAGTTTTTTCTTTTTGCCATTCTCCCATTCAAAACATTTGTTAAATTCATCCGACGTCATCGCAGTAAAATAACCGATATCTGCTTTTAATTCCTCCTGCAAAATAAGAATACCATACTCATATTTGACATCTCCTTCAAAATAAGAAGAAATTTCTGACATCGTAATCACCTGTGGCAGTTTGGAACTTTTCTTTAATAAATCATTATAGGTCTTTGCCGAAATCGTAATCTGCGTACTGGCAGGAATCGTCACATATGTCATGTTCTTCGTTCCGGCATCAAACAATTCAAGCACCATTGCATCAATTTTTCCGCTCTTCTTGTCATAGCTGTAAATTAAGTTGCTGGATTCCATGCTGCCGGGATTTACATCAATCACATGCTCGTACTGCGTACTTCTCTCCACTCGCTGCGTCTGTTTCAAAAACAGCATTGTAAGATAATAACTGAGTACACCTACGCCTAACAGCAATACAATAACACCAATTGTCTTAAAAAAATTAATAAGTATAATTTGTGCAATACTTCGATTTTTCATACTATTCCTCCCGCAAAAATTGCGTGCCATGTGCACATAAGTATTAGTATTATATCAGATGATGGGGAGAAATTCAATCATTGGTTGGTGTTTTTTCGGTTTCTAGTAATTCAGTAAGAAGGATTCACATCTCGTGGGCGCTCCCGCTCAGACAAATACGCAGAAGTATCGGCATGCAAAATACGCAATGCCTGATACTTGCGTATTTGTACCCACTCGCTGCGAATTCTTCTTACTGAATTATTAGAATCCTGAGAAAGCAAAACCCAACCGCTTATTGCCCTCCCCTAACTCCCCAAAACCAAGATGTACAATCTGGTACATTTTTAGGTTTTAACAGGGAATTAGAAAAAATGTGAGTGGAATGCATTACAAACACACGGGTATCAGGCAACGCGTAGTCTGCGTGCCGATACCCCTGTGCGTTTGTCTTAGCGGGAGCGATGCATGACACGCATATTTTTTCTAATTCTCTGCAAAAAGCAAAAAATATACCAGATTACTTGCACTGCACCCTCTTATGCTCTAAAATAAGAAAAAAAACAAGCGAGGCATGAAAATGAAAAAAACAGCGGTCATCACCGGGGCATCCGGAGGAATCGGCGGAGCAGCCGCCATCCAGTTAGCAAAAGAAGGGTATTCACTGGCTTTATTAGGACACCGTTCCAAAGAAAAACTCCAAAAAGTCAAACAGGCGTGCATGGATGCACAACCAAACAGCGATGCGGTTATCTTTTCACTCTGTGGGGATTTGAGTAACGCAAAAGAAGCGGGGCAGTTGATACAAAAAGCGGTTGAATCACTCGGACATGTGGATTTATTCCTGCACTGCGCCGGTATTTCCCACATCGGATTACTGACGGATATGTCTGATGAGGAATGGATGAATGTAATTAACAGTGACTTATCTTCAGCATTCTACTGTTGTAGGAAAGTTGTGCCTTATATGATATCGAAAAAAAAGGGACGAATCCTTATGATTTCTTCTGTATGGGGAAATGTAGGGGCTTCCTGCGAAGTTGCTTATTCGGCAGCCAAAGGTGGCATCAATCTGTTTACAAAAGCGCTCGCCAAGGAGCTTGCACCAAGTAACATCGCCGTAAATGCGCTTGCCTGCGGTATGATTGATACTCCGATGAATGCTTGTTTTTCAAAAGACGAAATTTGTGAAATATGCGAAGAAATACCCGCCGGACGAATGGGAAGTGTAGAAGAAGTGGCACAAACAATTTCACTTCTTTCTAAAGCTCCCATCTATCTGACAGGTCAAATTCTGACAATTGATGGTGGATGGTGCTAATCTTCTTTTTCTTTGCGGCAAATCGTTCCGCCGCCAAGCACATAATCACCATCGTATAAAACAACGGCCTGTCCCGGTGTAACTGCCCGGACAGGTTCTTCAAATGTAAGAGAAAAAGAATCCTCTGTCACTTCTGAAATTACCGCTTTTGCCCCACCATGATTATAACGGATTCTTGCAGTCACTTTCTGTCCCACTTCAAAGTGGTCCACTGCCATATGATTTACCTGATTTGCCTTTAACCAGTCCGTAAAGACTTCATCATTTTTTCCAAGTACAACTTCATTTGTCTCCGGACAGATTTCCACAACAAACATCGGCTCGCCAAAAGCAATTCCTAAGCCTTTTCGCTGACCAATCGTATAATGCCCGATTCCTTTGTGTGTACCAAGGATTTCACCGGAAGTCGAAACAAAATTCCCCGGCTTTTCCACTTCATTGGTCTCGCGTTCAATAAAACCGGCGTAATCATTATCCGGCACAAAGCAAATTTCCTGACTATCCGGCTTATGTGCCACCTGAAGGCCTGCCTTTTCCGCAATTGCACGAATCTGCGGTTTTTCGTATGAGCCAATCGGAAAAAGTGTATGCGATAACTGATTCTGTGTCAGATTATATAAGGCATAAGTCTGGTCTTTTCCTTTTGCATCCGAGCGAATCAGCGTATATCTTCCATTTTCTAACTGCACAATCTTAGCATAGTGACCGGTCGCAATATATTCAGCACCAATCGCCAGACTTTTTTGCAGCAGAGATTCCCATTTCACATACCGGTTGCACGCTATACACGGATTCGGTGTTCTTCCCGCTCTATATTCCTTCACAAAATAATCAATGACATTTTCCTGAAATTCTTCACGGAAATTCATCACATAATAAGGGATTCCAATCTGATTTGCCACACGTCTGGCATCCTCGACAGCACTCAGACCGCAACATCCGCCTTCGTGCTCGATGGTGCAGGTATCTTCCTGCTGCCAGATTTGCATCGTTACACCAATCACATCGTATCCCTGTTGTTTTAAAAGGTAGGCAGCCGCAGAGGAATCAACCCCTCCGGACATACCTACCACTACGGTTTTCTTATTCTTCATCATTAATGTCTGCCTTTGGTTTATCCAATCCTTCAATCTTAATTCCATGCTTCTCAGCGTAATCCCACAAAGCAGCATGAATGGCTTCCTCTGCCAAAAGCGAGCAGTGAACTTTTACCGGCGGAAGTCCATCCAAAGCTTCCATTACTGCTTTGTTTGTCACTTCCAGTGCCTCGTAAATCGTTTTTCCTTTTACCAGTTCCGTTGCCATACTGCTGGTCGCAACTGCTGCGCCGCATCCAAATGTCTTAAATTTACATTCTTTAATAATTTTTGTATCTTCATCAATGTCTAAGTACATTCTCATGATATCGCCGCACTTAGCATTTCCGACTGTTCCTACACCACTGGCATTTTCAATCTCGCCAACATTTCTCGGATTTGAAAAATGATCCATTACTTTTTCACTGTACATTTATTTTCCCTCGCTTTCTTTCTTTACAAAATCATCATAAAGAGGTGACATGCTGCGAAGTCTCTCAACAATCATTTTCAGATTGTCCACAACATAATCAGCATCTTCTTTGGTTGTTTCTTCGGACAACGTCAAACGAAGCGAACCATGTGCAATCTCATGAGGAAGTCCAATTGCCAGCAATACATGTGAAGGATCCAAAGAACCGGATGTACATGCCGAGCCGCTCGATGCACAAATTCCTTTTTGGTCAAGCATAATCAGAAGGGACTCTCCCTCAATAAATCGGAAGCATACATTTACATTATTTGGAAGTCTCTTCTCTCTGTGACCATTCACTTTTACATAAGGAATTTCCTTCTCAATACGGGAAATCAAATAGTCGCGGACTTCAATCTGCTTTTTCGCATTTTCTTCCATATTCTGTACAGCCAGTGCAGTCGCTGCACCCATACCAACGATTCCCGGTACATTATGTGTGCCGGCACGACGGGATCGCTCCTGCGCACCACCATGAATCAATGGTCCAATCTTTACGCCGTTGCGCAGATACATAAATCCAATTCCTTTCGGGCCATGGAATTTATGACCGCTTGCACTGAGCATATCAATGTTCATTTCCTGCACGTCAATCGGCACATGACCAAATGCCTGAACCGCATCCGTGTGGAACAAAATATCATGTTTTTTTGCAATGGCACCAATCTCTTTAATAGGCTCCATCGTTCCAATTTCATTATTGGCAAACATCACAGAAATCAAAATCGTATCCGGACGAATAGCTTTCTCCAGTTCGTCCAACGAAATCAAACCATCTTCATCCACATCGAGATAAGTCACTTCAAAGCCTTTGCGCTCTAACCATGCAGTCGTATGAAGTACGGCGTGATGCTCAATTTTCGTTGTAATAATGTGTTTTCCTTTATTCTGATAAGCTTCTGCTGTCATCTTAATTGCCCAGTTGTCAGCCTCGCTTCCGCCTCCGGTAAAATAAACTTCTGCCGGTGTTTTCGCATTCAAAGCATTTGCAATCTGCTCTCTCGCATCGTCAACCGCTTTCTTTGCTTTTCCGGCAAAACTGTAAACACTCGCCGGATTACTATATGTGTCCATAAAGTAAGGCATCATCTGTTCAAAAACTTCCGGCTTAACTGCTGTCGTTGCAGCATTGTCTAAATATATTAATGAGTCCATAATTCGCACTCCTTTTCATATAATTTTGATAGGATATACTTATTATAACAACTTTGATTTTGTTGTCAAGTTTCCTTTCTTAATCTCGTCCACATATAAAACCTTTTCCTTTACATGGAAAATAATATCAAACCCGGCAAACTCCATACCATATTTTCTCGTCTCATCTTCATGATAAGCCGGTCTTGGATCCTGGCTCAATACCTCTTCTAATGCTCCTCTTTTATCCTCTGGTATTTTCCCCCATAATTCATCAGAACATACTACCTCAAGCACATCCATTAAATGCTCACCGGCAAAGCCTAAAGATGCCTCCGGGATACTGTCCGCATACGGTAAATAAGGCTTAATATCATAAATCGGCGTTCCATTCATTAAGTCTACGCCGGCAACCCGAAGCACCGCTCCCTTATTTTTTGTCTGCTCCACACCAATGAGTCGAACGGCAGTTAGTCCAATCGGATTCGGGCGAAATGGTGAGCGGGTAGCAAACACGCCTACTCGCTTATTTCCTCCCAGTCTCGGAGGTCTGACAGTAGGCGACCATTTTTTCGATACATTTTCTGAAAACTGCCACAAAAGCCACAAATGAGAATATTTCTCAATACCACGCAGTGCCTCTTCCATGCGGTATTCCGGTTCAAATACGATAATTCCTTCGGACTCATGAGCCAACGCTCCTTGCCTTGGGATTCCAAATTTTTCAGAAAAATCTGTATAAATGGTTGCAACTACCTTCATTTTCATTCCCCTTTATTTTTCCAAAACAAAGAGGGCTGCCCACTGACAGCCCCCTCTCATTCACCTTACAGTGAAATTATTTGTGCCATTTCCAATCGCGAATTTCAGGAAGATCCTGACCATATTCCGCAATATACTGTTTATGCTCAACCAATTTGTCGTTCATCTGCTGGATAAGGTAAGAACCTTTGTTTCCAAGCTGTGGAAGGTGCATAATTGCATCTTTAACAAGATTGAAGCGGTCAATCTCGTTCTGAACACGCATATCAAATGGAGTAGTAATTGTACCCTCTTCCTGATAACCATGTACGGAAACATTTTTATTATGACGCTCATAAGTCAACTCATGAATGAGTGTTGGATATCCGTGGAATGCAAAGATAACCGGTGTATCCTTTGTAAACAGAGCATCATACTCACGGTCAGAAAGACCATGTGGATGTTTACTGTCAGACTCAAGTTTAAACAAGTCTACTACGTTAATTACACGAATCTTCAATTCAGGCATTGCATCACGAAGAATTGTTGTAGCAGCAAGAGTCTCAAGTGTTGGTGTGTCACCACAACATGCCATAACAAGATCCGGCTCAGCATTCTGGTCGTTACTAGCCCATTCCCAAACACTGATACCCTGTGTACAGTGTTTAACAGCCTGCTCCATTGTCAGCCACTGTTTGCTTGGATGTTTGGATGCAACAATTGCATTAACATAGTTCTTGCTCTTTACACAGTGATCAAAGCAGGAAAGCAAGCAGTTTGCATCTGGTGGAAGGTACATACGTACAACGTCTGCCTTCTTGTTAGCCAAATGATCTAAGAAACCTGGATCCTGATGTGTAAATCCATTATGATCCTGCTGCCATACATTCGATGTCAAAATGAAGTTCAAGGATGCAATTGGCTGTCTCCAAGAAAGCTGGTTTGTTACTTTCAACCATTTTGCATGCTGTGCTGCCATCGAATCTACAACACGGATAAATGCTTCGTAAGAAGCAAAGAAACCATGACGTCCGGTAAGAAGATAAGCTTCCAGCCATGCTTCACACATATGCTCAGAAAGCATACCATCCATGATACGTCCGTCCAGTGCAAGGTTGTCATCATCACTGTACATATTTGCATTCCAAGGACGATTCTCAACTTCGAATGCATGATACAGACGGTTAGACATAGATTCGTCCGGTCCGAAAATACGGAAGTTTTTATTTTCTTTATTCAATGTGAAGATGTCACGCACATAAGCACCAAGCTCGATCATATCCTGTGCCTGAGTCTCACCAGGAACAACATCTTTTACACCATACTCACGGAAATCCGGGAGACGAAGATCTTTCAAAAGAAGACCACCGTTTGCATGTGGGTTAGCACCCATACGAGCATTTCCCTTAGGAGCCATATCAACGATCTCCTGTTTAACGCTTCCGTCTTCATTGAAGAGTTCTTCTGGTTTGTAGCTAAGCAGCCACTCTCTCAACTGATCCAAATGCTCTGGTTTTTCCATTGACATAGGAACCTGATGTGCACGGAAAGAACCTTCGATTTTCTGTCCGTCTACTACTCGTGGACCTGTCCATCCCTTCGGAGTACGAAGTACGATCATCGGCCAAGCAACTCTCTTTGCATCGTTATTTTCACGAGCATGTTTCTGAATTGCTTTAATTTTCTCGATACAGCTGTCCATAGCCTCGCACATAGCCTTGTGCATAGCGATATGATCTTCCGGATCGATACCATCGTTCATTTCATCTTTTGCTTCTACAAAGATCGGATCCCATCCGCATCCCTTGAAGAAATTCTCTACTTCTTCATGAGACATACGTGCAAATACAGTAGGATTGCTAATCTTGTATCCATTCATATGAAGGATTGGAAGAACCGCACCATCTGTGATCGGATTTAAGAATTTATTGGACTGCCAGGAAGTTGCCAGTGGGCCTGTCTCAGATTCACCGTCACCAACTACTGGAACTGCAATCAAATCCGGGTTATCAAATACGGCACCAAACGCATGAGCGACTGAATAACCAAGCTCTCCACCTTCATTAATTGAACCCGGAGTCTCCGGTGCACAGTGACTTGGTACTCCACATGGGAATGAGAACTGTTTGAACATCTTCTGCATACCCTCAACATCCTGAGAAATATTAGGATAGATTTCACTGTATGTTCCATCAATGTAGGTATTTGCAATCTGGAAGTTTCCGCCGTGTCCAGGACCGGAAATGTAAATCATATCCAGATCATACCGTTTGATAACACGGTTACAGTGAGTCCAGACAAAGTTCTGTCCCGGTACTGTTCCCCAGTGACCTACAATTTTCTTTTTAACATGATCCATAGTAAGTGGTTTGCGAAGCAGCGGGTTATCCAACAGATACAACTGACCAGCGGACAAATAGTTTGCTGCACGCCAATATGTGTCCATCTTCTGCAGCATCTCATCACACAGAGGCTGCTTCTCAAGACAAGTATTTTCGCTCATAATGAACTCCTTTCGAAATTTTCTTTTTCACTAATATTTTTCAACATTTCCCATTATATAGGCAATCGACAAATTCTTCAACCTTTTTTATCGTTTTTTTAAGGTTTTTGTCACTTTGTCAAAAAAATAACAATATTACATGCTTTTTTGTGCATATTTTCTACAATCAATCCAAATAGGTCGGATGACGAAGAGAACCTTTCTTAAATTCTCCCTCTGATGTTACAAACGGGTACTGTAATTCCGATTCGTAATACCATGGGTCCTCTTCATGTGCCGGATTTGTGAGCAGATGAAACTGTTTTGCGGGCTTTCCGCCCTTTCCAAGTAAAAATGCCTTCTCGCCATTTTCATTGACACATACATCAACAATCACTGCCGCATCACCGGTCGCCACATCCAAAAACAAATCACCGGTCTGCAATTTATCTTTTTTAATCTTTTTCGTCTCTTTTTCCAATGTTGAAACCGATGTATAAGTCAAAACACAGTGCAGATACGCTTCCAAATTTTTCCTCGTTTTATCCAGTTCACCACCATTGACCCAAATTGCGCCGGTCGCATCTTTGCGGATGCGGAATCCTTCTCTCCACTTTTGATACTGTGCTGCAAAGCCATCGGAAAACTGAAAAGAGATTTTGTCATACATTTGATTTTCCCACAAATACTCGGTATATAATCGAATCACGGAACCGCCGGCCCACTGAAGATTCTCCTTTGCTAACGGAAGTTTGAAAACCGCCGGCGTGTTGGTGATGTCCTTTGCCTTTTTTCCATCCCATGTTTTTACTACACCTGTAGATTTTTTTAAGGAATATTTTCGTAAAAACTCCGCAAGGCTTCCCTTTTCTGCCTCTTCTCTTGTATAACCTTTCGGCGTGTTGATACGCTCTGCAAGCGTCATCCCTTCCTCATTTACGATAGGAAGCTGTTTTTGCTCTTCTTTCGTTTCTTTTTTTTCTTCTTTTTTTGTTGCCTGACCGGATACAGCCACCGGTTCTGAAAACGATGCCGGTGCACGCCAGATCATCGGTCCCCAAAGTGGAGAAAACAACAGCAATAACACACCGCCTAACAATCCTGCCAAAATAATCGCATCCTTTTGATGCATTCTTCGTCTGCTCATAACCATCTTTCCTCTCCTGCATTTGTCCTTATTATATCCAATCCCTCTGTAATTGTCTATTCTATTTTTCACCCCTCTTCTGTGAAAAATAGCATCAAAAGAAGGACAAATTGGCATATAAGGTTTTACAAATTGCCTTTTTAATTGTATAATAAAGAATACTTTACGAAAAATGGAGGACTTTTATGCAAAAAAAAGAACGGAAACAGCGGGTTCGCAAGACACCGCCGTTACTGCCCCGTTTGGTAATACTATTCTTTCTTTTGATGGTTCTGCTCTTTATGAACATCGATATGTGCAGCCGTATACTTAACTACGGAAGCTATGAAAAAACTACCGCCACCATTGTTGCAAAAAAGACGGACGGTTTTCTTCTCCTGATTCCGATGGCAGAACTTTCTTATCAATATGAAGGAACAGAGTATAAGGAAGATAAATTTTTTATCCTGCCACATCTCTTTGGCATATCCAATGAGGCCGGACAACAGATTACAATTTATGTAAATAAAACATCACCAAATTACTGTTTGATACAGCAGCCATTTTATAAAAATGTGGTAAACTGGATTCTTCTCCTATTATTGGGGGTCTGGATCCATAATATCATTAAGCTGCATAAAAAGAAGAAGGAGGCAACACATGAAAGCCAAATGGAACGAATGGAAAAATAGCATCAAACAAATGCGTGTTGACAAACGTTGGTTTGACATCACCTGCAAAATTATTTCCTTCCCTTTTGTCCTGCTCTACCATATTTTGAATTTCTGCCTGACATTTTCAAAAGTAATTCTGAATGTAATTTTACTGGTTTTAATTATTGGTGGAATTGCCGGTGGAATTTTGTATGCCAAAATGCTCCCAATGTATCAGGATTCCTGTGAGCAGGCATACGACAAACTGTCAAACCTGAACGAAAACAGTTTTCATATGTTTTCCAACACCGTCATCTACGACAAAGATGGGAAGAAAATTGGCGAAATCGACAGTGGTTCTTATAAATATGTAAAAATCAATAAAATTTCGGAATATATCCAATACGGATACATAGCAACCGAAGACAAAAAATTTATGGAACACCGCGGCATTGATTTACAGTCGATTACACGTGCGGGCATTTCCCTCATTACAAATAAAGGAGAAATCACTCAGGGTGGAAGTACCATTACCCAGCAGGTCATCAAAAATAATCTGCTGTCGCAAAAGCAGTCTTTCGGCAGAAAATTAACCGAAGTTTTACTTGCACCGGCACTGGAACAAAAATACAACAAAGCTGATATTATGGAGTTCTACTGCAATAGTAACTTCTATGGCAACCGGTGTTATGGCGTAGAAACCGCAAGCAAATTTTACTTTGGCTGCTCTGCCAAAGATGTAACACTTGGTCAGGCTGCCATGCTCTGTGGTATTTCCAACAGCCCAAATAATTATAATCCAATTGCGAGCATGAAACTTGCGAAAGAAAAACAGCTTCAAGTTCTTAATAACATGTTAGAACAGGGTTATATCACGAAAAAACAGTTTAATAAGGCAAAAAATGAAGAAATAACCATTGTCGGTCTGGATACCAGTTCCTCCTCGGAGAATTACATGATGAGTTATGCCATTGACCGGGCAGCCATCCAATTGATGAAGGAACATGGTTTTAAATTCCAGTACAACTTTTCTTCCAAAAAAGAGCAGGATACTTATAACAAAAAATACTCCACGGAATACAGCAAACGTTCAGCAGAGATTCGTGCAGGTGGTTATAAAATATACACTTCGCTGAATCCAAAGATTCAAAAGCGCCTGCAAAAATCCGTATCAAAAACCTTATCGACTTTTACGGAGAAAAGTAAAAAAACGAAAAAATATGCGTTACAGAGTGCCGCCATGTGTATTGACAATGAAACTCAATATGTAGTTGCCGTGGTGGGTGGCAGAACGCAGAACGACCAGTATAACCGTGCCTTTCTTTCAAAGCGGCAGCCCGGTTCTACCATCAAACCACTTTTGGATTACGCACCGGCTATTGACAATGGCGTTATTAATGGCTCAACCGTTATCAATGATCACAAGGTCTATTGGGATAACACCAACAAAAAAAGCTACAGTCCAAGTAACAGTGGCGGCGGCTATCGCGGAAATGTCACCGTCCGCGAAGGACTAGCGCGAAGTTTAAATACCGTTGCTTTCCAGATTTTCAAAGAAGTCGGTACGGAAACTGCAATGAACTATTTAGATAAACTGCAGTTTTCTTCCCTCTCCTATGCCGATAATCTGGCTCCGGCAGTTTCTTTAGGCGGATTCACTTATGGTGTTACGATTAACGATATGTGCCGAGGTTATGCTGCACTGGAAAATAATGGTAAAATGAGTTCCCGTACCTGTCTTGTCAAGATTGAACACGAAACAAACGGAACCGTTTACGAAGCACCGGAAATTGAGGACAGTGAAACGGAAGTTTACTCCGCAGACACATCTTTCATTATGAAGGATATGATGCAGGGTACATTTAATGAAGCTTACGGAACCGGTCATGCAGGATATAACAGCAATCAAATCTACGCCGGCAAAACCGGTACAACCAGCAGCAACAAGGATGCTTGGTTCTGCGGCTTCTCAAGTTATTACACAACGGCAGTCTGGATCGGTTACGATACGCCTCGAAAAATGCCCGGTATGTACGGAAGCACCTATCCTCTCCGTATCTGGTCAAGTTTTATGAACGGACTTCATAAAAACAAAAAACAGGCAAATTTTGATCTGCCGGAAACCATTGAACTGCGAAGAATATCCGGTGGAAACTTATCTTCCTCGACAAAGGAAATCAGTTATAATCCGTTAAAACGCTATTACAGCCAGCGTCCTGGCGGCTATGACTATTATTCGCAGCAAAACAATGACAGAAAATCAAACTGGGAGAAAGAATACAAAATATCTGCTTCAAAAAGAGAAGCAGAAAAAGCTGTTTCCGCATTTGAAAAATATAAAATTAAGGATGTCAGAACTGCTTCTGCATTTGAAGATGAATATGACAAGGTAAATGCAATTATTGCAAAAATCCCGGACGAATATGCACAAGGTCCTTATAAAGAGCGAGTTGCTACCAAATATAACTCACTAAAAGATATTGTTAAAAACAAATGGGAAAAGGCTATTAAAGAAGCAAAAGCCGATGAGGCAGATAAAATACTGAAACAGCAAAAGATTGATGCAGAAAACGCAGCAACTGAGGCAAACAATACGTTAAAGGCAAACCGTTTAAAAAAGGCAAAATGGTACATTGACACCTTGAAAAAGAGAACATACTATAATGCAACAACAAAAGCCTTGATTAAAGATGGAAACGCTGCTATCAAACGGCTGAAAGGATACAGTGAATATGATTCCTATAAAGCCTCCTTTGACAGCGCCGTAAAACGTGCCAAAACACTTCCGACAAAACAGGAAACACCGGACATCGGCGGCACACCATCCGATAACACACCAGCAAACCCGAATAATTACACGGATGCAACTGCTGTACCTACTGAGACACCGGTACCGGCAGCTCCGTAATTATTAGCAATTGCCTATCGAAAAAGGACTACGATCCATCGCTTATGATTCGTAGTCCTTTTTATTTCTGTTTTATCTGTTCTGACCAGATTTCAACAAGCCGCTCCAAAGAATAGGCTGCGTTTGCCGGACTCGTCGAGGGAAGTCCAATTGCTTTTATTCCAACCTTCTTTTCCTGATACTTCGAAAAAAGTTTTTCCGCCAGTTTTCCATTTGCATAGATTTTCCTTATTTTCGATAGTTCTACTATAGTCGTAATATCTGCCGGCACCACATCTTTAATGCTGCTGTCACTCGAACCGGTAATCTTACACTGCCAAATCACGTCATATACTGCGATGTGATTTCTTAACAACATTTCCTTTTTCTCTTCAATGGAATCCGGTATCTTCTCCTGTACAATGGCAGCTAACACCTTCCAAAAACGGTTCTGTGGATGCCCATAATAAAAGCCCTGTTCTCTCGACTTCACGGAAGGAAAACTTCCCAGAATTAAAATTTCAGAATTTTTATCATATACCGGCTCAAATTCATGACGTACCAATTGCTCTTTTTTCACAAATCGTCCTCCTTTACCGCTTTAATTTCCGCTCCCGAAACTCACTCCATCTCTCTTTCAACTGAAGTTTTTTAATCGTCTTATCATACGCATAAATCTTTAACTTCGGAAATGCCCCAAAAAAGCGCAGTTCTCTTTTCTGCAAAAGGACTGATACTCTGCGGATTTTTACCCGTATACCGTTTTCATCGCTAATGAGCGACTCCGGGATTTTCTCTGAGAAATTTTCCATAATTTGATTTGCGGAACCATTCAGGTAGGCATGAATGGTTGCCAAGTGCTTGTTTAACTGCTTCCAGTTTGCTATCGTTAAAAGCAAATCAGTAATAAACAACACAAAAAAAACTACGCTCACCACGAATAAGCCCCGGGGTTCCATATAGGAAAATAAACGAAACAGTGCCGGCTGCACAAAAAACCTCACGGAAAAGCACCCAATTCCAAATGCCAGCGCACCGTACAGACAAATCCGCCCATTTAAATGAAATGGGAAATCACTATAATCCCACCATCTCGTATGAAATATCTTTTCCATCGTATACGAGACAAGGTATTCCAATGCACAGCACAAAAGAGCGGACAAAACGAATACAGCTACCGGATTCTGCACGTGATACAGTGCAAAATAACAGCACAATGCCCCTGCACCGTAAATCGGGCATAACGGCCCCACCAAAAATCCCCGGTTAATCAACTGTTTCTCATTATACAAAGAACAAACTGTCGACTCCCACAGCCATCCCAAAAAACTATACACAAAAAAACTTAAAACAATTGTACAGCTCCATATTATCATCTGCTTTTTCTCCGTTTTCTTTTTCGTATCCCTTTTATTGTTTCCTCGCCGGCACATATTTTATCTGCTAAGCAGACAATCCATGCCTCCTTTGTCTGTGGTGGTACAATCGTTAATGGAAACATATGCTTTACGATAATATCAGCTTCTCGTTTTGTAATCGAATAATCCCTTTTCGCATTTTTTAGTGATGTATAAGGATGAGAAAACCCATGCAGCCGATGACCGTTGTCCGGATTATGCCAGTCATACAAAAAGTAATCATGAAGCAGCGCTCCCCGTATCAGCACCTTTCGATTCACGGAAAGATGCAGAAACTCCGCTATTCTACAACTGTATTCCGCAACAGCGATGCAGTGATCAAAAACCGTCACATCGCCGTGTTGGATATAATTTTTATTTTCTTCAATTGGCCCTTCCTGCATCAGAGCAGACAAATGCTTAACAATCTCTTTTTTGTACCGGCTCATACCTATCACTCACTTATTTCCATTGCAATTTTCTCTATTCTAACACATCCTTTCAATTCCCACCACATTTTTTTACTCTCGATTTTTAAGTACCTCTGCCGGTGTCATCTTCTTTAATCTGCCAACCAGTACACGATTGATAACAAAATAACAAATCATTATCAAAGCAAAAACTGCCACATACAGCCATGGCTCAAACGATAAATCCAGTCCACATGCAATGTTGCTTACCAGATATCTTGGGTACATCCAATCCATAATTGCCTTTGATAACGGTATATTGACAATTGCGGAAACAAGTACAATATAAAAGTTTCCATCCAGATAAAGTTTCCGAATTTCTCTTGTCCGGAATCCAAATACCTTCATTAATGAAATGGAATATGCAGAGCGGTCAATCATCACTTTCATCATTAAATACATCACAAGGATAAAGATTAACGTGGAAACAATCGTTATGGTAATGACCATGCTGACCATCATCTGCATAAATACATCCGCTGATTTCTCAATATCTTCCTTCGTCGTTGTTGCGTATAAACGTCCGGAAGGAATCTTTAAATCTTTATTCGAAAAAATGGTATTATAATAATCATCCTGCTCACCAAACAAATCTCTAGCACTATCAATGTCCATAAAGACATAAAACGCCGGAGCATACTGGCAGATATCGGTCACCTCGAACGCATATAAGGTATCCGTTTCCTCATCTTTTAACGTAAATTCGTCACCAATAGACAACTCATATTTCTGGGCAAGGGCAGACGAAGCAACTACTTTCCCTTTTCCCTTCTCAACATTAGCATCAAAGTACGAATTTCCCTTTTCGATTCCAAGAACCGTAACATCCCAGTTATAACCGTAAATCTGTTTTTTCATCGTCTTAGCAAGCGCCGGACTACCACCATCCGGCACCTCTTTTTCCGGATATTTCAGCGTATACATATAATCGTAATTCGTGTCTGCAATGTTATTATCACGCACATGAACACACAGCTCATAGCAGTCTAAACTAATCATCATGCAGAGCAAAGCAATAAACATACCGACCGCCACTGTAATACCCGCGCGGGATTCTCTCAACATCTGGCGGATACGGAACATTTTCAAAAAGCTCATTTTCCCTAATTGTACCGCTTTCTGCTTTTTCTTTTTCGTCTCATTTCGTATCAGCGAAAGAGCTGTTCTTGAAAGTTTCTTCCGAATTACAATATAATTGACAACACACGCCATAACCGGCGGCATAAATACGCCGTAAAGAATCAAATATATCGGTACTTGAACTGTGATTTCCGGCATAGAAAAGTACGCAAGGCAATCCTGCATCTGTACAGGGATTCCGACCGGACTGACTGCTGCCAAAAAGCCAAGGATTCCGGCAAGGGTCGTTACCACGACCGGCAGCATCAGATAATGACGCATCAGTTCGCGTCTGGCTACCCCAAGTGCATACAAAGTTCCAATGATAGAACTCTCTTTTTCAATGCTATGTACAGTAAAGACAGAAATCACATAGGCAAATAAAACAATCAAAATGACACCAAACACAAGCCCTGCCGAAATATTAATTTTCTGATCATCTGCCGAGGCACCAATTCTCGGATTATCTTCCGCCGTCACAAAAGACTGCAAATTGGCAAGATTCACATCCATCTCATCGATAAATTCATCTGCGCCATTTTTCAGTTCATCCATACCATCCTGCAATTTAGAAGCACCTTCACCTGCTTTTTCCACGCCATCGGTATACGACAACAGTCCATCCTTATACTGTTTAAGGGCATCCAGATTTTCTTTGGCACTCTTCCACGCCATAACAGTAATACCCGACTGTGATGCAATCATACGCTCCAACTCATCGGCATAATTTTTCTCAGACAACGATACTGATGTGCCATTTTCCTTTAATGCATCTTCAGTCTGCTCTAATGCGCTTTCAAACAATTTTTCCGGCACAAGGTTCAGTTTGTTTTTATAACGGTTAAGTTTCCGAAGTCCATCTGCCAGTTTTTTTGCACCTTTTGACAAATCATCAATTCCATCATCGATATCGGTCACTTTACCACCGGTTCTATCCCAATAATCCTGAAAGAATGAATCCGAGATTTCGTCCGCATCCACTTTAAAATCATTCAAAATATCTTTGACGTCGTCAGAAGTTGTCGTTCCTTTGAGACGGTAAGCATACAAGTATTCCTCTGACTGTGCTGCCAGATGAGACTGTTTCAATTTAATGTACGCTCGTTTACCGACAAACGCCGTGCCAAAATTTTTACTGTCTACAATCGTATCCGACATTTTGCGAAGCGGAGCATCATAGTCCGGCGTCGTTGCAATACCGGTCACCCGAAGCTTGATTTTTCCAAGCGTAATCTGACTACCTACCGTATATTGATGTTCCTCCGCATAACGTCTCTCTAACACAATTTCGTTCTCTTTTTCTGCCAAACGGCCCTCACGCAGTGCAACCAAATTGATTTTTTGACGGTTTTGGAATACACGAATCGTCTCTTTCTGCTTGGCAAAATCCAGGTAAAACATCTTTTCCAGTTCCACATCGTGTTCTGCAAGCACTTTTTTATTATCTTTTGATAGCGGCACAAAACAGGTAAACTGACCATCTTCCATGTGATTTTTCTCAGCCTGTTCATCCACTCCCTGCACAATTGTTTCTCCTGCACCAACTAAAGAGCCAATCATATACATGCAAAGAATAATTAAAAGTCCCAGTGCCAGATAGCGAAAGAAATTTTCTTTCAAATCCCGTAAAACTCTTTTTCTTAAAATTTTCTGCATCTTATAAATCCTCCAACTTGTCTGCCGGTACTCTTGTTTCATTCGTATACGATTTTTTAATCTGTCCATCCTTCAAAAAAATCACACGATGAACCATTTGTTTAATACTGTTATTATGAGTTACAATCAACATCGTTGTTCCGTAACGCGCATTGATTTTCTCGAGCAAAATCAAAATTTCCCGTGACGTCTTTGAGTCCAGCGCTCCGGTCGGTTCATCACACAATAACAACTTTGGATTTTTCACTAATGCCCTTGCAATTGCGCAGCGCTGCTGCTGTCCACCGGAAAGTTGGAATGGAAACTTATTCTGGTGTTCTGTCAATCCCAGAGTATCTAATAATTCATCGACCGAAAGCGGATTATCTGTCAGAAATTCACACACCTGAATATTTTCTCTTACCGTAAGATTTGGTACAAGGTTGTAAAACTGAAAAATAAATCCTAAATTTGCACGGCGGTATTCTAACAAATCTTCCCTTTTCATTCCAAAAATTTCTGTCCCCGCCACTTTTACAGAACCGGAATCCATCGTATCCAGTCCTCCAATACAGTTTAAAAGGGTTGACTTACCAGAGCCTGAAGTTCCTTGAATAACACACATTTCTCCTTGTCCTACCTCTGTAGTAATCCCGTTTAACACCTGTACAAAACTACCATCTTCTCCATAACTTTTCTTGACATCTTTAATTTCCAAATACATATTTTTTCCTTTCCAACATAACACCGTTATGTTAATGTTATTTAAAAAGACCTGTAAAAGGTCTTAAAATATTACCCACGCACACCAAACATTCCATACCAGCCACCAAGCAGATAATTCATCGCCTGCCCGGCAAATGCGAGTGCTTGTTCTTCCTCTTCGATATGCTGAATCATATAAAGGAACATATCAACTTGATTATGCGACATCCAATGCACAAGCGCTTGATGAATCATCGGAATCTGCAATTCGTCACACATCGCCTTTGTCAGCATTAAATTATGCTCATCCATTTCATCAATAATCAAATCCACTGCATTTTCCATCGAAGAGCCGCCGGCTCCATTAATCAAAAGCAGAACTTCCTCTCGATTCCGGTAGAGTTCATGTACCAAAATCTTTGTCAACTCGACCTCACTCGAATCATCATGTCCGCTGGAGATAACCGATTTTGCCGCTTCATCCGCTTCCGTCTCACGATGAGCCGCAATAAGTTCCCGAACACGAATAAGCACATGCGAAACAAGGGAGCAGAATAAATCATCTTTATCCTGAAAAAAGAAATACAATGCACCTGTTGTAACGCCAGCTTCTCTACAAATTGCACGAAGTGAAGCTTTTGCGTACCCTTTTTCCACAAATTCCTTTTTCGCACATGCTAGCAGCCTCTCTTTTGTTTCACTGTCTTTTTGCTCTTCTGCCATTTTCTTTCCTTTCCTGTTGATACGCAACATAACGCTGTTATCCTATCATTCTGTCTTACATCTGTCAAGCGTCAATTGTTCCACAACATTCATTCCCTCACACTGTTTTTTCGCCAGTTCTAATGTCTGTCTATCGGCAAACTGTTCCGGTCTGTGAGCGTCTACTCCAAAAATCACTGAATTACCTGTATTTCGTACAATCTGCCAGAATCGCTCCTCCGGATAGTTGCGGTGAATTGCCAAACCAAGCAAATTATATTCCAACGGAATATTCATCTGTTTCATTGCTTCGCACAACCGTTTCATTTCTCTTTGATAAATTTTATCAGAACCGGTATAGTATATCAAATCCGGATGTGCCAAATATAAGTAGCGTCCGGACCTTGCTCCCTCAATACACAAATCCACATAACGAATCAATCTATCTTCATCATCTGCCATACGTCCACTGTAATTAAAATCACTCTCAGAATCAAGAAAATGTTGTCCAAGTATCATGTAATCCACCGGGTAATCCTTCAAAAAAGCATCCTGCTTCTCCATCAGTTCCGGCAGATATTCGGATTCAAATCCGATAAAAATATCAATATCTTTTTCATATTCCCTGCGAAGCTTTTCAAGTGATGAAAAATAACCATCCGTTTCCTGTGGCGTCATTCGGATATTCGACACATAATCACTTTTATAAATCCACGGACAATGGTCGGAAAATCCCAATATCCGAAGTCCTGCCCGAATTGCTTCTTCTACATACTCCCTGTCCTCTCCGAACGCATGCTGACACCGTGTTGTGTGTGTATGATAATTTGCTTTCATCGTCAGTTCCTTTCCACTTCTAATTTTTTTGAATATATTTTTCTTATAACGTCAAATCGAAAGAAAGTCGCACATAGAAAGCCATGTCTGCGAATCACATACGCCAATTAAAAAATCAAATTTTTCGCCAAGCTGTTCAATCTCCAACAAAATACCATTGTGGTCATCCTCAAAAGGAATCAAATGCAGCTTATAATTCGGAATTTTCTAACGAATTCATCTGCTTCATAATTGCTGTCGGTGAAATAAATAATTGTTCCGCTGCTTTCGTAAAGCTTCCACAATCCGCAACGGCAAGAAATGTATCCAACATTGGTTCATACATACTGCTTTCCCCTCATGCAATAACGATTTCTCTTCGCGTAAACTTTTAGTTGATGCAACAATAACATATTGGAAATTCTCTGTCAAGACTCGCCATGTTATACTAAAACGCAAAACCAGCTCTTGCAGAATACCTGAAAAGTATCGACTCATATGATGTAATCTACCTTGACCACCCAAATTACTGGGGCACCATGCCGATGGCCGTCTTCACTTTTTTTGAACAATTTGCTGAATTAAACGATGATGTATTGTTTGGATAGGTATGGTCCAGAGAGGACAAACTTTCTTCCAGAGACCGAAACATCGTAACCGTAACCACCCTAATGGCAAGCGGTATCCTTGATAGTTCTTTGAAATTTCACCTCGCAAATGCAAAAAAAACATAGCGTAACACAAAAAGAAATTGCTGAAATTATCACACACGCCGCTTTTTATGCCGGCTGGCCAAAAGCCTGGGCTGCCTTTAATATGGCAAAAGAAGTCTGTAAAGAGAACTAATTATAAAATCAACATAGGATACTCCACATATTTTCCGTGGAATTTTCTTTCTTCCTACTCTCCAATCCCATACTCCTGTAACAATTCTTTCTGGTATTCTGTATCTATGATTGCTTTTTGTATATCGTCCATTCGATTATCTGCTAATAGGCAATAATATAATGTGTTGATTTCCTCGATTCCTTGTGAAATTCCTTGTGAGATTCCTTGTGAAATTCCTTTCTCTACTCCTCGTTCCTCATACATATCTAACAATA
>ERZ773252.13-NODE-13-length-244052-cov-24.307438_pt1 | contig 244052 bp, 342 predicted proteins | sample MGYA00580517_ERZ773252 | MGnify/ENA primary metagenome ERZ773252 (study PRJEB29015, sample SAMEA2737766) | human gut metagenome | biome: human gut; feature: human-associated habitat; material: faeces | place: China | collected 2012 ...
TTCACAGCAAGCCTTTTGAGATGTCTGATTTCAGTACAGACCATATGACTGATGCAGCACTTGATATGATGCAGAAGAATATTGATTTTCTTGAAGGTTTAAGAAAAGATTATGTTATTACTAAAGATAAGTCATTATGGTACAGTATAATACAGCTTCTTCCTGAAAGTTATAATCAGACAAGGACGGTTACAATGACCTATGAAAATATCCATAATATGTATTTTCAGCGTAAGAACCATAAGCTTACAGAGTGGGCGGAAGCATTTATTAAATGGATAGAATCGCTTCCATATGCGAAAGAATTAATCTGCTTAGAGAGTATTTAGGATTTAGGAAAGAATAACCATGAAAGAAAATAAGCCGAATAAAGAAGATATTAAGTTGATTATACAACCCTTTAGATGTGAAGAGTGCGATTATGAATCATGTGAATACCTATTATGGTGTAAGGGAAAGAATATAGATAAAGAAACATAAACAGTATACATTAAGGGTATCATACAAAAATAGCTTAGTAATAATACAGATAATAGCAGTATGGCATGTACAGTCATATTGCTATTTTTTGTTTTATCTGAATTTTTTTATAAAAACTCTAAAAAATAGATAGTAATTTTACACTACTTAAGTATAAGAAAAAATAATATTTTAAAGGAGATTAATTATGTCAATAGAATTATTTTTTGCAATAACAACCTTTTTTATAATAATTCTTATGCTGGCTGTAATAGGTGTAGCTATCTGTTATAGCTTGTTTGAGTATAAGAGAAATTTCGTAATAACAGAAATTATATTAGGAGCGTTTATAATTATCTTCGGTGCAACATTTGGCAGTATTCATGTGAAGTTTTCACACCCAGAGCAGATAAATACTACCATTATAACAACGATGATAGTCCCAGACAGTGAAACCTATAAACCGGAAACACTTTTAAATAATGTTCATCTAACCTTTGTAACATCAGATAATCATAAGAATATAGAGCTGATACCGGATTATACAGATATAGAGATTATAGATGATAATCAGCGTGAGACTTATGAGAAAACAATACATACATATTTGTTCATTAAGAAGCAGACAGATAAGTTGTATATAACAAAAGATACATATAACAGACTGTTTAACTAAAAGGAGATTTTGATATGGAAAAATTAAATGTAAATGTAGGAGATAAGGAATGAACTATTTTATATCAGACCTGCATTTAGGTCATACAAAATGTTTAAGGTTTGATAACAGACCTTTTAAGACAGTAGAAGAACAGGACAGAAAGATTATAGATAACTGGAATAATACAGTTAAGAGTACTGATGATGTATATATCTTAGGCGATATTAGTTGGTATGATACAGATAAGACAATAGAAATATTTAAACAGCTTAATGGCAGATTACATCTTATTAAAGGTAATCATGATAAATTAAATAAAGCTTTAAAAGACCTTTTTTGTGAAGTTTGTGATTACAAGGAATTATTTATTGATAAGAAGACAAGCATTGTTTTGTCTCATTATCCGATACCATGTTTTAAAAATCATTACTGGGGCTGGTATCATTTATATGGTCATGTACATAATGGAATGGAATATCAGATTATGCAGTCTGTAGCAAAGGATATAAAGGCTCTTTTCCCAGATAAGGATTACCATTTTTATAATGTAGGTTGCATGTTACCTTATATGGATTATACTCCAAGGACATTAGAAAAAATAGTAAATTCATGTATGGAAAATAAGTAAATAAAAGGGAAAGTTTTAGGAGGAAAATAAAGAAGGTATGGAAATAGGATTATATATAATTATTGTAATTGCTGCTGCTGTAGCACTATTAGCCTTTATTCTTACATATTTTGAAATTGTAATATCAATAGTTCCTATTGGTATAATTGCATTAATATTAATTATCATTCCGGTAGAAGGGATGTCACATTCTGACCATATAAATTATAAGGAATATTGTTTTTCAGAAGATGATGTCATAAAAGATGGTAAATTTTATTATGTCTTTACAACTAAGGCTGATACAAATGAAATTAAAAAAATCCAAATTGATAATATTGAAAAGCTCTATTTAGATGAAAATAACATGAAAGTAGTAATTGAAGAGAAACAGTGGTCTGTATTTAAAGATATAACAAAGAAAGCATATGTTTCAAAGCAAGTCTATGCAAAAATTAAAGGATGAGGTAAAAATTATGTTAAATAAAGAAGTATTTGAGAAATTTGGAACAGAAAACTGGGTTATAGAAGAAAACTTATGTTACCTTTTACAAAAGTATGCGGAGAAGTTAGGAGTTTCAAATCCATATAATCCGGTAACATTTGTAAAGGATTTTATGAAAGAAGAGACCTATGTAAATACTGAATATGCTGAAATGAGTGCTGTAGATACGGCAAAGAAGAATATTGTAGCTGATTATATAGAAGGGGAATATGAAGAAATTCAGGCAGATGAATCAATCTATGAAGATAATGATAAATCTCCAGTTGATAATGGAGAGGAAATGGTTTAATAAGAAAGGATAGTTTTAAATATGAATAATAAAGGTTTATACACAGAGTATTTTAAAGAAGCAAAAAAAGCTTCAGAGATAACTACAGCGTCTATGATAGTAATGGACTATCTTGATATAATTCCCGGTAATTATACAGCTAAGATGTCATTTTATTCACCGACAGATAATCTATGTTGTTATAATATAACAGACAATATAGATGGTAGTAATTTTAAATTATATATGAATAGTGGAAGCTACGGGGATAGCTTTATATTAACTGATAAAGATGGGAATGATTTGCTTGAGAATATGAAATCAGCTTATGATAATGATAAAGAAATCTTAAAAAGAATAGAAGCTTTTGAGAAGAAATGGGGCTTATGTAAAGATATAGATACTCCTGATAAAGATGATATCATTGGGAAAAGTAAAGGAGAATATGAAGAGATTCAGGCAGATGATTGTGTTGAGAGGTAGCATATAGATGAAGGGTAAGGAAATTATTACAATTATTATGCTACTTATTATTATATCAGTAGCCGGATTAGGTGTTTGGTCTAGTAATGGATTAACAGCATATAAAGAAAATAAGATGAAGTATGAGGAAGAAAAGGATAACCCGGAATTTAATGGACTTAGTAAGGAAAACATTTCTATCTATAAATTTTCTAATTCAGAACCTTCTGAATATTTTATACAATTGCATAATATTTACGCTTCTAGTAGCTACTATCCAATAGGACCCAGTTTACCTGAAGATATTATTTTATCAAGGAATTTAAAAGATAATGCACAGTTAATGATTGCAAATGATAAAGTCTTTATTTTTGAAGATAAAGAAATAAAAGGTCATACAAGTGAAGGAGTTAATTGCCATTCTGTTATTTGGGAAGTGACCGAGATAACAGATGAAACAGATAAGAGTAATATTACCAATGACCTTTTAAGCAATGAGGATAATTATTACAGAATAAATACAGCTGATTTAATAGAAGAAGATACACTATTAAAATAAGCAAAAAAAATAGATATATATTATAGGAGATAATTATGAGTACTAATAAAGAACAGGACCGTATTAATGAAACATAGGCTATGAATAACGGGCAAAAGGCTACTATTATAGCTTATAGAGGGTCTGCTGATATAGATGTCAGATTTGAAGATGGAACAATAGTCTCTAATAAAGCGTATAATTCGTTCAAAAACGGAAATATAAAGAATCCTAATAATCATATAGATGAGGTAAGACAGATGCATAATGGTATGAAGGCTACTATTATTGCTTATAGAAGTTCACCTGATATAGATATACAATTTGAAGACGGCACAATAGTCTATCATAAACAGTATGGCTCATTTTTAAATGGCTGCATAAAAAACCCTAATATCCGTTTAAATGAAGTAAGACAAATGAATAACGGGCAATCTGCGGTTATTAAGGAATATAGAAAAGCAACTGATATAGATGTTGAATTTGAAGACGGTACAATTGTTACACATAGAAGCTATAATACATTTTTAAACGGAAGTATAAGAAATCCTAATAAAATATCAGACCGGGAACTGAATAAAAAACACAATAAGCCATCTGTCATTCATAAAGGCGAAGAAAGAACAATGAATAACGGAGAAAAAGCAACTATTATGATTTATAGAGGTTTTAATGATATTGATATTCAATTCGAGGATGGTGCTGTTGCTTTACATAAAAATTATAGTAATTTTAAAAAGGGCAGTATAATGAAGCCTAAAAAGGATGAGATTAGAGTTATGAATAATGGTCAGAAAGCTAAAATAATCGAATACAGAAATTGCTTTAATATAGATATTCAGTTTGATGATGGTACTATTGTTGAGCATAAAACATATGATAATTATAAAAGAGGATTAATAAGAAACCCTAATTTTAAGCAGCAGGAAATACTTGATGAGAAAGATGAAGATTATTATTTAGACAGATAAGGACTGATATTATGGATAAGGAAATATGGAAAAATATAGAAGGCATTGGGAATTTATATATTGAAGAGGAGCTGATTGTTGGAACACAAACAGTTCTATTTACATGTGAAGATGATTTGTATAATAAATATTTGTTTATGACGGTAGATTATTATGAAGAGGAATATATCTTTGCTAAAATAAAGAAGCCTGTTCTTATTGATATGTTAGAGAAGAAAATTCCAATAACAACAGCATTATTAAGTTTCGGAATTATATATATGACATATGAAGATACTGATAGGTTAAAGGTACATGAATATAAGACTGAAGACTTTCCTTCAGATAAATTACCTAAAAATGATGTGTATTATACCTGTACAGCCGGGTATGTAAAAGAGTATATGGATAAAAAGGAGAATAGAAAACATGAGTTATTTAGAAGTAAAGGATAATAAAGATTTACAGGAAGTAGTAAGAAGCATTAAAGCAGAAAAGGACCTTGTAACATTAGTTTCAGCTTATGAGGATTTCTTAGGTAATTTTTCATGTAAGCCTGATAGGGATGAGTTTCCTTATCCAAAGATAGGAACGATTATAGATGAAGAGAAATCTGTAAAATGGAACAGAGAAGAAGTATACAGACAGAGAGCTGCATTTGAGACAAGAGTAGAAGACTTAAATAAGTATAAAAACCTTATTGATGTTAATTTTAAAGAGCAGTTAAATAGACTATTAGCAAAGGATAGTCATATCACTATTGCAGAGAGTAAGAAGCTGTTTGATTTTGTATATAAGACAGATTATACTAAGGGTATCAGAGTTGTTGTTGATACCTATAAAGACATGGCTGAAATGTATAAAAGAGATAACAATGTGAAGTTTCATAAAACGCATAAAGTAATCCAGCTAAATAAGGCAATAGAGATAGTAGAAGCAAGTAATAGTAATATAGATTGTGTTCGTGAGGAAGAAGAATATGACAGATGAAACAAAACAGATATTAAACATATCAGTATTGTTGCGTAGCAGCAGAAACAGACATAATTGAATATTAAAATATAACAATTAAATAAAATATTTTTAGCACTTAGTATGGGAATTTCCCCGTATTAGGTGCTTATTTTTTGCCCGGAAATAATAAATCTTTCCACTATTTAAGTATCAGATATAGAAAGAGTTTAATCAACTTTTTCTTCTTACAGGAATAGTAGAAAGTGAATAAAAAAACAATAAGACTAATAGAACTATTTGCAGGTATAGGTACTCAATATCAGGCATTAAAAAGAATTGGGGCAGATGTAGAGAGTTATTTAATAAGTGATTGGAATATCCCATCAAATATAGCTTACAGGGCAATGCTTAAAGCTGTAAATGATATACCAGAAGAAATAGATTACACAGATGGATTAACCAGAGTAGAGGTTGAAGATAAATTAATAGCATTAGGATTATCATTAGATGGGAAAAACCCGTTACTTAAAAAGACCCTTAAACGGAAGAACGAAAAATGGCAGAGAGATATTTTAAATAGTTTTTATTATACACATAATCTTGGAAGTATAACTAATATCCATGCTGAAGACTTAAAGATTACCGAGAAAGATAAGTATGATTATTATATGACTTATAGCTTTCCTTGCCAAGACCTTTCATTAGCGGGTAAGCAGGCTGGTATGAAGAAGGGTAGTGGTACAAGGTCAGGGTTACTTTGGGAAGTAGAAAGATTATTACAAGAAAGTACAGATAAAGGGCTTGAGTTACCAGATGTGCTGCTTATGGAGAATGTACCACAGGTATGTTCTGGTAAGAATAAAGAGGACTTTGAAGATTGGAAGAATTTTTTATCATCTCTTGGATATAAAAATTTTGTGAAGATATTAGATGCTGCTGATTTTGAAGTACCGCAAAGCAGGAAGAGATGTTTTATGGTAAGCATTTTAAAAGATGTATCTTATGAATTTCCAGAAGCCATTCCTCTAACAAGATGTGTAGATGATATTTTAGAGACAGATGTAGATGAGAAATATTATATTAATACTCCAAAAGCTAAAGAGCTTATACAATCACTTATAGATAGGGGAGAATTGTCTGATAGAAATGTGTTTTGTGCTGATGGAGGTATTAATAATCCTAAAATAAAAAGTATTAGTAATTGTATTACAGCAAGACAGGATAGAGGAATATCTAATCGTGCATCAGAAGGAAATGTTATAGTTGAAAAAAAGCCTATTCAGTTAGGGAATATAATGGAAGAGAATGGCTTTAAAAATCCTCAGTGTGGCAGAGTATATGATAAAAATGCATGTAGCCCAACACTTAATACCTGTAATGGTGGAAATCACGAACCTAAGATTATTGTAGATGATATATATAATTCAAGAGAAGCAAGAATTTATAAAAAATATTCTCCGGCATTAAGAGCAAATAGGCAAGGATTTAAAACAATAGTAGCTATGAGAGGAAGACCTGTTTGTAATCCTAATTTGCAAATAGCGGGGCTTCCTACAAAGCAGAGATTAGAAATAAATAAAGAGGGTATTAGCAATACACTTACAACAGTACAGAAGGATAATTTAGTACTGGAAAATATAATTTATGATGATTATAATAATAACATACCGGATGAACAGAGTAGAATTGGAACAATAACTCCTACTTGTGGGAATAGTGCGTTGCGTAATGGAAAGAAAATAATAGAAAGAGTTGAACAAATAAGCAGTGATAATAGTCAATGTGGAACAGTAGTAAGTGATGAAGGCTTATTTCCAACATTATCAGCCGGATGCCACGGATATGCCAATCCTCACATATATACGCAATATCGTGTAAGAAAGCTAACTCCTAAAGAATGTGGCAGACTTATGGGAGTAGATGACGCTGTAATTGACAGTATGGGTAAGGTGCTTAGTAATAGTAAACTATATCAGTGTTTTGGTAATGCAATAGTGGTTGATGTATTATGTGCAATATTCAGCCAGCTAGAGATTATAAGAGAAAAGTGAAATTTTTAATAATAAAATCACACTACTAAAGTAAGATATAAAACTATGAATAAAAAGGAGAAAAATATGTTAGAACAGAAATTAAGAGAATTAATTAAAGAAGCGATGAAGAATCATAAAGAAGAGGCTAAACTTACCTATAAGAGTATTTTAGAAAACGCCCAGAAGCTTGCTAAGGAAAAGAAAGAGGAAGTAAATGATAGTTATATTATAGCTTCAGCTAAGAAAGAGATAAAGCAGCTTACTGACTTCTTAGAATATTGTGAACAGAATTCAGATAAATATGAGGAAGCCAATAGAAAGATTGATTTAGCGAAGGGTATTTTGCCTAAAATGGCTGAAGCTGATGAGATAAGAGATTATCTGGTTACTAATAATATTGATAAGAATATGGGAATATGTATGAAGACTCTTAAAGAACATTTTAAGGATAGCTTGGATGGTAAACAGGCTTCAAAGGTTGTAAAAGAGTATATAAATAATTAACCTTAAGAAAAGAGAGGCTTATATGGGCAATGTCATTAAGTTAAGTGTTTGAAATACAAAATATTATCTGACATTGTGCTAGGCTGACAATAATCCATTAAGTTAAGACAACTCTAAATTAAAAGAGTCTATTCCAAATACGGAGTAGGCTCTTTCGCTATGCTTTGTCATAATTTAAGACAGCACAAATGGAGAGAATTTCTTCTCTCTTACGCAACACGATATAAGAAATACACTACCGACTTAGGTTTCATCTTACGACTATCCTTGCGATTAGGTCTGACAGGTAAGATATATTTTTTAATCAGTAGTTCCACATTAGGTGGTGGCTCGCTTCTATAATGCCTGTAAAAATCACGACAGATGTGAATTGCCATTGTATAGTTTACTTGGTAAGACCACTTACGACTTTTATCTTGATACACAACAACATTCATAGTAATTCTTTCGCAGAAATTATACATAATAAGCCTTGCAAAGATTTCTTGCATAATTGCAGATTCTTTCTTTGCGTGGAAGTTTATAAGACCGATGGCATATTTGAGTTCTCTAAAACTTGTTTCAATGCCCCATCGAAGGTGGTATAGATGCTTAATTTCCTCTAAGGGAAATTCAAATCGGTTAAGCGAGGTTACTATGGTTTCGTATGTGTTATCTGTAATTTTAAATCTAACGATTCGGAGTGTCATTCTGAATGGAGATTCATATTCCCAAGTCGTAGATTTCTTGTATTTACCAAACTTTGATTTACCACTAATCCATTTGGCTTTACCTTGCATATAAAGTTCCTTATCAGCTTTAGTTTGGGTGGTGCGAAGTTCAAATGTAATTTCTGTATCCAATTCTTTCATCGGCAACGCCTTAACCTCTGTAAGCCAATCATTCTTGATACGAAACAGATACTCAAGGTTGTCCGTTCTGTGAATAGTTTCGAGCAGATTAAGAGAACCATAACCTCTATCAGCGAGAAGAATTGATTTCTCAAATGTGTTTGTTTTGACCATATCAGCACAAGCACCCGTTTCGTTACACTTAGGTTTTGGTTGAATAATACAATCAAAATAGGTCTTATTCAGAACGTCATAGATTGCATTTATATGAAACTGGTTGTATCCTTTATTGTTATTAACACCATTAGGCATATAGATTTCTGAATTGGGATTGTAAGCAATATTTACATCGGAACCATCTACCGCAAGGAGCTTATAGCCTTTATGAGTTTTGGTGTCGTTACTAATTTTATTGTATTCTTGAAAAATATAACGGAACATTTCTGGCGTGATTTTATCTCTTTGTTGGATAAATGCTGATGATGTAACATCAATATTCTTATCATAATCATAAAGTTCACGATTGATAGAACCACCCTGCATAGAAATAATGATTTTAAGCATAGTTTCAAGAGATAGTTTCCTATCTCTGATAAAGTCGGTATTTGGATTTACAAGTAACTCTCTTTGAGATACGGCATTATTGATAATAGAATCCAACAATGCCTTTTGTTGGTCAGCGTAGTTCAAGTTAATCACCGCCTTTTGCCAGACGGCATCTGTGAATTTGTTACAAAAGTTGGGATTTGCAAAGAAATGTGCTATACTTAATGCATAGAAATTGATAGAAAGCAACCTAAGATATCAAGTTACTCTTGACAAAACCTTATATGAAGGCTTATAATCGGTGTAGTTCAAAAGCAAATCTAATATGTAACGAATTGGTACACAGAGTACCGTTGTTAATAACCAAAAGCATCAGACAAGCCGACCAAAGCATAAGTCTGGTGCTTTTCTTATATTTATACTTATCTTACATAATACACCCAAATCCTTAAGAAATCAATTGATAGTGTCAATATATGTTATAATTTAAGGAATAAGTTTGCGTGTTTTAATGTATATAAATATTGACATTAAATGTAATGTGATATAAAATAAATGTTAAGAACAGAGGTTTTTACTTTTCTTTTACATATAATATTGAAAGTAAATATTTCTATACACTATTTATCTGCTTATAAGCAGAAAGGACTAAAATGAAAAAAATGTAAAGAATGCGGTTCTATATTACCTTGTATTGGTTCGAACTAGACCGTCTTATGCGAAAAAAATGGTATGACGGCGAAATTACCGAAGATGCTTATTACGATTATTTAGAAAAATCAAAACAAAAATCTATTGAGACAAATGAAACTATAGATGGCATTTTAAATTAGCTAAATCGAAAGTTAGTTAATTAACAGAAGGGAGAAAAACAATAATGGATATTATAGAAAATGCTGTTGTTTTAAGCAAAAGCAAAACATGCGAAGAATGGGATATCTGCATAGATGGCATATGGTATGGCTTAGACTATACAGATTCTTCCGATAGAGCAATGTTAAGAAATACTATCATAGAAAACAATTTAGAAATTAAAGGTATTCCTTTTTGGAATAGTTGTGATAAAGCAAAAAATATAGGTTTTAAAAACATAGTATATGTAGACTCTGATACAGCCTATCTATTTTAAGAAACAAATACAGTGTAAACCTCACGGTAACAGACAAAAGTAAAGTTTAGAGGAAGGAACGGATATGAATACAATAGAAAAAGTAAAAGAGATTATGGGGTTTGGAAGTAATTTTCATATGTGCGATGTTTCAGAAATAACAGAAGAATATGTACATTTGGAAAGTTGGAATGAAGATGTTAAAAAAGATGATTTTGATATGATTGTTAAACTTATCGCAGATGATGGATATAATATAGAAGGATTTGAATTACTTGAAATTCCACACCCAAAAGTATTTTGTTTTGGAAACTGTAATATTGAACAATTTTTTGATGTTGTTAAATTCTGGGATGATAAGTGGCAATTTTCTTATCTTAAAGGTTCAGAAAATGGATTGAGAAATGAACTGGCACATTCTATTCAAGAAGCAGTTGAAAAATATGAATTTGACTAAAGAGAAAATAAATCAAAAAACTGAATTTTAGAGAGGAAAAAATCACATGATAGACATACCATACACACATATTGAAGATGATTTTAAAGAGATTTGCTATTTTAATGATGAAGATTTTAATTACAGTATAAAAATAGGTGATAAATGTGCAGTAACTATGGATAAAGAAGGAAAAGATTGGATTGCTGGCGTTGTTCAAGATATAAATAACAACGATAGTTTTGTATTAAATACAATGAACGGAAAACACGTTTTAATAAAGTGTGAACACATATATAACATCTATGGAGAAGAAGAACCATTAACAGAAGAATTTATCAATAGGTGCATAAAAAATCAAATTGCATTAATTCAGTAAACCATACGTTAGAAAAGGTAAAGAAAGGTATGATGTAATAATGGCATTTAAGAATAGAGGTAACACAATGAACACTATGTTTACTACAAATCAATACAAAGTGCTTGAAGTCATGTATGACAACACACTTTCTATTGCAGATAAAGAATACTGCCCTCTTGGACAGGGCGAGATTGCTGACGAGTTAGGACTATCAAGAGCAGTCGTGAATAAAATTTTTACAGAACTTAAAGAAGCAGGCTATATCTCAATGGTGACTCGTGGTAAATGGAAGTTGTCAGATGAAGCAACAGAAATGATTCGCATAACGCAGAGGTTATAGGTGGCAGATATGTTAAGATTACAACATTATCAATATACAGACTATAAAAATAGTATCAAACAAATCTATGAGAAATCATTTCCTTTATCAGAAAGATTCTCTATTGATATTGGTAACATTGGTTTTAACCATTTGGTACAATTACAAAAATAATTACTATCTTGAATCAGAAGAACAATTTCAAGAACGGATAAATAGAATCCAATCAAAAGACGGAAATCATATGATGCTAATAACTTCTCTGTTTGAGGATAGAAAACGAAGAAAAGAAAATCGAAGTAAAATATGGTTATTAAGGTAAAATAAAAAACCACTCGGTACTTTAGGGAGAATCCTTGTATCGAGTGATTTTTATTTTTCTAACCTTAACTTAATGACATTGCTTATATGGGCTTCTCTTTTTTTTACAATAAAATTATTGATATAATAAGTAAAGATAAAAACAGTGAATAGAGATATTTATGTGTAGTTAAAAAAAACGATATTTGAATTAATTTGTGAAAATACTAGATTTCCTATTACTTTTATTAAATCCTGATACCACTATTATTATTAAGAATACATAAGGAAAGGATATAGTATTATGAATGATTGGAAAACAGAAGTAAGTAAAGTAATATATGGATTGGAAGATGAGAAGAATAAAATAATAAAGCAGCAGGAGTTTCTAACATCAATAAATTTTGAAAAGTTTGCTCCTAATGAAAAACAATGGCATGAACTTATGGAAATAGATGAAATTAGATGCAATAAAATACTTTGTTCTTGTCTGATAAAAAATATATTCCCGGAAAGTACAGATATAAAACTTTATTCAAATTCAATACATTTTAAGCTTAATAATATCGAATGTATGGTTTCTACATCAAGGCTTTTAGAAGTCGGAATAGTTGGAAAATATAAGAAGGAATACAATGAATTTAAAAGCCTGACAAAAGACCAGTGTTTAGACTTAATAGCTACAGTATTTGATTTAAGAATGTTTTGCGGGCATAGCATAGATTTTTATAATACTGAAAGAAGAAAAGATACTCCTAATATTATAAAGCAGAAGGATTATTTTGATAAGGTTGACGGACTTTTAAGACAGGTAGACAATGAATATGATATTATTTGTTCACGGATAGATGATATTTGTTCACAGATAGGGGAAAGTGCTGTATCCTCTAAAATAGATGAAGAAAAAGACGATGACAGATGGGAAGATGAAGAAAGAGATTAAGGTTTATATTTTTAATATTAAAATAAAAAGAAGAGGTTTTGTACTAATAATAAATTGGTACTTATATCTCTTCTTTTTTTCTGTTTATTGGGGGTTTCTTTTATTAAGAATGACTAGATTAATGCTGAAGCAATTCTTTATTATTCTGCTTTTGTTATTTCACTGTAATAGGATTATATAGCTAAAATTATATATGATTATAATTGTGATAAAGTAAGAAAATATTTAACTGTTTTTTATAAATTTCAAAAATAATATTAATATCATATGATTTTTGCCTGAAAAAAGTTAGTAATTCCACACTATATAAGTATACGAAAATATAATTATAGAAGAAAGGAAAAAATCGTATGGAAATTGGAATTATTATTGGAGTTATAGCAGTTGCATTAATTGCGTTATTATTTGCAAGTTATATTAAAGCTCCAACAGACAAGGCACTTATTGTATCAGGACTTAGAAAGAATCCTAAGTTTGTTATTGGTAAGTCATCACTTAAGATACCATTTTTACAGAGAGTTGATAAACTTGATTTAAAGATGATTTCTGTTGATGTCAAGACAAAGGAATCAGTACCAACAAATGAGTATATCAATGTTAATATTGATTCTGCTGTAAAGATTAAGATAGGTTCATCACCTGAAATGCTTGGAAAGGCTGCAAGTAATTTCCTAAATAAAAATTCAGATTATATCAGAGAATCAGTTGTAGATGTACTTGAAGGTAATGTCCGTGAAATTATAGGACAGATGAAGCTTGAGGATATTGTACAGGACAGAAAGTTATTTGCTGAAAAGGTACAGGAGAATGCTGCGCCTGATATGGAAAGAATGGGTCTTGAAATTGTAAGCTTTAATGTCCAGAATGTTACTGATGAAGGTAATGTTATTGAGAACCTTGGTATTGACAGGGTTGTAAGCATCAGTAAATCAGCACAGATATCAAGAGCAGAATCAGAAAGAGATATTGCAGTTGCAAAGGCTAATGCTGAAAAGCAGGCTAATGATGCAAGGATTGAAGCTGAGACAGCTATTGCAGAAAGAAATAATGAACTTGAGATTAAGAAGCAGGAATTAAAGAGAGCAGCAGATGTCAAGAAGGCTGAGGCTGATGCTGCATATGAAATCCAGCAGCAGGAACAGAGAAAGACAATTGAAATTACAACTGCCAATGCTAATATTGCAAAGCAGGAAAAGGAAATTGAGTTAAGAGAAAAGGAAATCACTGTTAAGGAAAAGACACTTGATGCTGATATCCGTAAGCAGGCTGAAGCTGAAAAGTATGCAGCACAGCAGAAGGCAGATGCAGAACTTTATCAGAGACAGAAGGAAGCAGAAGCAAAGCAGTTTGAAATTCAGAAGCAGGCTGAAGCTAAGAAATCACAGGCAGAAGCAGACAGATTTGCTAAGGAGCAGGAAGCTGAAGCAGTTAAGGCACAGGGATTTGCTGAAGCAGAGAGCATTAAGGCAAAAGGTGTTGCTGATGCTGAAAGTATTAAGGCAAAGGGATTAGCTGAGGCTGAAGCTATGGAGAAGAAAGCAGATGCAATGGCTAAGTATGGTAAGGCTGCCATGACTGAAATGATTATCAAGGTACTTCCTGAAATGGCAGGAGCTATTGCAAAGCCATTAGAAGCTATTGATAAGGTAACTATTATTGACAGTGGTAATGGAGAAACCGGAGTAGGTTCATTCAGTAGTAATGTACCGTCAGTTCTTGCTAAGACAATTGAATCCGTTAAGGAAACAACCGGTTTTGACCTTACAGAAGTAATGAAGGCTAATACATATGATGCAAAGACTACTAAGAATGTGAACTTAAGCGGTAACATAAATGAATCATCTGAAATGTTTAAAGATGCTTCAAATAAATTATCTGAAGCTGTAGATTCTGATAAGATTGATAATGTTTTTGGTAAGGCATTTTCAGATGCTTGTTCTGAAGAGTAAATATTTATAAAAAAAGATAAAAAACTTCCCTCTTTTGTAAAAAAAAGGGGGGATTTTTTTTAGTGTTTATACACTACTTATATGTAATAAGAATATTGTATTAAAAGGAGAATTTATACATGAAAAGATTTTATTCAGAAGATGATGAAATAATGCCAAGCTTTAGAGTAAGCGTTATCTGTCTATTAATAATGATGATAGCTATAGTTACCGGAATAATGAAAATTGATACATCAGCTACCAGTAATTTTAACAATAGTCATACATCTTATAATACTGAATATAACATAGGAACAGGCGGACACTTTTAGAAAGGATAAAATAGGCAGGTGGAGAGTATGAGAAAGATTATAGATATTTCATTATATGAAAATGGAAAAATAGAAATTGAAAATGTTAATGAAGATATGAATACTACAGTTATTTACCATGTTGTCTCTTCAAAATATGGTAAAGGAATGACAAAATACGCTTATGAAGATAAGAAGCAGGCAAGTATAAGGATACTAGCAAAGGAAATGATAAATGAAAAGGAAAGGGAAATTAAACAGCTTACAGAAGAGAAAAACAAGCTTCAGGTAAAGCTGGAAAAATATTTAAAATAAAGATAAAAAACTGATATTATTTATTAGTATTAAGTATAGGAGTAGACAAGTATATGTTACTCCCTTTTTTATTATTTATTTGATATAATTGATATATAATAGGTTTAAGATAGGTAATATAAGAAACCCTAATATGCAAAAGAAACATAGTAAAATAATTTCAGACTATCTGTTATAATATATACTGTAGATTGAATAAAAAAGTATGGTGTATATTGGGATAGAAAATGGGTATGTAAGGTTTTGGTATAGAGAAGTATAAGGGTAAGGTAAGAATAATAGGTAATTAGAATAATTATGATGTATAATATATAAATATATTACACTATTTTTTATTCAGACTGTCTTGAATGAATGGTAATAAATAAACTTGACGAACTTGATTTATTACAGTATGTTATATTATATGAAAATGGGATAAATATTTAAAAAAAATATTTCAAAATATCATAATTTAGTCCAAAAAAAAGTTAGTAATTATACACTATTTACATATAAGAAATAAATTGCCACTTTTTAATAGAAAGGAACATACAATATGAGAAAGAACATATTTAAAACAACAGTAATAGCAATGGCAGTACTTACAGCAGCTTTTGGCATGACAGCCTGTGGTAATAAAAAGACAGATAACACTGACGCTACACAGGTTAAGCAGGAACAGCCAAGTGTAGCTGATAATAATACAGCTAAGACAAAGACAGGCATTGTAACATTTACAGCAACAGATACAGACGGTAATACTGTAACACTTGAGGGTAAAGCAGTAGTACAGGCAGATGGAAGTGCTGAAATAGAAGTTACTGACAATGCAGGTAATAAGGTGACATTCACAGGTAAGGGGAATGTTAAAGATGATAAGATTACTGTAACAGATGTGAAGGTAAAGGATGCAGGAACACTTGTAAAGGCAGATGGTACTGAAATCAAGATTACAACAGATACTAAGACTGAGAAAGCAGAAGAAAGCACTGGTAGTTCAGAAACTTCAGATGTAAAGGTATCAGAAGATGTAATTAAAGAAGTAGAGACAGCTAAGGAAGAAGAAAGCAAGGCTGATAACAATGTAATTGTAGGAGATAATACTTCAGACAATAAGACTGATGTACCTGAACAGTCAGATAATGGTAGTTCAGATAATGGTACAGTAGAACCTACACCTGAACCTACTCCAGAGCCACAGCCTACTCCTGAACCAACACCTACACCAGTTGAACCTGAACCACAGCCAGAACCTACTCCTGAGCCAACACCTGAGCCAGAAGAACCTGATGTGCAGACTAAAACACCAGTATATTGTATGATGAATTTCAGAACAAGTGACGGATATGAAGATACAGAAGGTGGAGTTGGTGAATATATTTTTAAGAAATATATTAACGGTGAAATCACTGAATCAGAAGCAGAAAGCCTTATGCTTAACGGAGCATTAATTAATGTTAAGGTAAGATATGATGACGGTTCAGAAGAAATAATTGATGAAATTAAACCTAAGTCAGTGAAAATGAGTATCGCACATACAGGAGAAGAGTATAATATGATAGAACATAATTGGCATATACCCGGATATACATATGTTAGTATGTCAGATTGGAGAGGGGCTACACATGCAGTTTATTATATGCTTATCTATTATGATATCTGATGAATAAATAGAATAATAATGAAACAATGAGACTGTCATAAGTGCGTATTGCATAAATGGCAGTCTCTTGATAAGAAGATAATAGCAAAGGAGACAATATTATGAGAAAAACATATAGGGATATTCATACAGCATAGGAAATTATTAATATGGTGAATGTAATTATTTTAGAAGAAAGAAATTGGTAACTATACAGAAGTAGCATTTCGCTATCTCAGACTATGATAGGTAAAATATATAAAACAATAAGTAAGGGGTTGTGAAAATGATATTTAACATATCAGCATAGCCTCTTGTTTTTATGCAATTTAATAAAAAAATCATTGTAAAATATTAGATATCATGGTAATATTATAAAAACTTATATATATTTATATGAATTATAAGGAGGTGCATATATATGAATAAGCTAACTATAGCACGGTCTAAAGGATATAAACGACAATGAAAAATAATTTTTAGAAATTTTGTTTGATTTTATAATTTATTTTATTCGGTTAAGTATTGGATTTTGTTTTTGGATATTTCTTTAGGATATTTTTTAGTAAGCTTTTTAAGTTTTTGCAATTTTTGTATATTTTTGTTTTTATCGTGATTTATATATATTTATTTAAAAAAATAGAATATCATTTAATATTTATATATTGTTATTAAAGATTAATAACTTTTGTTTGCATAAGAATAAGCGACTATTTTGTTAAATAAATAATATTCTAAAACATTCCAGAAAAATCCTTTTAAAATAAGGATATCCCAATTCAAATCAGCATAAAATAATTATGATAAGCAATTTAAAATACTATATTGAGAGAAAAATACTAATGGAAAAAGAAAATGAAATTTTAAGTGTATTCAGGGTTATTTTCTTATTGATATCACTTTTATTAATGTTAATGACTTTAAATGGTGATAATAAAGCTTATTTTGTAACATTATTTGTATTTTTAATAAATAAAATTATTGACGGATTATCGCATAAGAATGAATCATATAAGCCTATATTTTTGATTATTTGGTCTATGATTAATGAATGGTTATGTATTTTAGTAAGTCCAATTTGTTTTTGCATGATTCAGGCTGATTTTTCTAATTTTAGTGGAATGGTTTTAAAAATAATCAAATCTGTGTTATTTCTTCCTGCGGTATCATATACTATTCAGGATTTAACTCAAGTAGTGTTTACATCAATAAGAGAAAATTTAATTACTGAAATATTAAGAACGGAATTGAAAGAAAGGAAAGGTAATAAGTAAAACAATGGAAATCATTATTACAATAGTTGGAATTGCAATTCTTATTTTAATTGTCATAATTACATCTTTTATAGTTACTAGCAATAATGCAAAACAATTAAAAGATAACGGATTTCAAAATATTTATTTAGGTTGTTTAGAAAACAGTGATGCTTCAATTCGAGAAGCAGTAAAATATTTAAAATTAACAAATGGAATAAATTCTCAATAAATTTTTAAATAATGGAGAAAAAAATAAATGGAAGAAATGCATCCAGATAAAGAAAGCTATGTTAAAATTTGGGATACCGTGATTCAAAAAGAAATCAGAAATTATCAACGAATATACGGAAACTATATTCAAATAATACCTAATGTTGAAGAAGAAATTTGGAATAAATATGTTTCATTAAATAATTATTGCAAAAATAATTATATGAAGTCCTTTGATGGAAAAATAGACCGTCATAAAGTGGCGGCATGTTATATGATTGCTATAGCTACAATACGACCAATGAGAATTGTTAAAAAAATTGATGGAGATACTATTCCATTAGCAATTAATGAAATGTTAGCAATTACTGTAGGATTATCCTTGGTTAGAGCATTTGCAATTTCCGTGATAAAGCAAAAAGAAAAAGAAAATAAAATAGATAAAGCTCAAGCAGGTATTTTAGTAGCAAAGTATGATGAAAAAATTAAAATACCGTCAGATAACTTAGTTAATCATGGAGATTATTTAACTAATTATTCAAATGAAATTTATTTTGCTGTATCTGAAGGAAATATTAATATTTTATCTATTGCACATGAATTGTATTTATTAGAAGTTTTAACAAGAACAAGTTGATTTTTTTATTAAATTTTGAATAACAATAAGAATATTATTTTATAAGTTTATAGGCTGTCTGATTAATTTCAGGCAGTCTTTTTTTATGCCCTGAATAATAAAAAAGCCTTAATGCAACACATAAAGATACTAAAAAATGTAACATAACTATTATAGGCAGATATTTTTACATAAAATTCATCAAAAATGATTATAGTGTCTGTCATATATAAAATGTAGTAGTTGTAGGAAGATATTTTAAAATAGATATGTAAATTTATCCCTTAAAAAAATAATATCTTACACTATTATAATACAGGCTTAATATAGCCAAGTCAGCTAGGAGAAAGACTTAGCAGGAAGGAGAAAGAGAGATTATGAAATTAAAGAGAAATTTTAAGACACTGTTAATGATAATCGCAACAGTAATGAGTGTTGTATCAGGCATACTTATTGATTCAGGAACACTTGCATATGCAGCCACGACTTATACCTTAACGCTTAACTGGGATGATGGCGTTGAATGGGTTGCTACTGATAGGAATGGTACTGACAGATGGGAAAAAGGCGGTTCAAAGACATTTCAGGCAGGTTCTAAGGCTTATACATATGTAAAGCTTAGGAATGGTGCAACAGTCAAATCATTCTTTTCAAGACAGGAAAATAAAGACTGGACTGATTATACATATACGTCAGGAAGCTTATGCTATGATACATGGACAATGCACAATAACAGAAACGTGGACATATATACATCTGTATCATCTTCAGCAGATGTGTCTTATGACTGGGATAACCTCGTAACAAGCTCAAAGCATTATCATTCAAGCAATGGAAATGAAGCATCTTGGAGCAATTTAAGGGATGACCTTGGAAGGTCTCCTGCACCGATTTATTCAATTTACTATAAACTACAGGAAAACAGGTACAGGGAAACCTGTTATGGAGATAATCAGGAAGATAAAGACTTCGGCGGTTATGAAATAATGTTAAGGACAGAACATAATGACAAAACATACAATGAGTACTGGTATGGACGGTCTTCATATGCAAATGGAAATGGATTTGACGACTGGTACAGGGATGAATTTGAAGGAATAAAGCTTTCAAATCTTGCAATTGTACCTGTCCAGATAAAGGGAGATAAGTTCTTACAGATTAACATAAGCGTTAAGAACACCAATTCATATGCAAAAGAAATATCACTGGCAACATGCAGTGATATACAGGTTGCAGATGATGATAATGCAGCTACATTCTTTAATGGTAACGGCTTTACAATGACAAACATGTACTGTGAAACATCAGACAATTATCCGTTTGGCACAATTCCTACAGCAACACTTAATGTATATGCGAAGGATGTACCGGGATATGTAACTGATGCGGATGCAGTATATATAGGGCATTTTGTATACAGAAAAGAGCATATATGGTCAAACAATGTACTTGGTGATAAGGCAACGAATTATAACAAGTATGCACATGGCGGAACATCAGGAGAAGGTGAACTGGATTCAGGTTTTTCAATTGCATGGAAAAACAGAACAATTGCAGCAGGTCAGACACAGACTTACAGCTACATCATAGGCATAGGAAAGTACAATTCAGATAATAAGATAACATTTGATGCAAATGGCGGAGAATTAAAGACACCGGGAACAAATATCAATAACCCAAGCGGAAATTACAGTAATAAAGTTACGGTAACATATGGTACAGATACATATTCATCAATGAGTAATGATATACCGGAAAGAGCAGGCTATACATTTGACGGATGGTGGACAACACCTAATGACAGCAATGCAAGCGTAATGGTATATGATGCATCAGGAAAATGTAATAATGACTGTAATTATTGGAAAAATAATCAGTGGCAGGGAACTAATGATTTAACCGTATATGCACACTGGAAAGCAAACACATATACAGTACGTCTTAACACAGGCGATATCCCGTCATCAGAACTGGCAGAGCTGACAGAAACAGCATCAACTGAAGGATGGACATGGAATGAGAACGGCAGATATTTTTCAAAGGCATTTATACAGAATGAAAATAATTACCTTCCGGGAGTAAATAAGTTCTTCAGTGCTAATAATTATGAATCAGTAGGCAGCAAAGTAACAGACAAGTATTTTGTACAGGATAAGACAAAGAATCCTACAAAGGTATTGTATAACTGGTGGACATCAGCATCAGGTGGTACAGATATAGGCAGAGGAGAAAAGACCTATAACAATCTGTATGAGATATCAAAGGATAACAGTGGAATTGTTAATCTTTATCCGCACTGGATGGGATATACAACAGTGTTTAATTACACAGACATCGCCCCGTCTAATACCGCCGGTCAGACTGTAACAATTAATAATAATATTAATGATGGTATAGATAACAACCTGTATCAGGTATATGGAAGCTGTTTCTTTTATAAGGGAACAGATGGAGCGTATCACGATTATGAAGGTACAAATCCTGATTTAAAGGTAACAGCAAGTATTCCTAATAGTAACGGATACAAATACATCTTTAATGGATGGCATCATAAAAAATTAAATTACCTTACAGACGGATTAGGAAAACTTACATATAAGAATAATTATAATATCGGACAGGGTAAAACTTCATACAGTTTATCACCACATTTTACCAGAACAGGAATTGATTACACTGTAAGACTTCATGCAAATGTACCTGATACAGAAAGTACATTACAGGTGCTTCATCAGAATGGAATATCATCATACATTTACGACAGCAATAGCTTTTCAAGAGAACTTACATATGATGATTCGCAGGATATGTTATCACCGGATGTATATTCACTTAAGGGATATCATCTGATAAGCAGAAGTAACTGGTATACGGAAAAAACAGGCGGTAATACAGTATCAGCACCATGCAATAATACGGAAGCAGAATATCCTGACTGGGCTGAGAAAAACTGGAATCTTACAACTGAAGATGGAGCAACAGTAGACCTGTATGCAAGATGGAAAGCTAATACTTATAAGATAGCATACAACTTAGATGGTGGTACATATGGTACATCACATCCGGACAGTGCAAACTATGATACAATGGTAACAATAGATAATCCGTCAAAATCAGGATATACATTTACAGGATGGACTATTACAGGGTATGACAGTACTACTTCAGGACATACAGGAAGTACATGGACAGGCGAAACCGGTACATCTTATAAGAATTTAACTGCAACAGACGGAGCAATAGTTACATTTACTGCTATATGGAGTAAGGAAGCTCCTAAGACAGCTAAGTATACTGTTAAGCATTATAAGATGGATGTGAATGGTAATTATCCATCTGTGCCTGATGAAACTGAAAATCTGACAGCAAATATTGGAAGCAGTGTGACACCAAATACTAAAGATTATGGAAAACTATATAATAAGCCGTCTTTAAAGACTATTACAGTCAGTTCAGACAGTGGACAGAATGTAATTGAGTATAGATATTCAAGAAAGATGGCAAGAGTAATTCTGTATAAGGATGAAGGAATTAAGAGTACTGACCCGATAGCAGGTGATTATGAAAGAGACTATGTTGGAGCAACAATTAAGCTTTCAGCAGTAATGCAGAAGGGTTATAAATTTAAGAACTGGACAAGTAAGCTTGATTATAACCTTGGTACGGTATTATCAACAGCCAATCCATATAATTATACACTCACCAGTGAAGATATGCAGGGAGTGACACATACATATAATAATGGAGCTGGTTCAACATGGGGCGCACTTATTCAGGCAAATTCAACACCGATTACTTACAGTATTGCTTATAATCTGAATGGTGGAGTTTTTGGAGCTTTTCATCCAACAAGTACAAGTTATAATGAAGATGTAAAGATATCAAATCCTGCAAAGGAAAACTGCATATTTGCAGGCTGGACAATCACAGGGTATGATACAGAGACATCAGGACACAATGCATCTGCATGGACAGGCGAAACAGGTGCAAGCTTTAAGAATCTTGCTTCAACAGAAGGAAAGACAGTTACATTTACAGCTGTATGGAATGTAGCTACAGCAAATTTTCAGACAACAGGTGATACAGGTATTGCATCTACATCACATCCTAATAAGACATCTGAGAATATAGGAAGTTCAATAAATGTAAATGCAAAACTTAATAATGGTTATACTTTTGCCGGATGGTACAACGGTAGTACATTAGTATCAGATAAAATGAATTTTAATTATACAATGCCAAATACTGATACAGTACTTACAGCAAAGACAACACCAGCAAAATATACAATTAGCTATGACCTTAATGGTGGAGCAGTTGCGGTAAGTAATCCTACAAGTTACAATATTGAAACACCTACATTTACACTTAATAATCCAGTCAGATTAGGATATGTGTTTGTCGGATGGACAGACAGTAATGGTACTACAACACCACAGAAAAATGTAAGTATATATAAAGGTAGTACAGGCAACAGAACCTATAAAGCTAACTGGACAGCAAACACAGGTACTAAGTATACGGTTGAACATTATAAGATGAACCTTGATGGAACAACTTATACACTTGCAGATACAGATAATCTTAAAGGCACAACAGATACTTCTGTTACACCGGCAGTTAAAACGTATGAAGGCTTTACAAGCCCAAGTACACAGACTGTTACAATCAAAGGTGACGGAACTACGGTAGTAAAATACTACTATACAAGAAACAAATATACATTAGACCTTAACGGGCTTATAAATGGAACACTAAGAGGAAATCTTGTAGACGTAGTAAAAAATCCGATAACAGGAGCAGAAGACAGACACACAGCCGGTACAGCGGTTGTTACTGTAAATGGAACTGTTGTAGGAAATAAAGTTACTGATTACTGTAATGAAGTTTACTATGGAAGCAGTATAAGCATTATTACAACAGCTGAAAGTGGATATAGTATTATTGATAACGATAATGTAAGCTTTAAAATGCCGGCTGAAGGCAAAACTGTAACAGTTACAATAAATGCAAAAGATACCAAGTATCTTGTAAGGCACTGGAAGAAGAATGTTAATACTGACAGTAAGACTTATAATGAAAACAGTTTAAATGACAGCAATTATACAATGTATGATGCTGAATATTTAAACGGCAAGGCATACAGCTGGGTAAAGCCTGTTGTAAGGACACTGAAAGGATTTACATATAAAGGAGTTCTTCCAAGTGAAGGTACGGCTTATGTGAAGCCTGACGGTACAACAGTAATTGATGTGTATTATACAAGAAATACATATACAATAAATGGTGGTAACATAAATGCCAATGTTGAATATGGTAACGGAATAAGCAGTGTAAGCGGATTAAAGACATATGAATATGAGCAGAAGGTAACGCTTACAGCTAATTTAAAAACCGGTTATCACTGGCATGATACAGATGACTGTATAAGCAGCATTAAGTATCCTACAGGCTGGTATAGCAGAAACAATTCAGGTGTTGACGGTATCTTAACAGACAATACAACATATAATTCACAGACAATTAAGTTTAATATGCCTGCAAGAAATGTAAAACTTGGTGTAAAAGCTACAAATAATTCTTATACAGTAGTATATAATGGCAATAAACCTACTGACCCTAGTTCACTTTATAATGTACAGGTTATAGATGAAATTAAGCAGGAGTTTATTTATAATGAAAGTCAGAATATAGCTACAAATAAGTTTAATTTAGCAGGATATACAAGAAAAGACGGCTGGATGACAAAGCCAAGTACAGATGGTAATGGAACAGCTGATTATGCTTATGGAGAGACAGTAATAAATCTTACTGATAAAAACTTAGATGTAATAAATCTTTATGCAATATGGGAAGATAATGCACCGGAAGAGATTAATATAAGCAGTACAAATGATTTTGCAACCACACAGACAGTTACACTTACAGCTAGGGATTATGGAAGCGGTATAAATTATATAAGCTTTGGAAAAGATGAAAAATATGAAAAGGTTACATGTAACGATGATGGTTCAGTAACATTTACAAGAAAAGTAAATGCATCAGGTACTTATATATTTAGTGTTAAAGATAAGAACGGAAAGGTAAGCAAAAAGACCATTACGTTTTATCAGACAACATTAAATACAAATAAGAACAACATTGTATCATCAGACGGAAAAAATGTAATTGAATCAGATTTTACATCAGTACCGGAGACCTTGAGTACATACATTAGTATTAATGAAGCAGGAAAGAGTATTACACCTGTAACTAAAAGAAATGGAGTTGATTTCCTTGGATGGAGTACAGACAGAAAAGGAAAGACAGGCATCATAAGTATTAAGGCTGATGGTAATAAGACCTATTACGCTATATGGAAAGATACCATAAATCCATTAGTTGTTATAACAGATGTAAGTAATAAGGATGCAGACAGCCAGACAATTAAGTTTAATCTATATGACCTTGATGCTGACTTAACAGATAAAGACTTTGAAGGCAAGAACTTAGAGTATATAAGGAAGCATGGAGAGAAGACCGGTAGTGATATAGCAGCATACTGGTTTGGTAAGAATCCTGTTTATAATGGAAATGGTAACAGCCGTACAGTAACAGAGATTGTAAAAGATGAAGGGTATTCAGTTAATCTTGAAAGGACTGTAGGAGAAGCAAATTACTACTATATATTTGCTGAAGATAAGGCAGGAAATATAAGTAAAACAACAATAGCAATAGATGCAAACGGAAATGTTACTCCTAACAATGACCTTACATTTTGTAGTTTAACATTAAATGCTAATGATGGTTTAATACAAGAGAATGGACAGAATACCATACAGAAGCTTATCCGTAAGGGAAATACTTATAACCTTACAAATGTACATGCAGAAAGAACCGGGTATCACGATACAGAAAGTGACACTGATGGAGTATCAATGCATTGGTCACATGAAATTGCTCTTGGAAGCAATATCATAGATGAAGATAAACAGACTGTAATAGGTACAGATAATAGTGTTAATCCAGAGAGTTTAACAGAATGGGAAGCTAAAGGAAACGATACATTATATACTAAATGGACTCCAAATGCTTATACATTAAAGGTTTATCTGAATAAACCAGTTAAGGCTACAGAAGACATAAACACTTATAATACAGTATCGTCTGATACAAATAAGTGGGTATATGATACATATACGGGATATTATAAAACAGTATTAGTATATGATAAAGTATGGAGTATTCCTGACAGTGCAGAATTTGCAGGTTTAACAGGCTGGACAACAACAGGCTTTAAGAATGTAGGTAAGACTGGAAAGAGTGATATTATATATCTAAACAGTCTCAACAGAAGCTATGATGAAGCTGATGATGTTAGTAAGGCATCTGATATCGGTACAAATCTTACATCAGTTAAGGGTGATGCTGTTGCTTATACAATGCTTTGGAAGGAAAACAGATATACTGTTAATTTCAGGGCAAATGGGGGAACTGCTGTAAAGAGAGTAACATTACTGGAAAAGAAAATTGATGGTAGTGCGAAAGAGAGGACAGTAGATACAACGGCATCAGCAAATAAGAAAGCTACAGATAAGACATATGATACAAGCATCATAATCGGATATGAGAGTATGATTAAGGTATTAGATAGCCCTGTAAGACCGGGATTTACATTTACATTCTTTACAAAGGATAAAGATTATGCAAAGACAGCACATATGAAAGATGATAAACCGGATTTTGATAAGAGTGTCTTATGTACAGGTGAGTTATCTGAAGAAGCTGCAAAGATGTACAGAGAAGAATACAAAATTACCGGTTCATTAAACGGTGATGAAGAAGTAAATTTGTATTCAAGCTGGAGTAAAAGAAAGCCTGTAACATTACAAAGCTTCATATCAGCTAATTCAATCCGTACAGATGCAAATGTATTAACCAAGATAGCATTAGGAACTTATATAACAAGGGATAATGCAAAGGATATAAACAGTGCATGGTTTAATAAGAACTATAAGACAAATGATAAAGGCGAGTATGTAATGAATGATACTGTTGAGGTATTACAGGAGTGGGATGTAACCAAGACAGAGATTAAACAGACATATTCAAAGAAGATAATGGCTGATAATAATTAATCAGTGAAGTTAGCAAATTACTAGACGCAGGGAGCTGTATCAATGGAGTGGAGTTGATATGGCTCTCTTTTTATGTATTAAAATCACACTATTATAATAGGAGTTATGATATAATAAAGAATAAGAGCAGGCGTTGAAGTATAATAAGAGGGGTAAGGAATATGGAAATATTAGTAGTAAAACCAGAAGAAATAAATGATTATATTAAAGCAGAAACTATAGGGATATCAGCACCAAGAGATTTTGTATCAAAGGTACAGGAATATTTACAATCAATAGGACGCAGGGTACTCCTTGTTACAGGATTAAGAAGTACAGGCAAGACTATAGGCATATTACAGGGGATAGAGGATACGGATACAGCTTATATATGTCCTGCTTATAAAGGATGCTGTAATGTGCAGGAGTGATATATTTTTACATTAATACCTACAAATTGTAGTGTATAATAAAAAACTTTACAATATATGGTAGTTTTTCTTTAATTTTAGGTGGTAATTACACACTACTTAAGTAGAAGATGATAATTAAAGATAAAAAATAGAAAAAGATAGAGATATAAATAGGCAAGGTGATTATTATGAATATAAAGGATTATTTAGGACAGATTGGACAGACAGCATTAATAATATTAATAGCAGGCATATTAGTGGTTGTAGGGATAAGAATTGTTATTAATCTGGCAAAGACAGCAATAAAAATCATGGCTGTCGGTCTTATTGTAGGACTTGCCATTGTTGTATATACATTTATTAATCCTCCTGCTAAAGATGTAGATACAGATAATGTATATGCAGAAGAAGCCATTGAAGAAGATACTGAGTATACGGATGATACACAGGATAATAATTATGAAGAAGAAACCTATGACCCTGTGTATGAGGAAGATATGATAGATTAGGAAAATTATTTCCTAGTCTATTTTTTTTGCTTTTATTTAAGGAAAATAGTTAATTTTATGTAGTAATTCCACACTATTTAATTATAAGGAATATATCAATTAAGATTAAAAGGGGAAATAGTACATGGAAAATACAGATAAATATACTGATACAACAAGAGTATATGTAAAAGGAGCAGTATTACAAAACGCAATCAGAAACAATAATATTACCCAGTCTGATTTATGTAAGATGGTGGATATAAGAGAAGATAAATTATCTTTAATAATTCATGGTAAGAAAACAATAGTCATGTCAGAACTGGAAGAAATTTGTTCTTTATTAGGGATAAATCCTAAAACAGCTATTAATGAGACTAAGAAGAAACCTAGTGATTATAAAGCTACAAGTATTCCTGAAGCTAAATGGAATAGTGATTATTTTCAGGAATGTCTTGATAATAAAGAAATCCACCTTGCTGATTTATGCAGAGTAATTAAGCGTTCAGCTAGTACGATTTGTGATTATAAAGCAGGCAGGGCAAATCCTTCTGTTGAAACACTTGAGAAAATATGTAATACCCTTGATTGTTCTCCTATGTTACTTATAGGAGTATCAGGGGAGTATCTTAATAAGATGTTAGGAAGGCAGGCATTTAAAGAAGATAGTGATTATGTAAAAGAACCTACATATGAAGATGTAAAGGATACATGTGGGGAAGTACCAATAGTAACACTTCATCCGGGTTCAAATACAGAAGATAATATTACAGAAAATGATATTGAAAATAAGGATAATGTTTTTAAGGAAGATAAGTATAAGTCCTTTGAGAGTCTGAATGTAATAGATAATATTGAAACAATCAATAAGAACCTGCTTGCAATGGTAGAAGACCTTGGTATGGCAAATTCAGTGTTATTAAAGAAGATGGATGAGCTTATGAGTATGAATGTTCATTTAGCAGAACGTATAGACAGCCTTGAAAAGAGAACATCAATTAAGCCTGTATCACAACCGGTACAATCCTTTAAATCTAACAACTCAACACTCTGGGGAAATAATACATGTAGTGAAGCTGAAATGAAAGAAATCATCAAATCAGAAGTTAAGAACTGTACTGTTAAAGAATATAAGGATAAGGTCTATAAACTGGCTGCATATATAGCAAAGAAAGAAAACAGTATATCAAATGCAGTGCTTAGTAAGAGTTATTCCCAGTTTACAAGGATTTATGGTATCACTATAGACTCCTTAAAGCAGGAAACCGGGATGAATGGTACGGTTGATGCTATATATGCCAATTCATTAAGCAGGGAGATTTATTTTAATATGATGTGTACAAACGCTTCTACTATGTAGAACTTAAATGTTAAAGGAGATAATACTATGATTATAAGAATTGATTTTAAAGACAATGATTATCAGGAATTAGTTGAAAAATATCTTAAGCTATTCAATTTGAATATCTTATATGATTTATCTGTGCAACTTGATAAAAAAATATCAGTATCATGTATCAAAGCATATGAGAATGCACAGGAAAAGAGTAATTGGATTCTTAACCCAAACATTGCATATACAGTAATAGAATATGATTATGACTGGTTAAGAGAAAGAATAAAGGCTTCTCTTAAGGAGTATTTATTAAGAAATCCAAGATTAGATGAACTGTCAAAGGAATATATAGAAAAACATTTTATAGAAGAGATGGATATTTCATTTCCAAGAGCCTTCTATGATAAATGGGAAAACGGAGAAGTAGGTTACTGGTTTTCACATAGTGGAACGACTGTTATTCAGTAAAAGGAGAAAAATATGACTTGGTATACATTGTTTAATAAACTTGGGAAACAGACAATTAAAGCCTTACAGTCATCAAAGGTATATGCATTACTGGAAAATCCAGCTACAGGTAAGACAGAAAGATTGATGCTTACATTAAAGTATGATGCAAAAGGAAAACCATATTTGATAAAGGAGTAGCTTATGAACAAAAATGAAGTAAGAATTGGAGATAAAATCTGGTTTCAGGAAAGCTGGACTGACAGAATAATATACGGAATCGTGACAAAAATTTCAAACAACGGTGTGCGTCTTGATGGTGTAAACCGTGATGATAACAGCTTCATAGGTTCATCTGGTGCAATATGGAATAATATGTACAAGACCAAAGATGATGCAATCAAAGGTGTCCGTGAAAAAGATGACAGACGGGTTGCTGCTATAAGAGCCTATATAAAACGGGCTAAAGAGTTAGGTGTACTTGATTAGCATACCTGTCGCTAAGACCGAAAAGATTAGAATTTGAAAAGAAAATTACGAAAGGAATTAATATGTATGAGAAATGGTAACAGATTATACACATACAATCAGTCTTTAGATAAAACACAATTTGAAGTGCGTATGCCAAAAATTTATAATGACAAATATCAATCAGAAGTAAAACGTGAAATTGCAAGAATATCTGATAAAATCAAAGTCTTAAAACGTACTGAACGTAAAGCTCATCAAAACGACCAGAAAATATATGAGTTCATGGCTGATTTAGACTTTTGGAAATCAGAAATGGCTAAGTTTGATAATAACCAGACGCACAAGCTACTTAAATCACGCAAATCATATGATGATAAATACCTATATGACTTTACAATAGATTATATCAACAAACAAATACCAATTGATGAATCACACGGCAGATATCCATACATTACAAAAGAAGAAATTGCAAAAGTTCTTAAGTGTAAGCCTTCAGACTTAGATAAGACGTTCATGCGATTAAACCGTGAAGGTATATTATCACAGGCAAAACACAGAAGAATGCACGATACAGCCAGATATGGCAACATCGAAGAAACCCTAAGCTACGATTACGGAAACTCTGACTGGACACCAGATGCGTATGATATTCTAGCGAAAGCGCCTGTATTGACAGCATAATATGTGGCATTCTTAAAATAGATGACTGAATTTTACAAAGAGGTATGTAAATAATAATTAAATGTAAAAATAAACAAATACAAAGTGAGGAATAATTATGGCAGAAATAAGAACAAATATGTCAAAAGAAGATATTGTACACAATATGCTTGAAATAGCTTGTTATTTATCTGAACAAGATGAAGGTGTAAATGAAGTCAATGTCAAAGTGAGAAATTTGAATATGCACTTTGAAGCATGGAGTGAGGAAGCGGATGCAGATAGAGATAATGAGCCTTGTTGCCGGTGTAATAGCAGACAGACTAATGCTGACATAATAAGGAATATGTCGGATGAAGAGTTGGGAGATTTGTTGCAGAGTGTAAGTTCTGGTGTAGAGAATGGAAGCCCATTTATCTCTCTTTGCGTTGATGATAATGAAACAACTATAAATTTTAGTGATATTTCTGAATGGCTTAAGTCAGAAGCGGAATAAGAACGGGTTTTAAGGAAAGGAGATGAATGTCCGTTTTGAGAATAGAAAGGACAAGATATGTCGTTATGAGACGAAATCGCACTGAAATATGGTGCGGTTTATCAAGAGAATTTCATTTTGTCAAAGTTGATGAATTGAAAGATACGGCAATTAAAACATACAGAACAGCAAAACAGGCTGAAAGCGGTTGTTCTTCTTGGGATAGAGATTTTGAAATTGTTGAATGCAAAGAAATTATTGATATAGGAGGGCAACAATGAAACGATACAACTTATTAAATGAAGATGATTTGATAAAAGGCAGATATTATGAAGTTGTCAGTACAATTGGACGAAATCCAAATCCTATGAGTGAAACAGCTTATTATGATAAGTATGGTAATTGGTGTGGTATTCCCGACAATCATACAATTTTAGAGATTATAGATAATAGTGTTATGTTGGTTTTAGCTAAAGAAAACCCAGAACGATATAAAGAGATTGTATTGGGTGGCTCATATGATGATGGAAAATTTAATGATAAGCGGTGTAGGACTTCTTATGTAGATTGTGAAGAAAAATATCCGGTTATTAGTTGTAATTTTAAGCAGAGGGATGAATCTGAAATGGAGCTTTAATATAAGAAAGGAAATTATATATGACAGCACATGAAAAAGAGAAAGTCATTAAATATGGGTATGAAAAGTGGAAGAAAAGAAATTATAAAGAGTGCATTATAGATTTGTTGTATAATTTTGCATCTATAGGCTTATTTGGAATACCATTATTGTTTTATTGTTCTAAGATTATTTCTGTTAAATGGGTTGGAATAGCTTTTCTTATTATAATAATGATATTGGATATTAAAGCTATTATCTATTATAAGAGAGAAATTAAGGATTATAAGGATTATGCTAATGGACATTGGCTTAATGTAACACGATTTGGTAACGACTATGAAATAAGATTTGATGAGTATGTAATGGTAACTTTATCAGATGAAGAAGTGAAGGATTTGTTATATACAGGAATTATGTAAGGAGAAAATATATGACTCAATTAGAAGCATTAAAAGTAGCTTATGAGGAATTATCAAGTATGATGCCAGATGGTGAAAATGATGAAATTTTTGAAGCTGCTGAAATAATTGAAAAAATGATATACACAAAAGAAAGACAGGCTCAAAAAAGCCAGCTTAAACATGCACCTATGAGCAGAGCCGATAGGAAATATAAGCGTGAAATAAACTCCATGTTTAATGATTTATTTGATAGCATGTAATGTCAAAAATAATTTCATAGAGAGGATAAGATATGAACATATTTAAAAATAATGTAAGAGCAAAAAATGGAATAATCATAGGTGGTAAATCTTCAGGCACAATGAGAAGAGAGTATTTAAAGCCTGATTCAACAGATAAACATCCTCTTATTACAGGGCGTACATTAATGAATAAACTGCTAATAAATGGAAAGTATGCTGATGGATGCAGACAATTTACAAATAAAGAAATTGTTAATGCACTCAAAAGATGTCTTAAACTTATTGATACATATAATTATTCTGATAAATTAGACCAGTTTTTATCAACGAGACAAGCTTTTTGTGCAAAACAGACTTTATTAAATATTATAAATCATAATTACAATACTGCATTGCGTTATTTAGAACTATGTATTGATAATGATGGATATGGATTTGACCTGATTATTTCTATGAATGAATATGTACTATATGACTGTCTAATTATAGGTTTTATTGAGGCTTTAGAACAGGAAAAAGCAAATGATAATCAGAAGCAGAGCAGAAGTTAAAGGAAATAACAAAAAATAAGATTACTAAAACACCAAAGCCGAAAGATGATTGGGTAATGGCTAGGTAAAGAGAAGGAGATAATTATGGAAGATAAATATTTATTTAGGGCTAAGAGAGTTGATGGAGAATGGGTTGTAGGCGGATTAGTGAGATATGGTTTAACTGGCAAAGAAAAATATTACATTGTCCCTGATTATGCATCGGACTTATATGCTATAGAGATAGACCCGAACACAATTTGCCGTTGTACAGGCTTAAAAGACGAAAATGGGAAACAGATTTGGGAGAATGATATTCTCCATAATGGAAATTATTTCGTCGTTAAATGGAATGAATCTTGTTCAAGATTTGATATTGTATTAAATAAGTTTCACAATATTCCAATAGGAAAATGGGAGCCATTGATATGTGATTGGAAAACCAATGATTTTAAAGAATATAGAAAAGCTGTTGACTATGAGGTTATCGGTAACATTTTTGATAATCCTGAACTGGTAAATAAAAGAGAAGAAACATATTGTAAAGATGGTAATGACTTTGAAAGGTAATATTATGATAGATAAGGAAAGAGTATTAAATGCATTAGATGATTTTAGAGATGAGTATGGCACATCATTTTCATCTGCTTATATGGAAGAAACAAGTATTATTGAAGATGCCCTTGATATGTATTATGAAAAGCTTAAGGAAGATAATTATTTAGAGAGGTAAGTATGTTTGGAGAAGTTTTTAATAATGAGATAAAACTAAAGGAAGATGAATGTTGTATTGTATTCGATTTTGGATGTTATTATCCATATGAAGATGCAGACCATCTTTTCTTTGATTTTGAATTTGATGGACAGATATTTAATGATAAGGTTATCAATCACAGATATCCTAATAAATCATATCAGACTATTACAAAGAAATACGGCAGGAGATTAAGTAAGGTTGGATATCCATACATTTTCAAACTGGATAATCAGAAACTTAAAATGCTGCATGTAAAAATAGGACTACAGGCAGAAGGTCTTAAAGAGCAGCATATAACACTTAATATTCCAATTGAGACACATATGACAAAGGATAAGCCAGCATGTGCATTAACCTTACATTATTTCTTTGATAAAGATGAATTTATTTTTGAAAGTGATGAATGGGCTGAAGGAGTATGGCATTCTCACGAATGGACTAATTCTGACAAGAAAGAAACCGAAGATAAAGGGTTTAATACAGAACATCTAACTGTTATGAACCAGATATGTAAAACAGGAGACCTTGATATTACATATGGAGATATAATAACTCCATATGCTTCAAAAATAGATGATTTAATTGTTACATAAAAATCAGTTAATGAAAACAAAAATAAGAAAGGTAAATAAAGTATGGGTAACTGCAAAAAGAAATGTCCATTAAAAGCATCTAGGTTTACTGATGAATACACATTAGGATATTGTGACGGTATTGAACAAGGTGAAAAATTAGGGATGAATGAACAGGGATATTTAAAATCTGTACAGAAGATTGGAATTACAACAACTATAATAGCATTTGTTATAATAGTTATAGCAATAATAGTTACCATTTTATAAAGGAGAGCAGACATAATGGTAGATATCATGGATTTAAGCGAATATATAATATATTACAGTAATATTAAAGACTATGGTATATCATGTCTTAAGCTTCAGAAGATATTGTATCTTTTACAGGCTGAATGGTTGATTACAAGAGATAAAAGATTATTTGCTGATAAAATAATTGCATGGGATTTTGGAGTAGTCGTACCGGAAGTATATAGAAAATTTATACAATGGGGTAGTTTTGATATACCCACATCTAAAGATAAGTCTAATATTAATAGATTTAAACTGACGACATCTAAAAAGGACTTAAGACTTATTAATGATTTGCTTGATTATTTCAAGGATTATTCAGCAGTTCTTCTTACAGATATAACATGTGGACAAGCTCCTTGGATTGATGCTCATGTTTCTCATGGGGATAATGAAGTAACCTGTGATTCAATCCGAAACTATTTTTTATCTGATAAAGATAAAAAGCCAAAGAGGAAGAGTTTAAAAAATATACATGATATTGAAGAAATAGAAAGATAAAATCAAGCAGGAGAGGATAATATGGGTGATTTTGATATTAAGAAGAGCATTAATGAGATGCAGAAGACTATTAAGCTAATAAAAAAGGAAGCACTGGTTGAAAACTTTGATGATTTAAAACGATTATTAAGACGCAGAACTACTAATGAATGTATTGTTACAGATGATAAAGGAAAGAGACAGTGGTACAGGCATCCTGATTTAGATGAATTTTCAAAACAGGCGTATGAGAAAGGACAGGAGTATTTTTATGTAAAGCCGGCTGATAAGAATGACCCATATGGAAAACAGGTATTATGTGAACCTGAATATGAATATGTCCTTAAGAGACCACTGACTAAGGAAGAATTTGATAATCTTTTTGGAATCTGTAATGAAAGGGAACAGTCTGATAAAGCCAAAGTCATAATTGAAGCTGAACTTTCTGATAGTCAGGTAGAAGCATTAAATGATAAAAATATAGATATTTCTTATCCTTTTGCGACTAATGTAACGCTTGATTATGGGGATGAAGTAGTATATTGTAACGGAAAAATAAAAAAATCTTATAATTATATGCAGGGGAATAATAATGACAGAAATCAGGAAATTGAACTAGATTAGAATTATTTGTATATTTTAGAACTTATAAAAAAATAATATAAGATGTAATTATGTTGTCTGCTTTAATAGAGATAAATATGATTACATCTTATTTTTATACCATTTTTTCTCATATGATGAAAAATAAATGGTCACAATTGTAGCTTTATTATAAGAGTTAATCTTACAGTCAAAAGATGTTATATGGTTTAAGGTTGATTTATTCTGCCTGTATGATAATACTTTGTATTCATTCATTTCTCCGTCTTCATCCGGGAATCTTAATTTGAGTGGAATAATTGTACCATTAGATGAAAACTGACATATAACATCAATAAGCTGTTGGATTTCCATAGTCTGCTCCTTAGTTTTTAAATTAGTATATCACTTTATAAGAATGATAATTAGTTTACTAAAAAATATTTTCAGATTGTACTTAAATAAATACAATTTTTATTCAATAAACGAAAGTAATTACACACTATTATAATATAAGAAAATAAAAAACATAATAAAAGGAGGTGATTAAATATGTTTAGTGACTTTAGAAATTCAATAGGAGTATAAAAGGATTGTAAGCTAACTCGGTAGAAGCGTCTGTCTGAAGAACAGAAGGAATTGGTTCGACACCAATACAATCCATTAGCACTGCTGAAGTGATTGTAAATGTAATTGTCTGAGTTCTTTACAATCAAGTGCGAAACAAAATCAGATATATCAGACTATTTCTTCAGCAATATATATCTGATTATATTAAATAATGCGGGATAGAGCAGTTGGAAGCTCGCTAGGTTCATAACCTAGAGGTCACAGGTTCAAATCCTGTTCCCGCTACTGGTTGTTCCCCGACAGCCTATTTGAATTAGATTAAATTCGTTCTGATTTAGTTTAATGATAAAACACCTGTAGTCAAATACAGGAAATTAAGGGTTCGATTCCTTTAAGTCAGAATCGGTGATATCGGTATTATTATTGAGAACTTGCTTGCAATAATCAGTAATAGTATTGGATAAGCCGTAATTAAAAATAACAGATACCCTAGTGAAGAAGGGCTGTCACCCTGCTAGGACATTCTTAGAGTAGTCTGTATTAAGAAGGATACCTTTTAATATAGGGCTTAAGTGACATTATAATTGATAAGTCCACTACTTATTAAGAAGATGGAGCTTGAAGGTTACGGAAAGTACCAATAGTTAGGAATGGTGTATCTATACAGTTTAATATAATGCCGCAACAGTGTGGGGAGAGCAATAGACGCTTGAGAAGAGAAGAACCTTAAGTCTTAGTCCTGTGGTGGGATTGAGCAGCTTAAGGAATACCAACCAATCTCCTTCGCTATGATGTTGTAGAAATACAACTATAACACACAACAGCGGACAAGTAGCCCATAGGCGTTGAAGAGAAAATAACTTTTGTTTGCGGACAAAAAAATGATAGGTTATTCTGAATGATGGGTGAAAGTTGCAGGTAGAAAGTCCTGTCATAGCATTGGGGAGAAATCCTGTGGTAAGAAGTTTAGAGGTCGCTCCTTTAAGCTCAGACTTATCATCTATGTAGCATAATAATAGCGGACTGTATAGGATAAGGCGAAGGTCTATCTGTTTTATTTTTTATAATTATTGATTTTACTAATTTTTCTACTAAGAATGGTAGTCCTGAAGTTCTACAGCGATTAGGGCTATAAAAACTTAATCTGTTATAGATAAAGCAATACCGTGATTGTAGTAGCCGGTATGTAACAGATATTATAGTTTAAGTTGTAGTTTACATGCTATGTATTTTTGCCTTCATAGTTTAGTGGTTATAACACTGCCCTGTCACGGCAGAGATATGGGTTCGATTCCCATTGAGGGCGTTAGACGGTTATGGTAACAAACATAATCGTTAGTAAAAACAGATGACAAAAGTAGGAACAAAACATCTGTTATTGTCTCGAAAATCATCCTACAAGTAGAGACATTTTTTGTGTCACTAGCTCAGTCGGTAGAGCATCAGACTTTTAATCTGAGGGTCACGGGTTCAAATCCCGTGTGACACATTGTTACGAGACTGTCAATCTTGTAACTATGCAGTAGAAACTGCTGAGTTTAAAGAGCATCAGTGAATAGTGAGGCGTTGTATGAAGTAATAGCATATGTAAAACTAATGATACGCCGCTGAGTTTGAGATGCAGAAACCCTGTTGAGGGCAGAAGGCAAGACTTAGGCGAGAGTAAAAAGCATCTTAGGGCGGCAACCTTGTGACGAAAATAGCTAAATGCAGCATTAGTATAGTTGGCTAGTACACTGGTCTTCCAAATCAGATGCGCCGGTTCAAATCCGGTATGCTGCTCTGTATAGAAAGGAAAAAGACAGCATGAGTAAATCTTATAAGAAAAATCCCGAATATACAATAGAGAAATCATCAAGAACTGACAAAAGATTAGCAAATAAGCACATAAGAAAAGAAGCTAATAACAGTGAGATGAAATTTAAACATTTTAAGAAAGTACCTAAAGAAATTTATGGGGGAATGAGCAGAATTGGCATTGCAGCGGACTGTAAATCCGTGGCTTCGGCACTCTAGGTTCGACTCCTAGTTCCCTCACTTATATTCCTCGGTAGCTCAGTTGGTAGTAGCATCTGACTGTTAATCAGAGGGTCGCAGGTTCGAGTCCTGCCCGAGGAGCTTCCTTTACTAGCCATTGTTCTTTTATTAAGAAAGGAGATTGCAATGTTTAATCTAAATAAAAGAATTGAATTTAATAAGAAAGTAAACGAAATGTTTCTTGGTAGTAAACATAGTGATTATGGACCTGTAAGAAGTGATGTAATTGAGTTGCTGTCAAAGTATGAAGATTGTTTACACGAAAATGAAAGGATTGAAGTAAAAGAAAGATTGTTCTTTGTAGTACAATATTTAATGCACTGTAGACATTGTGCAAGGCAAGTTGATTGGATATTGGTAGAAAAGCTTATCAATTGTATTGTTGTACAAAGCAACTAATATTTAGAAAGGAGTACCCACTATGGATGGAGACTATAATTATTATTAATTGAATATCATAAGCATTCTCGGTGGGTATGCAAGAGGTTAAAGCAGGCTGACTGTAAATCAGTTCCCTTGGGTTCGTGAGTTCGAGTCTCTCAATCAGCACTGCCCGTACAAAGGCACACTTTATGATGACAATATAAGGTACTTGGGGGGTCTCGTCAATTCCCCTTATTATTGGAATGTGGTCTAATTTGGCTAAGACGCTTGATTTGGGTTCAAGAAATTGTCGGTTCAAATCCGGTCATTCCAACTAAGCCGAAAAGTAGATGATAGTTTATCATCTTCCAATTAGGTTTTAATTAATATGATAAGGAATCCAATGTAATTCTTATGGCTAGTGTGGTGTGGTTAAAGTACCGTTCAATTCGGTTGTCAAACATTGGGAGTCAAGTTAAACCACATTAACGACTTGATTATCAGATTAAAATTATTGGCTAATAGAACAATTGAGGTAGTAATATCCAAAGGTATATACAAGCCCTTTTGGTGGAATAGGCAGACACGCTAGATTTAGGTTCTAGTTCCATAAGGAGTATGGGTTCAACTCCCATAGAGGGCATTCTTCCTAGTTTAAGTATAATAAGTCTTAATTAGTAAGTGCATGACGATGTTACTGAAGATTAATACATATAGTTATACACCAAATTAATTCTTGACTATAGCAGGGATAATTTGTAGAGCGTTCTGTCGATAGCAGAAAGATTCAGTAGAAGTCTGAGGAAGAAATCATACATATAGCTAAAGACATGCTTATATAGTATGTCTTTTTTTATGCATTTTTTTCTTAAAAATAGCTGATAAATGATAGTAATTATACACTATTTAATTGAGGAATAAATAATAATCAAAAAAGGAGATATCGAATGTCGGATTTATATGTATATATGTTCTGCTCAAGAAATAAAGATAATAAAGATGTTCCGGGATTTAAACAGCGTACTAAAATTATCTTAGAGTATAAAGAAAATGGAGACAAAGTAATTGAAAACTATAAAGATTTTGTAGCAAAAGGAGTTTCTGGAGAGAAAACAAGACTTTACAGGTCTGTAAATTCCCGTAATGAAGAAAAAATCAGGGAAGCTCTTACTATCCGGTTAATAAAAGATAAGCCAAGTATGACTAATATTAACAGTGTACTAACATCCGTTGCAATGCAGAAAGAAAATCGTGATGAAAATAAGTGGCTGTTTGATTTTGATATAGATGATGAAGAAAAAGTAGAAGATTTTATTGATGATATTTATTTTTATTCAGAATTAAATATAGATAGCCATGAATTACATAAAACTCCTCATGGTTATGCAATTGTCGTTCCTCATGGATTTGACACAAGAGACCTTTTTGAAAAATGGGAAGCTTATGATATTACATTAAAGAAAGATGATTTATTATTTATAAATATACTTACTAATAAATAGTAAAGACAGTAGAGGGAGTTAATATGAAAAACAGATTGTATTTTGATACAGAAGAATACAACAGATTTTTTAATACAGTTGGACTAAGAGATAATACACCGGATAAGCAGCTTGTAAGGTTTTATAAGTGGTGTTATGATAATGAATTTTTTGAGAATATAACAGATGATGATATATCAGACTACTACATATATAATTGCTTACCCTGTTTAAAAAATAACGGAATATGTATAGGCGGTTATCCTTGGGCTGATGGATTCCTTATAGGGATTGACCCAAGCAAATGTTATGAAAAACCTAACAGAAGTTCAATAATTATAGAGTTTCCAATTACATCCAAGCGTGAAGAGAACAAGCTTTACAGGCTTCTTGATACGATTGTAGATGATAAGCAGAAGCAGGCTAGGGACTGGAAGAAAGCAGCTAAAGAGTTATGGAACGGGGATTATGCAAAGTTTTAAATGCTCAGGAAATTGTCAGCTTACTGGGAGAAATAATAAGAAAGGGAAATTAATTATGGGCAGTCTAATTAATACAACACAGAATAAATGCAATAACAGATATTTAAAGATAACGATACATGATAATGATTTTACAAATTCATTAGAACAGGTTGCTCATACTTTAAATAGAATATTTTCAATAACAGGCAGATATCCTGAAGAAGATGAGCTTCCGCTATTAAAAGAATATGTGCAGTCATTATGGTTTTCTATAGATAATATTTGGCAGATTATGCGTTGGAATAAGAACTCTGTTGGTTTTTCAGAAAATCCTGAAGGAATTTTTAAACCGGTATTAGAGTTTGTAGAATATGAAGATATTCCTGACTGGGATGATAATTCAAGCGTATATATTCCCATGTTTAATGCAAACATTTTACTAAGATAAAAGGAGAGCTTTTTATGAGTGATGAATTAAAAGATATTTTAGAAGCATCTGACCGTTATAAGAAATTTACATTACCTGATAAACCTGCATGTTTTAAAGATATGTTTAAGGGTAGAAATTTTGATGCAGTACAGCTACATTCTACTCAGATTATTGATATCGGAGATGGTAAAAAAGACATTGTTGGATTTTACGGTATCTTTAGATGGGCTGATGGTAAGATTTATCCTCTTGATGGAGATATTTATTATGATGATTTCAAAGTAATAGGCTTTGAAGAGTTCCAAAATATACCAATGGGTGTTAATACTGGCATTGATATATTAGTAGGAGATGACTGGTAGGATTCAGTTTTGAATTATGAGTTCGGAGTTTTAGTTTATTGATTTTTGAATAAAAAAATAAGGATAGGAGATAAAATTAAGTATGATGAAGAAAATAAAAATAAGTAAACATATAAAAACAAAAGCAGAGAAAATATTAGTTATAGGAAGTTACGGAAGTGGAATAGAGAGCAGACTATTAAATCACAATCCGAAGCAGATTAACAGATTTGTCATCTATCAGAGCATAGAAGAAATGAAAAGAGCAGAGGATGATTTCTATAATTATAACTGCATCATAATATTTTCAGCTTTATTAATATCAAAAAAAGATGATATGGATTATTACAAGGATTTTTTGCTTTACAAAGTTGTTTGTAAAGATAAGTTATTTTGTCCATTAGCTGCTTATATTCCACTAGGTTTTGGTTTAAATGAGGTTATTGTATTTGAAAGAGGCATAGGTGGATATTCAGTATGTGAAGAAGAAAAGTTAAAGAGCAAATTTTTAAGTCAGTCAGAAGAGTCAGTTCAGATAAAAGCTAAAGAAACATCTACTGGAAAGATTGTAGACTTAAACCCTAACATAAATGATACCTATTTTGATACACTTATTTGTAATAAGTTTAAAATAGGTGAACTTGTATTGGTCGAAGGAAAACTTCCGGATAAATGGAACAATACTCAGAATTTAGAAGAAGACATTGAAAGATAAGTAATTTTAAATTAAGGCGTACTTAATTGTGCGTCTTTTTTTTATTTTCTAGCGTAAAAATGTCTGATTTTAAGTAGTAATTATACACTATTTAAGTATAAGGAGATTAAGTAATGAAGATAAGAAGTGAATGGATAGAGATATCCCGAATGAATAAAAATAGAAAATTGGAAAGAGTTCAGGTATTATCTTTTGGACATTTTTATGTTATTAAGCTGAGTAAAAACTATTTTGCTGTATGTGATATAGATTTTAATAAAGAAATTACATCCGGTACTACCTTAGATAATGCTTCAAAAAAAGCCAAATTATTACAGACAGGCTATAAAATAGGCTATGAAGATGCAGATATCTATTAATAAATAGAGGAGAGTGATTGTATGATTTGTCCAAACTGTGATAGAAAAATGAAAGTAAAAAGAGAGACCGGATTCATACTTGACCTTAGTGGAACAGCAGATTACGACTTATATTATGATTATAATATATATCGTTGTCCTGATTGTAAGATAAAATATAATGAAGACAGAAGAAATGATAAATGGGAAATACCTAAAAAACTGTTGCCAACTGAAAAGCAGAAGAATACGATACTTTTTATTAATAATAGATTGCATAAAAACTTTGAAAGCTTAACAAAGAGACAGTGTTGGAAGATTATCAATGAGAACTTTGATAAAGCCAAAAGAGTGCCTTTAAGCCATTCATATGATAATTATGATTATTGTGATATTGATGATATTTATGGAATATCAGAGGAGTTTTATTATTAGGAGAAGAAAAATGGCATATCGAAATTATCATATTATTTATGAAGATGAAAATGATATTAAGCGAACATATTTCACGGTTTCAAAAACGACACAGGAAGCTGTCAATGAATTAAGAAGACGTAACGAAGAAATCAGGATAATAATAGTCGGGGAAACTAAAAACGACTGGGAATAAATTATAGATGAATTATATAAAATATCAGAAGTAAAATAAGGAGCAAAACTAATTATGAAGAATACGGATAGCAGATATATGTATAAAGCAAAGAGAACAGACAACAATGAATGGGTACATGGATATCTTATTAAACTTAATCAGGTATATATGATTATTTCAGTGAATGCAGATACTCTTGGAAAAAGTGTTCCTATTAAGAAAGACACAATATGCCAGTGTACAGGCATGGAAGATAATAATTATAAGCTGATATTTACAAATGATATTGTTGAGTTTCAGCATAGAAAGAATGATAAGAACCCTGACAGATACCTTTTATGGTGGAATAAGGAAATGAGTGCTATGACAGCAATTGATGCAAATAAGTGTGTATATGATGGATATGATTATACAGGCTTAAATAAATATGATGTCATTCCTCTTATGCTACAAAACCCTTATGGAGATTTTTATGATATCAAAGTAATTGGAAATATTGTTGATAATCCGGAGCTTGTTAAGGTTAAAGAAGATTATTCAAAATCTTTCTTACCAAAAGATGCGGATAGGAAAACAGATAAGAATGACATTGATTTAGAGTTTTAATGGGAGTAATGCGAATGAACTTACTATTACATGCTTTGTTAGTGATTATTTGTATAGATAATATCAGTACTAAAAAGAATAAATTATCTAAGATTTTATGGGCTTTATCAGGATTATGTTTTTCAGTTTGCGTTATATTAGACATCATACAGATGATTTAGTATTTTTACATCTATTTTTGATAAGGAGATTATAACAACTATGAAAGGTATGAAGAAAATTTTATACAGCACGGCATTAATAGTTACATTAGCTTTCATTCTACCCGGCTGTGCAAAGTGTATAAGTACAGAAACATCAACTGTGCAGGTTAAAGTGATAAATAAATATTATACACCAGAGTATTCGATATCACGTTATGATTTGAACCTAGAAACAATTGTAATAGATATAAACCCTGCTGTTTATAGAATTGATGTTGAGTATAATGGTGCAGAATTTAGTTTTTATGGTCAGCCTACATATAAGAAATATTCAAATAGGGTTGGAGAATATGTAAATGCAACAATTCAAATTAAGAAATATGATAATGATACTGCAAAATATAAGATAACAGGACTTGAGTAAAGGAAGGAATTACTGATGAAAAGAAAATGAATGAGAAAAAATACAATTTATGATACACTGCAAGCTAAAAAAGCAGCATTTGATGGATATAAAGTGTCTATTATGGATTATGAGGGAACAGAGTATAAAAAACTGGTAGAAGGTTCATCTGCAACCGGACAAACTCCATACATAGATGTAGTTAAGATTAAAGAGAAGAGAAAGTAAGACATATAAATGAGGGGAACTATGATTTATAAAGAAGAAGTTAAAGATTTATTTACTGTTCCGGAAGATTATTATTTAGCACACTGTATCAGTGCTGATTTTGGAATGGGTAAGGGGATTGTTGTTGAGTTTAATAAAAGATTCGACATGAAAAGAAAGTTACAATTAAAGTACCCGGATTATATTAATCAGTACACTCATAAAAGAATTGGTGGAGATTGTCTATTAGAAGATAGAATATTGAATCTTATAACAAAAGAGAGATATTTCCACAAACCAACAATAATTACAATGAGGCTTGCACTTGAAAAGATGAAGCAGATTTGTTTAGAGAATAATATCAAGAAGATTGCAATGCCTGTAATTGGCTGTGGTTTGGATAGACTAAACTGGGCGGATGTTTCAGAGCAGATAAAAAGTGTTTTTACAGACACAGATGTTGAGATTTTAGTATGTAAGAGGTAATAATATGGCTATTTATATAACAGCCCATCCACATCAGAACTTATATTAATGGGTGGTAAAGGCTTATATGAGCCGGATATATTAACAGACTATCTGGAAGATATAAAAGCTATGACTGAATATAAGAAACATTTCTTTGGCCATATGCATGTAAACAGAGCCATTAATGAAAAGGACATATGCTTATATGAACAGATAATAAGAATAAATTAATAAGGACTAATTATTAAGCAATCCAAAACATAGACAGAAGTGGACACATTAAGTCTTCTGCTTGTGGCTTAATAATAGGTTTCAAGGCTAAGTGACTGCTACTACCGAAAGGCATGTTGCAGATATGAACTACGTTGTACAGTAAGGTAAAAACACACTTTTAGATGTAATCTTCAGTCTGAAACTCTGTGAGTGCCAACCAAGAAACAATGCTAATGTCCTGCATTGATAACAGGGAAACACATAACCTCTGTATGACATTGTCAAGAAGAAAAATTCTCCGAAAGGAAGGGGTCAGAAATGACAAATTGTGAAAATTATGCATTTGTATTAGATGCAGAAAGTAAACAATTATCGCCAACAAAAGAGAAAAAAGCTTGGTATCTTATTCGCAAGAAACGGGCGATATTGGTTAGTAAATACCCAATGGTTATACAGCTAAATAAAATTGTTTCAAATGATAATATTTGTAAAGATGAAATTCGTTGTGGTATTGATGATGGTGGCTTGCATGTTGGTATAGCACTTGTCCAAAAATGTCAGACTAAAAACAAGACTTTATTTAAGGGGACTATTGAACAGCGAAATGATGTAAAGCATCTCATGAAAGTTAGATGGGATTATAGAAGATGTCGCCGATATCATAAAAGATACAGACCCAAACGCATCAATAACCGAAGTTCATCTAAAAGAACTGACAGGATTGCCCCAAGTATATTACAAAAGCGTCAGGCTACATTAAGAGTTATAACACAGCTTAATAAATGGATTAACATTACAAGCTACTGGCTTGAAGATGTTGCTATTGATGTCAGAGTATTAACAGATGGTTTTAGTTCTTATGGTTGGCAATATCAAAAATCAAACAGACTGGATGAAAATATACGAAAAGCTGTAATTTTACGAGATGGATGTAGATGTATGGAGTGTGGACAGTCTAATTGCAGATTAGAAGTACATCATATTAAACCAAGACGATTAAATGGGTCTAATACATTGGGTAATCTTATTACATTATGTGAATCTTGTCATCAAAAAACTGAAGGTAAAGAAGAACAATATATGCAGCATTACTTTAATATATTGGAATCTTCTGATAACAAAAATCTCAATTATGCTAGTTATGTAATGATAGGCAAAACATGGTTAAGAAAACAGTTGTCACAGTTAGGAGTGCTGAATCTTACAACGGGTGGAAATACAGCAAACAAACGGATTGATTGGAATATTGAAAAATCTCATTCGAATGATGCAGTCTGCATCATAGATTTACAGCCTGATTCATGTAATGTAAAAGATTGGATTATAAAACCAATGCGTAGGCAGAGTAAAGCAAAAACAGATAATGTATTAGGAATTAAACACAGAGATTTAGTTTCTTACGTTTACAAAAATGGTGAACTACATACCGGTTATGTAACTGCATTATACCCTGAACTTAATGCATTAAATTTTCAAAGTCCAACAAAACATTGTAAAAAGGTAAATGTTAGAAAATGTAGAGTGCTTTGGAAATACAATAAAATTTATTGGTTAGACAGTGTATCATAAATACGTTTGTCTATAAATAAACACAAATAAGTATAATTATTTAAGGAGATAATATATGAATATATATGAATTAATCAAAGAGTTAGAAAAGATTCCTAATAAGCAGCAGAAAGTATTCATAAGGGGAAGTAACATGATGCTTATTCCTGTAGAAGCTGTGTGTACGCTGGATGATAACTGTGTTGGCTTACTGGGAGATTTATTTAAGAAAGATAAAAAAGCCTGATTAATATAAAATTATAAAATCAATCAATCGAAAGATTGCAGGTGATTTTGCACCTGAAGGGTGAGGGCTTAATCAATTCAGAATTAGGAATTCGGAATGAAGAATTGTTAGTTTATTTGTTTAAAGATATGTAACTCTGAATTTTAAATATATATAGGATTGATTATAAATCTTTTTATAATTAACCACTCACTAAAATCTATGCTAATAGTATCTATAGAATTTGAGGTTTTAGATATATTAAAATTAGCATAGGTACAAAACTCGCATTCAGAAAATGGATGTATGTGAAAGGTTTTAGATATATTAAATTTAACATAGATACAAAATAGACACAAAAAAGTACAAAAAATAAAATGGAGAGAAAAATATGGTATTATTAAGCTTCGCTACTATAGGAATGATATTTACATTTTTAACACTACTGGTAGCAGATTTGGTATTATTTGCTTTTTATAGGGCAGAACATAATTGTGTAAAGGCTGATAATAAGTATTTAGGCAATCCGGGATACTATTATAGGTTATTAATACTGTTTGGAAAAATTACTATTATTTATGCAGGGTTAGCTGTTACCTTTATGGCTGTTCTTGGAATAGCAGGACATTAAACCGGAGTAGTTTACATAATAAGAATATTTAAAAAGGGCTGTTTATATGAAAATATAGACAGCTTTTTTTATTTTTATTTAAGTTTATCAAGATTTTAAGTAGTAATTCTACACTATTTAAGTGTAAGGAATTTATAAGGAGAAAGATATATGGAAGATAAAAAATACAGATACAATGTTTGTTTAATGGCTGAAGAATATTCATCTGGATATGTAGAGCTTACTAAAAAGGAAGCTGAAATTGTCGAATATGCAACTAATACATCTAACTGGAAAGACAAAGAAATTGAGCCTTATAGTGGATTTTTTGGTATAGATACAGAGCATCCTGAAGAGATAGAAAAATAAATATTTTAGGAGATTATTATGGAAGAGATTATTAATGAAGAGTACGAAATATTCTTAGAAGATATGGATAGAGGGATAACCTTTAATAGATTTCTTATGGTTGATGATTATGAAGATGAATACTCACACAATGAAATTGCTGAAGCAATGAATACCTTAGCATCCCGTATTAGACAATGGCTGCATGAAAATAAGCCGGGGAAGTACATAGTATCAGTATCGCCTGATTACTGTATATTCGTTATGACTGTTAAGGAAGCACAGATGCGTAATGTAAGTACCTATACATTGCTTAGTGTGGTTAAGTAAAGGAGAGAGTTATGAGTATAGAAGTGATAAGCTTTATATTATTAAGAATAATGCCTGTTATTTTTATAATATGCTTTGCATTCTATCTGGTAAATGCATTTAGGTATCGTAGTATTGCATTCAGGTATCCGCTTAATGCAGACTGGATGCCTTATGAATGCAAGGCTGGCATATGTTTAGTCGGAGTACTTTTATTGATGTGTGTGGATTTATTAGAGATAAAGAATTTAGTTGTTCTTATAGTGATATTGGGTCTTACAATTATATTACTTATATGGACTATATTTACCAATGTTTTTTATAACCATGAAGAAAAGAACAGACTATATAGAGAATTAATATATGTCTGGAATCAGGAAGATTTAACAGACTTCCAAAAGCATATGAGCCGTGAAGAACAGATTGCATTCTTAAAATCCATTAAGAAGACACGGACCATCAGATTAAATGAAAAGGAAGAAAAGATATATGATGAAATACATTTAATTGCTGATGATGCACAATTAAAACTTTTTGAACCAATACTTAAGAAGGAGAAAATAAGATGATTATAACTATATTTGCAAATGTAGTCTTTGTTGTTTCATTGATTATGCTTAGTTTTTATTTTGTGACTGCAAACATATACGATATGACTCTTATGGATAAGGCGTTTATGTCCTTGCTTATGGGAATATTACCGGTAGTTGTTAATGCAAGTCTTAAAAATTCTATAGCTACAGTGATAACCTTGTTAGTCAGTGTAACGACTCTTATATGGATAGCTTTTACAAAATTTTTTGAGAAAGAACATGAAAAAGAAATTCTTTATGATTGTTTGCTTTATGACATATCACAGGATAATTTAAAGAAATTCAGACATATGAGCCGTAATAAACAGATTGCTTTTCTAAAGTCTGTTATTACAACTGTAGAATCAGCAGAAAAGGAAGAGTCCACTGATGAGAACGGTAATAAGGTTATTACAACCAAGATAGTAATACAGCAAGTACCTTTAATTGAAAATGATGAAGAATTAGCAGAGTATGAACCAATTCTTAGAAAGGAAAAATAAGGCAATGAATATATTAGTTAAATTAATGATATTAATGATGTGTGTTTCATTTGTTTTATATATTTATTTTTCTATAAAGTCAATTAGATATCATTCTTTTAACAATGAAAACCCTTATTCAGATAAAGCAGGGATTTTATTTTCATGGCTTATATTAGTATCAATTATAAGGGCTGCATTTGAAATAAATAATCCTTATATTATTATGATTTTTTTAATTATAGGTACAATAATTAATATATGGGTTACATTTACTAAGTTTTTTGAAAGAAAGGCAATAAAGACTATCTTATATAATGAATTAATTCATGTATGGCAACAGGATTTAACTGGTTTTAAAAAGTGCATGAGCCGTGAGGAACAAATTAAATTTCTAAAGTCAGTAAAAATGAATAAAGAATCTGCTACTAGAGAGAATGGTATGCCAATAATTGAGCAGATTTCATTAATTCATAATGATGAGGATTTAAAAAAATATGAACCAATTCTTAGGAAGGAGATAAAACTATGAAACAGAAAAATTACAGAATAAAGAAAATTAAAAATATATTACCAGCATTAGGAATAACCATTATTATAGCTCTTATTATATTTTCTTATGTTTATATAATATGTAGCTCTGACATACCAGTATGGGCTAAATGGCTGATATTAACAAGGTAAAAGCCAGCCTTTTAAGAAAAGACAATAAAGACTATTTTATATGATAATTGACTACGGAGAGTTTATATGAAGCTTACAGAAAATGATGCTGTTGGTTTTCTTGAATCAATGCGACATCCGGATGAAAAACAGCAGACAAAATTAAAAGAAATATCTAAGAATATAACCTTAAGGGATATTCCTAATGGGTATGAAGCTGATATAAAGAATTTGGATATGTCTTTTTTAGGAGAAAAATAATGACGTTTAAAGAAGCTAGAAAAGAAGCAAGGAAAATAGCACAGAGAACCGGATATTGGGGATATATTTTTAAGGATAAATCCGGGGAATGGTTTACATCAGATTGTAATAATTTTACTTCTGATAATTCATTCTATGTAAATAAGGACGGCAGGGTTCTTGATATGCAAAAATTAAAAAAGGTAAAAAAGAAACTTGATAAGCAGGGCATTAAAGGGATGTGTTTATTTTCGCCCGAATTAATGAAATATATTGAACAGCATGGCGGCTATTAGAAATATGATAAAAATATTACAATATATAGTGATTTTTCTTTAATTTAAGTTAGTACATATACACTACTTAAATATAATATAGTGTGGATTTTACATTATTTAGATAGAAGATAATAAATGGAGGCTATTTATGAAGATTATTATACTTTCGTTTGTTGTAACTTTTATGGTAATAATGCTGTTTAAATCAATTATTGATTTAATTGACAGAGTAAAAGAGAAGTCATTTTTATATAGTCTTATTGAGCAGTGTACTGATTGCAGCCATGATGAGATTATTACCTTTAAAAAGCAGTTATCAAGGGAAGAGCAGATAACATTTTTAAAATCACTTAAGTATAAGGAGTCTTATAAGAATGGATTCCTTATTACAGAAGAGATAGATTTAAAAATATATGAACCAATACTAAAAAGGAGATAAACTATGAAATTTAAGAAAAAGAAATCATTTTGGAAAGAATTTTTTAATGAGTGTGAAGGAGTAATAGTAGTCGGAGCAATTATGATATACATTGCTTTATCTGCCATTACAGGTCTGATATTGCCATACATAAATGGAAAAGAAATAAATCCGTATATAGAAGATGTAAGCAGTAAGTTTACAATATTTTTGATAAAAACAGCCATAGGTGGCATGTATCTATTTGGCATTATTTTCGTGCTGTTAATTGCTTTTGCTATTATAGGCATAATTGTAATAGCAATAGTAACCGGAATAACACATATAACAGCCGTAAAACGATACACATATCTGCCTCTTACAGCAGATGAAGTTAAAGAATCTATAAATGCAGGCTTATTTGAAGATACTCCTGAAAGTTATATAGACTACTTTACAAAGCAGATGAAGTATTTAGGTGGCAGTGTAATCTTTTCAATTGATGATATGAAAATAATAACCAAAACGGTAAAGGAAATATGGAATGAATCATTTAAGCTTAATAAAGATTTTCTTATCAGGAATGAAATAGAAAGTTATGATTATCTTCCATTTGGAGATGACAGAGCTGATTTATTTTGCCAGTTGGAAGAAGGCAAAGTAGTAACTTTTGATATGGACGAAGGTTCTTTGATTCAGACTATCGAATAAAAAGGAGTATATAGAATGAATGCAGATAAAATTTTTAATTTAGTTATACGTTTAATGTTTGGAATTACACTTATTTCAATTATAACAGCATTGTTCCTTGGACTTAGGAATGAAATAAAGGAGTTTTCAAAGGAAACCACAGAAGAGGTTCAGCTTTACAGTATCAGTACGGATAAGGAATACGAAGGTTCGTTTGTATTAGGTTCGGGAAGTATTGGTTCACAGGAGTATATAACTGCTTATCAGGTTACAGAAGATGGCGGTAAGAAGTATTTCAAGATGAACAGAGATAAAGTAACAATCTATGAGACATTAAACAATGATGAACAGGCTTATGCCGTAATAAAGAAGGCTTCATTAGGTATTAAAGAAATTAAGCTGTATGTTCCTAAAAATACAATCGAAAAGGAAATTAATCTTAGTTTATAGTAGGGATAAATTAAAAAAATATATATGGAAGGATAATATATGTCAATAAATAGAAAGAGAGCATTAATACCTAAAAAGAATACTGGTAAGCAGATGGATTATTATAGAAAACAGATTGCTAAGATGGGTGTTGAAAAGTCACATGCTAAATTTCATAAAGGATATCCTGATGATGATGAAGGGTTTAGTTATAAAGGAACAATAGCTGATTTAGAGTTTAAGAGAGATTTATTAAGAGGGAAAGACCCAATTGACGCATTATGTGATTTGCAGGAGAAGACTTTTACATATCAGTTATTAAATCTTAATCCAAATATTTATGAATCAGGAGAGGATTTTGATTATGGCTATAATGATGATTATTATTACGGTTCGTATTAAGATGAGATTATAAATAGATACCATAGGATAAAGAGAGCATTACATTTCTAAATGTGATGCTTTTTTTGTTTTTTTGCTTAAAAATCGTTAATTTTAGGTAGTAGTTTCACACTATTTAGATATAAAGAAAAAGATAATAAAACGATTGATTTTATTTATTTGAATTGAAAGGATAGGGAAGAAATTATGTGTTATATAATTGGAGTTATTGTACTGATAATAGGAGTTTGTGGGCTTATAGCTGGATATATAATTGATGATGATATGTATATTGTCTTATTTGTATGGGGATGGATAGGCATAATTTTAGGAATACTAATGATAGCAGTAGCATTGTCAGATAAAAACATTAATGAAAATAAAACCATAAATGAAAACAGTACTGAAATAGAAGCTGTTACTGAAACACAATCAGTTAAAACAAGCGATATTAAAGTTGCCATTTTAAATAAATATTCCGGTGCTGAAATTATAAGCAGTGATAAACCAGATAAAGGCTTTTTTATTTATGAGCAGGAGAAATACAGCTATGAATTAGATGATAATATCCTTTTCATAAATAAGGACAATAAGACCGTTGATTATTTATATGTAAATTAGAAAAGATGAGGTGAAAATTATGAATTTACTATTAGGAATAATTATATTTGCAATTGGATTTATTATAGTTTTAATAGCAATACTTATGATAGATAAAAGGGATTCTCTATCAAGTTTTTTGTTTATTATAGCTATAGGGATAATGTTAATAGGAATTATAAATATTGAAAATGAATCTTTAATTGAAGTTGATACCAAAGCAGAGAGTATTACAAAAACACAGACGGAATTGGCAGCAAATAGTGCTATAAAAGTTGCTTTGATGCAGAATTATCCTGAAGCTGAAATAATTAGTAATGAGAATGATTTACAGCATGGTATTTTTATTTATAACAATGAAAATTATAACTTTGAAGTAGAAGATAACATTTTATTCATAAAACAGGACAAGAAGCTTATTAAATACATCTATTTGAATTAAAGGAGGAATATAAATATGGCAGTTATAGGTATAGTAATAGGGATAATCATACTTATATTAGGACTTTTTTTTATTTCTATGGGTATATCTATCCGGTATTCAATATTTAATTATATGCTTGCTCCGTATTTATTCAGAGCAGGGATATTATTCTTAATAATTGATGCTTTATATGTGTTTATATTTTTGATATGAGTAAAAACAGAAAGTGAGAATTATGAATCCAATAGAAATGGTATTATCAGGTACACTTCTTTGCATAGTAGTTATAAGTGGTTTGTATTTAATTAATGCAAATTTAAAAAATAATAAGTTTCTAAAAATATTAAGCAATGTTGCTTTATCATTAATTTTAGTTTTAAGTTTAGTCATTTTTGTGGAAGGCTGTTTTAAAGCTATTAATGAAAGAAAAGAATATGTAAAATTTTATAATTCAGTATGTCTGACTACTGAAGAAATGGAAAGGAAATAAATATATGAAGTTTACTACATATTCAGACGCTTATTTAAAAAGTCTGAAAAAAGATGAATTAATAGCTTTATACAGGCAGCTTGAAGATAATTTAAAATCGGAAATAGCAGAAAATGAAACGACAATGAATTATATAAGAGCTACCAATATAAAAATAACTGAACAGCATAAGAAAGACATTATAAAAGCAAGAAAAGAAGCTGTAGAAGAGTTTGTTGATACATTAATTTACAAGCTAGACTATTTAAAGCCGATAAAGGTTAATTTAGGATTTGATACTACAGCATTGACATTCAGAAAAGAAGTTTTGCTTGATTTAATTTCTGACATTAAAAAAGAACAGTGTTTAAAAACTGATAAGTCACCGACTAATGCAGATATATTTCGCAATCTGTTGAAAAGATACAATTAAGTAGCTTCAGAAGAATTATGAAAGGTAAGGAAAATTATGTTTGGAACAATGAACTATATTTGGTTTTATATTTTTATAGGGATAGTAATTATATTGGGAATAGTTATGTTAATTATTTTTGCAAAGGGAAACTATTACCATGATAAAGGAATTCTTTCATTAACAATTATCCCTGCTTTGCTACTTATGGCATGTCTTGCGATAGAACCTTTTCTTGCTAATTATAATATGTTTAATCAATCTGAAAATAACATAAAAACAGCTATTAGAGATAACTATAACAACGCTGAAAATATAGCAGTAAAATCTGACAGCGGATATTTTTCTTCTGATAATGAGAATTACAGTTTTGAAGTTGTTAATAATACTCTTGTGATTAAGAATGGAGAGACAATAGTTAAGTATATATCGGGAGATAACTACTAACTGTTTATTAACATTTTAATGAAAGGAAAAGAAATATGAAGACACATTTATTAAATTATTATTCAGACGGAAAGGCTCATAGTAATGAAGATATGAGAAAGCATTTTAAAGCCACACCTGACAGTGAAAAGTACCATCAGTTAAGAGCTGCACAGCAGATGTTAAAAAGAGAAAATAAGATAAAAAGAGTGTCTTATGGTGTATGGATATTAAATGCTTAAGAAGGAGAGTTTTATGAAATGTCAATTTTGTAATGTAGAAATGATATATAAACCTAATATGAGAGGATTATATAGTCCGGGTATGGACCATAATATGAATGCTTTAATTGTTAATTATACAGAAGAAGTAGAAGAAGATTGTTTGATTTTTAAAATGAAAAGAAAAAAGCTGACAGACTTATCATAAACCCTAAATATTATGTGTGTCCTAAATGTGGACAGATTATAACAAAAATACCGGATGATATGATAGATGCTGTAATTAAAGCGAAGGAGTACTATGAATAAAAGACAGTATAAGAAATCAAGAAAGAAGATAAATAAGGTTTGTATATTAGATGAATTTTTCTTATTAGATTTTACACCGGAAGAGTATAAACGCTACCTTGAAGATATTGAAGAATACTCCTATAGACATCATAGATTTAAGCATTATAAGGATAAGATATCAGGAGTGATAGATTTTAGTTATCATCCGCCTGTAAGTAAAAGATATTCAGAGCATTTTAAAAATATCTTAAAGTATACAAGAAAATATGATATAAAAATCATCTTAAAGATATAAGAGCATATATCCAACAATGCTTAAACAGAAAGGCAGAAGTGTAGAAAGAAAGGTAATACATAATGAACAATAAAGAATATACAAAATGTAAGAAATGCGGTTGTTTACTTGCTGAAAGAAACTTTAAAAAGGGATTATGTGATGAATGTCAGGAAAACAGGAAGACTATCAGGAATACTATTGTTAAAATTATAGCTATGGTATTTATTGGAATTGCTTTAATTGCAGGTATGGCTGTTATCTATTTTCATATAAACAAGAAATATCCTGTTACTTATGAAGATTGTGTTATGCAGGTAGTTGATAAAAGAGAAGAAACAACTTATCGGTATTCAGGAAAAGCAATTGTTCCTATTACAAAATATTATCTTCTTTTTGATGACGGGAAAGAATTTCGTGTATCTCAGTATATATACGATAAAACTTATATAGATGATTGTATAATCGTTACTTATACTTATCGAAATAATAACATTGAAGATATGCAGATAAAATTTCAAAATTAAGGAGAATTTTTATGAATAACAATAAACCTTTTTACTTAGAAAACAGAAGTGCTGTACATAAGCTTACATTTGGATTACCCGGTTCAGGAATATCTTCCGTTATGGAAAAAGAAATTACAACTATTGCCAACAATACCAAGGATGATAATATTGTTGTTATTGATATTGATGGCGGACAATTTATAGAAACTGTTAAGAAGCTAGGGGGAGCAATTATTACTGCAAAAGAAATCTTTGCATGTTTTGACGAAATTGTATTTGGGTCTTTGCAGGAATCAGATAACCAAAGTTATTGTGAAGTGTTTGACATCATAACTGCTATCTTTGAAGATTTAGGACATGGTTATATTACTCCTCATCAGCAAAGTACTTTGTATGAGGCATTGGATGAAATGAGAAAGAACAATGAATCAAATACAATCAGTAATTTTATTCAGCGTTTACTGGAACTAGATAATGAAACGGCATCAATCTTAGAAGTGCTTAAGAAACTTTCAATTTATGAAAATAGCTATAATGCCATGAATAAATTGAATAATAATTTTGTTTGCTTTGACCTTGGTGATTGCCGATTAAAAAATATTGCATATTTACTGGCATTAAAAATGGCTAAGGACAAAATATGGAAAAATGGGGATAAAGGTATATATACTTGCTTATTTACTAAAATAAGCCGTGCTTCTTTAACAGAAGGAATCTGTAATTATCTGTCATATTTATATAAGCGTACAAGACAGCATTGGGGGCTAACTTCTTTTTACGCTATTAGTTTTTCGGCATTTTTAAATGAACAAACATTGAGTTTATTAAGAAATACAAACGAATTTATTTTCTTAAAGCAAAATGCCTGTGATATTGATAAAGTTTCATTGTATTTTGATATACCGGATGAATACTTGCAGTTTCTTAGACATGCAGGTGCCGGACATGGTGTTTGGACAGATGGAATACAGTATGATTATGTAGATTACAACAAATAGGAGAATAAATACATGAGTGATTATAGGTATATGAGAGTTATCCGCTGTAAGATGGATATGAATAAGGCAGGAGTATCATCTATTTGGGATTTAGAGGATAAGTTTCCTGAATTATTTGATATAAGCCAATCTAATTATTTTGAAAAAGCCCCTGTAGAAGAAGAGAACTATTTGGATTATGTTTTAGAATCAAAGGTTAGTTATGATGGTGGAGACTGGGGAAAATCCAGATATCTTACGGATAATGAAGCAGTTAAGTATCTTGCTTTATTCAGTCAGATATATCCTGATGTAAGAAAAGAAGATTTAAGAGCTGTGGAGTTCTGTTGGTATGATTGTTCTGAAGCACCATTGTATTTTAATGTAGTAGAAGAAGAGTGGTTATAGGAAGGAAATATAATTAATGATAAAAATTGTAGGCGGACAAAAAAGTACAAGCTTAAAATATAAATATATATGCTTGATAAATTTAGCCCACTATTGTGAAAGTATAAATAGTGATTGTAGTAAATGTCAGCGTAAAACTGAGTGTGATGAATTTCAGTTTTTTACTCAAGAATATGGACATGAAAATGATAAAGAATCCGTGAAAGAAACTTTTAAAAGGTGGATTTCTTAAAAATAGATATTTACTTATAAATTATAAGGAGAATAAAAATGGTTAATAAGAAAATCAAAATAGATTATCCATATGAAGTAAAAACTTTTATTGAAGAGTATTTAAAAACAAGCCCTTCATCTTCCTGCCATGTATTTATTTATCATGGTTTTATAAAAAAATCTGAAGCTATATATGATAAAGGAAAGATACTATACATGGATAGTCTTAAGTATTTAAAATACCACCGGTATGCTTTAATAAAACATGTAAAAATAGATTATTGTCACGATATTAAAATATGGATTTAAAAGAAAGGAACTATATGAAATTTACTAAGAAAGAGATTATGGATGCCTTTCTATTATTTTTAGATGATGCTCTCCCGGTGCTTGACTGTAAAAAGATAGAGATAGAAGGAAACTCTGATTGTGACAGATGCGATATATGTATGATGAGGCAGTATTTATATAAGGTTAAATCCGGAGAGCTTCCAAAAGCTGCATATCAAAATAATGGAAGAGATTATCCACATATTTAAGTGAGGTATGTAATATATGAAAATAAGAGAATTAGCAGATTATTGCAAGAGTGTGAATATAAATTGTGATGAATGTATACATAAAAAGAAATGTGATAATTGGGGAGATGTTATTGCTTATACATCACCTGTAATGATTGTAGATATGGTTGATAACAATAAAGATGTTGAAGATGAATGAAAGGACACCAGATGATAGATAACTATAAGGCTTCAGAGCTTACAGACAAATTAAGTGCAGTATTTGGCAATATAAAAGAAGAGAAAGTTTTAATATCAAAATATAATGAATCCACACAGACCTATTATGCAGATGAAGCACTGGCAAAACAGCATGTAAGACAGATAAGCAAAGCAGATATAAAGACAGTGGAAACAAAGAAGACACTGGATAGCTGTATGAAGGAATTAGAAAAGAAACTGCCTAAAGATAAATGGCACTCAAAGAGACCAAGGAGCAGATAAGATTATAAGGAAGGATTAACCGTATGGGGAAATTCCGTGGTAGTAATAGCGACAGTAATACACTGTATCAATCTGTATTTTTTCAAGTATTCAATTACATTAACAGATATATCAGTGACAGTCATAACAGTTATTCTTGCAGGAATAGCTTCCATTACAGCTATAACTGCATTAACACACTATCAGAAGGAAGTTACGGATAATATTAATAAAGAGCTTACAAAGAACAAGGAACTGGTAGAAAAAATGGTTAATGTAGGAGAATAATTATGAGGAATAAAAAGTTTTTTACACAAAATGATTTCTTTATACAGGATGTTATACATCTATTGGTTAATATCATTAAAATTCTTGTATTAACCGGTATCCTCTATGAATTAGGAATGCCTAGTGATATATGTTTACCATTAGGAAAAGCTATTATTATAGTAGATGCCGTATATTGCATAGGAAATATGGTATTAAGATACGCAGCAGATAAAGATTTTGATGAAAATATAAAAAAATAACAGGACATATCTTCTATATAATAGTATAATTAAAAAAATAATATTATAAAAGGGAGAGATTTTTATGAAAAAAAAATTTATAAGCTGTCTGTGTATGGCTATAGCTGTAATGTCTTTATTCGGATGCGGTGGTTCTGATAAAACAGATAATAATAGTCCTACTAATGACACTGTAGCATCTGTGGAAGAAAAAGAGAATACAACAAAGAAAGCAGATGAAAAGACAATAGAGAGTTCTTCAGAAGAGGATGAAAAAGAAGGAACATTTTATATTTTAAATTATGATGGAAGCCGATGCTATATACCTGTACAGCCGGGTAAGGAGTATCATTATTTTACAGATGATACTGAAAAAAAGTATAGAGATTTAGTATTTTGCGATTATGAGGATTACCATTGTACATATTCAGATTCATCAATCGCTGTAGATAGTGATGGAGTAAGCCTTGAAAAAGTACAGAAATTGCATAACGATTTATCAGGAGAAATAAAATCAACAGATATAAATGGAAAGACTATTTACTATGGATATTTCACTAAAGATAGATTTTTTAATGATAATGCTATTTATGCATATGAAGATGCAGGTAATTCAACATATATTGAGATGTATGTGAGCTTAAAGGGAACAGCTACTTTATCTGAAGATGAAGTAATTAACGTCATAAAAGAATTTGTAATACAGTAATCATATATAACAAAAAAATATATAGTGATAAAGGAGTCTGATTTATTCAGGCTCTTTTTTATTTTTAAAGATTTTTCCCGGATATATAAGATTTTAGGTAGTAATTTTACACTATTTAAGTATAAAAAGAAAAATTATATAAAGGAGAATACCATGAATGGTTATGAAAAGATTTCAGATGAACTAAAAAGACAGGAGAAAGTTAATAAGTTAAAGTGTAAGATACTGACTGATATAAATGAAAAGGTAGATGTATGTAAACGAGAGTTACATTCAGATACCACTTCAGATGAAGACTATTCTTTTTGGGTATACAGATATTTTTATCTGTTAGAGTTAAAGAAATACATAGAAGGTAAATATACTTTTATGTGTTGGACATACGAATGCGAAGATAAAGACATTAGAATTTATGTGATAAATGACCTTTATCTTAATATCTGGCTTCAGGATGATTATTCATTTGTTGATACTTTTTTGTATAAATTAGAATTTGAGGCAGAGATAGAATGCAGTTATAGTAATATGTATCCTTATCTGAATGATAATTATTTTGGTTATAATTTTACAGATATAGTTGATGAAATCTTATATAAGCAAAAGCTTCAGAAAAACTGTCCTGAGTAATTAGTCATACAAGATGAGCAGCTACGAAGTAGATGTAAGAAGAGAATAAACAAGCAAGAATTATTGGTTTTATGTGATGTAAGAAAGGAGAATTATATTATGAAAAAATTATTTATTAGTCAACCAATGAGAGGTAAAACAGATGAGGAAATTTTGTTAGAAAGAAAAAGAGCAGTAGAAGCAGCAAAAACAAAAATTGGAGAAGATGTAGAGGTTATTGATAGCTTTTTCAAAGACGCACCAGTTGATGCAAAACCGCTTTGGTATCTTGCAAAGTCCATTGAATTATTAGCAATGGCAGATATCGCATATTTTGTTGATGGATGGGATAAAATGCGTGGTTGTAAAATTGAATATGAGTGTGCAACAGAATATGATATTGAAACAATTGTTGAAGGTGAAACAGAATGTCTATGGCGTTTTTATTGGGATTGTGGTAGACAGGGCGAAGTCGAAGGTATATTCAAGGCGACAAAAGAAGAAGTGGATAATGCGATTGGTAAGGACGTATATTTCGGAGAAATTCTTGGAAAACATAGTGAAGTATACGGAACAATCGAAGAAGGAGAAATTACATTAGAGTCTGATGAACCATTAGTTGTAAAAAATGCAGTAGAAAGTGGATATAACTCACTTGATTACTTAGAAGAAGATGCAGAAGAGTAATCAATAAAAGTACCAAGAATTTTTGATTTTTTATGAGGAGGAAAATTTATGAGCATTGAATTAAAGGATGCCAGACATGAACTGGATGTTTTGGAAAAGTTTATTAATAATCCTGAATTAATTATGTCTGATTTATCAGCATATGAAGTAAGCGATTATGATTTTTTGTTTAGGAATATAACTGTTAATGGTAAAACATTTCATGCTGCCATGATAGAATATTTAAAGCAGATTGAAATATTTAATAATGATGATATATTTTTAACACCTTATTCAGATATTGATAATGTAACGGTTAAGATTTCTTCATTTGACGAATTTCACAGTCAAAATATTATGTGCATAGATTTCATAAATCATACTTACAAGATTATTGACGATTGCATCAAATATTATAATAAAATAATGAATGATGAACCTGAGTATGAGCCTTATGAAATACAGGGTATTTTAAAAAGATACGAAAATTACACATTAAGAAAGAGACTGGCTAATGCACAACATTGTTTGTTTAACAAAGATAAGACATGCAGTGTCAGGATACTGGATTTCTTTTTCAGCTTATTTGTGTCTAAGCAGTATTTAAAAAAGATATTTGATAAGGAATATGAAAGAGTTGAAGAAGCAAATAAATGCTTAAAAAAGAGTTATGATGAAGATATAGAACGGCAGAAACTTTATATACAGAAAGCTCCAGAGCAGATTAGGAAAATTGAGAAAAAACAGAAAGAAATTGCTAAATACCTGTCTAAATACGGATTTACAGAAATAATAAAGGAGTAATAGTTATGAAGACACTTAATGTAATAAATGAATTAATCGGAAAAGCAGAATCAGAAAATGAAAGACGCATATTAGATACAGTAAAAAATACCTTAATAGAAGAAGTTAAGGAAGCCTCTAAGAAAGCTCTTCTCTGCAGCTGGTGGACTGAAGGTACATATGATGAAGATGGATACTCGAATGATGATGAAGAAGAAGTTATATATGCAGACAGGGCTATTAATATTATTGAGAGCATTATATATGATGATGATGAAGGAGAAGATTAAGAATATAAAAATATAAATATTCTTATATAATATCCGGATTTTTCGTTAAAAAAGTTAGTAATTACACACTATTTAGATATAAAGATAGATATAGATAATAAGGAGACTAAGATTATGGAAAAGACACTAGATTTAAAGCAGGGAACAACACTTTATACTGTTGATTTTGAAAGAGAAAGATTCATTCCGATTGTAGTATCAAATTTAACAGATAAGACGGTTACGCTGAAGAATAATAGTAACTATAAGACATTTTTTAACTGTGAGGGAGTATTCAGTCATACTTTATTTTTAAAGATGTTCGGAACATCATTATTTGTTTCAGTTAAAGATGCAGTAGCGTTCAATGAAAAGTTATCATCAATAAAAGAATACGGTGTTAAATCTGCCCGCATTTGTAATGATAAGAATGAAGAGAAGAAAGATACGGAAGCTGATAAGAAGAAGCAGTTGGTTAAGCAGGTTATTTTACAGTCTGATATGCCGTGGCTTGCACTAAATGAAGGCTTTATTGATTATATTCTTTCTAATAAGGAATATACAGATACTATTTTACATTTTACTTAAATAGAATGGACATTTTCTATCATATATATTAGACTATATTTAGTTTAGTATATATGATAAGAAGAAGGGAGTCTGTTATGGGGGAAATTAGAAGTACTATAAAAACAGAAGCAAGTATAGCAAAGCTTAAATTAAAGAAAGGTATGAAGTTATTTTTTGGAGCAGTAAATATATTAATAGTCGTATTTATGATAATGAGTCTGTTTCCAATAGAACACATATCAGTATTTATAGCGGAGCTGTTAATGTATTGTGCTATTATAGCGGTAGTTAATGTTTTGTATATGGTAATAAAAAAGCTAATTCAGAAGAGTATTAATAAAACAAAAGTACCTGTAGACAGACCATATTCACGATTAGAAGAATATTATATGAATACTAAGAGGTGATTTTAAGAGGGCATAAATTGTCCTCTTATTTTTATATAAATATGTAATTGTTGTTATTTCCATTTTTTTCCAGTATAATAAGCTGACGAATATAGAATTTTTTTTAAAAGAAAATAAAGGGGGAAATGGCTATGGGCGAAAATAAAATTATAATTCAAAAGGAAAGCTTTAATGGTATATCAGAATATTCACTTGCATCAGAATATTTAAAAAATAGGACCATATTCATTTTTGGAGAAATAACCACAGATACAGCTAATGACTTTGCAATGAAGCTGTTATATCTTCAGCAACTTAGTAATGACCCGATAAAAATACTAATAAATTCAGTAGGCGGAGAAGTCTATGCAGGACTTACAATATATGATTTAATACAAGGAAGCTCATGCGATATAGAAGGATATGTAGTAGGAATGGCTGCAAGTATGGCGGCTATAATACTTATGGGATGTAGCAAGGGTAAAAGATTTATACTTCCCCATAGCAGAGTTATGATACATGAACCATTAGTTAATCGTATAGGTGGAAGCGCAAGCTCGGTTAAGAGTTTTTCAGAAGATTTATTAAGGATGAAAGAGACACTTAATAATCTTATGGCAGAAAATACTGGGAAAACCATAGAGGAAATAGATAAGGCTACAGGGTTTGATAATTTCCTATCATCAAAAGAAGCCGTTGAGTTTGGAATATGTGATGAGATAATCAATACAATAGATTTTACCCAGTAATGAATACCCAATAAGTATTTATGGAAAGTGAGGGAATGAATATGGATAATGTTATAAAACAGAATGAACCATTAAAAGTACCTGATGGAGCTTTTGTTTTGCCGGATGGAAAAATGGTAAGTATGAATGAGCGTATTACCATGTTAAATAATAATGTTATTGTATGTGGTACATCAGGAAGTTTAAAAACAAGAAACTTTATTATTCCGAATCTATTAGAAGGAGTAGGAAGCTATATCATTACAGACCCAAAAGGTAATCTCTATAATAAATATGCAGGATATTTACAAAAGGCAAAATTATATACCGTAAAGAGAATGTCATTTATTAATCCAGAACAGTCTATACATTATAATCCCCTAGCTTACATTAAGACAACTTTAGATATACAGAAATTAGTATATAACCTTATATTTTCTAATAAAGAAGATAAAATTGTACCAGACCCATACTGGAATAATCAGTCTGTATTTTTGATGAATTCCATATTTGCATACCTTTATGAATCAAAAGAAGATAACCCTAATAATAATAATATTCCGACAGCTATTAATTTATTAAGAGCCTGTGGAAGAACAGATGCTAATACTAAATCATGTAAATATCTTGAAATTATAAAGAGACATAAAGAAAAGTATCCTGACAGTTGGGCTTATGAACAGTATATGAATGTTTATACAGCACCTAATAAAACCTATGATACGGTAGTCAGCAATTGTCTTAGTAAATTCTCTATTTATGATACTAAGGAGATAAGAAGCATGTTATCTTCTAATGATTTGGTATTTTCAGATATAGGAAGACAAAAATGTGCGCTGTTTATTGAGATTTCTGATACAGATAAATCAATGCAGCCACTTATTAATACACTTTTTACGCAGGCTTTTAATGAGCTATGTTTATATGCAGATAGCAGGGAAGACAGTAGATTACCAGTTCCTACAAGGTTTTTCTTAGATGACTTCCCATCTATGAAGATTCCGGATTTTGATATTAAATCAGCAAATATCCGTAGTCGAAAGATAAGTGTAACGATTGTTATTCAGTCTCCTTCCCAGTTGGCAGGTATCTATGGGGAGAACAGTGCAAATACAATAATAGATAATTGCGACACTTTAATCTTTACGGGTACTAATTCTCCCGAAACAGCAAAAGCCATAGGATTAAGAGCTAATAAGACACCGGATACAATATTGCATATGCCACTTGGTCACAGCTGGATATTCAGAAGGGGGCAGATGCCTTACATGTGTAAGAACTTCAATCTTGATGAATGGATAGAAGATAACCACCGCTTATTTAATGTATATAAAAAAATATAATTTTTTCTCATAAAAAAGTCAGTTTTCGTAAAAAAAAGTTAGTAATCCTACACTATTTAAGTAGGCTTAAATAAATTCTTAGATATATTTTTGATATTTAACTGAGTTTAATAAGCCTGATATTTGTAAGATGTAAAGGAGAGATAGTGTAGATGAATTTATCTAGTTATAAGACAAAATCAGAAGTATTGCAGAGAAAGATGCCAAGAATTATTGGTAATAACCAGCATAAGGGAAAGACATTAATTGCATTGGACGGCGGTTATTCAGCAGTTAAGGGAGTAAGCCCGGAAAGAGCTTTTATTTTCCCATCATATGCTAAGAAGATTGATAAGGAATTAGAAACTGTAGCAGCTGTAAAGTCCTTTGATATTCAGTTTAAGAATAATAAGACCGGAGAAATCTATCTTGTTGGACAGTCAGCAATGAGTCTTATTGATAAGGACGACTTGGACGGAACAACAGATGCGTCTATCTATACACGATATAGATATAACAGTGAGATTTACAAGGCGGTAATGGCAACAGGACTTGCTATCGGATGTATCGGAGCAGGAGACAATGAGATTTTCCTTCAGACAGGACTGCCTGCTGCCTATAAGGATAGAGATGAATCAAAGATTAAGGATGCATTGGCAGGAGATTATGATATCTCTATTAAGTTAGGAAACCATGACTGGTTAAACTTTGTATTTACACTCCCTAAAGACCATATTTTTGTAATGGAACAGCCACAGGGTACATTATGTGGATGTGCATATGGACCGGAAGGACCTACATCACAGGGAATTGATATTCTTACAAGTAATGCCATTATTCTTGATATTGGATTTGGAACAGAAGATATCTTTGCTATCAGAGCAGGATACAAGAATGGTCATCAGACATATTCTGATACGGGAATGAGAAGTGTATTTGATGAAACATTAAGAGAACTTAAGAAGAATTACCCTATTGAAACTAAGGTATTTGAATTACAGAATTACTTGGAAAGTGGAGCATTGCAGGTATTTGACCCTGATACATTTCAGGTAGAGCCTGTAGATTTCAGTAATATCTTGGTTAAGAAGAACGAAGAATTATGTGATAAGAGTATTAGAAGACTCATGCAGGATTATGATAACCTGTTAGACTATAAGTATCTGATTGTAACAGGCGGTACAGGAGAATGCAGATTTGAACAGATTAAGAAGATGTTAAGTGGTATTCCTAATCTGACAGTTCTGCCGGGAAATATGAGTTATCCGGATTTACCATTTTCATTCAGTAATGTAATCGGATATTATTCATTCCGTCATGCAAAGTTAAAGAAAGAACTTAACTAATTCTGAATTAAGTTAGTTTTTAAGAGAGGACAGATATGGAAAATGTAAAATCATTATATCTGTATCCAACGCATGATAGTGACCTGTGCGGATTATTAAAAGAAGCAGGATTAAAGGGCTTTAGAGACATAGCTAAGGATGCGCTAAGAGTGCTTACAAGACCGGGCTATGTTCCTAAAGTAGTTATTCCTGAATTTAAGCCATCGCTTGAGGATGAATATGAAAAAGTAAAGATGGTCCGATTATCAATACAGTCGAAAAAGGATGAAGACATAAGGGAACTCATATCGCATGTAAAGCCCAGACAGTTTAATGGATTTATAAAGACAGCGATGAGATTCTATATAGGTGTTATTCCTACTTTATCATGTATGCTGGATATGGAACTTATTAAAACAGTTCCGGTATATACACCAAATGGAGTAATTGTATTCCCAAATACTGTAGACAGAGTAAGTTTTAGTACAAAGAAAAAGAGTGTAAAGCAGAAGAAAGACACAATAAAGAAAGCCAATGATGTAATTACAAGAACAGTAAAGCGTAATTCTACTATAAAAGAGACTGAAGAAAATCTTGAAAAGAATAATAAAGATGAAATAAAGTCCTTTAATTCACAATCAGAGAACTCAATCCCTGATAATACAGGCTTTAATGATACCGGAATTAATAACACTGAAATTGATGTATTATCATTATTAGAGAATTTATTAGACTAGAAAGGGTAAGAGTTCATATATGGAGAAGAGTTGTATAAGTGTTAATGAAGAGGGGATTAATAATACAAGGAAGCTGTTAAGAGATTTCTCTTCATTTTGCAGGGGGCAGAGTTTACCTGTATTTGTAGCATCTTGGGATAAAAGTAAGCAGAACCCTATTATGGAGACAGTGCTTCCTGTAGAAGTAGGAATTGAAGATACAGAGATAAATATTAATTTTGATAAGTTTATGAAGGAGTATATGTATCTTAGAATAGAAGAGAAGAAGAATGCGGATAAATCAAAGTCAGAAGAAGATACTGATGAAGACATTGATGAATAAGGAATAAAGAAGAGCCTGATAAAAAATATCGGGTTCTTTTTATTTTGTCCTGATTTTTGGTAGTAATTCTACACTATTTAAGTGTAAGGAAAAATAAGAAAGGAGACTTGCATGATAATAAAACAGAAGGAAAACCGTCTATAAACACAGACTGGATAATCTCTCTAAGAAAATATGAAAAACATTTACTTATAATGATGATAAATATAGGGTATCCAGACTACTATGGGATAATTATAAAAAATATCAGGTATATAAGCTTGATACTAAAAGGTATAACAATTCATGGTATCCTGCATTTAAAGCAGACACATTAGCAGAGGTTGTTGAAACACTAAGAAATAGTTATTGTGAGGATTTAAAAATAGATGCAGTAGATGGGAGTGATATGACAAAGACCGATAGTTGGGATATGTTATTTGATGCATTTTAAAGAAAATATAATAATCAGAAAGAATTAAAGAAATAGGAGTGTTTTTTATTATGAATAATAAGTATTTTGTATCTTTTTTATGTAATGGTGGAAGCGGGAATATAGTATTTGGAATCAATACAAAAATAACAGATTGCGATAGCATAGATGACTGTCAGAATTGGATAAATACATTAAAAAATTATATAGAAAGAAAATATAATATTACTGGGGTTACTATTCTTAATTTTATATGTATTGATAATAAAAATACCGTTAATGGTTTAAGGGAATAATATAGGTTTTAATAAAAAAGAATAGTACCATTAAAAATAGGAGAATTATATGAAAAAAACTAAAATATTTAAAACGAATTACAGTAGTTGCATTAGCAACAACAAGTATATTTACAATAACTGGATGTGAATTTATGAATAGTAAGGTACAGAGTATGAAAGGAAGTATATCAGGTAATGAATATATAGCATCCTTTTATTCAAACGATGGAGAAAAATTTATGACAATGCACGGAGAATGCATTGATTTAAGCCCTAATACCGTAAGGGAATATGATTATGTAAATGGTGGATATAATAAGGTCCTCTCTTCAGTTGTAACAATAACTATTGACGGTAAGGAAGTTGAAAACTGTGGTAGCACAGCAATCTTTGCAGAAGAAGGATTAAAGCCGGATGTAGACTTTACTATGGATAATATAAAGAACATCAACAGCAGTTCAGATGGCAGTGTAAGTGAGAGTACATTTGTCGCCGGTATTGTAAACAAGTATAAGAATATGTTTGGCAAGCCAAGAGTTGTAGTAATCCAGTCACAGCTTGGAGACCCTATATGTGCTTATTCAGGCGACAGTGTATATTATGAAGTGTGTGAAGACCTTCCAAAGACAACTAAGCTGTCTGTAGATGGTAAGGCATTATACATTCATAGAGCTAACTTTCAGATTATAGATACATCACTGCTTAACTAAGAAAGGAGAAAATAAGTATGAGTACAGATTTATACACTGGAATTATTCTAATAATATTTTTTGGAGCAATGTTTCTAACTATGATTTTTTCAATACATTTTGAAGATGTATTGATATATTTAATGTCCGGTTTGATTTCTAGTGTTATTGCAATTATAGCAGTTATACCGGTAATGTCTTTTGATGTGTTTTCTCATACATCATCAACATCACAAATTTCAGTACTGGAAATAAATAAAATAAGTCCAAAGGATAACTCTGATACATTGTTTAATGTTACATATACGGATACAGAAGATATTAATAGAAAGATAACTATTAAAGAAATAGCTTACGATTCAGATACTACATATATTGAAAAAGCAAGAAAAACATTTCTATTTCTTTATGAAGATAGCTATGTATTACATGAGCCACAGGAATTTATAAATAATAATTAAGGAGATACATTATGGGAGCAATAATATTTTTATGTGCATTTTTAGTATGTCTTTCAATAGTGTTTTTTATAGTTGGAATTATAATGCTGCATGACGATTGTAGTTGTTGTAAAGCAGAAATACAGAAAGTTGATGAAGAAAGCTTAAAGCAGAAAGCAAAGAAAGCATATGCAAAGGAAATAAAATATGATTTTATTTGGTTAGGTATATGTCTGATATCTTTTGTAATATTCCTATTGGGCTATTTAATTCCTACAAGACACTATAAAAATATAATTAAGCCAGCTATAAAGGCTGAATATGGAAATGTGTATGAGTATAAGTACAGTACCATGCTTAATGACGGAAGCTTCTTATACAATAATGAAAAATACAGCATAGAGATTATTAAGGATATTGATAATAATAAATATATCAAGATAACAAAGGCTGATGATAATAATGATAGTGATGAAAGTTTGAATTTGCCATTAAAGAATAAGTAGAAAGGATTATAAGCATGACATTAATTGAGTATGAACAGTTTTTAAAGGATTTTGATATTCATTATAGGGAAGCTGATTTTGGAATAGATAATACATTTTCAGAATGTCTTTTAAAGCAGACTTCAAAAAATTGTATAAACGAATTTTATAATAAGCGTCACGATTTGATAAATCGTATAAATGAAAAGACGGATGATACTGAAAAAATATATCAGTATAGAATTGCAGCATTATTAATATACCACATAAACGAGCATCCAAGCACATTATTGGAAATAGCAGAAGAATCAGATTTAGATTATTCTTCAATAATGAAACTTGGCGATGCCTATAGGGATATGGGAATATCATTTGATTCCTTATATTAAATATAAAGACTAAATTAAAGGAGAAAATATTATGAATATTAATATATTATATGTAATGGCGACTATTATTGATTTAATTATATGTTTGACACTGGCTTATATTGGATTCAGTAGAAAAATAAGTACTGTAAAATTTTTAAGCTCATTAGCTTTAGTTACATGTCTTTGTTTATTTATTGTTATAATACCTGCTGAAAACATGAAACGTGCTGGCAATGTTGATACATATAATGTTTCTGTGACATCAATACAGAATATAGAGAGACAAACAAGCGGAGACAGAGTTAAATATACAGATGATTCTGGTAATGTGAATAAAGTTGTAATTAGTGCTACAGAGTATGATTCTGATAAAACATATATAGAAATGAAAAGATATAAGTGGTGGTTCTTATACGAAGATAAGAATGTTTTACATATGGGATTAAACTATGAAGATATTTAGAAGAATATAGAAAGAGATTAGAGGATAAAAAATATGGATATTTATACTTTTTCTTCAATAGTAGCTATTATTTTTTTGATAAGTATTGCAATTGTGATATTTCTTTTAAGTGACGGCCATGATAAAGCAGCTTTAATAACATTTATTGCCGGCATTATCTTATTAATTTTTACAGTAATAGTTTCAGGCAGAATAAAAAGAGAAGATAACTTTGAAGCCTACACAATTCCGGTAACACATATACAGGAAACAGAAAGAGAAGAATGGGGTGATAAAGTAATAAGAATTACTGATGATACAGGCAAGACAGAAGAAGTTGCAATAAATGAGACAAAGTATGATGCAGATACAACTTATGTAGAAATGAAGAGATTCAAGTGTCTCTTTATCTATAAAGATAAAAATGTGCTGCATATTAAAGCAAATTAAGGGGGATATATGGAAGAAATAAGAAGGAAGAAAACATTCGGCAGAGTTTTTTATGAAAGCTATAAAAAAGAATTTCATATAGCAGGTATTGTTTTAAGTATTATAGCTGCAATTACTATTATTGCTATTAGTGCAGTTGTTTTTGTGAAATCAGGAATTTGTAACGGGGCTATTAACTTTTTATTTGATGGTAACAATTTTTCTTTTGCTTTCAAAGTATTTATTACATTTTGGCTAGAAATACTATCATTACTTATTATTCTATTGCTAGTAATACAGCTTATTTGTTTAGTTGTTCTTATATCCATCATAAGTGGAAGCATTATAAGCGGAATATATAATTTTATATCTAAATGCAAAACAATGAAGCGTTACGCAGATTTACCAATAACATCAGATGAAGTAAGAGCGTTGATAGATAAAGGTATTATAACAACAGATAGAGATTATACTTATTATCTGGTTGACCGGCTTATTTGTAAAGAGATTGATTGTGTATTATTATTATTAACTCACGAAGTAATACATAGCGAATATTGTTGGTCATTTACAAATGAAGATATGATTCAGCTTATTAATACATATAGAGAAGTGTTTAATAAGCCTATAATATTGGATGAGGATTACTATTATAAATATAAAATATATTCAGGAACATGCTTTTGCCCTTTTGATTATAAAGGACAAATAGATTATTTAGATGATTATTATTCAGAAGAAGAAACAAAGTTTAGACCGGTTGTATTTACAGATAAGAATACTAAGTATGACACAATAAAAGATGCTCACTATATCTATATTGATAATGAATAACAGAGAAAAAAGATTAAAATTTTTATAAGGCTGGAATTTATTTTTTAGCCTTTTTTTTTAGTGTTTTCACACTATTTAAGTATAAAGATTTAATTATAAATTTAGAAATAAAAGGAGATTAGTTATGGTAGATATGAATAATATTAAAATTGGAGATAAGTTATGGTTTTCAGATTGGAGAACAAATCGTATTGTATATGGGTTTGTAATGTCTAAGTCTGAGTCAGTAATTTGTTTAGAAGGGGATATGAATGATACAAATGAAAGCTTTAAAGGAACTGAAAGTTTTATAGGAAATCGTAAATGTGAATGGTTTGAAGTTTACACATCAAAAGAAGAATTAATAAATGCTTCAAAAAGCAGTTTTGAAAAAGAAGTAGAGGCATATAAAGCGGAGATTACAGATACAGACAGCTTGTTAGCATTTCCTCTTAAGAATGATTTGACTTCAGATTATGCGGCTGAAACAGCATATAAGGAAAAAGCTATTGAGTTTGGATTTAATATAGAGTATGAAGAGAATATAGAGTTAGACTAAAGGAAAGACTATATGGACGCATTAATTAAAACTAAAAGAGATAAAATAACAAAGAAAACCTTACAGAACACAGGAGTAGTATTTATAGGAATAATATTATTCGTCATTATTCCAGCCATAATACTTAAGGATATTTTATACCCTATGATATTTTCTGTTTTATGTGTTATTGCAATATGTCTTGTAATAAGAAGTTTCTTAGACCTTAATGAAGAGCTAAATACACGAATCAGATTAAAGCAGGTAATAGAAATTGGAAATGCCATTATAACGACCATAGATAACGGTCCTGAAGGTTATAAGGTTAAGACCATGTATATTAAAGATGATAAGGTATATATAGATACCCTGTATGATTATGATATTTTACCTATATTATTCAATCCGGATAATAAAGACAAAATATCTATACAGATAACAGGTAGTTTAGATGTGATAGTAACATTATGATTATAAGAAAAAGGATAATGACTGATGATTACAAGAAAAGGACATAAAACAGATAAGACTGTATATATAGAAAATACAATATATAAGTATTTCATAGATAAATATGGAATTGAACTGGAGCATGAATATCACATGAAAAATGGAAATATTCCTGATTTTTATAAAGAAATTATCATAGACGGAAGAAAACAGGATTCAATAATTGTTGAGATAAAACAGGCTGCATCAGATTTCTATTCAGGACATGGACTAAATTTTGCCGGAATGAGTAATTACATAGCTGTTCCTACTAATCTTATAGGGCTTGCTATTGAGTTTTTAAAAGATAATTTTCCATATAGGCAGGATATTGGAATATTAGAGATAACCGATTCGGGATTAGTAAGAACTATCCGTTATCCAAAATGGGGATTTTTTACGCCGTATCATCTGCTATATGCAGTTTAGTATATAAGAAAGAGATAATGTCAACTCAGAAATTCATATTAATATATTTTCTTTTAATATCACAATTTAGTTTGCTAAAATATTTTTATTATACACTACTTAAATTAATTAGGAATTATGAATTTATTTAATTCCGAATTGAATTAAATATGTGTAGCAATGAAAAATAACAGATGATAAGAAACCGTTACAGATTAGCTGCTATACTACGAAAGAAAGACATAAAGATATGCTAATCACAGCGCAGATATGTAGTTTAGCAATGTGTACATTAATTTTTATATTGTATATATCGAATAAGAAGCTGAATACATATTCAAGACAACTATTTAAAGGATATTTAATATCCGGATTCTCCTGTATAGGATTAACAGCAATAGTGACATCCTTAATGCAGACAGGACAATATGAAAGCCTACAGGCTCTATTACAGAAGACAATACTTATAAATGTATTAACAATGGTGCTTTTAATGGTGTTATACATATTGTATGAAACCAATGGAAAAGAGAGATTTAAGACTGTAATAAGAACATGGATGGGATTATATATAATTGGCATAGCTGCTATTATAATACTTCCTGTACAGATAAAGGATAACGCTATTGTATATGGATATAACTGTTATATTACATATGGGATATGTATTTTATTTTTAGGTATGGTTTTTGTAATAATAAATCACAGAGAGAAGCCTATTACTCAGAAGAAGCTCAATATTTTAAATTTTATAATTGTAATATATATAACCGGATTATTCATAGAGATGATAACATTGAAGCTTCCCGTGATAGGAATAGTAAATACAGTAATTCTGATATGTTTATTTTTTCAGTTTGAAAATCCATTAGAATTCATAGATAAAGAAACCGGATTATTTAATACACCTGCTTTCAGGGAATATCTGGATGATTGCAGGATTAATGATAAGGCTTATAATATTCTGCTTATTGATACGAATTTTCATAATTATCAGCATACAATGCAGTTAAAACAGATAATATCAGAGGAATTATTACATCAGAAAGAAGGAGCTGCATTTAAGCATTTAGGAAATGTATTTGTAGTTGTTTATAGAGAAGATATTGATTTAGAGAGAAAATATAAGAAAATAAGTGAAGCAATTACAGGAAAGATAAAGCAGCTTAAATTAGGAAATGAATACTTACCGGCTTATCTGCTTGTGGAAGACACTGACTGTTCAGATATAGATTCCTTAATGAAATTCATAGAGAAATTCAGGGAAGAAAACTTCTTATATAATAAGAGTGGAGTTACTGCAAAAATAATAAAGGGAGATTTTGATAAATCAAGGAATACTGAAGAAGCTCTTGCATTAATAAGAAAAGCAATAGAGACAGATAATGTCTTAGTATTTTTACAGCCTATTTATTCAATACAGGCTAAAAAACATGTATCAGCAGAAGTCCTTGTAAGATTAAGAGATTTAGATGGGAATATTATCTATCCCGGTGCATTTATGGAAGCTGCGGAAAACTCCGGGCTTATAATCGAATTGGAGTCGGTAATATTAAAAAAAGTATGTAAGTTTATAAAAGAACATCCATTAGATAGTCTGGGGCTTAAATACCTTGAGCTTAATTTATCTATACGAAAGGGAGAATCGGAAGCATTAACCAGTGAATATAAAGCTGTTCTGAATGAATACAAAATAGATGCTAAGTATATCAATCTGGAAATAACAGAGAGTACATCCATGCATAAGAAGGATATCTTAATGAATAATATGCATAACCTTATAGATTATGGATTTACATTTTCACTAGATGATTTCGGAAGTGGCGAGAGCAATCTTAATTATATAATAGATATGCCTGTATCTATTGTTAAATTTGATAAGGATATGACACAGAGTTATTTTACTAATGATAAAGCAAGAACCGTTATAGAGCATACTTTAAAGATGATACATGGATTAGGCTTAAAGGTAGTAGCTGAAGGAGTTGAGACTAAGGAGCAGTTGGATAAAATGACTGAATTAGGAGTAGATTATATCCAAGGGTATTATTTTAGTAAGCCTGTGAGCGTAAATAACTTTGTGGATTATATAAAATGTTATGAGATTGATAGGAATACCTGATTAAAAAGGAGACAAAGATATGAGGATTTCAGATTATAAGAATAGAATAATAGATAAGTTATCAAATGATGAAAATTATGGATATAGTCCAATACAGGCATCAAATTTTTATAAAAGCAACTTTTCATTATTGCCGGATGAAATAATACCTAATGTAATAGAGTGGTTAGAAGATAAACCATTTAGTGATATTGATTATTATGGATTATCTATAAAACAATTGCAGGATTATGATAAATACTTTAATAATGTTGGATTTAGACATGATGAGTATTTTAGAATATTAAGTAAATATAATAAAGATAATCACCCTTATAATGAAAGAAATTATTATAAATCACTATTAGAGATAGGGCTTATATAAAAAAAGAGGAATTCCTATCGAAGATTTCATAAATAATAACGATAAAGAAGAAATAGAGTTTGATAAAACATAAGGAGAAAATATGCCGGCAGCAGTTATAAGATTACAGTCAAAATTAATACAGATGAAGGAATCCAGAGTATTAAAGGTCATAGGGATTATCCTTATAAGTATAGTAATTATTATTTTAGGACTGTTTAAATTCTGGAAGGAAACACATAATGAGCTTCAGGATAATACAAATTATATCTTCAAGATGATAATTGCTATGGATTTAGGACTGGATGAACAGGAAAGTGATGATTTAATATCCAGCTTATCAAAAGAAGACACAACAGATATTGATGATATTTTAAATAAATATACTAAGGGATTTAAGTTTATAGATAAGTTAAGTGAAGTACAGAAAGCTGATGTCAATATAGATGACATTATAAATAAAGAAGATAAGGATAAAATACAAAGTATTTATATGAAGGAAAGGGGAAATTATGGAGACAAAGACATTTAATCCGGTAGATTATGAAAATGCATTATGGGGAAAAGATATATATACATTAAGAGGCTTAGAAGTAAGAGCATATATACTTAATGATGTATTTCCCAAGATAAGTAAAAAGATATATATGTTATTGGATTTGATAAAAGAATATAAGGATACTTATAAAGGATTGGAAGATTATGACATTATAAATCAGAGAGTATTTGCTAAGTGGACAGATAAGACCTTTGAAATTTATAATATGGTAATGCAGGTCCTTACTGAAGTCCATACATATGAAAGCCATGAATGGAAACCCATTAAATTACAGGATAGAGATATCATTGCCGTAGCATTATTCGGGGCATATAAGAACCGTACAGATACAGACCTTTATGATAATATTGATAATATTTTCTTTGCAGCTGTTGATATTGAGTTAGGCTTTAATATGGAAGAATCCGCTTATGGAGTAATAGCTGATTATATTTTAGAAAATATCCCTAAATATAAAGATACAGATAAGAAGGTTTTATTAGAGAAACTACAGACCTTTGCTCCTAAATATATTATTGAGAGTAAACCCGATGCATTCTTTGGATTACTTACGGATTTAGCAGTTAATAAGTAAAGATAATATATTAACTTACACTTACATTTGCATTTACATTTATTTATAAAACTCACTTTTTTTGATAAAAAAATTATCAATTAAGGTGGGTTTTTTCTAATTTTAGGCAGTAATTCGACACTATTTATATGTAAAGATGAGATAGATAATAACAGAGAGGATTAAAAATATGGAAAATAATAAAAGCAGATGGACGAGTAGAAATCCAAAAGAATTTAAAAAAGGAGATATTATCTGTAATAGGAAAGACCAGAGCTTTTTAAGAATAGTTTTAGCTGTCAGCGATAAAGCATTATGGGTATCCGGATTTGTTCATTGTGCATTAACGGAAAATGAAAATTTACATCCTATTTTTCCAATATATTTTGAAGAACTTGAGGATGTATATGGACCATTGTTAAGACTTGGTAATCTTAAAGACTATCAGGATTTTGTTGATAATAAAGATATACAGGAAGAAATCAGAAAATATATAAATAAAACAGAGGAGTAATATGAGTTATTATATTTTAAAGGTACATATAGATACAAATGAAGAATTCTCTTATGATTTAAGTAAGCTGGGTTTAGAGAGTGATAATGATACATATGAATTTAAAGTGGCAGACCGAAATGAACTTAATCCCATAATAATGAGTATCTTAGACTGTTTACATGAGACAATTAAGATAAAGATATTAGATAAACCGTTTTTACCATTATATATTAAAAATTTTAAGGATAGTACGGATTCCATAAAGGCATATCTGTCTAAGGTAAAGACATTTTCATATACACTTAGCTTTGGAAGTTCTGCAATAAGCTTAAAAATGATACATAGTAAGTAAACAAACTAGCTGTAGAAAAGATAAAGAATCATTTTATAAGAATTGGAGAAAAAATATTATGAATAACGAATATAGAATTGAAGTAGACACAGGAAACGGTGGTTATGGTTTTATAGATACGCTACCAGAGCTTCTTGCAGATGTCGAATTTGTATATGGAAAGAAAGAGGTAGAAAAAGTGTCTATATGGACTAAATCCTCGAAAGAAGGCGATGAATATGTAAGTGAAGATAAACGGATGCATATTTGGAATATGGGGAAAAGTTAATGAAACGATGATTTACAGGTGCATAAGTAAACAAGAGTTTCAATAGAAAACGGAGGAATTTATATGCTATATTGTGATGAACATGATAAAGATTGTAGTGAGGTTACATCTGAAGAATGTGACAATGGCAGTTGTGACAGTTGTATGTATTGTGTTGTATATGCAAATGAGGAATGAAACGATGATTTCTTAGTTTAGAAAGGTAGGTAAATAATATGGATGAATTATTAAATAAATTGCAGAAATATATAAAAGCATATAAAGAACCGCCATATGGGAGAGAAGTAGAAGGAACAACAGAACTTATGGAGGAAGCTTCTCAAACTTTAGTAAAAACAGCACATAGAGTTGTGCTTTTAGAAAACCAATTTATTGATGGTATGCATGTAAACTATCAAGGGGATGATGAAATGGATGGTATTGAGTGTCCTATATGCAAATATGAAGTTGCAAGAAATGATGATTATGCAGAAATGCGACCAAAACATTGTCCAGAATGTGGCACAAAACTTATTTATTAGAATCCAATGAAAAGGCGACATACTTAGAAAAGGAATTAGAGAATGAATAAAAAGCTTTAAAAGAAATGAGGGATAGAAATGGTAAATGTAAGAAAAAATGCAATGAGAGAATATCATAATCTTGTCCATAAGAAGAAATATATGGAACAAGCACCTAAAAAATTCCCTTCAACTTATAAATATATGAGTGAAGAGGAATTAGATAATGAACAAAGAGAATTAGAAGATATATGCAGTAAAATTGAATTATTAAAGAAAATTTTAGAAATAGAATAATTACATACTTTGATTTAAAAGGAAATAAACTATATGGATTATGAAAATAAATATATGATAGCAAAAATGTTAAATGAAAAACTTAAAAGGGCTGCTTTTACAAGAAAAGTAATATGTATTAGTCCCAGACCAAAGATAACAAATCAGATTATCCCCGGTAATACATATTATATGGATACAGCATCTATATGGAAAGACTCTGACGGTGATGAATATGCTATGTTCTATGCAGATGAAGATGGAAACAAAAAGATAGGAAATCTATTAGTATCTCATTTTAAAATAAAGGAGTAAGATTATGACAGTAGGAGAATTTTGTTTGAAGCAGACACATGTAGGAGAGCTATGTGTATTTAGGGATTGTGGATATGTTGTAGGGGCGACATATATTGACCATGAAGATATGTTCTCTATGAATGAAAGAATCCAAAATACTGAAGTGAAATTTGATGAATGGGGAACGCTAACAGTTACAACCAAGCATGGAGATAAGGTGGGAGTTCCTTGTCATTATATTGATTTTTAGAAAGAAAGAAAATATGGTTATTCTCCAAAAAATATATATTTATAAGGCTAAATTCTAATTTTTAGCCTTATTTTTTTTAGTAATTTCACACTACTTATATATAAGATATAAATAAATATGGATATAAAACAAATATGAAATCATTTGATGAAGATTTTGAGATAGTATAGGAGTAAAAATATGGAAAATGGACTTTATCATATAGAAAATAATAAAATTTATAAGATGTCATTAAATGAGCCTATGAGAAAAATTGGAACTGTAGCAAGTGATGAAGTAATTATGAGTATTATTGATACAGTCACAGAATACATGTACTGTAATTATGGTGATTGTTGCATGAAAAATATAACATGGGATGAATTGCAAAGGGTTCGTAATGAAATTAAAGAAAATGCAATGGAAATGATTAAAGTAAATTTGGATATGAAACAATGATTTATAATACTCAGTATTTGTTATAAGGAAAGATGTATTATGGTAAAAATTAAAGATGGAAATTATATAGCAATATTCTACGATAGAATGATTGAAGTAAAAGCAGATTCAAAAAGAGATGCTTATAATAAAGCAAAAAGATATTTTGAATCCAGAGAACATAGAGAATTATTTGATGGTGAGCTAAAAGTGTGTCAGATACCATCTATGATAGGTATTCTTGATGAGTAAATAAGTGTTTCAATAGAAGATTGGAGGAAAATTATGATTATTACAGGTTATCAAGGAATTGGAAAGAGTACATTAGCAAAGAGAAGACAGGACATTATTGATTTAGAAAGTTCATTTTTTTGGAAATTTGATGAAGATGGTAATAAAACAAGACCTAGTGATTGGTATGTTTACTATTGTCAAATGGCAGAATCCTTATCAAAACAAGGCTATATAGTATTTATTTCTTGTCACCCAGAAGTCAGGGAATATATGAGAAAGCATAGAACAGAAATGTTTTGTGCAATTTTTCCTCATAAATCATTAAAAGACATTTGGATTAGCAAACTTCAAGAGAGATATTATTGTACTAAATCCGAAAAAGATTTAAGAGCATTAGAACATGCTGAAAAGTTTTTTGACAAAGATATTGACAGGTTGATGTACGAATGTTCCTATGGCATCGAATGGTATTCTAATGCAGTTTACATCGAAGGAATTGACTATAATTTAGAATCAATTGTTGAATCTTTAATTAATAGTAGATGATTTGTTAGAAGAATGCAAACAGGAATTAAATTAGATAGGAGTGATAAAATGGAATGTCCGATATGTAAAAATAAACTAGGCTTTAATTGTGGAACATGTATTGAGTGTGGATACAATTATCTGAATGGAAAGTTTGAACATATAAGAGTTTATGTTGATGATTTAAAAAATATTGTTCCGTTGGATATTTTAGAAGAATTGATAGAAGAACATAAAAAATTTAAGAAAAGATGAAGCGATGATTTACAAGTATGCATGAGTAAACAAGAGTTTCCTATGGACTTTGGAATGGAGGAATATTTATGTTGAAAGAAAATTTAGTAAAACAATTTCGTTATTGTAATGCAATAGCAAATGACATTGTCGAACACAATAAGTCAAAAGAAATACAGGAATATGCAAAACAGTTCGCAGAAATAGAAAGTCCTTTAGTTGGTGGAACAGATGCTGATTGGATTCGTATTAACTGGGGAGATATTTATATATTTCTGTGCGATAACGGAAGTATTGGCTATCAAGTTGACCCACTTGGAGCATACGGCAGTGAACTTATTGATATGTGGAATTGTACGGAAAATGATTTTATAAAAGAAATTTTATCATTGGAAACTGCACCTATTGTTAGAGACGGAATAACATTTTTTGAAGCAGAAGAATCAGTTAGTGAACCGCCTATGTATATACCTATGAAATGAGGATTTACAAGGGATGAGGTGATTAAAATGGAATTTGTACCAACGGATGAATATATTAGAGTTTCTTTACAGGAAGGACTTAACGCTTTGCAAATAGGTCGAACTGATAAGTTATTTTCTGATGGATTGGATGACTATGAATATATTTATTTTGATAAAGAGAAAGGATTTTGTTATGAGGATAATTGTGTGATTGGAAGTACATTTGACCAAACATTAGATAGATTACATTCTGTCGGATGGTGTTTTAAACATAATTTTTTCATAAAGGAAGGAGAGAAGATATGAAATTATATTGGGTATCACTACTTATTCAAGATAAAGAAAATACTAAACCTTGGCTTTGTGCAATGTCAGATGGGTGTATTAGTTTTGAAGAAGCAATTAAAATCATAGAAAAAGGTAAACAAAATTATAGAATTTTATCTGCATGGGTAGACACTTTTGATACAAATAATCAAAAAGTGACTGTATTTCATGAGTGTTATGTTAATGCAATAGGAAATGTAGAATGAAACGATGATTTCACAAGAAGAAAGTGAGGTAGATAAAATGAAAAGCTATGAACAATTAAAAAATATCCAAGAACAACTTACATCATTATCAGATAGTCTTGGGAATATGTATGGTGCAATGAAGAATGAATGTATGAAAGAAATTGTTGATGATAAACAAAAATATGTCACACAGAAAAATGAAATGTATTCTTTGTATGAAAAACTTGAGGGCAATATGTCAATGAGAATGACTTGGATTAAAAATAAACTTCCTTGGTATATTACAAAATTTTGTAAAATTTCTAGCACAGAAATGGAACTAAGAAGCACAGATATTCTTATTGGTGTAAATATTGGAAAATCAAAGTCAGCTAATTGTTATATTAAAATTACACCAAGAGATATTGGGTGGGAATAAGACTTGAAACGATGATTTACTGTTTAGTTAAAAAGGATATAAAGGAGAAATGTATGAGAGTTTTAGTTACAGTATCATGCAGTAAGGCATTTGATAATGTAGAATCAATTGAAGAAGCAGAAAAGCTTTTTAGAAAAGAAGTAAATCATAAACTTAATCCTGATAAAGTCCATCAGGTGCTTGGAATGGATTGCACTGATGATGAAGATGATGATGAATTTTTATGAATTTAATTATAAAGTCTGCTTTATCAAATATGAAAGCTGTTAATAAGAATTTTGAACGAGATAATTTTAGATAGAAATAAAAAGGAAAGTAAAAAATATGGATTTAATTGATAGAAATTATTTATTAAAAAATATAATAATTTGGGGAAAATTGGTAAAAGGCAATAATGCAAAGAAATTACTTACAGAAGTAATCAATTATATTCAAGCACAAGATACTATTGTTGATATGCAGAAGCTTATAGATGGAGTGAATTTTCAAAAAATAGGTTTGGAATATTTAGATGATAAAGATATTAAAGATGCAACTATTTATAATGGAGCAATAGATGATGGTATAAATGAAATTAAAAACGCTATGAATCCTAATTATATAAAAGCTTTTGATTGGAATAAAACAGAAGGATTTTAGATAAGAATAAAAAGGTGAATTTATGGAAAGTGAAATTAACATTAAACTTAAATCCTGCCCTTTTTGTGGTGGACATGCAACAATGATATATGATAATCAGGAAGGATATTATATATATTGTGACGACTGTTGTATTATGACTGGCAATAGTTTTGATAAAGAAAAGATAATTAATACATGGAATAATAGAGTAGTAATTAACGAAAGGGAATAATTATGAAAGAAATGTGTTTGATTAATGCGATTATGTATGAAATGTATCTACATGGCGAAGACGAGAACTATGAAACTTATGAAGAAAGAGAAGAAAAGCTTAAGAATGACCCAGAGCTTCAGAATCTAATAAAGCAAAGCATGGACATTATTAATGAAACAGATAAATTATTAAAGGAATATGATAACGAATAGAGATGAATTATAATAACAGATGAATGATGGCTTAATAGCAGAAAGGGAACTTATGTTTAATTTGACAAAAGAACAGGTATTACAAACATTAGAAAATTATGAAAAAATCATGGATAGAGTAGCAGAAGTAATTGATGAGATTGGCTTTACAAATGAGGAGTTTGATGCATTTGAATCAGAAAAAACCGATTTTGGAAAAGATACAGTTTATGTAACTGCATATGACAGCCATTATGATTTGTATGACTCAAGAGGTGGCTCTTTTCCTTTAGATTTTCTGTTTGAAGATGAAGAACAGCATAAAGACTGGTATAAAAACAAGCAGGAGCAGGCAGAGCAGGAAAGGCTACGAGAAGAAGAACAAAAACAGCAAGAACAGGAATTAGCTGAATTGAAGAGGTTAAAGGAAAAGTATGAGTAGTATGAAAAATAAAAATAAAATGGAGGAAATAATAACATGAAATATGTAAGTAATGCAAAGATGAATACTTCTGTAGAAAGCGGAACAATTTTCGAGGGGAAATGCGGATTAGTTGATATCACTATCCATTTATATCGGAAAAATAAATTTTCTGGTCGTGGTGATACATTTTATCTATCCTCAAACTGTGTTGGAATATCAAATATGAAATTGGAGAGTAAAAGTATCATTACGGCTATCCAAGAGGCTGAAATTATTGTAAATAAGGAAATAATCACCATGAAAAATGATGCTGACAAGATGCTAAATAGTAATATTGAAATTTCAAGGGAATGTGATGCTGATAACTGTATGGATTGTGATTACAGAGAAATGTGAACCATTATAAAGGAGAAAAAGTATGAAATTAGTTATGGATAAAGAAACCTTAATAACACTGGAAGAATACAGAGCTGCTCACAATCTGCCAAAGATTGAGAATTATGGAATGAGCGTTGAGCATAATCCGAAATCAAAAGAAATTTATGATTTCATCAGTGAGGTGGACTTTGTAAATGGGGATGCGTTCTGCTTCAAATGTGGTGGAGACGGAGATAATGGAGAGATGTTTATGTCTCTGTTGGATGAGTATTTTAAGCAAAAAGAGTGTAAATTAGCTAAAGAGTCTGATGAAAATGAAGAAATAAATGACATTGATTTAGACTAAAGTATCTCTAAAATTCATCGAAAAGGTTATAGTTGGCAGATGAAATTTGGTACTCTTATCAAAGATAGGTTTAAAAATGATGAAGTAAATGCTATTTTAGATTATCTTTCAGAATCAGAGATAAAAGATAAATTAGCAATAGAAACATTACAGGTAATTTTTATAGAAATTGGAGATAAAAATGGTTTTAATCAATAAATATAAATATACAAAATATGCCGAAAGGGGTGAGTATCATTGCGATATAAGCAAATTCCTTGATGAACAAGCAGGTATTAAAAAAGAAGATAGATGGTTAAGTCCTATTTTTGGTTAAAAAAATTGAAAGAAAAAGGAGAAAAGTACATGAAAGTTTATGATACAGGATTAATATGTGGACGATTTCAGACATTTCATAAAGGACATGAACGCCTTGTAGATACAGGATTATTGTTGTGTGACCGGTTATTAATATTGATAGGCTCTGCACAGGAATGTGGCACAGAGCGAAATCCTTTTAATATTAATACAAGGACTAAGATTCTTAGAGAGATATATGGCGATAGACCGGAAGTGATGATTTATGGTTTAGCTGATTTGACAGATGAAAATGATATTCGTCCGGAATGGGGCAGATACTTACTTAATAATACTGATAGATACATTCATAAGAATCCTGAAATAATGATTTATGGAAATGATGAATCCCGAAGCAATTGGTTTGATAAGAAAGACCTTGCTAATACAGCAGAACTTATTATGAACCGCTATGATATGCCTATTTCTGCTACAATGGTCAGAACCGCTATGGCTAAAGATGATAGGAAGCTCTGGATGTCTTATGTAAATCCCAGATTACATAAAATGTATGATGAGCTAAGAGAAGAACTTATGACAGTTGGTTTCTATAAGAATCTGGCTAAGGAATAATATATAAATATAAAGGAGTTTATTATGGCATTTAAAAATTTTTTAGATTTAAAGGTTGGAGACAAAGTTGTATGTTTAGATGAGTATTCAGGGGGAACATCTTACCATGAATTAGTAATTAATGAAATAGAAGATGATAGTGAATATGCTACTGAAACCAACCCTACCGGCAGACGGTATTTTGGAACAGACCAAGCTTATTTAGACGAGAATGGAAATTTTGATGAAGGAGATAATGAATACCTTACTATCGTAGATGAAGGAAATTATTTATATGTGATTGACAAAGATGCTGCATCAAGAGAAAACTATGATTGTGATTATGATTATAACAGATAAAAATAGTCAAAGGTTTAATTATAAAGCATGATTAAAGGAGCTAATATGGATAATAAAACAACTATACAGAATATGATAAATGACAGAGTATCAAATAATGAAACAACTATCTGTTTACTTCAGATTCTTTTATTGAATAAAAGTGTAAAAGAAGAATTAGAAAGCCTTTTATTAAGAAACGGATACTCTATTGAAACAGTTGATACAGTTGAAGGCTGTTATAACTTAAATGATGACTGGTATGAATTAAGTAATGTAGAAGCTATTGTTGAATACAGTGGGGTATATCCTGTTAAATGGGATATTGATGATATTGTTCTTTTAGATAAACTTTATTATGAAAGAGCTATATATATCAATGTATTGTGGAAAAAGAAAAATCCAGATGGTTCTATTAAATATATCCCTAATCATTAACCAGATGCCAATGTGAATAAGGAAGCTATCTAAAGGAGAAATATATGAAGAATTGTAATACACATACAAATATAGACAGCAGGTTAAAAAAAGTAATAGATAAAGCGGAGAAAATGGATTTAACTTATTTTGAAGATTCAGACGGTAAGCATTGTATATGTAATGTTGACTTTGTTGACAGGTATGATACTTTAGAAGAATTAGAAGACTATCTTGATTTATTAGGCGGGTGAGATAATGATAAAATGCTGTGCCAATTGTAAAAATTGTGTAGCTATTCCAAGAAATAATAGCTATAACGATAGTGATTATCTATGCGTAATAAACAGCTATTTTGTTATAGGTATACATAAGGATATAAACAGGATAAAGCATCTGACTCCGGGTGGCAGAGAACTGGAATGTAAATATGAACCTGAAATATGTTAGAAAATGAATTGTGTGGTAAAAATCCTATATGTTATTTAATGGCTAAAAAATCTAAGTTTCAAGACAAGAAAGGAGATTAACATGAATTTGTTAGAAAGCTATATAAAGGAAATACATTCAGTTACAGATGTTACAGAAGGCTTCATAAAGCATTGTGGTTATGAACCTAAAGAGACATTATTGGAAGTAGATTTAACATCTGTATGCTATGGTGTTACTGAAAGAACAAAGAAGATGTTCTGGAAGAGTGAATTTGAGAAAGTAAAGAAGGATGGCTATTATATGTCATAAGGAGATAAAATATGAAAATATATTTTGAAGATGGAAGATTAGATAACCCACCATTTTGTGATTATCATGTAAATGCCGCTGAAGGAGTAAGGGCTAATATATTTAAGTTAGATGCTATTAAAGAAAAAGAACCTAATTCAGTTATTTATACTAATTCAATTTTTGCCTTTGATAATACATATGCTTGGGATAATGAACTTAACAGACCTGAAATCTATATAAGAGATTCATCAGGTGAATTTAAGAATATAACTGAGTTTACTTCAAGGCAGTTGAAAGAAGGACATAACCTTGCTAAACTGTATATAGCAGGAGAGTTCGATTCTTAAGTTATGAGTTAGAAGCTTATTTAGTTATGAGTGCAGAGTTAGGAGATTATTATGGGATATATTAGATGTCCTTTTTGTGGACATAGTGATGGAAACGATGATAAGATAATAAAGCAGGAAGTTATATATGCGAATAATTCAGATTGCCAGATATCAATTGAAAAAGAGTGTGATATATGTGGTAAGAAATATGAAGTTATTGCAGAGTATAAGTTTTCTTATGAAAAATTAGGATATAATGAAGCAGAACATTATTAAATCATTTTAAAGAGGGATTAATATGGAAGACTGTAAGAATTTAAAAATTGAAGATATAACACCATATCATGCAGATGTATTTGACCATCCGGACTATTCATATATCTGTATGGTAATAAATAGAGAAGTGATTCCTTTTATACATTGCAATGAAAAAAGATGTAAAAATTATCTGAAGGAGAAAAATTAATATGAATAACAATTCCTTTTCAGAGCTAAGAAAGCTTATACAAAAAGCAAGAAAGAAAAGCATTGAATTAAATGATGCTACACAGGCAGTCTTTGATGCCTTATCGGATGTAGACCTTTGTGTTCCAACAGATGCAGAAAATGCTGATGATTTAGAACAGGCAATTAACTGTTATATCCAATATGGAGAATTTTCCATTGATGAACTGTTAGATGAAATAAAACAACAATATAAAAAGAAGGAAGATTAATATGATTGATATAACTAATGCTAAATGGGATTTATCAAAAGAAGAAAAATCAGTTATTAAGTGGCTTGATGATAATGAATATAATGGAAAAATACTTAAACAGTATGTAAGTAAAACTGTATTTGAGATATCCAAGGATGGCATAACAGATAATTTTGAATTGCCACAGGGTATTGATTTTAAACAGATTAAAAGTTATATGGAGCAATTTCAAAAGAATTGGAACATGCTTTGTGAACTAAAAAAGCTAAGACAGATGAAAAATCAAGTAAATAATAAAATATAAAAACCAAGGCAGTACTTATGAATTTAAAGTTATAAGCTACTGTCTTTTTTTATTTAATTTTTTTATAAAGATATGAGAATTTCTGCTGATTTTTATTAAATAAATTCACACTATTTAAGTATATAGATATTTTAAATCAGACAGAAAAGAAGGCAGTAGGAGTAAATGCAGAAATCTTATATATATAGATATACGGATATAATCACAGAAGAAATAGTATATGTTGGGATTGTATACGCAGGACATAGTTTAAGGACAAGAATAAATAAGGAACTAAAAACCTTTGATTGGATAAATGACAGGATACTTAAGGTTGAGTATCAGATGTTGGAAGTGTCACAGACTGATTTACAGGCATTAGAAGCGCATCTAATTAATAAATATGGAAGTTTCTATAATATACAAAAAGCTACATGGGGCGAGAGTAAATTCCTATCAATAGATGAATCTAAATGGGAAGATTTCGATTATAGGAATGTAAGAGAGATAGAACGATTAAGGGATGAAATAGACAGACTTCATAAAGAATTAGCCAAAGAGAAGAAAGAGTGTATAGCAGTATGAAGATACAGGATTTAGATGTTACCAACAGTATTAATACAAAATATGAAGACTCTTTTATAGAATATTTAAGAAAAGTAACAACCCATATAGAAAAGGCTTATAAAAATAAGGATTATAAAACAGCTGCACAGTTGTTTAAACTGATTTTATTAAAAGAAGATGAAACCAGAACATATAAAGATAAGGATATATACTCAAAGGTAATAGATATTCATAAAAGTATTAATGATTCTCTTACAGGAGAGCAGGCAGAAGTATTTAAAAGGAGCTATTTGAGTAATTACTGGAATGGATGGAATAATTCAGATACATTTTCATTAACCTTAAAGGATGATTATATGATATCAGAAGAAAATGTCCTATATATTAGGATAAAACATATAAATATGCTTAAAAGGATATTAGATGTTCCGGATAGGGAAAATGAAGCTTTTGAGTACAAATTCTATGCTTATTACGATATAGAACTGGATAATGCAGGAATTTATGCTGTTGTAAAGATGAAAGATAAATTGAAAAAACAGAAATGGACAAAAACAATAAAGTTACTGGATGAATTATATAATACAGAAAATAGAATGGATATTTATGAGAGACTAAGTATATACAGTAAAACCGGGTTTATTCCTGTAATGTTAAATAAGCTGCAATTTTCAAAGACTTATGATGCCATACAGGAATATATAGAAGAGAAATTAGAAGTAAATGACTATGAATATATCGTAGGATTAAAAGGAGATTTAGTTTATGAAGTGGAATGATTTATATGAAAGAGCAATTGATAAGGGTTACGGGGATAAGGAATTAAGGGCAAAGGATGAAGCCAGAGGACAGATATGTGAGATTGCAAAAGCAATGAAAATTGACCTTGAAGCAGAAGAGATACCTGAAGATGCAATAGAGAATTTTTGCAATATACATAAAGCTGAATTTGATGAAGATGGTAATATATCTGCATTTCATCCTTTAAAATGGAATGACTTAGATGATAATGCGAAGAGTATATTGGAATGGATTAGCCATCCCTTTACAGGGGAAAAAGAAATTGTAAACATTAAAGCAGGCGAAGATTTCTATAGAAATTATAAGGTAACAATCGGATATGCATTTTATGATACAGGAGAAGTAAGAATACCGGTAACAAAAGAAATCTATAATACAATACTTGATTATGTCTCAGGAGATAAAGATTTATCCTTAGTTGTAGATGAAGATTCCCAGACAGCTTACTTTGGATTTAAGCCTGTTATGAAAAATTTCAGCATTACTAAAGATGATAAGATACCGGATAATGAAATAGATTTGGAGATATAAGGAGATAGAAAATGAATGTAATGGTATGTTTTAGGAATGGAATTAGTGCTGCAATAGCATCTTCAGCTAGTGCTAAGTTACAGCATTTAGAATTAAAAACAAAAAGCCTTGAAGAATTAGGGTTAAATGTTGAACTTATATATTTGGACAAGAAAGATTTAAGCAAAGTATTAGAAAAGAAAGAGATAAAGCCTGATTATATTTATTTATATGAAGATGGAAAAAGCAACGAAAATGATATAAGAGAATTTATAGAAAATAATTATCCGGATATCAATATCATTTCTTACAATAAAAGGAATAGTATATATTATGATGAATATTCCACATTTCACTTTAAGACTTATATATTAGATGAATTAATTCTGAATAACTTTAATAAATCTTTAAAAGCTGAAGAAAAGTATATAGTTAATACTAATTCTCTTATTCAGGATTTACATGTAAGTAAAATGAATATGACAGAGCTAGATATACAGAATCTTATCAAAAATGATAATATACATCTTTTTGATACTGAAAAAGAAGCTGAGAAATTTATTTTAGAAAAAATCAAAGAGAATGTATGTAGTATTGAAAAAGATATTGAATATTTAAGAAAAGGCTTAGAAAGGAAAGAAACAATATTTAATAGATATGAAACAATTCTTGAGCAGAAGGAACAGGAATTTATTGATAAGTATAATTCAGAAATAGAAGCTGATGATTTAGAAATTTAATAAAAACCTTCAAATATATGAAAGAAAATACACACTACTTAAATAAGGAGATTAACATAAAAGGTGGTGTGTATTTTTTGAGTAAGAATATTAATAGATTATATAAGCCGGTTAATTTTAATAAGGACAGGTGGAGACTTATAGACAAACATTTTTCATATACAACTCCTATAGGATATTGTTATTGTGATACACATAGGGGATATATAAGCATGAATTTAGCAAGGACACATAACTGTCTCTATAAGTGTAATGGAAAGAAATGCCCGTTTTTAAAATTAAATGATACATATAGTATTATAAAAAAGGTTGAGAAGGAAAGAAAAGCTAGAGAAGATTCTAAATCCAAAGCAAAATTAAACAAGAGAATAAAGAAATTATATTATTCAGATATTATAAATTATACGGACTATGTAAAATACCAGTCATATGTAGATAAAAATATTCCTATTGAAGATATATTAGATAAATTAGGATAGATAATAAGGAGAAAGAATATGGGTTCATTTAGTTGGTTAAGAGCAAATGTAGATACAGAAAAAGCAAATATAGCCTGTGGGGATAAGTTTGCATGTCTTATTCCTAAAGAATTTGGCGGTGGATATATTGAAGACACATATCAGGATTATGGTAACTTAGGAACAAAAGAGGATGGAAGGCCTAAGTATGATTTGTATGAATTGTTAGCTTTCTGGAATAATGACAGACCATATTTTCATGGAGCAGGTGAAACGGTAAAAGATAACCTGCATTATAATGGAGATTTTCCAAATCTTAAGGAAATAGATGAATTTACAAATGCAAACAGAAGTATAGGTATAGATATTGGCTGTTATGACAGGGAAATAGACAGGCTTAAGTATCCTCTTAAATTAGTAAATGTATCATACGCAAAGAATCATACATATGAAGACTGTCCATATAAGAGCTTTAGTGATATTGAACAAGGATTTCATTCGTATAGCTGGTTTAAACTTGTTAATTATAGAACTATATTTACAAATCAGTTGCATATTCCACAGGGTTATGCAGATTTAATCAGAGGCAGAATCAGATATCTTGAGGAAAAGGATAATTTCAATAAGTGGAAAGAGATAGGTGCATTAGAAACATTTTTAGATGAATGCGTAATAGAAAATCAGGATATAAACAGGTTAAAAGTAATTGAAGATTGTCTTAATGAGGCAAATATACCGGGTTCATCAAAATTTTATGATTCAGATTATAAGATGTCACTAATTAATGAAGCGAAGGATTTATGTATAAAGGCTGGTCTTAATTTTAAGAGATTCTTAGAAGGCAGCTATGTATATGATGATAATATAAGTCAGAATAAAGAAGATGTAGAACTGGATTAGTTTTATATATAACAGAAAGGGATAACATTATGAATTTAGAAGAAGGATTAAAGAAAGGCATAGACATATATGCTAATGAATATTTAAAGCTTGAATTAGGAATGAATATAGCGGATTATACATATGAACTGGACTTTGAAAAAAATTGGGTAGAATTTCATATGCCACATGAACCACATAATTCATCATGGCTTTGGAGCAGCTATTTTTCTGATATTAATGAGATTAAAGATTTCTTAAACAAAAGTGTAACAACCAGTTACAGGTTCGGTGATTTTGTAAAGGAAGCTTTTTTAGAAGCTAAGAATGAAAAGCTTTACGGAACAGACGTATACGGTAAGATTCAGGCTGAAATCATAAGAGCAGAAGAAGATGGTGTTGAACCACTGCTTACCAGTGAAGACTATAAAGCAATTATTGACCTTATTAAGGAACACAGACAGTCAGAAAAAGAAATGCATGTAAATAAACATGGATATGATTATGACATCAATGATGATTATGAAAGGTAATAACTATGGAAATTAAAAATAACTGGGAAGAAATAAAGAAAAAAATATGGAATATTAATAAGTTTTACGACTATAATCATTCAATAGAGGATTATGATGTATTGGTTAATTTAACTGAAATTACAAACCTTGTGGAGAGTATCCAGAAAGAAGCCTACAGAGAAGGTTTTAAGGCAGCAGAAGAGAAATTTAATACAAAGAATCCCTCTATCGGTGAAATCCGTATTACTCCTGATGCAATTAATTTTTTTGACCTTACGGAAGATGAAGATGAAACAAAAACTCTTTATCTTGTTGAAACAAACGAATTGACTAAAGCAGCAGGGATATATACAGATGCATGGCATAATGACACTTATCAAATTAGTTTCTATGGTGTTGAATCTAAAGATAATTTTAAGGTCATTGTAACTGTAAATGTATATGATACAGAAGAATTGAAAATAAGATATCCTGATGTAGCCGGAAACATTCTAAAAATCAGTGATGCAGGAGAAATGGAAGTAGCTTTTAATGATAAGGAGCTTGAGATTATCAAGGCTGAATTTGATAAAACTGTTGCTGAATATAAAAGGTGTAAAGAAGGAAAAATAAAAGGAGAACTTCAATATATCAAAAATCCGAACAGATATATTGATGTTTATAATTCTTACAAAGATAAATCTATTGCATATCCGTTAGCTGAGTATTTAGATATCAAAGCTTCACAAAGCGGTTTTGATGATTACGAAGATATGCTTAATGAAGGCTTAAAAATTGATTATTCAGGAGAATATATAAAAGAACCTGATAAGCAACATAATAATGATGATATAGAGTTAGATTAGATGAATACCTGTAAAGTTAGGCACTATTTATGAAAGATAGTGCCTTTTTGTAAATTATAAAGGTATCTTTTTAAGTATTCATATGATAAAAAATGTGATAATATATGCATAAGAAATATAGACAGAAAGGAAACATTATGATTGTATTAAATGGGGATAGCTTAAGAAAATACATAGAGCAATCAGGAATAGCGTCTTACAAAAAAAGATACTGTTTTAGCGATTGTTTCAATTATCTGAATTCAAATGATAAGAATGTTTTATGTTTATATGGGTTAAGAAGGACAGGTAAAACTACACTTATTGACCAAAGTATAGCTGAATTAAATGATTATTCAGATTGTCTTAGAATAATATGTGATATAAATGACGATATGTTTGATATTATAGAATGTATAAAGAATAATGATAAGAAGTACATTTTTATTGATGAAGTAACAAAAGTTAATAACTTTATAAATACAAGTAGTGTTTTATATGATTTATTCACATATTCAGGGAAGAAAATAATTTTAGCTGGAACAGATTCTTTAGGATTTTATTTAGCTTCTAATAATGAGCTATACGATAGATGCAAATTAGTACATACAACATATATTCCTTATAAAGAGTGGAATTATATCTTTGATAAGAGCTTTAATGAATACTTAAATTATGGTGGAACTATGACAGATGGCTCTTTATTTTATAATGAAGATGGCGGTTATTTATCCTATATAAATTCAGCAATTGTAGATAATGTATCAAATAGTATTTTAAAATGGAATAATAAACGAAATTATCTTGTATCCAGATATTCAATTGAAGAAATCAGCTCTGCATTAAGGAAGATTATTGAATTATCGAATAGGAGTTTTTCATATAAAACTATTATTAATTCCTTTGAATCACATGATTTAGGCTCATTAAATGATTTATTAATAAAGCACGAAATAACTCCTTTAGATAAAGATAAACTTGAGCCTTATTTAAAAGACAAGCTTCATATAATGGACGATAACATAGGACTTGATAAAAAGAGTGTACAGATACTTACTGATTATCTTATAAAGATGGATATTTTAATTAAAGATAATGACGATTATGTTTTTACACAGCCGGGATTAAGGCATTCACAAATGGAAGATACGGTGTCTTTCTTAAGACCGATTTTAGCTAGAATGAATTATACAACTAAAGACCAGAATATAATTATAAATAAATTAAAACAGGATATCAGAGGGCAGATGATAGAGGATATATTATATGTAAATCTTGTCAAGGAAAAGAAATTGTCCAATTATGAAGTAACAAAATGCAGAGATGACTCTACTGGAAAAGAAATAGACCTGATATTAATAAATAAAGATACCAGAGATGCAATAGCTATTGAAGTTAAAAATTCTTCAGAGAAAGCAAAAAGACAGGCGACTTATCTATTAGATGATAATTTCTGTAATCAGATACAAAAGGATTTGAATATCGAATTTATCCATAAGTTGATTGCATATAACGGACCTATTTTTAATAATAACAGCTATTCGGTTGACTATGTAAATATTGAAGATATTTTAACTGATAGCTGGTTTGATAAAAAATATGCAGTTAAGGTATTTGATGAAGATTTAACCCCTGTTATACCGGATAGATAATATTCTTATTATATTTGATTTTAAATAGTAATTTTACACTATTTAGATAAGGAATACTTAAATAAGAAACAAAAATGTAGGAGATAGATGTAGAAGATAAGAGTTATAATGAGTATGGATTACCAGACTGGTTAAAGGAGAGTATAGATACTTATAAAAACAATACAAATAAAAATATATGGGATTGTTTATATTGTGAACTTCAGTCGGATATAAATGTAGCAGAAGTAGAAGATATCATAACCTCAGAACAGGCTTGGTATCTTCGTGAAAAATATTTAGGGTTAAAAAAGGAAAATAATGTATTATAAATTTTACTAATTGCAAAATATTTAATAAAGTAGGTATTAAAGCAAAATTATGGAAAGAAATGTTTTGGTCGCAGAGCTTCTGTCTCTTAACCGTAAATGGAGTAACAGTAACAATGGATATCATTAAACAATACATAAAATCACAAGGAAGAAAAAATGATAAATAAAGCGATTAAGGACAGATTATATCCTATAACTAAAATAGTGTATTATGTTTTACACTTTTTGTTATAATTGATATATTTGCCAGAAGATTTTAGCGGATAATAAAAAAAATACACACTATTCTTATAAAGAAATTTATAATGATAGGAGTGTATTTTTTTAATGAGAAAAGCGGTAGAAAAATTAATAAATTTAGCGATAGAACATGGGTTTACAAATGAAGAAATAGATATATTAAAGAGAGAGGATTTAACTATTCCTATATTAAATATAATTTATAGATATTTCCTTAATAATAATAAGTATTATTCATCAGGTGAATTATGTGAGGAAGTTGATAGAGTACTAAACTTGCCTTTTACGGGAGAAAAGAAGAATTATATATATAAGCTACGCTATGTTTTACCGGAATATCAAAAAGACTCATTAATAGGCAGTGTTAATAAAAGGATAATAATGAGGTTGGATAAAGGCAAGTTTGCATCTAAAAATTTTTATTATATATATGAAGATTTATTATCCTATAAAGCGGATTATCAGTTAATTAGAAAGATTTATAGAATAAGTAAGGATATTGAAAATAAAAGTGATATATCCAGTTTAGAAAACTATTTATGTGGTTTAAATAATACATCAAATATTAATACAATTCTAAAGATATTTATTCAATGTTTTAATCATAAAGCTGAGATTTGTGATTATCATTATATGTCCATATTTTCTAAATTAGCTAACGTTTTTATATATGCGGACAACTATATAGATGTTAATATAGATAATGACTGGATAAATAAGTATATCATTAATTATAATGAAAAAACAAACTATGCTCTTCTTTTTGATACTATATATAAATATCAGAATAATTCACTTATAACCAGCTTATTTAATATTTTAAATAGAGATAATATTACCTTTACACAAGGATATAGCGAGGCACATAAAGTAAATACATATAATTTCACTACCAGATGGAAAGATGATTCTCTTATTAATAAATTTAAGGAGCTATCTGATAAAACAGATACGGATACTTCTATAAAAAGCATAAATAGTAAGCTTAGTGTAAAAATAAGAGGAGAAGAAATAACTATCCATTTAGAGGAATTTGGCAGGGTTAGTTTATCTAAACTTAATGAAGATATAAATATTGGATATTATAGTAGAAGGAATAATATAATGCTATGGATTCCTGCGGATGGATGTATTTATAAAGCAATAGAGCAGGATGGAAAAATAAAAAAGTGCTTTCCTCTAGGTGTAAGAGATTTTATAAACTTACTTGGTTATAAATACAATGATACATTTGTACAGATACTTAATGTTTATAAGAATTATTGTATAGATAAGAATATATTTTTTAAAGACATATTCAAAGATTGTGATAATTCGTCAAGTAATAATACTGTATTTATTCCTTTATCTTTAAATGAATGTTTTAATTATCATAACAGAACTGAACTTATTCATTCAAAGTATAAGCTGTCTTCAGCTATAAATATAAATTGGAATAAGAGAAATATAAACCTTAGTTATCTGATTATAAAAAGCTATCCTTATGTTAATGATAAGGGTAAGGAAATATTAAAACAGATAACGAATTTCGATTTGTCGAAAGTTTTAAAATGTAATCATTATAAAAAAACAGTATTATCTTTCTTACAGGTAATTATTTATGACTATATTAATAAAAATACAAAGACAAAAGAAGCTGAAATTAAAAAGGAGCTGGGTGTATTACAAACAAGAACAGAGAATGATTATGATGAATATAATGAGTATTTGAATAAAGATTTAGATATATATATTCGTGATTATCTGAGAATGCTGCTCTTTAATACAAAAAGATATGGCAGAATAAAACTTAATATTAATTCAGTAGAAGAAATACATAATATTCATAATATAGCAACTTTTACAATAGATTATGATAAACAGACAAAAGCAGTTAATATATCTGTAGATAGTGTCTTTAATAATTTACAAAAGATACTTCCTGATGATTTTGAATGGATTAAATCAAGGAAAAGACTTATTTTAGAAACTAAAATACAGCATCATTGTGTATGGAGCTATGCTGATAAAATAAGTGAAGATAAATGTGCTATATATTCATATGTAGATACAGACGGTAGCAAATCCTATGATGGAATTTCTAAGAGATATACAATTGAATTTAGCTATAACAAAGAAGATGGTAGATATTATGTAGTGCAGACACAGGGTAGATATGATGGTATAAATTCATCTTTAATGAATGGTTACGTTGATAATATTTTAAATAACTATTATGATTCTGCAAAGTCTGCCTGAAAAATAAGCAGTGCTAAAATAGTTCAGATTGTTCCATTTAAAAAGATGTCATACTTAAATATTAAAACAAATATTATTAATAAGATAATAAATAAGCTGATGTTAAGAATATAACTCCTTTTCATCAGCTTGTTTTATTATTATATATAATAGTCTATCTGATTTAGTTTATAACTCATGCTGTGGTTGTTCTTGCTCTTCGTTATAATCAAAAATATTAGTATTATTCTTTGGTATGTATTTAGATAAATTAAATCCAGCCATTAAATTAAAGCCTTCCTGTAATTCTTCCTTTGCTATATCATATCGTTCTTCAGGAATATTAAACTGTTCATAAACGGACTGTAGGAGATTTTCAATATATCTGTTATCTAAGTTTAGCGGTACTCCAAATCTATCCAGTATTTCAGCACGGCTACAGCTAAACAGTTTTAAATCATTATCTGTTATTGGATTACCAAACTGCCTGTCTGCACCTAAGCAGAATCCATTATCAAATGGAGCAATCATTTTTAAGCCGTTATTTGTCTTTTTCATTCCAAAGTTCTTTTCATGTCTGTCTTTATTATGGAAGAATACATCCAAAGTAATCATCTTACGGACTTCATCTTCATAACCTTCCTTAAATAAAAAATAATACAGGTTTTCCCCGGATAAGCTAAAATCACTATGTTTTATCTGCATCATTGAAATGTAATCTTCAGAAGAATCATTGATAAAACACGGACATATACAATAGTCTTTCCCTTTAGCGGAGCTTATGGTATAAGGAGTCGTCTGTACTCCTGCCAGTTTTGCAGCATTGTAGTAAACTATTTCATTAGCTGATAAGGTATTACCATATAAACTGTCTGTTTTTGCAAGATACGGTTTATTCTGGGATATAAACCAGAACTTCTCCATAATACCGTCTGTTGTAAAGTCAGGACTGTTTGATATCTTTTCCCCATTAATTCCTGTATTTAGGTAAACGGAAGCAAATAGCGGTTCAAATCCGTTATCATGGTAATTAACATCTTTCCATAAGATATCATCTGATTCTTCTTTAAACCAGTATGTATCAGTAATACTTATACCACTGGAATGCATAAACATATCAGCTCTTTCAATACCAAGTTTTTGAGTTATATGTGCCATATTAGGTCTGTTTTTAGGAATAGACCGTGATTTATACCAGTGATTAAGTAATATTTGTTCCTGTATTTTACCATTTCCTATAGTTCCAACAGGTAATTCATCCCTTTTTAATATTCTTTCATACTCCATTACTCCGTTTATATAGCTTATTTCAGCTACAGGAGTGTCCTTATGCATTAAAAACATCTCTTTCCCCTTCTTTTATGCCATACATATATATTGCTGTATCTCTGGTCTAACTCTACCATACATATAATTTCATCCTTCATAGGGAATACTTCTAAATCATCATTATCTGATACAAAATTATTAAGCATGGCATATAATATACAGGCTTCATTCATTCTTCCAAATAAATTAGCTTTATTTAATAATCCTAATTTATTTAGTACTTTCTTATCCGTATCAATAGAACAGGGTAATTCTGCCCTTGTTTCAAAAAACTCTGACAAAAATCTTATATTAAATGGGTTATTTTCTATTTCAGGGTTAGGAATACACTTCCTTATAATAAATGTATCCAGTCCAAATATAACATCAGCCTTACAAAATGTAAGGTTTGTTTTATAATCATAAATTTCTATTTCCATATGTCCTGTTATTTCCTTTATCAGTATTGTTATACTTAAATAGTGTCTGGAAAAATTCATAAATATCAGGAAAATCCCGCTAATCTTTAGAAATAAAAATACACTATTTAATTATAAATAAGAAATTAATATAAAAGGGGAAATATAATCATGCTTGTTATTTTAACCGGTAAAAGCGGATGCGGAAAAGACACACTACAGGAAGAACTTATAAGGAAAGAAAATTTTAAGAAGCTCATATCTACAACTACACGACCTAAAAGAGAAGGAGAAATAGAAGGCAGGGAATATTATTTTGTTGATAAGGATAAATTCTTTCAGCTTGATAAAGAAGGGTTCTTTATTGAACACAGGTCCTATAAAACTCTGGTAAATAATAAGAAAGATACTTGGTACTATGGGTTAGGAAAACAGCTAAGTAAGGAAGATATCAATTCTGATATGTATATAACCATACTTGATTTAGACGGAGCAAAAGCTGCAATAGACTATTATGGGAAAGATAATTGTATTATTGCGTATATTAGCCTAGATGATAAAATAAGAGAAAGTAGAGCCAGTAAGAGGGGCGGCTTTGATAAATCTGAATGGGATAGAAGATTAGAAGATGATAAGAAAGTATTCAGTGAAGAAAACAAAAGAGGGCTTGTAGATTTTGAAATATCAAATGAAGGGGCTATATGTACCTTAAGACAGAAGTTTATGGTGAACCTTGATATGTTTATGTTTAATAAAGAATATAATCAGTTCAAAGTTTCAGAAAATGATTATGAATTATAATGATAAGGAGAGAAAAATTATGTTGATTGATACTCAAAGAATTGAAGATTTTCTAAAAACACATAGCTGCCACATAATAAATGAAGAGAAGACCTTGGAAGACAAGGTAACTTATCCAGATTTTGCTACAAACAGATACGAGAGCGTATTCAAGCAGTTACAGACTGATATCGAAGTTGAGAAAGCTTATGATGCACTTGAGGATGTATTATTTGTTGAAAATAAGGATGGGAAACTTGTGTTAAACAGTCCGTACAAAATTTCAATAGATAATAAAGTGTACTTGTATAGTGCCGGAACATCAAACGAAATAATCTGGAAGGATTTATTTTCACTGCACAGTAAAGGAGCAGAATTTATATATAGTAGAGAATTTGAAGATATTAATTATGAAACAGTAGAGAGGAATAATAATAAAGAGACTCCTTATATAAATATACTTAACAATCAGGATTTAAAGAAGAAATATGACAGTGGTGAAATACTTGAACAAAGTAAATATGAATCAATGTGTTTTAAGGATAAAAAAATAGCTGAATATGGTTATGAGTTTAATGATGGCGACCAAATATGGAGTGATACAGCAGAAATTTATAAGACAGATAACGATAACCTTTTTATAAAAAAATATGAAGCTGGATATACAAGTGAAGTTAAATATTCCACAATAAGTCTCAACAACTTAATAGAAGAAATCCAACAGCATAAGAAAGATAAAGGTAAAAGTAGAAGAGGTGGTTGTTTCATTGTACAAGACCTTCCGAATGAATATTATAAAATAGGAGAGAAGAATATAGAATTAGATATACCTTCAAATAATGAAAAACATAATACAAAAGCCCTATTATCACAGGCTGAATATATTGGAAGAGAGGATATAGAGCATAAGCTTGAGGCTGGAGAAGAATGTGATGAGGACATGACATCAACATTATATTTCAGACTCCCAAAAGATAACCCTTATATAGCAGAAGCTTATGAAAAAGAAACTGTTGAAGCTGCAAAGGAAGTAGGTTTAAAAATAATATTTCCATATAAAAAGTTGAATCCGGCATTAGGAGAAGCTTATCTTACAGCAGATGTTGATGGGGATGCATTTAAACTTGATACTTTGATAAATCTTAAACCAGAGGATATAAGCAAGTTAATTACAAACTCCTATATTAAAAACTTTTGTAATGGTGATATTGCAATTAAGATAAATTCACAGGAAGAACTTGATGAACTTTTATCCCAGCTACAAAATAAAGATGTAAAAGCACCCGTTTATATACATTATAATTCAAGATTTCCATATTTCTATATTGACAGAATTTCTGGTAGGCTTAAAGCAAACCATAATTTTAATAATATAAATAGTGTTCATTGCATAGAACATTGCTATAATTTTTCTGATTTAATAGATAAGGATAAACAAGATAATAAACAGGAAGATGAACCTGTTATAGATTTAGATTAAAAATAAGGCTTTAGCTGGAAAAATAACAGTTAGAGCCTTGTAAACAAAGAAAATAAAAACAGAAGGAATAAAATATTATGAATGAATTAAATCTTAAAATAGGAGATGAAGTACTTATAACTAATGGACTTCCAACAGAAGATAAAATAGGAACAGTAATAAAAATTACTCCAACCGGAAGAATAAAATTAGATATATATACAGACTATCAGTTTGATAAATATGGCAGACAGATGGGAAACAGAGATATATGGAGCAGAAGCAAAAGCATAAGAATCCCTGATAAAGAAGATTATAACAGAGTCCATAAAAATAAAATTATAGGGCATATTTATTCAAAAATTAAACAGGTCAATATTCAAAATTTTTATGATACAAATATTAATACACTTGAGATTTTAAATAATTGTCTGGATTTAATAGGAGAAAATAAAGAGCCTGAATATATAAAATCAAATGCAGATAATTCAAATAATCAGAGTATTGATTTGAATGAAGAAAGGTAAAAATTATAATGATAAGGAGATAATAAAACATGATAATTGATACAGAAAGACTGGATAATTTTATTAAAGCCCATAAATGTCAGATGGATTCTAAAGCAAAAAACTTTGAAGATGCACTTATATATGTCAATTACAAAACAGGTAAATGGGAAAGTGTATTAGACCAGCTTAAAACGGATATTGAGCTTGAAGAAAAATGGGATGAATTAGAAGACGTTTTATTTGTAGAAAATGATAATGGTGATTTAGTATTATGTAACGACTGGGATAAATACAAAGCCGGAACATTAAGAGAAGATATATGGGCTGATATGTTTGATAAATACAGTGGTGGAGCTGAATTAGCAGAGCATTCTGTATATAAGGATAGGGATAATGATAATCCAAAATTTCAGATATCAGATATTATAAAGGACTTATTTTTAGATTCAAGAATAATAATTGAAATAAACAGTGAGTTAGAATATCAGATATTTTTAGAAAATTTTAAGAACAATTTAGACATTAATTCTATATCTTATTTTTCGGAAAATAAATATTATTTTATAGATGACAATAAAAGTCTTACAAGGTATTCATCAACATGGGATTTCCCATCTGATTTATATGATAAAGTAACTGTTGGTTTTGAAGATATTTATAAGATTTCTCAAATTGAAAAAATACCGGATGCCATAATGGATGGTTTTATAAATAAAGAGATTGCTATTGAGATTAATAATGAGCCTGAATATCAAATGATGATTTTATCATTAATGCGTTATGATAAGTTTGAAGCTGAAGATGAATTTTATCAGAGTGCCTATTTTTCTTATGATAGAAAGCGTTCATTTTATTATATTAATTCTTTAGACTGGATTAATTCATGTAAGAATATAGAACACCTTATAGAATGTGAAGGTATAAATAAGCTTGTGGGTTTTAAAGATTTTGATGCTATTCAAAAGGTTACTGAGCCGGAAAGAGATAATGATATTGATTTAGAAGAGAGATAGGAGAATTATTAAATTATGGAAAATATTATAGAAAGCATTGAATTAGAAGTAAGCAAATTATTAAATGAATCATTAGAAGAAAGTGCAAAAAAATCAAATATGGCTGCTGCTGGATATGATGAAGGCTGGTATGCAGGAGAAATGAACGCATATGAAAAAGTATTCAACTTTATTGAAAAATTAAAAGAAAAGGATTTAGAAACTTCTAAAAGAGTCATAGGCTATGATGATTTTGGAAAGCAGTTATATGAAGGAGATTTCTGTACATTTGATGTAAATGCAGCAGATTGGAGATTTAAACCGGATAATATACGAAAATCTGGATTAGCTACTTTAGAAGGACAGGTTACATATAACGAACAGGATAAGTGTTATGAATTATCAATTGATAATGATTATTGTCCTGCCTTATACTTCCATGCAATAGAACCGGGAACATTAAAATTAAAAGAATCAAAAGAACAGGTAAAGGACGATATCCGTATTAATCCGGATAAAATCAATTTCCTTGAGGTTTCAAATGAGAACGCATGTAAGATTGCCAGATTATCTGCATCCCCTGAACTTGATAAGATTATGGGGATATATACTAAAAAGAGTAATGAATTTGCTTTTAGTGTTAATTATTATGCAAGATTACAGGATACGAATGAATTTGATGTCATAGCATGTGTAGAAATTAATAATAAGAACTGGTTAAGAAGAGACTTCCCTGATGTTGCTGACAAAGTAATTAAACTTGCTGATACTTATAGAAATATTGAACCGGTGGTTATTCCTTTAAATAAAGAGGAATTAAATATCATCGAAGAGAAATTCAATGATTACTATATTAATGTTTATGGTAATGATGATATTGAAAGATAATTAATATCAAATACGACTAAATAATTAAGCTGTAATTTCTAAAGCTAAAAAACTTTAGGAATTATGGCTTTTATTTTTTATAAATGATAATTTCCTTACACTATTAATATGTGCAATTATTATATATAAAGGAAAATGAAGCGTTATGAAAAGAGAATACACAGCTGTTATTAATCTTAATTCAATTGAAAAGGTAAAGACCTTCAGCAAGGAAGTTAATAGCCTATCAGGGTTGCTTAAGGTAACTGATGGAGTCTTTACTGTTGATGGGAAAAGCATCTTAGGTTTATTCAGCCTAAACCTTACTAATCCGGTTACTATTTGTTATGAATACGATACTGATGATGTAGAATTATTACAAAATATCATAAGTATTGTTTAAGCACTGTATTTTGACCATATAGGAGTTTTTATTATTATACAATAAAATAATCGTTTATTTAATAAAACAGCCTATATAAAGCCTATACAATGCATTATTTATTTAAAATAAAATAAAACATTTCGTTAAACGGTAATTTAGCGAAGTGATAAATATATAATAAAAACGGAAGCTTAATTATAGGCTTCCGTTTTGCTTATGTTAAATATTAGATTTAAAAGTGAATGATATACTCTTTTTCAGTTTCTTTTGGCAGTTTCCCATATTTTTCAATGAACTTATTAGCATCCCCATAAATAAGAGTGATTACATAAGTGTCTCCATCTGCAATATCAGACTGGAAACCACCTTATATATTATATCTTTTTATAAAGGAAGCCAATGGAATTAATCCAAATCAATTCCCTCTTCCTCAATTTCCGGTTTAATAAATCCTTCTTTATTATATTCATTATAATAATCCATTTCAGGTAATGACTTTATTATTTCATCCATAGTATCTTTTATTTTTTCAAAAGCAGCATCCAATACCTTAAGCTCGTCAAGTGTAAGGTCTCTTTCACAATAACTCTGGATGTCTTTAAAAAATAATCTGTTTCCGCTTTGCCGGATTTCTTTACCAAATGATATATTGTATTTGTACATATAATTAGATACTTTTCTTGATAAGATTTTATAATCATCATATTCAGCATAATACTGTTTTTCCTGCTTTTCACATTCCTTTAACTGTCTGTGAAATAATTCATCTACAAAATCTTTACGACAATCATCTCTAGCCTGTAAATTAATATTCTGTATGTTTCTTCTGCCACAACCAAAAGAATCATAGCCTACAAGAGTTATACTTCCTATATATGGCTTACTGGTATCAACAATATTTCTGTAATCATTCTTTTTTAACCATTCTCTTAATGATGCATTTTTATAGAATCCGTATTCATCTTTTGACAGCTTATCTTTGTCTTCCTGAAACTTATCAGCAAGCTTTAACATATAACTTATTTTATCATCATTCATTTTATCAAGAAATTCAATCTTTTCTTCTCTTGATAATTCATTCTCATCATTATAAATCTTTTCATTGTTAATATATATATTGCTTTTCTCATCCATCAGCTTCATGATTTGTACATACCATTTGTAGCTCATAATTATTCCCTTTCTTCTAATCCTAAATCAGATTCATCTATTTCTAAATTATTCTTTTTAAAATAGTCTTTTCAGTTTTTTTCTTCCACTCACAATCTATCTCCTTTATCTTAATTAATCTAATGTGATTTCATATGTATCAGTCTTATACTCAAAATCAAGCCCATCTAAAAAGTCTTCCGGCATTTCCCATGACAGTTCATCATACATTGTTTCAGCATTTATGAAATGTTCATCATCCATTACCCTGTCATTTATGCATTTTTCTAAATCTGATTTTGTATATACATATGATGCTTTGCATCCACAAGTTCCGGCATAACATTCCGGTATATAAAGAATTGCATTATCAGGTATATCTTTCCAGTTATATCCGGATGGGTCTGCCTTATATCCAACACCCTGTCCTATATCCGTAAAATTAAATCTAAAATCAGGATATTTTTCATAATCTTCTTTAGTTATAAACTGCTGCTTAATATCATCTTCTACATACTTTTTGGGGTCTGCAATTGCTCTTAATAGATTTAATTTATCTTCTACATCTTCATCTGTATATTCCTTAACTGCTTCAAGAAATTTAACCGCTTCTTCTGCTGTTTCTGGAACATCTCTGCCGTTTAGTACCTTTCTGATTGTTTCATCAGATAAATACCCGTCAAAAATATCATCTATTTCTGATTCAATCAGACTATCTGGAATCCTATCAATTACACTAAGCAGATTATTGCCTGCATATGTCCATGTCTTAAGACTGTGTAAAAAATCTGCATTATCCTTTACATAATAATCTCCGTTTGTATCCTTTATAATAGCTAAATCATACAGACTAAATATATCTGACAATTTTATCTTCTTCATAATATAACCTTTCTATTATTAGTCTAATTCGATATCAGTATCAATCTGATTTTCATTAATTGAATCAACAACATCATATAATCATAATTATTCTCCTATAATTCTTCTATATTAATCCAGCTCAATGTCGTTATTTTGCTCATAATCATTACCTTCTGCTATACTGAAGCCCTTTCCTCTGTCATACTGATATAGGTTATCTGATAAGAAAACTCCATCCTTTATAACATCAGCTTCTACATTAGCCTGTCTTACTATATCTGCAAGGACTGTTATATCTTCTTTATCTGATACACTAAGCACAGACTTAGGAACAACTATAAATTCTTCTGTACTGCTTGGGAATATCCAATAATCATCATGTACTTTCTTTGATATATCATTCATTACTTTATCTGATATAAACAATGCAGGTGATTTCACAGTATTACTTGTGATAACGTATAGTGGAACATCCGGACATGGAACACCTAAGTCTTCAACCATGCTCTTTAAACTCCTGAAGTTATACTTTGAATTAGATGTATTATTAATAGCTGCATTAAAGAGTTCTGGCTTGGTTATTCCTAAAGAACGGCATAAGCCTTTAGTAACAGGTATCTGTGAATTACTGTTGTTATATAGCTTAGGAATAAATGTTATATTGCATTTTGACATGGTATAAGTTTCATACCCATTAAAAACACATCCATGTTCATTTACAGTTATCTTCTTTGCATCAACCGGGCATAACTTTACATTCTTTAATATATTATCTTTCTTTGCTACAGATGCGAATGCGTCTATAAACTTACCTTTTAAGGTTTCTGCATTCATACACTTTAACATCTTCTCAAATATAGTATCAATGCTTAAGCCTTTCTTGTAATCACTGTATAAATCATCAAATTTACAGTTTACGGCTGGAGTATGTCCTGAATCCAGTTTAAACATAAATACATCCTTTGTATTCACATCTACCGAATTGATATCTTCAAATCTTTTCATAAATCTTACTGATATTGCATATAAAAATTCTCTTTCTCCTAAATATGGCTTCTTCATAATTCTCTCTCCTTATTATCTTACATATTCTTCTTCAGGCTCATATATCTTTTCTTTCTGAATAAGTGACTTTATTCTTAACAAATCTTCTTCAGGAATCTCTTCCTTAAGCCAGCCTGTTCCATATCTATAGGGAACTCTCTTTATTGTTCCGTCAGCCTGTTTCTTTTCAACAAGGTATTTCTTGTCATAAAGCATATCTTTACTCTCTAAATAATCACACTTTTCCTTATAATTAGCTCCGTATTCTTCTAATTCTCTTGTTTTTACAGCTTCTTTTAAGATATCTTCCTGCTCTTTTGTTCCGGCATGAAGGTCATTAAGATGATATTTCTTCCATAAATCATAGATTTCTTTAAATATTGGTAATTCGCCTACTTCTGGAATTTCCTTTAAATCATCAAAACACTGTCCAATCATATAAGTATCACTATGATTTTCATTCCATACATAAGCTATAGCAGAAAAACAGTTATCATCTGTCAATTCTAATTCTACTTCTACACGGTTTCTGCAATGTCCTGATTTATTGATACCTTTATAATTTATATTTGTCAGATAAATAGTTCTCTCCATTATTCATCTCTCCTTTTGTTACATTCTGTCAGCTTCATAATCCATAGCTAAATCATTATTTAAGTCCATATTCTGAAGTCGGATATAATCCTCATATTTATAAATTTCAGTAATAGGAGAAGTACAAATTATGCTTGTATCTGTCCATATCTTCATAGGTACTCCATAATCTATCTGAAAATCAGGATTAATTATCTTCTCCTGCTTATTTCCAAAGTGTCCACCGGATATTGTCATTCTGTCCATATCCACAATATACTCAGAACCACTCTGAGTCTTACATACATATGTATTATTCTGTATCGGTTGTGAATGATATATATGCTTAATTGCAGAAGTTTTAAATGTTTTACTATTTATAAGTAAAAAGGTAGCAGGTCCATCCGTTAATAATGCGCTATGCGATACAAACTGAACAGGATATGATAATTTTCCTCCCATAAGTGTTTTATTCTGCTCATCAATACTGTACTGTGAACCGGATGCTGTTAATATTGTTATGTTTGGATTATGTATTAAATTCATATCTTAAATCTCCTATTAAAGCTCATAATAATCAAAACAAAAATCTTCAGTCTGTTTTTTATTATCAGCTTGTATTTCTATTTTTTGAGTATCAATTTTATTAATCATATTTTTAAAATAAGATGCATCCATTACTTTATTATTAGAATCATACTCATGTAATTCTTTGATTAAATCATAACAGGCAGAAAGGTAGTCTCTCTGATTTAAAGCACAAAACCAATCTTTTATTTTTGTGTAAACTACTGCATTCCCATAATTCTTCCAACAGTTCAATGATGCTAGGTTCAACTCTCTTTTACTATTACCGTTAAATTCTATGGCATACTGATACTGCTCATCATAATCATGTGATAAAAAAGCTTTAGAATTTCTTTGACAGTTAAAATCATCAATACGGAATTTTGTAATATTATTTTTATTATCATTAAGAACATCATCTGTCTCATAAATAATATCTCCTATATTGAATTCAGTGATTATGCCGTTTATTCCTCTTACTCTCATAAGCTCTCCTGTTCCTGTCTGTAATAAAAATTTTTCTATATATAATAGTGTGTATTTGATACATAAAATTTCTAAGTTTATCAGAATTTGTCCGGATTTTCACTAAAAAAAGTTGGTAAGAATACACTATTTATGTATAAGAAATAATATATAAGGAGAAAAGATATATGAAAAATCTTAAGAATTTTAATTTAAAATCTAACCCATTTGATGTATTAATTCAGGCTGGATTAGAAATAGGAAGAGTATCTTTAATTGCAAACAGCCGTTTAAAAAATAAGAATTTACCATATATGGATTTCACTGAAGAAACATATAAATATTTAATTGATAGAATGGCTAAATGTATAAAGATACTTAATTCTATTCCAAAAGATGAACTTGAGATTTGCAGGGAAAACTGTTTAATGAGTAATAATGAAAAGCAAATGGAGCTTAATGAAAAAATGTATAATTTATTTAGGGAATTTGAGACAGAATATTCCCAGACAATTCCCTATCTTAATGATAAAATGGAAGCTATTCTTTATGGAACTGAATCTGAAATATATAAGAGACATCTTACACTTAAAAGATTTTTTGAAAAGCATAAGGATAAACCTGTTTTTGCCAATAATAATCTTTGGCATTATATAGATTTTTTAGACAATAGAAAAGATATGAGTTATTGCAAGGAATATAATTATTGGAATAATGATGAAATAGAAGCAATATTTGCATTAGACAATCTGTTTGAGTGTGAATTAAAGGATGTATCAATTGAAGATATAACATATTTGCAGGTGCTTATGAGAGCTGATAGTAAGAATTTGTTATAGGTTATAATAAAAATATCATATATAAAATAATACCCGATACTTCCTAATGGTTGTACCGGGTTTTTATGTATAAAATTATTATTATTATATTATAAAGGTTTATAGCCAGTAATACAGGATTCTTTTAAGAAGTTTATTAACTGTTCCTTATAGGCATCATCTGAATAGAATAAAGTCAGGTTATTATAGAAGTCTAATTTTTTATCAACAGGTATTGAAAATATACCGAATCCATTCTGAATCATATACATATTAGTTATTAATGTTGCAGTTCTTTTATTTCCATCATTGAAGAATTGACTCTTGCATACATAACAGAATAACTCAAATGCTGCATTGAAATCTTTATTCTTTATAATGTTTTCAATATCTTTATTGATTTCTTCTTTTGATTTAGGCAATGGTGGATAATAATTTTTTCCATCAAATAAAGGTACTCTTATAGGTTCATCATATTTATCCCTTAAACATCCGGCATTTATAACTGTAAATTTTCCGGCACTTCTGTTTAAAGTGCATAAACAGTCTATGTTAATATTATTATCAATATTTTGAAACAACCATTTCCAAGCATTTTTAAGGTCATTTATAGCATTTATTTCATCTATTGTATGACCTGATATGCTCATTCCATCGCATATAGTTTGAGTTTCTGGAAATGTCATTCCAATTCCTTCAATATTTGCTGAACGATAAATACTCTCAACCATGTATTTTTTTGCTAATAAGATATTTCTTTGTCTTTCCATAGTCGGTAAATAATCCCTGCTTTCTTTATTATTCTTATCTATATTATCACAAAGCTCATCATCCAAGCAATCATACAAATCCATATACTCTCTCCTTACAGGTCTAAATCAAAATCATCATCTTTAATATCATTATGTATTTCTACCTGTCTTACATAATCTTTATCATCCTTTGCTTTAAAATTATATACTGGCTTAATTATATTAACTATTTCTACTGTATCTTTAATATTTTCAATTATTTCATCCATAGGTTTATATACAAACGGAGATTCATCTATAGTACTTAAAGCAACACTGGTAGTATATATTCCTTTCATACTATCTTCAAAATCCTTAAGCTTTATTACATCTTTTGCTTTACTTCTACTAAGTATTCTTCCTGCTCCATGTGGGGCGGAATAATTCCAGTCAGGATTACCTTTACCGATACATATTAAAGAGCCATCACGCATATTCATAGGGATAATAACTTCTTCCCCTTTAAGTGCTGATATAGCTCCTTTTCTTAATATCATTACTTTTAAGTCTATATAATTATGAGTTGTATTAAAACTGTGGTCTATTGTTAAATTCATATGTTCTATAATTTCAGATGCTATTGCACATCTATTTCTTTTTGCATATTCCTGAGCAATCTTCATATCATGTAGGTAATCTTTCATATCCTGTCCTTCAAGATACGCTAATTCTTTGTTTACAGAAGGTATTGTATTATTGAATTTATCCTTAAGAGTCTGTAATGCTTTAGAAATCTCTTTTTCTTTACCGGCACTTTTATATTCTGTTATGAGTTTTTTGCTTAAATCTTTAAACTTACCACCAATATTTTTCTCTTTTAATCTTTCATAAGCTAGATTCTGATAATAGTTACAAATTTCAATCCCTAAATGTCTGCTTCCTGTGTGTATTACAAGCCATAAATTATCATCCTTATCTTTGTCAACCTCTATAAAATGGTTTCCTCCGCCCAATGTGCCTATAGATTTATTAGCATTATCTATGTTTATAGGGGCAATTATATCTTCTAATTCCGAATAAATATTTTTAGCTTCTTTATGAATATTACAGCCACTTGGTACATATTTGGTAATTACTTCATCTAATTTTTTATAATCTATTTCTTTTTCTTTTAACTTAATAGCAAGCATTCCACAGCCAATATCTACTCCTACTAGATTAGGTACTATCTTATTATTAATAGTCATAGTAGTACCTATAACACACCCCTTTCCTGCATGTGTATCCGGCATTATTCTAATTGTATTATCCTTAGCAAACTCCTGATTCAGTAAAGTAATTAACTGCCCTACTGTTTCATTATCAATGTTATCTGTAAATACTTTTGCACTATTATATTTTCCTTTTAATTCTATCATTATTTTTTCCTTTCAATCTCTATCATAATTGTCCTGTTCTTTAAAATATAAAGTGAAATCATCATAATCAGCATTAATATTATCACGCTCTTTCTTATTCTAATTATTAATTGCTGATAACAATTCAGCTTTATCATCTCCTGTAAGCATATTAACCATCTGTTTTAATACATGTTCCTTCTTTACTCCTTTAAGGTGCATATCCCAAGCCTTATCAAGTATAATTTTAAACAGTGATGATGGCTTAAGCCCAAGTTCAATCAAATCATCAGCCGTGATATGCGGCTCTGATATTCTCTTGCCATAATCAAGATATCGGTCTGTCAAGAATCCACTCTCCATCATTGCTTTTCCTAAAAACATATTAAATTGTTTGTTATCAAGATTGTTTAAATCGTGTCCTGTGCTATCTGCATACACTAGCAAAATAAAATCTTTTGGATATAACAGCCTATCAAACATTAGATTTGTGGTTCTTGTTCTTGACCGATTATTAAAACAGCTATGTGCTTTCATATGATATTCAATCATATTATCAACATACTTAGTAAAACCCTTATTATTATAAATACGGTTAAGAAAGTCATTTGCAATTGGAATACCTGTTATTTCGTGATTAATAGCACATATTCTGCCTTTATTATTAATTTCAGTCGTATTTACCTTGCCGAAATCGTGACATAAGGCTGATAACATAAATGGTAAGTATCTGTCCGGATTACCTATACCTGTAGGAAAAAGGTCGCTTGCTTGGTCTAATACATACATAGTATGATTATAAGCATCACCTTCAGGATGATACTCACTATCCTGCTTGATACCTTTAAGAGCATAGACTTCTTTAAACCATTCTGTCTGTTTACATTCATAAAGACTGTCAAAGAATACAGAAGGCTTCTTGGCTTTTAAAAGTGCCTTACTAAGCTCCCCTGCAATCCGTTCTTTAGGCAGGGTACTTAAATCCATAGTCTTACAAAGGCAAATTGTTTCAGGAGCAATTGTGAAATTAAATCTTGCGGCAAACTGACAGGCTCTTAGTACTCTTAATGGGTCTTCTATAAATGTTTTATCATCTATATGTCTTATGACACTATTATGTAAATCATCCAGCCCGCCAAAATAATCCTTAATTTTCCCTGTGAGTATATCTTCCATTAAAGCATTTATAGTAAAATCTCTTCTTTTTGCTGATTCTTCTAAGGAAAGAAAAGGGTCTACTACTATTTCAAAATCCTTATGACCTTTTCCGGTAGCTTTCTCTTTTCTAGGTAAAGATATATCCAAATCATAACCTTTTATATTATATATTCCGAAGTTATTTCCTACTGTTCTTGCTTCTATATTTCCAAATTCACTTAATACATCTTCTAATATATAAGGAGCTATATTATGTATTTCAATATCAATATCTTTATTGGGAATGCCTAGTAGTTTATCTCTTACATACCCACCTACAAAATAAGCAGTTCCGCCAGCTTCTTCTACTTTCTTGGCAATCTGTACTGCTAAATCGTAATTGTTCATTTTATATATCCCCTCTTGTTATTTCAGTTATATAAATTCCATTAATTCCCCATGTTTCCTTAATAGTTCCATCTTTTAATCGTTCCCCAAAAGAAACATTTTGAGTTTTAGAAACACTATGTACAATACAGTTTTCTTCTTTATGAGAAATATTACTGTCAATAAAAGAGATAACATCTCCGGGTGACAATTCCATAACGCAAACAGATTTATTTTTATTTTCACACCAAGGTTCAATATCACATTTCTTACAATTTCGTGTCATTAATTCATTACCTTCCATAATCATCATAATCATCATTTGATTTTGATTTATGAACAGGGGCATCTATCCAACCGTATTCAATTGCAAAATCACGATAGCTTTCTAAAGAATCCTGAGCTAATCCATTTAAAAAATCAATGTATTCCTGTTCTGTATGTTCAATAAGTACTCCCGGCTTACCATGTCTTAATGTCGGTTTTCCATTTTCGTATAAAAATTCATTAATATGTTTCCAGATATAATTTAATTTTTCTACTGTATCTCTTAAACTGCTACTCATTTACTTACTCCTTTTTTATTAGTCAAGCTCCACATCAAAATCATTTAGAGGATATTCTGAAGAATTTTCTTTGATTGATAATTTTTTATATGCTTCTAATTCTTCATTTCTATTCTGAAGCTGTTCTGTAATGTTTTCTTCAATCGTTTTCTGTATTTCATCCCAATTTAATGCTATTTTTGAAAAAAGCCCATTGTTTGCAAACAGTTTTGAGTTATTTTCATCATTTTTTTCATATGTCTTATTAAAACTTATAATAGCTCTTTGATAGCCAAATTCATCCTTATAGCTAAATTCATTCTGATATTCAGCCTTATATTCATTTCCCCCTAATGTACGGACATTCCTCTTATAATGTTTATATTTTATCTCATCTTCTAAAGGAATATTGAAATCATCTATATCAGTGTCTTTTAATACTTCATTTAATGTGTCAAAATACTTCTTGATGTTTTCAAAGGCGGTTCTTTTATATCCATATCCTTCATTGCTGTTTCGCAGTTCTTCTTCCTGCTGCTTTAAATTTTCATTCTTTTTGCTTTCTTCTTTTATTCGTTCTAATCCAGTCATATTTATTTCCATAGTTTTTTCTTTAATATTAGTAGTTTTATCAATACCGGCATCTTTAAATGCTGTGTTTAACATATCAATAGTTTCTCTTTCATATCTACCACATAGGTAAGGATAAATTGTTGTTAATTTATCTGAAGCCGCTTTTAAAACTTCTTCAGGCTTATCCCCAAATGGCAGGGAAACAGTTACTTTATCATTAGTGACAGCTTCAGATGTTAAAAATGCCTGTTCAAGCTGATTTACTTTTTTTAATGTTGTATCATCAGCTTTGCCTTCTATATCCGACAGTAACTTTTCAAATGTCTCTTTAAACTTATCTCTTATATACTCATATCTAAATTCCTTTGGAATTGTTATTGTATATTTCATATCCATAATTATCAGTTCCTTTCTTTCTACATTACATTCCGAAAGCACGTTGTCTTACTGCCTTTCTTTTTACACTTCGTCTCCTGTTATAATTGATAACTGTCCACATGCAGCCTTTGCATTTATCTCTGCCTCTGTAGCAATTGCTACTGCATAATCATATCCATTTTCCTTTAATTCTCTTATAATCTGTTCCATAATCATTACCTTCCTATCTTTCATATTCTTCATTTGCTGATTTATTTTTATTGGTTTCTTTTACAATTTCTTTTCTTAGTTCATCACATGCCTTTTTATAATCTATACTTAAGTTCCTTAGTTCTTTAGTAGCTGCTAAATCGGTTCTTGTGCCACCATGACAACCATCACTATAATTGACATAGACTTCTTCTGTTTCATCTGCTTCGTTCATAGATGTTAGATACTGATACATGCTTGATAAACTTTCATTAAGTCTTTTAAAAGAACACGATATATAGTAAGAATCTGATGAACATATACAATTTGGGTTTTTATATCTTATTCCTTTATTCATGCCAAATTCTTTATATTTATTGCAGAAGTTAATAAACTTATCTAAGTCTGTATCATTTTTACTGCTTATTTTAGAATCCTGAAGTACTCCAAAGTTATTATTAACTTCTTTTCTTTCCAAATTAATATTTGTATTAATATTATATATTTGTCCGATAATCTTATACATATCTTCATCTATCTCTTTGTTATAAAACATATTAAGAAGTGATACCGGACGCATATTTGAACCTGAAGTAATACCCTCCATTACATTCATTGCATGTATGAAGCTTTCAATATTCTTTTCTCTTTCGTTCCTAATTTTCCCTGTTCCTATACCTGTAATCTTTTGTATAATTGTTACATCATCTCCACTAATCTGTGATATATTTGATAAAGCTCCCATCTGCTTTATAAAAAACAGGTCTGTTCTAGTATTAAAACCAAAAGTCTTTGTCATCTCTTTATATGAACCTATTAAAAAGCTCAAATTCTTCACATTTGCCATAATTCATATTCCTTTCCGGTTATATATTTAAAACAGGTCCATTAAAACCCTGCATGATTTTTTTATCTTCTAAAACAAGATAATTACTTATTTCTTCTATACCTTTTAATTTAATTGCCTGCCTATGGTACACTGATAAAAGATTATAATTTTCTGCCATATAAAGATAATTTTCACATTTACAGGAACAGCTCGTTTTATCTAAGCTGTTACAATACCATCTTGTACGCTTAAGATTATTTATTCTTTCTAAGTCAAGCTTATTAAAATCAACAAAATGCTCTTCACAGTACTTATTTATCTTCATAAGGCTTACTAAACCTATATCACATATGCCAAGCTTAGATACATACTCAAGATACTTTCTTATCTCTTCTTCGTTATCTATATAACCTTTAATTAAATTACAACTAAGATGCAGCTTATGTTTATCCTTAAAACTATCCAAAATATCTGTATCTGCTGTATTTATACCAAATATCTGATTGTTAATTTCATCATCATAGTGATGTCTGCTTAATGCTATATTGTCCAGTACATCAATTCCTTCAAGGTTTTTAAGCCTGCTTCCATTTGTATTAACTGATGTTTTAACCAGTGGAAATATCTTCTTTGCTTCTGTACAGATTTTAACCATTTTATCAGTAACGCCAAGAGTAGTTTCCCCACCGGTAAAATGTATTGTTCCGACAGTGGCAGTCCTTGACAGTTCCTTAATGGCTTCTATAATCCAGTCAGTATCAAGATTTATATTTCCTGCATGGTATTCACAAAACTTACATGCTGCATTACATTGTCTTGTTGTAACGATATATACGTCTATAACATTATCATTAAATTCTGTGTTCTTTCCGTTACAGTCATAGCATGTACTATGTCTAAACTGTATGTTCCTTGTCCAGCTCATTATTTCCCCTTATAAAAGATTAGTACTCTTTATAATTCCTTTACCCATATGATTCTTCTCACTTATATTATTTTCATTTATAGGGCTTAACTTGATAAAGAAATATTCAGGGTCAAAGTATCTTTTGAGTTTATCTATATCAAAGTCTTTCGTATCAACAAGTGTCATATTAACCGTTGTCTTTAAATTACTCTTAGTTCTTATCTGTCCTAGTTCTTTTATACTTAAAAGACTGCCTATAGGAATCAGGTTATGTCTTCTCTCTTCATCCAGTGAATGTAATGATACCTGTAAGGTTATGTTATCCTTTATAAAGCTGTAATCACTGCCCTTAATACCTATGGTGCTTATATAGTGATGTACATGCTTGAATCTTCTATCAATTATCTTTATGGCTTCTTTAACAGCTTCGATATTAAGAAATGGTTCACCCATGCGTGTGTAGTTAATCTTAAATTCATAAGCTTCATCAGGGTTAAAGTCAGGATTCTTATTTATTACAAATTCAACCTGTTCCACGATTTCATCTGCTGTTAAATTACGAAATCTTTTTAAGTTGCCGGTTGCACAGAATCTACATCCTACAGGACATCCACTCATACAGCTTACTCCTATCATCCATCTGTTTTTTCTGCTTCCGAGTTCTCTTTCATGCAGGGCATTTGTATTTTCATTTACTGCCATCTTTGTATAATCAGGTAAAAATGTGTCTGTTACTTCAAGGGGATATCCGTCTTCTGTTAATAATGCATATACCGTTCCATTACTAAATTCTCTTTTTCTTTTCTCAATTAGCATAAATCACACTTCCTTTTATTTAAGTTAATACCATTTACTTAAATAGTGTGAAATTACTACCATATTCTTGATTAAAAAAGTAAAAAATAATAATTAGTTTTTATAATAAATACTCTGATAGTATCATCATAGGTCTATATCAAAATCAAATTGCTCATTTTCAGTTTCATAATCATCAGATTTTTCAATACCTGAAAGCTGTTTATAAACCTTAAGCTCATAGTTATAATTATCAATATTAGTTGTCTTTTTATAATTATCATTAGCAATCTGATTTATAATGGTTTGTTCAATCTTAGCCTGAATTGTATCCCAGTTAATTGCTGTCTGTCTGAATAATTCATTATCATAAGAATCTTCAATATATTTATAATTTTTATTGAAATTTATACTGGTATATCCGTCTGTAATCCCATTAAATTTATGTACTTTATCATAGCAGTATTTTATATTTAGTCCTGTTTCAATCATTATTTCTTTAATATCCTGTTTATCCAGTATGGATTTCAATTTATTAAAGTAATTGCCTATACTCTCATAAGCACTTTTCTGATACATCTTATATTCTGCTTTAGTATTACCTTTAAGTTCTTCTTCCTGCTTTATAAGGTCTGCTCTCTTTATGAGTTCTTCTTTTATTTTATCTAATCCTTTAGTATCTATATTCATAACTTTCCTTTTTTTTAATCCAAATTATAATCTACAGTTGGAATATCTAAATCTTTATTCATTATCGGTATATGATATTCAGACTGTGCTAACCACTTAAATACTTCTAGTGTAGCCTTTACATCATCTATTGACTTATGAAAGCTAAGAGTGGGAGTATTAAATGTTGATGGAATCATCTCATAAAGAATTTCTAAGTTATGTTTGCCCGGTATCTTTTCCTTTGCCATTTTTAATGTGTCACAGACATTGCTATAGGAAAATATCTCCTTATTTCCCTTATAATAGAGTTTATCTATGAACTTTATATCAAATCCTATATTCTGCCCTAAAATATACGGATTGTCTCCGACAAACTCTTTAAATGCAGCTAACGCATCTTTCATTTTTAATCCTTGTGACTGTAAAACCTCATCACATATACCTGTCTGATTCTCTTCATTAAACTTAACAATTTGTGGTGGTAATTTATAACCGGGATTTACATATATATCAAATTCATCTTCAATCTCAAAAGTATTTCCGTTTACCTTTATAGCGGATAATTCAATTACATCCCAGTAAGTGCTGTCTAATCCTGATGTTTCGCAATCAACAACATAAAAGTAATCATCTTTGATGCCTTCTACAAACTGTTCAACAGTATCCTTATATCCTGTTTTCTTACTTACCCTGCCTTTAAATAACTTTTCTTTAGCAGGAGCTTCTAATCCATATTCAGCCCTGTATGCCTTACGCTCATTATTTAAAATAGCCCCTAACTGGTTTTGACCACGGAAATTATCTGTTGTTACTCTTCCCCAATAGTAATCCTTATAAGAGATATCATTATTAATGGCAGAATCAATCTCTGCCAGTTTTCTGCTTAAGGTAAGGTTCTGTCTGAATTTTTCTTTATTAAGCATTGTCATTATATCCAGTCTGTAGACAGACCATTTCTTTCTGTTATGAATATCTTTACCTCTTACCTTTGCTTCATATCCCTTTTTAGTATTTAAGATATCTATAAATTCCTCAACCTTATCAGCTTTTAATGCCTGAAAACCCTGTTCTACACATGATAACTGAAAACCATTAGGTAAATATGTATTGATATAATCATGCAATTTATCATCGCTGTATTTTAATAATGTTTCCTTATCAAGAACTATGGAACATGGATAGAATGTTGATAAAAACCCATAATCTCCTTTAAACTCCATATATTTTTCCCTTCTTTTATATGCTGTTAATCAGCCATTTCACATTCTTCTTCTTTATTAAGCTTATCACATTCATAAATAAAATTATCCTGCTTATATATATAGAAATCATCCTGCTCGTTTTCTACACCATCCCAGCCTGCAAGTTCACATCCCCTGCCGTCTGTATCAATGATATAATCAACCAGTCCATCCATATCTATTTCAGCCAGTCCGTTATTAAGAAGATAACCAATTGTTCCTTTACCAAATTCGTCCAAGTACCATTCAAGTGAATTATACCAGTCTGCCATTTTTGTCTGTACGGCTTTATCTATAAGGTTTTCTTTGTTATCTTCATAAGGTTCTATCCATTTTGTAAATTCATCATAGTCAAACTCAACCCATACATCTTCCAACCTATCAGAAATTCTATTCTTTTCTTCATTAAGGGCTTTTAAATCTTCTTTAAGCTTTTCTTTATATGGATTGTCTTCTTCTTTAGCGATTTTCTCTTCAAGTTTTTTGATATCATATTTTATATCATTTAATTCAACTCTAAGGTCTTCTTTTTGCTCTTTGAGGTCAAGATATCTTTGCATATCATCTTCAAAAAATCCATCTACTTCAGCAAGTTCTCTCTGAAGCCTATTTTCAAAACAACTGTCACTTTCAGATTCTATATCTGTATAGTATTCATAGAAATCTTCTTCCATAAATTCATCAAGACTGTCTGTAGGCTCAATGAAATTATCCCTTATATAAATTTGAGCATTAGGAGTGAAGCTCTCTAATCCTAAATCATCCCATATATCATTAATCCTCTGATAAGCTGCATCATAGCTTTCTGAATCCGTAAGTACATTATATGTACCAAATGGAGTATGATATAAAGCACCTGATTTTGAATACGACTGCTCTTCGACTTTAATATCGTCTGCCGTAAGTTTTGTATCATTCTCTCCATTTAAGTAATCAAGCAATGCCTGTACCTTCTCATCTGTTGTTTCTACATCAATATTATTAAACATAATAATCTCCCCATTAAATTAATTATGAATGCTAAATCTGCCTTTAAGTAGATACTTTAATGTAGAATTAAGAATCATTAGCTTATTTATTTAGAGATGTGCTTAACCAAACAATAAACTAATAATTCTGCATTCTACATTCAGAATTCATAATTAACCAAGCTCTAATTCCTGTTCTTTTACTTTAGCTTTTTCGCATATATCCAGTGTGATTTCTACTCCGTAGCTTACATTTCCGCCACCTAATATCTTATTTGATTTAGCTGTTATTATTTTATCTGCATAATTGTTGTGTAATTCAATCGCAACATCTCTTGGAAGTACTCCTAATTCCTTATCTCCCCATATAATCCTTGCAGCAGGTTCTTCTTCTCCGATTTCAGGCTTATATGTAAAATTCTCAACTCTTAATGCAGGAGCAATACCGTTTGCATTTATATAAGTTTCCAGTTCCCTTATATTTCCCTGTCTTGAAGTTCCATCTTCATTATTAAATGTACATCCCTTTATTCGTAAGACTTCTGTTTTTACAGGTACTACATCCAGATTAAACTTATCACATAAAGCCTTTATATTAGCTTTACCATTATCTGTAGTTACTACCTTCACAAGATTATCAATATCTGATATTCTAAACATCTTCTTGTCTGCCAAATGACCAACCTGTACACTGTTAAACTGGTTACATATATCCTTTAAAATATCAAGCCTTAATTCCTTATTAAGAGACTTCTCTGTTTTAGGAATGAGACTTAATACTTCCTTTGCAAGATTATTAACCTGTGTATCTGTCTGTTCTATTAAGTAATCTGATGTAAGGTAGTCTGAAGACTTAACCAAATCATTTATTTCACTAATCTTTCTGTCTACCTGATTGATAATAACTGCCTTACTAAGAAGCTTCTCACTCATTTTAGGGAAATTAACAATATCTGCATATGTAGATAATGCTTCCTGTGCTGAAGTGAATACAAATACAGGCTTTCTTCCTTCTTCACTGTTTGTATAAATATCTATTCTCTTTGCAAGATACAATGCTCTTAAAAATTCAAAAGATGCACTATTAACAGCATCCTTATAAGTATCATTCATCTTCATCTCATTAAGTTCATTAATAAGCAAGTTATATTTGTTTCTATGCTGTTCAAATAGTGCCTTATAGTTTGTCTCCATATTTACATCTCCATTTCATAATCTAAATTCTTGTCTTTTTCATTCTCTGTACTATCCTGTAATTCACATTCCTTATCAATACTTCCAAACAGCTTATCTGCTTCCTCTTCAAAATCAATTACCGGATACTCAATCTCTGCCATATCAAAATAGTAATCACTTACTTCTTTTATATAAGGCTGTACCTTTTCTATCCATTTGTTTGCTGTTGAAAGTATTACTTCTGTTGCCTTCTCATCTAAATCAGGAAAGTTTTTTATAACTTCAAGTGAATAATCATAACAGTTCTTTTCATATGCTTTTAATTTATCAAGCACAATCAAAGCTCTTTCAGACATGAACATATTAATGGTATTATCAAAGGTACTTGAAAATACTTTCTTTATATCTATGCCATAATCCTGTGATATCCTTCTGTTAGATGCGACTTTATTATCAAAAAACGGGTTATTATCTAACCCTATAGCTTCCAATATTTCCTTTGGTATCTTTGGAATTTTAGGCATATCCTTTTTTCCTTCTTCTGTATACTCAATACCGCCCGGAAAATAATCATTTAAAAAATGAACTGCTTCAAATAACTGCTTCTTATAAGCTGATTTATCAGCCCAGTATGTTGTAGGTGCTATTTTAAACTTAGATGCCATTACAAGCTCTATTGCTCCCCCACATTCATTAAATGACCAGTCCTTCCACCTGTTATAATATGGTTTTGTTTCGTCCATCTGTATTGTAAGTGAAGGGTTTACGTCCGTATGTAACGGGCTTCTGTATTTACCACCCTTACTTGGGTACATTCCTAAACATTTTGCTACCTCGTCAAGCGGAAGCTCTTTAAAGAAATCGAAATTTATTTTTTCCTTTGGAGAAATTTTATTCTGCATAATATCTACTCCTTTTACATTTCCATTTCAGACTCATATTCAGGTAATGGTAAACATCCTGCATCTGATAATTCTGATAACTCCTTATCACTAAGTCCTACTTCGCTTTTAAGCCAAGCCATATACTCTTTATTATCTGATTCCCATACTTTCTCTGTAATTTCAGATAAGAGATTATTTATAATGACCTTTGCCCTGTCTGTGTCCATTCCGGAAAGTTCCTTACTATTATCAAAAGCTGTAAGAAACATATCTGCAATTTCTTTTTCATAACGACCACACATCCCTTTATTATCTATATCCACTAGAACTCTTGAAAAGAAATCTTTGAATTTATCTGCTATATAATCTCCTGAATAATCATCAGGAATATCTAATACTATCTTCATAATCTTACCTCTCTATCTCTTCTTCTCTGTTTGCTCCCGTGAACTCACCACGGATTTCTTCTCCTACTGTATGGAATCTCTCATCCCATTTACGGTGTCTTACTTCTTCCTTTGGAGTATCAAGCGTCTTATACAATTTCTTTAACTCAATAGCCTGTTCATCTGTAAGTGCCTCAACATCAAAGTGTACAAGCTCATGTATAGGTCTTGTCTCATACTTAATCTGCCTGTCCTGCAAATACTCCTCTATTTCCTTTGCTCTTGTTTTATCTGTTTCAAGAAACATTCTATTCTTCATAAAAATCTCCTTAATATCAGACAGAATAATCCGTCATTATTTCATATATAAATAGTGGTTATCAAATCCCTTAAAAATTACAGTTTATTTAAAAATTTAACTGGATTAAGAAAATAAATAGTAATTTTTTACCAGATAATAAACTAATAATCCTATATTTAGCATTCTGAATTCTGCATTGAATTAGACTGGGGCAATTCCTATAAATTCCAAAGTATTAGCATCTCTTAACAGATATATGCTGTCCGGTTCTCTATCATCATTTTCAATATTTCCGTCTGCTTCGATAAGATTCTTTAAAAATAATGCAGCCTTCTGTCTTCCAATGCCACAAATTGACATACAATGCAATATCCGGTTTACTCCTATTTCTTCAAACCCTTCTGTTTTTATTAAGAGGTCTGATAAAGGAAAAATTTCTGTATTTTCATCCGTAACCATCTTCTTTGCCGTAAATAATTTTCCTGATAAAGCAATATATTTTCTCTTGGCTACAATTGGATTATCTATGTTCTTCTTATAAAAGCTCATTTCCTTAATGACATTCTGGGATAGTAAAAATACTTCATTCTTATTATTCTTATAAAATAAACGGATTTCCCTACCCGGTATGCTTAAATTAGGTGAATCAATTTTACGGGTTTTATTAAAATATTCCGGCTTCATATTAAGCAGACTAATTGGGTCTGTTTTAAACTGCCAGTTCTTATATGGATTGACTTCATCCCATTTTTCAGTTGTTTTATTGCTTAACCAGTAACAGTCAAAGAAAGATACTCTTCCTGCTAAGGCTAATCCGTCTTTACTTAAGAACGACTGTATTTCCATGATATCCAGTCTTCCCGGTGAAAATATCCTTCCTCTTAACCATCGTGTAAGCTCTATTCTTATATCTCTGTCAGATTCCAATGATATAGATGGTGGCAGCAGTTTTTCATTAGCAATTTCCAATACATCTATAACCTGATTATTATTATTAAGCTGCATAATACATACTAAATCGTCCTTATGCATTAATCGTACTTTACCTCTCATATTTAAAGCCTTTCATATATATTTCTGATAATAAAAAAAGAGAAGAAAAGAAATGATTACATAACTTTTCCTCTCCCTTGTGTTTATCTACAGAAAAATCATCTCTCTACTTCAATAGTGTCGATTTTTTCTGAGACAGATAATGGATTTACACGGTTTATATCAATTTTATTGTTTATAATACCATTTATAAGCCCATTAAGGTCATAATGTTCATATTTTTTTTTACTTAAGTCCAACTTTGCAGATAGTTCCGCATTGAAAAATGGCTGTGGTGGTATTCTGAATATTCCTGCTATAGCTTCCGGTTTACTTGCAAATCTGACAGTTCTTATATTGCCATTTCTATCAAGCAAATCAACATTGTAATAAGGCTTATTAGAACTCTTCGTTTTCCTTTCATTTGATACTCCTAATACTACAGCAGTAATGTTTATAGGATATCCGGTATTTGCTAAATCCTCAAATGTATTAGTGTTTCCACCTTTATAATTCTTAAGTATTTCAGCATCCTTTTCTGTTGAAAGATATGTATAACAGAGTTCCTTTTCTGTCTGATAGTTAAGCAGTCTGTTATCTTCCTTTGGAGCAACAAACTTAGATTCATCATAATCAGCCCTGATTTCATTAAGAAGAGCAGTTATTGTATCTTTCTTTCCCAATGCTTTCTTGGCTAATGCTTTCTTCTGTTTTATATCTGTTTCCTTATCAAATTCAAGTTTTAAATGCCTGTAATCATTCTTGCAGGTAAGCATCTTGTCATACTTTGCTTTATTTACATATATCCACTCCGCCGCCTGCTTTCTTGAACACTCTTCTTTATCATTAATCCATAATGTCTTAAAACAACCTAATTTTGCAAGACTAATAAGAGTTGTCTGATTAACTTGTGGATTACCCTGTACAAATGCCTGTAAACAATCAGTTTTTAAGGTAATATCAAAATCACTCATGTTTTTTCCTTCAGATAATCCAAAATACAGTGATTTCTTATCCTCTGATGTTTCAAATTTCATATTACCCTTTAAGATATCAGGAGCTTTCATGGTAATACCAAAGCTCTTCATTTCCTTTACATAACTATCCATCTGTTTCTTACGCTTTTCAGTTCCTAACAGTTTAAGAGTTTCCTTATAGAAGTCACATGGATGATATGTCTTTAAGTAGGCTGTAAACAGACTCACAGTAGCATAAGCTGTAGCATGTGATTTATTAAAAGCATATCTGCCGAATTTAACCATAGTATCAAAGAATTCAGTAGCCTCTTTTTCTGTCATACCATAACATTCAATAGCTCCCTTTATGTTTCTTTCAGCATTTCCATAAATGAAATTGTCTCTTTCTGCTTCAATTTCCTCTACATGCTTCTTACCCATAGCTTTACGGATAGCATCCGCACCACCTAATGTATAACCTACTCCCTGAAATATCTGCATTACCTGTTCCTGATATACAATTACTCCATATGTAGGGGATAATATCTCCTTTAACTTATCACATTTATAAACTACGGCTTCCGGATGATGCTTGCCTTCTATATACTGTGGAATGAAATCCATAGGTCCGGGTCTGTAAAGTGAAATTGCAGCAATAATATCTTCAAAACAGTCTGGCTGTAATTCAGTCAATAGTTTTGTCATACCCGGTGATTCAAACTGAAATATACCAAGTGTCTTTCCTGAACAATAGATGCTTTTAAAAATATTAGGGTCATTTAAGATTTTCTCTCTTATACTATAGTCCTGTAATTTATCATCATCTGTAGATTTTAATACATTTGTAATAATATCAAGGTTCTTAAGACCAAGAAAATCCATCTTTAATAATCCCTTTGCTTCAGCCTGTGCCATTGTACACTGTGTAGAGAAATTATCCATCTTCTTATTATGCATAAGCGGGATTACATCATCTATTCTATTTTTACTTATGATAACACCACAGGCATGTTCTCCTGTTGCTGTGAAGATGCCGTTTATATTATCAGACAGCTTTATAAGTCTCTTCTCTTCCTTATTAAATTCTGGATTAATAAGAAGTGACTTAATAGAACCGTCATCAATAATCTCTTCTTCTTCTATCTCTCCATCCTCAAAACCATCTGAATCTTCATCAAAGTCCATCTGTACAATGACGGTATCTCCTGTAGCTTCTATCTGGTTATTATCAATGAATTTACAAAGCTTATCTCCGGTTTTCTCCCATTTCTTTGCAATATCTGCTTTTAGTTTATTTGATTCCTTTTCATCTATATCATTATCATTGTTTCTTATTATATCTGCGTATTCTTTTGCACCTAAAAATCTTGCAGCCAGTCTTATACTTCCTTTACTTGACTGGTATGTTTTAGTCATAATTCGGCAGATATTATCTTCGCCGTATTTCTTTGCACAATATTCAATACAACGCTCTCTTATATCTTTTTTGAAATCGCTGTCGATATCCAACTAATGCCCCTGTTTTCACAGTATTCTAACACTTATTAAATAAGTGGGTTTAGACTATATCTCAATATAATATTATCAATATTATATTTCAGTACACTTCCTACTGTAACTCATCTTCAGTAGTACGCTTAAAAAAGCTAGTCGTTACACTTCTCATCAATAAAATTATTTATTATTTTTATTAATGCTTTAGCACGGTATTACCTGCTATCCTTTATTAACAATAAAAAGTTATGAAATAACTTTAGTAGCTTTACAGCGGCTTACATAGTAAGACGCAAGGACCGTAGGCTCTCTTACGAAGCTACTTCGTCTATGGATTAAGCTATATATCCTGTTGTGACACTTCATATAGCAGTCTTATTCAACTTCTACCGTTAGCACTTAATATTAAAATATTAAGCACACCTCTGAGTAATAGAGTTCACTCTGAACGCCCAATATTGTTTAGGCATTGACCGCCTCTCAGGATTCAAAAATCTTTCAAACAGTAAATTATACTTAATAGGGTCTATATCCGTTATACCAAGTAAATAACATGCAAGGCTTCCTGCTGCACTACCTCTTCCCGGTCCTATAGCATATCCCCTTCTCTTATATCCTTTATCTGTAATATATTTATCCAGTTCATTTATATCTAATGGAGCTGTTGCAATCTCTTCAGGTTTTAAATATCCAAGTAATCTTCCATACTGTAAATAATCCTGTACAATCAGATGATATGAAGCATAACCCATAGATTCAATAATTTCGATTTCCTTCTTTAATCTGGCTTCATATTCCTTCTCTTTACCTTCAGGATAACCATTAGGAAACTTCTCTTTTATTCCCTTATTTATGAGTCCTTCAAATAACTCATTATCATTGTCTGCAAACTTTGGGTAGTTATCTCTCTTTATAACCTCAAAAGATTTACATTTATCTAATGCTCCCTTGATATTTCCTATTGCTTCATCAACAATCTGTTTCTTTGTATAATCCTTATAGGGTTCAATGATACTAAGAAGCTCATCCCTAAGCTCATCATCCGTTTTTATTCCATATTCTCTCTCATCAATGGTATCTTCTGGGTATCTATGCAATGCATTAAACTTAGCAACCTTACGCTTAATGATTTCATTCTCAAAGTCCGGATTATCTTTACTCATGCAGATATGGATATCATTGCTGGCTATAAACTGTGGATGTCCTGTTTCAATAGCAAACCTTACTAATAGATTGTAAGCAATTTTCTCTACCGGTAAATGGTGATTCTGTAATTCAAAGTAGAAATCATTCCCGAACAGATTATATAATTTACTATAAACCGTTACCGCATCCTTTATATTATCCTTAGAAGCTCTCTCCTGTTTAAGAACTTCCATCTTATCTAATAAGGTATGATATTCATTAACAGTTCTTGTAAGCTTTCTTGCTTTGATTTCCTTCTCTGCATAAACAGCTGCATCCTTCAGGGCTATGAATTCAGGTAAGAGCTTCTTTGCTTTAGCATCAGCAATTAATTCATTTGCCTTATTTCTGCCTTCAACATCCTTATTCTCCTTCATTATCTTAAGTTCTTCCTTTGTAGGAAGTCCTTCATCAATCTGTCTTACAGCTTCATTATAAGCATCAACCTGTGCCTGTAATTCAAAATACCCTTTCTTTATAAGCGTATTTTTCTTCTTGTCAATTTTCTCCTGCAAAAATACATAGTCAGATGCTAAAGTCTTATTTAACGCTCCTGCTACACAAGCACTGGTTGCTATTAAATGCCCCTGTTCTACATATTTTTCCAACATATCAAATGTTACTAACGGATAGTCTTTAGCTTTTCCTACCAATAGATTCTTATTACTTGCACTGATAATCTTGCATAATTCGTTATAACCTTCATTATCCTTAGCAATTAAAATAAGATGCGACACATCATCAGGATTTCCTTTTCCCTTATAATCTAAGTACACTTCACATCCGGGAATTACATCCAGCCCCTCAAATTTCTTTGAAGCTGCATAAATATCTTCAAATGAATTAAAAGCTCCATGCTCCGTAACAGCAACCTTTCTTGCTCCTAAATCATAGAATTCCTTTAATGCTCCTTCAAAAGAAATCTTTCCATCATCATTAAATCGGGCATTCACAGCGTCTTTATCAGATTCAAAGTGCGTATGAATACTCCCTGTACATATAGATGACATACTTCATCTCTCCTTTATTTATTAGGCTTTATCATGCCTGTATTTAAGGATTTTGTCCTTATTTATAATAGTGTCTGTACTTTTTTATAAATGATGGTTATATCCATGAACATACTAAAACAATTATATTTGTATTTTCTAAATATATGTGATAATATATGTATAATAAAACAGAAAATTAAAAGCAAGGGTAAGAACTTTTCACATACCGCATAAAAAAGGACTGCATCTGCCAAATGCAATCCTTAATAAATAATTATGCTATTTTTTCTTCATTCCACAGATTAATAAGTGTTTTCCTTTTTACTGTCTTTGTAAGACATATACGCTTATATATATCTATGGTAGTCCATAATCTTACCTTTGCTTTTGCTCTTGTTATAGCGGTATATAACATTTCTCTTGTTATAAAGGAACTGTATTCCGGGATATATATATTTACAATATCATACTCACTACCCTGTGATTTATGTATTGTAATTGCATATGCCAGTTCAAAGTCATTTTCATCTGTTACCTTTACAACTCTTCCATCTGAAAGTGTTACCCTGTAAGCGTCTACAGTCTGTTTATTGACTTTTACTGTACATACTCCATCAAGTGTACCTGTGTCTCCATTAAAATATCTCCGCTTATAGTTTGTCTTTGTAAAAATTACTCTCTCTCCTAAACAGTAGCCATTAAGGAAATCTCTTCGTCTGTCTCCATACTTCTCATTATGAATAAGGTGATTAAGCTCTATTACATTTCCATTAACAGACAGCTTTCTGTATGGTGTAAGAGTTATTTCATTATCTTCTCCATATGCCATTTCCTTTGATAAAAGTTCTTTTGCTATACAGCTGTTAATATCAATAAATTCAAAGGTATCTCCGGTCTGTAAATGAAAATCTCCCTGCTTTAATCTGGTTGCATTTGATATAATCGCATCATCAGACCTGTAATTGATATACAAATGTTCTTCATATACTCCCATTGTCTTTAAATCATTGATTAAATCACCTGTTCCTACTGCCGGTAATTGGTCACTGTCTCCAATAAAAATAAGCTTGGTTTTTGCTGTATTAATATACTCAAATAATCTGCTTAAGACATCTACAGATACCATACTTGTTTCATCTATGATGATTACATCCGTATCCTGAATATTCTGTATAACCTTATACATCTTACATTCTTCAAATCCCCAGCCTACAAATAAATGAATTGTCTCAATCTCTATATCCTGTCCTTCAAATACTTCCTGTATTCGTTTTGCAGCTTTTCCTGTAGGTGCTAATAACACAACCTTCTTCTCAGGATATGCACGGTTTATACCCTTTACAATTGATTTGGTAACTGTAGTCTTTCCTGTTCCCGGACCACCTGTAAGCAAGGATATATTCTCTCCACAGGTAACAACATTATATGCAGATTCAAGCTGTTCCTTACTTAATATATTTGTTACATCTACCGGTTCATATTTAGAAAAGTCCACATTATTTTTCTTCATGGATTTTATTCCGTTATATATTCTGAATTCCTTGTTTCGTGTTTCAGTAAGGCAAACTGTATCTCTCTTCTTATCAATGGTTATCATACCTGTTTTGGAATAATAATTAAGTCCTGAATTAAGAAGCATGTTATTAAGTATCGGATGTCCGCCTTTCCTTAAAATCTTTCTTATATTCTTTTCAAGAGTATCTTTTTCTATCCAAGAATTTCCAGCCTGCTCGTTCTGTTTCAATACATACTTTATAACTGCTCTTAATTCCTTTAATCTTAAATCAAAGGTCTTTAATGTTACCGTCTTATCTATATCTTCAAAAGTAGGAGCTTCTTCAAATTCCTGTGGAACATCTAATAATGAATATGGATTTTCCTTATACATAAGTTCCATATCCGGATAATATTCCTTGAATTGTTTTATATATTTCCTTGAAAGATATGGAGCATATTCTGTAATATCCAATATTCACACTTCCTTTCATCATTAGCTCATCTTTATTGACTCTAATTAAATAGTGTGGTTTTACTATTATATTCAGAACAAAAATATAACCCTTTACCAATAAAATTATTTTTAAGAACTTTATATATCAATAGTATTTTAAACTTGTAATCATCTTATTTAATGCCTTTAATTCCTTATCTGAAATACTTTTGTTATCGGATTTATACTGCTCCAGTGCATTTAAAAGAACAGGAAAACAGTCTTCATCCAGATACATGCGGCTTTCATATGTATTGAATCTTTCCTTACAACAGCCACATTCTTTCCTTCTTTTTATTACTTCCCCATGTGGTCTGCTATCTACTGTATATAAGTTATCTGTCATACATTCCGGGCATTTCATAATATAAAACATCTCTCTTTCTTTACTTAGTTATACTTAAATAGTGTATAATTACTAAGAAAAAACACAAAAAAAGAACCGCTACCTGAACTAATTCCTAAAAAGTCAGACCTAAAATCTAACGATTGGAGAGTCGGTTCAAATAACAGTTCTTTTTTATTTTGCTTTTGCTCAAATCATTTCTTAAAAAATATCATATATTATATGAAAATACAACATTATTTTTCCAAATCATCAAAGGTATCAATGTCTTGCAATTCATCTGTTGTATTCATATTATTCTTTATAAATAATTCTTCTTCCTTGCGTTCACTTCTTTTTAATTGATAGTCAATATCTAAAGATTTAACATCTATCTTCTCCATAATAATCAACACTCTTTTCCATAGAATTTTCATTTATATAGCCAGCTTTCCTAAGACTGGCTACAGTTAATATTTTAATTTCATCATTAACGACAGCTTCAGGATAGTTTCTTTCCACTTCATTTATCAAACGATATACACTGTTATACATATATCTTGTATTTGAATCTGCCGGACCGTTAAGGTTATAATCTCTGTTTAAATAAAGCTCCATAAATGTCTGTCTTAATGCTCTGTCTCCTATAAGTCTTAAATCATCAGGCTTTGCAGTATCAATGGAAATTCCCATATTTTTAAGGGCTTTAATTTCATCCAGTATATCAAAAGATGCTGCAACGGTGTTATTTATTATATTTTCTTTCAGTTTTTCAATAGCTGTATCACTTAAGTCTACCGAAAACTTATCTTTGCTGAAATTATCCAAAATAATCTCTTCTTTTATCTTATTGCTTAATTCCTGTATTCTATTAATATTTTCCATATATTATTTCTCCTTATTTCTCAAATTCTTCTTCAAATTCTTCATTATATTTTGAATAATCTATATCTATATGGTTTTTAATGAGCCTATCCCATGTACTGTCCATTGGCTTTAAATCTAAATCATATGGAGAATTTTTAATCTCTTGTATATCAAATTTATCAAGCATATCCTGTATCTTTTCATATACCTGCTGATGTTCTAAAAAATCATCAAGCTGTTTTTCATTTAAGTTTAAAATAAATTTATTTAAAAATACATATACATCTTCATTATGGGATAATCCTACTATCTTTTTATCTCCATAAACTCCATCACTAAATCTTATATTTGCAGTATGGTCTGCATCTGCTATCTTTAATCCCTTTTTTTCTTTCGTTACTTCTATAGCATATTCTATCACAGTTTTTCTGCTTTCGCATGACAGATTATCATAATCTTTTAAAAGCGAATTTATATCTATTTTCTTTCTCAATCCTCTTTTAAAAGATACCTTATATTTTGCTACATATAAACCTGCTATTAGCTGTTTTCTTCTTAAATCATCTTCAACTGTCCTTAACTCTACATTTGATGTATAAAAATGCCGGTTATCAAGAAAAGCGGCTGTGTCTTTCTCTTCATCTTTTTCTATGTTTATAGACTGACTTGTTTTTATATTAGAAAAAGGCATTTCTCTTCTATAGCCGTTTTTATAAGATATTACTGATACTCCTTCCCTTATATTATTACATATGACTTCCTTACAATAAAGCTTACAATACCCACATAACATATTTGCCGGATACTTTGCATCCGCTATTTTATTCATATCCAGCTTAGGAATGGCATTTTCTACTAACGCTACATAACAATCCATAATGATATCATCCAGCCTGTACTTTAAATCATTATCTATGCTTTTATATATGTAAGGCATAATCATCTTAGTTACTATCTGTCCTGTTACGGCAAATGACTTATTATTTTTCTTCTCAAAGTTATAAGCATATAGGAAATCATCATATGTATATTTATCTGACGGTTCTTTTTTTAACAGGTCTATCTTACTATTCCTTTGAAATTCATTACAGTCCGTAATATCCTTTACTGTACTTTTCCAGTTAAATTTATCCATAATAAAAACTCCACTATCTATAATATGTCTTTTACATATAAATAGTGGAGTCATATATATATGATTTTATACAGATATCTAAAAATGCAAATAATTATCTTTCAATGTCTTCATCTGCTTCTAAAACACTTACAGCCATATCCATATTTTTATTAGCCCATTTTATCCAGTTTTCCGCAAAAGGTCTTGTAATATCATTAATTCCGAATACTTCTTTTGTAAGAATATATCCCTTTCCTACAGCTTTTTCCATTATCTTTGTATTTGAATCTACATCTTCTGCATCCAGTGGATAGAACTTTGATTTTGTATGGTATCTTTCTCCATATTTTTTAGTCTGGTCAATTTTAGTTATTTTATCTTCAGTAAGTATCCATTGCTCAATTCCGTCCTTAATCCCTTTCCCGATATAACCAACTGAATCTCCTAAATGTAAATCTGCCATAATTATTATCTCCTCATTTTACATCTGCATTTCCTCTTCAGTATGCTCTAATTCTCTTAATCCTGCATTAAGAGGAAGCTTAGTAATATCCTTACCATTCTGCTTTAAGATTTCAATAATCTCCTTAAAATCATTTACTGTATCCTTTACAAGCTGGGATGTTGTCTTCTTATCATATTCTTCTTCAGTAAATTCATCTAAGTTAATATTTTCAATAGGTATCTCATGCAATGCTGAAATAGGTGGTGCATATACTGCATATCTTCTACCGGTTCTGCTTATATTATCCTTTGGCTTTCTATGCTGCATGATTTCTTCCTTTGTAGCATAAAAGAGCCTTCCCTGATAATTCTCCAATGCAGTAAAGGTAATATAATTAATACCTTCCATAAGTCTGAATGACGGGCATTCTACTGTATTTGCGCCTTCTCTTACATTATCATAATTCTTTCTCTTCTTATCATTTGTTATAAATAATCTGTGGTTCTTATATAACATATATTTGTCCTCTTTTCTTTAATCTAATTCATAATCGTTTTTACTGATAATCTTATCTTCTTCTATCACGGTTTCAAGATTATCTAATAATTCATTACTATTGTCTTTATATATTTGTGTTTTGTTCAATTCAGTTTTTATATTTTTATCTTTTATATACTTTACATATGCTCCTGCTATTAATTCATCTTGTAATATTCCATTATTGATATCATTAACCTGTAATACAAAATCATCATTAATACTCTGTATATATTTAATTGATTTATCTTCATTAATACAATTAACATCATATATTCGCTTCTTTTGCCTACAGTTATTAATAGTATTTTTAAAAATAATATCAATCTCCTGTATTGATGAAACTGGATTGTCTATATGAATAAAATATTGATAATCTATCTTATCATTAATGTAATTAACTATCAGATTTTCTACTTCTTTTTCAGGATAAATAATACATAAATAGTTATATGCTTTTATTACTCCTATATATTCAGCTTCAATTTCTCTTGGATTATTATAATAATTGTATGATGTTAAATAATATCCATTACTACTTCCCAAGCAAGCTAAATAATTATAAAAAAATTCTTTAATTCTCTCATCATTTATACACTTGTATTTTTCAAAGAAATCTAATTGCTGATAATAATGCCTTATTTCGTGATAAATACTAATAACAGCTTTTACAAGCAGTTTATCTGAAACATCTCTATTAAATACATCCTTTAATTCTTTAACACCAATATGCATTTCTCTATTAGTATCATAATAATTTTTAAGATAGCTATTACCTATATGAAGTTTTTTATCTAGCACTAATGTATAGTCTTTAATTTTCTCTTTACTAAATATATCTTTCAATAATTTTAAAATATCTTGATTTTTCATCAAAGTATAGCCTTTCCATTTTTTACTAATTCAATCATATCTTCATATGTGATATCACTCCATTTAATATCTTTTAGATATTCTTCAGTCTCTTTATCTGTCATTTTAAGTAATCTTCTGGTTTTTGCTTTCTCTTCTTCAGTAAATTGACATGTATATGAATTTTTAAAGCCATCCTCTTTATGTTTTTCTCTATATTTTTTATTAAGATATTCTAAATGTTTGTTATATAAATTTGATATATCATCAGGATAGTCAATCAACACATGCTCTAATGTATAAACTAAACCTATATGGTTTAAATCCTTATATTTAAAATAATCAGCACAGACCTTTGCTGTAAATTTAGACTGATAATTTATAATTCTTTCAACCTGTTGCCTTGTAAGATATAAGTCATTCTCTTTAAGAAAATTTTCATCCCAATCGCTCATATATTTTTATATTCCTTTCTTTAATCTAATTCATAATCATCTATTTCTATTGCTACAACATTATGCATAAGTTCATCCTTTATATATTTCTTATCTTCATTTAACTCTCCTTCCATCTCTATTATTCTTTTATTAAGATATTCACTTATTTCTTCCAGTGAATGTATATACCCTGCATTAATGGAAGCTCCATAATCCGTACTGCATTGTTTTATTGCAGGTAAAATATTATCATCTATCCCCCATTTGAAATTTTTCAAATTTTCAAGGTCTAAATGGCTCTTTGTAAAATCACAGGCATTTTCAGGTGTGAGATATGCCTCTTCCGGCAAAAATGGAGAAAAGCACTCATCAAGCTGTCTACTACCATCAGGATATTCCCTTAATAACTTATTTACTGGTGGAAAACCAGATAATCTGCATACTATTGTGTTTACAGAATCAAACATGTCCTGTAATGTATTTGTTTTTAACATATAAAAACTCCTAATAAAGCTCCATAAAGAAATGAAGCATATCTATTGGAAAACTTCCATTATATAAATAGTGGAAATACTTTATAAAAAAATAAATAGAATATCTTATATCCCTATATAAAAATAAAAATATAAGTGCCTGAAAAATAAATCAGACACCTATTTAAAAATTAAATCTCATGTATTTTGTTATATTTTTCTGCAAATGCTTTAAACTTATCTCTTTTTACGACTAATAGTTTCTCTAGCGGTAATCCTTTTACATCAACATGTACTAATTCCATAAAGAAAGTACAGTCTTCTTCTGATATTACTCCAAGACAAATTACAGCCTTACACCTCTGAATAATAAGGTTACGATACGCTCCCTGTTTTAACTGGGCTATTGATTGAATAATAATATCCGTCTTGAGGTTATCTGTATTATCATACTTATCAAAAATAGAACATAACTGTAATAGTATCTGATTATCAAATCCTAAATTTAACCTCTGAAAATCATCCAGTATAATTCTAAGCTTCTTAGGGCTGTTATTATTTAACATATCTAAAACCTGTGTAATGAAAATATTATGAATAAAATCATAGGTTAAATCATTAATAGATATCTTTAAAAATACTACAGTGTTTGTATCTAAAAGACCTTTTAATTCAATATTTTTATCAGAAGTTGATAACGAATTAATAACATTTGGTATATTAAACACAGATAATTTAACAGCTAAATCTATAATTATGTTATTAAGAGTTTTTCCTTCACATGTAAATATAAAATCATCAAATCTTTTTACAGCCAGACAATAAGAATTAGCCTTTCTTAATTCTTCAAACATATCCTTTACAGTATTAAAATCACTATGCATCATTGAACATAACTTAATTACCTCTGAAAAATTATGCCTATTAGTACCAGCATATTTCATATGTATATAACATATAAGTGCCGTCAATAAACTTTCTGTAGTATTTTTAAAAAAATTATCTTCTATCTTACTTACAGACTGAATAAAGCTATGTGCTAATTGAACACAGTCATAATCTGTATTAAGATAATCAAATGGATTGTAGGTATCTGATTCAGAATTATCAATATCTAAAAGTTTTACATTATATCCCCTTGATAAAAGAGATTTCTTATATTTCTCGTATAATGTACCTCTGCTATCTATCACGATGCAACTTTCATCTTTTAAATCTTTTAAAATTGGTTCTATATAACAGCTTGTTTTTCCTGAACCGGCGCAACCTATTACTAAAGAAGTCGAAGTATTAGGCAAATTATAATATTTAGTATTACTCATGTTGTTCATATTTTGTATCTCCTGCTAAAAAATATAGTATAGCCTGAAAAACAAGCTATACTATAATAGTGTGTAGTATTTATTTTTTTAGATGAAAAAAATTAGAGATACCATATTTTTTTGCAATATCTTCTACAATATCTATTCGGGTTAATACATCTCATATTAGTATCTTTCATGCTCTTCTTCATCTCTACTGTTAGATTCTAATTGTGTTCTGTTATTTTCATACCAGCTTTCCGCGGCGGTTCTCTCTTCATCCTGTTTTATTTCACGCTGTCTTTCTTCTTCCTGCTTTCTAGCCTGTATCTTTCTGTCAGCTTCTAACTGGTTTAATTCTCTGTTTCTTGTCTGTGAATCCATCTCTTCATTTTCAATGGCTTTTACATCACAGGATAAATTTATCTGTTCATTTTTAAATGTAAAATAAGTAGCAATCATTTTCATCTCTTCCTGTGATAAACCCATATTAGCTATACCAGATATATCAATTCCTCTTAGCTTTAACTCTGTCATAATAGTAGAACACTGCCTGCTACGCATATTCATTTTACTTTTTAATTCTTCAAGTAATTTCATCCTACTGGCATTCTGTACATTAACCGACATATATTTACCTCTTATCTTTCTATCTCTGATTCTTCAGCATCACTTCTATAATCCAAATCAGATGCTTCATCTTTCTTTGCTTCCATATTATCCAGTATTGATTCAAATTTGATATTACCATCCATTAACTTTTCAAGCGGGGATTTATTTTTATCATTGATAAAATGATACTTATTTGCAATATTTGGCATCATCTTCTGAAAATCATCCAGAGTAAATGAACCATACATATCATTAAAGCCTTCTTCTGTCATTCTGAATGAATTCATAGCCTTCTTATAAAATCCATTTATCTCATCCAGTAAATTCTGACGCAACTGGAATGGTAATGCACTGATTTTTACTGTTCTTGGAATACAGCCTGCATCTCCTAATTCATAATCACTGATTTCCTTTGATGTAAGCGGATTTGGAAAAATTAAGTATCCCCATGCTTCAAATACCTTGTCATTGTCAGTTACAAGTTCTTTTTTACATCTGAAGTTATTTTCAAAATTCTCAAATGCTAATATAGGGTTATCTTTACGCTTTGGATATGTACCAAGACTTATTGGACGCTCTAAACTATAATATTTATACATACTGCTCTCTCCTATTCTTTGCGGCTCTATCAGCCTTAAACTATTTATTATAATAGTGTGGATAAAATCTTATTCAAAATAGGATTTATCTTATCTATAAATAAAAAGCCATTACACTAATGACTATTCATTAATATAACAGCTTCCGTTATTTTCATATATAAAGGAATTATCTAATCCGGCTCTGTCTATACTTTCTATCTCCTTATAGGCAGATAAGACTCCATCACATATAGATATTCCTTTTAATATTTTTATCTGTTTATCTGTGATTATAATATTCACCTCGGGATTTACAAATTCATTATATGCTGCCCCTATTTTTTCAGCATATTCCTTTGTTATCTCTACTGTTATTCCGGTATCTCCTACTACTGGCTTATATGCAAACAGATTAGTTATGTTTTCCTTAAATTCTTCCCAATTAATTTTATTATCCGTCATACTGCCTCTTTTTATATAAGGCATTATGATAATTCAAAATCCCCTTATATAATTCACTTACAGCCTGTAAAATTTCATCTTTTACAATCTGCTTATCTATCTCTGTAAAAAATAATCGTCTTTCATTGTAAAAGTCCATAAGGTCATTTACCTCTTCTGATATCTCTTCAGTTTCCTTTTGGATATCAAACTTTGATATAAACTCACTTAAATCCATATCTTCTTTGATAGCAATAATAGGAATACCCTTAATATTCTTAAACAACTTACTGTTAAAGGTAAGTAGTAATCCATCTGAATTATGTGTAAAACCTATATTGTCTGTAAGATTGCTTATTTCCTTTTCTAAACTTAAATTCATCTGCTGTTCTAACATTCTATTCACATCTTCTTTCTATTCTTTTTCTATCTCAATATTATCTTTTTCATTTGATAATTCATATTTTTTACAATATTCTTCAACCATCTTTTTCAAATCATCCTTAAGACTGATATCATATAAAATAGTATCATTTGTAAATTTACAGCTGAAATCATCTCTTGGAAATCTATGGACACAATAATCATGGTATGCCTGATTTAATTCCTTCCATAAATTTCTATCATAATTAGGAAGTATCTTATTGTTATTATTCAAATACAGGTCTTTATATCTCTTTCCTAAATCATGCGGTATCTTTCCCATTCCGTAATATGTTGAAATAGGTTCATTGATTTCTAGTTCTAATAAGCCTGCCAGATAATTCTCCATAGCTACTTCATTTAAAACTAAGGTACTTTCATCAAGAATACCTGCATCCTTTAAGTAATCTACCGTATCTGAATATGTTTTTGCCTTTTTAAAATACTCAGTTCCTAATTCATATTTCTGTTTCATTTTCTTTATTCCTTTAAAAAACCTATCCATTACAAAACAGGCTTATATTTACACTTCTTTTAACAGATACGGACTGCCATTCTTTCTTACTGCTCCATCTATATCACAACACAGATAGTCATAGTCTTCAGTCTGTCTGTTAAGCCCCATTTCATCAACCTTTGTATATTCAGCTTTAGGTTTAAACCATACTGTATCCGGAGTTGCATCACATAAGTACAGCTTATCTACCTTCTCTTTATAAAACTTAGTTGTCTTTAAATGCTCAATATAATCATTGATTGTATAATTAATATTATTATCCATAGCTGTCTTCCTGCCTTTAATATCTATAGTCTTTCATGGCTTTCTTATCTATTGCTTCCTTACGCTGCTTTCTTGTATCTGTTCTTGCAGGTTTACCACCCGGAAGCTTTTTATATGTCTTACATGTCTGGCAACGTTTTCTGAATATTCCTTCTTTTCCTAAATCACAATTGCCTTCACATATATAATGAATACACTGTACTTCTCTTGTTTTTGCCATTATTTCTTGCTCCTTATATTTACTTACATATAAGTAGTGTATAATTACTATCAAAAAATCAGACAATTATCATGGAATTGTACTTTTTTATACAAATATCTTCTTTACCTGTCTAAATCCATATCCTCTTCTCTTATTATAATCTTTGGTTCTTTGAAATTACAATTATTTAAAACACTGTCAAAATTAATTGTATCTTCATGGTTATCATATTCATGTATAACCTTCTCCATCTCTTCAAATTTATTATAATACATATATTTATCTTTACCGGTAAGATTATCATATTTATTAAAAAAATCTTTTGAATACCGTTTCAGTCTCAATGCTATTACGGCATTATCTCTTAATTTATATGTAGTTGATATCCCCAGTTCTATGCTCTTATCCATAAAACTACCATGCTCAATAGCACACACCTTTCCATTACTTACTTCAAAATCTTCTATTATCATGGACATTATTCCATTCTCACTAAAATGAAACATATCTGCCCCTCTTGTTGTATAAATAATATTCCCTGTATTGTATTCAGTTCCGTTTACTTTCATTTTCTTACCTTTCCAAATCTTCAAATATATCCTGATACTTAACATCAGGCTTATATGAGACTGCCTTTGCTGTTCCCTTTTCTAAAAGCATGGCATTTAACATCTTTGTACTTATTTCATTTATATTAAATTCATCTTCCGGTACAGACAACCATACATATCTTAACAATCTCCCATATTTATCAGTTTCAGAGATGTCCTTCTGTAAATATACATCCGTATAATCTGACAATATGGATTTTGTAATGGATGTAGCATCCTTTCCTTCTTTGCTGTTAGTCTTTCCGGTTTTCTGTAAATAATCATTGGAAGCTACACTTTCAGGAGTATCAATACCTATAAGTCTTACCTTTACTTCTTCATTATCTATATCAACAACTAATGTATCTCCATCAACAACCCTTACTATTGAAGCCTTTATAAACTCCGTATCAGCTTCCTTTGCCATTGTTTCTGCTTCATTTAAGATGGTATCAATTGTCTGACTTAGGTTTTTCTCATCAAGGCTGCTTTCATCATTTACAATTATATCTATATCCTGTGTTGAATGAGGAAGTTTATCAGAAATTAGTTCTGTCCTTTTGAAGCTTAAATTACATGCTGTTAATACCGATGCAGATAATATTGTAAGCGTTAATAAACTGCCGGCTTTTATCTGCCTTCTAAATATATTTCTTATTTTATTATTCACTCTTGCCATAATTACTCCTTTATGAATTCTTATGTCTTGCCTGCTTTCTTTGCTGTTATATATCATATATTTCTTTCTCTATTTAAAAAATGTAGACATTTTTAGAGTAAAACACTGTTTTTATCTAATTTCAATATCTCCACATATCTTACCCTTAGCATCCTGTACAAAATAATACCCACTATCCAATGTTGTAAGTGGAGTCTGTTTATTTAATACAGGAATATTTATATTCTCTACAGGAATGTGGTTAATTCCTAATCTTGGATTAGCTATTACCACATCTATAAGTGCATAAATGGTTACTTTTCCTGATAATTTTCCATCTTTGTTTAAGATGTAGGCATAGTCCGTTTTCTTTTTACTTAGAGCCTGTAATAAATCTTTACAAGTCTTGATATCATCAGATAATTTATAAAGATACTTTGATTTTGCAACACTGACATATGCATCCTGCACAATACCATTCATTCTTAGAACAGTTTCCTTCTGCTCATTAATAAAATCCAGCATATCTTTATTTACCTTTATTAGACTATCGCCATCTGAATGATGAGACAGATAATTCCTTAGATTCCTTGCAAATCTTAATTTATCCTGTATTTCCGGTTCTGTAAGCCTGTCTTCATAATCCTTTACTGTTATATACTCGGAGTTATTTCTAAGTTCATTTTCAAAATCTTTATATGCTTTTAAAAAAGTATCATTTGTTACCATTTTTTTCTTCCTTTATTCTAATATAATATTTATAGCATGGCTGCTGTCGTTCTTTTCATATATCTTTATCTGAAAATTATTATTCTTCTGTTTAATTTTAACAGCCCCTATTATATCCTTTACCAACATCTTTAATTTCCTCTTCACAGTAATTTCTTTATATCAATATGCTTTTCTGTCTTCAAAGTCGATTCCTTATCAAAATACAACAGCTTCTCATCTCCGGTAGATACCAGATAACAGTCATTGCTATTCTTATCCTTAATGGAAATTTCTACGCATATACCGGTAACTCCATTATTAGTGATGATATCTCCAATATGTATTCTTTTACTCTCTTTCCAGTCTTCTAATAAAGTAAAGGCTTCTATAGGAGTGAATGATAATATATCTTTACCACCTGTGATTTCTTTTCTGTCATCTTTTGTTAAACCATTCCACTCTCTAAAGAACTCCCATACCCTGTTATAGCTGTCTATAGCGGTTTCTTCTATGCTATCATTCAGTATATTTTCTTCTTCTATACCTATATCATGCTCATCATTATCATTGCCTTTATCATCTGTATCCTTATTTTCTTCTTCCTCTAACGGAGCTTCCTGTGGCTCATTTTCATCCATATCCGGGTTGGAGGAATTATCTTCATTCATATCGAATAAATCATTTTCATCTATTTCAGATAATTTAATATCTGTCTTGATATCTGATACATTATCATCAGCTTCAGAATTATCATTTTCAATAAGTCCTGCTTCAAGCTCTGCTTCCAGACTGTCAAATCCTTTTTTTAATACATCTGTAAAATTACTCATCTTCTTCTACCTCTGTTAATTCTATTTCCTCTATCGGTTCAATTGGTTTATCTGAATTATCATCATCCTGTAATCCTATAAATCCATCATGCTTATTTTTATGGATATCCATGAATTTAAACAATCTGTAATCCAGTTCAGTCGTTGTTATCTTTATTAATCCTCTGCCACATACATATGTATCAGTTTCTTTATTGTAATGGTCTATAAACCTTCCGCATCTTCTGCAAAATGGATGGGTTGATGTAGTCTCATGTTCTATTTCCCATCTGTTCCCTGTTTTTGTATAGGTTGTTTTAAACCCATATTTACCGCCTGTTTTGCTAAATTTCTTATCATATTTTGAAAAATCATACAATTCAATTTTTATGCTCATCTTTCTATTTTCCCTGTAGCTGATATAGCTTATATATGTAAATAGTGGATGAATATTTTTTTACAAGAAAAAAAGACGCTGAAAAATAATAATTCAACGCCTTTTCTTTGCTAAATATTAATCAAGCTCTGGTCCTTCAGCTTCAGCTTCCTGTTCTGATTCCTTTGCTTCCATTCTGTCTTTAGCTGCTTTAAGAGCTTCAATGTTCTTTGCCTTAAGCTCTGTTACAGGAATTTCAATAGTCTTATACTTAGTATCTTCAGGCTTCTCCTTATTGTAGAAGGAAGCTACTGAAATATTAACCTTCCATGTTTCAGGGAATCCAATATTAACCTTATTCTCTGGGTCAGACTTTGTAGGAAATACCTTCTTTGTTACTACATTAGCAATTCCGTTTCTTGATACATCGTTAGGTACTTTAATACCTACACTATAAAACTTCTCTCCTGTGTTCTGGTTTGTTCTCTCATGGACCATGTTCTTATTGATTCCATTGAAATTTACATAATTTGTTTCAGCCATCTTAATTCTCCTATAGAAAAATATATTTACGGACATATTACTATGTCTTATTTTGAATAGTGTATTTTATTTTTCTTATATTTGTTAATTATCCTGATTTTTTAAAAAAAATTATAAAAATATATCACTAACAGAAGAATTTAGTAAAACATATGAGATGTATGACGACATATGTATATATGTTTGTCAAAAAAAATCCTCTCTCCACATAAAATATAATTAAAATATTACGCAAAACAAAATAATTAAGAATGGCTTCCAAGGATAACGCTCCTAATTATCCTGAGAGAAAATTAATTTTGTCTGCTTAGTACATATGTCGTCATTCTTTTGCATAAAAAAAAGACAGACCCTTAAAGCCTGTCTTAATTAATATTATTTATTTAGCGCCCATTTCTTCCAGTAATCTACTTTTTCTTCGTCAGTAAATACAAGCTCAAATGTATCTAAATCCCAGTTATCTTTGCTTTCCATATAGGTTAAGAAATCATTGAAATCATCTCTGGATTTAATAACCGTTTCCCATATTTGTTTAGAATTTTTAGACTGTGTATCTTTTTTTGTCTGCTCTCTTATAATTGCCTTACCTGCTTCAGTAAGTTCTTTATTAATCTCTGTTCCATTAACAATAGCTGCTCCACCAGCTAAATCCCATTCTGGATGCATAATAACAGATATTACATATCCGACAAAATCATTAATATCACCTTTTTCATTTGTATAATAAATGGCATTTCTTACTCTGGTTACATCATAATCAGCCTTCTCTAAGAAATCATCTATATTTGCTTTTGTAAGAAGATGTAACCCAATAAATTCTTCGTAAAGTTCATTAATATCTGTCTGCATTACTTTGATATCTTCTTCTTTATCTACAATCTTGCTTACAGTATTTAATGCTTCTTTAATACGCTTTTCATTCTTCTCATTCTTATAAATAAAGAATCTTATTCTTGTTATTTTCTTCCCCTTAGTGGCAATCGGTTCATATTCAAATTTTATGTTGGATAATTCATACAATTCTTTTCTGGCTGGTTCTATCATTCGTCTGATAAAATCCTTAGACTGCTTATATATCTTCTCCTTTTCAGGAAGTGCATCATATAATAAATCCCAGTCATAGTGCTTTTCTTTTCTCATTTTCTCTTTAAGTGCAGCAATTGATGGATGGTCTATGTCTATCAATCCAAACATAAATTTTAAATCAGATATAGCATATTCAACAACAGAGCAGCCTAAATTCTTATCGTATGATTTACTTCCCGGATATAATTCCTTTTCAAATATTCCGTATAACTTTGATGTGGCTATTGATGAAGAATCTTTAGATACTGCTATTTTTAGTTTAGTATATTCTGCTGTCAGTTGGGTAATATAAGGTCTTATCTCTTCATTAAATCTGATAGTAAATACACCATTTTTATATTCCGCCTTCTGGATAATAGGAAAGACAGCAAAATCTCCTTTCCCATTTTCAATCATCATTGTTTTCTTACCAATTGTCTGACTCACATTCTTTAATGTTGCATATACATTGGATTTATTTTTTATGTAAGATTTCAGTTCATTAGCATACATGGTTGTAATCAGGCTGGCATCCTTATCCATAGATACTTTTTGAATTTTACATATAGCTAATTCAATAATATTATTTTCATTTGTGGAAATCTTTCCCTTAGCCATAATAAGCTTATTGCTTTTATAGTAAACCGATTCTTCATTTACAGGAATATAATCCGTCATATTGTTTACCTTCTTAGTATTTTTTTATTCTTAATCCGCCATAGTTTTAATTGCCTCTAAAATTTTTTTTATTGTACTATATTTAAAATCTCAAATCAAGGTTATTCAGACAATTTTATATATAAATGTTATAAATATGTCTGAATTATAATATAATATACAAATTTGTCTGAATTACATTACGGGTAATCTCTTGTAAAGCTTGTCAAATCCTGACTAATGGCTATTCAGACAATTTTTTATACCCATTTATTATAACTTATAACTTTGTCTGAATTAATGTCTCGTGTATATAAAATCAGATAAATATTAATGTTTCTCCGGTTTTATTCAGACAAAATTTTATATGTAAGGATTATTTAAAGGTAAAATCTATTTATTTGTCTGAATTAAAACTATTTTTGACTGAATATATATGATTTTTCTATTTATTTGTCTGAATTGATATTTATTTAGCTTATAAATCTATCTATTTGTCTGAATTATAATGGATTTTGTCCTGATTAGGTACTAATGATTTGTTATCAGTTATAAAAATGTCTGAATAAGATGCTGTAATCTATATTTAGATTCAGACAAATAATTAACTTCATATCATTTTTAGCTTTGATATTATTTCAAAGATAATATAATGACAGACTTAAATATATTTATCCACAGGTTTTCCACAATATTATCCACAATTCTTAGTAAATATTATAGTAATTTGTCTGAATTATAGTAATACGCAGACAAAAAAATAAAGAATACAGACAAATCCATACATTTAATGTATAAATAAGCCTGTATTCTTATCTTTATGGTCTGTATCATCTATAATTTTGTCTGAATTAAATAATATTTTATCTGAATCAACTATTAATAATCCAGTATTTATGCGGGTTTCCAGTTTTCTAAACTAAACTAATTTAATTTTAACTGTTGTAGTTATTATTATATATTTATATATATGTCTGATTAACCAAGAAATACTTAAAATGTGTGTGTGTAATAAGATTATTTATCCTCTGTCATAGCCTTCTGGTATTCTTCATCCTCATTATAGACCTTTGTTAAACAGTATGTAATAAAGGAGGTAGGTTTCATTTTAAAATTTACTGCTTCCTTACGAATTATTTCTCTAAAGGATTCATTTACTTGTATAGTCCTTTTGATACATGAGTGCTGTGTCTTTCTAAACTGGGATGCAAGACTGTTATCTATCGGACTGTTTGCTGCTTTAATGATTGAATCCCTGAATACTTTTTTAATAGGTTCTGCTAACATTGCAGGTTTTATATTTAAGTACTCATCTATTTCAGGTGGAATTGATATTGTTAATGTTACCTGTTTATCATTTTTTTGCTGGATAAATTCATTTGTTTCCTTATCCGACTTTTCTTCAGTTTTATCAGGAGCTTTAACTTCTTTCTCCTTATGGTTAGTTTCAGCTGTCGGTTTCTTTTCTTTAGCCTTTTGTTTTACAGGCTGTTTTACGGTATCTTTTTTAACCGGATTATTTTCAGAAGCATCAGAATCATTAGCCTGATTATTACTTTTTCCCTGAACAGGCTGTTGTTCTTCTGATAATTTATTTTCTGCGTCCTTTTCCTGCTCTGGTTCAGCCCTGTTAATGAAATCTGCAAATACTGTATCCTCTGTAGAGGTATTCCCTCTTTCAGCAGCATTTTCTGCATTCTTTGCTTTTAATTTATCTCTTAAACTTGCCATATCTTATTTCTTCCTTTTCTTTTCAATCTTATCCATTATCTTTATCATCTGCTCTGTTATTAACTGATAATCCATACTTACTGGCAGGTTATGATACATTTCAGCCATAGATGTATGGAATGTTTTCACTTCACTTGCTTTTATGGATTTTCTTACTGTAAGAACAAATGGCTTTACCGGATTCTTCTTTGCTTCTGCTTTAAGATTTTCTATAGCAAGCTGATGAAGAACTGTTGCTTTCTCGGCTCTTGTAAGTATATATCCGATTATTACTGCATGACTGTCATGGTGTCTGCCGTTTACCAGTTTATTGATATCTGCTTCTGTTGTAACTAAGGAATCTAATGATGATTCATCTGCTTCTGTCGGGATAATCACATAATCTGCTGCAATATATGACATAGTAAGCAGGGTGTTTCTGCTTGGTCCGTTATCTATTAATATATAGTCGTAATCATCTTTTATATAACCAAAAATATCTGCCAGCGCAAAGACATCATCTGCTTCTATAAATTCTTTATCTGCTCTTGAAAGACTTTCTGAGCCGGGAATGCAGTCGAATAATTCCAGATGTTGTATTGCTTCTTTTATTTCGCATTCAGCTCGAAGTACATTATATATTGTTTTATTATCAAGAGATGCCCCTATATTCTTGCTTAATGAACACTGTTGGTCCAAATCTATAACCAATACCCTGTTTCCTTTTAATTTAAGAATAGAAGCAACTTCTATTGTACTGGTTGTCTTAGCAACGCCACCTTTCTGTGAGCATATACATATTATTCTTGCCATTTTTTTAAGTTTTCTCCTTAAAGTTCATAGTTTTTTTTAATTCTACAATATTCTGATAATGATATCAAGTGTTAGTTGGAAAAATATGATTAGTAGGCTTTAATTTATATATTACACTTATTGTAATTTAATGCTTAATCATTATTCTATTAATATTAATACAATTAATCTTATTCAAACTTAAAAGACTAATATAACTAATAAAGAAATAAAGCCTAAAATCCCTAATAATATTTTATTTAATATAAAGATTAATCAGACTTATAAAAATATATGTCAATAATATAATACTAAGATTACAATTCTATGTAGTAATATATAGCCTATAAAGGCTATTAAAAATAAAAAGCCTACTATTAATATAAAGCCTATAAAGCTGATTTAGCATATAAACACTATAAAGACAAGTATTAATATCAATACTGGAAAGAACTTAAAAATAAGGAAAAGACGGGAAAATATAGAAAAGTGACAAAAGTGTAATATATTTATTAAAATTATAAATATCCTGACTATACTGAATAAGAAATATCATACATATATGCAGAGTAGAAATATAAGCCAATATAGAACTAATAAGGCTATAAAGATATATATACAAATAAGGCTGACTAAGCCTATGATTATAATTAATGTAAGTATGATTAGTTATTAAATAAAGCTGATAAAACAAAGAAAGCATTATATTAATATAATGCTGATTTAGACTAGAAAGCAGATTAAGCCTAGTTATATGATTTAGACTAGAAAAGTATCATTTTGCCTATACGGGCTTTTTTTATTATAAAGGATAATTTATATATATACAACAGAAAAGGGGCTATATGAGCTAAAAAAACGCCTTAGAAGGGTATATAAAAACAAAAAAATAGCTACAAGACATCAATCTCATAGCCATCATTATTAATTATAAATTATTGTTATTATCATTATTACCAAAAGCATTATTATTATTTTCATCCGGATTATCATTTAAGTATCTATTCATGGAATCAGCTCTTTTGGAATTAGCCCTTTTAAACTGGTCTGATAAACTTATCGTATGTCGTCTTCCATATTTTGTGTTCTTGTAATAATAATCATCCTTTGAATCCTTAAAGACATCTGAAAAGAAATCTCCAAACAATATACTAAAGCTGTTTCCTTTTTCATTTTTATATTTTTCAGGATGCTTCTTTTTATTTACAGATGTCCAGATGATACATCCAAAAATAATAATCAATGATGATGCACCTATGATATGACTAATACTCATAATTTTTCCTTTCTGTCTGAATATTAATTGTTCAGCCATGCTCTTAATATTATTTTATTTGCAGGTTGTTTAAAATATCTTAATACCTTTCCCTCAATCTGTCTTACTCTTTCCTTGGACATATTGTACTCCTCACTTATAGTCTGTAGGGTAAGCTTCGTTTCAGCCCCAAATCCAAATCTCATTTTAAATATCTTGGCATCCCTTTCAGTTATAATTCTTTTCCTTATACCTTTATAGAGCATTTCATCTACTTTATTTTCAAACAGCGATTCGTTAATTGACTGAATTGCTTTATCTTCAACACAGAAATCATCCATTATGAAATCCTGTAGTTCTGAATCATCATTCTCTCCATTATCAACTATCATATTAAGGCTTAAAATATCCTTATGTATATTCGCATATGAATAATAATTAACAAGCTCTTCAGAAGATAATCCTGATACATTACCCAATATTTCTTTATCACTAGGATAGCAGTTATGTGCTGAATAATAATCACCGATATATGTTGATATTTTAACCCATAACAGTTTAAGATTTACCGGAATTCTGATTAAATCATCAGTTTGTGTTATATATCGGGAAATAGCCTGTTTAATCCAGTATGTTGCATATGTACTGAATCTATTTCCTGTAGAATTATCAAATTTATCTATTGCTTTTAATAATCCTATATTCCCTTCTCCAATTAAATCTTCAAGTGAAAAACATGTACGGACTGCATTCTTGTAATATTTTGCAATAGATACTACCAACCTTTGATTATGCATTAATATGTCATTGCGTAGTTTGATTTTTTCTTCAGCACAGTTAAGTGTTTTATATTGATTAAATACTTCTGTTTCTTCAGTTTCAGTATAAAGATTACAAATATCTTCTTTTAAATAATCAAGAGAAGTATTATCGTCAAGTAATGTCATCATATGTGTATTTTCCTTTCCATGATTATTCCATTTCTAATTCATCTTCAATTTCCTTAGAAGAATCATATTCGTATGTAAGACACTTTAATTCTCCGCTTAAGCGTCCATCTCTTAATATTCGTTCAGCTTCATTTATACCGGTATTTTTATCAAGTATCTTTAAAACATCCTGATTATCAAGAGTCATAAGCTGTAATCCAATTTCAATTATATTTTTTTTCTCTAAAGGTGTTCCCTTTGGAATATTTATTCCTGCTAATTTTAATTTACGCATTTCTACTTTATTCATCTTTGCTGTCTCCTCATTAAATTACTATCTAATCTAATAGTGTGGGATTAATAACTTTTAAAAGCGTAAAAATGTATAAACAAAGGGTTATTTTCTTAATTTTGAGAAAATTCCTGCAAAATTATACACAACCTTACCTGTAATCTTTTCAGCCTTAACTGGTCCTGTAGCTCTTGAATCAATACTATGATGTAGATTGTCTCCCAGTACAAAATATTCATCATCAGCTAAGTCATAACTCATTCCACCTGCATAGCTTTCAGTATCCCTATCAATATGGATATAGCTGCTTTCAAATAACTCGCCGTCTATATAAATCTTATCATCATCATCTATAACAACTGACTGACCCGGCAACGCTATAACACGCTTGATAATATATGCCCCATCTTCTGTCTGATAAGCAATAACATCTCCTATTTTGATGTCGTCAGTCTTCAAAACCATAAGTAAATCATTTTCGTTATAGACAGGGTTCATGGATATGCCCTTCATCTCAAATGTTATAAAGAACCGCTTCATAACCACTAATGTAATTATAAGTATCAGGGATACGATAAATGATGATATAATTAATGACCGTCTTCTATTAAATTCCATAATCTCACTCCTATAAAAAAATTAAAAACAGAAGAGAAGTAATAGTAATATTAATATCAGTATTACTTCTCCAATGCTTCTTTTATGCTAATCTGCTTATTGAAGGATGTCTTCTTCTATCAGGAAATACCATCGTATTTGCAGGCTTATATGTTCTTGGGTTGATATACCTTGGAACACGCCAGCCATTTCTTGATATCATATCCATCATGTCTGAAGCAGCTTTCATTGACCAGTTTTCAACATTCTTAAACCCATGCTTGGTTAAAAATACATACTGCTTATATGAACACTTATGCTTTGAGAAGTGTCTGATTGCCGCATTCATTAAAGCAGTTGCAAGTCCTTTAAAGCGGATAGTTGATATATCAAAACCATATTTCTTAAGAGCTTCTTTCTGTTTCTCTGTAGCTGGTTCACTTTCCCAGCGTCTTAATGGTACATACTCATATGAATCCCTTCCTGTATAGAACTTGGTTACTGCATCTCTGAATATGATACTGTCAAGGTTGTTTGATTTATCAAAGCAGTATGTAATCTCCGGAGTATTAATGATATTCTTAAGCTCTCTTCCAAAGAAGAAATGTCTGTTCTTATCATTTTCCTTCTGCCTTGCAATTCTTTCTTTCTCTTTCTTTTCAGCTTCAGCTTTTTTCTTCGCTTCTTCCATCTGCTTAATAAGTGCAGCTCTTGCATCAGCCTTCTCTTCAAGTGAAAGTAAATCTTCTTCCTCTCCCTCATTTATGATGTCTTCTGCTAAATCAAGCCTTGATTCATCTACAAATAACTGGATAGGAGATAAGATATTATATCCGCCCTTTCCGCTATGCCATAAGAAATCTAATACAAGCAGATTATTCTTATCTGTATCAGGAGACAGTCTTAATCCACGACCTATAATCTGTCTGTATAAACTCTCTGATTTTGTAGCCCTTAGATTAATAATGCAGTCTATGCTTGGCTCATCAAAGCCTTCTGTCCATAACATAGCATTTGTTACTGCATTAAGTTCTCCTGTACTTAGCTTATTAGCGATATCCTTTCTTTCATCAGCACTATTATTGGATGAAACACAGGATGCCTTAAAGCCTTCATCATTAAGCAAGCTTGCAAATTCTTCTCCGATTGCAATAGTTGGAGTAAAAATAAGAGTCTTTCTTCCGGATGCTTTATCTTTTAAATTCTGTGCAATATCTTTAAGATAAGGCTTGATAGCATTTCCTAAATCTCCTGACATAAAATCACCACAGCTTGTCCTTACTCCGGAAATATCAATCTTAATTGGGATTCGTCTGATTTTGATAGGAGATAAGTAGCCCTCATCTATCGCTGTCTTAATGTCATAGCTGTATGCTACAGTATCAAAGACTTCTGATATATTTCTTACATCTGAACGGTTAGGAGTTGCGGTTACTCCTAGCAACTTAGCCGTATTAAAATATTCAATTACTTTGGTGTAAGTATCTGTTGCAGCATGATGACATTCATCTATGATAATTACATCAAAGTAGTCTTTAGGAAAACGGCTTAATCTGTTATCCCTGCTGATTGACTGTACACTGGCAACAACTACATTATCTGTTTCCGGGTTAGCCTTTGACTCAGCTTTCTCCAGTACTGACTCTACTCCAAATTTTAAAAATTTATCCTGTGTCTGCTCTAACAGTTCTCCTCTATGTGCAAGCATCAATATTCTCTTACCTGATTCATATAACTGTCTTGCAACTTCTGAAAATATAACGGTCTTTCCACAGCCTGTAGGAAGAACAGTCATTGTACTTTTATTAGTTTTCCATTCTTCAAATATCGCCTCAACAGCTTCCTGCTGATATGGTCTTAATTCCATGTCCTAATCTCCTTTATCTGTTAATACTCAAATGTCTTATCAAGCCTTACTATCTGGGCTATTGTTCCTTTAAATCCTTCAGGATAATCTTTAGTTCCTGTAAAAATATGTCTGTCTGTTATAGCTTCTACTACTGAACCGTCATACTTCTGAAATCTATGAGTATTGTCCGTGTCTTTATTATCCTTTATGTCTCCGATAATACATTCAAACTCATATCCGTTTTCAAATATTACGTTCACATAATCTCCGACTGATACATTAAATCCCAGCCCTAATGCGATGGCTATTCTGTCATCAATCATTCTTAATCCGGTTGAACTATCTGTCGTAGCCTTTGCTGAATTAAGCAGGTTATACTGTTTTGATGTCTTATCAGTTACGGCTCTGTAGTCCATATGTGTTATGTTGTAAGACTTACAGCCTGATACCCAGTTAGGTACTGTCATTGTCTCAATCACAGAAATAATTTCTTCCGGTTCATCTTCTGTATCTGCCGGTATAAGGTCCTGTGTTGCGTCTGATGAATCAATAACTACATCCTCATCTACATAAATATCTGCAATTAATTCATCAGGTTCGTTTTCTGTGTCTGTATCAATATAATTTGTCAATAAGGGCTGTTCTTCTCCTTCTGTCTGCTCTATAGCCCCGGCGTTGTATTTTGACTGACTGTTTTCAATAGTTGCTGTTGAATTGTTATCAGCATATGCTTTAGATAGTATGAGTGGCTTTGAACAGACCAGAAACAAACTCATAATTAATATACCGCTTGAACAATTAAACAAGGTTTTAGTTAAATGTCCTTTTATGAATTCAGACTTGTAAATATCTTCATGTATCCATAAGCCTGAACTGCTATTTTGATATCTCATATTTAAGTAGTGTGGGATTTCTTTCATTTATCGGGTTTTTCAAGGACAGATTTTGAATAAAATTATAAATATATCAAAAGAATAGAAAGGTGTAATAGAAAAAATGGTGTAATCTTATAATACTTATAAGGCTATGTTTTATATTCAGTAATAAACATAGCTTTATAATACTTTTAAAGACTAGATATTACTGTAAAAGATATATACAATTCTTATTCAGTATAAACATAGTCTTATGTTACTTCTAAAATTCCCTATAAAGGATATAGTTAGTCCTTATTAAGTAATAGTATGTCTTATAATACTTATAAGGCTATGTTTTATATTCAGTAATAAACATAGTCTTATTTAACATTTAAAGTTCCCTATAAGAGATATAGTTATATCTTTAACAGTAATAGTATGTCATATAAAACTTATAAGACTATGTTTATTGTTAAATAACAACATAGTTTTATAAGACTTATAAAGACTAAATATTATTTTTCAGATATAGTTATATCCCCCGTAGGGGATAAAGAACTTAAAAGTATAATAAGACTATGTTTTATTGTTAAAGATATATACAATTCTTATTCAGTAATAAACATAGCTTTATAATACTTTTAAAGACTAGATATTATTGTTAAAGATATATTTAGTCCTTATTCAGTAAAAGTATATCTTATAAGACTTTTAAGGATATGTTTATTGTAAGAGTAATAGTATTGTCAGATATGATGATATTATTATCCCTGTAATACAACAGATGTCTGATTTTATTAATAATAAATACCAGTCTGTACACATAATAGGTTTTATCAATAAACAACTACAAAGTTAAATAAAACATATATCTTTACAAGCGTTTACTAAATCTTTTCAAAAATATCCTCCCTCCTTTATACCCAATATATTATAAAAAATATTAATATTTTATTAGATAATTATAGATATTTATTTAGATAAAAGATATCAGCCCCACACTATTAAATTAAGACCTGATAAAAGGTCAGACAGATTTAAGCATTTTAGAATGCAGGAATGAAAAAGGAGAAAGCGATATGAGTAGAAAGTATCAGAGTAACAAGAGTGGATTAGTAATTGCAACAGGAGAGATTAAGTCTATTTCAGAGGATAAGCTTAAGGCAGAAATTGAAGTAAGAACATGGAACATTAAGGATAAGCAGTATGTAAATGAGTTAGTTCCTGTAAAGACACAGTATGAGATTGAAGAGAAGGTTGGAGACATTGTTACAGTACAGGGCTGGAACTTAAGAGGAGAGGTATTAGCTGATGTGTTCACAAAGGATTCCGTTTATGCAGAAGTACCACCAACAGCAGGAGTAAAGGCAAAGGCAGTTGTAGCAGGAGATGTCTTATTTGCAGGAAAGTATGATGAAATTGATAAGACAACAGGAGAGCCTAGACTTAACAAGGCAGGAAAGCCTAGAAAGCCACATTTTGACATTGGTATCTTAGTAGGTAAGGGAGCTGAAGGAGTAACACATATCATCAGCATTTATAATTTTCCTGAAAGAACAAAGGAAGACGGAACAGTTATTCCTGCACAGTTAAACATTGAGAGATATGAAAAGCTGTTTTCAAAGTTTGACAGAAAGGAAAATCCTATTTATGCAGCGGTAATTACACAGCCGGGAAACAGCTGGGTAAGAGAGACACCTAGCAAGCAGGACCCAAGCAGAATCTTCCAGAACCATATGTGCAGTCATCTTGGAGCTGATTCAGTTGATGTAACATACTTAAATGACAGAGTAAAGTCAAAGGCTGCTGAAAGTTCTAAGGAAGTTGTAAAAGAAGAACAGCCGGAAGCAAAAGCTCCAACAGAAGCACCTGTTCCTGTAAAGGAAGAAGCTCCTGTAACAGAAGAGGTTAAGGAAACAAAGCCAAAGGAAGAGGCAGTAGCAGAGAATTCAGGATTTGATGCAGGAGATTTTGCATTAGATGATTTCGATACAGATTTCACAATGGAATAAAAACAATGCAGAATTAGGGATAAGGAATTGTTGGTTGTTTATTTAGTTAAAATATATCTCTAAATGAATAAGCTTTCAATTCCATATTCCGAATTCTGAATTAAATAAACACCTTTTTTTAAAAATTGATAAACTAGCAATCCAGCATTTTGAATTCATCATTCAAAATTAATTAAGGGTGTTTTAGGAAAGAGAAAGAAAGATGAAAACATCTCAGTTAAATTCAGCAAACATATTATTTAATAATGGGGATAATCTCAATTCAAGACTTTCACAAAATGGAATAAGGGCGGTAGCCCAGAAGCAGATATTAAAACGACTGATAAAGGGCGAAGATATTCCGGATATAGAAAGTGAAGTAAGAAGCCTTTTAAAAGACAATGGTGCTAAGTTTGATACATACATACAGGAAGATGAAGAAGTAAAAGAGTTCACAGAGAAGATTGAGCTTTATAACCAGTATTTTCAGGATACATACTCAGGCTTAAGAGATGACAGCCTTATAGTCTTTGGAGATGAAATAGATAAAGACGATACAGTTGAGATTAAAAGTAGAAAGGTATTACCTGATTTTGACTACATGTATGAAACAGAAGACGGACAGGTTGATATTGTAAAGATAAAGACATCCCAGTTTAAGAATCCTTTAACGACACCAGCCGGAAAGTCAGAAATGTATGGCTTATCAACATGGGCTAATAATAAATATCCTGATAAGACAGTAAATATCAGATATGAATTCTTAACAAAGCCTAATGAAAGGCGTACAGATAAGACTTATGAGGATTATGCTCCGATATGTTCATTTGAAATTACAGATGACCTTTACAATGCATTGGAAAGTGATTTTGAAGAGATAATTGAAAACGGATGTGCAGGAGAAGGTTGTAGTACATGTGCCAGAAACCAGCTTTGTAACTATGAAGAACCGCCTATAGATTTAGGATTTGAAAAGACAATAAAGCCATTATCTGATATAAACCTTACACAGACACAGAGAGAAGCCGCTGATTTTGAAAGAGGTATAGCAAGGGTTATAGCAGGAGCAGGAGCAGGTAAGACATTACTCGTTGCAATGCGTGTAGTAGAGCTTATCAAAAAGGGATATGACCCAAGTAAGATAGCAATGCTTACATATACAACAACCGGTGCTAAAGAGATGACAGAGAGAGTTATCAGATATTTAGCAGGACAGGAAGGAATACTCACAGACCCCGGACTTATAAAGAGTGGTACGATTAATTCATTCGGACAGGATATAATTAATGACCATTATGAAGAGTTAGGGTATACGGAAGCTCCAAGAGTAGTACCTGATGAAGTAAGATATGGAATTATAAATGATGTCCTTAATTCCTATGCAAAGATACCGGAATGGAAATACAGACCATTAGGACAGTACGAAAATGCAAAATGGGCTAATCAGTATTGTGCATTAAATAAAGCAAAGAATGTATTTGCTGATATCAAGAAGAACAATTGGACAGTAAGGGAGAATGGACTTACCGGAACATACTCTCCACAGTCAATATCAATGATATTTCTTATGTACAACCAGTATCAGCTTGAGATGAAGCAGAAGAATTTCATTGAATTTGATGACCAGTTAGACTTGGTATTACAGCTTACAGAGACACATCCGGGATTATTTGATGAATACGGATATGAGCATATCATCATGGACGAATATCAGGACAGTAACTTAAAGCAGCTTAATATAGCAAAGGCAATGATAGATGCCAATTCCTTTAAGTCATTCATGGGAGTAGGAGATGACAGCCAGAGTATATTCAGCTTTCAGGATGCAACTCCTGAATTTATTGTAAACTTTGAAAGATACTTTGGAGAGTTTAAGGATTTCCAGCTTATAGAAAACCACCGTAGCAGCCGAAATGTTGTTATTAATGCAAATAAGATAAATGCACTGGTAGATGACCGTGTAGAGAAAGACCTTGTTGCTACAAAGAATGATGGAGAGCCTGTAGATGTACAGGGCTTTTATACAAAAGAAGCTGAATATAAGTTTATGGCAAATGATATAGCCAAGCGTATTGAAGCAGGAGCAGACCCAAGCTCAATATGTATAATGGCAAGTACAGGAGATGAATTAAGAAGTATAGCATCAGCACTTACTAAGGCAAATATTTCATCTGTGCTTATGAATCCTATTCCGTTCAGAAAGAATGCAAGGGTAATAGCATTATGTGATTACTATGATAGCTTTGTAAACCATACTCCTAAAGGAATGATTGAGTATGAGAATGTATTAAAGCACGGAGAATTAAAATCTGCAACAAAAGAAGAGCTTGATGATATTGTAGCGGACAGAAAAGCAGAGATTATGAGTGTTCCTAAGACTATTGATAAGTTCATTGAGCTTGCAAATAAGCTTGATGAAGACAAGACAGATGTATGTTTTCAGGATTTCCTTGACAGAATATCTTACTGTAAGGATATGGATGAGCTTGCAGAATATTTTTCCAACTTTGAATTATACGGATATGACAGTACATGTGGTAAGACAAAGGAAGGACATTATGCAGGTGTAAATCTTATAACCATACATAGTGCTAAAGGTCTTGAGTGGGATACAACATATCTTTCACTTACAAACTTTGACCGTAAGCAGTACCATAAAGACCCTAGTGGAAGATATTCAAAAGAAATCAATGAGAAACGCAGATTATGGTTTGTAGGAGCTACAAGAGCAAAAGAGAAGCTTATATGTACAGGGCAGTATGTAATACCTAATCTTACAAATAAGGACGGTATTATAACTAATGACTTCTTAAAGAAAGCATATGACCTTACAGGAAAAGCATATGACTATAACACTATTGAATATCTTGTTGCCAGAAATGATGAGAACGAAAAGAAAATAAAACAGAATGAAGCGGCTGTAAAAAGTGACAAAGAAGATAAATCAATAGAGATAGAGAGGTAAAGAGATGATTATTTTAAATCAGGATAAATTACCATTAAATTTTCATTCAGAGGATAATCTGGTATTTGATATCAACACAAACTATAAACTGGAGAAGATACTTGAAGATTTACGAAGTGGAAAGGCTGTAGATGAAATAGGCGGAATAACCGCCTGTTTTATCCCTGCTAATAAGACTTTCCCAGATGATATAACAATAGATGATGCTTTTATAAAAGATGCTTATAAGTACTGGCAGATAAGAAAAGAAAACTCTTTTATTCCAGATTACAATGTTGTGCATGATGCTGATTATGAAGGAGATGTCAATGGAAGGGGAGATATCTTCCATGATGAGGATTTTCCACCTAACAGCAATATTCCGTTTATGGATAAACAGTCTAAGGACCTTAATGATGTCTACCAGAAGTATTTATTTAATGTTGACAGTACAACAAAGGTATATCCATTCCCAATAGATACTAAAGCCAAGACTGATGCCTTAAAGTATCAGATTGCAGCAACTATAGGAATTATTCCACAGCTTTTAGACATGTATCCGGATGCTGATATATCACAGTTAAAGAAGATATCTGAAACAGCAAGACTTGCCATAGAGGAAGGTATAGCATCATATTATTCAGATAATTTTAATGAACTTGTACCTGACAAGGATACCATTGATATATTAATGGGGCTTAATACATCTGAAAGACAGCTTCTTACATGTGAATTAAATCCTGTTAAGGCAACAGATATAGCGGTATCCATAAAGCGTACTGATAAGAATATTATAATTACAAGAGATATGCTTGAGGCTATGTTTTATAAAAACTGCCTTATGAATGGACATATCAGTGAAGAAGATATACATAAGCTTATAAATATTACTCCTGATAAGGATATCCCAGTAACAAATATAACACAGGCTGAACAGAAGGCTACAGAGTTATTTACGGAATCAAAGGAATATGGACACAGAGTACCAAGGGTAATTAAGGATTATACAGTAGCACAATTTAATAAAGACTCTTTAATGAATGGAAACCGTATCTATAATGAATTTAATTTAAAGAGTTTAATGAAGGTTGCCAAGACAAAATCAGAGAGCCTGTATGCACTTAGTAATGAGCTTAATTTCAATGAGATAAAAGAGAGCCATATAAATATAATTGGTTCATATTATCCAAAGGAACTTGTTTCATATCTTAAAACTAATGGATTTATTGAATATTATAATGCTCATAAGGATATATCTGATAATGACTTAAAGGAATTACTGGAGCAGTACAGGAATGTCTATAAGTATGCAATGGAGATAAAGAAGAGCATAGATGACGGATTGCAGCATTATGCGTCAAGGTCAGATTATGATATGTCTTTAGTAAAATTTGATAAGAGTAAGTCTCCTGTAGAACAGATTAATGAATTAAGGGAATTTAAAGCCCGTTCAGACTGTAAAAATATGGAGCATAAGTATAATTATAAGTTTTCAGATAATGACCTTGCTATAAAGGGAAGAGAAATAGAAGTTATAGATAGAAATTTCCATATGTATATGCTTCCGGCAGATGATTACCGCAACTTTACTATCGGATATGATACCAACTGTTGCCAGCATTATAATGGAGCAGGAGAGACATGTGTATATAAACTTACATCAGACCCATATGCAGGAGCAGTTATAATTGAAAAGGGTGGAAAAGTAATTGCACAGGGCTTTGTATGGACAGATGAAGATAAAGACACAATTGTATTTGATAATGTGGAGTTTAATAATGACAGGGATGTATACCTGTTTAATAATATCTTTGCAGCGTGGGCTAAAGAATGTCCTTATGGTAATGTTCATGTAGGAACAAGTTATAATGAAGGTATGCAGGGATGGGGAGCTTCAGTACCATCTACAAAGTTAGCAGATATGCCACAGACATTATCTTCACGATGGATATATTCAGATTACACAGGTCATACTAATGCAAGAACAATAAAGAAGAACGGAAGAGTAGTATTACCACCGGCTATTAATTACAGAGTTGAAAAACATGAGGTTGTTCCTTCTAAATTTGATATAATTAATAATCTTCATTTAGGATATCTGTTATCTTTAGGATTTACTGTTGATAAGGTTATTGAAATTGGCGATAAGATTGAGCATAACACATTAACAGATGAAGAGATTAAAAATATCATAAGTAATACAAGTAATCATAAGGCATTACTGGAAAAGCTGGATACCTTATCTGATGAGTTACAGCTATGGTTTTATGATAAATACCCGTTAGAACTTGAACTTATAAAGAACCCATGTGAAGCTATAGCAGTAAAGCAGATTGAAGCAGACCCAAATCTGATAAAGAACATTGAAAACCCTACTAAGGATATGCAGATAGCTGTAGTTAAAACAGACGGATTACTTATACAGATGATTGATAATCCATGTGAGGAAGCTGCAATTGAAGCTGTAAAACAGAACGGATATGCATTGTCTTTAATACCGCCTGAAATACAGACAGATGAAGTTGCTAAAACAGCTATTGAGAATGCTCCAAGAATTGTACTTACACTTAAAACCCTTACAGACCCGGTTATAAAAGCTGCGATTGAGAAAGAACCGCAGATTATAGGTTTGATAGAAGCTAAAACACCTATTAGTGATGAAATTAAGATGATAGCTATTGAAAAGGATGCAAGTACAATACTTCATATGAAAAAATCCGCCCTTACTGAACCGGTAGTAAGAAAAGCTATTGAAAAGAATGGTTTACTTATCAGAAACTTTCAGAGAGAGTTCCCTTCTTTAAGAAGTTTTGCAATTGAACAGAATCCAAACGCAATAGGAAGTTTAATAAAGCCTACTAAGGAAGAGATAATATTAGCGTTATCACTTAATCCAAAAGTAGAAAGCAAGATTAAAGACAAGGAACTGGTTGCTGAAGCATTAAATGATTTAGAAGTTATGGATAATTCAAGAGATTGTGATGAGTATGAGTTATAATATTTAACAGCTTAATATAGGCAATATAAAAAGGAGATACCTAGTATTAACCGGATATCTCCTTATTTTTATGTCTTCACATTATAAGCAACCTTTAAGGTTTTCATACTTATCATTCCGTCAACTAATATAAATAATCTAAGCTTACTTTATAAAATCATCCCGTTATAAAAAACATATCTTACCTGTTCACATTTCATTCCAAAGAATCTGTTAATCCCTATGAAGAATACCTTATCTTCTATATTGAATTTATGCCTTGTAACAGAGGTTACTGTATATTCCATTCCATATTTATCAGTTACAGTAAGTATATTGTCTTTGATATCTGTTATTGTTCCTTCTCTAAGGGAAGGTTTATTTTTATATATTTTCTTTATGGTTGTTTTTGTTGATAAATTAGACATAAGTAAATCCGTTACTGCCAGTAATATTATAAATACTGATATTATTCCTATTATTTTATAATGGCAAAATATACTTGTTATTATTCCGGTAATTCCTATGATTAATAAAACACCTGATAATATATTTGTCTTTCTAATCTGTTTCTTTTCATAATTGGCAATCTGTCTGTATAAATCTTCCATTTTTTGTATTTTCCCTTTCTGTTATAAATACTACTACTTAAATAGTGTAAAGTTTCTTTCATTTATCAGAAGAAAATAGAGATATTTTTTAATTTAAGACAATTTATAACCACACTATTTATATAAAGACAATTCCTATATAAGGAAAAACAAAAAGGAGATATTATATGAGTAATTTAGTGGATTTAAAAGGTTATCAGATTGATGTTGATGAAAGAAGTGTATTTCTTACAGACAGGGGATTTATATTTGATAATGATACACTTAGTAATGTACATAACCTTTATGAGCAGTTACAAATGACTAATAAGATTATGAACAAGAATGACAGTCTTAGCAGTACTGAAGCATGGAATTTAGCAGGGGAAGTAAAGACTAAGATGAATGAAGCCATTGATAATTTCATTAAGGAAACAAACCTTGAAGAATGTAGCATTAATGAGGCTATATCAGAATATATGAACAGAGATGATATAGAATTGGATTAATAAAAAGAGGAGTTAAATTTATGTCATTTGTATGGAAAGTAGAAGATATGGCTCTTATGAATGAGAAAAGCAATATATATATTGGCAATGAAAAGATTTATAATGATGAGAATGAATTAACAAGAGAAGAGAAGATTGAATTCCTTGACAGTATGAATGATGGACTTACAAGCTATATACTTGGTCTTGCTGATAAACTTAAGGAAGATAAAGCAAATGGAGTTATCAAAAAAGGTAAATATGGACAGATGAGTGCAATATCTTTCGCTGCATGGATAAAGAGGAATGACACAAGAAATTGTGTTGATATCATATATGATAGAGGAAGTATTAATTTTACTCCATATAGAAATATAAACATGCTTAATACAAATATAAGCATGTTTAGAGGCTCAACATATACAGATTATGTAGACGAAGCATTTCATATAAAGCTTAAAGAGCTTGAAATGCAGGAAAGGCAGTATTTCAGGGAACATGATGAATATGAAATATTAAAAGCTAAAGTATCTGAATATTTAGACAAGTATGGTACTTTCGGGCTTAATATCTGGAAAACAAGCAGAGGTTTATATTTCTATAAAAATGATGATGCTAACAGTTTAGGAAGACAGATTACACTTGATGAACTTAAATTGTTTTATAGTAAATATGAAGAAATGGATAAGCTTTATCAGAAAATATTAAGTGAAATGCCTTGTATTGATTATGACCACGAGTATAAATCAGATAAGGGATTACTAAATAGGAATGATAAAATTCCTGATGAAGTAATAGATAATTTTATAAGTAAGAAAATTGCAATAAAAATTGATAATCAGGAACAGGCTAACCAATTAGTAGATAAATTAAGGGAAAGAAGCATACCATTAGTACCTGAATTTTACGATTATGACCCTAATTATCCATATTTTTATATTGAAGATGACTACCTTGATGCAAATAAAAGTATTGATAACCTTTTTAAATTAAGAGGAATTGAAAGCTGTGTCAGCTTTTCTAATATTGTAAAAAACTTAGATTATGATGCTGTACATGAAGAAAGTGAAGAAGAAAATACAACTATTACTGGAGTTGTAGAGGATTATCTTGATAAGTCTGAGATAGATTTAGACTAAAGGAGTTTTTATGGATATTGATAACTATATAAGAAATTTAAGTACTGAAGAACTGCTTAATGTCTTAACCTCTGACCAGAAAGAAACAATTTATGATGCTGTTAATTATGAGCTTAAAAAGGAAGATGTATTAAGCCTATTAGAAGACAGAGAAGATATACCTAATGTATTAAAAGATGCTATAGCCTGTGATGTAGCTGAAATGTGGAAAAATGGATATTATGACTGTAACTTATCTTACTGGGATAATATTAATAATCTTATAGAAGACTCTATCAGAAAAAAGGGCTTACTTTCAGAAGAAAATACAAAGACACTGGCAGATACTTATAAGAAATTCTATTTTACATTTGGTTCAGACCCAGCTTACCCATATGGTATAGATGATTATGTAGTAGTATTAGCGAAGAACATATATGAAGCACAGATGGCTTTTAAAGCATTACATCCTAACAGACCGGATTCAGACAGTCTTAATTATGCGTTTGATTATACTGAAAAGACATGGGAAGCTCAGTATTACGGTGACAACCCACCAGTTGAGGTTATCACTGCTACAGATGAATTAGTGTTTAAAGGCGGGGAAGATACTATAACTGCTGATAATGAACATGATAACGACTATGAATATTGATAATATATAATCATTAAATTAAGCTGTTTATTTTAAATAAGCAGCTTTTTTTTCGTGATTTTAGGTAGTAATTTCACACTACTTATATGTAAGGAGAAAATTAGTTATCAGTTATTAATAAATAGAAGTGTCAGCTGTGAGTAGTTCATTATAAAAGGTAAAGGTGATTATATGAAAAAATATGTAGTAATTTGTTATTCAGTTCACAATAAGGAAATTGCAAGCTATGATGCATTTGATAACGAAGATAATGCTTATGCATTTCTCGAAAAGGATGCACAGAATACTTATGAAGAGGAAATAAATAACGCAAGTGAAGAAGATATGGATTCGATTGATTTTACAATAAGCGATGATGGAACTGCTTATCTTTCATCTTACGATGGAGAATATGAATGGACATGGGAAGTTATTGAAGTATAAGGAATAGCAATTTCAAAAGGAGTTGATTTAATGGAAATTAGAGTAATTGATTGTGATGCAATCGTAGGCTTTGTTGATTACGGAACTATTGATAGTGAAAAGAATGGTGGCTATTCAACAAAAATGAGGTGTAAGAAATGTGGCGCTGCATGGCTTGCTGAAAATTATGCAACAGGATATGATACTTGCCCTAAATGCGGAGCAACAGGTAAAAAATATGTTATTTCTGTAGAATAGAAAGGACGGTTGATTTTATGCATATCCCAACAATAGAAGAGGATTGAAAAGACTTAAATGATTATTTAATAGAAAATCAAATTAATAAATGCGTGTTTCTTTGTAGGAGGTGTCGATTTGAAAAGGCAGAATGTTAATAGAAAAAATAATATGATGGAAACAAGAATCAATGGAATTAACGAATTTGCAAAGGAAACAGCAAGTAATCTTCTTAAAAAATATCCAGATATTGATTTTTATGATTTGATGTTTCAATTTGAAATGCAATTCAGACATGAATACTCGAAGGCTATGTTAAAAGAAACATCAGACTAAATTCACATTTCACCAGAAGAAAGGAAATAATATGTTAGGATATAAGATTTATTTTAATGGAAACGAATTTGTAGCAGATAATATTGCAACAGAGGTTCAAACAATGCCATGCGATTCAACTGTTTCATGGATGGCTAATAAGACATATGCAGATAATGCCGTAGAAAAGCATAATGCAAATGATATAAAGGATGTTAAAAAATGTAAGGAATGTGGCGAATACTTCTGGCAGACAGATGAAGAAAGAATCTGGTTTACTGATAGGAATATGAAAGCACCTTGCAGATGTTATTCATGTAGAAAGAAAAATAAGACAAAGTAGGAATATGTGTTTCATTAGAATTGGAGGCAAGAGAAATGAATGGAATTGATGAAATTATTTATAAAGAGACACAGAAGGCAGCTTATGAAGAACAGTGTGAACAGGGATTTGTTCATCAGGAACAGCCAAACGAAGATTATTTTGAAAGCTTAAATGATTATTTGGATGGAACAATGAGTATTTGAAATTTGCATTTCAAAGGCAGATTGGAGGATATTATGAATTTATATGATGGTTGTGAATCAAATAATGAAATCATTTATGGTTTTACTTCACTTGATTTTTACGATAAATTAGAAAAGCGACAAAATGAAATTTTATCACAAGGAAAGAAGGTTGTGTTTGTGGAATCAAATACAAGTGTTCATTCAGGTGCAAGAGTTGTTATATATTCTGATAAAATTCCCGAAATAATGCAGAACTATAAATATAGATACGTCAAAATCAATGGAAAATGGACAAGAAATAGTCTTCTTGGATATTGTGATTGCTGTGGAAAATATAGAGAACTTATTTGTTTGAGTAACAAAGGCAATACATGTGAAGATTGCTGTGATATAGGATTTTAAATGAAACTAAGATTTACAAGGATTGGAGTGGGTACAAAATGACGTTAAATGATATTGTGGAAGTAATGAGTGGCGGTACTGATGTTGAAATTTTCGCTGATTGTAAAAGAGTATATTTTGGATTGTTAGCGGATATGTATAAAAGCGAATATGAAAAATACAAAAACCGTTTTGTTTATAGAGTAAACATAAATAAAAATGCAAAATGTATCACTATAGCGGTTTAAACAAATATGAAACTTATAGAGCCATGAAATTAAAAATAGGGGGTATTATCCCCCTAAATGCCTATAATAATGTCGGAATCACATGATTAGTGAAGAAAAATAGGCTCTCATATTATACATTAAAATAATAATATATGTAAACAGGAGATAAATGAAAAATGAGAATAGAAGTTGAAAAACAACAGAAAGACATAAATAAGGCTATGGCTATTTTAAGTTTAAGGCAACTTCCCGGTATGAGAAAAGCAACTACAGAGGAGTTGGATTCTGCTACTGAATACGCAAAAGCTTGTATGTATTTAGTACTAAATTATATGTCTGATAAAGACATGACCTTAAAAGAGTTAAAAAAGGAAATCGAACAGGAAAAGTCGTTTAATATAAATATTGATAATATCCTGCCAGATTAATGTAATTAATGAATAAAGCGATTAATAATTAGTATTTCATATAACTCTATCAGTATTAACACTGATAGGGTTATTTTTTATGTGAAAATATATTTTAATTTTTCTGTTATGTTTATATGAAATATAGTGATTTTTTTTATTAAATTCCACACTATTATAATAGGGATAAATAAGAAGAAGAAGGTGTGAAGATGCCAGATATAAATAATAATGAGACTTTACAGATTATTATAGGAGTAACAGTCGGGCTTTTAGGTTTTATGATAACTGTATTTATAATGAAAGGATTATTGTTTGTATTAGGACTGATAATAAGGTGAAAAGGAGAAAGTTTTAATTGACATTTTTTCTGTCATATTTCTTTTAACAAATATTTAAAGGAGAAAAACAGTATGGCATTTTCATTAGAAGTTGAAGAACTTGTAAAACGGGTTGACAAATATCAAAGCCATTATCCCGAAAGAATTGAGAGGTATCAACTCTAAAACTAGCAGAAGCAAAATTAGTATATTATAAGAAAACAAAAGGGGATTTATTATGAATAAAGAAGAAATGTGTGATTACCTTATATCTACAAGCTTATATAGGAAAAAAGGATTAGACCTTTCCTATGTAAAGGATATGATTGATTCAGATAAAACAATCCCTATAAGTGACCTTGTAGAGAGATTTATTAAGATTGATAAGTATTATGAAGGCGAATCGTGGAATATCAGGCAGATATTAAATAATATTGACATAATTATTCCAGTAGAGGATAGAAAAGAAAAATGGGAAGCTAAAGGCAATGAACAGATTATTGAAAAAATTAAAAAAATGCCAAATTTAGGAGATACGGTATATGGTATATTCAGACAGACTAAAATTATACCTTTAACAATTACCGGTATTACATTTAATGAATTTGGTATTACATTATCTGCTAAAAATGAAGAAGAACTTGGATACAGTGCAATAACTTTAATGGCAGATAATACCGGTACAGAATGGTATAAAACTAGAAAAGAAGCAGAAAAGAGTGTTAAAGAAATTTTAGCAAGCCGTTTATTAAATAAAAATGGCAATGACTTAGAACGCTAGAAGGAGATAGATTATGGAAAGATTAACAGGAAGAGATGCATATGGAGACATTGTAGCAAATGAAGAGATGCAGATAATAGCATCAAGAGGTACTACATATGATGACTTACATAATATTATAAATCATCTGGCAGAAAAGTTATGTGAATATGAGGATTTAGAGGAACAGGGCAGACTTACTAAGCTACCTTGTAAAGTAGGAGATATAGTTTGGTATGCAGATAATGAAATTAAAATCGAAAGTATTAAAATACAAGAGAAATCATCTATAGTTTATCAAGGAAGTTCGATAAACGGTGGTTATGGAAAATTTTGGTTCAATTCATCTGATTTAGGTAAGACAGTTTTTCTTACTGAGGCTGAAGCTTATGCAAAATTAGATTTAGGAGTAACAATAGGACAGACATTATATGTTATTCCTGAAGATGGCCAGAATATAAGAAAAGCTAAAGTAATATCAATAAATTTATGCCCGTATTATTGTAATGATGCAGGGGTTAAAATATCTGAAATGAGAAATAAGGATTATGGATATTATCTTGATATTAAAGTAAGATACCTTGATGATATTCATGTAGACTTACCTGTAACAGTAACATTCAGACCTAAAGACTTTGAGGATGGAATTATATTTACAACACAAGAAAAAGCTGAAGAAAAGCTTGAAAAATTAAAAGGTGAGCTTAATGAAGAAAGAGATTAACCCATGAGTAGAAAAGCAATATCAAAAGCGACAAGACTAGCTGTATATGATAAGTGTAATCATAGATGTGCTTATTGTGGCTGTGAATTAGATTATAAGGACATGCAGGTAGACCATATTGAAGCAGTATACTTAAACGAATACAATAAAGAAAGAAATTATAAAGCATTAAGTGATGATGAACTCAATGATATAAAGAACTACCTGCCAGCCTGTAGAGCATGTAATTTCTATAAGAGTACATTTACATTAGAAGAATTCCGAAAGCGTTTATCAACAACATTGTTCAACAATCTTGAAAAGAATTTTAATTATAAGCTGCTTAAAAAATATGGACTTATCAAAGAGGATATCAAACCTGTAAAGTTCTATTTTGAGAAGCTAAGAGAAGAGGAATAGATAATTTATGAGAACTGGAAGTATTAGAAAAAGTGATTTAGAAAATAAATATGTTTTCTGGGATATTGATGGGACTTTAGCACCTTATCGGTTTAATGACCATGTTTCAGACCCAGAGGGTACAAATAATGGTATGAGTTTAAAAGAAATTAGTGAACATATTTTCTTAACGAGGAAACCATCTCAGCATATGATGAAAGTTGTTTATTCTTGTGGAGCAAGAAGAAATTTCATCATGGGTCATTGTCAGGTTCAACAAGAAATGGATGATAAACAATTGTGGTTAGATAAATATTTTCCAATTATTAGACGACAAGATAGAATACTTACTTATGAAAATATATCAAAAGCTGATAGCATTGTCGAATATTGTGCAGGACATCGAATTGACTTGAAAGATGTTGTTTATGTTGATGATGTACTTGCATTTTTAAGGGAAGTGGAGCGAAAAGGTATTAAATCATATCATATCAGCAGTTTCTTAGACTGGGATTATTCAGATGATTATTTTAATTCAAAAGATGCGCCTATAACATTTGAGGAATGTGAGGTAGTACCTGATGATTCACAGATTGAAAATTGTTTGGTATGTCTTGCATAGAAAGAAAGGGAAAGACTATGTATAAATGGATTAAATTTAAAGATTTAGGACAGTTTTATGTAGATAAAGTACTTGTAGAATCAGATATGCCATTGTTTTTTATTTGCTATGATGAAAACAATAATAAATATGCCTGTCTGACATTAAATGAGGATATTGGGGAATATTTAGTGAAACATATTGATAATATAAAACTACAGAATATTCTACAGAAGAATATAACAATATATGATGTATTTAATATTGATAAAAATGCTTTATGTTATTTAACATCATATGATTTTGCATCTGGAATTATGAATCATATGGAAGTGGAAATTTCAGATGTACTTGATGATACTGCATGTAAAAACTTATATATTACATTATAGAATAAAATAATATTATATATATAAAGAAAGTTAGTCTTATAAATAGCTTTATTGGTTATTAGTAAGGCTTTTTTTATGCGAAAAAATTTATTAAAAAATCTGTCATATTTAAGAAAAAATGAAAGTAGTTCTACACTACTTATATATAAAAATATATAAAAGAAGGGGATTAAAAGTATGAAGAAGATACAGGATGTATTATTAATATCAGCATTAATTATTGCTATAGCTGTTGGTATATTCTTTTCAATTTACATAATATGCAACCCTGATATACCAATATGGGCTAAATGGCTGATATTAACAAAATAAGGGGGAAAACTTCTATGAATACAGTAATACAGATAAATGATACAAATATAGGAATGGGAATTGCAATAGCGGGAGTAGTAATATTAGTTTTGGTGTTTATTTTTGTAATTATTTGTAATTATAAGTCTTCGTTGCTGGATGAGTCACTTGCTGCCTGTGTATGTGCTTTTATAGCAATACTGACAGGAGTTTTGATGGTCTTTATCGGATTAGATATAAATGACGACAGCAGAATGAAAAACATCCGAGAAGCTATAGAAACGAAATATCCAGATGCAGTAATGATAGATATGACAATCGAAAATAAGACTTTATGTGGCACTTTTCAATCAAATGAAGCGGAGTATTGTTATAAGATTGAGAATAATCAACTACGAATACAGAAACAAGACTAAAAGAATTGATAGATATAGAAAATAGGAAAAATATAAATTTAGATAATGATGATTTTGAAAGGATGTAAAATTACTATGAATAGATTAACAGAGAGTAACCCATCATGGATTGATGATGAATTATGGGAAAGTGCTTGCGAACCAGACTGTGAAGAAATAGACGCAGTATATCGAAAACTAAAAGAATACGAGGACTTAGAAGAATCAGGTAATTTGTTAAGGTTGCCTTGTAAAATCGAAGATACAGTGTATGCTGTTGGTGTTCTTGGCTGTGAAACAGTAGAAGAATACAAAGTTATAAGAGTGGATTATCATAGCAATCTCGCAACTGGTAGAAGTGAATTTTACATAGAAGCACTTCTTACAAGCGACCCAAGAGCAGATATAGGTTTTTATGATAAGGAATTTGGAAAGAATGTATTTCTCACAAAAGCCGAAGCCGAAGCAGCAATGAACAAATTAAAAGGTAAAGATAATAGTGATATAGAAAGGGATTAATAAGGTTTTAAGATGTATTGTGTAAAATTATATATGCCACGAAAGAAGAAAAATAAGGTATGTAAAAACTGTAAATACCATGAGAAAGTGTTTTGGAATAAGCATTTACAGTGGAGATGTACTTATTAAATAAAATAGGAGAATCAATTATGAAAGTTCCATATATAAAAGCTATAGATAAAGATACAGGTAAAGAAGTTCAAGGATTTTACTTTGAGTATCCTGAAACCTCTTATTGCTTTACAGAAGATTATGAAAAGTCTCCGGTTGAAATGATACCATGTGTGGTTTTCTACACAATGACGGACTGGGGATTGCCTAATAAGCCTATGTTATGCCAGAACATTGATAAAGACAGTATTAAACTTATTAGGTATGTTGATATTTGATGAAAGTAATTATATTGCAAAAGGCTTAAGCGTTTAATTAATAAGGAATATGAGAAGTAAAAAATATGATTACAAGAGAAATGATTGAAAACGGATTTAAAACAGGTAAAAAAGGATATAGAAAGGACTTAAGTGTTATGGAATATAACAGAACGGATGAAGAAAACATTAATAATGTTGTTACTGGAATGCGTTGGAGAGATATAAAAGATATATTTAAAAGGAATGCAGATAATGAAACAAAACGGATTCATTTCGGCAGTAACTATTATCAGTGCCGTATTAGTAATGGAATCTGTATTGGAGCAAAAGATATCTGTAACCCTGAAATACTGGATTTAACTGAAGTAAAAGAATACATACAAAATGCAACTAACAGCATTTATAATGCCAGTGGATTGTTAGAAGCTAATAATATCAAAACACTTAATAAGCGATTAGACAATATAAAAGAAGAACTTTACAGATGCTATAAAAGAATTGATGAAATAGAAGAAAGCTCATATGTAAATCAGAAGAAAAATATAAAGGATAAAGAGATTGAAGAAATAGAGAGGTAATATATATGGATAAAATTACGACACAGGAAATAGTTGAAAAAAACAGTATATAAAACTTTAGATGGTGAAATTTTTGATTGTGAAAGGGATGCTTTGGTACATGAGAAATGGACAGTATTAAAGGAAAAAATGGATAAAATCAAAAGTATATTTTCTGATGAAGATATCCTTATACATGACAGGGCATATTACATTAAAAATACAAGTGATTTTATGACTGTAGTAGAATATCTGAACTTGTGTCATAAATTTACTGAAAAGGATTTTCGTGGTACAGATTGGTATTTCTTTTACGAAGACGATAATGATTATGGAGATAGATATTGGGTTGAAACGCTTACTGAAAGGAAACAGAATTGGGAAGAATATTGTAAACAATTTGAGGTGTAAGAAAGGATAAAAAACTATGGCAAAAGAAAATAATATTAAGGTTGTAAAAGGCAGAACAGAAGAAGGAAATTATGCTGAAATTTTTGTAAGCAGGGATAAATCCCAAAATAGAATTACCATAGATACATTCGAGGACAAGGTGTATCTGACAGTAAAAGAAGTCAAGGAATTAATTAAAGTATTGCAGGATAGTATTAAAGAATAACAAAATATTAAAAAATATGATAACAGTCATACACTATTATAATATAAGTAATATTATAAAGAAATTGAAAAATAAGGCTTAAGTTGCGCATACTTAAGCCCATTGTCGGAATGGCTTACTTATCTGACTTAAGCAAGCCTTCATTGATGTTGCTCATTATCTTACTGTATTTCAGATTACTGAAATTAACAATAAGACACATCAATGATTGTGAAGTTAATTGTATGCATACATATTTCTTACCAACACAAATATGTATGTAGTACTTATTTAAAATATCATAACTAAAAGTATATGTAAATAAATTTCAAAAAATAAAGGAGAAAATTATTATGAATAGAAACGGGATTAGCAGCTTAGGAGACAATGGAATATGTATACCATTAAGCACTTCATCATATGATTTTTCAGAATCAGAAAGATATGATGAACAATATAATGAAAAACAGGAAGAACAGCCTACGGATGATGTAAGTAATGCATACACCTACAGGGCAAAGGAAATAAATTGGAGAACCAGTGCTAAAGATGAAGAAAAGCAGTATGTAACAGGTAATATTGTTACTGTAAGCAACAGATATTTTATTGTTAATCCGGAAATAGTAACTGATTGCGGACTTACAGGGTTATCTTTTGATAGTGGTTTTACAGAGATTGATAAAGATACAATCGAACCGGTAATTAGCCATGTTATTGATAAGAAGAAAGAAGTATTAATAAAGGTTCATTCAGAGCTTATTGACCTTTCGGATGCTACAACTGGTGAAGAGCTTGCAGCTCTTTGTGATGCATGTGGTTATGATTATGATACGTTAAGAGAATGGGATAAGGAGTGTAAAGTATACATATCCGGTAATACAGAATATAGTAATTTTACCAGAGCATTAGTTGAAAGCAACTATATTGATAATGCACTGCTTGATTATGCTAAAAAGTATAAAGAATTCTTCATAGGAAAAGATAGTTCTGAAGAAATAGATGAGATAGACAGATAATTAAAAAAATAATGAATTAACAGGTATGGTTTTTACTGTACCTGTTATTTTTTTACCCTTTATTAAGAAAAATATGAAAAAGAAGCCGCTTTAATATAGTATTTCCACACTATTTAAGTATAAGGGATTTATAAGGAGAAAGAAATATGAAGAAACAATCAGTAATTCTTGGCATAATAACGGTTTTAATGGTGTTAATTTTACAGATTAAACCTGATGTAACTGCTTATGCTTATACGAAATCAGACTATAACTATAAGGACGGAAGATATTATGTAGATAATCTTGAGAAGCATACACATGATAATACAATCACTTTGTATATGCTCTTTCCAAAGTCATCTTTCTTAGAAGGGGATATCTACTATGACTTCCTATGTTTTTCAGATAACTTTCCTGATGGAAGCTATTATAAGGATTTAGGATATGAAACTCTAAGATATCATGCAAAACTGGATACAGCTAAGACTGTAGCAGAAGATGTAGGAGAAGGCGTAGTAGTATCATTCGGTTTCAATGTAGAAAATGGTACATATGTATTTAGTACAAATGATTACTCATATGGAATATGTACACTGACAAAGGATTATAAGAATCCGTTAATTCATAAGAGAAATTTCAATGATGAAACAACCGTATGGCAGGAGAAGGTAACACTTAATAATGAACATCTTGATTTATATGCAATCATGGGTGGGGAAGAATTCATTGTAAATAATATGGATGCCATGTCTAATTATGCAAAGGGATTAAGACAGTCTGAGTTATCCGGTAGTCAGAAAGAAAACAATATGAGAGATGCTTTATCAGGTATGGTCAGTTCAGATACGGATAAGAATGAATTAAACGATATTGTCAATGAGCTTATGAAAGATGACAGTACCGGTACAGATAAGGATAATATATCGTCTGATGATAAGGACAATTCATATGTAAATAAGAATTTGGATGTAAATAATTCAGCTACGAATAGTGATGGAGTAAGTATTACTACTAATAAAGGTAATACCGGTAATGATGAATCTAATAATACAGAAGATAAAAAGACAGATATAAAAACCTATATTACTGCCGTAATAGGAATATTGGTACTTATTGTCTTATTTATCATTGCAAAAAAGAAAAAACATTAAATAGGGGGATTTTATGAGAAATTATAAGAAGGAAATTTATGACAGATTAGGGATTGATAATAATACAATACCAAGCTGGAAGACAAATGATTATTCAGCCGATTTAAAGGTATCCCTTAAAATTCAGGAATATGCTATGAAAGCAGACAGTATTATCATTTTAGGAGATTATGATGCAGATGGTATATGTGCTTCACATATTTTAAAGAGAAGCATGGAAGAGATTACTCCTGATAAGGATATTACTATTCTTCTTCCAACAAGACCGGAAGGATATGGAATAAACAGAAGAATGGTAGATTTTTGTAAGCAGGAAGCCTCTGATAAAACACCTTTAGTTATTACCTGTGATACAGGTATTGCTGCAAAGGAATACTTGGAAGAGATTAAATCAGCAGGATGTAATGTAATATTAACAGACCACCATGAATTAAAAAACAGAGATAGACTTCCCTGTGTAGATTTAATCATAGACCCGGAAGTATCATTTATTGATAATCCTTTATCCGGTACAAACTGGTGTGGAGCAGGTGTTGCTTTTAAGCTTATGGAAAATATTGTATCTTTGCAGACAAGAAATTATTGTCTGGCGTTTGCAGGCATTGCAACAGTGGCAGATATGATTACTTTAAGGGAAGGAAGCTGGCAGTTAGTAAAGAATGCCATAGATTCCTTAAAGGTAAATGCTCCTGTAAATATTTTATTGCTTACATATGAATTAGGCAGGGATTTGGCACATCTTACGACAGATGACATAGGATTTTATATTGCCCCTACATTTAATGCCGCAGGAAGACTAGAAGGAAGTGAAATACATACAGACGGAGCATTACAGGTTATTGATTTCCTTGAAAATCCTACTGAAGAGAAAGCTAAGAGACTGGTAGAGATTAATGATTATAGAAAGGAACTGGATGTAGAAGAAGTCGAAAAGGTTGATAATCTTATAAAGGAACAGGGAAAGGAACTGGATTATCCTATATGGATATATGCTCCGGGATTACATAAAGGACTTGTAGGATTAGTAGCAGGATTTATAAAGGAGAAATATAATGCTCCTGTATGTGTATGTACTGATAATGAAGATAAGACTATGATTACAGGTTCAGCAAGAAGTGTAGATGGATTTAATATTTATGATTACCTTGATAAAAATAAGGATTGTTTTATTAAATATGGCGGACATGAAGGAGCAGCAGGATTTTCTCTTACTAAGGAAAACTTTGAAGAAATAGAAAAGAGAGTAGAAAAGAGAGAATTCATCCCTAAAAGAAAAATAGATGCCATTCCTATAGAGCTTAATGATATTCCACATATTAACCGTATAACTAATGAATTAAGACCATTTGGAGAAGGATTTAGTGAACCGGTATTTAGTGCGGATATTGACCTTACAAAGCAGGAAAAAGTAAGTATGTTAGGCGAAGAAAAGAAACATTTAAGTATCAGAAATACTACTCCTAAATGGAAGCTTATTCATTTTGGACATACAGAGAGCGACCTTACGAACTATGAGAAATTTAAGGCATATGGCAAGGTCCATAGCAGTTACTTTAAAGAGTATATGACTCCTGAAATGAGTGTAAAAGTTGTTGAAGATGAGCCTGTAAATGAATATGATGATTTAGAGCTGTAATAATAAGGAAAATAATAATATGATTTATACAAGTTACTTTGCTAAAATAAGGAAGTTCCCTTCAAATGTATTTCCTATATCCATAGCAAGATTTACACCTAAAGGAGTAGATATCCCTTGTATTTTGGAATTAGCCCCTACAAAGGAAATCTTATTAAAATATAAGGGAGATGGAAATACAGATAATTATATTAAAGCCTACAATGAGCAGGTATTGGATAAGTATAATATGGATGGATTTATCAGTCTGATAGAGAAAGCCAGTGGGATAGAGGGTGTAGCTGACAGCATGGACAAACATGTAGCATTATGCTGTTTTGAAAAGTCTGAGGATTTCTGTCATAGGCATCTAATTGCTGATAGATTAGAAAGAAACAATATTAAAGTACAGGAATTAGATGAAAATATTATAGAAGAGATAAAGAATAATACAATGGAATTAAATCCATTAAAAGACGGTATTACTCATATAAATATATATTCTAAAGCGGAAACAGAATTAGGTAGATTTTTAACTAATTTTGCATATTGTCCTATTAGTACTGATGAAGGTGTTTTTAATTCTATTGAAGCTTATTGGGGATATCTTAAAATTAATCCAGATAATAAAGAAAGAGAACAGTTAAGAGAGTTATATGGATTAAAAGCTAAACAAAAGGCAAATGAAATATTAAAAAATCAAGGTACTCGTTATGAAAGACCTGATTTTGATGATAAAATTGATAAAGCAATTAGTCTAAAATTTAATACAGATATGGCAAAGGCTATTTTTGTTAAACATAGAAATATACTGCATTTGCCTATAACTCATTATTATTATTTTGGAGATAAAACTAATTGTAAAATAGTAGATGCAATGGACAAATATCCACAGTTTATTAATTCTGTTAAAACAAATTTAAAAAAGTGGATAGAAAATAATAAAGACATTTTATATAAACAGGAAACCATAGATAGCAATATAGAAAAGACTGCCTGCTTTACCGGAAGACGGCCAAAGTATCTGTTTGGGTATAATGATGATTCCAGCTATTTAAAATTAACCATATATACTTATAAGGTCATAAAAGATGCATATAATAAGGGCTATCATAATTTCATTACTGGTGGCGCTCAAGGGTTTGACCAGTTAGCTTTTAGGGCTGTTAATGCATTAAAGAAAGAGCATCCGAATGAAATAAAGAACATATTGTATCTCCCTTGTAAATCCCAGAGTGATAAGTGGGGAAAAGATGGATTATTTGGTAGTGATAATTATAAAAAGATGCTTAATATGGCTGATAAAATCAGATATATTAGTGAAGAGTATACGAATACCTGCCTGATGGATAGAAATAAAGCAATGATTGATGATTCCTCTTTGGTAATCGCCCTGTATGATGATAAAAACTGGGATAATGATAAAAGAGTCCGAAGTACAAGTGGTACATTAAATGCTCTAAATTATGCTAAAAATAAGCATAGACAGATTAATCAGATATTTTTTGATGAACATAATATACTTGATACATTAGAGGTAAATGTTTTAAATTGGGATAATGATGTTAAGAATAATGATTACTTATTTGGAATAAATAAAGATATTTTGTGTCAACAGGTTAATTGTAAAGGTGTTATGGATGATAACCCAGTTATAGATAATGAGTATGACAGGTAAATATAAAAGACTTATATGTTAAAAAATAGCATATAGGTCTTTTTTTATTGCTCTGAATAAAATATTTTCCACACTATTTAATTAATAATGGAAAATTCATATTTAATTAAGGAGTTTTTTTATGGGAAAGACAATATTTATAACAGAGAAATCAAGCGTAGCACAGGAATATATAAAGGTGCTTAAAGTAAAGAAAGCAGGTAAGACAGACGGATATGTAGAAGGATACAGTCCTGTTCTTAATAAAGATGTACAGATTACATGGGCTGTCGGACATCTTATCAATTTAGCTTCTGTACCGGAACAGAAAGCCGGAAGATTACTTAATGCAGCAGCTAAGAAGGAATACCATTGGGGATTTGATAATCTCCCTGCTTTATTTGATAACTATATTTATCAGGTAAGCTATGCAACAAAAGACCAGTTCAATGTCATAAAGAGCTTGTACACAGCTAAGGATGTAGATGCTATCTATTATGCAGGTGATAGCGGAAGAGAAGGTATTTATATACAGGCACTCATCCGTAATCAGATATTTAAAGGAGCAGACCCAAGAGGGATAGACGAGAGGGTTGTATGGATTGATTCCCAGACAGAAGAGGCTATCTTAAATGGTATAAGGGATGCAAAGCCATATCATTCTTATGATAATTTAATTGCAAGTGGGTATGCAAGAGCCATTGATGATTTCAGCATTGGTATGAATTTTACTGAAGGACTTACTGTGAAAGCAAAAAATAAAGTTATTGCAGGAAGGGTAATGTCTCCAACATTAGCTATGGTTGTAAACAGGCAGAAGGAAATAGATGATTTTGTTGTTACGGATTATTATGGTATCAATGCTAATCCTGAAGGGTACACCTTTACTCCTAAATGGAAGGCTGTTCCGGGAAGTGCAATGTATGATTCAGCCTTACTTTATAATGAAACAGGATTTAAAAAGGAAGAGGATGCGAAAGCTTTCTGTAAGGATAATCTTAAGTTTGTGGATACATCTATAGGATTAACTGTAGATGGAATAAAGGTAACAGAAAAGAAAGAGATTGCTCCATATCTTTTCAATCTTGCAGAATTACAAAATCATTGCAGCAAAACATATCATATCAGCCCAGATGATACATTAAAGATAGCACAGTCACTTTATGAAAAGAAAATGACCACATATCCAAGAACAGATGCAAGAGTATTATCAAGTGCAGTAGCAAAGGAATTAGAAAAGAAATTCGGAAAACCTGTTCCTAAGAAATATGTAGATGACAGTAAGATTACAGACCATTATGCTATTATTCCTACATTTGAAAATCATTTAAATCAGTGTAAGGATTTAGAGAAGGCTGTATTTAATGATATCATGTTAAGGTTTAAGTCTATATTTAAACCACCTTATGTATATGATAGTATCAATATTACTCTAAAGAGTGAAAGCGGAGAGGTATTTACCACTACAGAAAAACAGGAGAAGCAGTTAGGATGGAAGGAGTTATATACAGATAAACCAGATTTACAGACTGTAAATATTCCTTCTAAGGGAGATGTATTACAGTGTATGCTAGAGCTTAATCCTTGTCAGACAAAACCGCCTGCTGCATATACAACAGGTACGCTTATTCTTACAATGGAGAAAGCTGGTAAGTTTATTGAAGATGAAGAGTTAAGGGAACAGATTAAAGGATGTGGAATAGGTACATCTGCTACCAGAGCCGGGATTATTAGTAAGCTTATTGATAAAGGATATATCGCTGTTGATAAGAAACAGAAGGTATCTCCTACAGAGACAGGTAAACAGGTAATAGAGGCCCTTAATACTATAGATAAGACGATTATAAGTCCTGAAAAGACAGCAGAGATGGAACAGAGCTTATCAGATATTGCAAATGGTACATTATCTCCCAAAGACCACAGAAAAGCCATGAATGATTATATTACGGAGAAAATACAGGCTATAAAGGATGCTGAAGGAATTAGTGTATCAAAGGCATATGGAAGTAAAGCTAAAGGAAGTAAATCCGGTCCTGCAAAACAGTTTGACTGTCCATGCTGTAGCACTCCTTTAAAGTATGGTAAATTCGGATATTATTGTGAGAATAAGGACTTCAGAGGTGCAAGAGGCGGATATATTTTAACTGAAAAGGATATGGAACGCCTCTTATCAAAGGGAGAGACTACTTATAAGAACATGACAAGTAAGGAAGGTAGTAAATTTAAGGCTAAGTTTGTATTAAAGGATATAGTGGGTTCTGAAAAGAAAGAACTTGGCTTGGAATTTGAAAAATAATAATAATTTTGAAGAGATATCAGATATTTATATATTTGGTATCTCTTTTTTTTACACTATTTAGATAAGCAAATGATAATAATTAAGAAAAGGACTATTATTATGATAATGAAACAAATAATTACGGATATAGATAATGAATACAGTGATGTTCTTATGAAGCTACAGGATGATAATAATGAAAAATTATTAAGTAAAGATGATGTGTTATATATCCATAACTATGCAATAGAAAAATATGGTGGAGAAAATGGTGTTAGGGATAAGAATTTACTGGATTCAGTGATTTTAAGTCCATATCAGGAAGTATTTGGAAAGAAATTATATCCGACAGTATTTGATAAAAGTGCAAAATTATTATATGATTTTACTGATTATCAGATATTCATAGATGGAAATAAAAGAACAGGAGTATATTGTTGTTTAACATTATTACAGGTGAACAGCTATAAACTAACATTAACAAATGATGAATTATACAAACTCACTATGGATATAGCTAATAATAAAATAACATTTGAAGATGTAAAGAGAATAATAAAGAATAATTCAATCAAATTAGAGCTATGTCAAAATATAGAAGATACCATTAATAAAGATAATAAGGAGTATAATGATTATGAATCAGAACAAAGACTATAAACCCGTAGATAGAGATATATTAAATAGTATCCTAGATAATATAACAGAAGAAAGAAATGAAGTTCTTTACAAATTAGCCGGTGGAGTTGATAAACCGGATAATGATGAAGATAAAGATGATATCAGCTTAGATTAAATCCGAATAAATATGACTTATTTTTAGAGGTGTTAGATATTTATGTATCTGATATCTCTTTTTTTACACTATTTAGATAAGAGATAAATTATATAAAGGAGATTAAGATATGAGTAATCACTATAAAGAAGTAAGAAATGGAAACGGAACTAATTTAACAATAGGACCATCTGCTTATATAAGTATTGGTAAAGATGGAAAAGATATAATGATTAGATGTGAGAATGAAGTTATAGCATTTAATTCATTAAATGATTTAATAGCTGCATTAGATAAAGATAAGTCAGTATATTATCGTAACGATAATGACTTATCTATGGACAATCAGGATATAGATATGGATTTAGATAGATAATATAAATGTTACATAAAAAAGGAGAAAATGATATGGATAATTGGACTTATAATACGATTACTGGATTTTCTAAGGAACTTGCAGAAAAATATATAGATAAAATAGGAAATTTTGATTTTAACAAGTTGATACCAATACCTGAGAGTTTAAAAATTTATTGTGATGTACAAAGTGATAAGAAGATATATATTTATTTATCAGAAAAATTATCAAAGCCAATATCAGAAGTAAAAGAATCTAAATATTCAAAATTAATTACAAATGCATTTAATAAAGATTGGATATCAGCTATAAAGGAATACATAGATAATGATATAAAGAAAGGTATTTTAACTGAAAATAAAATAGACGAGGATTATGAAAAAGGGAAAATATATGTAAATAATTATGAAAAATATGGAGCGATAACATATATTGATTGGTGTCGTAATAATTGGGGAACTAGGAATAACGCTTATGACACACATTATGATGAGTTAAGCGAAACCTTATCATTTAGTACAATATGGAATGCTCCTGTTACTATTCTTAAAAAATTGGCAGAAGATAATCCAAATGTTAAATTAGATTTTTATGCTGAGAACGAAGATGGTGAATATTTAAAAGCAACTTTAGTCGATGGAAAGTATATTGAAATCGAAAAAGGAGATGTTGATTATATTCTTGAATAATAAAAGATAAATATAAGACAGCCTCAAGTAGTATGATATGCCCCCTGTCAAGTAGACAGGTTAAATATCTAAAATGAAGTGTTGCTAAACGACCGTATAAAGTGTACGGTCGTTTTTCTATGCACACCATTTCTCTTTATATTTTTCAATTCGTTTATTTTTAGGAATAAGATACTGTTGTGGTGTTGCTGTAGATAATGCTTCAGCTCTTACCTCTAGTGGCGTTTTGCAATGATACCTGTCTTGTGGTCGTTTTTCACTGTAGAATCTAATATAATCTTTTATTGCAAATCTTAATGAAGATTCATTTGTTATATCGTACATCTGATACATTTCTGATTTTATGATACCCCAGAATCCTTCAGTAGGTCCATTATCTATACAATGTCCAACTCTGGACATAGATTGTTCTATCTTATGTTCCTTAAGTTTCATTTGAAATACCTTACTTGTATACTGAAAACCTCTATCACTATGAAATAATGGTTTAGCTTCAGGATTTGCGGCAATAGCTTTATCAAAGGTTTTAAATACGAGCTCATTATTATTTCTCGTGCTGATAACATACGCAACAGGGTATCTATCATATAAGTCAAGAATGGCACTTAAATAAAGTTTCTTTTTCTCACCTGGAATCTTAAACTCTGTTACATCAGTTGTCCATTTCTCATTTGGTGCAGTTGCATAAAAGTCTCTGCCTAATCTATTTTCAGCTACTGCTTCCGGTGTCGAAGAAGTATATTTTTTCTGCTTTCGTCTAATGACTGAATGAATACCCAACTTCTTCATAATTCGATGTACTCTCTTCGGTTTATAATCAGTATGGTTAAAGTGATTAATCCAAGAGGTCATTCTTCTATAACCCAGAATGTGATTAAAGCGCTCATCGTACTCCTTTATAAGTTCTGCCAACTTCATATTTTCTGCTTCCTGTTCAGGTATCTCACGATTCAACCACTTATAATAGGCAGCTCTTGATATTTCGAGCTGTTTACACATCCAATTAATACTCCAGTTCTTTGTTTCATAGAAAAACTTTATTGCTATAAATTCCGAATTATAGCGAAGTTTTCCGAGCCTCACATCCTTTCGAATTCCTGTACTTTTTTTAACAGTTCCGTTAACATATCCTTTTCTTTGAGTTGCTTCTTTAAACGTACATTTTCCCGACGAAGACGTTCCAATTCGTCTACCTCTTCATCCGTTTTATGACATCCACGCTTATCTGTTAATCCTTCTTCACCTAGTGCATCATACTTTTTTACCCAAGAATAGACTTGATTGTATGAGACATCATAAGCACTTGCAGTTTCTTTATAATTACGATTATGTCCGATACAATACTTTACGATTTCTTTGCGTTCTTCAATGCTTGTTTTTCTTCTTGCTTCTGCCATATAGACCTCCGGTTTTGGACAATAGTCCCTAAGTTCTCTATTGGCATTATACACTGAAATCCATTTTCGTAGTTGGGTTGTAGAAGAAATATCATATTTTACAATCAGTTCCTCTAGTGAACCATAACCACTTATATATTCTTCCACTACTTGAATTTTAAATTCTTTTGTATAACTTTTGTTATATGACTTTTCCTGAAAAGCAGATACTCCGTACTTCTCATATTTTTTTAACCACTCACGGATAGTTTTCTTTCTGGTAGTTCCGAGAGCTATACATATTTCTTCTAAACTACGAGTTCCATTGTGATAGTCTTCACATGCTTGTACTCGCTGTTCTATAGAATACTTAGATTTTCTGGACATAAAAATACCCCTTAAATAGATTTTGGTTATTTACCATGTCTACTTAAGAGGTATCATATCAGTATCAATGATATTATTTAGGCTGTTTTTTGTAACATAATTTTAAGATTATTTAAAATATATTATAAAAAACATACACTATTATAGTATAATAATAAATTACAGAGAAGATAGGAGAAGATAATTATGAAGGATGGATTTAGTAGAAAACCAAGCGTCACATTTACAGAGGAAGAGAAAGCCTTTGCAAGAAGGATAGTTAATGGGGAATTAACAGAAGAAGAGGAAAGACAGTTAGATGCTGAGATTGAAAAAGCTTGTATTTTTGAAGAGACTCCAAGAGAAGAATGGATAAAAGAAGCAACAAAAGCAAAGAGTTCTATAGATATATTTTAATAATAAAGGTTTATAATTATAACAAAGTAGGAAATTTATGATATTCTAAATAATTTGGTTGTGAATATATCAGAAAAATACGGTATAATAAGGAGTTAATAGCATGGAATATAAAAGTATAATATGTGATGAATGTGGAACAATTAGAAAGATTTGCGAGAATTTAAAAGAAGAAGAAATAGAGGATATACTAAGTAATCATCCGGAATGGAGATTAGAAACAATAGAAGCTTACGAAGATATTGAATTGTATTAAATAATTAAAGAGAAAATATGGAGAAAAGGTAATATGTGAGATTAGAAAAATAAGGAGATAGAAAATGGATTATATTAATATTTTAGAACTAGAATGGTGATTGATATGAAAAATTATACATTAAAACATAAAGATAAGAATATCTTATATTTTACAATGAACGGACAGGAAATATCTGACACTGCAATTAATAAAGATGCAGTCAGATACTTACCGCTACCTTTAAAAAGAATTATTCATAATATGGATGAGTTTATAAAACAGCCAGAAGAAGAGACTTATTTTGTACTTAATGAAGAAGGTAATTTCCTAGTTGATAACTGGCTGTCTGACAGAGAAATTCCTTTAAGCAGGGATAACTATAATGCTTATATTAAAAAAGGGTCTACAGCTAGACAGTGGATGTTAGAAAATAACGCAATGTCTTTTACAGATTGTTATTGGGTTGAAAAAGAAGAAGATAATCTTACTTGGAAAGATATATGTCAGAAATTAAATGGAGTAGACCACTTTGTTAATGTTCAGGACGAAAACAGGCACTATAAGGGTACTAATGCTACTTTGGGTGGACAATTAGAAAAGTTCTGGTATAAGGAAAATGATACGCTTAAATTATGTAAGAAGAATGAGCCATTATATGATATATTAAGCGCCAGAGAACTTATAGCATCTCTTATTTATGAAAGGCAGGGATTAATAAAAGACAAAGATTTCTGTAAATATGAATTTGTATTAAACTCTTATAATCAGCCTGTAGGAGTATCCTGTAATGCATTTACTGATGCCTTAAATGCTGATAAAAATATAGAGCTTATAACAGTTTATGACCTCTTGGAAGAATATAACTTAACCCAGCAGGAGTCCGTATACGACCTTATCCCAGTATTAACAAGTAAGTATGGGTTTGATGAGAAAAAAGCTTATGATTATCTTGATATACAGACTATGGTAGATTTTTTAATATTAAACCGTGACCGTCATCAGGGAAATATTGCATTTTTAAGAGATGCTGATACATTGACGATAGAATCTGCTGCTCCTATATTTGATTCAGGTAGTTGTAAAATGCTGGAAGCTGAATACACAGAGAATTTATTCTTAAGGACAAAAGTAAATGGTCTGTATAATACAGACGGAGAGTGCCTTAGCCATGTAAAAAATGTAAATTTATTGGATATATCTAAATTGCCAGATACAGATGAATTAATGGCTATCTTGAATAAATGTGAAAATATATCTGAAGTACGAAAGAAAAAGCTGATAGATATGTATAAGAATAAGATTAATTACCTTTTGGACTTACAAAGGACGCAGGGAAAAAGTAATATCAGTAAAGGGAAAAATATACTATCTGATAAGCTAAAAGATATTGTTGCAGATAATATTATGATTGATAAAGATTAAAAAAATATATAATGAAGAAGACAGCTGCTTTTCTGTGATTAGAAGAGAGCTGTCTTTTATTATATACAATATTCATATTATCTATGAAAAATATCAGGCCTTTCCTTTTTCAGTAAGCAATGGTTTGATTTTCTTGTAGATTTCCCCAGTCTTTTTACTGTCTCTTAACAATCTCTGTATATCATTACAGATATCATGCATACTGTTATGTTTATTTATTATCTTTAACAGACAATCAGAATAACTGTTATATTTTCCTATAGCACTGATTAATTCGTCTATAGTAACAGTACATGATACCTGTTCATGTGTTACAGGTAGTCTTTTTACTTTAATGGAATAGTTTTTCCAATAATCACAAAGACAGTCATAGCCTGTATCGTTTGAAACAATAGTATATTCATCTGAATCAAAATTGGTTGCAATAAGATATCCCAGATAAGATGACAACTGAAAATCCAATGCATTCTTTGTTCCTACATTAGCTTTTATGGCATAACAGGTTGTCTGTTCTTTAAAGATATCCAGTGGAAGAGACTGACTGCTATTTTCTGAATAGAAGATGATAATTACATCTTTATCTTTGATGTCTCTTAATGCCTTTATCCCCTCAATTCCGATATTTTCATAATCTACTAAATAATAATTCATATCTATATCCTTTCTTAATATAAGGTTGTGATGTAATTCCTATATTAATAGTGTAAGATTACTGTTTATTTTTTGGGAAAAGGGGGATAGAGGGCTGATGATAATTAAATATATTACACCTTTTTTAATTTTTTTATTTTTTAAGGGATATATAAATTTTTCTCCACACTATTATTATAAGATATATTAAGGAGTGTATATGATGAATAATTTATATATATTAAAAATAGAAAAGGTATCAAATCTTACAAATCTAGCAAACAGGGCAATTCATAATTTTAGAAAAGTTCCGACTGCTGCCCCTAATGCTGATATTAATAAGAGATATCTTAACACTGTATTAGTTAATGCCGGAGTAGAAGATTATTCAGCGTTATGGAGAGACAGACAATATGAAGTAAATATGGAAGGTGGATATTGCAAACCAAGAAAGGATTCCGTGTATGCTTATGAAATTGTTTTAGGATATTCACACGGGGCTATAGCTGATGACAAAGTAATGGAATGGGCTGAAGCTAATGTCAAGTGGTTAGGAGAAGCTTTTGGTGGGGATAAGAATGTATTATCAGCTGTATTACATATGGATGAAACAACTCCACATATTCATGCGATAGTAATTCCAATAGATGAAAGAAATCGTTTATGTGCAAAGAGCTTTACAGGTGGAAAGAAAAAGATGTTCCGGTTAAGAGATAGTTATACTAAAGCAATGGAACAGCTTGGGCTGGAAGCTCCTATAAGGTATACAAAAGCAGATAATTATGAATTAAAGAAGTTCTATCGTGCCGTAAATACCATAGTTAATACTCCTGCTCCGGAAAAGGGCGAAGAAGAGACAGAAGAAGAATTCATAGACAGATGTGAAAGCTGGGTTAAAAATATAGAGTTTAAAACTATGGATGAGACAAGAAAAGCTGAAAGAAAAATAAACAGATTATTAGCACAGCAGGAAGTCTATAATGTTGAAAATAAACAGGCACATCATCTTACAAATATTCTGATGATGAAATATTGTGGAAATAAAAAGAGAGCAAAGAAAACAATCTTACAGTTTTCTGAATTTGTAGATAATGTACCTGTAGATGTATTAGAAAGAACAATGGATTTCTTGGAAGAGAAATTTGTAAAGGGAGAGAATCTTTTAGGTAAGGAGAAATCATCAGAGCTTATAGAAATTAATCAGGAATTAGAACAGGAAGACAAAGAAATGGATATTTAAAAGTGGTGTAATATATTCCTTATTATTAACTACTATTACCTACTATTATCCACTATTACTTATTACTATCATTCCTACCTATGCTATATCCATTTACCTAATTGATTATTCTGATTATCCCCTATAATTTTCTTTAATTTTAAATAGTAAATTTACACTACTTAAATATAAAAGAAAATTATTAACTTATTTAATCAAAAAAGGAGATAACACATGGCTAACCTTAAGAACTGGAGCAATATAGACTTCCCATTAAAAACGAGATTTATACGACATTCAGACAGATTATATCTTCCTTCAGATTTTCAGAACGGAGAGATGCTTACTTTCTATAGTAAATGTGAGAAACCGGTAAGTAATGCATTAGGATACAGGTTATATTATGGAGAACATAGTAAGATGCCAAGATTGATTAAGTATAGTGATATTGAATGGAATTAATATAATTATTATCAAAAAGGAGACTTATATATGTCAGATATTAATACAGATTTTATAAATGATAACTCAAATATTAACACAGATAGCATCACATTCTGGGATTATTACAAGGATACAGACATGCAGGGAGTGGATAATCTTGAGCTTGTATTAGGTATAAAGAAGCATGGCTTGCCTGATGATGCAGAATTAAGAACAAAGATATTAACCAACTTTGCAAATGATAGGGATAACCAGTATAAGCTGGATTATGAGAAGCTGTACAATTATAGTGAAAGCTTCAGAGAGTATTATCCATTAGATAAGGTATTATATCTTATAAAGAAGACAATAACGAATATGCAGAATTACATTATAGATATTAACCATTCAAATTTATCTGATGAAGATAAGGCTTTACTGTTCTTTGTCATTCCAATGTAAACAATTTTCATTAGTAATAAGAGGTGAAAAAATGGGATATTTAACCAATAATGATAACGACCTTATAAATAAGACAAATGCTGCATCGGATGTAGATATATATTTCCAGACTCCGCCTGATATAAGAGAAGATATGGATGTATTCTTAGGAACAGTGGATAATACTTCTGATAATAATACCAATTCATCAAATACAATCAGTGGAATGAAGATTGTGGAAGATGTGGATGTATCTGATATAGGAGATATGTTATCTGCTATAAACAGTGCAAATGCGGGATTAACAAAGCAGGCAGAAGAGAAGGCATTACAGCAGGCAGCAGAAGAAGAGAAGCAAAGAGAAGAGGAGATAAAAAAGAGACATGAAGAAATCTTAAGAAAGAAAGCAGAAGAGGAAGCAAAACAGAGAGAACAGATACGGTTAGAAGAAGAAAGACAGGCGGCAGAAGAGGAAGCAAAGAAGAATAAGTCTAAACAGAGGGATGAAAAAGATAAGAATAAAGAGAAGCAGGATAGTACAGCATCAGCTACCTTAAAAGATGCCATAGGTAATATAAAGAAGCCTGCATTAAGTAATCCGTTAAAGGGAATAGAGATACCGGATAAGCCTAAGAAGGAGAAAATTGCAAAGGAGAAGCCTGTAAAAGAAAAGCCTGTAAAAGAAAAAGCAGAGAAACCGGTTAAAGAGAAACCGACAATTAATATAACAATTCCTAATATAACCTTTAATAAGCCTAAAAAAGAGAAGCCGGTTGAAAAGAATAATACGGATACAGATATTGATTGGAAATTAAAGGCTACAACAGATAGTTTAACCCGGTTAAAGAATATGACTGCTTATGAAGAAGATTGTAAGACATTCCCACTTACAGGAACATTCATATTTGCTGATGCAAATAATCTTAAGTACATAAATGATATTTACGGACATGCAGCAGGAGATACACTTCTTTTAAAGATATCAGAGGTATTAAAGAAGGTATTTGGGAATGAAGTATACCGTATAGGTGGAGATGAATTTGCAATACTTACTACAGACAATAAGAATTCTGTTGAGAAGAAAATAACAGTTATAGAGAAGACGCTTGAAAAGTATACAAAACTGGATAAGGAAGGCGTTGTATATTCATGTGCAATAGGTGTTGCATATGGAGATGGAACTAAGACCATAGAAGAGTTAAAGACACTGGCAGATGAAGCCATGTATGAGAATAAGGAAGATTATAAGAATAAACATCCTGAATTAAACATACGGAAAGAGCCTGTTAATACTAAGAGTGAAGATGTTGACTGGAAGAGGCTTGCTATGGTAGACCAGAAGACAAAATTAGGAAATAAACTGGCTTTATCTATGGTAAATATAAAAGCCACTAATACAGTAGCATTAATACGAATAGTGGGATTTAGTAATTTTAAAAGAGAAGAAGGAGATAGACAAATTGAGCTTATAGGAGAGCTTATAAAGCATAATATAGGAGAAGAAGATAATGCTTATTTCATAGAAAATGGTACATTTATCATAATATATAAGCAGAAGAAAACAGGGCTTGACCAGATAAAAATAAAAGCAAGGGCATTATCATTAAATACAGAGATGACTACATTTACCGGGAATGGGATGAAGATAGAAGAGATTATAGATTTAATGATAAAAAAGCTTGATTCAAAAACAGACGAAGAGCCTAAGACCTATGATGAAAAACTGTCGGTATCACAAAGAAAACTAAAATCTCTAGTAAAAGAAAATCACACATTGGTACAGGATGATGACTTTGAACAGGCGTTAATGCAGATACAAAGAAAAGCTAATGATATCATAGCAGTATTTATGACAGATAAGAGCTTCAATGTACTATTTATTTTCTTTGATGTATTTGATTTTCTGGATAAGATATATGAATTACAGGGAAGTATAGATTTCTCATACATATATGCGGTATATCCGGGTGGAGCATTATATTATGGTTCGGATGAATACACAAAAGAAGTTAATGAACTGTTCCAGAAAATTGCAGATGGGATACAGTCAAGTGTATCTATTTCTGCAAAGGATATACAGAGAATTGACGGCATAAATATATTTGAAAAAATATTTATAGCCTGACAGATAAATGTTAATTTTGATTATTATGGTATGACACTATTATAAGTAAAGGTAGTGTCATATCATATAGTCTTAATATTATCATAAAGAGAGGGTTTTTATATGAGAGTAAAAGAAGAAACAAAGGAAAGTAATAAGATTGTAGAAGAATCCAACCCTGCAACATTAGAAGAAGTTGTTGAATTAGAAAAGACATATGAAAAGAATAAAGGGATGCAGGAGGATAAAGAAATATGAGTGAGATGATATCTACTAACTACCTTTTTATTATGAAGAAAGATATTGAAAATAAAATAGCAACGGCAGAACGGCAGAATGAAAGCTTTAAGAAAAACGGATTATATCCGGATTATAACATGAATGATATTATTGACGGTTTAAAAGAGCAGTATGAATCTGTGAATAAATGTATAGAGCTTGCTGATTTAGATTATGCAGACCTTTATGATACAACATCTCCTGACAATGTTATTTTAGCAGAAGACCTGATATCTGAAGAAGCCCAGTTACAGGAAGATTGCAAGGACAAAGACATTGAAGGCTTATTTGAAGAAAGTCTTAAAGAGGAAAATGAAAGTCTGATGATTATAGACGGACTGATTGAATCAGTTGAAAATAACAGAGCAGAAGAACAGGTTAAAACCGTTATAAAAGGTTTAGGTATTACTGAGAGCGAACTGTTTGAAGAAGAAGCAAAAGAACAGTAAGCAATCATTAATATAAAAATCAGATAAAAAATACAAAATTAAGTATTTTATCTTAGGAGAAAAAATATGAGTGATATTGCAAAAGAAGCAATCGTAGAAGTTGCAGAACATCCTATTAGGTATTCATTACAGAATGTAAAGACATTTGGAAATGATACTCTTAACAACATGTCTATGAAGGAAGCATTTAACCAGTTAAAAGAGAACATGAAGATGACAATGAATGCAAGACAGGCATGTATAGATAATGAATATGTATATCGTACTTATAAGAAGCAGGCAATTGACAGCATGAAATCTGTAAGTACAAAGGTTATTACTCCTGTAAGAACAGTTACCACATCAGCTATGTCAAGTATAATGGATGGAGTAAATAAGGCATATAAGGCAACATTGGACAAATATACAGATTTACTGAAAAATAATACAGTAAGTCTTACAAAGTATCACAATTTTAATTATAAGATACTGGAAGCTGTAAGTCTTGGAAGCTTTAGTTACGGAAAGGGATTTCTTGATTTAAAGAGCAGACTTATAAATAAGAAGACTGCTGAAATTACTATACTTGATGAGAAGATAAAGAACAGCAAAGGATTTATAAAAGCAATATTTGAAGCAAAAAGAGATGTTTTAAAGCAGGATGTAGATTACCTTTCAAGTAATAAGATGGAAGCTGAAGTATGGAAAGATAAAAAATCCCCAGAGAGATATTTCCAGACAGAAATCATTCCTGACATAAAGCAGGCAGGAGCTACAGTTAAGGCAGAATCAGCTAAAGCAGGGGGCAAGATAAAAGCCATTCCGGGAAAGACAATGAGTTTCTTAAAGGATATCGGAGTTAAGACAAAGGCTATGGTAATGAATGCTGTAAATGAAATTTCAAAGGGTGCTGTTAAAGTATACAATAAGTCTTTAGATATAGTAACTGACAGTACACTTGCTATATCATCAGCTATTACAGGAACATCAAAGATTGTCAACAGAAAGATGGCCGTAGTACAGGCGGCGGCAAAATCTAACAAGGATACTCTTAATGCAAGGGTAAAGAATGTTGAAGATACAAACAGACTTATACTTGGTATTAATGATGGAACTATTAATGCAGAAGAATACATGTCTGACGCTACAAAGTCATTAAAAGCAGAAGTAGATGCTGTTGATAAGATGCATAATCCTGATGCAGCAAAGTATATGTCCATGAAGCTTGAAAGAGAAATCAATAAGGATAAAAAGGACATAATAAAGAGCTTCAAGGAAGATATAAAACAGGATAATATAAATATTATGGGTAAACAGGCAAAGGGTAATATGTATAAAGCCGGTTCAGCAATAATGGAAGCCCAGTCAAAGGTATTAGGCGGACTTAATAATATCTTAATAAATGCAGGACAGAAAGCATTATCCCATAAAATAGGAACAGTAACAACACCTAAAGCTCCTGATGCCGGAAAAGAGGAAGCTATGGATATGACTAAGGAAGATGAAATCACATTATCTTAAAGTTATTATCATTTACACCGGCTAAGTGCTATAATAATACAGAGGGAAGTAAATTGCTTCCTTCTGTATAATTGATTAAAAGCTATAAAGAAGGAGTAATAGGAATATTATGCTAAAAGACCAGATACCAGTAGGATTTTTAAAAGTTGATTATGACTTTCCTTTATTGGGAGAGGCTTCAGATATAACAAGATTTTCAATGCCACAGGTACTAGCCTGTGTTGTAGATAAGGTTAAGGATTCAACAAAAGAGATGGGATTTGTAATGTGTCTGGATAATTATTACAGACCAATGGTACTAGGAGTATTAGGAATAGGAACATCTGAAAATGTTGAGATGAATATAAAGGATATAGCACAGTTTGCACTACTTACAAATGCAAGGGCGGTAGTTCTTATACATAATCATCCAAGTAACGGAAGGAAGGTAAGTGATTTAAAACCATCTGAAATGGATGTGGAGATTGCAGCAAAGGTAGCAAAATCACTTAGTTTCTTTGGAATAGAATTATCTGACAGTATAGTAATAAACTGTGAATGGACAAAGAACTATTCAGTAATGGGAAAGCATTTACAGGTGGATGAAGATGAGATTAATCAGAAGTGGACAAGGATTCCGTCATATTTTAGTATGAGAGAGCATAAGAAGTATGCATCCGTATTACAGCAGAAGAATGTATATACCGGAGTAGATTTAAAGAGTCCTGCTTTTTCAGGGGAAGATGTAATCAATACAAAAGAGAATGAACCTAATGAGATAAAAAGGGAAGCATCCCATGATATATTTAAGGACAGCTTATATAATTAGTATAAGATAAAAAAGGAGTAATATATGGCAGAGCAGAAGTATAAAATTGAATATCAGACACAATCTTTAGAGAAATATAAAGTATTAAGACAAAGAAGAGAAGATTACTGTAAGTCACATGGCATTCATAAAACAAAAATAATAAATATGGTACTACCAGAAGTAATAAATCTGATAAAGGGAAAGTCATCAAGTACATTGCCATTAACCAAAACAAAGCCTTGGACAAATGAGCAGTATTATATTGGAATGGCAGTATTAGGTTATATGTTTGATAATATAGTCAGATTATCTCCTGAGAAAATAGATGCCTTATGGGAAGAAGACAGGGCTAATAACGGCAAGAATTTCTTAGAGTCTACAGGAACAAAAAGCCTTGTCGATAAAATAATCAGCGAAAGCCTTTGTAATAGTGTTGAGCGAAAGAAATTCAAGGACTGTCTGTTAGATTCAAAGAAATTTATATTGAAATCTCTCTATCCTGAATATTATAAGGCTACTTATAATGAAAAATATAATGTCATTGATGATTTAGTTAATGCTGATGAGGAGACAATCAATAATTTAAAGCTTGTAGGAAAGGTGAAGACAACAGTAACCAATAACAGGTCTGTACAGATGGGAAATGTTGTTGATGAGTTAATTTATGAAGCATTTGAAGGTAATTTTAAAGCACGACAGGGAATTGTTGATTTTAAGGATAAGCTGATATTTTTATCAAATGCAAAACAGTATCATTTAAAACAGATGTCATTTATTAAAATTATGAATAATAGAGGATGCTATGCTTCCCCATTAGATTTCTACTATCTGAATAGTCCGAAGGAATTACAGGATAAGTATTTTGATGAGTATAAAGAATTGAGGGATAGTACTCAGAAGAAAGATGAAATAACAGATATATTGAATGAGTACGAAAACATGATTTATTCAATATAAAAAATATAGGAGCTGTCTATTTTAAGACAACTCCTTTTTTTTGCATTTATTTACATCTCATATTCATCTTCATAAGATGTATCTATATCGTTTTCAGTACTTTTGTCCTGCTCTTTTACTTTTTGTTCTTTCTGTACCACAGCAGTTGAGAATACCCTGTTTAATACTGGAGCAATTTTCTCATTTAATAAGATATCTTCCTTTATATCCCCATCCATGAATTTCTCCATGAATACAAATGTTGATGCTAACTGCTTATTTATAACAAGTTTATTATTCTTATCTTCAAGCTGACGGTCTATCTTCTCTAATGAATTATAGAACCCGTCATTGTTGCTTAATTCAATTTCTTCTCTCTTTTCATATATAAGTTCAGGACTGTTATAACTGTCTATGTTAATTGATTCCTCTGCACAGGCTGCTGTTAATGCTGAAAATACAAGCTTATCCTGTAAAGAATACTCTTCATCATTCTTTATATCTCCATTACTAAGAGATATTGCAGCAGTCCTTGATACAACCTGTTTCTTTTGGTTATTAACTTCAACAGTTGAAATAGTTGGAATGTTAATCGTACAATTAATTTCTTCAGCAGTGGTTCTGGCTGCATCATTTATGAATAATTCATAGTACTTATCAAAGTAATTGCCGGTTTCTATATCCCATGTGGGAATTTTATTTAATATCATTATGTAGTTATTTGTCCAGAAGATTGATAATGCTTCCGGTTCTGAAACACATGTGATGTCTTTAAAATGTATAAATTTCTGTCTGAATTTATTCTTCATCAGATTGGTTGCAATCATTGCTGAATAATATGGGGAAATTTTCTGTTCCCTTTCATATTGGACTAAATCAGTAAAGTCATTCCATGTGTAAGGAATAATTAACCCGATATTATTATAATCTACATTCCTACCATTAACTCTGTCGATTTCATTATAAATCTGTTCACCATGTTCTACATCAGGGATATACGCTACAGCCATTACACTAAAACCTGCCTTTCAAAATTTCTTAAAATAAAGGGCAAAATGCCTCATATTAAGTAGTGTGTTTTGTTTTTCATTTATTGAACACTTTTTCCATAATCTTCCAAAAAATTTAAAAATTTTTTTCTACAGCTAAAAAGAAGCCTTATAAATATTTTTCCGGACACTATTATTAATAATAATACTATCACTTTAGCTTTAATAAGTAAAAAAAGATATTTATAAAAAGGTGGGAATAAGCTGGATAGATAGGGAAAATCAGGAGAGAAGAAAATAATATGAAACAGAAAACCAATCATAAGAGTAGAGTATTTGATTGTCCTTCATGCGGTAATCCATTATTAGAGAGCTTTAAGGATGCAATAAAATGTCCTTATTGTGGAACTATCATTGTTCCAAAGAATAGAAAGCTTCGTAGAGAGGAGAGTATCTATGAGAAGAAACAGAAATAAAACAGGCATTCATATATTAAGAGGAATACTGGTAATGAGTATATGCAGTATGTTTCTTACAGGATGTAGTTTTAGTATGAAAAAGGAAAATAAGACAGCAGAAGCAACACAGAATGAATATGATAATGAGGAGACATCTAAATACGGAGTAACAAAAGAGAAAGATATGGAAGATGGCGACTTTTACATATTACATGATGGTGTATATTATCCAACATTTTTAGCAACTACTAATTATGATGCTGATGATGATGAAATGCAGTCTGTAGATGAAGACAGACAGGCGTATTTTACAGAAGAAGAGGAGTTAAACATTCCTACATTGTATATGGAATCAGGAGATAAGCTGATATATTATTCAAAATCAGTAATGCTGGATTATATACAGTGGGAGCGTTATGAAGATTTAGGATATACCGTAGGGCTTGTAAATTTAGAGACATCAACAACAGGAAAGCCATATTTTACATATGATTCGGATGATGATGCAGCACCTACAATTTTACCGGGTTCAGATTTAGAGAAGATACTGGAAGATGTAACAGATAACAGTACCTTCTATGTATCAAAGGTAGGAAATGTTGATATAGATAAGTCATTTTTAAAAAGCGGAATTATCAACAACATGACAAAGGACAATAAGTATTCCTTAGATATCTATAGTGGTACACAGTATCATCATTATGATGCAGTTGCAAATAATCATGTATTTAGAGCAATGGAATTATTCGGCTCTATTGAATACAAGACACTAAGGGCATATACCTATGAGGTTGAAATACCAAATTATTTTAATACAGACGGATATTATAGATTGTGGGGAATAGGAGCAAATACTAATTCATCTACAGGGTTTATCAGGATAATCAAGAATGGTACAAAGTTTAATATAACAGATAAGGAGAGATTTAATACTCCGATGCTTAGTTTATATACAGCAAGTGACTTACTTGAGATTGCAAATGGTAAGACGGTAAATAAAGATAAGGGAATATATAGCACCTGTGAAGAAATTAATAAATACTCAACAGAAGTAGTAGGTTCATTAGGATATAAGGATAAAACAGAAGATACAGTATCCGTAAAGAATAAGCAGTCAAAGCTTACAACGGCTACAATCAGACAGTTTAAGATAAATCTTCCTAAAGATAACAACTGTACGATTACCTTAACTCCTAGAAAGATAGAACCTTCAGGTAATATTTATATGTATATAGGAGAGGAAAAGGAAGATTTTGCATATGATGCTATCAATAATTCTTACTCATATAATCTTACAGGAGATGGAAACACCTATACATTATTTGTAAGTGGTATCTGGGAATCATATGATATCACATTAACAAACTGTCATCAGGATGCTAATGGTAAATCTTCATCTGTAATAAATAGCGCCAACACAGGCAGTACAAAATCAGCTATGGATAATACAGAAACTAAGGCAGACACAAAATCAAATGTAAAAAATACACAGATACAGACTGAAGCAAAGACACAGAATAGTACAGGTACAGATAAGAAAACAAAATAATAAGGGGAACAGATAGCTATGTATTATATTTTGAGTGATACAAAAACCGGTGGTATATATATGCCGCCGGGGGATATATCCTTTTATATTTATACAGATATATCAAGATGTATAAGCAGACCTGTTAAGACTTATCTTTTAGAAACAGAATATGACACAGAAGAAGAGATAAAGACAATTCTGTGGCAATATGGTTTTTTAAGAGGGTTTATAGATGATGAACCGGTAATTATAAAACCATCTGAAATACTGGCATTTGGAAGAAATGCAAATGATATCTATTACTGCCAGTATAAGCTTACCGGCAGGCAGGAATATTTAGAAGGAGTAACAATAAGGGATTTATGGACACTATGTAAAATCGTAGATAATGATGCCATATTCCCGACTATTCAGAAGAATGGGAAATTATACATATTAGCATATACATCACAGGATAGAATCAGTAAGGATTTAATACTTAAATATTCTGATTATAAAGTAGTCAGAACATCATTTAATGTACCATTTATGTTAAATGAGGCTGTTTATATAGATAATTAAATAAAGCTAAAAAATAGCTGTAAATAAGGAGAAGCAAAATGGCAGCTTCAACAATAGGAACAAACGTAGTAGCAGATGAACAGGAACTTACTAAAGTTTTAGAGAAGGTATTATCAGCATTTGATAATTCCTTTAAAACATCAAAAAATAACCGTTATCAGAAGATGATGGAGAATCTTGCTAAACATGTAGGAAATGGTGGAACACTCTCATATGATTTAGTTGACAGGAGATATATAAAGGAAATTGAGACTATATTACAGGGGCAGAACATAGATTATATGCTTATTCCTACAGATAATGGAGATATTGGAATTGCTGTAAAGAGTGACGATAAGGAAGCTCTGATAGATGCAAAAGAAAAAGTACTTAGCATGTCGGTTGAATATACAAAGGAATATCACGATATGGATAAGTTCATGGATAATGTAAAGCATAGCCCACAGATGAAAGGACTGAAAATACCTGTAATTGAATGTACAAATAAGAGTACACGAAATATCTTACAGCAGAGCTTATATGAATCCGGAGTAGTTGCATGTTATTCAGAAGTAACGGATAAATTATGTATTGCCCCTAATAAGATGTTTAACTTAGACGGAGACTTAGCTGACAGCTTATTAAGAGCCAGCTTTGATTTATCAAGATGTTCAATAAGTCCAGAGTATGCAAAGTGTAAGGAAGAGCAGCTTAAGCATGACAGGAACACGCTTAATAGTTTTATTAAAAATGCGAAAAAACGAAATCCTGTAATTTTAATGAGTTTACCATCCAGTGAAGATAAACCCAGAACTCCGCAGATGTTAATTGTAAATGATAAGGGAGACATCATGTATAAAGATGGAACAGCTAATCCATCTCAGAAGATATTATCATTTGAAGACTTGGAAAATTTTGACAATGCTACAGTCTATGCACATTTAAGTAAATTTGCAGATAGTATAAGAGATATGGCTGTAGTTAAATCAATAGATTATGCAGCGACTTTTGAAAAAAGAAATATGAAATATGAAGAGTTAGTCAGCCGTACTGGAACAGGTACTCGTCCTGAATATTTTGGAAAAGCAATAGAGTATTCACAGGCAGGAAAAGACATAGATATCTTAGTAAAAGATGTCATAGCATCCGTTAATAAGGAGATAGCTGATGATAATAATATAAACTTTGCTAATCCACAGACATTATTTAATAAGAAGCATGACAGAATAGTAGAGTGTTTAAGAACAGCTGCCTTACCTTGTATAGATAACTTCTTAAAGGAAGACAGGGATGCAAATGGAAATCTTAAAGGCTTATCAATAGAAGAGAAGAAGAATCTTTTAGAGAGTGCATGGATGTCAATAGATGGAGCATTTGGAAATGTAGAGAATGATATCCAGATTAATTTTGAAAAAGCCAAAAACCTTGAGGATGCTTTTAATAAGGGTAAATCTAGTGAAAAAGAAGCTGCAAAGGACTTTGATATGGATGAGGACATGGCAGCAGACAGGACTAAGTAGAAAATATAGTCCATTTTTAAATATTAAGCATGAGGAGAAATGATTATCTCCTTGTGCTTATCCTAAGAAAGAAAAATATATGAAGCTCTTAAGCAAAGGAAAGGATAAAAGAAAGCTTCCTGTATCCGGAATAAATAAGGAACAGACCATTAAACAGAAAGAAAAGAATCTGTTTAATTCAATGATAATAGAACTTATAGGAGTATCAGTAATTGCATTTTATATTTTATGCTCATACTCGGCATATCAGGCATTAAACCCAAGAATGGATATGGCACAGTGCTTTAGTGGATTACCTACGGCACTTGCTTCTAATCCGTTTTTAATGTTCAGTACAAAATATAGTCCGGGATTAGCATTTGGAATCACACTTATTATAGATATGTTTATATTTATGACATATTCATATAATAAGTTAAGAGTACATCAGGATATTAATACCATTAAAGGTAGAACACAGTGGGCTGACCCGCAGGAGATTACAAATAAGTATGCTGAATTTGACGGTAATGATTTCAGAAAGTCATATTATAACTGTATATTATCGCAGAATGTATATGAGTCTTTGGAAGCAAAGAAACACTTCCATGCATTAAATACACTTATCTTAGGTACTACAGGTTCAGGTAAAACAAGATATGTACTTAAGCCTAACATGCTTCAGATGAATGCCAACTATGTTATTACAGACCCTAAAGGTGGTACTGTAACAGAAATAGGAGAGTGTTTAAGAAGACATGGTTATCAGATAAAAGTACTTGATATAGCTACAATGGAAAATTGTGATACATATAATCCATTAGTATATTGTGACAGAGAAGCAGATGTTAAGAAGATTGTAGAAGCCTTCATCAAGAATACGGATAAATCTGGTGGAAAAGGCGGTGGTAGTAAAGACCCGTTCTGGGATGATTCCATGAATGCGTTTCTATGCTGCATGGTTAGTTTGCTTACAATGATACCTGAAGGATGTGATAAACCATATGCACAAATGCCTGAAATCATGGGAGACACCATATTTAATGCTACATTTGCTAATATTACAGAGCTTACACGAATGGCAAATAAGAAGTGGAATCCTAATTGTGGTATTGCACTAAGACCAGATGTTAAATTAGGAGATGGCAAGAATAATACAGCTAATGCATCACAATTATCAGCAGTATTTGAAAATATAAGAAGTTTTGAAGCTGAAAGACAGGACACAACTATAGACCAGATTGAAAAACCTTACACTTTAAGAGAGTGGGAGAACTTCTGTTTAGCACCTGAGAAGACAAGTACTACAATTCTTATGACAACAGCTGTAAGACTTGACCCATTTAACATTGAACAGGTAAAGAGACTTACAAGTTCAGATTCATTAGATTTACATAATTTTGGTAATGAGAAGTGTGCATTATTCTTAATTATTCCAGCTAATGACAGAACCTATAACTTCCTTGCAGCATTCGTATATACACAGTTATTTGACCAGTTATATCATAGATGTGAAGCAGGATTATCACAGACATCAGATATTTACTTTGCAAATCGTGACCATTTAAAACACTTTTCAAGAGAAGATGTTGTCCTCGGAAAAGATAAGGAATTCTTTAACAGGATACAGACAGAAGATATAACAGTAAAGGAAGTAGTAATAAACGGACAGGTAAGTAAGGATATATTTGACGGATATTATGACATCTATATGGGAGATACATGGTTAGGAAGAAGACCTACTAAAGAGCTTGCTTATAAATTTAAGGCTGACTTAAAGAACTGTAAATTAAAAAAGGCAGTTGAGAGTGGTTTCCAGAGATTGCCTATTCCTATGAGATTTCTAATTGATGAATTTCCTAATATTGGGGAAATCCCGGACTTCAAAGACAAGATTAGTACGGTGCGCCAGTACGATATAAGCTGTACAGTTATCTGTCAGACTATTACACAGTTAAAGGGAATGTATCCTGATGATTATGAAGTAATAGATGCTAACTGTCCACAATTAATCTTCCTTGGTGGTGATGAGAACTCTAATAATAAGTACTTATCAGAGAAGATGGGTGAGACGACCAAGAGAGGATATAATAATTCTTTAGATAATAAGAAGATTAATTCATCTTACCAGTTAGAGGGTGGAGCGTTAATGAGAGCTGAAGATTTCGGAAGAATTGACACTAACCAGACTGTACTGTTTATCTATGGAGAACAGCCTATTATTGATGAGAAATATGATTATCCTGCACATCCAAATTATAAGTATACTTACGATTATGCTGATGGGGAACATGTAAATGCATGTATCTTTGACAGAAGTGCATTAGGATTAAAGACTGCTACAGATAATCAGTTAAGGGTAAGAAAAGCAAAAGCAGTATCATGTGTACAGGATTTACAGATGAAAGACTTAAGAGAGATACTTGGAGTATTTTCAAATAAAGATATTGGAGATACATTATGTAAGAATACCATCGGATATCTTAATGAGACTGATGCTCTTGATGATGAAGATTCAATATACGCTTAAGTCCAATTAATTATAAGCATAGATAAAATAAGAAGAACCATAAAGAAAAAAATATGGTTCTTCTTTTTTTATGCGTATAAAAAAAATCCTACACTATTATTATATACGAAACATATTGTTCATAATTTTAAAAGAAAGGGAAGAAGCAGGTATTTATGAAGGATACGGTTATAAGAAATATTCATCAGATGTTAAACATCTTGGATGATACTAAGAGAGAGATTGCTAATGGTATATCAGAAGACATAATGAATGGTATCTTCATTGTAAGTGAAGAAAATCAGTCATTTCTTAAGCTTATAGGAAAGATATCAGACGATTTAAAGGAAGCATTAAGTTTAAATCAGGGAATCAAAACAGCTAATACAGAAACAGTTGAAAAAAACACTTTAAAACCGGAAGTACCAAAAGAAGAGCCTGTTATTAAAGAGCAGGAGATACCAGTAGAAAAGGAAAGAGAACCGGAAGAAGAGACTTATAAAGAGGAAGCAGATAATTCCATAAGTGATAATGATATTTCACAGGACTGGTTTAATGATAATATAATAAATGAAGATGATTTCACAAGGGATTTTGAAAGCAGCCTGTCTGATGATAGTAATGATGAACAGGAAGTTAAAGAAGATAAGACAGATGAGGAAGTTGAAGAGCCTGTAGAAGCTCCTCTTAAGATGCAGGCAGAAGTAATTGGAGAAGCAAATATAGAAGAGAAAGCTCTTCCGTTTTATGGAATCGTAACAAATGAAAGACAGAAGAAATCAGGAGACTTTATATTTAATAAGTATAGAATATCTGCATCTAAACAGGGATTTAATTCAGCTTCAGACATTACGCTTTTCGTAGCACCATTACAGGTTATCCCTAATAACCCGAATGTGCCTATTGTAGTTCATGTATATTCACATGGCAATTTCAAGACAGCAAGTTCATATGATACAAAGGATAGCGGACACAATATTGTAACTCTTGAGATAGATAATTTCTATCTTCTTATCAGAGGTGGATTTGATAGTAATGGAAAGTTTATGTCATTTGTAATGACAACAGGATTATCAGCAAATCAGGGAGATATCATAAATGTCTTAAGTAAGGAAGAGGGATATACAGGACCAATATTACCGGGAAGCGGACATATAAAATTTGAAGATGATGGAAACATATATGAAATATTCCCGTTAAATCTACAGGAAAATGAGTACTTATGTATCTTAATAAGTAAAGAGTTCTTAGATTATTATGTAGTAGCAAAGAATTATGGTTCTCCAAAAATCAGAATATTTGAGAATGGAACACAAAAAGAGATAATTGCAGGATGGAGTGGAGATGTATTTGAAGCAGACATACTGTAAACATAAGAAATGGAAAAGATATGGATAATAGAATCACCCTATTAGGGATTGTACATTTTAAGAAGATAAACGGAATCCGTAGTACAAGGTTTAATATAATATATTTATCTTCAGGGATACAGGATGATATAAAGATAAAGAGGATAGAAGCCTACGGAAATGAAAGAATAGTAACCGGTCTTACAAACGGAATGATGGCTATAATAACAGGACAGTTATTATATTCTGAAGAAAAGCATGGGTTTTTAATAAAAGTAGACAGTGCTTTACCTGTAAAGGACAGAAGCGGGTTAGCAGAAGAAACGATTATAATTCAGAATGGAAATTCCTTCAATCATATATATATAAGGGGAAAGAATGAGAATGGATTTATAAAGACCCACCCAAAGCCTGTACCGGGAGACATTAAATATAATGGCATGTTAAATATTATGGAATTAAAGGGGCTTGATTTGCTAATAAGTCATGCCCCGATGACACTAAGCAGCTGATTAAAGAGAGGGTAATTATGAAGAAACAGAAAGTGCCTGAGATACATATAGACACCAAGATAAAAAATAAAGGCAGGAAGAGTAGCACTTACTTATTTATAAAGCCGGTTATATCAGTAATTATAATTATAATGTGCGCTATATTTGCAGGGATAATAGGGGGCAGTATATATAAGCCGTTAAAATATATTGCTCCTGTAGTCTTTATAATGTTTGTTTATCTTATAAATAATAGTCGGAAGAATAAGAAAATAAAGGACCTGTATGAGCAGATGGATAAATTTATGAAGAGATGCTGTAATGATTCCTATAATGATTTAGCTCTTTATTTTGGAACAATTTATACTAATTTTGAAGGCAGCTTAAGTAAAGCAATGGAAAAATGCTATATGACAGCCATACAGAGTAATGACAGTAATAGGGCATTAAAGGAGTTTAAAGGTACTTATGGATTGGAATATTTTAGTTTCTGTATAGATACATTGCAGACCATAAAAAGCAATGAAGCCCAGATATCAGCAGATTATCTTTATAAGCAGACAAAGAGCAGATTAGGGATGATACAGATGGTACATAAAGAGAAGACACAATCAAGAGCAGATATAATACTTCTTACAATATTCAGTGCAATTTTAATTATATTAATGAACTATCTGTTTGGAATGAATCCGGCATTGTTTTTTACACCGATAGGAATAATTTTAAGTATTATACTGGTAATACTTTTTCTTTCCGGAATATTGTAATCGAAAGGATAAGGTAAGTATTAAATGGAAATAATTGATACAAAGAAAGAAAAATCAGCAATTACGGAAGAATTATTAAAACAGGAATTTGCTCCTAAGAAGAAACTGAAGCTACAGGATATAAAAACCTATTCTCCTAAGAGAAAAGAAAATGAAAAGAGTCATAAATATTTATCTGATTATTATGATAAATCAGGACGTTTAAATACAATGCAGCTTTATTTATCAAAAACGGGAATTATGTACAGATTTAATAACTATGCATTAAACCCATATATTCTTTTAGGAATACTTACAGGAGTGAGCTTTGCGATATCTGTAATAATAAGTCTGATATGTAAATTAAACTGTATCTTTATCCCTGTAATAGCATTAGCTGTAATTATAAGTATTATGGTTATTTTTTTACAGTTAAACAACACAGATAATACCAGTATATTAATGGATATATGCAATATTTATACTGTTCTTAATACAGATATAAGTAATGGAGTATTTTTAAGTGACTGCCTTGTACATATGAAAGAAATCGTTAATAATAAGCGTTTAAAATATGCGCTTGAGGAATTGATATTAAACATCAAAGATGATAAGACGACAATAGATGAATCACTGATATTATTTGCAAACAGGTTTAATTCAAAAGAGATACAGAAATTAACCGGAATAATAAAGCGTTATATTACAAGTGGTATAAATGATGAATTCATAGAGCTGGTAAATAAACAGACTTCACAGATTATATCAGGAATAAATAATAACAGTGGTAATATAACAATTGGTATGTCTAAAATAACAGGTAATCTGTATGTATTTATAATGTTTATTGCAGTTGTATATTATATTTATGTAAATATAAAGACTGGAATGAAGATATTTTAAAATTTCTCTTCTTAATAATAAGGATTTTTAAGCTATATAAAAATTATCAGACACTATTTCAGTAAAGATATTTTTTATAAAGGAGTAAAGGTCATTATGATTAAGAAGAGATTTTTTTTATTATTCCTGACCGGAATTATGATAGGAACAACAGCATGTACACTTCCCTTTAATAAGGATACTGATGTTGAAGACACAGATGAGGTAGAAGTAATAAGTGTGGATGTTAATACAGATATCCCTAATATTACAACAATGAATAAATCTGAAATTCTTAGTATGAGTGCAAAGGAAGTGAAGGATTCTGTTGAGACTTATCTTCCTTCATATAAGGAGATATATAAGATTGATGTAAATAAAACAATGACAGATGATGACTGGTTATCACTTAGGAATATCATTTGTATTCAGTTCTATGGTAATGATACCTTAAGTACAGCCGAGAGTGCAGATACAGATAATACAGATGAAAACGCAATATATTACAGCCCTACAAGAAAGAGTATAGAAAATATGAGTACATTGGAATTTGGTACTTATCTTAACGGGATGTACACATATATGTATGGGGAAGATTATTTAAAAAAGAATAATCTGGACTTTACGACTTATGATGAGAAGACCTTACAGGAATTAAAGAAGAACTTTATAAACAGTATTCCTGAAGAAACAACAAAGTCAAAGTAAAGGGGGAGTTTTTATGTTAGACAGAACATTAGCTTCTAAGGAACACCCTTTACTTAATCAGTTAAAAAATGCAGGACAGGCATATGTATCTGAATCTAACAGAACAGAGGAAGATAACAGAGCCATTACATATGATGTAGGGGGAAATATAAGAGGTCGTACACATATAAGTCCATTAGAATTTGACCGTATATATAACTCAACAATGCGTTTCTTTACGGAGCAGGAGAGATTTGCATTTAAACAGTATCAGACCGGAGAGAAGAAGAAGGAAGAATTCTTCAGGGATTGTGCATTATATCTTAAGAAGAACTTTCCTAAAGAGATGGGAAATGAGAATGATTTCAATGTAATGATGAGTAGAATAAACCTTGCCATGTTTAGGTATGATGTTATCCAGCCATTAATTGATAATCCTGATACAACGGATATAAAGATATGTGGCCCATTTGATATAAGAGTAAGAGTAAAAGGAAAAGCATATAAATCATCAGCAATATTCCAGTCAGATAAGGACTTAAGCAGATTTATTGAAGGCTTAAGTTATCGTAACTGGGTAGATATACTTGCAAATCCTATAGTTACCTTTACGGATGACCATGACCCGTCTTATATATTAAGATTTACAGTCAGTTCTCCTATTATTAATGCAGTACCGTATCCATATCTTCATATAAGAAAAATAAGTAAGAATAAACCGGATTTTGATGAGCTTATAAGAAGAGGTATGCTTAATGAAGATGTAAAGCAATATCTGATAGATAGAGCAAAATTAAGTCATGGAATTATCTTTGCAGGACCACCGGGTTCAGGTAAATCAACAGCACTTAATGCATGGATTGAGTATATTCCTAAGACAAGAGAGACACTTGTAATACAGGAAAATGATGAATTATATACAGAACAGTCAGGTTTTATGTTTAAGCATGTAACTCACGGATTTCATGGAGAGCCTGTGGTTACGCTTGAGGATTTAGGAAAGATGGCATTGGTGGAAGGCTGTAATGAATTCATCATAGGTGAGGTAAAAGGTGGAGAGATGAGGTCTGTTATGACACTTCTTAATGCCGGTGGATATGCAGCACTTACAGTACATAGTACAAATGCATATGAAACTTTGGATAAATGTGCGGACCTTGTTAAGTATGGGTCAGATTATTCCTTTAGTGAAGCAAGGCGTATGTTAAAGACCTTTGATACAATTGTATATATGGAAGGTTATAAAATCAGAGAGATACTGGAAGTAGACGGCTACAATGATACTGATGATACTTATAACTATATCCCTATATATAGATACGAAAATTAATAAGACATACATGATAAGAGCCTGTTTAAAAGCAGACTCTTATTTTTTTAAAAAAATATAAATATATTTCAACTTTTTTCTCTTAAAAAAAATTATCTTCCACTATTCAAATATAAGGACAAGCATAGTTCTTAATAATTTCTATTTTTTTAGGAGGAAATATAGTTATGTTTAACAGAGTTAAGGAAGCAGGCGGAAAGGTCTGCACAGTAGCAGGAAAGGTAAAGAACAAGGCAGAGCTTTTGGCAACAGGTCTTATGTGTGAAGCCATGTTGATGCAGTCATCATTTGCTAAGGTAAGCAGTGGAAGTAACGAAGCAGATAATGTTGTTAAGACTGCGGTTAATATGGTTGTAAATATCTTCCCGTTAGTAGGAGCATTTTTCGTTGTTGCAGGTGTATTTAAGCTTGTAATGGCTTATCGAAACAACCAGCCTGAAGACCAGACAACAGCAGCAAAGGATATTGTAATCGGAGCAATTTTAATTGTATTTAAAGCATTTGCATGGACACCAATCTCCAATGTAATTTTCTAATTAATAAACAGACTTATAGTTAATCCCATTGGAAGTTAATCAATGGGATTAATTATAAATAAGACAAAATAAGAAAGACTATCGGATTTTATCCGTAGGGTATCAACGGGAAGGAAAAGAAATATGTTAGGTGGTTTCGTAGCCGGCGGAGTTGATTTTTCAAGTACATATCAGATGCTTATAGGAAATGCAATACAGATGTTACTGGATGCCTGTTATGGAATATCTTCCATTATTACAGCAAAAGGCGGCGGTGGCGGAACAGCTGCAAATTCAGTAAGCACACTGACAGGACAGATTAACACAATGATAACCGGCAGTGGGGGAATAATTAATGCAATGAAGGGTATAGGTTTTGCATTAGCGGCATTGTTCTTCCTCATTTCAATGATAGAGCTGATAAATTCAGACAGATTAACCATTGAATTATTTGTAAAGTTCTTTGCAAGACTTGCTGTAGGAGTAGCAGCAGTAGCATATAGCGATGAGATATATAAAGTATGTACGAATTTTGGAGATGCTTTAACAAGATTAGTTACTAATGCATTTGATTCAGTAAATAAAGAATTCACAGTGCCTTCAGACATAGGAACTCTGATTAATTCAAAACATACGGGTTTCTTCTCAGCAATTGGATGTCTGTTATCAATAGCAATTGGTATGCTTCCATGTTATCTGTTGGGATTTGTAGTACTTATTCTCACATATGTCATAGCGTTTACAAGGCTTTTAGAGATGGGAGCGAGAGGATGTTTTTTACCTATAGCAATGGGATTGATGTCAGATGATGGCTGGAGAGGAGCAGGCGGAAGATATTTGAAAAAATTCTTAGCCGTATGCTGTCAGTCAGCCGTACTGGTAGTAATAGGCGGATTATGTGCTTATCTTATGGGAACGCTGGCACAGACAGTAATAAGTAACATTCAGAATACAGGTGGAGAAGTTAATCTGACTTTATTAGTAGGAAATTTCTCATTAATGTTAGGTGTCGGAGTAGCAATGATAAGCGCAATGATGAAATCTATCGGTATTGTAAATGATATGTTTGGAGCTTAAATCAATGCGGAATTCTGAGTGCTGAATGAGGAATTATTAGCTTATTTAGAGATATATTTATCTAAATAATAAATCAGTAATTCCGCATTCCTAATTCAGAATTCTGCATTAACTAAAGGTGATTAAAATGGACAATTTAGTAAAAGATAAGCTGGTATGTCAGATAACAAAGGATATTTTAGAAAAGTCAATATCCTCTTTCAGAGATTTAATGGCATATGTAGCAGAGGAATATAAAGATGAAGGAATACTGACAGTATCATCAAAGACATCTTATTTTAAGGAGTTAATTGATAGTATGCCGTATTGCTAATTTATAAGACAAGGAGAACACAGATATGATAGGACAGCCAATGCCACAGGATATCTTAAAGCATGAATCCAAATTTGCATTAGGACTATCAACAAGGCAGTGTATATTTTATGGAATCGGAGCAGCTTTGGCATTAGTAGGATTTTTCTATATTGCTCCCATGTTTGAAATAAAAGGCACATCAGCAGCTATTTTAGGGGCAGTTCTTGCCATTCCGTTTTTTGTATGGGGAACAATAAAACCATTTGGGGAGAACCCGGAGAAGATAATGATACCGTTCATTATAGATAATTTTATTGCTCCATCAGTAAGACTTAAAGAAGTCCATGATGAAGAGTATGAAAAAGCTGTAAAGATGAAGACATTAACAAAGAAACAGAAAAAGAAGCAGTTAAAGGCAGAGAAAAAAGCAGGATATCAGATGATTTTATAGCTGATTTAGAGAAGGGAAATATAAAATATGGGATTATTTAGCAGTAAACCAAAGACTGATACAAAGAATACAAGTCCGGCAGATAATACAGGCAATAATAAAAAGAATAGAACAAAAGGAAAAATAAAGATACCAAGAACAGTACAGGATACACTTGACTGGGAAGGTACATATGAAAACGGTGTATTTAAAATAGGAAATACCCGGTACAGTAAGAGTTTTGCTTTTGATGACATATCATTTAAGACAAAGAATGATGAAGACCAGCAGGCAATATATGATGCTTATTTAAGATTTCTTAATCAGATAGGCTTTGGGGAAGATATTTTCATTACATTTGTAAATTACAAGGAAGATGAAGATACAAAGTTAGCATCAGTATTACCGTTATATAAGCAGGATGGATTTAATGTATATAGAGAAGAGTTATCTACGGTTCTTAAGAATAATATGGCATTAAGCAGAAATTCTATCTCAACTAAGAGATACATAACTGTATATGTAAATGCTGATACTGTAGAAGCTGCAATGCAGAGATTATCAATACTTGAAGGAGAATTAGCAACATCTTTTAAGAAGATAAGCGGAACTCCATTAAGACCATTAGATTTAGCAGAGAGACTTGAGGTTATCAATCTTATATTAAATCCGGAGAGTCCTAATTTCTACTTTGAGCATAATACAAAGGGTAAGACAAGTATAGACTATGATTTGCTTAAGAAGCAGCATTTAACAACAAAGGATATTGTATGTCCGGAGAGCCTTAAGTTTTATTCAAACAGATTTGAGATTAATGAAAGAGTAGGACAGGCAATGTACCTTGATGGAATTGCTAACTTTATGGATACAAACTTCTTAACAGAAATTGTATCTGTTAATTTTGAATCTGTATTTACACTTCATATCAGTGCATGGGAACAGGCTGATGCCATTAAGAAGGTACATAACCAGTCTGTAAATATACAGGCAGAGGTTGAAGCCAATATGGATAAGCGAATCAGCGCAGGTAAGAGTCCTGATATGATTAATGCAGACTTAAGGAAGAATAAGGATGAAATCGAAGCATTACAGGATGATATTTTAAATCGTGACCAGAAGATGTTTTATACATCTTTATCACTATGTCACTTTGCAGAAGATTTGAAAATATTAAAGGAACAGAAGAAGATTATTGAAAACAGTGCAATTAAGTATATGTGTACAATTAAGCCATTTTTAAATGCACAGGAAAGAGGCTTTATCAGTTCACTACCTCTTGGACATGATAAGTTATATTCAAAACGAATGCTTACAACAGAGAGTCTTGGAGTATTCATTCCATTTGATGAAGTAAACCAGTTTGACAAGAACGGTATTTATTATGGAATCAATGCGATTAATAAGTCGCTTATCGTATATGACAGAACAAAGGGTATGAATTATAACGGTCTTGTACTTGGTTCTTCAGGTTCAGGTAAGTCATTTAGTGCAAAACGTGAAATGACAAGTGTTATTTTAAATAAAGATGCGAATATCTATATCATTGACCCTGATGGAGAGTATTCACCACTTGCAGATGCCTTTAATGGTACAGTGATTAATATTTCACCGGGTAACGGAGTATATATTAATCCATTTGATTTGGATATTGATAATTCACATGATACGGACTTAAATCCAATCACAATGAAGACGGATTTCATTTTTGGATTACTGGAAACAATGCTTGGTAATGGAGCATCATTATCCCCTACACAGAAAGCTATTGTAGGAAGATGTATCCAGCAGATATATAGACCATATCTTGAGCATCTGGCAGAATTACCGCCTGATAATAATGGCAGAAAGAGAACAATAGATAGGGAACACTGTCCTACTATGCAGAACCTCTTTGATGCATTACTTAGTCAGCCACAGGCAGAAGCACAGAACTTGGCACTTGTAATGGAGACATATACAACAGGAGCATTTGATACATTTGCACACAGAACAAATGTTAATATAGATAACAGACTTGTAGTGTTTAACATCAAGAACATTGGTACTAATCTTAAGGAGCTTGCCTTAAAGGTATGTATGAATGAAGTATGGAACAGAATGGTAAATAACAGAAGAGATAATAAGTGGACATGGTTCTATGTAGATGAGTTCCATCTTCTTCTGTCTAATAAATCTACATCAGAGTTCTTAAAATCTATATGGAAGAGAGCAAGAAAGTTCTACGGAGTTCCAACAGGAATCACACAGAATGTAGAAGATTTATTAGCAAGTCAGGAAGCAAGAGCAATTATTAATAATACATCATTTGTATATATGCTTAACCAGTCATCTATGGATAGAATTTCATTACAGGAATTACTTAATCTGTCTAATAGTGATGTAGAGTATATTACTAATGTAGAACCGGGTCATGGTATTATCTATACAGGACAGCAGACAATTCCGTTTGAAGATAATTTCCCGGTAAAGACTAAGCTGTTTGAAATTATGACAACGAAGGCGGTAGATGACATCTAAATTAATTCTGAATTAATCTAATGGGAGTAGGCTAATAGCTTACTCCTATTTTTTATGCCTAAAAAGCAGATAAATCCACATCTTAAAATAAATTTCCCCACACTATTATAAATATAAATATTTTTTTAAAAGAGAGGAATGGAGTATATATGGCAACAGAAGATTGGAGCAAGTTTTTTAATCAGGATATCAATTCACCTAAGACTCTTGAAAATAAGGAATTAGAAATAGAAGACAATCGTAATAACGATATTGTACAGACAAAAGATATAGAAGACACAGATGAGGAAGGATTAGCAGGCTTAACTGCAACCACCTTTAAAGAATTCTGTGACAGATTAACAGGCGTATTACCATCAGGAGAAACAAAATCAATTGTTACCTATCAGAATTACAATGTTGATTCAGTAACAGGACAGTCAAATGATACAAAACAGGAGATTATATATTCCTTAAATAAGGTAACTCCTGAAATCAGCTTTGATGAAGTTAATGCAGATTTAGTAATGGTGACATTTAAGTTTAAGACATATGATGAGCAGGAATTAAGACTATTCTGGGCTAGATTACAGAAGTGGAGAACATCTTTAAGCAAGCCTATGGAAAATGGAGAAATTCCTATATTTACGCTTCATTTCTTAGAGAGGGAGAGTATAGGAAGCGGAGATAAAGGAGAAGATTACACAATACTGGAGTGCAATATTATTAACCCATTAATATGTTTCCTTACAAGAGAGATGCCAACAATGGAAGCTATAGATATGGAAACTGAAAGTGGGGCAAAGACAGGTGGAAATGTAGTAAAGATGTTATGTGCTACTGAATGTACAACCTTCACTGTCAGAAACGATTTGGATATAAATGCGATTAAAGCTGAAGTAGAGCGTGAAATAGAAGATGAAAGATATATTAATGCTGAAGCAGAAGGCTATATAAATGATACGGATGATACAGCATTATAGGAGTAAAGGGTTATAATCATGGGATTAAATAGTGAAATCTATAACTTATCCGGCGGAACAATACAGATAGGTTCGCTTAGTAGTGAAAAAGGAAAAGGAAATCTTGTAAAATCATTAGCATCTGCTTCATACAATTATGCTGCAAGTGGAGCAAGAGACAGAGACCAGAATGCTTTTTATGATAATTATATGAGAGCATATAATACAGGAGCAGTAATTGCTTCAGTAATGCATACAAGTAAGGAGCGTACAGCTGAACATGCATTTAATTCAATCAACTGGAATAATAAGACAACAAAAGCCAGTATGGAGAGAATGGGAGTATTATCATCTTCAGCTAATGAAAAGTTTAATGATTTTGCTACGAAAACCGGCCTTAATAAAACACAGCAGTCTCAGCTAGAATTTACAGGGCGGACACTTTCCAAGGATGAGAATTTAGGAGTTATAAACAAAAATAAATTAGGAAACCAGACTCTTAATGATACAAAAATGAATAATCACACTGTCAATGCTACAATGCGAGACATGTCTATTAAAGCACAGAATGAAACCGCAAAAAATGCATCAATTATGACAGCCCATACATCAGTGGGAAAGAGAGCCAATCTTGCGGAAATAAGAGATAAGCAGGTTACATATTTAAAGAAAGTCAGCCTTACAGGTGATTTTGACGGTTCAATAAAGAGTGCCAAGGCAGAGATAAAGAAGAATGAAGAGGCTATAGCCAGTCTTCAGAATATGCTTAACCAGCCAAATCTTACCAAGGATGCAAAAGATAAGATAAAGCAAAACATAGAGAAGTATAAAAATAATATCACTGATTTCAATACATATATAAATACAGGAGCAAAAGCAAATATAGGTGTTGATAAAGGAAAAGGATACAGAGCGCACGGCAGACAGATGGTAATGCGTAACTTTATCGGTAATGATATGTATAGGGGTATAGCTTTTTATAAGGGAATATCAAAGGTTGCAACAACAAGTGTTAAGACGGCAATGAAGTCATCTGTCGGAGCGACAACCACATTAGTTAAAGGTGCGGTATATGCTCCTACAAAGATAGCAAAGAAAGCTGCTCCTAACAGTAAATTTGCTAAGGTATCAGAGGCTATTTATCAGGGAACAGACAGTGTTAAAAATACAGCCTATAAGCATATTGACCGTTCCAAGATGAGTAAGGAAGCCAAGAAGAATGAAAAGCGTAATAAAAGATTGGCTCATAGAGAGAAAGCTAATAAAAGATGGGCTAAAAAGGGAGATAAGCTTAATAGTAAAATCGTTGATGCAAGAAGTACAGGAAATGCAAAGAAGCTTGCCAAGCTGGAAAAGAAACAGAAAAACTTTGTAAGAGCAACAGGTTTAAGAAACAGAAGACTTGCAAGACTTGATAATGCAAGAATAATCAATGCAAGGATAAATGGAATAATACATGCTCCACAGAATGCATTAAAAGGAGCAAAGAATGTTCCTAAGAGATTTGCAAAGTATATTACAAGGAAGCCAAGAGCAGCAGTAGGAAGATTTGTAAATTCAATAAAGAAGAAAATTGAAGGTTTCTTAAAGAAAACAGGACTTGCTGCAATAGGAGCTGCTATTGGGGGAATAGCTACAACATTTATGTCTTTCCTTCCATTTATTATTTTGATTTTAGGATTAGGAGCATTTTTTGGAGCAAATCCTGCTTCAGAGCTTGCTGAAGAGTTAAAAAATATAAATTACATACAGCTTATAGTAAATGAAACCTCTAATACATTAGGAAGGCAGTTTACAAATACAGCTATAAAGCAGGCAGAGACTTATTATTTAACTCCCGGTAATACCATATCAAGTAAGAAATATGACTGGACAAGAAGTGTAGAAGATGCAACCTTACAGAATATATGGGCTTCAGAGGACATGAATTATAGTCAGCCTAATTTAAGACATGAACAGTTAAAGGGAGTATCTGCTAATCTTGTACCAATAGTATCAATGATGCATTATAGATTTCAGGAAGATATTAACTTTGATAATTACTACACAGCAAAGGGATATGTGTTCTTTATGTATGTAAGAACAAGAGATATAGCATTTTTAAATGATGATGATGAAAGTAACGATAAGTATGCATATACTTATGATACAGTAACAGATTGTCCTGATGAAGATGTATTTACATCAATGTCATATGATGAGGATACACATGTAGTTACAAGGGAAGAAAGCAAATGTAATAATGTCTATATACATGGATATACCTCTGATTATAATAAGAGTGTTAATCAGAAGAGAGCGCAACTTAGTTCATGGCTTAGTAAAGCAAATATAAATCTTGGCATATCAGCGGGGTCAGGTGAGGCTAATGGAGTATTTATAGGGCATAATGCTCCTTCAGACAGTCATGGAACGTGTGATAACTATGCTGTTTATAGAGGTGATTTAGAATGTGGAAAAGAAGAGCATAACCATGAAGATTCAGGAGAATATGAAGGCTGGGATTGTGGAATGGAAGAACATGTTCATAATGATAATTGCTATGAATGGGTAGAAGATAGAATATGGGATGGAACATACAATGATAGTATCCATGAAGAAACCGAAGATTGTTATGAATGGCGTGATGAGATAGGGTATAATATATATTATGAATGTGGAGAAATAAGAAGAGCTACAGAAGATGATTATAACGATAATCCTGACGCATATAGTGAATGTTTATATGCGGATTCTGATTTCCATACAAAAGACCACTCTGACCATAGTATAAAGAGAATATCTGAATATGTTATAGAAAAAGACGCAAAAAAAGTAATGGTATGTGATGGACACCATGAACATGATGATAGCTGTAAAAACTATATAGATTATAGCTATTACAATTATGATAATCTTATTTGTGGTAAAACTGAACATACACATGATGATTGTACATGGGGTTGGATAAAACCTGACGGAAGCTTATGTACAACAGAAGCACATACACATGACCCTTGGAAATCTGAAAGTGACGAAGGCTGTTACAATACGGCATATGTATGTAAAGGACACTGTGGCGGTCATATAAAGCCTTCCATAAACCTTATCATGGATATGGAATTTAAAACACTAATGGAAAAGGATTGTTATAAGATAACATTCTTCCTTGCAGAGAGTGATTTTGAACATCAGAGTACTGAAGGTACAAATACTATTGATGAATGGAAAGAGAAGTGGATAAATCAGCAGAAGGTATGGTTCTATCCTATTCCAAGCTCACCTAAAGCAGCCCTGCAATGGGGAAAGAATAAGGTAATATCTACAGTTGCTAAATTTGGAAGCTGGATATCAGGAAACGGATGGACATTATCTACAAAGAAATTCTCTACTCAGGATGAAAACGCAGAAGACCCGGATGATATCTTTAAGTTTAAAGGCTGGGGAAAGAACTATAAATATGGGGATAATGATAATTACAAACTATATGAAGATGTATATTCAGAAATGCATGATTTATATGGAGATTATAAGGGAAGCACAATTCCTGATATGTACAATATTACATGGAAAGGCAGATATCAGCAGGCAATTGAAATCTTTGAAAGTTTTGAAGTGTCATTTCCATTCGGATTTAACATGGTGCCTGATGCTGAAATGAAGAAATCCGTACTGGCATCCATAAAGAAATACAACTCCGGATTATCTGAAAACAGAACACAGCTTATAACAAATGCATTGAATGCAGTAGGAGAGTTCTATTATTCAGAGAGTAAAGGCGGACAGTCTGCTAATGCTGGGGTAAATGCTTATCAAAATGGTCTTTATAATAAGAGTGGGCCAGCTATGAGTGATTCGTTTGTATTAGGAAGATTATATAATCTGCCGGGAATGAAGCGTGAATATGGACAGACAGGACAAGACCTCTTTAACAATGGTAATTTTGACCATAGAACAAAGAGAACCGGTGATATTTTAGTAAAAGAAGATGGTAAGATGGCTATATATATTGGACATCTTGATAAGATTGATAAGTATATAGTCGGTACTTCTACAAACACAACTCCTTCTAAATGGAAAGAAGAAGGTGAGGGTAATTATATAATCGAGTGCAGTGAAGAATATGGCGGTTCAGTTCTAAGAAGGATTACTGACAGCGATTTAAAGATGTACAGAGTTTTAAAAATTGCAAATTATTAATTAGAAGACAGGATTGTTTCCTTAATAGGAGATGGTCCTGTTTTTTATGTTAAGGATTTTACATAAATAAAGCTAAGAAAATAAAAATATAGATTGTATTTTAAAAAATACAAGAATTCTTTCCTGAATGAAAGACTTCTTACACTATTCAAAATATAAAGATATATTTTTGCTTATTTTCAAGTCTGTTTTCTAACTGATTAAGATAACAATACTAAATATAAGGTAGGGGAAATAGAAGAAAAGAAAAATAAGAGGGCGGCAGATTATTGTACTTACTATACAATGCTGTTAGCTATCTGGAAATGGGAACAACCAGTATAAAAAAATTGGTCCGACATAGCCTAACTAATGAGTATGTCCGGTGACAGTTGTACGCATGTTATCACAACTGGAGAACGAAAGAGGTTGAAAACGGAAGATGACCCCGAAAGAGTAATAAACTCTAAGCCTAAGTAGGGTTAAAGATAATCACAAATATATGAAAATTATATATATGAGGTATATGGAAATTAATAGTAAATATGTAATTATCTCCTATATGGTTAAAATTATCCCGTGGTTGTGGCGAATGGCTAACGGTGTGAGCTATGGTAATAAGGCTCAAGGACTTATACAGATAATGATATAGTAATATATCAGTGATTGCGATATGGATATGATTTTATTTATGAAGATACAGGTAGTCTTTATAAATAGGAGAGTAGAAGTAGGACAGTCATAGGGAAACCTTACGCAAGTGGATTGACCGTAGGTGCTTGTAGAAAGTATACTTATGAAGCTTATATTGATAAGTAAAATACATATTATTATTAATAGGAGAAACGAAAGGTAATAACTGATGAAATAAAGAGACCGGCACAGTCTTTGTATCTTGCCTGTAAAAAGATACAAGAGTAATCAGTAATTATCTGAAACCAATGGATTAATAATGGTGGGTATATGAAAGACAATATATAGTAACATGAGACTGATAACAACAGACGATGCTGGCTGATGGAAAGTGCTTATTTAATTTTGAATTCAGAATTGACTTAAGACTATTCTAAAAGAATTAGAAAGTATAGTTGTGGCGTAGTAGTTTTTCGTGACATAGGACAACTGCGCCCAGCACTCAGGCAAGGCATCCGGAAAGGTGCAAAACCAACAGCCTCCACTAAGAAAAAGCAATCTGAAAAACAAACAGTCCAACAGTCTAAAATAGAAAATAGACCAACAACAAATCTAAAGAAATAGTAATCTGCAATTCCAATCTGATAATGAAAAAATCAATATAGATATATCTAAAGAGAAAGCATTATCCAGTCTAAAGGAAACTAAAAAAATCCAAAGATATAATACAATAATAGATAAACAGCTTCTTAAGCAATAAATGCAAACCACTATTACAGTAAAGGGCATTTAGATGTTAAGGGAAAATAAGGAGCTAAGATATGAGTTTAATGAATTTAACAGAAGCAATCAGCAATGATAAGGTAACAACAAAGATAGATAAGGTCCTAAAAGATATTAATAAGACATTTAATAGTGAAGATGTAAGTCTTTATTATATACCAAAAGGAATTAGTCATAATACAGAAGATTATCTGGTAATAAAGACTAATGCTGATAGTATTTATTATGAATGTAAATTAGATACAGATATACAGGGATGTATAATTAACAGAAATCCTTATGAATTAATAAGTAAGGTATCAGATACCATTAATGATATATATAATGAAGAAGCAAAGATGATAACAGATACAGTTATTGTTGATTTGCTTGATAATTTAAAACCTAATCAGAGTGTTGTCGAGATAGAAGCTGATAAGGAATTTAAACCTGAAGCTGATAAGATAAAGGATACATTGGATAATGTATTAGAGAAGATATCCTTACCTGCAAGAAGTAATAATAAAGAAGGATTTACAACTACAGATAAATTGGATGCTATAGATAAGGTATTAGAAGATTCATCATATAATAAAGTATACAGTACAAAGAACTGTGTTATTTATGGTAAGTCTGTTCCTAAAAAGGGAGATAAATGTATATTAGTAAGCAGTCATGCAGATATAGTATCAGGAATAACAAATGTAAGCAGTGAGTATAAGGACAGGTATTATCATGGTACATATGATAATTTAGGAACAAATGCAAGTGCTGTAAGTATCATGTTAAATGATAATAAGCTGATAGATAATAATGTTTACTTTGCATTTACAGCTGAAGAAGAAACCGGTCTTTGTACAGGAGCAAAGGATGCTTTTACATTTATAACAGAAAAAAGCCGGATTAATCCTACATGTATAGCATTAGATGTGACTGATGAAGGATATGAAGAGAATGAACTTATATCTATAGAAGGCTTAAGAGGAAGTAAACAGATGCAGACTATGTTACATGATAAGCTGGTTGAACTTGACGGAGACAGTTTAAGTTTTGGTGTAACAAAGGCTTCTTCTAAGGAATATACACCATTTGAAGATGCTTATATTACATGTGATTATACAGAGTTTGATGAAGGTTTATTTTATGGTAAGAATTTAAAACAGAATGCATTCAGTTGTTGTTTACCGACAGACGGATATATGCACAGTAACACAGGATTAAATGTAAAGGAGAGTGTATTTATAGGATATATATATTCCTTAGATACATTATTACAAACACTTACTAATACACTGGACAAATCTAAGATTTCAGATATAAAGGCTTTTAAGGATTATTTGGTATATAAGACAGAGCAGATATCAAAGACTCCTGCTCCACAGTTTAAAAATAATTTTCCTTTATATCATCAGTCATGGGGAATGGAAGAAGAGATTTACGAAGATGAAGGATATAATGATTATAGTGAGATGGCAGATGCACTTATGAAAGATGAAAATGGAGCAATAATAGATGAAGAGGCTTATGAGTATGCTTATGAGACACTTATGGATTTTGCTTCTTCATATCCTGATGATTATGATACCTATATATCAGATGTAATTGAAGTATATGGAGATGTACCGGAAGAGATTGCAAAGCAGGCTTATGATGAATTTTATGGATTATGCTTTGATGATGATATCGAATATGACCTTTAACATAAAAGACTGTTTTCCCTTATAGGGATATCAGGAAGTAGAAAGAGACATTGGATTAACCGGTGTCTCTTCTTTTTCTGTCTAAAAATTTTCTTACACTATTAATAGTAGTTAGAAAAATAAAAATTCATAGTAGGAAGATAAAGAAGGATATAAGGAATGAAGAAAAATAAAAAGGTAAATATTGGTTTACTCCTGACGGGGATTATTACTTTTATATATAGTATTTTAGGTTTTTCTCACTATAATACCATATGTTTTGCAGATGATTCAGAATTAGAAGCAGAAAAAGCGACAGTGTGCTTGGATTCAGGACATGATTATAAGCATACAGGAGCGCAAGGTTTTGGACTTAGGGAAGAAGAGATAAATTTTAAGATAACAGGATATTGTAAGGATTATCTGGAAGCTAACAGTAATATAAATGTTGTTCTTACACATGATACATTAGAGTGTCCATATCCTGATACTCCTTATGAAGACTGTAATTATGAAAGAGTAGTACAGGCAAGGAATGATAATGCAGACCTCTATGTAAGTATACATGTAAATGCAGAGAGTACCGGAACAAGCAGCGGAGTACACTTTATATATCCACAGACTAACTGGATGGATAAATATAATGTATTAGGCTTACAGTTTTTAGACAGTCTTAAAAATAGCGGTATACAGGAGATTATGCCAATAACAAAGTATTATACAAGAGATAGTACAGATGATGAAGAAAACAGTACTAATTTCTATCCTGATGAGAGCAGGGCTGATTATTATGGAGTAATCCGATATAGTAAATATATGGGATTTTTAGGAGTAATTATCGAACATGGGTTCATTACAACTAAGGAAGATAATGATTATCTTACCAATGAAGACATTTTAAAGGCTTTAGGAGAAGCTGATGCTGTAAGTATAATTGATTATTTTAATAAGCAGGGATTTAATACTGAAAAGGAAAAACCTGTATCAGAAGCTTCTGCTTCTAATGATACCCCAATTAGGTCTTTAGACCATTTAAAGAAGATTATAATAAATCCTGTTATGGATAGATACAGCCTGTTATTAGTAAAGATAACTCCTGCAAAGGATAATACTTATTTTTCTATGGAGAATGCAGTTAAAGATAAAATAGTTCGTTGATTTTAAATAGTATAGATACACAACTTAAATGAATACTAAAACAAATATATGAAGCAACTATGGTTTTTTAATTATAGCTGCTTTTTTATTAGAAAAAATTTATAAATATTCTACATATTTCTCTGATTTTAGTTAGTGTTTATACACTATTTAAGTATAAGGTATCTGCATTATATTATAAAGTAATATAGTGCTTCATTAAAAAACGAAAGGAATTAGATTATGAGAAAGACAGATTATGTAGAAGCAGTAATGGATGAAGTAGAAGAGTTCCTAAGTATTAATGATATTTCAGATGATTATGAATTATCAGCAGCTAATGTAACAGGAACAGCACAGCCTGTATTAATTGTAGAATATCCGGACAATACATGCAGAGCTTATAACATTCCTTACAGAGAAGAGCTTGTTAATGCAGCTGAAGAGCTATCAGACCTTAATGTATCGACACTTATGAGCGATGTTAATGGTGACATCATGGCATATGAAGCCGACAGAGACAGAGATTCTGATTACGATGAAGACGAGGATTATGAGGATGATGACTCATATGAAGAAGATGATGATTATGAGGATGAAGATGAGTATGAAGAGGATGATGATTACGGACTCTATCATAACAAGGATTACTACAAGGACTATGATACAGACTATTTAGATGAGTTTACAGAAACAGCAAAGGAATGGCTGCATGATTATAAGGTTAATAATCCAGATAAGGTCATTGATGAGTCAGCTATTGATTATGAGAAGTTAAATGACATCTATCAGAATAATGATGCATCCTTCCATAAGACAATGAAGACAGAGATTTCAAAGCTTACAAGGGATTATACAGAAGATTATTATGAAGACTACGATACTGACTATGCTGATGAATTTGAAAACATGGCAAGACAGTATATTAAGGATAACCGCAATAATCTTTCAACAGATTATGAAGAAGTTGCAGAGTGTGTTGATTACGAAGAGCTTAATGAAGAGTATCAGGAGAATGATTTATCATTCAGAGAGACAATGATTGAATACTTATCAGAGCTTGGAGTATTAAATACAGCTGAAGAACATACAGCACAGACAGAGCATAATGAAGATGCAGGGTATGAACCACCTGTAGCTTTCGAGCTTAGGTCATATTCAGAATTAAATTCTTCTGAATATCGAAAATTTGATGAATTCCGTTTTTCAAATAGCCTTATAAATAATCTATACACTGTTTTACCAATTAGCCCTGTAGTATCTGGTAATTTTATGGATATGTCAAGAGAAGAAGTACGAAAGACAATTATGGAAGATACATCTATTAAGAAGAATGAGGATGGTATCTTTGAGATTACATCAAAGAGTGATAGTAATGTAACAGGTGTACTTCTTTTTATGGATGAAATCTTAGATAAGTTATCACAGGATAATACATATAGATTTTTCCGTATAGGAATTCCACATGAAGGAAAGATACTTGTAGAATATAATTTACCGATTGCTCTAGTTCCAGATTTCGCAGATAAATTATCTGAAGAGTATGAAGCAGCAAGAAATGAAGAATATGAAGATATAAAACCCATTACAGCAGATGTTTGCTGTGTGGATATAATTACTAATGAGGTACATATGGTTGAAAACTCAAGACATCAGGAATCTTCAAATGAAGAAGATGAAGAGCAGGGCTGGGATATTGAATTCTAGTTATGAGTTCGGAGTGTAGAGTGCAGAGTTAGAATTTTAGGATTTAATATTTGAAGCAAACATGAAAAAAGTTAAGGGCAGAAATTAAAAAAGCTGTCCTTAATTTTTTTGTCTGAAAAAATTTTTTTTATCCACTATTTACTTAAATGAGGAAACTCACATAAGGAGAAATAGGAAGATGACAGATAATTTCATAATTACAGGAAACCTTGAGAGTGAAAAGATTGAACAGTTGATTTCCAATATCAAAGAAGAGGGAAATTCATCAAATTTAATCATTACGGATGTTAATTCTACTATAAAGAAGGCAACAGAACAGGACTTTAAAAGAAAAGGCTATAATGTGCAGACAATAGATATAGCTGGTTTAAAAGCAGGAAATTATAATCCTTTTGAGTATTTAGATACTGATAGTGATATAGAGTTATTTGCTACTGATTTTATAGACAGCCAGATACAAGAGCATCAGGATTTATTCTGGGTAGTATCTGAAAAGGCAGTATTTGCAGGTATATTAATGTATATGGTAAGAACAAACAGACCTAAAACATTAACAGAAGTAGAAAATATAAATGGGGAGTTATATAAGGATATAAGGTATCTGGAAGAGATAATAAAGTATTCATCTAAAAGTGTTGCATCAACTCTTCAGACCATTAAGAGAGAAGATGTCTTGAAGTCTATATGCTTATCATTGAGAATGCATTTAAAAGCAGAAGGTGAATTTGGAGAGAGTAATTCATATAACCTTAGAGAGTTCAATAAGAAGAAAACAGTTTTATTTATAGAGTTTTCAGATGAAGAAGATACTTCTAACTGGATGGTAAAGTATATTATATCACAATTAGTAAGACTTCAGATAAAAGGTAAGGAAAATAATGAGCCTATAAAAAATGTACTTATTGTATTAAATGATGTTATGTTGAATGATTTTATTAAGTCAGGGGAGACTGTAAACTTAGCTGCTTATATGGCATCTGGCAGGAAATACAATATGGCTTTTTGCTTATATTTAAAGTCAGCAAACCAGTTGACAGATAGATATAAGGATACGGCATACATTTTGGAGAATATAGGGGCAATATATGAAGGAACTACTATGAAGAAAATCCGTTAATTTATCAGTAAATATAATTTTATAGAGCTTATAAAATTTTTTAAAGAGGATTATTTATGTATTGGGAAGAAATAAGTGAAAAAAAATGGAATAGCGGGAAAATGTATAGAAGCTGGGATGTTACTGATATAGCGCAGGAGAAAACAGAGCATCCTGTTATATATTTTGATATGGATGGGGTATTAGCCGAATGGAACTGGGCTAAATCAGACGAACATCCGGATGGAGTAACAATGGAAGAGGTATTCAGTCCGGGATATTTCAGAGGTTTAAAGCCCATAGATGAATATATAGAATTAGCAAATACCTTACATAGTAAAGGAGCAGATGTAAGGATTCTTAGTAAATCATGTTTTATGGCCATAAAGGAAAAGTGGGAGTGGTTACAGGAGAATCTTCCATTTATAAAGAAAGAACATGTATATTTTGTGCCTTTAGATGAAGAAAAGACCGGTTTTGTACCTGAGATATCTGATTATGATGTATTAATAGATGATTATAACCCTAATCTGGAAAATTGGACAGGTATACCTATAAAAGCCATTACGGATAAGAATACAATTAATCCAAGGTTTAAATGGATAGAGCAGGACAGTCCTGTATTTAAAAAGACAGATATTATTGCGTATGAAATGCTTAATGTATTAAAGCAGGAGTTAAAGGTTACAGTAGATGCGTCAATAAAAGAAGTAAGAACAGACAGGCTTTTTGACATCTATAATATGAACCTTGTAGGGGCTGATGAATTTATAAGTTTATGTGATGCTATAGGGCTTTGTAGTAAAGGTATTAATATAGATAATATAAACTGGGATAGCCTTATAAATACAGAAGATGAAATAACAGATAAAGACTTAGATACAGAGAGGTAGATAGTATGGATAAAGACGGAATCCTTGTGGATAGAAGAGCATCATTAAGGTATATATGGATTTTTGTAGCATTATTTTCAGTAGTATCAACGGTTGGTATTCTTACAGGGATTGCTTCAAAGCCTGAAGATATTTTTCTATTAATCCCGATATCAGTTATTCTTGCTGTTATTTCTATGATAATAGCAGGCATCTGGACTAAAATAGAAGACCGCTTAAACCTTAAAAAGAAGCTTAAGAAAGACAATCAAATAAAATAGGGAATCATAATAATAGCTGTCTGAAAAAGGACAGCTATTTTTTATGCATAAATATAGATATTTAGCGGTTTGTAAAGATTATTCCACCCACTACTTAATATGAAAATAGCCAAGATAGTAACAAATTAATGAAAGGAATGAATGATTATGGTTAAAGACAGGGCAATAAGAATGAGTAAGGATATCTTATCAGACTTAAATATAGAAGCAACAAAAGAGAATACAGAGAAGATTCTTAGCGTATTAAAGAATTATTCAGTATTAAAGACAGATAAGATGGCTGATTATGAATGTGAAGGACAGATAGAGCTTGAAGATTATCTTGAGAGTTTGGAAGAGAATGAACTGGAAATGTAACAAGAAGGAAAAGGAGCAAAAAGATTATGGCAGGATTATTTATTACAGGAAATAAAGGACATAAGAACATAACAGGAAATATTATAAATACAGAGGATTATCTGTCACGAGGATTTAATATAATTGTAATGGCTATAGCTAAAAATGAAGAGTTTGTAGCTAATAGCTGGAAGAGTGATTTGAATAGGATAAACGATAAATTTGATGACTTTTATAATAAGATATTTAAGGATGGGGGAATTCCTGTTTATAATAACAGGGGAGAATTTGAAGGCATAGCTTATAAGGGTGCATATTATATTAATCTCAATAATAAGGAAGCATTAGAAGCTGTATTGAAAGAAAATAATATTACAACAACAGAAAAGCTGGAATTAAACCCTATAAAATGGCAGGATTTATCTATTGCAATTAATATATTTGATGATTATTTAAAGTATGGATATGATAATAAACTACAGGCTTTACAAAAGAACTATCCAAAGTATGTATTTAATAACCTTATGTATTTAAGAACGGCTGATTTTAAAAGGAATAGAGATAAGGATACTTTAAAAGGGTTTATTAAGAGTTGTAATGATTTAGGTTTATCAGATAAAATATATGAAAGACTTACTGTAAATGAAGCCTTGCTTAAAAGTCTTAATTATGATTATCATTATGAACTGATAGATGAATATGATATCTATGCATTAATTAAAGAAAGAGATGTAGATGTATCCTTTATTAATGCTAATTATAAGGATAAAGCAATGGATACCATAAGACAGATAAAGGATGCAGGACAAGCTTATATCAATACAGATAAAGGCAGGTTTTATCTTCCTATTATAAAGACAAATGAACCTGATGGGAAATATATGTCCTTTTCTGAAAGTGAGGGAGTAATAAATAAGCTGCCTATAGTTGTTGAGTATGAATCAAATGGTATCAGCTATGCGGATATTTTCCAGACAGAAGAAGTCATTGGAAAGAAAATAGATTTTAATATGCTGTGTTCAAGAACAGGATATAATATCCCATATGAATTTACAGACCCAAAAACCGAGAATAAGCAGTACGAAAATGAATATGAAATGTAATGATAATAACAGATGCGGTTATGTATTAATTATGATACAATAATTGTATCTGCTTATTATTATTTAAAAAGAGAGGTAACAAAGATATATGGGATTATTATTTGGAAAGAAGAAACCTAAACCAGAGTCTAAATATGACGGTAATGCAAGGCGTTATGATAAGGAATTTAAGGTGTATGAAAGAATTGTGCATGATGACCTTCGCTTTGATAAAAATGATACAGAAAGAGAAATACAGAAGAGGTGGATAGAATATGAAACACGCCCTAATCAGTTCAAATGGGATTATGAACGAGTAGTAGAGGCAGAACGATGGTTAAAGGTAGATGAAGAGGGTATATCAACGCATCCGGACAGATTCACTGAAGGATATATGGCAGAGACACCTGAAGCATATCAGAAGCGTATGGAATATACGGAGAAAATAAGGGAGCATATAAAGAGTGTACTTAATAAAGAAGGAGATGACCCTAGTTTAACTCCATATGAAAGAATGTTCCACAGACAATACTATGCAAAAGCCAGAAGAGTCAAGAAGATAGCTGATTTTACTAATCAGGATTATGCAATAATAAGAGAGAGTATAAGAGACTTCTATGATTATTATAAAGGAGAGAACCACTGTATAATTACTCCTAATTATGTAATAGAAGCATGGTTATTAATAGCACAGCATGTATTTTATGATAATGAAGGAGTATCAGATGATATAAAATTCCTTAGTGGAAATATAGGCAGTTTAGATATGGCATGTCGTATAGCTTCAGTCTGGGATGATTCAAAAGATAATTTATCTACTATGAATGAAACAGTCCATGATGAAAATGATAACAGTTTTTGTCCGGGCTTTGAATTTAAAATATTAGACCCTACGGATGAAGAGTATAAAAAGCAGCTTGAAGACTATGTACAGAATACATATGGGTATGATTTTAGAAAGTTTGATACAACCTTCAGCTTAGGTACAGCTAAAATGATTGTGAATGATGCTATAAATAATGGTATTGACCGTGGATTTATTACATATGATATACAGGAAAAGGAGCTTATGAAAATCCTTAAAATAAGATATGACAGAAAGCTTACTAAGGAAGAATTTCTGGAATTATCGGATTATGGCAAGGATTTAGTTGTTAAGGAAGCTATAAGAAATAATATCGGAATTATGATGTATCCTGAACCTGTTAAATTTGACTTGAATAAATTAAGAGATGATATTGAGTTATTTGCCAGACTTGATATACAGCAGAAATTACACCTTACTCATACAGAGATGATGAAAAACATCAAGACAAAGGATGGAATTGATGTTATGAAGTGTGATGATGGTACATCAATGGGAGTTAGCCCTTTTCATTGGGCTTTCGGACTTAATTACAGTGGATATCGTAATGAGGATAAACATTTATTTGAGGATAGACACTTCTTATATTACTATGATAAGAATAATAAAGCTCATAAGATGAATATGTTTTATAAGTGTGAGGGAAATTCTAAAGTCATAGATGATAAAAGCTGTGATATCATCTCTTTAAAGGAAATAGAATATCGCTTCTTATTAAGACGGATGACTGTAGGATTACCTTATTTAACTAAAGAAAACTACAAGAATTATGAAGAATTTGGAGCAGGAAACTTCTATAAAGCTAATCCGGAAACGGGTAATGTTGTAACAAATATTAAATATGCATCTTATAAGAGTACTAAGGATAAATATAAATACTTACAGACGGTAGATAAAGATATAAGATGGTTAAAGGAGACTGAACTGGGTGTAGATTATAGAGAAGGCGGATTAGGCGGTTTATATAGTGATGAAGCTGATAAATACGGTTACTGGGGAAAAGATGCTGTATGCTTCTCTGAAACTGTCCGTTCATGTATAAAAGACCTTGGTGTTTCATTCAGCATAAGCGATTATATTGATGATACAGATAATTATGACCGTCTTATTAGTCTTCGTAAGACAACTGAGAGAGATTTTACCAATAATGAATTGAGTATAGCTTCTGAAGATGAAGAGCATACACTTTAATTTCAAAGAGAGTTAAGGGAATTTTCCTTTAGCTCTTTTTTTATGTTTTTTTGATAATTTTTTACTATATATTGTTGTTTTTTATAATTTTGCCCCTAAATATGGTAGTAATTACACACTATTTAAGTAGATAGAGATTTAGACTTAAATAAGCAGGTGATTATTATGTTAGGTAAACAGCATTTATTATTTGGAACAGTAACAGGAATAGCGACAGTGATTACTCTTAATCAGTTAGGAGTTATAGATGAAACAGGGATGTATGAATTTACAGGTATGGCTATGTTAGGCAGTTTACTACCGGATATAGATATGACAACCTCTACTATAGGCAGAATCCTTAAGCCTGTAAGTTTCATTTTATCAAAGGCTATAGGGCATAGAACCTATACACATGATGTATTCCTAAATATTATCTTATGTGTTATTTCAATGCTCTATATGAAGAATAACTATATGATGTATCTTCCATTAGCTACAGGCTTATGGTTTGGTATCTTTGGACACTTACTATTGGACAGCTTTACAGTTAATGGATTGCCTGTATTATATCTGTTTAATAAGAAGAATATACATATCTTACCATATAGGTTAAGAGTATATTCCAGTGAGGATAATGCTAAATATCTTACGGTTTTATTAATTGCTGTTGGTATTGGAATTAATCTTCTGGTACTAAAGAATACAGTAGGACTTACATTTTAATATAGATATGTATAAGAAGACTATGGACTGAGTTTCATAGTCTTTTTCTTTTAAAAATATTTTTGATATTTTCTTTTGAATTTTTCTTGTTTTTTTATCTTAAAAAAAATTGCTTTCCACTATTAGAATATAAACTGATTGAATTTTCCACCTTTATTTTTAATCAGTTTAATTTTAAACAGGAAAAGGAGAGAGAAAAGTTATGCATGACATAATTGAGCATTACGGAAAGGTTGTTATTGCATTATTTGCAATCGTTGCAGCACTTGCTATTGCAGCTATTGTAGTTACACAGGTTACAACATCGACCAAGAAGGCTACTACTGACCTTGATACAAAGTATAAAGACCCAGCTAATGAGGCGGTAAGTAAAGGAGATATAGATACTCCATAAGATGGGTAAGGTTTTAGAAAAGTAGCTAATACTATTTATATTTAAGAGAGGGGATTAAGGAATAAGACCTATGAAAAGATTCCTTTTTCTTCTCTCTAATTTCTTTTAAAGATATGAGAATAGTAAGCAGAAAGGAAATTCAAGAAGTGGAAGGAGATACAAAGTAATGGATAATAGGGTTGATAAAGAAAAAATGAGCTTTGATGAAATAATAGAAGCACAAAAGAAGGATTTATTTTCTGAAATAGAAGAATATTTATCGAATGATAAGATAACGGATATAGAGTGGGATGGCTGTAATTTATGGCTTACTGAATTAGGAAAGGGTTGTTATAAGGTGGATAAGAAGCTCACACCACAATTTATAGCTAATTTATCAATCAGGCTGTCCAATATAATGAAGGTTAATTTCAATACAGCAAATCCTGTAATGGAAGCACATACGGAAGATTTACGAATAAGTATCTTCCATGAGAGCAGAAGTGAATCTAAGTCACTTACCATAAGGAAGATACCTACTACATTAAGATATGACCATGAAACAATCATTAATTCCGGAATGATGCCGGAAGAGTTGCTTAATTTATTAGAGAATTGTGTAAAAGCCCACAGTAACATTGTTATAGGGGGAAGACCACATGCGGGAAAGACAGAGCTGCTTAAATATTTATCAGGATTTATTCCTGCAAATGAGAAGGTTATTACACTGGAAGATAATGCAGAAATACATTATAGACAGATACATCCGGGTAGAAAGTGTGTGCCATTTCTAGTAGATGAGAAATTTGATTATTCATCAGCGATTAAAGCATGTTTGAGACATAATGCAGACTGGTTATTATTGTCTGAAGCAAGAGGACCTGAAATTGTAGAGCTGCTTAATGCTCTTAGTACAGGAAGCTTTTGTATGACAACAGTACATGTAGATGGAGCAAAGGATATTCCTGACAGAATGTATAACATGCTTGGTGATTCAGGAGAGAGTCCAAGATTTATAAATAATATCTACCGTTATATGGATATAGGACTGGTTGTTAAGGCAGATAAACTGGAGCATAGAATTGTCAGTGAATTGGGATTTTTTGAAAGAATACCGGTAAAAAGAAAAGACAATTTAGGAATAGAGCGTACTGAAATAGAGAATGTATTTATTCCATTTTATAACGCATATGAGGGTATAAAGGATAAAAACAATCTTCCAAAGAATTTAAAGAGACAGTTTGAAAGATTAGGAATAACAGACCCTTATAAGAGACCTGAAACTCCGACAGATATCATCTATGGAAAGGAGATAGAGAATGGATAAGACATTTAATAATATAAAGAACTATTTTTCCATAAAACAAATGAAAAAGGAAATATATGGGTATGGATATACATTATCAAAGATAAGATATATTCTGTTTGTTCTTATTGCTTTAATTTTTCCTGTAGGAATGGGCTTTTTATATCAGATGAAGCCGGGATTTATTATTATAGTAGGAGTGGTATCCGTAGTTGTTATTCCTTCCCTTATAAGAGCAAACTTTGTAAACTTGTATCAGAAACAAAGATTTAATGAAGTAGATATATATTTACATCAGATGGTATATTCCTTCCAGAAGTCGCCAAAGATTATAACGGCACTTGAAGATACAGAAAAAATTGCTACAGGTAAATTAAAAAAGACCATACAGAAGGCGTTGGATAATCTTAATACAAGTGTATCAGATGACATCTTAGTAGAAACATTAGCTATTATTGAGAAGGAATATAATAATACAAGAGTAAAAGCCCTTAATAAGTACATGATAAATATAGAGTTAAAGGGTGGAGATTATACATCTTCAATAAATATTATGCTTACTGATATAGATAATTGGATTACAAGAACATATGCAGAACAGAACGAAATAGGAAGAGTTAAAACTGCTAATATTATAGGACTTATATTAAGTCTTGGTATAGGTGCAGTAAGTTCAGCATTTTCATATGTTATGCAGAATAGTGAGTATCATTATGAAAAGAGCATTGGCGATAATATGATTTATCAGGTATGTTGTCTGATATTTCTTATAGTGTGTGTTTTATATTTTGTTTATACGCAGGTTTCATATAATCGTGACTGGGTATCAAAAGCAGTAAATGAAAAAATGATAATGAAAGACTATAAGAATGCTACAGAGTTTAATCCGAATAAATTCAGGATTATAAGTATTCCAGTTTATGCAATTATTGGTATCATTGCAGTTGCTTTATATTTTATGAAGTTTATACCATATAACGCTTATGTAGCTGCATTATTCGGCATCTTTGATATATTTATGGTCATACAGCCAACTCTTACAAAGAAGACAGCAGTAGCGAATACAAAAAGAAACATACAGGACAGCTTTTCCGAGTGGTTAAGAGATGTATCATTGAATTTACAGGAAGAACCATTACTTTCAGCAATACAGGATACCTATGAGACATGCCCTATAGTTATGAAACCGGAGCTTGAAATCTTCCTTAGTCGTATAGAGGAAGACCCTACAGCAGTTGAACCTTATTATGAATTCTTGGCAAGATTTAAGCTGCTTGATATATCCGCTGCCATAAGGAATCTTTATTCATTATCAGATGTAGACCGTGCAGATATGGATGAACAGTTATCATTACTGGTAGAACGAAATTATGAGATTATAAATAAGAACGAGCAGGCATCTTTAATAGACAGAAATTCAGTCCTTCACTTTTCAGAGTACATACCTGTAACATTTGCATCAGTTAAATTAGGATTGGACATGATTTGTCTTGTTAATCTCATGCTTTAAGGAGAAGAATTATGGAAGAGATTGTTGAAGTATTAGGAGATAGCTTAGTAGCATTATTTATAAATATAGGTATTTTAGTAACTTTCTTTATGATTTTGCTTAATATCTAATAAGAAAAGGAGTTATATTATGGGTGAAATGATAGATATATATAGCGAAACATTACTTATGATGTTTGTTATAACAGCTGCAACTCTTATTATGGGAATCATGTATAGCCAGTATTCAGGATTAATAAATACAATTTTAAACAGTATATTTGTCTCATAGGAAAGGAAAACAAATAAATGAAGAGTGTATTAGAGACATCGCTTTATCTTATTATAATGTCATGGATGTGTATAATATCCGTACAGTTTATCGTTATGAATAGTAAGATAACAAAGGTTAATGAAATATCAACATATATTGAGAACTTTGTAGAAGCAAAAGGAGAGGGTGATTCAAACAATGACTCATATCCGACTTATACATATAAGAATGTTGTAAAAGTGAAGCTCACAAGCTATAAGAAGAATGATGAAGATTTAATAGCATATACCTTTAGGGATGAAGAGACTAAGAAACAGTTTTATTATGATGATAATAATAAAGATGCAGTTGTTTTTAAAGTCGCTGATATTGGGAGTGACGATAAAGCAGGAGCTTATACAGACTGTAATATAAATGACCCTAATTATAAATATATTTTGGATTATAAGGATTATTCCAAGTATGAGACATGGTATTCAGCTACAGAAAACAATGCTCCATATGTATGTGTCTTTAAAAAGGACAGTAATGGAAATTCAAGAAAGGAAGAAACTCCTATAAATATAACAGCTGATGATTTCTATGGTAATAAGCAGGCTGTGAATGATTTTGATTATACAAGAATATTCATTCATTATACTGATAACTTTAAAAGCCAGCTTGACCAGCTTGTAGATAACTATAAGAAGCAGGGATATGATGTAGCATTCAGTTATTATGATACAACAAATAATTATGGTTATATCAGTTATAGTATCAATTATCAGCTTACACATAGTTTCTTTAAGTTTTCGACAGACCATAAGTTTAACGGAGTAGCAAGATTTCCTATAACGGGAGTAGTCGGTTCACATTAGAGAGGAGTAAACATGAGAGCAATAATTACAACAGGAACATGGTTAGCTTCAATTACTCTTATTATTCTTATACACTGTACCATTATAGGAAATAATGCAAGGGAGAGAGAAATAAGCACTGGTCTTACTGAATCTATGGATTATGCCTATGATAAGATGATAGATAACTTTTATGACCCTGATTTTATAAATTATTATATAAATGATGATGGGTCATATAATGAAACAATAGTAAATGAGCTTATGAATAGGTTCTGTGTTAATTTACAGGCTGGGCTTACCAGTGACGGAACATTAAAGGTACAGCTTCTAAATGTTAATATGGAAGAGGGTATTTTACAGTTAAGAGTAACAGAGAGCTTCAGATATCCTTATATGGGAAAGACAGGAGCATTTACCTTTGAAAAGACTTATGTGTTAAAACAGCTATAATAAGTATAATAATTGCAGTAAAAAAGAGAGTCTGATTAAAATTATCAAACTCTCTTTCTTATTATAGTTATAGTAATTTGTTTATCACATTATCTGATTTAAACCTACAATAATTTTTCATGCGTTTCTCTTTAGTATCACCAAAGTATACAAGATAATCAGATAACTCTTTAAAAGCCTTATACATTTTATCTATATCATTATTAAACAATGTTAATACTTTCTCATAAATCTCCTCATAATGTTCATTCCCTATATATTCAGTATTCTTCTGATTCATAATCAGCACCTTCCCTTACAAAATAACTTTCTCCTATACATATAGCATCTGCTTCATCATCACTTACATCAATTCCATACTTATCCTTAATGTGATTAATTGACATGCTCTTATATTCTTCTCTGGTATTTTGTTGACCGTTCTTAATGATTTCAAAGCCTAAATCCTTACGCCAGCTTTGAGGCATCTTTAGTATAAAAGTTATATTATTTATCAGGCAGTAACTAAGCACTAATCCCTGTAGCTGACAGAGCTTTTTATAAGCATACATATCTTTACTTCCATATGTATCTTCCATGATAATTACTTCCGGCTTATTTTTATCGAATATTTTATTAAGCTGTTTAATCATTTCAGATATACGATAATCAGTATTCTTTCTATGGATTTCTTTTTGTTTGTCAGTTATCTGTTTCTTTGTAAGACTATCCTTTGCTTTCTTTGTAAGTGGCTTTTCAATATTATCAGGACATAATACCTTTAAAGTCTGTAATTTATGCTTATCTATATTAAAAATAGCTACTCCTGTCTTTGTTGTGCTTCCGTCAATTGCTATTAGTCTCTTCATATGATTTTTTTATTGTTCCCTTTCATATAAACTTCCATATTTCCGAACCGGCATCCGGCATTTAAGGATATAATTTCTGTATTATTAAGTCTGTCTATGTCGGTATCCTTTAATTTATCGCCATATACCTTACCTTCTCTATACTGGATTTCTTTTATGAAAGTATCAATCTCAATGGTAGCAAGGTGTTTTCCATTTAATTCATAGACCTGTAAGACAGTAGGAGCAATCCGGCTGTATGTATCTGGATTTTTCCTTAGAAGCGTATCTAAATGCTTTATATATTCGCTTAAAATCATTATTTCTCTCCTTATTTTTTTGATATATACATAAATAGTGTAAAAAAACTTTCATTTATTGATATAAATTGCACACTATTTATATAGAAAGATTAATTAATTCTAATTAGTTCTATAAAGAAAGGATTATAAAAAAAATATGAGCAGACCATTTATGGAGATTTTAAAGCTGATAGAAGCTCATTTTAATAACGATGATGAAGCTTTTAATAATTATGCAAGGGCTATTGTCGAGTATTATAAGAAGGACGGTAATTTAGAAGGCGCAGATGAAATCTTAGAGCTTATTAAGACCGGACATATACCTATAAGAACAAATACACCGCTTCTTTATAAAGAACCGGAGCATACAAAGGCTGTATATAGCTCTAAATCACAGGATACTGTGACTTCTATACAGGAAACAGATGATATTAAAGATGATACTAATGAACCGGATGCTATTAATGAACAGCCAAAGAAGAGACACAGACGCACAAAGGCAGAGATAGAAGCAGATAATAAAGCTAAAGAGAATTCAAATCAGGAAACAGACACTAAGCCTAAAAGACATAGGAGGACTAAGGAAGAGCTTATAAATGCAGGCTATTATGATAAAAAAGAAGATGAGGATACTTCTACAAAAAAGCGTCGTAGAAGAACTAAAAGCTAATTCTGAATGCGGGATGGGAGATTTTAGTTTATCGAGTTAGAGAGGCGTAAAGCCTAAAATAGATATTTTAATAAGGAGAAGGAATTATGTTAAATAAGAAGGAATTTTTAGCAGAAGCAACAAAGATTATTAAGGAAGAAATCAGAGGCAATTTGTTTTTAGGGTATAAGGTAGAGATACCGGGAAAGATGTTTAATAATAGTTGTTTTACCATTAAAGCACCTGATGGATTATTAAAGGAGTATGATATATCCAGCATATATGCAAGATACAGACTTACTGATACATCCGTTAATAATTCAATCGGGGAATTAAAGGAAACTGTACTGTATGATTTGAAGATGTTAGAAGAGTACAAAGAGTTTATGAATGAAAAGGATAATAAAGCTGATAAGTACGATAAAGCATATTTAGCTGATTTAGCTGATAAAGCTGATTATATTACGGATATGGCAAATGAAAAGGATAATGATGATGTACTGGAGATGGATTAAGCATGAGTAAGAAAACAGATAATAATAAGGGGAATAGTAAGGATATCTTTGTAATAGTATTTGTTGGGATTATAGCAGTTATTATAAGTTTATTAATCTTTGGGTTCATTATTATGAGTAAAAGCTATACATCATGTAAGACCGGCTTAAGAGATGATTTAGCAGGATATAAGGATAAGAATTATATCTTCATGCTAAATGGTAAGGAATATACAGATATCCCTGATGAAGTATATGATAACCCGGATGATTATACATATATGATTGTACAGAATACAGTATCTATTATTAAGAAGAAATAGCTTGACTTAGGACTTGACTAGAATAATTTTTAGTCTAAGTCAAGGTTAGTCCAAGGATGAAAGAAATTATTAAATATAGTTTTATTTTAAAAAATAGAGGGAAGTATATGGTAAGAAGCATAGCTAAAAAGATAAAAAACATTATATGGTATTCATCTTATTATGATTTTGACAATAACTGCATAGTAAGAAATAAAAGAATTGATTTAATTGATTGGGATAGCATAAAAGAAACACTAAAAAACATCTTATTTTTTATAGCTTGCATTATAATGGCAGTATTTTTCCCATACATAATGTTTTTTTTAATATTAGTAATAATTCGTCATTAAAACAGAAAGAAAAATTAAGATACCTGTTGTGCTGACAATGAATATATTTATGTTAAAATGAAAGATATTTTAATAGTGTGTGTTAGTTTTTAGAAAGATGATATTTGTATTTTTTTCTGAACTGATATACACTATTTTTATATAGGGAGATGATACAGATGTATATATTTTTAGATATAGATGGAGTTTTGAATTGTAAAGCTGACTGGAATAAGCCATATACCATTAATAATAAGTGTTTGGATAACTTCATAAGACTATGTAAGGATTTAAGTAAGAAATATGGAGTCGTAAAGATAGTCCTTACATCAAGCTGGAAAGAAGGCTTTGATATAAAGGGGAATAATAGTCCACAGATAACCGGGCTTTTACATAAGTTAAATATATATGGATTGGTTATATCAGATAAAACAATGAGTGTCAGTGGTAAGTCAAGACAGGATGAGATTGAATATTATATCAGAAGAAACGGTATCAATGATTATATTATACTGGATGATGATAAGTCCTTATATACGGATATATCTAAGGTAAATATTTATATAACAGACTATCTTACAGGACTGACTGATAAAGATACCAAGAAGGTCTTAAAACAGGTAAAAAGGAGATAACATATGAAAGATAGACTGATATTGCAGAAACAAATGGATACAGACCTGTTTAAATCTGAAATGTGCCATACTCTTAAACGGTTGGGTGATTATGAGTTCATAAAGGAAGTCATTAACGATAACTGGGTTGGGTATTTTTGGGATAAGGAATGGTATTTTGAGAGTTTATATACCCTTGCCATGATTGATTATCTGACATATATATATCATGCTCCGGTATATGAGCCACTTGATAAATATAGGCAATATAAATTAAGTGAACCGGTATTTCCGTTTAGTATGCTTCTTATTGATAGTATAAAACGAAATGATGAACAGAAGCAGCAGGCTTTAAAAGAATGCAGTGAAGATGAATGTGGAAGGTTCTTCTTAAAATATAATATAGTAGAGAAAGATATTAGGGATGTAGTTTAAAAGGAAAGGGAGTAATGTGTATGTCATTTGAATTTACTAGAAATAATATAGACCATTATTTATATGAAGTTGCAAAAATATATAAAAAAGCAAACAGGGCATTTCCGGATGCTGAAATTATTCTTATAGGTGGAGCTTCTGTTTTGCTTAATTATAATTTCAGAGATATGACAACTGATTTAGATGCAATACTAAGGGCTTCTTCATCAATGAAAGATGCTATTAAAATGGTAGCTGATAATAATGGCTTAGAAAGCGACTGGATTAATGAAGATTTTAAGCATACTAAATCATATAGTCCTAAAATAGTACAATATAGTAAATTTTATAAGAAATTCTGTGGATGTCTGACTGTAAGAACAATTACAGATGAATATTTATTGGCAATGAAATTATGTTCAGCTAGAAATTATAAAAAGGATTTATCTGATATTATAGGGATACTAAAAGAGAATGAAGAGAGAAATACTCCTATAGATTTCACAAAAATAAATAAGGCTGTTATTAATTTATATGGAAGTTGGGATGTAATTGATAGCAAAATTAAAGATATGCTTATTGAGATATTAGATGAAGATAATTTAGAGGATAGATATTACTCAACGCTTAGAGAAGAAAAGATTAATAAACAGGCATTATTATTGGCACAGGAAAAATATACTGAACAGATAAATGATAAGAATGCAGCTTTATTTACGGAACATTTTAAAAGCTTTGTAGAAGCAAAAGAAGATAATTATAATCAAGATGATATAGAGCTGTAATAAAAATAAGGGATGTATAAGGTAAGATAACCTTATATGTCTCTTTTTTTGATTTAAGAGAGGATAAGGGAAAAGTGTGATTGTAGTAATAATAATAGCAGTAATAATGATGGTAATAAAGTGATAATGACAATGATAATTAAAAATATATTACACCGTTTTATATTTATATATATAATGCTTTCCTTATATCCTATATATTATGTTTCATATATTATCACATCAGTTATGATTAAATATTCTAATATATAATACATATTCAATAAATTTCTTATAAAATTCCTATTTTTAATGTCTTATAAAAAAATATCATGCACTATTTAGAAGTAAGAAGATTATTTATATCTGTTAATGATAAACAGGACTATATAGATTGTTTTAAGGTAAAGACAGAAACAGATAATGATAGGAAAATAAAAAATATGACTGTTAAAGATGCAATATATAATAGGTAAAGATGGAAATATACAAAGGTGTAATATATTTTAATTAAATTAAACCTTTCGTTTTCCTTATCCTTACATCCTTAAATTATTTTCCCAGACAAATATATCTTCTTTCGTACAATAAGAAAGGAGCTGGCAACATATAAAAGGCATGACTGAAAAAGATACTGTCAACATAAAACAGGAATTAAAGAAGGCATTACCCTTTATTACAATAATAATACTGGTTTGTCTTGTAAATAAATTTCTTATCTTCAACACGACAATTCCTACATCATCAATGATATCAACCCTTAATATAGGTGACTGTTTATTTGGAAACAGACTGGCATATATATTCAGTAATCCCAAAAGAGGAGATATAATTACCTTCAAAGCGCCTGATGATAAAGATACCATATATGTAAAGCGTATAATAGGGATAGAAGGAGATACCATTAAAATCAATAATGGATATGTATGGCGAAATAATGAATTGTTAAATGAAGAATATATCCATGAGCCTATGAACCATGATGGGTTTTCGGAAGTCTTTGAAGTACCAAAGGGATGTGTATTTGTTATGGGAGATAACAGAAATAATTCATTTGATGCAAGATACTGGAATAACCATTATGTAAGCAAGGATAAGATAATATCCAAGCTGGGAATGAAATATTATGATGGGGAAAAGAAGCAATTCTGTATTAAATGGGTCAGATAATAAAAATAAGGAGAAATAAAAATGGAGTATATAGTATCAATAATAATTATTTTAGCATTTATAGTATTTGAATTACGGTTATTCAATTTAAAAAGGAACAGACAGCTATATAAGGAATGTTTTCCATTAACACAGAGCAAGTATTGTAATTTAACTGAAGAAGAAAACAGATATCTGTATTCCCTATTAAGGTCAAGATATCTTGATACAGCAAAAAGCGGGATATTGATATGTGTTAATAAGAATCAGCCATATATTGACAGCAGGGATTATTTTGGACTGGATAAGGATAATGATTACAGATGCAGCTTAAATGATGAAGATATAATGAATAATATCTATCATATAAATAAGTTATCAAAGGGGATTGTTCTTAAACTTACAGGCTGGAGATGTTCAGTTGTATTGAAACTGATAACAGCGATACTGATATTATGCGTTATTAATCTGATTTCTATAAATATTTTTTAAATTGTACTTAAATAAATACAATTTTTATTCAATAAATGAAAGTAATCATACACTATTATAATATAAGATAAAGGTTATCTGACAGGCGTAAGTTTTATTTTATAAAAATTTGAAAGAGTTTGTTAAGTATTGATGTTTTTCATAGTAGGTATTTATTCATATAGCCTGTCACCCGTCTGTATAGTCAAAAGATTAAGACATAAGGGTTTCATCCTTAGAGTGTAGGTTCGAGTCCTACTACAGACATTTGGAATAATAAAATAGAGCATATTCTTTTCTTCCTCTGCTATGGCTGACGGTCATTTAAGAATTCGCAACTTTTATTATTCCTTCTTTTGAAAATTTATTGTTGTAAGAATAAAACTCTTAACCTGTTTTCTGCTTATGTAGTCTGAGTAAAGAAAACGAAAAACGACAGATGAAGAGTACTTCTATATTCATTCATCAGGGAATGGATATGTGACTACAGGGAGTTTGTTAGTCTGCCTGATAGGTGTATAGGTTTAGCCGAATTTAAAATAAGGTTCTTTAGCTCAGTTGGGAGAGCATCCGGCTCATAACCGGGCGGTCTTAGGTTCGAGTCCTAAAAGAACCATTACAATCTATATGTGAGTTTTTTATATTCTTATTTTTTGTACGACAAGGAAATAAGGGTAGTACATTTTTGTAGCATATAGAGACCATTGACATTTTTTTGTCATATTAAATAGACACACTTATTCCGGAAAATGTATTGTCTGTGTATGGTAGTAACCATTGGAATAAGCTTGTGGCATATATTTTCTTTTATATTTCATGGGTATATGCTAGGTACATGTACGGACATAAAGCTTTTTGTGGCGAAAGCTGACTATACAGTATGTGCCGAAAACCTCCTTTCTAAAGATACCGGGGAAGTCTTAATCAGCTTCTTCGGTATTTTTTATGCTTAAATTTAGGAGTATCTGCTTTGAATACATTGATTTTTCTTATAGGTAGGTGTAATTGTTTAATAAGGAAGAGTTTCTTATTGCAGATGATTATGATAATATAAGATTATTCTAAACTTATAAGGAGACAGTTATTATGAAGTATCATACAGATTTAGATAATATAAAAGAGACTTCAAAACTGATATGTTTATCTGTACCAATTGAGCCATTATTAGGAGGAATAATAACTTCACATCCTTTCACTAACACTTGTAACTGGTATAATTCTGAAACCGGAGAATGGCATGATTTAACAAATAAAGATGGATTTAATAAATGGACGAAAGATTTGTTTGAGTATATAGATGAAGCTGAAAGTGTATGGGAGATTTATTTTATGGTCAATGCTCCATATAAGCTAACAATGATTAAATACTGGAAAGACGATTTATGTCTTGAAGATTTTACTAAACTCTTTAAAGATGCATGGATTCTAAGTGAGAACCCTAACGATGATATCAATGTACCTGTAGATATGCTTATACAATGGTTTAAGAAAACGGATAAGAGAATATTAATGAATAATGAGGAGTTAGAGGTATATAACAGTTTACCAGATGAATTTACTATTTATAGAGGAGTGGGAAGAAAGAGTAAAAGAAACGGAATATCATGGACTAGAAATAAAGAAATTGCAGAGTGGTTTATGAGTAGATGGGAAGATGAAGGTGGTTATATGCTTATGGCGACAGTTAAAAAAGAAAATTGTCTCGCATACATAAATGCCCGTAATGAAGAAGAAATAATTGTTGATACCAGATATATTAAAATAAAAGAGTAGTTTTTATAAAAAAGCCCTGAAAAATAATAGAAATTCTACACTATTTAGATATATTAATAAATAAGGTAGGTTTTTTATGGAATTTAAGAACACAGAAGTATTTAATTTTGAAGGCGCATTGCGGGGAATGAGAAATCCAATGAATTCTTGGTCTAAAAGCGATAGTTACTATGGCTGTAGCGAAGAATTTTTCTGTAATAGATGTACAGTAGATTCACGTTGCAGTGAGTATAAAAGAAGTGATGATTATATTATTGGTAAAAATGATATGAAACTTGCACAGACACTTATTAAAGCAGGAAATGAGCATAGAAAGTTTATGCGTCAGATTTTTGTATCAGTTGATATAACAGCTCCTATTTACTGGTGGAAGGAATTTGATACATATAAGGTTGGAACAGTTGCTAATTCAACAAGTACAATGCATAAGATTCACAGCAAGCCTTTTGAGATGTCTGATTTCAGTACAGACCATATGACTG